>OJPD01000006.1_pt1 | contig 195357 bp, 184 predicted proteins | sample 1598371 | NCBI WGS metagenome assembly OJPD01 (sample SAMN03922478, study PRJEB24848) | human gut metagenome | isolation source: stool sample | host: Homo sapiens | place: Germany | collected 2010-11
AATAACTGCCTTGGTGTAGGTAGAGCCTACATCACAGCCGCCAAAATATTTCATTAGTGTTGCCTCCATAAATGATTTACTGTCTTATTCGATGTCCAACCCTCCGAAACCGGAGGGTTGGTTAATAAATTACAAACAATCAGACTTCGTCGTACTTGTAGTCGGGGAACTTGTTCATGTCGTAAGGCATCTGAGTCATATCCCTACGAGGCATGTTATCGTAGTGGTTCTTTACGAACGGCTCGAAAACATGGAACAAGAACTTGCCGTCAAGGTCAAAGAAGAATACTGCGAACAGTGCTGCATATGCGCCAACGCCTATGCCGAGCAGCTTAGCTATCTTTTTCATATTCATTTGCCTCCTATTACCATGTCATGTCGTCGTCGAGCTCGAGGAGGGAAGGATCCAAAGGCTCTTCGTGCATGACGGTGGACATGTAGTCGTTGATTATACGACGGATCTCAGCACGGGAAACGGTACGGCTGTCGGGAAGTGCGTGAGGCATCCAGATTGCTGGAACATTTCTGTCACGGAACTCATCCTCGAACAGTCCGTGTACGCCCTGCATACCCTTGCACTGCAGCTGGTCATACATCATAACAAAGTCGCAGTTGAAGCGCTTCATGTAATCCCACAGCTCGAAGATGTGGTGCATACCGCCGACTGCCATACGACGCATGGGAGCCCACATATGGTACTGAGCAACGTCTTCCAGCATGTTCTCGTAGGAGTCGGTACGGATGGTCATATCGAACATCAGAGAGTCCATGTTGATGATAACATTCAGACCCCAGCAGTTGTATGCCCAAGTGCACCAGTTGGAGTAGTACAGAGGTGCGCAGGACCAGGCAATAACTCTGTGACGGGTATTGGGGAAGGTGTTGATCTTCTTGGAGACACACTTCTCCATGATGGGACGGACCTTGCCGTCGACTTCATGCCAGATGGGCAGATCACCGAACTGGGACTGGTAGATACGGTACAGTGCCTGAGCAACGCCGTTGATGGGGTAGCTGTTTGTCTTTGCCGCAACTTCCCACTTCTCCCACTCGAACTTCATGAGCTCGTTCTGTCTCTCGATGCACTCATACATGAGGTCGAGATTCATGGGAACGCCGGTCTGCTCCTCGATGAACTTCCAGCACTTCTCGATGTCCTTCTGTACAAACTTGTTTGCGAGAGGATCATCGAACTGCATGGGCATCTGCAGAGCGTACATGGGCTTGTCGTTGAACCAGTCCTGAAGGATAGCGGTTGCAACGGAACCGTCGCAAGCTTCGTTACAGGTGATCATGAACGGGCTGTAATCGGGGATATCGTCGAGGACGAACAGGCCGGACTCAGCCTGGCACATCGGGCAGGGGTCGCCGGGCAGACCGATGGACTGAACTGCGTCGATGTAGTTATGTACGGTGTGGCTGTTAACATGGCAGGTGACGAAGTAGGGGATCATCTCAAGAGAGACTGCCTTGAACTTGTCGCTCCAGCCATAGAACATGCCGCCCCAGGTGGTTTCCTTCATTGCCATGGTGTGATACCATGCGTCGTTCTTCTTGCCGCCGTGCAGTCTGGTGTCGGCATTGAACATGGTCATGAACTGATAGATGGTTGCATTGACCATTGCGCGGTAGTGCCATGCGGAAGCTCTAAGAGCCTCGCCGCGCAGACCTTCGAGGCCGCGGTCGAACCAATGGAGAACGGGCAGGTAGGTCTGGCCTACCCAGCGGTATCTCCAAACGCCCTTGACGAAATTGACAATGCCGCCGTACTTAATGACATCCGTTACCATGTGCAGGTAATTGTACAGCCAAATGTTATGGAAGTAGTAGAAGGTGTCCTTTACACCGCGCCACTCTCTGTGCTTGTAAAGACCGGTCTTGGGCAGGTAGTTGTCGCCCAGGCGGCGGCCGCCTTCTTCTGCGGTATGGGGCTTGCCATACCAGAAATCTTTAATGAAACTCATATTACTTGCCCTCCTGAATCTTCTTGATTTCGACAGATTCAACAAATGCCTGGAAGCGGGTACGCAACTGGCCGGAAGCGGTGTTTATGTACTCCTTCTCGATAGAGCATACGGGGATGCCGAAGTCACGATGGAGAATGAAGCTGTCGATAACACGCTCGTAGGACCAGTACTCGCAGAACTTGTTCGAGCAGATGATGATACCGTCTGCCTTGTATTCCTTAACGAGGTCTGCCAGCTTCTGCTTTCTTGCACGCATCTCGTTCTGCGGCATAAAGCGGGGGCAGTTGGAGGTCTCGAGGTAATGACGGGCAATTGCCTTAAGGGGAGTCTCGCCCTCACGGATCTCGATGGGCTGACGGGACTCAACTGCGCCATAGCAGTAACGGTCGCAAACGACCTCTGCGCCGCAGCTCTCGATGAGCTCGGTGAAGTAGGGGTCGTCGTTCTCGGAGCCGGCCAGAACGACCTTGCAGCGGAACGGCCACTTCTCGTCGGGCTTGCGGGTCTTAAGCTCCTTCAGGGTCTCCTTCAGGTACGGGAGAATAAGGTACTTCGGGCAAACCAGAGATACCAGCTGAATGACATGGAACTCATAGCCGGTGATGGTGGGATTATCTAACTTGCGGAAATCGCCGATCTCGTTGATGATCTTGCAGACCTCGTTATGCTGCTTGATAGCTGCCTTGAGAGCCTTGTCGGAAACATCGACACCGAGGTTTTCCTTCAGCTTGCCGAGGACATGGTACTCGAGCTGATCATGGTAGTACTGATAGTCGTTCTCGGTGTTCTTGAAGGGAACATCCATAAACTCGCAGAAGAACTTGTCATTATCAATAACTCTCATATCTTTGACGGAGTCGAGGTGCTTCTGCTGGATGTGCTCCTGGAAGCGGCAGGTGACGGTGCAGGTCTCGGTGGCCAGCTGCGCATCGAGGAAGTTGAAGCCGCCTTCGAGAGCACGCTCGAAGAGGCTGCGTCCGTAGTGGCAAACACGGGCGGACATGTAATAAGTTGCGATGTCAGGTGAGCTGCAGTCGGGTGCTCTCAGACGAACGGAGAAGCAGCCGGGCAGGTCGAGAAGTACTTCGGGCATGAAGTAGCAGGTGTAGCCCAGTGCGAGCTTACCCTCTTCTTTTGCCTTTTTGACCAATTCGTTATTGGCTTCCTTAAGCAAGTTCTCGAAATAAATCAGATGCTTGAGATCTCTCACGGATAACCCCCCATAATAAAAATTTGATATGTTATTTAAGGCGCAAAACGCCCTTTATTAGTTATACATTTTATCAAAATGTCATATTATTGTCAATCGGGTTTTAGCATGAAAATTAACAATTTAGACGAAATTTATTCATTATCTGCTATACAATTTTGTGTCAGCTGTCTAGATATTGTATATACTCAAAAATTTTTGAATATTTTCGGCACTTTCCTTGCAGCTTCCCTGTATCATCTCGCTGCTGCCGCCGCCACGGCCGTTGATGCCGGAATTTATCTCTTTTGCGGATGCACGCAGGTCAATTTTCCGGCTGCCGATTATGTACCTGTACCCTGCTTCATCGCTGCCGGAGAACACCGCCGCAAGACCTCCGCATTTGGTCACGGCTTCGTTTACAAGCTCACGCAGCGCAGGCTCGTCCAAAACGGAGTCGAAAATGACGATATTGCCCTCAGTCGGCTCTATCGCTTCGGCACGCAGGTGCGCAAACGCACGGCTGAGTTCTGCATTGCGCTGCTTCAGTCTCTCCTGCTCCGCCAGCACACGCTCGACCGCTTCCGCCGTCTCCTCACGCTTTGCCGACAGCAGCATGGATATTGCAGCGTTGTTATCGTGGGTACGGACGAAATTCTCATATGCGTCAAGGCCGCAGAGCATGGTTATCCGAACTCCGTCACCGCCACGGCGGCGGCGCTCGCTTGAAAGTATTTTCACCAAGCCGACCTCCGAGGTGCGGCTGACGTGCGGCGCGCAGCAGGCGCAGATATCCGTGTTTTCTATCTCGACGATACGCACATTTTCCGTCAGCTCAAGCTTGCTGCGGTAGTCAAGCGCTTTGAGCGTCTCGGGGTTCGGGAATGTCGCCGTGACCTTATAATTTGCGGCAACGGCGTAATTTGCCTCGCGCTCGATCTCGGCAAGCTGCTCGGGCGTGAGAAAGCCGTCGAAGTCGATGGTCACAAACTCCGCTCCCATGTGGAAGCCGACATTTGAGTACCCATATTTTTTATGCACGAGCCCCGACACAATATGCTCGCCGGAGTGATTCTGCATCCTGCGAAAGCGCTTTTCCCAATCGATGCGGCAGTCAAGAGTGCTGTCGACGGGGATAGGCTGGTTTACATAATGCATTACATCGCCGTTTTTCTCATGGGTGTCGAACACCGCAGTATCGCCGATAAAGCCGCTGTCGCCGGCCTGACCGCCGCCCTCGGGAAAGAACGCCGTGCGGTCGAGTACGACCTCGTACCTATCCTTCACCGGCTCACAGGCAAGCACCGTAGCAGTGAAGGTCTTCATGTGGCTGTCAATATAATAAAGCTTTTCTGTCATATCGCACGCTCCGTTTGCTTTTTTGCACATTATAGCATCCTGCAGGCTGCTCACGCAAGCTTGGCATTAAAAATGAAGTACACCGCCGCCAAAACTGCGAGCACGAGAACGCTCACGCCGATGTGCATTTGTGATGATATCATGTCGTACCTCTACTATGTTTGCAATGTAGCAATACTGTCAAGGTCCAGATATAAAAAAGTGCACCCAAGGGCGATTTATCCTTATCTGAATCCGCCCAAGGGGTGCACAAATATGAATATTTATTTTTTTATCCATCTTACCAGCAGGCCGACAGCGGCGCCGATTAGGGTAAAAAATGCAAGCGCACCGACAAATACGGCATAGACCGCAAACATTACGATACTGCTTTCAGCCACAAATGATGTGATTATATAAACCACTATTGCGGTTAACATAATATAAATTACGGTCTTCTTATTGCTGATCTTCAGCGCCGCATAAAGACCGATTGCGGCAAAGAACAGGTCGGTCGCAACAACCGGCAGGCTTATGCCCATACCGAACCATTCTCGGAGTATTTCAAACATTTAATTTCCTCAAATTAAGCTGACGGGAGTCGACCCCCTATCGGTTTTGACGGAGAAAGCCCGCCATGCGTCAGCTATAAAAGTACTATCTCCTTGCCTTAGCATGATCCCCGGCAAAACTGTGCAGCATCTGTCAGTGATGATTTTTCGTGGGATTTCCGGCTTTCTTTTGATGCAGGCGGGCTTTGTGCCCGGCAAGTCGAAAAAAGGCGGAAAGCACCGAAAGGGCGCACTGACAGACGATATGGGGTCAGCTCTCGTTAGCTTGAAAAAAGCGCCGCCTGTTGGCGGCGCTTTCATGCCTTATTACAGAGATGCCTTTGCCTTCTCGCACAGTGCGGTGAAAGCAGCGGGATCGTGGATAGCGGTCTCGGACAGCATCTTGCGGTTCATGTCGATACCGGCGAGCTTCAGGCCGTGCATAAAGGTGGAATAGTTCATTCCGTTTGCCTTGCAGCCTGCGCTGATACGGGTGATCCAGAGCTGACGGAAATCTCTCTTCTTCTGCTTGCGGCCGACATATGCGTAGCGGCCGGACTTCATCATCTGCTCCTGAGCCATCTTATAGTGGCGGGACTTGTTGCCCCAGTAACCCTTAGCCAGGCCAAGGATCTTATTTCTATGTTTGCGGGTCATCATTGCGCCCTTAACTCTTGCCATTTGTCAATTCCTCCTATTAGTACAAGTAAGCCTTACTTATTTGTAAGGGATCATCTTTTTGATAGTTGCTTCGTTTGTCACATCGGCGATGGCGCCGGAGCGCAGACGACGGCAACGCTTGGTGTCCTTCTTAGTGAGGATATGGCTCTTGTATGCGTGAGCGCGCTTTACCTTACCGGTCTTGGTGAGATTAAATCTCTTCTTAGCACCGCTATGGGTCTTCAGTTTGGGCATGATTATTTCTCCTTCCGTATGCTGCTATTCAGGTGAACCTGTAATAACCAAAAATTATTCCTCCGCAGAAGCGGCCTCGGCCTTCTTCTTTGCGGCTTCCTTCTGTGCCTTCTTGACTGCCTGTGCAGACTTCGGGGACAGGAACATGGACATATTGCGCCCTTCTAACTTGGGCTGCTTATCGAGGTTTGCAAGCTCGGAGCATTTGTCGGCAAAATCGCGCAGGATCTGCTCACCGATGTTGGTGTGAGCCATCTCTCTGCCTCTGAAGCGGATAGAAACCTTGACGCGGTCACCGTCTGCGAGGAATTTAAGAGCCGCCTTGAGTTTGGTCTGAAGGTCGTTCTCGCCGATGCTCGGGGACATGCGGATTTCCTTGACTTCCATGACACGCTGGTTCTTCTTGGCTTCCTTTTCACGCTTTGCCTGTTCAAAGCGGTACTTGCCGTAGTCCATGATCTTGCAGACAGGGGGCTTTGCCATGGGGGATATCTTGACCAAGTCAAGCTCCTTCTCCTCTGCGATCTTCAGGGCTTCCTCGGCAGACATTATGCCAAGCTGCTCGCCGTCGTCACCTATAACTCTAAGTTCCTTGTCGATGATCTCCTCATTGATTTCATGGTTTACGCTTGCGATCTTAAAACACCTCCAAAATTGCAAAAACGGATGCCTTACAGCATCCGCACACACAAAAACACCGCCGCACACGCAGCGTTGTTATTGACCGAAGCTCGCCTTTTGCGGCCCGGTGAGGACGGGGATGCCGTACCTACTTCATTTTCAGCTCTACTAATATATCAGTCCCATGCTCCGATGTCAAGTGATTTTTCCTTGTTTTCCATGATATTTTTCTCATTTAGCGGGAAAAATACCATCGGAGTGATGATTTTGGAATTTTTTCTCGTTTACATCATCGGTGCAGGGCTTTACGGTCTGCTCGAAATCATATGGCGCGGCTGGACGCACTGGACTATGCTCCTGTGCGGCGGGGCGTGCTTCACGCTCATGTACATCATAAGCGGAAGCTCCCTTCCCATGCTTGTAAAGTCCATTTTGAGTGCGCTCGTCATAAGCACGGTGGAGTTCAGCGCAGGATATTTGGTTAACATAACATTTGGCTGGCATGTCTGGGACTACTCCGACCGTGCCTATAACATTTTGGGGCAGGTATGTCCCCTGTTCAGTCTGCTATGGTTCGCTCTGTCCGTGCCCGGGCTATACCTGTGCAGCGGACTGCGAAAGCTGCTGACTTAGGTCTCCTGCGCCTCGGCAAGCTTCACGATGCGGCTCGTGCCGAGTCTCGTTGCTCCGAGCGATATGAAGTCCTCTGCGTCCTCGATCGAGGAGATACCGCCGGCTGCCTTGACCTGCACATTCTCGGGGCTGTACTTGCGCAGCAGCGCAACATCGCTGCGGGTGGCGCCGCCTTTGGAAAAGCCGGTGGAGGTCTTTATGAAGTCCGCCCCGCCCTCGGCAACGATGGAGCACATGCGGATCTTCTCCTCCTCGGTGAGCAGGCAGCACTCGATTATGACCTTGAGCACCTTGCCTACGCACGCCTGACGCACGGCTTTGATATCGGCGAGGACATCGTCCCAGCAGCCGTCCTTAACCATGGAGAGGTTTATGACCATATCTATCTCGTCAGCGCCGTTCTTTACTGCGTCAGCAGTCTCGAAAGCCTTGGCGGCGGTGGTCATGTAGCCGTTGGGGAAGCCGATAACGGTGCAGATCCTGAGCTTATCGCCGACATAGCGCTTTGCTCCCGCAACATGGCAGGGCGGAATGCATACGCTGGCGCACTCATGCTTTATCGCCTGATCGCACAGGGTCTTTATCTCCTTCGAGGTGCAGTCGACCCTCAGCAGCGTGTGGTCACACATCTTCAAAATTGCTTTAATATCCATGGTATCGTCCTTTCAATTACATACTTTTACCGTGATTATATTCTATCCGTTCGTCATATTCAAGCTCCCGACCCTAATATAATTTAGCAAAATATCATTTTAATTAAGGTCAGGTTCAAACAATGGATGAAAATATAAGCAGAAACACTGCCCGCCTTTGCGGCGTTATCGCTGCCGCACCAGCCTTTTCTCACTCCGGCAGAGGCGAATGCTTCTACACCTTCCCGCTCGAGGTCGCAAGGCTCTCCGGCGCAACGGACAAAATAAACATCATCGTGCGTGATGAGCTGATGGAGAGCATACAACTGTGTGAGGCGGAGAAAATCTGCGTCGTCGGCGAGCTGCGCTCGTTCAACAACAAAAGCGGCGAGGGTGCAAAGCTCGTCATCACCGTGTTTGCAAAGGAGCTGTATCTTTGCGACGATGACGACCTCAACGAGGTGCATCTTATCGGCACGCTGTGCAAAAAGCCGAACCTGCGCATGACTCCGATGGGCAGGGATATCTGCGACCTCATGCTCGCTGTGAACCGCCGCTACGGCAGGAGCGATTATCTGCCCTGCATCACATGGGGGCTCAAGGCCCGTGAGGCCGCCGAGTGGGACACCGGCACAATGGTCACGCTTGAAGGCAGAATACAAAGCCGCAACTATATAAAGATAGTCGGCGGAGACCCGGTTGAAAAAACTGCATTTGAGGTCTCGGTGACGGATATAGCCGAGTTTACATAATTCTTAGTCTCTGCTTTTTCCGGCCAAGGACGGTGCGAGGCAGGGAGAAAGCGCCCTTTGGGGTGCGCAGCAGTTTTGAGCGAGATTATTTTCGTTCAGGCAAGTCAACAAATCTCCGGCAATACTTTGTGTATTACCGGGGATTTTTGCGCCGCATGGGCGGAAATAGGCCGCTCAAAACCGATTTATCACTATTTTGTGCCGTCCTTGGCCGGACAGGCTTATTTTCTGGGTGGGATTACTTCGATCCAATAACCATCCGGGTCGGTTACAAAGTAAACGCCCATGTTCGGATTATCCATGCAGATGCAGCCCATTTTCTCATGCAGGGCGTGTGCCTTTTCCATGTCATCGGCAACAAAAGCAAGGTGAAACTCCTGCTCGCCGAGATCGTACGGCTCGGTGCGATCGGTCATATATGTAAGCTCAAGCCGGAAATCGGTCACGCCGTCGCCTAAAAAGACGAGCTTGAAGCTTCCGTCGGAAGCAAGCTTTTCACGGACAGGCTTTAGGCCGAACGCCTCATCGTAAAACCTGAGGCTGCGCTCAAGATCAAGGACATTGAAATTAAAATGGTTAAAGGAAAACATTCAGCACCTCCGTAGATTTATACACATATTATAAATGTACAACGCATGATTGTCAAAAAGATATTGGAATTACGGGCGATTGCGTTTATAATGGGTGTATCAAATGTTTTGGAGTAAAAGATGGATAAGTCACTAAAGGATAAATACCTGCCGCAGGACGATGTTTTCCTGTTTAACACGGGTGATGCCCGAAAAGCTTGGCTGCTGCTGGGCTGCCGATATCTGCCGGAGATAAAGATGCATCGCTTCGTGGTGTGGGCGCCGAATGCCGAAACGGTGAGCCTTGTCGGCGACTTCAACGGTTGGGACACGAATGCAACGCCCATGGAAAAGTGCGGCACAATGTGGGTCTGCTTTGTCGGGGGGCTTAATAACGGTGATCTGTACAAATACTGCGTCACACAAAAGGGCGGCAAGAAGGTGTTCAAGTCCGACCCCTTCGCCCGCTGGTCGCAGACGGGACTTGAAACGGCGTCGAGGGTGTGGACAGGCAGTTTCAAATGGTCTGACGGCAAGTACATGGACAGGCGTGCAAGGCGTGATGCGTTCACGCAGCCGATGTCGATATACGAGCTGCACCTCGGCTCGTGGAAAACCGAACCCGACGGCAGCGTGAACTATGTGAAAGCGGCGCATGAGCTTGCAGGCTACTGCACCGACATGGGCTACACACACATTGAGCTGCTGCCATTAACGGAATACCCTTTCCCCGGCTCGTGGGGCTATCAGGTCACGGGCTACTACGCTCCCACCGCACGCTACGGCACACCCGACGAGTTTGCCGAATTTGTCGATATACTGCACAATGCCGGCATCGGTGTTATCATGGACTGGGTACCGGCGCACTTTCCCCGGGATGCGCACGGGCTTGCGCTGTTTGACGGTACGAGGCTGTTTGAGTGCAAGGAAAAGCGTATGGCAGACCACCCCGAGTGGGGCACGCTCATTTTTGACTATGCCATGCCGGAGGTTCAGTCGTTTCTCATCTCCTCGGCATGCTGCTTTTTTGAAAACTACCATATTGACGGCATCCGTGTCGACGCCGTGAGCTCGATGCTGTACCTCAACTACGGCAGAAAGGACGGCGAGTACACGCCGAACGCCGAGGGCGGCAACATTAACCTTGCCGCAGTGGAGTTTCTGCGCAAGCTCAACACCGCCGTTTTGTCCGAGTATCCGGGGGCGATCACCGTTGCCGAGGAGTCGACGGCCTACCCCATGGTCACCATGCCGCCGAAAGTCGGCGGGCTTGGCTTCAGCTTCAAGTGGGACATGGGCTATATGCACGATACGCTCGATTACTTTGCGACCGACCCGCTGTTTCGCTCCGGCAAGCATGATAAGCTGACATTTTCCATGATGTACGCTTTTTCGGAGAATTTTATTCTCACCTACTCGCATGACGAGGTCGTGCACGGCAAAAAATCGATGCTGGATAAAATGTTCGGCTCGTACGAGCAGAAGTTTGCGACACTGCGCAGCCTTTACGGCTATCAGTTTGCGCACCCGGGCAAGAAGCTTTGCTTCATGGGCTCGGAGTTCGGGCAGTTCATCGAATGGAACTACGAGCAAAGCCTTGACTGGCTGCTGCTTGACTATCCCATGCACGAAAAGCTGCGGGAGTATTACAGGGCGCTGAACAAGCTCTACACCTCCTGCCCCGCCCTTTACGACTGTGACAAGTCGTGGGACGGCTTTAAGTGGCTGAATGTCAACGACAAAGACCGCAGCTGCATTGCATTCCTGCGCTCTGCAAGGCCGGAGAATGCCAGCTATCTTATCTGCGCTTGCAACTTCATCCCCAACGAGCACCGTGGATTTGTGATCGGGCTTCCCGAAAACGGCGTTTTGCGCGAGGTGCTCTCAAGCGACGATGTGCGCTTCGGGGGGCGTGGTTTACATAATGCAGAACCCATCAAGAGCCGCAGTGAGCCGTTTTGTGGCCTGCCGTACAGTGCACAGATAGACCTGCCGCCGCTGAGCACAGTATACTTTGAGTATATTCCCGAAAGGATGAGTGATAAAAATGAAGAAGGAGTTTAAGGCATTATTAGACGAAAAGGGGCGCAAGAGCTTGCCCAATGTTCTGCTTGCAGCCGCAGAATGTGCGCCGCTTTCAAAGACCGGCGGACTTGCCGATGTTGTCGGCACGCTGCCGAAGTCTCTAAAGGAGCTCGGGATCGACGCAAGGATAATAACTCCGTATCACCGCTGCATTAAGGATAAATACGCAGACAGGGTCGAGCATATGTTCGATTTTTATGTCAACCTTGGCTGGCGCACGCAGTATTGCGGCATCGAGCGGTTGGAGCTTGACGGCGTGTGCGTTTATCTGGTCGATAATGAGTTTTATTTCGGCGACAAAATTTATAAGGGCGGCTACGAAGAGGGCGAGCAGTATGCCTTCTTTACCCGTGCCGTTCTGGATGCGATACCGAACCTCGGCTTCATGCCCGACATCGTCCACTGCAACGACTGGCATACTGCCATGCTGCCCATGCTGGCAAAGACGCAGTACGGCGATGTATACTCCAAAACCCGCTGGCTGCTGACGATACATAACATTGCATTTCAAGGCAAATTCGGCTTTGACTATGTTCAGGATCTGCTTGGCGTCGAAGATAAATACTATACGCCAGAGTTCATGGAGCTCAACGGCTGCGCAAGCTTCTTAAAGGCCGGCTGCGTGTTTGCAGACAGAATTAACACCGTGAGTCCCACCTATGCCGAGGAGATAAAGACCGCCTACTTCGGCGAGGGTCTTGAGGGCATTCTGAGCGCCAGATCAAACGAGCTTTCGGGTATTATAAACGGCATCGATGTAAAGACATTTAACCCCTTTACCGACCCTGCCATTGCGGCGAATTACCACAAGGGCAGATTAAGCGGCAAAAAGTTATGTAAACAAAAGCTTCAGGAGCTCACAGGTCTTGAGCAGCGTGAGGATGTGCCTGTCTTTGCGATGGTCACACGCATGACCGAGCAAAAGGGCTTTGAGCTTGTAGAGTGCATGATAGATGAGCTGATGCAGTATAACGACATGCAGTTTATTGTACTCGGGACAGGCGATAAATGCTATGAGGATTTCATGCGCTCGGCCGAGAGCCGTTGGAAGGGCAGGCTTTGCGCCTATATTGGCTATAACGAGGAGTTATCGCACAAGGTATATGCCGGTGCGGATTTTCTGCTCATGCCATCCCGCTTCGAGCCCTGCGGTCTGTCGCAGATGATCGCCATGCGATACGGCACGCTGCCCATCGTGCGTGAAACCGGTGGACTTAAGGATTCGGTGCAGCCGTACAATAGATTTACCGGCGAGGGCACAGGCTTTTCCTTTGCGAACTTTAATGCGCATGAGATGAAGGACGCAATGCTGCTCGCCATGGATTGCTATCACAGACCCGACACGATGAATGCACTTATCCGCCATGCCATGGAGGCCGATTTCAGCTTCACGAAGTCTGCCTGCGAGTATGCGAGGCTCTATCTATGGATGCTGTAACACGCATTGCCAAAACCTGCGGTAGCTTCGATGAAGTATGGTCGCAGGACGGCAGGCTGAGCATCATCTATCACGATGAGCGCAGCTACGCACTGAGCTTTGACGGGCGCAATTGGTCTGTGCTCGACGATGCCGACGAAAAAACCAGTACTTATCTCGTATGCTCGGCAGCGATAAATTACGCTGTCGAAAAGTGCAAAAACAGTGGGCTTTCGCTTGAATTTGTGCACGAATTTCTGACAGCGGAGCGCAAATCGCTCATCCCGGCAGAGCTTCTGCGTGTGCTGTTAGATGACTGCGGCTTGGGCATTTTCGATGCCTGCGCCATTGTTGTACGCTGCTTCGGAAGCGACAGCGCTGCGCCGGAAATTCCTTGGCTGTACGGTGTCCAGCCAAGGACGGCGAACCTGCAGGCGGTGCTCAGAGATGCGCTCAAAAGCTTCGGCTTTGCGGCGCACGATGCATATGATGGAGCATACCGCTCCCCTCTCGGTGCAGTCGAGAACGGCAGCGAAGTCAAGCTCAGTATCCGCAGCTTCGGCGGTGTTAAGAGTGCCAAGCTCTGCGTCTACGCCGACGGATACAGCGCAGAATACGACATGCAGCGTGACGGCGATTGCTTTTCTTGCAACTTTGTGCCGGAGAAACCGGCGGCGCTTTGGTATCGCTTCAGGCTCTGTACCGAAAACGGTGAGCGCCGGCTTTGTGTTGGAAATGACGGACATTTTTCCGTTTTGAGCGACACTCCGGCGGACGGCTTTCGGCTCACGGTATACAAGCGTGGGTTTACAACGCCCGAGTGGTTTGCCGGACGCATCATGTATCAGATATTTCCCGACCGCTTCGGCTTTGAGGATGCAAGTGCCGGTATCGAATATCACAGGGCGCTCGGGCAAACGCCGGAGCTTCACGGGAGCATCAGCGAGCCGGTTCGATGGCAGGCACGCAGCTTTGAAAAAGACTACGCCCCCGATGATTTTTACGGCGGTCGCCTGCGTGGGATAACAAAAAAGCTCCCTTATCTGAAGGAGCTCGGTGTCGAAGTTATTTACTTAAACCCCGTTTTCGAGGCTCGCAGCAACCACCGCTACGACACCTCCGATTACGGCAAGATCGATCCGATATTGGGTGATGAGCAGGATTATGTTAACCTATGTGCGGAGGCCGCACGGCTCGGCATCGGTATTATAAACGACGGCGTTTTCTCGCACACGGGTGCAGACAGCATCTATTTTAACCGCTACGGCAGCTACCCGACACTCGGCGCTTATCAGAGCACACAGTCGCAATTCTTCCCTTGGTACGATTTTCGGCATTTCCCCGATGATTACCGATGCTGGTGGAACTTTAAAGACCTGCCCGAGGTCAACGAGCAAAACGCCGCCTGGCAGGACTATATAATACGCAGCGAGGACAGCATAGTGCGCCGCTGGCTGAGGCTCGGTGCTTCCGGCTGGAGGATAGATGTTGCAGACGAGCTGCCGGATGAGGTTCTGAGCCTTATCCGTGATGCTGCCAAAGCCGAAAAGTCCGACAGCGTCATCATCGGTGAGGTCTGGGAGGATGCCGTGACGAAAAACAGTTACGGCAAGATGCGAAACTACGCTCTCGGCTACTCGCTCGATTCTGTGATGAACTACCCGTTCCGCTCGGCGGTAATAGATTTTGCACTTGGTAAGAAAACCGCATTCGAGCTGCGTGACTTCCTGCTCGGGCAGTATCACAACTACCCACAGCCGATGTACCGCTGCCTTATGAATTTGCTCGGCTCGCATGATGTGGAGCGGCTGCATACTGCGCTTGCGTTTGATTACGATGTCAAAACGCTTGACCGCTCACAGCAGGCAGCGCTTACGCTGACCGACGAGCAGAAATTGCGTGCAACGAGGCTTCAACGGCTGTGCGCCGCAATACAATATTGCGTCCCGGGCGTCCCCTGCCTGTACTACGGCGATGAGGAGTGTCTCGACGGCGGGCGTGATCCGTTCAATCGCAATCCGTTTGAGCCGTCGAAAACAGGTTTACATAATTTCTATGTGCAGCTCGGTAGGATACGCAGTTTATCACCTGCCCTGACAGACGGTGAAATGCGAATTATCACTCCATCTGAAGATATAATTATCATTCTTCGACAGACAGCAGACGAGAAAATTGCCTGTGTTATCAACCGTTCAAGTGATTACTATAACATTCCGTTCAACGGCACACCGCTTTTGGGCGGCTGCGATGCAAAGCTTGTTCCGCCCATGTCGGTAGAAATTTGCAAGTTAACATAACAAAAGGCACGGTCTTTCGACCGTGCCTTTTGTATAAGGGGTTTGAAAAAGAGAGAGAGAATAAAAACATCTGATGACGAAGTTAAGCGTTGTTTCGGATCATTTGATCTCGAGCCGTCTTGCTGCGGGGACTTCGGGCTCTTTCTTCGGCATTGTCAGGGTCAGCACGCCATCGTTGTAGGCGGCGGTGATAGCCTCGGTGTCGATGCCCTTGACATTGAAGCTGCGGGTGTAGGAACCATAGTAACGCTCACGGCGAATGTAGCTGTCGGCGTTTTCTTCCTTTTCCTCACTCTTGTGCTCGGCGGTGATGGTCAGGCAATCCTTGTCGATATCAACGCTGATGTCTTCCTTCTTAAATCCGGGAAGATCGGCTTCAAGGACATACTTGCCGTCCTTTTCGGTGATGTCGGTGCGGAAAGCAGAGACATTGTTATTATCCCAAAAGCTGCGGCTCATTTCTTCAAAATCACGGAACGGGTTATAAGCGGATACACGACGGTAACCAAAAGGCATAAGTTCAAACATAATCAGTACCTCCTAAATTATTGGCGAAAGCTATAAACTCGATTGGTTGTTTATAACTTTTGTTTCTTGTTGTATATAAAGTACCATATAAATATGAACAAATATAGTGCTTTCTGTGAACAAAATGTAAACCTTAGCACTCTTGCTGTTAGAGTGCTAAGGTTTTGTCCGTTCACTATACAACAAGCTCGCCATTCTAATTATGGCGGTTATGTTGATTTATTATTCGCCTTTCTTATTAAGCGCCTTATGCTTTATAAGAACATATGCAACCAGTGCCAGCGCAACGACTGCAATGCCGACTGAGGTATAAACGATCGCACTGTTGTAGGTGTTGCTTACCGTTATAGCCTCCTGTGGGCGCTGAGGCAGCTGTAAGGTCGGGGTTGGCGTTGGCTCAGCGTTGTTTGGAGTGGGTGACGGCTCGGAGCCGCTCGGTGTCGGCTTAACGGAGACAGGATTTGAAATCATGGGATGGTCGGGTATTTCCGGCGGCATTACAGCCGCAGGGTTACCGTCGGCATCGACGAGATCTGTCATCAGCACCCAGCCGGAGAAGATCTCGGACTCGTTGTCCTTTTCATGCTCAAGCTCAATGTTGACATGACCCCAAGGGACACTCTCCATATAGGTTACCCGGTACTCTACCGTAAGCTCGGTTTTGTTCTTTACAAGCACATATTTGCCGTCAACATTGCACTCGGGAGTTTCCCAAACGACAACGTAACCGGCTTCATTATGTGCATAATAGCTTGCCCCGTCAGCTTCCTGATTACTCGGATCATCCCAAGGATCAGGTACAGGTTTTATCGTGAGATCGGCAAATGCCGACACAGACATGAGTACCGTCACCGTCAAAGCAATGGCGAGGCTTAGTATTTTCTTTTTCATAAACTTCCTCCTGCGCTAAAACGCATGATTGGATGCATTATAGCACAGAAAAATGCAAAATAAAAGACTATTTTTTGAACAGTTACAGTGCAATCGGTTTTGCGTCCGGCTCTATCGGGCAAACATAGCCGCCTTTGGAGCGTTTTGCAAACTCCGCTTTGGCCTTGTTAAGCAGCTCCTCATCCTCAAAAAGGTCTATCGCCGTGGCGGCAAGCACCTTGCCTGCGCACAGCATACCCTTGTATGCGATGCTCGTTTTGCCGCAGGCGACGGTCTGCCAAGTGTGGCCGGGCATACCGGCAGGCCATGTGACGACATTTATCTGCGAGGTCGGGGTCTGCCAGCTCACATCACCGACATCAGTACTGCCGGGGATAAAGCCCAAGCAGGAGTATAGCGGCATGAGAAAGTCGTTTATGGGCTTTGTCATGTTCTCGGTGAGCGCCTGCACCTGCTCGGCAATGTCATCGTCAAAGGTTGCGCCGATTCCGGGGGCTTTTGTCTCGGCAGGATAGGTTGCCTTGAGCTTTTGGGCAAAGTCCAGTTCCTCAGGGGTGTACTGCGGAACGCCGATCTCGGTAAAGTTATCGTACAGCAGCTTCTCTATCGTATAGTTTGGCAGGAGCTCCGCCGTGCCATCGATGAAAACTCGCTCGAAGCTTGTCTCGGTCATGAGTGCTGCGCCCTCGGCGATCTTGTCTACACGCTTTTGAAGCTCAATGGACTGTCGCACCTTGTTGGCTCGCACCATGTACAGCACATCGGCCTCGGACTGCACCACATTCGGCGACACGCCGCCGGCGTTTGTTATTGCATAGTGGATGCGGCAGTCACTCGTCATGTGCTCACGCAAAAACTGCACGCCGACATTCATAAGCTCCACTGCGTCAAGTGCACTGCGGCCAAGCTCGGGGCAGTCTGCGGCGTGAGCCGGAATGCCCTTGAATTTATACAACACCTGTATGCTGGAGTTGTTTGTGCCGGTGTGTATCTCGTTCTCGGACGCAGGATGCCACGAAAGCGCAGCATCGAGCTTCGTCCACAGCCCGTCACGAGCCATGTACGCCTTACCGCTTCCGCCCTCCTCGCCCGGGCAGCCGAAGAACACGACCGTGCCGCCGTGGCCGCTTTTTTGCAGATACTCCTTAACGGCGAATGCAGCTGCAAGCGAGCCGACACCTAAAAGATTATGACCGCAGCCGTGGCCGCTGCCGTCATGCACAAGAGGTTTCTTTTCGGTCACGCCCGACTCCTGCGAAAGGCCGGACAGAGCGTCAAATTCGCCCAAAATGCCGATGACGGGCTTGCCGCAGCCGAAAGATCCGCAGAAGGCGGTGTCGATGCCGCAGAGCTTTTCGGTAACGGTAAAGCCGTGCTCACGCAGCACCTTGCAGTAAAGCTCGGTCGCCTTGTATTCCTTGAGTGAGAGCTCAGGGTTGTTCCAAATTTCGTTAGTTATGCTTTTGTAGAGCTCTGCCATAGAGTCAACAGACTCTATGGCTGCTTTTTTTATGGTATTCATTTTAATTACAACACCTTTGAAAGGAAATCACGCAGGCGGTCACTCTGAGGATGCTCGAAGATTTCCGTGGGTGAGCCCTGCTCAACAAGCTTGCCGTCGGCCATAAACAGCACACGGTTGCCGACCTCACGGGCAAAGCCCATCTCATGGGTGACGACGACCATGGTCATGCCCTCGTGCGCAAGCTCCTTCATGACATCCAAGACCTCGCCGACCATTTCAGGGTCGAGTGCGGAGGTGGGCTCGTCAAACAGCATGACATCGGGCTCCATGCACAGCGCACGGACGATGGCGACACGCTGCTTCTGACCGCCGGACAGCTGGATGGGGTAAGCGTCGGCACGGTCGGCAAGTCCGACACGCTCAAGAAGCTGCATTGCCTTGGCCTTCGCCTCCTCCTTGGGCACATGCTTGACCTCAACGGGAGCAAGAATCATGTTCTCGATGATGGTCTTGTGCGGGAAAAGGTTAAAGTGCTGGAACACCATGCCCATCTTCTGGCGGTGCTTGTTTATATCTATCTTCTTATCGGTTATATCCGTGCCCTCGAAAATGATAGTGCCGCTCGTGGGCTCCTCAAGAAGGTTAAGCGAGCGCAGAAGCGTTGATTTACCCGAGCCGGAGGGTCCTATCACAACAACGACATCTCCCCGTGCGATATCGACCGACACGCCGTCAAGAGCTTTGATAACGCCTTTTTTGTAGTACTTCTTCAGGTCCTTGACCTGGATTATATTATCGTTTGTCACCAACGCTCATCTTCCTTTCAAAGTGTTCTATTATCTTGGAGGTCGGGAATGTCAGGCAGAAGTATACTGCCGCCGCAACCACCAGCGGCTCTGCAATACGGTAGGTTGCGCCTTTTATCGATGCAACGGCGTACATGATCTCGCCAAGGCCTATCGTGTAGCAGATAGAGGATTCCTTAATTATCGTAACAAACTCGTTTGCGATAGCAGGCAAAATGTTCTTTATAGCCTGAGGCAGGACGATAAAGCGCATGTTCTGCGTCTGCGTAAGGCCGAGCGAACGGGCAGCCTCGGTCTGACCGCCGTCAACGCTCTGGATGCCGGAGCGGATGATCTCGCTCAGGTATGCAGCGGAGTTGAGGCTCAGTGCAACAACGCCCGGGACAAAGCGCTCAAAACGGATAGTGCCGAATATCTTTATTGACGGCAGATCGACCCCATCAAAGGCTATGTAGTAGATTATAAACAACTGAACGAGCATAGGTGTTGCACGGAACACTTCGATGTAAACACTTGCAATGAACGACAGCGGATTAAACCTTCCGAGCGCCGAAAGCAGACCTTCTTCACGAAGATGCCCGTTTTTATCAAGTGCCAGGAAGCCGAACGGATGCCATTTGCTCAGTCGCATGACAGCCAGCATAAGTGCGAGGATAAAACCGAATATAACGGTCAGTAATGACAGTGACACGGTGCAGACAAGTCCGTCTATAAACAACTGTTTATAGTTCCATGTCATTTCAAAGCCTTCCTGAGTAAAAAGCATGCGCCTTTTCTCCTTTCAATCTGTCTGTACAGAGAATAGTTTATAATGGGAAATTCTCCCCGGAGTTTTCTCCGGGGAGAAGATGTGTTTCTGTTTTATTATGCTGCGGTGTCGGCTGCGGGGACCTTGCCAGAGTCGTCAAGCAGACCTTCATACTTGTCGCCGATAGCGAGGATGCCTGCTTCGTCAACGAACTTCTGGAGGCTGCCATCGTTGATAGCCTCGTCGATGATAAGGTTGAGAGCTGCGAGGAGAACCTCATTATCCTTGTTTACGCCGATTGCGGAGCCTTCCTGCTCGTAGGGAACATCGCACACGATGACGATCTCGGGGTACTGCGCCTGATAGGACTTTGCAACGATGGTCTCCATGAATGCACCGTCGAGCTTGCCGGAGATGACTTCTGCGATAACATCGGGAACCTTGCTCAGGTCGATGTTGTCAGCGTCGGGGGTGTTCTGCTTTGCGAGCTTGCTCTGGATGGAGCCGGTCTGTGCGCCGATCTTGTACTGAGAGTTGTTTGCGTCGTCAAGGGACTTGATCTTATCTGCGTTGGCCTTGGAGGTGATAAAGCACTGACCGCCTTCGTAGTAGATCTTGGAGAAGTTCATGAGGTTTGCACGGTCGGGGTCGGGAGAGTAGCCTGCCATGCCCAGGTCGCACTTCTTTGCGCCGAGCTCTGCGAGAGTGCCGTCAAAGTCCATGGGGACTATCTCAAGCTCGAGGCCGAGCTTGTCGGCGATGTACTTTGCAAATGCGATATCAAAACCAACGAGGGTCGCATCGCCGTTTTCACCGACAGAGTAGAACTCGTACGGAGCGAAGTCGGGGCTGGTAGCAACGGTCAGCTTGCCTTCTTTAACTGTTGTGAGTTCAGCCTTAAGCTGGTCAAGAGTCATGGATGAATAATCTTTTGCTTCATCGGTGGGCTTGGGGTCGCTGTTTCCGCCGCAGGCGCACAGTGCAAGCACCATGACCAGAGCGAGCATAAGAGCTACAAACTTTTTCATTTTATTTACCTCTCAATGTTATTCTCAAAATTTATTTTGCGTTGGGTTTGTTTCAACGGTGCTTATATTAGCATCTTTATTCATACTTGTCAACACTTTTTTGAAAAAATATTCATGATTTTTTCGTTTTTCCTAAATAACGGTGAATATTATTCATTTCAATGCGAATATTCACTGAATTTCCGCATATTTGAATAAAAATCGGGCCTGTTTTTTGTTAAACAAGCCCGATGTTTTGTGGTTATTTCACAGTTTTATGTCCTGCGTTTTAGTAATGATGCAATAGAAAACAGCAAAAACGCAGCGATGTTGACTATTACGACACTTGCGCCGGAGGGAAGCTCGAAGGCATACGATGCCGCCATGCCGAGCACAAAGCACACTACGGAAATGACCGCTGAGAACACCACCACCGCCTTGAAGCTGCGGCAAAGACGCATGCTCGTGAGTGCGGGGAAAATGATGAGGCTCGATATCAAAAGCGCACCCATCATGCGCATACCGAGGACCACCGTGACGGCAGTCAGTACGGCGATCACCGTGTTATAAAGCTTGGCATTCGTGCCGGTGGCCTTGGCAAAGGTCTCGTCAAAGGTGACGGCGAAGATGCGTGGGTATAGGAGCACGAACATCAAAAGCACGATGGCAGACAGCACGATACTCAAGACGGCATCGGCATGGCTTAACGACAGAACGCTGCCGAACATATAGTTTGACACATCGGTGTTCATGCCCGTTGTCATGGATATGACCACAACGCCGATTGCAAGGGCGCTTGAGGAGATAAGCGCAATGGCGGCGTCGCCCTTTATGCGGCTCGACTGGCTGATGCGCAGAAGCAGGAACGCTGCCGCAACGACCACGGGCACGGCAATTGCCAGCGGTGCGACATTCACGGCGGCGGCAATTGCCAGCGCCCCGAAGCCGACATGGCTTAATCCGTCGCCTATCATGGAGTAGCGCTTTAATACGAGCGACACTCCCAAAAGTGCAGCGCACAGCGACACGAGAACGCCGACGATGATGGCACGGCTCATAAAGTGGTATGAGAACATTTCGGTTATAAGCTCTGTCATGCTCTGCCGCCTCCTACAAATCTGCGTGCAAGATCGCTCTCACGGTACTGCGCAGTCGTGCCGAAGAAAAGCTGGCGGTTGCCCAGATGCAGTATGTGCGTTGCGTAGCGCACCGCCTCGTGGATATCGTGCGATATCATGATGACGCTCGTGCCGTCGCAAAGGTTAATAAGCTTAATAAGGTTGTACATCTCATTTGTCGCCACGGGGTCAAGACCGGTGACGGGCTCGTCGAGCAAAAGCAGCTTCTTTGTTGCGCACATTGCCCGAGCAAGCAGCACACGCTGCTGCTGACCGCCGGAAAGCTCCATGTAGCAGCGGTTTTTGATATCCTCAATGCCGAGCCGCTCCATATTCTCCTGTGCAGCCTTTTTGTCCTCGGCGTTATAAAACATCCTGCCGCCCATTGAATTCAGTCTGCCGGAGAGCACGACCTCATACACGGAAGCCGGGAAATCACGCTGGAGCTGGGTCTGCTGCGGCAGATAGCCAATCTCGGTCTGCTTGAGTCCGTCGCCGAGGGTTATGCTGCCGCTTGCAGGCTTTTTGAGGCCTAAAAGTCCCTTCATTAGAGTCGACTTGCCAGAGCCGTTTTCGCCGACGATGCACAGGTACGAGCCTGCGTCTATCGAAAAGTTTATCCCGCTCAGGACGGTGTGACCGTCGTAGGCAAAGGATAAATCCTTGCATGTTATCTGCGCCATCAACCGAGCGCCTCCTTCAGAGAATTTAAATTTATGCGCATGAGGTCAAGATAGCTTACCCCCTGCTCGAACTGCTCGGCGGACACGCTGTGCGCCGAGTAAAACGGCAGCTTCTTGCAGCCGGTGTCCTCGCAGATTACATCCGCCATCTTCTGATTGGAAAATTCCATGTACAAAACTGCCGGTATCTTGTCCTCGCGCACACGGTCGATGAGATACGCCACCGTCTTGGCAGACGGTTCTGTCTCCGATGAGCAGCCCGGGAACGCCGCATAGCAGTCCAGCCCGTATTCCAGTGCAAAATAGCGCATCGGGAAACGGTCGGCAAACACTAACGTATGCTTGCCGGAGTTTTTGATCACCTGCCGGAACTCGCGGTCAAGCGCCATGAGCTGCGCCTTGTAGGCGGTGAAGTTCGTTTTATACGCCTCGGCGTTATCGGCATCGAGCTTACAAAGTGCATTGCAGATTTCCTTGGAAATTTTAATGGCGTTTAACGGCGATGTCCACACATGCTCGTCAAGCTCCGGTTCACCGTCCTCGGCATTGTATATGCCGTCGGCCGACTCCTCGACGGTGTCAACGCAGTCCATCATATATATAGTATTGAGCTCGGGCGTAATGAGCGTCTTAGCCCACTGCTCCGACTCGCCGCCGTTGCAGATAAACAGGTCGCTTTCCTGTATGCGTATCATGTCCTTGGGCGTAGGCTCGTACGAGTGCACCTCCGAGCCCGGCTTAATGAGCAGCGTCAGCTCCGCCCTGTCGTCGGCTATCTCCCGGGCAAAATCGTATGCCGGAAAGCTCGTGCAAACGATCTGTAGCTTCGTTTCGTCATGCGGCTTCTCCGGCTGCGCAGTGCAGCCGCAAAGCATAAGGCACAGGCATAGCAAAGCTGCGATAAGTCTTTTCATTTTGACCTCCTCGCACAATTGGAACAATGCCCATAGAGCATGCTCTTTTCGTCGTCGATGACAAAGCCCGTGGTCTTGGCGAGCGCATCACAGGCGGCGTTATCAAGGTGTATAAGCAGGCCGCAGTCAACGCATTTTATGTGCAGGTGCTCCGAGCAGCAGCACTTACCCGCAAGCTGATACACACTGCTCGCCGTGCCTTCACGGGTAAAGCGGCGCACCTGTCCGTCATCGCAGAGCTTTTTTATCAGCCTGTATGCGGTGCTCTTGGCAGGCGCAATTTCGCCCATCGCCGAGAGTATCTCGTCTATCGTGAACTGCCGCTCGGCGTTTTGCTCCAAAAACGACAAAAGCGCAGTCTTTTGCTGTGTTTGATAACTCGTTCTCATAGCTCCTCCAATTCGAGAAACTTTCTCATTTTCGTTTGCTAAGAATACCCCATTATCGCCGATTTGTCAAGAAAATAAAAAACGGACGGTTTCCCGTTCGTTTTTCAGTGCTGTTTAGTTTAATAGTACCGCAGCGGCGGTGCCGAGGAGGGTGGTCTCGTCGCAGGTGACAAATTCAAACTTTCGGTCGAGCGTTTCACCCGCAAATTCTTGCATATGCTTTTCAAGATGCGGGCGGAACAGGGCGCTTTTTTTGAAAAGCGAGCCGTCGACCGAGATGCACACGGGCTTATCCGTTCCCTCGCCTGTCAGCAGCAAGATTGCCGACAGGTTGCAGCACATGCAGCGTGCCGCACGGTCGAACAGTTCGCATATTATGTAAACCACAATGTCCTTGTCCACTGCTTCAAAGCACTCCGGCAGCTTGCCTGAAGCCCATGCGTCGGCGGTGGGTGTTGTGAGCTCCGGCAGGTGCAGGAGGTACTCTGTCGCAGAGGCCGAGAACAGTCCCTCCCGTGCCGCCGCTTGCAGCGTATATCGGCTGACCTCGCCGAGATATGCGCCGGAGCACATTTTTTCGGCAATGTAATAGCCGGTGTCGGGCAGAGCGTTGTCCATCTCAAGGTCAAAATCGCCCCTCGGGAAGCCGTCAAACGAGCCGGATTCGAGGTTGACGAGCATTTTTGTGTCGCCGTGCAGTCCGAGCTTTGATATTCTGCGCTCGGGAAGCATGCAGCAAGTGTTCGTACCCGTGCCTGCGACCATGCCGATAAATCCGCCATAGCCTTCCCTATCGAGCATTGCCGAGCCGCCTAACAGGGTCGCCGGTGTGTCGTTGAGTACAACAATTTTCTTCTTGCCGAGCCCACGGCGCTCAAGCTCTGCATTGAGGTCGGCGCCGAGAAGTCGTCCCTGTGCGCCGAGTAGCTTCACCTGCTTAGTAAGGCCAAGCACACGGCTGTCGATATCGGGTGTGACCTCGGCAGGATATGAAAAGCAAAAGCCTATCAGATCCGTCTCGCTCAGCAACGGCTCGATGGCGGAGGCTGTGCGTTTTATGAAATCAGACCAATGTGCGGGTAAAAGTGTCCCGGGCATGGGGCTGCGCTCGATATTCTCTATGCTGCAGCCACGGTCGCCGAAGCTTATGAGCGCCGTGCGGTAATTCGTGCCGCCGGCATCGATGACCGCCGCCTTTTTATTCTTCGGCAGCTGCCCGGTAAGGCGCAGATAGGTCGGTATCATGGGAACTTTCTCTTGATTTTCACCTAAGCCCCGCTCCATGCACTCGCAGAAAGCCTTGGAATACCGCTCAAGCTCGACACGGTCGGCGTTCATGCCGTGACGCAGCATAAATTTTTTCACATTATCCATAGTATTAAAAAATTCGGCGGCATAGCCGCCGAATTATAGACTTAATTATTATTCTTTCTCTGCGGGAATGTCCTTAACGGACTGCACGATGCCCTCTGCAAGACCTGCAACGCCTTGAATTTCGCTGGGGATAATGATCTTGGTTGCCCTGCCGTTGGCGGCGGCGGCAAACGCTTCAAGAGCCTTGATCTTCAGAACGCCATCACCGGGAGCTGCCTCGTTGATGAGGCGGATACCCTCTGCGGTAGCGGTCTGGACCTTGAGGATAGCCTCGGCCTGACCTTCAGCCTCGAGTATCTGCTGCTGCTTCTTTGCATCTGCACGCAGGATGGCGGACTCCTTCTCGCCCTCCGCCTCGAGGATGGCTGCACGCTTTTCACCCTCTGCGCGAAGGATGGCCTCACGGCGTTCACGCTCTGCCTTCATCTGCTTTTCCATTGCAGACTGGATTTCTTTGGGTGGGAGGATGTTCTTGAGTTCGACACGGTTGACCTTGATGCCCCAAGGGTCGGTGGCTTCGTCAAGGATGTTGCGCATCTTGGCGTTGATGATATCACGGCTGGTCAGGCACTGGTCGAGCTCGAGGTCGCCGATGATGTTACGCAGGGTAGTCGCAGACAGGTTCTCGATAGCGACCATGGGGTGCTCGATACCGTAGGTGTACAGCTTCGGGTCGGTTATCTGGAAGTAGATGACCGTGTCGATCTGCATGGTGACATTATCCTTGGTGATAACGGGCTGCGGAGGGAAGTCGGCTACCTGCTCCTTGAGGGAGATGGTCTTTGCAACTCTCTCAAAAAACGGGATCTTGAGATGGATGCCGGTGCCCCAAGTTGTCTGGAACTTGCCCAGACGCTCGATTATCATGACCTTGCTCTGCTGAACGATGCGGATATTTCTCACGATGATGAGAAGAACGATTATCGCAACGATTATCCACGGAATGTAATTCAAAAAATCCATATTATATCCTCCGTTTTAAGCCTCGGGGGCTATTTTTGATACAATGAGCTTGACGCCTTCGATGCGCTCGGCCTTAACGAGCTGACCCTCGGGAATTATCTCCTCGTCAACGGTCCTTGCGGTCCAGGTCTTGCCGTCAACATAAACGGCACCCGTGCCGGAAAGGTTGTCGATAGTCTCAACAACACGGCATTCCTTGCCGATGAGCATATCGGCATTTGTCGGCTCGACCTTGTTGTTGACAAACTTCTTCACCAGCGGTCTTGTGAAATACAGTGCGATAGCCGAAACGACGAGAAACACCGTTATCTGCACCCACAGGTTTGCGCCCAGCATGGCAGTCACCATTGCAAAAAGCGCACCGATGGCAAACCAGACTGAAACGATACCGACTGTCACGGCTTCGATCACAAGGAACACCACCATTGCGATTATCCAAAAGGTCGTCATAGACATTTCGGCAAACATCGGCATAGTCCTTACCTCCACATTAGTTATTCTGTACATAATTTTATTACATTATAGCGTATTTAGCAAGCAAAAAAGCATTTAATCCATAATATTTTTTTGAGGCGGCGAAAGACGAAACGCTATCGGTTATGACGGGCAGATCCGGCTTAGAAAGAGTGAGAGAATTGGCGCAGCTCGCATTATTTGCGTTGGCTTTAGTGCAGCATGAATTGAATCTGTCCGTCAAAACTGCAAAGCATCTGTCAGTGATGCTTTTCGAGGGATTTTCGGCTTTCTTTGGTGAAGGCGGGCTTTTTGCCCGTCAAGACAAAAAAGGTGAAAAGCCCCGAAAGGGCGCACTGACAGACGGTAGCGGGTCGGCTATTGCCGTCTCAAAAAAATCGTACTTTCACGCTTTACAATTCTGCTGTGATGATGTACAATGTAGTGAAGTGAAGTGCTAAACGGAGGAATGAAACCGCAATGAATAAGCTTAACAGAAAGCCCCGCAATCTCGATATGTATAAGGCCATTCTGACCCTCAACACCGTTGAGGAGGCTATGGCGTTTTTTGACGATCTGTGCACCGTGACCGAAATTCAGGCCATGGAGCAGCGCTATCAGGTCGCCGTCTGCCTTTCCAAGGGCATGATATATAACGACATTCTCGCCGAGACCGGCGCATCGAGCGCAACGATAAGCCGTGTTAACCGCTCGCTTCAGTACGGCAAGGACGGCTACGAGATAGCGTTTAACCGTCTCAGAGAGCAGGAGGACAAATGAGCCTTGCATACGGCCCTTTGGCTGCGTGGTACGATAAACTGACGCTCGATGTGCCGTATGAGGAGTTTTTGAGCTTTTACGAGCGTGAGTTCAGGGATGACGGCGGCGAGTTTCACACGATACTCGACCTGTGCTGCGGGACCGGCACGCTGACATGGCTCATGGCCGAGCACGGGTATGAGATGATAGCGGCCGACGCATCGGCGGATATGCTGATGGAGGCAAGCGGCAAGGCGGCGGAGGTCAAGATACCGCCGCTGTTCCTGTGTCAGGAAGCAGCCGAGATCGACCTGTACGGCACTGTGGACGCCTGCGTCTGCTCGCTCGACGGCATGGATTATATACCGCCCGAGGAGCTTGGCGAGGTGTTTCGCAGGCTGCATTTGTTCATCCGACCCGATGGGCTTTTTATTTTCGATATCCGCAGCCCCGAGTGGTTTAAAAGCATCGACGGTGAGGTATTCGTCGATGAGACGGAGGACATGCTGTGCCTTTGGCGTGCCGATTTTGAGGACGGCTACATGTGCTACGGCATGGACATTTTCTCGAAGCGAGGCAGGCTGTGGCAACGTGAGAGCGAGGAGCATATCGAATACGCCCACGAGCCGCAGATGCTTAAAAAACTGCTTAATGAGCATGGGTTTATCGACATCAAGGTATGCACCGACTGCCCGCAGGGTGACGACGGCAGGATATTCATAGTCGCCAAGAACACCGAACACTAATTCGAGGTAGTAAAATGGATAGAATTTTAAGAGCAACAGCCGCTGACGGCTTTATAAAAATGTCCGCCGTTTCCGCAAAGGAGACGGTGCAGCGTGCCAAGGATATACACAACTGCACACCAACGACGGCGGCGGCGCTCGGCCGCACGCTTTGCGCAGCATCTATGCTGGGCAACCTCCTCAAGGAGGATAACGGCAGTCTGACCATCCGCATAAACGGCGGCGGACCAATCGGCAGCGTTATCGCCGTGTCGGATTCAAAAGGCTATGTGCGCGGCTATGTGACAAACCCCGCAGTTGACCTTCCCCTGCGGTCTGACGGTAAGATCGATGTCGGCGGCGCCGTCGGCAGAGACGGCATGCTCACCGTAAGCCGTGATATTGGTCTTACGCAGCCGTATGTCGGTTCGACCGAGCTTGTTTCCGGTGAAATTGCCGAAGATCTGACGGCGTATCTTCTTGAAAGTGAGCAGGTGCCTTCGGCCTGCGGGCTGGGTGTTTTGATCGACACCGACCTGAGCGTCAAGGCAGCCGGCGGCTTTATAGTCCAGCTCATGCCCGGTGCGCCCGATGAGTATATCGATGTTCTTGAGGAGAACATTTTCATGATGGATCAGCTCACGACCATTCTCTCGGAGGACGGTCTGGAAGCCGTGTTCGAGCAGGTGCTCAAGGGTCTGCCCTACCACATCGTCGACGAGGACGAGGTGGGCTACCGCTGCTATTGCAGCCGTGAGCGTGTCGGCGATGCCATACTCGGCGTTGGCGAGGGTGAGCTTGAAAGCATGATAAACGAGGGTAAGGACATCGATGTCAGCTGCCAGTTTTGCGACACGGTCTACACCTTCACGCCCGACGACCTGCGCAAGCTTCTCGACGAATCCAAAAAAGCATAAAAAGTTGAAATTTGATGTTGACAATTGGGGCGAGCTTTAGTATAATGAACAAGCCGCTGATAGGGGAGCATAGCTCAGCTGGTTAGAGCACCTGCCTTACAAGCAGGGGGTCACTGGTTCGAGTCCAGTTGTTCCCACCAATTTTCAGCATATGCCTCTGTAGCTCAGTAGGTAGAGCAGCGGACTGAAAATCCGCGTGTCGTTGGTTCAACTCCGACCGGAGGCACCATTTTGCGGGCATAGCTCATCCGGTAGAGCGCCACCTTGCCAAGGTGGAGGTAGCGAGTTCGAGTCTCGTTGCCCGCTCCAAGAAATAGTTTGCAGGCTTTGAAAGCCTGCAAACTTATATGGCGTCATAGCCAAGTGGTAAGGCAGCGGACTGCAAATCCGCGATTCCCCGGTTCAAATCCGGGTGACGCCTCCAAAAATCCCTCGTACTTTCGTTCGAGGGATTTTTCCTTTTTATTCTTCACTAAGTATCCTTGCCGGATTTTGGGGTGGCAACAAATGATACTGGAGAGCATAAAAGTTGATTATTAATGCAATCACTCCCGCACTGCCGTGCAGGAGTGATTATTATGCTATTTACATGGCTATTTGATTTTGCATGATCTTGCTGCTCTTGAGCTCGGCGAGCTTGTAGCCCTCCTCGCAGACAACCATGTAGTAGGCGTTGACGATGAGGATGATATTCACCCACGCACCCTTGGTCCCCATAAAAAGCACGGCAATAAAACTCACAGCAGAGCCCAGACTGAACGCAAGTATCGTAAACACATAAAACAGCAGCTTATCGATATGCTTTCTGTCGCCGTCAGTGATGTAGCTTGCAAAGGCGAGGGATGCCTGCTTAACATTGTTAGTCGAGAAAATGGTCGAGCTCGTGTAGCCCTTTGCGCCGGAAAAGCTGCTCCACTGAATGCTCATGGCAAAGAATATCGGGTACAGCCCCAGCATTGGGTTTGCGTCGGCAGGGATGAAGCACAAAATTATGCACGCCAGAGCGTCAACAAACGGGACGGCTCGCTGCATATCCACCTTCAGATAATGCGGCAGCAGCACCGTCAGCATAGTGCCCGTGACATACAGTACCAGCGCGCCGATATGCAGCAGCACGGCGACAATATCGCCCCTGAGTGCATTCATCACAAGCTCAAGAAGATTCATCGTCTGCGCATTTGCAAGCAGGCCGCTGCGGCACAAAATGGCATAGCCTGCGAAAAATCCACCGACGGCAGCGAACGCCAAATGTCTGTATTGACCGATATTATTATTGTTGCTCATCTAATCGCCTCTTATCAAACAGCTCCCAGTATAACACTCCGGCAGACTAATTCAAGGGCAAAAATCGTCAAATTTTAGATAATGTTGATTGCTTTTGCGCTCGGTGTTAAAATACCGCAGAGGTGATAACCATGTACGAGCTGATTCAGGTTGCAAATAATACTTATTATGTTAACTGCCCAGCGAAAATCGGCGTGTATCGTTGCAATGACACGGACATTTTTCTCATTGACAGCGGCAACGACAAAGACGCAGGCCGCAAGGTGCGCCGTGTGTTACAGGCCGAGGGCTGGCAGGTGAAGGCCATACTCAACACGCACTCCCACGCCGACCACACCGGAGGCAACAGATATTTTCAGCAGAACACCGGCTGCAAAATTTTCGCCCCGGGCATTGAAGCCTGCATCGCAAATCACCCCATTTTGGAGCCTGCCCTGCTGTACGGCGGTGCGCCCTGCAAGGCACTCAGGCACAAGTTTTTGATGGCGCAGGAATCCGAGTGCCATGACATCACTTCCCCGGATTTTCCCGCAGAAATTGAGGTCATTCCCCTGCATGGACACATTTTCGACATGGTCGGCTACCGCACGCCGGACGATGTCGTGTTCCTCGCCGACTGCGTTTCGAGTGCAGCCACGCTCGAAAAATACAAAATAGCCTATCTTTACGATGTACAGGCATACCTCGACACGCTCGACTATGTCGATACGCTGACCGCCAAGCTCTTTGTCCCCTCGCACACAGAGCCCACCGAGGACATCCATGAGCTTACCGATACAAACCGCCGCTGCGTGTCAGATGTGCGGGACAAGATACTTTCTATATGCACAGAACCTGCGAGCTTCGAAGCGATTTTGCAGCGCATTTTTACCGATTACGGTTTGTCGCTCAATTTCGAGCAGTATGCGCTCGTCGGCAGCACTCTACGCTCGTATCTGAGCTGGCTGCTCGATAGCGGCAAGCTTGCCGTTTCGTTTGAAGATAATTTGCTGCTTTGGAGAGCTGTTTAGACATGGACATTACACTGACACATTATTTAATAGTCTGCCCGCTTGTTTTTCTCGCCGGATACATTGATGCGGTTGCTGGAGGCGGCGGCCTTGTCTCCCTCCCGGCCTATCTCATATCCGGTCTTCCGGCGCACTACGCAATTGCCACAAACAAGCTTAGCTCCGCCATGGGCACGACGCTCACGACCGTCCGCTACGCTCGTGACGGCTTTATTCCTTGGAAGCAGGCTGTTTTCTGCGTCATATTTGCGCTTATCGGCTCGGCCTGCGGTGCGGAGCTTGCGTTGATGCTCGATGCGGATGTTTTCAAGATCATAATGCTGTTTATTCTGCCGGTCACGGCGATATATGTGTTCAAAAGCAAGGCGCTGGTTACTGAAAAGCCGCCGCTTTCCTTTACGAAAACGACGGTTCTGAGCTGTGCTATCGCCCTTGCCATCGGCGCATACGACGGGTTTTACGGCCCGGGCACGGGAACATTTCTCATTCTCCTGCTGACCGCTGCGGCGCATATGCCGCTCACGAGTGCAAACGGTATCAGCAAGGTGATTAACCTTACGACGAATATCTCGGCACTGACGGTATTTATCCTAAGCTCCAAGGTGCTCTATCCGCTCGGTCTCGCCGCCGGCGTTTTCTCGATAGCCGGCAACCTCCTCGGCGCAAAGCACTTTGAAAAGGACGGCGGAAAAACGGTTAAGCCCATCATGATACTGGTGCTTACGATATTCTTCATAAAAGTTCTATATGAAGTCGCATTCACATGAAAAAGGCAGGCGAAGGGCGAATTCAGATAAGGATAAATTGCCCTGTAAAGACTCTTTTCCCCCGATACTGCGTTAAAGCATCAGGCCATATATGTCCATTATGCCCGTCAGGCTTTGCCTTGACTCGAGAAAAAATCCGATTTTTCAGGGTGCGCAGCAGTTTTGACAGAGTAATTTTTCGTTCAGACAAAACAACAAATATCCGGCAATACTTTGTGTATTGCCGGATATTTTTGTGAAGTATGGGCGGAAAAGAGCCCGTCAAAACCGTTTTCTCCTTATCCGGATCCGCCCAAAGCCTCTTTTTTTCATTATGCAAAGTATTTCATGTACAGCATTATCATCGAGATGAGCACGGCTAAGACGGTCACTGGGATCATGTACTTGCAGTATTTGCCCCAGCCTATCCTATGGCCGGACTTATTTGCAAGTGCAACACCTACGACATTGGCCGATGCGCCTATCGGAGTTGCACTGCCGCCAAGGTCGGTGCCCATGGCGAGCGTCCACGCAAACACGCTCAGGTCAAAGCCCGTAGTGGCCGCCAAGCTTCTGATGACAGGTATCATGGTCGCCGCAAACGGTATATTATCCACAATGGCGCTGGCAAACGCCGACACCCACAGGATTATGACCACAATGAGCAGCGGCTGACCGCCGGAGATATCCTCGATAAAGCCTGCTATCATCTCCAAAATGCCCGTTATCTCAAGTCCGCCGACAACTATGAACAGGCCGACGAAGAACAAAAGCGTTTTGTAATCCACCTTTTTGAGTATCTCGCCCGCATTTTTTAGATGCGTAAGTATCGTGAGAACGGCGACGAAAACGCCGATGGTCGAGACGGTGAGGCCTGTCGCAGCGTGGCTCACGAGAAGTACAACGGCAGCGCCGAAAATGACGCAGCTTGCAATGAACTTGCCCTTGTCGGTTATCGCCTGCCTGGGCTCGATGACCGTTATCTCGCTGAGTGAGACGGTCTGTTTTTTTATAGATTTGCCGAACACGAGGTAAAAGTACAAAAGCGTGAACAGCATGCCAACAAGCGCAATTTCGCCCGTATTGGTGAGGAAATCGCCAAAGCTGTAACCCAACGATGTTCCGATTATGATATTCGGCGGATCTCCGCACATGGTTGCGCTGCCGCCGAGGTTTGCGCAGAATATCTCGGCCAAGATAAACGGCACGGGGTCAAAGCGCAGGAGCCTTGCAAGCTCGATGGTAACTGCGGCAAGGAACAGGATGACGGTGATGCTGTCTATAAACATGGCAAGCACTGCCGACAGCAGCATAAAGGTCATGAAAATTGCAATGGGCTTATAGTGCACGGCCTTTGCAATGCGCATACACAGCCAGCGGAAGAAGCCTGCCTCCGCCATGCCCTCGACCATTATCATCATGCCTGCTATGAATATGATGGTCTCCCAGTTGATGCCGGTGCTCGCAGCGGCCTGCGCACCGGCGGAATACCAGAAATGCGTCGAGACGATGCTATGTAAGTTCAAGGTCTCTTTGACTGCGTCAAAGCTGTGCATACCGACACCGAATACCAGCACGCAAGTCAAAAGACCGGCTATTAGCGTCACGATATGCCGTTGTATCTTATCCATAACGATGAAGATGAACATAGCAATAAATATTACAAGTGCAGTGATCTGTGCAAACATGGTTTCGTGATTCCTTTCATAGTCGGTCTTTCGGTGTTCAGTTTTTATATATACCGTTTAGTTCTATAAAATATCCTCAATTCTTATGAAGCATCGTATATGCCTTTTCTCTTGCAAGCGCACGGTGGAGGCTGAGCTCTGCACGCTTAAGATCGAGATTGTCGGCTTTCGCCGCAATGCGTTCCTTCGCTCTGGCTTCGGACGCCTGAGCTCGGGCAAGGTCGATGGTCTCGGCTCTTTCCGCACTGCGGGCTAAAATGATAAGCTCATTATCCGCAACGCTCATCACGCCGCCGGACACCGCCGCAAAGTGCATCTCGTCATCGATCTTGTACCTCACGACGCCCTCATTGAGTGCGCCTATCATATTGGCGTGGTTTGCAAGAATGCCTGCCTCGCCGTCGGTCAGGGGCACGGCGACATAGTTTGCCATCTCGTCGCAGACCGTGCCGCCGGCCGTGGTGATCTGAAGATGAATTTTGTTCTCCATGGCTTACATATCCTTACGCTTTGCAAGCACCTCGTCGATGGTGCCGCACATGAGGAATGCCTGCTCGGGAAGATCGTCGCAATCGCCGCCGAGGATAGCCTGGAAGCCTCTTATGGTATCCTCCATCTTGACATACTTACCGGAGATGCCGGTGAAGTTTTCCGCAACATGGAACGGCTGCGACAGGAATCGCTGGATGCGGCGTGCACGGTTGACGACAGCCTTATCCTCAACGCCGAGCTCGTCCATACCGAGGACGGCGATGATATCCTGCAGTTCCTTGTACTTCTGCAAAACGGCCTGAACGGCACGGGCGGTATCGTAATGCTCCTTGCCGAGGATATTCGGGTCGAGTATTCTCGAAGTTGACTCCAGAGGATCAACGGCGGGATAAATACCGAGCTCGGATATCGAGCGGGACAGAACGGTCGTTGCGTCAAGGTGGGCAAAAGCCGTTGCGGGTGCGGGGTCAGTAAGGTCGTCGGCGGGAACATAGATGGCCTGAACGGAGGTTACGGAGCCGTTTCTCGTCGAGGTGATACGCTCCTGCAGTGCGCCCATCTCGGTTGCCAGCGTGGGCTGGTAGCCGACGGCGGACGGCATACGGCCGAGCAGTGCGGAGACCTCCGAGCCTGCCTGCGTAAATCTGAAGATATTATCGATAAACAGCAGAACATCCTGGCCGGACTGGTCACGGAAGTTCTCTGCGATGGTAAGGCCGGACAGAGGCACACGAAGTCTTGCTCCGGGCGGCTCGTTCATCTGGCCGAACACGAGTGCGGTCTTATTGATAACGCCCGACTGTGTCATCTCATGCCAAAGGTCGTTGCCCTCACGGCTGCGTTCGCCAACACCGGCGAAAACGGAGTAGCCGCCGTGCTCGTAAGCGACATTGCGGATAAGCTCCTGGATAAGAACGGTCTTGCCGACACCTGCGCCGCCGAAAAGGCCGATCTTGCCGCCCTTGGAGTAAGGCGCAAGCAGATCGATGACCTTGATGCCCGTTTCGAGTATCTCGGTCGAGGGAGTGACCTCGGTAAACTCGGGGGCGAGACGGTGGATGGGCATATAGTCCTCTGCATCAACGGGTCCCTTACCGTCGATGGGCTCGCCGACAACATTGAACATGCGGCCGAGCGTGCCTTCACCAACGGGCATCTTGATGGGCGAGCCGGTGTCAACGGCACGGCAGCCACGGGAGATACCGTCGGTGGAAAACAGTGAGATGCAGCGGGCGCTGTTGTCGCCAATAAGCTGGACAGCCTCCATAACGACCTTGCGGTCTTCAAGCTGTATCTCTATTGCGTTATATATTTCCGGCATTCTGCCGGAGGGAAACTGTACATCAACGACAGGGCCAATGACCCTTCTGACGATACCATTTTCCATTGAATTACCTCCTGTATAGGGGTGTGGGTTTAGGTTTTCTTGCGCTTGAGCGCAGATGCGCCGCCGACGATCTCGGAGATCTCGGTGGTGATAGCCGCCTGACGGGCACGGTTGAGCGACAGGCCAAGCTGATCGATAAGGGTCTTGGTGCTGTCGGTCGCAGAGGTCATGGCCGTCATACGGGCCGAGTGCTCACCGCACTTGGCTTCAAGCATTATCGAAAGCACACGGTTATTGATATAAAGCTGCATGACACTCTCGAGCACGCTTTGTGCGTCGGGTTCGAAGATAAACTGCTTCTTGTCCCCCGCTTCGCTCTCACTGTCCGGTGCTGCGGGCAGAAGTCTGTGCGCAACAGGCTCCTGACTCAGCGCCGAATGATAATGCTGATAGACGATGTGTATCTCGTCGGCTTCGCCGTTAAGGTACTTTTGCTTTAAAAATTCTGCCAGCTCCAGCGCCTCGTTTGCAGTGGGCGTATCGCTCAGGCCGGTAAAGCTCTTAACCACGGGAAGTCCGCTTTTTGCAATGACATCCTTGCCCCACCGGCCGCAGACAACGACCTCGAACGGACGCTGCTCTGCATTGGCTATCTCCTCCATGAATCGGAGGACGGCGTTATTATACATTCCGCAAAGGCCACGGTTGCCGACAAACAGGACATAGCACACCTTATTGACCGTTTTTCTCGGTGCGATAAAGCGGTTTTCGTTTCCCGAACCGCTGGCAAGCAGCGTGTCGAGCACCTCTTGGCTCTTTTCTGCGAAGGGGCGCATAGCCTGCATACCAGCCTGCGTCCTGCGCAGCTTCGACACGGCGACCATTTTCATGGCCTTGGTTATCTGCTGCGTATTCTTGACACTCTTTATGCGTGTCCTTATCGCTCGCATATTAGCCATTGGAGCCCCTCCTTTCGCTAAACTTCATCAAAATGTTTTCTTGAACTGCTCGATGCACTCACGCAGCTTCTTCTGCTGCTCGGCACTCAGCTTCTTGCCGCCGAGTATCTCGTCGTGCAGCTCGGGGTAGTTGCGGTTTACATAATCTATTACCTCGGTCTCGAATCGGGCAATGTCGCCAAGCTCGATATCGTCGGTATAGCCTTCGGAACCTGCAAAGATGATGATGACCTGATCTGCTGCGGACATGGGCTTATACTGTCCCTGCTTGAGTATCTCGGTCATGCGGGCGCCACGGTGCAGCGTGTCACGGGTGGTCTTGTCAAGGTCAGAGCCGAACTGGGCAAACGATGCCAGCTCTCTGTACTGGGCAAGATCCATGCGCAGACGGCCTGCGACCTGCTTCATTGCGCCGATCTGGGCTGCGCCGCCGACACGGGATACCGACAGGCCGACATTGATAGCCGGACGGACACCAGAATGGAACAGATCCGTTTCAAGGAATATCTGACCGTCGGTGATGGAGATGACATTGGTTGGGATGTAAGCGGAGATATCGCCCGCCTGCGTCTCGATAATGGGCAGTGCAGTCATGCTGCCGCCGCCTGCCTCGTCGCTGAGGCGTGCTGCACGCTCAAGAAGTCTGGAGTGCAGGTAGAATACATCGCCGGGGTATGCTTCTCTTCCGGGCGGTCTCTGGAGCAGCAGAGAAAGCTCACGGTAAGCGGCAGCCTGCTTGGATAGGTCGTCGTATATTACGAGGACATCTCTGCCCTTGTACATGAAGTATTCGCCCATTGCCGCACCGGCGTAGGGTGCGATATACAGCATGGGTGCAGGCTCGGATGCGTTTGCGGCGACGACGATGGTGTAATCCATTGCGCCGAAGCTGCGCAGCTTCTCGACCACGCCTGCGATGGTGGACTCTTTCTGACCTATGGCAACATAGATGCAGATGACATCCTTGCCCTTCTGATTGATTATTGCATCAAGGGCGATTGCGGTCTTACCGGTCTGGCGGTCGCCGATTATAAGCTCACGCTGACCGCGGCCGATGGGAACAAGTGCGTCGATAGCCTTGAGGCCCGTCTGCATGGGGACGGAAACCGGCTTTCTGTCAAGCACACTGGGTGCGGGGCTTTCCACGGGGCGGAACTGCTCTGCCTTGATGGGGCCCTTGCCGTCGATGGGATTGCCCATTGCGTCAACGACACGGCCTATCATGCATTCGCCAACGGGCACTTCGATTATACGACCGGTACGGCGGACGGTGTCGCCCTCCTGAATGTGGCTGAACGGTCCGAGCAGGACAACGCCGACATTCTCCTTATCCAGATCCTGAACCATGCCCTTGAGGCCGCCCGGGAACTCGAGCATCTCGCCTGCCATGCAGTCGGCAAGGCCGGACACACGACAGATACCGTCGCCGACGGAGATGACCTCACCGGTCTGGAACACATCGATGCCGTCATTGACCCTAGCAAGCTGCTCCTTAATGCTCTCGGCGATATCCTGCATCTGCTTATCGCTGGCACGGCTGTTGTTCTCAACATCCTGGCTGAGGCGGTCAAGCTGATGGACGAGCGTACCGTCATAAACGGTGTCGCCGACCTTCATCTGAACGCCGCCGATAAGCTCGGAATCGACCTCGTTGTGGCAGGATATGAAGGTCTCGCAGATTATCTGCGTGAGCTTCTTCATCTCCTCGTCGCTCAAAGGCTCTGCGCTCTTTATTGAAATGTCAAGTTTCTTCAGTTCGTTCATATTCAATATGTCACTCGGCATTGCCGATACCAATTCTTTTATTTGTTCTATAAATCTGTCGTTAAGAGCCTGCTTGGACTGCGAAAAGTCGCCCTTGCGCAGTACCTCCGCCGTTATCGCCGCAACCTTTTGCATGGTCTCGGCGCTTACACGGCTTTGCATCTCCTCACGCAGATGCTCCTCGCTTTTTGAAGCGTTTTCGACAAGCGTCTTTGCCTCCGCCTCACCGGCGGCCGCAATGGCCTTGCTGTTTATCTCCGCCTGCTCTGCTGCGCCCTGCATTATCTGCGCCTTGCGCTGCTCATTGAGCTGTTTTTCACGCTCAATGTCGGCATCCAAGGATTTTGCCTGCTCACGGGCCTTATCGGCCTCGTCAAGCTCCTTGCTCACCTGCCGCCTGCGGCTGACAAACATCTTGTCTATTAAATTCATCTTCTTTGCGACAAACACGAGCGCTGCCGCAAGAATCAGAAAGTTTATTACTCTAAATAGCATATCCACCTGAGAACTATCCCTCCTTTCCCGTTAGTCCTGTCAGTTTGGAAAGCGTTACTTTGACGCTTCGATGCAGTCCTTTATGAGTGCTGCGCCGGTATCCAGCTCATCGCTGTGCAACAGCTTGTTCGACAAAACGGCGACCAGCTCGGGCATATTGCTCTCGACGGAGCTCACCGCCTCCGCTTCCTCGGCCTTCACCTTCTCACGCACCTGCTTGTGAAGCTGTTCGGCTTCGGCATGTGCGGTAGCAAGGACCTCGCCCTTGGCCTTCTCAGCCTCGGTGCGTGCGTCAGAAACGAGCTGCCGTGCCTCACCGTTTTTCTCGGTGAGCTCATCGGCTAATTTGGCTTTGCTCTCCTCAAGTGCCTTTTGGGCATTTCTGCCCTCCTCAAGGCCTGCCTTAATGTGCTCAGCACGAGTGTCCATTACCTTGAGTATCGGCTCGTAAAGCACCTTTTTCAACAGGAACATAAACAGGAAGAAGCTGATGATAGTCCACAGAAATTCTGCTGTGCTGATTTGCAATCCGGCTAAATCGAGCAATCAGATCTCCTCCCTTCAGAGACTAATTAAATCTTCGCTATGAGCATGAATGCGATGACCAGACCGTAGATAGCAAGCGCTTCCATAAAGCCCATTGCAAGAATCATAACGCCCTGAAGCTGGCTCTTCATCTCGGGCTGGCGAGCCATACCCTCAAGTGCTTTTGCAGCTGCAAGACCCTGGCCGATACCGACGCCGATGGTGCTAAGACCGATCGCAAGTGCAACGCCGATAGCTATAAGACCCTGTGCTATACTCATTTATTTTTCCTCCTAAATTTGTGTATACAATGTTATTCTTCGTCCTCTGTCGCCTCGTTGAGGAACACCGCAAGCAGCATGGTGAACACCATCGCCTGAATAAAGCAGAACAAAAGGCTCAGGACATTCATTACCAGCGGCAGACCTATCGGGAACAGGCCGAACAATGTGTCCGTTGCAAGCTCCTCGCCATAGATGTTGCCGTAAAGTCGCAGTGCCATGGATACCGGCCTTGTTATCTGCTCAAGTATCATGATCGGGAAAAGTACCGCAACAGGCTTAAAGAAGGTCAAAAGATAACCGCCCAAGCCGTGCTTTTTGATGCCCTGCGACTGGATAAGCACAAACGAGATGACCGCAAGCGCCGCCGTTATTGCAAGCACCGAGGTAGGCACGGTGAAAATGTGTCCCGCTCCGGGCAGCAGTCCGCAGTAGTTGCAGACGATAATGAGGATAAAGAAGGTCGCGAGTATAGGGAAATACTGTCTCGTCTTTTTCTCACCCAAAACGCCGCCGAAGAAGCCGAGCAGCGAGCTGACCGCAAGCTCAGCAACATTTTGCAGGGGGCCGGGCCGCTCCTTAACATTTCGTGTGCAGATAAACGCAAACAGCACTATTACCGCCATGATTATCCACATGCTGTATATTGTTTTTGTCGGTGCCAGATATTCGCTCCAAATCTCTGACAAGCTCACTCACCTCCGTCCGATTCGGATTCGTTATTTTCGCTCAGTTTTTTTACGATGCTCTTAAGAAACAGCATTCCGAACACCGTAAGGCCGAGTGCGACCGATACCATGGTGACGACGAGCGGCAAGTCAAAGCATCTGCACACCAAAAACGCACAAGCCAGAAACGCCACATCGATAAGCATTCTCAGCATATTCGTTCCCATGACGGAGACCATACTGTCCGATTCAGTTTTCAGGCTGCGGCGGCTGACAGACGCCGTGAGAAAAGCTCCCAAAGCGCCGAAGGCAAGTCCTCCGACAGCGCACAGCACATAAATATACTTACCCATAGTATATCTCCGGATATCGGTTTTACATTGCGGCGGATATATCCGTCACAACATTATTATTTAACACCAAATTAACACAAAAATCAACGGATTTTTGCTTAACTTTAGCAATTTCATAAAATCGCACAAAAAGCAGACAAATTTCGTGATTTGTTCTACAAACTAATCAATAGGTTTGTTTTTTGTATAAAAACGCAAAAAACCGGCCGAAAAAGGTCGGTTTTTTGCTTGCTTATTTGTCAAACTTGTCCTGTGCGAGATAGTCGGTGTACTCACGGTCAAACTTCTTCTCCTCGGGCAGCAGGTCAAGGCCGATCGTGCCGCCGGGGTTCATGTTATATTTTGGGTCGAAATAGTTCTTCAGCACGCGGAACACGCCGTATTCCTTCTCGCCGATGTAGCCCTCGAGCCACGGGGCGAACATCTTACCGATGCCGTGGTGGTGGCTTATCGATGCACCCGAGCGCTGGATAGCATCGAGGATGGTGGTGTGATATGCCTTGAAGGCTTTCTCATCCTGCATCTTAGTAAGGAAGATGAAGTAAAGGTTTGCGCCCTGCGGGTAGCAGTGGGACATATGGGTCGTCACAACGGTGTTCGGCAGCGCATGGCAGACCTTGCGCACATCAAGGTGAACCTGCTCCATATTGGACCAGTTGACGGTACACTCCAAGGTATCTGTGGTGATGCCGAAGTCCATGAGCGTATCACGCAGATACGGGTCGTTAAAGCGTCCCTTTTCCCAGCTTTTCGTGACATAGCCGGTCAGCGGCAGGCCGCCGTGCTTGAGAGCGATCTTGCGGATATTCTTTGCGACATTCTTTGAATAGCCCTTTTCGCCGTCGGTGAAGCCGAGGAACAGGCAGCGCTCCATATCCTTGTAGCCGAGCTTGTCAAGGATGGGGTACAGCGGCGTGTCATCGACATTATACAGTCTGAGCATCATGCTCGTCTCCTCCTGGTCGGACAGCCGGAAAACGGACGAGTAGCCGCACTCGTGCTGCATCATCTCACGGGCGGCCTTCATGGCCTCGTCCCATGTTTTGAATATGTAAGAGAAGCGCTTGCGGTTCTCCGGCATCCAGCGGAACACCTTCAAGGTGACCTCGGTCAGCACGCCGAATGTACCCTCCGAGCCCATCATGATCTGATTGAGGTCGGGGCCACAGGCCTCGCGGCTGTAGTGGCTGGTCTGGATAGTGCCGATGGGGGTGGCATACTTCTGCGACAGCACGATATCGGCAATGCAGCCGTAGTAGGTGCTGTTCTGACCTGCGCCTCTCGTGACCGTCCAGCCGCCGACGGAGGAGTATTCAAACGACTGCGGGAAGTGGCCGCAGGTGTACTGGCGCTTTGCGCCGAAAAGCTCAGGTGCGTTCTGCAGAGTCTTTTCAAGGTCGGGGCCGGACATGCCCGCCTGAACGGTTATGGTCTGGTCTATTTCATTAAACGAAATGACCTTGTTGAATCTCCTGCGCATGTCAAGCGAAATACCGCCCTTAACAGGCTCAACGCCACGGGTGACGGAGCTGCCGCCGCCGTAGACATACAGGGGAATGTCGTGCTCGGTAGAGTATGCGACTATCTTCTCGACCTGCTCGGTGGTGTCGGGATAAAGGACAACATCGGGAACAGAGTCGATGACCTTATGGCGCAGACGCAGAATGTCATAGGCCGTAAAGCCGTATGCAACGGACAATCTGTCGTAATCGGAGGTGGAGATGCCCTCATCGCCGACTATCTCACGCAGAGCGTCAATGTGCTCCTGCGCAAGCTTCACAGGGTGGTCGGAAAGATCGACCTTATCAAAGCCGATATCGTCGGTGTACTCCTTGAAGTCATCGTCGGTGAGCTTGAAGACCTCCTTCATCATCTTGTACAGCGATTCCTTGGGGTATTTGAAAAACTCGGGGTCGCCCCAGCGGAAGATGGAGCGGTAGCTGTCAGCCGGTGCGGGGGTGTCTACCCACTTGGGCTCGAAGCCCTTATAAGGTTTGTGACTCATTAAAGCATATTCCTTTCCTTGAGGTTGTTCATCGTTGCGTAAAGCGGTCTTACATTCTTATATATCTTTCGGTACACCTTATTATAAATGTTCATGTACACCTCATGATGCTCGGGGATGGGAATGAACACGTCCTTTTCGTGCACCATGCTCTTTATCGCATCATCGTAGCTTGCAAACTCGCCTTTTGCGACAAAGGCGACCATGGCAGCTCCAATGGAGCACGCTTCATGCGTATGGATGCGCTTAACCGGCAGACCAAAGGTGTCGGCAAGTATCTGACAGGCAAGGTCGCTCTTTGAACCGCCGCCGCCGACGAATATCTCCTCGATGTGCTTTTTGCCTCGGCGCTCCATGGCCTTCATGGACATGTAAAGCTCAAGGCAGATGCCCTCGATTATGGCACGGTATATGTGATACTTAGTGTGGTAATCTGAAAAGCCGATGATAGCGCCGTAGGAGTCGGGCTTCAGGACATCGGGCGTCCAGTACGGCTGGAGCATCAGACCGTTGCAGCCTGCGGGGACTTCGGCGGCACGGCGGTTGAGAAGCTCCTCCGGAGATATGCCCATCTCCTGAGCCTCGGCCTTGTCCTTGTCGGCAAACTCTTTTATGAACCAGTTGAGCATCCAGAAGCCGCGGAACACTTGAATTTCGGGGTTCCATGCCTTGTTGATGACCGAGGGGTACGAGGGCAGAAACTGCTGCGGCTCGAAGTAATTTTCCGAGTACATCTCTATAGTCGAGCTCGTGCCGAAGGATATAGAAGCCTTTTCGGGGCTTGCAACGGAAAGGCCGAGCGTCTCGCAGGCCTTATCTGCGCCCGTTGCGATAAGCGGGAGCCCCTCCGGTGCGCCGGAAAGCTCGGCTGCTTCCTTGGTGATATAACCGATGACATCGCCCGATGGGATAAGCTCATATAGCTTCTCCTGCGGAACATCGTACAAGCAGCGGGTAAGGTCGTTTTCGGTCATCCATGTTTTCTTTTTGTAGTCCATGGGGATGTGTGCGATGGTATTTGCGGGGCTGTCGGCAAGGCGGCCGGTCATTCTGAAATTGAGATACGCAGATAAGCAGACTATCTTCTTGGTCTTTTCCCACACATCGGGCTGATTCAGGCGCACCCAGTTGACCTTTGAGGTGCGGTAGGCGATCTTCGTGCCCTTGTCCATGCCGATGAGCTTGAAGGAGATCTTCTTCCACCATGGGAACGGATCGTCAAACTCGCACTTTCTTGCGTCCAGCCAGTGGATGATATCACGGGTGGGACGGTTGTTCTCGTCAAGGAACACCAGCGTGTCACGGATGACGGTGACGACAACGGCGATTATATCGCCGACCTTGTCCTTATTGCGCTCCATGAGCACCCTGCTTGCGGCGCACATGTGTGCAAAGTAAAAGTCCGTTTTCTGCTCTGCCCAACCGGGCTGGGGTCTGATATAAGGCTCCGTATATTTCATCTGAACCTTATCGACTATGCTTCCCTGCTTGTCAACAAGGATAGCTCTTGCGCTCTGGGTTCCGACATCGTATGTAAGTATCAGCGGCCTATCCATTAGCTCTCTCCTTTGTTTTTATATGTGTATATTCCGATAAAACATTGCTCGTTGATATTACATCGACACCCAGACCGAGAACATTCTCGATCACCGTGTCGCCGCCGGATATACGCTTCGTGAGCACAACGGAGTTTATCTCACGCATGACATCGAATATCCTGTCCTTCGGGATATCCGCCGACACCTTGACCGGCAAAACCGGCACATCCGCAAACACGGTCCTGACCGTGGAGCAGATGGTGCGCTTGGGCTCGGTCATCTCGGAAATTGCAAACTTCCTGCCGTTATCACAGCTGTTGCCGGTAACGGTAAACTCCCCGTTTTTCTCCTCAACACGGAGCAGACAGCCACGGGGGCAGCCTATACAATTAAATTCTTTCATTGCTCGCCCTCTATCTCAAAGCAGACATCGGAGGTGGCCGACAGTCCGAATTTGTTCATATCCAGCACCACCTGCTGCATCTCGGGCGGTCTGAGGAAGGGATAGCGGCGCTTCCAGACCTCAACGCCGTTTACCTTGAGGCGGAGCGTGCTCTTGCCCATGACCTTTTTCGAGCGGAAGTAGAAGGTGACCTTTGAATTATCCGAGTCGAGGTCGAGCTGCTGCGGCACGAGGTACAAAAACTCGTTTCCGATGCGTATATCCACCCTATGCTGCGCTTTTTTGGCAAACAAAGCCGCATTTTTGCCCGCTTCCTCGCCGGAGGCGGAGACAAAGTCGACAAGGTCGTTTACATGCAAGGCATTGCCGCAGGAAAAAACGCCCGGGACGCTCGTCATAAGCTGGCCGTCGCAGACGGGACCTTTCGTGTGGTAGTCGAGCGTAACGCCGATACTCTCGGCAAGCTCGTTTTCGGGAATAAGACCTACCGAGACGATGAGCGCATCGCACTCGACACGCTGCTCGGTGCCCTTAATGGGCTTTAGATCTTCGTCGACTTCTGTTATCTCGACCGCTTCCAGTCTGTCGGCACCGAACACCCGTGTGACGGTGTGGCTCAGATGCAGCGGAATGTCGTAATCGTGCAGGCACTGGTGGATGTTGCGGGTAAGCCCCGAGGGTGTGGGGTTAATTTCATAAACGCCCAGAACCTCGGCTCCCTCAAGCGTGAGCCTGCGAGCCATGATAAGTCCGATATCGCCCGAACCCAAGATGACGCAGCGCTTTGTGGGCAGAACGCCGAGCCTGTTTGTAAAATGCTGCGCCGTTCCGGCGGTGAACACGCCTGCCGGGCGTGTGCCGTGGATGAACACCTGCTTTGCACTGCGCTCACGGCAGCCGGTGGCGAGCACCAAGGTTTTTGTATGTATTTTCTTAAGTCCCTCGCTGCTGACAACGACGACGCAAAAGCCCTCGCCTAACTTCTCGACCCTCGTGACAAAGGTACGCAGACAGACATCTATATCCTTTTCGTAAAGCGTTTTCATGAAGCGCTCGACATACTCGGGGCCGGCCAATCTTTCGCCGAAGCGGCTTAAGCCGAAGCCGTCGTGTATGCACTGCTTGAGCATGCCGCCAAGGCGCTCCTCACGCTCGATAACAAGCGTTTTTGCGCCGTTATCGCAAGCGGATATCGCAGCGGCAAGTCCGGCAGGGCCGCCGCCTATAACGGTAACATCGTAATCAAACATCTGCCGTCTCCCCCTTTCTGCTTCCGAATACTATCGGGGAGCTTGCGGAGCTCTTTCTGACCTCGGTAAGCGGAACGCCTAAATATTCGGCGATAATTTTCGTCACCAACGGCGAGCAGAAGCCACCCTGGCAGCGACCCATGCCGGGTCTCAAGCGCTTTTTGATGCCGTCAACGGTCGGCACGCAGATGGGGGAATTGAGAGCATCGAGTATCTCGCCACGGCTGACCTCCTCGCAGCGGCAGATGATAACGCCGTAGTCGGGGTTTTGCGCAATAAGCTCCGCCCGCTCGGCATCGCTCATTGCGGCAAGGTGCGGCGGGGCATGGCGAATGGGGTCAAAAGCTTCGTTTTCCTCGGCTTCTAACCACCTTGCCGCCTCAAGCGCCACATCTTCGGCAACGGCGGGTGCGGTGGTCAGTCCCGGGGACTGGATACCGGCAACATGGTAGATGTTCTTCGTTTTTCTGCCCCACTCGATGATGAAATCCTCCTCGTATGTGGGCGCGCGAACGCCGGTGAAGTATGTGATTATATCCCGCTCGGAAAGCTCGGGCATGGTTATCTTCTGCTTTGCAAACACACGCTCAATGCTGTCGGGGTTCGTTGCGGTGTTCTCCCGCTCGTAGGTCTCGACAGCGTCCGGGCCGACGAGCAGATTATCATGCACCGTGTGCAGTATGCCGCCGCCCTTGGTGTGTGTCTTACCGGGGGTGCTGGCCCCCACAACGGAGGCAATTGCGCTAAAGCGCTTACCGGTTTTCTTATCCAATATAGAGTTTGTGCCTCTTCTCGGATGAATGGAGAAGAACCTGTCTCCCGCCATGCGGGCTACCTCGTCGGAGAACACGCCTGCGCAGTTTATGACGAGCTTGGGATATACCGTTCCCCTGTTCGTCTCAACGGACACTATCCTGCCGTTTTTGACCTCCATACCGGTGACTGCGGTGTTGAGCGACACTCTTGCGCCGTTGTGCACCGCATTTTCGGCATAGGCGATGACGAGATTATACGGACTCACGCTGCCGGATGAGGGGTTGGACAGCGCAAAGGCGATATTCTCGTTTATCTCCGGCTCTTTTTCACGCAGCTTGTCGCCCATGATTATGCGGGTATCTTCAATGCCGTCATAGAACCTGTGCCACATGGCGTACAGCCACACGGGAACAAGCCAGCTTTTTTTGCCGAAGCAGGCGTACTGCCCCGTGCGCTTGAAGGGAACATCAAGCTCTGAGCACACTCTGTCGTACATCCTGTTTGCACGGCGGATATATTTATGCTTCAGCGAGCCCCGGGACAAATCTACGCCCGGGTGAACCTCGCCGTCATTGCGGCCGGAGGCACCGAGGGCAAGATCGGCTTCCTTCTCAAGCAGCAGCACATTGAGCTTATATCTCGTAAGCTCCCTTGCTATCGAGCAGCCGGAAATGCCGCCGCCGATGACGAGCACATCGGGTCTGTCTCCGTCAAGCGCAGTGTCCTTTAGCTCAGGCATACGCATGGGTGTATCCTCGGCTCCTGTAAAGACGATATCGTTCACGACATGGCACTTTGAGTGCGGCTTTGCGCACATCAGGCCTGCCGCAACGACATCCTCCCATCTATCCAAAGAGCCACGCAGCACGATGCAGTTATCCTCAAGCGATGCCGTCACCCTGCCGCCGTACTCATTATAGAGCTTTCTGTTCAACGCCTTTATACCCATGTGCCGCCCCTCAGTTTTGTATATTATACATTCAGTTCAAGTTTATACAACTTGTCAAATTATATGTTTTATTATAAACCAAAAATACCTTTTTCGTCAATTGCAAACACATGCAATTTCACATACTTTTAACGCTGATATGTATAAAAAGCCCCACAACGCCGGTTGTGGGGCTATTATCAGTCAACCCTGAGGTTGCTCGATGAGGATCTTCTCGGGGGTGTAGGCGTATTTTCGGGCACGACGATCTCGGGAGTTGCCGGCGTCGGAGTTGTCGGTGCCGGAGTATTCTTATTATCGTCCGTCTTGCTGCCGGTGCTGCCGCCGTTATTCTTGGTCGAGCTGCCGCTGCTCGGCTTCTTGGCCGATCCGGTATTTGACTTTGCGGGTGCGGGTGTCTCGGTCGGCTCAACGGTGGGCTCGACCGCCGCAGTCGCTGTGGGGATGGGATTCTTTATGGGATCATCGGTTTCGTCATTGGAAAAGCCGCAGGCCGAAAGGAACACGCAGAACAGCGCTGCCAGCGTGACGAGCATGATTTTGCCTGATTTCATCTTTATTGACCTCTTTCTGTAATATTGGGAAATACCTAAGCTGTCTTATTCCGTCACATCGTATTTTAACATATGCATACGGAAAGTGCAACAACATTAAATCTCGCCCGAACGGAACGCTGCCAGCAGCGCTTCAAGTGCCTCGATGCGCTTGCGCAGACGCACACCGTCGTCGCAATCAGCGATATACCGGCGTCGGGGGAAGCTCTCGACCTGCTCGGCCTCGGACTCGATATCGGCATTCTCGTCAATTGCCTTGGCGATACCCTCAAAGGGTCTGTGCGCCTTGATCTTCAGACCGTGGGAGTTATAAACGAGCGTATAGCCCGCTATGCCGGTCGTTTTCTGATACGCCTCGCAGAAGCCGCCGTCAATGATAAACAGCTTGCCGTCCGCCTTGACCGGGCTTTCGCCCTTGCCCGCCCTGACCGGCGTATGTCCGTTTATGATATGCCCCTTTTCGGGATCAAGGCCGAACTCGGTGAGTATCATACGCACCGCCCGCTCGTCCTCCCAAAAGCTGAAATAAGGATTTTTCGGCTCTGTCCAAGTGTTTTTATCGTCGACGACGGCACGCTCAAAGGTGTGGAAAACCCTGCCGGAAAACGGGCTGTCGTTGCCGCACCAAAGGTACCACATCATGTCGAGCGCCGATTCGTCATGTCTTGCCCATGCGCTTTTTACTATTGTGTCTGCATAATCCAGCAGCTCCTTGCCGGAGTACCACTTGCCGCCGTGCCGCACTCTGGCGAAATTTCCGTCGGGGGTCATGGGGATGCAGCCGTGGTACAGGAGGTTGCCGTTGCAGCAAAGATATGTACTTCCGGCCCTGTATACAAAGTCCATGTGCCGGCGCAGCGACTGACTTTCACGGAACGAACCGACATACTCATCGATGAGCGCCTGCTCGTCGGCGTTGAGACTATACGGGTCGTCCCTGTCAACAGTCGGCCACTTGTCGGTGTTCAAGGGGTAAACACCGTCATCAAGCACGACGGTGTTGCTGCCGAAATCGATCCTGTCAAGCATGAGCCGTGAGTTCATGCCATAGCCCGGGTGGCGCTTAATGATCCTGCCTTCGAGCTTGAAGCCCAAGGTGTGCAGCGCAAGCTTGAGCGTTTCCTTGTCCGATGCGCCGTAATACTTCTGCGCAAAGGCCATGAGCGGACGCAGCGATATGCCGTAGCGGCGGCCGATAAGATCCATGTTGTCGTATGTAACGGCGATGCGCAAAACGGTAAAAATGCAGGCCGGACTTCCCGCAGCCGCACCGAGCCAGAGTATATCGTGGTTGCCCCACTGGATATCGATATTCGGATGCTCCATCAGGGCATCCAAAAGCCGTGCAGGCTCGGGGCCTCGATCGAAGATATCTCCGACTATGTGCAGCTTGTCAACGGCAAGCCGCTTTATGATATCGGATAGTGCAACTATCACCTCATCGGCCGCACCGGTCGAGACTATCGACTCCAGCAGCACCTCGTGGTAGCGCACCTGATTTGAATACTCGTCACGCTGCATGTGCAGCAGCTCGTCAAGCACCATGCTCCACTTTTCGGGCATCTGTCTGCGCACATAGTTGCGTGTATATTTGCTCGACAGTGTCTCGGCAAGCGTGCGCAGCATTTTGAGGTAATCACGCAGCTTTATATCGTTAAGTTCGCCCTTTTCACGCATAGCGCCGAGCTTTTCTCTCGGATAATATATCAGCGTGCAAAGGCTGCGGCAGGCGTCCTCGCCTATCTCGGCTTCAAACAGCTTGCGCACCTTTTCGAGGATGACGCCGGAGCAGTTGTTGAGAATGTGCCGCACTGCGCCGTACTCGCCGTGCAGGTCGCTGATAAAATGCTCCGTGCCCATCGGCAACGCCATTATCGCCCGAAGCTTGATTATCTCCGAGCACACTGACGCTTCATCGGGGTACTTTTCCGCCAGCAATTCGAGGTATTCACGGTCAAATCTGCTCATATCGCACCTTCTTAATGTTTCTGACTTGATTTTACCATTTAAACTGCGCTTTTACAACTCTAATTTAGCAGATAGATCCCGTAATTGAGATAACCGGCGAAGCTTACCCAAAGGATATACGGCAGCATGAGCCAGCCCGCCGTCCTGCGTATACCGAAAAACCGCACTGTCACGATGACGATGAGCAGCCACAGTGCGCACAGCCATACAAAGGCGAGCAGATAGTTGTCAAGATTGAAGAAAATGATGCTCCACAGGAAGTTGAACGCAAGTGAGATCGCATAGACGATCAGGCTTGCTCGTTTTTTGCCCGACGGCGCATCTGCGGTGAACACGAAATAGGACGCAATGCCCATGAGCACATACAGCACCGTCCATGCAGCAGGAAACAGCCACTTGGGCGGTGCAAGCGGCGGCTTATTTACAGCATCGAACATCACCATGTTATCCATCGTCAAAAGAGCCGACAGCCCGCCAACCGCAAGCGGTATTGCCACTGCAAGCGCAAGCTTTTTCCAATCGGTTTTCATATTGCATCCCCCGTACCGTTTTGGTGCTAATATATGCCTGCGTGTACAAACTTATACCTTCGCAAAACCGACAGGATAAAGCTTCCGTTATATGCTTTATTCGACCAAACCGTATTTGACCTTTATGCGGTCGAGCTTTTCGAGCATGGGCTCTGCGGCGATGTACAGGAAAAACACCGTGGCAAAGGCGTGGATGCAGTCCATGGGGAAGCCCGTGATGTAGTAGGTCAAAATCATTTTTGCGTTTATCGACCCGCCGCCCCACAAAAGCACCGAGGCGGGGTTCATGATGCCGCCGTAAACGACGATGGCGCAAAGCGCACCGAAAACGCACATCGAGCTGCGGGTGCGCCGGAGCAGTCCCTTGCGGAACAGCACACCTGCAAGGAAGCCCGAGATGCCCATGGCGAACATCTGCCACGGCGTCCACGGCCCCTGCGAGAACAGGACATTCGACGCAAGCATGGTCATTGCGCCGACCAAAAAGCCGGTCTCGCCGCCGAAGGCTATGCCGGCAATGATGGTCAGTGCAAGCACGGGCTTAAACTGCGGCAGCATGAAAAAAGCGGCACGGCCCGCAACTGCGATGGCGCACAGCACGGCGATGATGACGAGCTCCCTCGCCTGCGGCCTGCGGCCCTCGAAAATCATGAAAAACGGCAGCATACACTCTATAAGCACGAGCGTCGCCGTGATGTAATACTGCTTTTTATCGAGGTAATACACGCCGAAAAACAGCGTCAGCGGAACAAAAACGAGCACCAAAAGCGCCGCTGCGGCGGTGCGCTTGGTGAGCCTGCGGCGGCTCTCGGATGTCTGCACTGTGACGGGCGGAGGCGACCTGCGGCCGATGGCGAGCATGAATACCAAAAGCGAGGCAATGAGCGCTGCGTATATCTTCACGGAGTCTATCCCCAGCTTCGTAACACCCGTGGCGTTCACGAGGGCGCTGAGGTCGACGGTGCGCACGGCGTAGACGAAGATTGCCAGCGCCGAGGCGAGCGACAACAGCGCAATTATTTTGCGGTACGGCGGCAGGGGCTCGGGCTTTTTTCCGGGGCTCGGCTCTACCGTGCGGGTATACTCCGGCACATCCGGAAGCTCCGGCTCGGGCGGAAGCGTTCCGCCGCATGCGAGGATGACATTCTCGGCAGTGACGGCGTCAGCTACGATGCCACGGGAGATGCGGTTAGCGGAGCTTGTGTAAAAGCTGTTGTCGGAGAAAAAGCGTGTGGGCGTGCCCTGCGACACGATGGTGCCGTCAAAAAAAAGGGCGCAGCGGTCGGCGTAGGCGGCGGCAAACTCAAGATCGTGCGTTACCGTGACGACGGAAACGCCGCTGTGCGTGAGCCTGCCCAAAATCTTTGCAAGCAGTCGCTTAAAGTGCGCATCGAGTCCCTTTGTCGGCTCGTCGAGCAGCAGCACATCCGGCTCCTGCAGCAATATCATTGCAAGTGCAGCACGCTGCTGCTGGCCGCCGGACAGGTCATACGGATGGCGGTCTAATAGCTCCGTCAGGCAGCACAGTGCGGCGATATTCCGCACTTTTTCGTCATTTTTCGAAACGGCATACAAGTCCTCGTACACGGTCTTTTTGACGAACAGCGTCTGCGGATCCTGCGGCAGCATGGACACCCTGCCATGCGTTTGAAGCTTGCCCCTGTACGGGGTAAGTGCGCCGCAAAGCAGCTTTAGCGTCGTTGATTTGCCTGCGCCGTTGCCGCCCAGAATTGCGACCATTTCGCCCCTTTGCACAGTAAGGTCGAGACCCTTTATAATGTCCCGTCCGTCCTTTTCGTAGCGAAACCACATCTGCTTTGCCGATATCACAGTCTCGCCCGCAGGCTTTGCGGTTTTTTCGGGTACATGGAAAATTTCATGGTGCTCGGCGTACTCCGAAAGAAACGCCCTGCCCTCGGAAACGGTCACGGGGCAGTCGGAGTTTGTCTCAAGCCCTGCCCATATGCGCATGGCGGCAGGCATGGCGTCAAACATGGTGTGCTCCATGCCCTTGAGCGCCCTGCCGACGGTTTTGACATCGCCGCAGCAGATGATCTTGCCCTTATCCATGACGGCGCAGCGGTCGGCCAAGGGCAGCGCCTCCTCGAGCCGCTGCTCGGTCAGAAGAACGCTCGTGCCGAGCTGACGGTTTATCCTGCCGAGCACTGCGAGGAAATCACCGGCGGCAATGGGGTCGAGCTGGCTCGTGGGCTCGTCCAAAATGAGCACCTCCGGCTGCATCGCCATGACGGAAGCGAGGTTTAACAGCTGCTTCTGCCCGCCGGACAGCTCCGAGACATTTTTATAAAACCAGTCCTCAATGCCGAAAAACGCAGCCATCTCGGCGGCTCGGCGGCGGATGACCTGCGTGTCGAGCCCGAGGCTTTCAAGCCCGAAGGCGAGCTCGTGCCAGACCTTGTCGGTGACTATCTGATTATCCGGCGATTGCAGCACGAAGCCTATCTTGGCGCTTTGCGTGCGCAGGTCGACATCGTTAAGCTGCCTGCCGCAAAATATGACACTGCCGCCTTTTGTTCCGTGCGGGGCAAGGGCGGTCTTGAGGTTGCGCAGAAGCGTCGATTTGCCGCAGCCGGATGCGCCGCACAGGACGAGAAATTCACCCTTTCTGACGCTCAGGCTCACGCCGTCAAGCGCCTTTTCGGTCTGCTCGGGGTAGGCAAAGCTTAGGTTTTCGATATTAAAGACTTCCATCTTCGCTCCTCCCTCAGATCGATGGCAGTCGGCGTTAAGCACAGCGCAAGATACGCTGCGAGCGCACAAATCGTCATAGGGCTTAGCGCCCCACGAATGTTCGGAAAGTACCGCCAGCCAAGGCCGCCGGTGAAGGCTGCAAGGAGTATTATCCCGCCGCACAATAACAGCCACACGAGCATGAGCCTGTCCCGCCGGTCGAAGCGGTAAATTGAAAACGAGCTGCGGTGCTTTAGCCCGTAGCCACGGCTTTTCATACTGTCGGCAGTGTCGATGGCGTTCTCGAGCGACCATGTTATCATACCCGAGAGCACGGTTATCGCATTTTTCGTACGGCTTAGCACGCTGCCGTTTGCCGTGTCGCAGCCGACGCTGCGGCGAGCCTGCCGGGTAAGCTCCATCTGCCTTTTGAACTTCGGCACGAAGCGCAGGGTCATGCTCAGAATGAGCGCAAGAGCCGGGCTCACACGGCCGAAAATATACACAAACTTGTCCGATGTAAGCACCTCGGTGCTGCAATAAAACCACATAAGTACCGCAGCGAGCATCGCTCCGGCGGCGAAGCCGTATGCGATGCTCTCTTTTGTTATCGGGTTGCCGTTTGAAAGGTAGGCCAAAACGGTCTCGCCTGCGTGGTTGAAGACGGGGTTTATGACCACCGCCAGCAGCACGACCGGCAGTATGAATTTTACGCCGAAGCCCGCAGCCTTGCGCCCTTTCAGGCGCACGGCGTAGGCCGCTGCACCGAAAAGTGCAATGGCAAGGCAGGCCGGGTGCATGAATATCATGCCGAAGAACAAAACCAGCGCAAAATATATGAAGTTTACCGTCGGGTGATAGCCCGAAAAGGTGTCGGTATTATCCATTTCAATCGCTTCCCATTGCGTAGCCGCCGCCTATATCGTCGCCGTAGGCGCAGGTGTAGCGCCACTCGACGGTTTCGCCCTGCTTGAGCTGATAGCGGCTGCACCCGTAATTGGGGTACCAGCCGTCGACGCGGTACATCCAGCCGGAGGCCTGTCCGCAGTCGAACTCATACAGGTTGTGGATGCCCTCGACATAGGCGCTGTTGTACATGGGTGTAAAGGACGCTTCCATGTGTATTCCCTTTTCGGCGCAGATGCGCTTTAGCACATCATACACCGACTCGCCCTCGTAGAAGGTGACCGTCTGCGCAGGCAGGATGATGCCGTCAGACGGCACGGCGTCGAGCTTGTCCGGCTCGAGCATGTCAAGATTATTGAGTATCGTCGAGCACTCTATAGAGAAGGTGCAGGTATACTTTGTGCGCTTGTCGACCGTCGTGTCCTCCGGCTCGACCGGCATGGGCTTGCCCGCAGGCACGGGGTCTGTTTTGTACTTATCCTGCTTGGTCTGCTTGCCGTCGGACACGGCCCTGTCGGTAGATGTCGTGGGTACAGATGTTTCCGGCGTTCCGTCGGGTTTGACGAGCAGGTTAGGCTCGACCTCGGCGACTGCGAAGTTCAGGATACTCGTCTTTTCGCCGGTGACGGACGCAGAGCACAGCGGCGTTTTCTCATCGGACTTGTAGACCGTCGCCGTTTGGCAGTCCCACTGCGTGTCAAGATACACGGACAAAACCGGCGCAAAGCCGAAGCTCTCCGTGGCGTGAAGGTCAATGTAAATGCCGTTTTCGGCGTTATCGATATCAAGGCCGAAGTCAAGCGCCTTGACCTCGGTAATGTCGCTGCCGAACACCGTCCACTCGTAGCGGTAAGCGCCGCTTTGGCCGCAGAACACTACCACGGCATTTTCGTCCTTTATCTGCCGTACGGTGCTTTCGGGGACGATGCCGTCCTCGGCAAGGTCAACACTTCCCTGCAGAATATTTTCGTTTGCGGCAAGAAAATTATCGCAGCCCGTGACCGAAAACAGCATCACGAGGCAGAGAATAAGGCTTATAATTTTCTTCATGTCAGTCTCCTATGACCACTCTGCCGCTGCGGGTCTTGAGCGTGTTTTTGGTGGACGCAAGGCTGTCTTTTTCATCGCTTGCGGCAAACACCGCATCGGCAAACGATATCTCGATGATATCGCCGCTTTGCACGCTGCCCCGAAGCTTGAATTTGAGCCTGAACAGTACCTTGTCCCCGTCGGGCAGCAGGTCTTTCGAGAATGCCCGTCTGCCGCCGGAAAGGTCAATGTACATGACATTTATCTGCCCTGTCTCGTTGCTGCGCTCGACATTCACGCCCCAGTCGGGAAGCTCGGTCACGGCGCCGTTTGCCTTTTTTTCGCACGGAACGAGCACATTGCCCTCCTCGAGCCCGAGAAATTCGAGCTTGTTCGAGTCAAAGTTAATTGAGAAGCTCGCCGCCGGATACAGGCCGTCCCTGAGGTCGGAGAGCGTGACATCGAGCGTGAACTCATCCCTGTAGCTTTGGCTCATCTTATTCGGAGTCTCGACGGTGACGGTGGGGGCAAGAGATAATGCCCCACCGTCCCTGAACAGGAAAAACGCCAGCACCGCAAGTGCCAAAAGCACGAGCAGAACGATGATTATTGTCTTTTTCTTGCTGTTTTTCTTTTCTTCCATAGCTTATGCCGCTGCTTTTGCGACAACGCCGAAGTCATCGCCGTTTACGAAGTTCTCAACGATGCCCAGTGCGTCGGAGGTGTTGATGCGGCCGTCGCCGGTGACATTGGTGCGCAGGATGCTCTCGTCATCGGGAGCGTCGGTCTTACGCAGCCATGCGTTTGCGGCGTTGAGCGCATCCTGGGCGTTTATAACGCCGTCGGAGTTGGTGTCGCCGAAGTCGAGTGCATCGGCAGTCTCGTTCTCGTCATAGGTGTAGTTTGCGGCATTGGCAAACTCGCCAAGGTCGGTGTCGGCGGAAACCATTGCGACATAGGTGCAAACGCCGAGCTTTTCACTCAAAAGGCGGCTGTAATGAAGCTTCACAGTGCCGTCCTTGTAGCTTATCTGCGAGCCGTTCTCGAGCTCGGTCGCAAAAACTGCGACAGCCATTTTGTCGGTCGAGATAAGGTCAACACCGTCGCCGACATACAGGCACTTTGCGGTAAACGATACGCCCTTGACGACATCGCAGGTCGCCTTGGCGGTGGCGGTGTTAACGACGGTGACTGCGCTGTCGTCGCTCTCATCGGAGCTTTTTTTGAGATTCATGTCGTCAATGGAAACGGTTATCTCGCCCTTGTTCTTGACGCTGATATCGTCGGTGAGCTCAAGGCCGATGATGAAAAATTCTGCCGGGAAGCTTGTGCCGCTGACTTCGACGGTGCTGTTTTTCTCGGCATCGAAGTAGACTATGCGCAGCTTGCCGTTATCGAGATTGTACATTACCTTGCCGCCGGAGACGCGGTTGCCCACGGTGACGCCGGTGACGGTGACATTCTCGGGGACGCTGAGGGTTGCGTCAACAAGCTTCCAGCCTGCTTCGCTGTCCCAATCGGAAACGCTGACGATTGCGTTGAAGGTCGTACCCTTCTTGTTGCTGATCTCGGCGGGCAGGCAGATGCTTGCGGAGATACCGGCAGGCTTGGGGCGGGCGACATCGGTCATGTCATAAAGTGCATTTTTATTGTTTACAAAGCGGTCGTATGCAACGAGTGCGTAGCAGGCCTGATCGGTTGCCATGGCGTTGACCTCGCCGCCAGTGTAGCCGCCGGTGGTCTCGAGAACATGGGCAAAGCCCTTGCCGTCGGGGATGTAGAACTCAAGCAGAGCGTCGATCGGCGAGCCGCCGGACTTAACAAAGCGGCTGTCAGTGCTCGGGTCAATGCCCCAAGCGGTGCAGGCAACGATGACCTGTGCGATGCTCTCGGAGTTCACGCTGCCCCATGATGCGTAGCCGCCGTTATCCTTCTGGATGCTCGAAAGGGCTGCAAAGCCACGCTCGGCTGCGGCCTTGACATCTGCGTTGTCGGCGTAGTGTGCCAGCGCCTGCAGCGCCATTGCGGTCATGTCGGGGTCTGCGGCAGTGCCGGAAAGCGCCCAGCCGCCGCCGGATAGCTCCGCTGCGAGTATGTAGTTTACACACTGCTGACGAATGGTGGCATCCGAGGTCTTGTAGTTATAGGTGTCAAGGGCGATGAGGGCAAACACCGGTCCGTTTAGCCCCTGCTTCTTTATCCAGTTGAAACCGTTTGCACTGTATGCGCCGACAAGGTCAACGCCGCCGACCTTGGTCGGGTCCTTGCCGATTGCGGAAAGCGCCATGATGAGGCGGGAGTTTTCGGTGCTCTTTACCTTGTGGAGTGCACCGTTTAAGTTGACGGAGGCCGCCTTTTCCTTGACGGTCTGCTCTATGCGGGAGTAGTAGTCCTCAAAATATTTGTCGCCGGTGGGGTAGTAATTGCCTCTTGCAAGGGACAGAACGGTCCACTCGCCGGCTCCCGTGCCGAAGCTCGGCTCTGTCACGGTGGCGGCAAGCTGCGCCATGGTCTCGTTGAGAGTGGTCTTGTAATCGGCCTTGTCGCCGCCGTTGTTGGCAGTGAGGACTGCGACCGCTGCGTCAACCTCGTCCTGAGTTGCGGTGAGGTTTTCCATGACGGACATGACCTGCGCCTTCTTGGCGGCGTCGGTGCAGTTTGCGTATGCCGCGTACAGCTCAGCCTTCTTTGCGCCCTCGAAATATGCGGGCATGCCCCAGCCGGTGTCAACGCCGAGGTCGGCACCGTAGCCGTACAGCGTAAACTGCCAGCGGACAACATAGGTGTTGCCGAGGTCGGACGGGCAAAGCGCCTTCTGATCCTCATTTTCAAGGTACCAGCCTGCGCAGCCGACATTGATCATGAAGTCGTTGACGGTGATCATCCAGCCGGACATGCTGTTGTAGTCGAACTCACCGAGGTACTCGTCGTTGTTGCCGTCGTTCTCGTCATTGGACGGGCCGCCGTTTTCGGTGATGACCGAAGGGATATCAAGATAGCCCTTGTCGATGTCCTTGACGCTCGACACATAGGCGGTGTCCGCCCAGTCGCCGGTCATGGTGTAATCGATATTGTGATCGATGAAGAACGCAAGCGTTGCAAGGCCTGCGGTCACCTCGCTGCGGTCAAGAGGTCCGTAGCCCTCCTGCGAAAGCAGAGCGTTTATCTCATCGAGCGTGTACGCCTGCGGCTCATAATACAGGCCCTGACCAAGGGTCAGGCCCTCCATGGACACGACGACCTTAAATTCGTCGTCATCTCCCTGTGCCGCAAATGCCACGAACGACAGTGATGCGAGCATCACTACCGCAAGCACGGCGGCGAGCAGTCTTTTGCCGGTGTTTTTCATATTGTACCTCCGTAAAAAAATACACTCTTTCTATTCGAAAGAGTGCATCGATCTATCCCCGGAGACGGGCATCACAAGCTTGGCCTTAGCGTGAGGCATAAAAAACGAGCGCCCCGACCAAAGCCAAACGGACAATGATAAATCGGCTGCACTCTTCACGCCAAAGTAAATGTAAACCTAAAAAGCACGGCAGGTCTCCTGACTTATGACCGGAAAGCCCGCCTTCTCGATGCGCCCGCCGAAGAACAGGCCGCACCAATGGCAAAATGGACTCCCGTTGTGTCAAATACAGTAATGGCGGCTGTTCCGGACTCGAACCGGATTCCCTTTTAATCTGAACTCATTTCTACAGCTTTAGAACCGTACTTCCATATCAATTCACTTGTTGCATATAAAAATATATCCTATTTTTTATGCTCTGTCAATTCATTTAGAAGTTAAGCCGTCCAAATGAACGGTGGATCAAGGCCGTTGCTCGTGTAGGTAGACCCCTGCTCAATGTACTTTGCGTAGCCGGACTTGTCCACCCTCGTTTTGGTGAGGTTGCCGCTGCCGTCGTACTCAAAGCTGTTTTTAACGCCGGATGACTCGGAGGTATTTGTGACCAGTCACTTTCTATGCCCAATTCGATTATTGCAAAAGAATATTGCAGCAATTACAAGCACGCAGCCCTCACCCTCAAAAAACGGTATCAACAGTTTTATCCGATATTGATTCCAAAAGTATGTACACAAAACAACAAAAACCACAGAATTAATGATGTTAGATTTTATATCGTTATTAGCCTTGAGAAAATCAAAATACTTTAGCGGTATAATACATGTAAAGGCAACTGCAATTATTGCCAAATAATTGCTTCGACATGTAAAATAAATCACCCACCAGTTTACAGCAATACATGTGTAAATTAACGCATTAAAGAATATGTTCTTTTTATGCGCTAGTCTATACTCTCGATTTGCAAATGGATATTTTTTATCATTCATGTGTTGTCCTCATAGAGATATATCTATCTTCAAGCTTTACGATCTCACCCCAGGCATCATAAGTATATGTGGCTGCCAGCTTGCCGGTGGAGGCATCGGCGAGGGCTATTACATCACCTTGGAGATTATAGATGTAATAATAGAATTTGTTGCTGCCGTCGGCCATGGCGACACGGTTGCCCTACTGGTCGTAGAAGAAGCACAGTGTCTTGCCGTTGGTCGTTTGGGCGAGTATCTGTGTGCCGTTGAGCAGGTACTTGGTTGTAGTCGAGCCCACGGTTTTGCTCGTACGGATGCCCTCGGAGTCATAGGTGAAGGAAAGTTTTTTATCCTTTTCAGCCTTTACAAGCTGCCTACCCTGCCATATCCAACTCATCACAGGAAGTGATTAAATCATGCTTTTATTGTACCATTTTCCTCGATTTCGTCAATATAGAAAAAGAGCAGATAGGTGAAGTCCTATCTGCTCTAAGGTGTTAGTTTCGCTTTTTTCGACTTCGCTTACCTTGTTTCAAACCTGTGCGCTCTTGCTTAGACATTTTCTGAGCAGAAAACTTTGCTTTCTGCGCCTGCTCTTTTGTCCTTCGCTTCTGTTTCTTCCGTGCGGGAACAATTACTTCATTAATTATGATTAAAATTTGAAAGTAAAATGTTCCTAAAATAATCAATAACGGAATTATGCTAAAAGCGATTCTCCCAAGGGCTTGTCTCTCATTATGAGAAGCCACGGAAAAGCAGTTGCCATTTTCTCCTGCAACACCAACAACACGAAATCCCTTGTGCGAGTATAAATCCCATTCACTTGTAATAATTGCCGTAATCTCTTTGCCAGATGTCTCCAAGTGCCTATAGCTAGCCGTCACATCCTTAGATGTTTGGTCTCCCGCGTCCGCTATCATATAGTAACAATTATCACCATTTATTTTAAATGTGAGCCATGGTGCTCGTACAAAATGATATTCGACATCGGTTACCACTCCACGAATTGTATATGTGTTGTGTACATTCTCATCATCAAAGTGAATTAAAGCAAGGCTTAAACATAATACAGCCGCAAAGAAATACCACGAAAACAACTTAAACACTTTCTGCCAAGCAGCCTTTGTTCTCCTTCTCATATAAGATGCCTCATTTCTAGAATATGAGCTTAAGAAGCTTGCTAAATCCGAACTTCAATGTAATCATAGCTCCATTTGATGCGCCTGCGCGAAGGGCTTTTTTACGCATATTTTTCGCTGTGGTATTAATCACCTTTCTTGCATCTTTTTTTACCTTAGGATGATTACATAGTCTAAGCTTAGCCTTAGCCTCTGATATAGTACTGAGATCAGTTGAAAAATTTTTTGTGGTTAAATAGTCTTCCTTCAAGTTAGAAAGAGCTGAAAATCCAACCGAACCGGCACCCGCAACCACATTTTTGGTTAAAGCTCCAGCATCTTCCTCTGCAGCGCTCCAAACTGCATCAATACCAGTTAATGCAAGGTCAACTATGCGACCTGCCGTTGGACATGCAGCACTAACTGCGCCTGAAATGGTTCCAAAAGCCACCGCCCTAATTAGTGCACCACCCTTTTTCTCTTCACCAATCCCATCGACAAGTGCTGATATTCCGCCAAGGACACCTCCAACGAGTATATGTACCCATTCACCGGTGGGGTCAGAGCGCAAAATAGGATTATTTTCGCAATATGCGAACATATTCGAGCTCAAAACGCCGCCAGCATCTGTTGTAGCATATGCATCTGCATTTATGAACCTACCAGTGTCAGGATCATAATAGCGAGTTTGCAGGTAATAGAGCTTTGTCTCGGTGTCGTAATAATAACCCTTATAGCGGAAGGGGTTTTGAGTGCCGACGGAGTTTGCGGTGGTATCCTTAAGCTCTACAAGCTTGCCCCAAGCGTCGTAGGTGTAGGTTACGGCGAGTTTGCCGGTGGTGGCGTCGGCAAGGGCTATTACATCACCTTGTACATTGTAGATGTAATAGTAGAAGTGGTTGCTGCCGTCGGCCATGCCGACACGGTTGCCTTGCTGATCGTAGAAGAAGCTCAGGGTCGTGCCGTTGGTCGTCTGGGCGAGAATCTGCGTGCCGTTGAGCAGGTACTTGGTCGTGGTCGAGCCTACGGTTTTGCTCGTGCGGATGTCTTCAGAGTCGTAGGTGTAACTAAGGGTCGTTCCACCTTTTTCAGCCGTTGTAAGCTGCCTGCCCTGCCATATCCAACTCACAGAAAGTGATTAAATTATGCCTTTATTCTACTATTATCACCCGATTTCGTCAACATTTAAAAAGAGCAGATAGGCAAACGCCTATCTGCTCTCGGGGGATTATTCAATGTTTCGTTCGCCGCCGCTGAATTCAAGGATTTTTTCGTAGGTTTCGTCATCAATGTACCAAATGCTGATTACATGCCGATTATCACGAAGCCTGTGTATCAGCGTATGATAATTTTTGTATTCTAAATATGGTCTCCTCGAAAACAGCATTTCAACCCGAGAATTGTTCACAGGGAGGAAAGTGAAGTCTAGGGGCGCAATACAAGTGCCAATAAATTTCATTTCATCCCACGGAATAAATGTTGCAAATTTGCCAAAGAGCGTGCGAGTTACGCCGTTCTTGTCAATTCTATACCGTAATCCCGCCTCAAACACAACTCCAACAGCTCCAAGAAGCCACGCTATCGCAACAAAAACCGACAGAATCTTCGGCTCAACCGAGCCGAGACCGGCCCATTCGATTATTCTGTCAAGAAAGCAGAATGGCAACAGAAGAATGAATGCAACAATCGTGCTCTTTTTCGGTTCTTTTGGACTTATTATAATAATAGAATCATCCATAGTCAGCCTCCAAAAGCGTGGATTCTCACTTCTCGGCGAGGATTGACGGCAGACTTATTCCGTGATCCAAAGAGCGCATTGCCTTGCTGGTCGTAGAAGAAGCACAGTGTCTTGCCGTTGGTCGTCTGGGCGAGAATCTGCGTGCCGTTGAGCAGGTACTTGGTTGTAGTCGAGCCCACGGTTTTACTTGTTCGGACGCCTTCGGAGTCATAGGTGAAGCTCAGATTTGTTCCGTTCTTCCCTGCACTCTTGAGTTGGCGGCCTTCCCAGCCCATAGTCCAGCCACGGTAAAGCTCCGGATTGCCAATCTCATCATACTCAATGGCTTCGCCCTTGTATGAAGTCAGCTCATCTTTCCACGCAGAGTTACCATAGGTGTAATTGATGGTTTCGGTCGCCTTTTTGCCGTCAAGGCTGTCGGTCGTATACGCATATGTTTTCTTGGCAGTTATATTGCCGCCTGCATCGTAGCTATAGGTGTAGGTAGCATTTAATGTTACCGAATCGTGACGGACTAACTGGTTCTTGGCATCGTAGGTATACTTCTCACGCAGCGGCTTCGTATCGTCGGAAGTCCATACCTTCTCAGTCAGTATATTGCCTACATTGTCATAGGTATACCAACGGTCATGGGTGGACAAGCCTCCGGCAACATAGGTATAGTCTATGCCACGGACTGTGCCGGTCGTGCGGTTTTCCGTTGAGCTCCAATCGACATAGCTGTAAGATGTGTTTATCTTACTGCCGGTGCTCGGAATAGTGTAAGTCTTGAACTTAAGCCTTGTGAGCTCATCATAATTGTTCTCGACGATGTACTTTGAATCCGTACCGAACTTAACATCAAGCGGCAGGTTATCTTTGTCGGAATAGTGGAAGTACACATCACGGCGTTGGCCGTTGAATTTGTAGTGTAGGTCGGTAGACTTGTCGAGCTTGTCATACGAGGTCTTGACATAGCTGCCGTCGTTGCCGCTCACCTGCAAGAGTCTGCCTATGTCGTCGTAGAGATAGGTCAGAACTCGGTTACCGTTCTCGGAGTAGCGGGCAAGATTGCCGTCGGCGTTGTAAGTCCAATAGAACTTCGTAGTTCCATTGTACGACCTCGAAGTCTCCCTGTCAAGGGAATCGTACGCATGCCCGACCTCAAAGCCGTTGCCGTAGGTTTGCTTTTCGAGCAGGCCGTTATTGGCTTTGTAGGTGTTCGTCACGAGCGTCTGCGAGCCGACCTTGACCTCGGTGTTATTGCCCCACTTGTCATAGACAAAGTTGTAGGTGGGGCTGCTGCCCGGTGACTTGATGCTCGTGAGCTGACCGTTGGTTTTGTAGGTGTAGGTGACAGTTGAGCCGCCAGAAGTGACCGTTTTCATGCGGTCAGTGTTGCCGTCATAGGTGTAGCTCGTGGTCTTGTCGTTTGCATCCTTGACGCTTGTGAGCGTGCCCTTGTAGGCGTTGTAAGTATAGGTCGTCGAATACCCATTTGCGGCTGTGGATGTGGCAAGGTAGTTGCCGTCGCTCGTGTAGGTAGACCCCTGCTCAATATATTTTGCGTAGCCGGACTTGTCCACCCTCGTACTTGTGAGATTGCCGCTTGCATCGTAGGTGAAGCTATTCTTTACGCCGGAGGATTCGGATGTAGCGCTGAGCATGCGGTGTTTGTAGGTGTCGGAGTATGTGAAATCGCCTTTCTCTGTTTTCTTATATAGCTTGTTTACCGTGTCCGTAACTAAGGAGATTCGGTCATAACGCTCACCCTTAGGGGCAACACCTTCATTTGCTATGAATGCCATAAGGGGATATTCGTCGCTCATTGGTGCTTGTTGATTACGCTCTATGAGCAAATCCCCAACCTTACGCTGTTCCCAAGAAAATGTTGAAGCGGTGAAGATCATAGAGATGAAAGCCTGAAATAAGCCGAATAAAAACACACATTTACGCTGATGAAGGGTGATAAGGTGGTCGAGTTGCTTGAAAAATGCACCTATTTGCTGCTGCTCAGCGTATCGGGGAACCATATTCCAAGTTTAATGTAAGATTATAGATGATCAGAATAAATTCCCTGTAAGGCGGGCACCTTACAGGGAATTTCCGTTTTATCGTTTTTCCGCTTGTTATGTTTCAGTTCTTACAAAGAGATCCTTGAGGATTTGCTCCGGCGCCATGGTTATCGTTTGCCCTTTTCATCGGCATATGCTTCATCCACGTTCATTTTATTCTTCAGGGCTGTATTCCAATATGTCACCCGGCTGACATTGCAGCACGTCACATATCGCAGCCAATGTAGAAAACCGGATGGCGCTGATATGCCCGTTCTTCATCTTGGAAAGGTTCACATTTGCAACGCCGACTTTCTCCGACAACTCATTCAGGCTCATTTTCCGGTCCGCCATTACGCGGTCCAGCCTTAAAACAATATGTCCCATTGTCCGCCCCCTTACAGCGTTTCATCCGATTCTTTTTGGAGCTGAACACCGTACTTGAATACAGTCACCAAGCACATTGTTACGGCGAAAGCAATTAAGACACCCCACTGAATGCTGATCCCGGTGTCTCTTCCGGCAGACAGGAAAGCGGTAGACAATGTTTCACCAATGGTGGCAAACAGCGCCACGGGAAGAAGAGAAAAACCGAATGCTTTCATCTTTTTCACAAGTTCTTCGCAGAACGGAGATTCACACTTTGCAAGCACCGCAAACAGTCTTTTCAGCATAAACAGAGCTGAGGCAGCAGAAGCAGCAAACAAAGTCGCGAAGATAAGGACTGACACCAAATTTGCCGAACGATACTCAGCAGGCGATGACGTGGCTTCGATCACCTTTGTGTTTTCTTCGGAATGAATTTTGGCGGAAGAAAATGACTGGTTGAAAAATGAGAGTTCCATATTGAAATCCTGATCTTCAGGAGGAATGATCTTATCATTTCCCCCGCTCAGCATTGCCTCGGGGCTTGCGTCCCCCGCATAAGAAAAACCATCTGCAAGAATATCCCACAGGGAATCGAAATTTTTTTCGTTGATCCTGAATTCGGCATGATTGGTAACACGAACTGTTAGCGCATCCTTTGGAAGCGTAGACACATAAATTGTAGCTACGCAGCTCGCCGCAGCCGCTAAGATCGCAATGACCATTAAGACGGTCATTGCAATCTTGCCCACTTTACCGAACTTGTGGAAGTTTGAAAGAGTTTTAGTATTCATAAGAACGCCTCCTACGTAAAACATAAATTATTTAACGTTTAACGTTATGCTTGCAGTATATACCGATACATACGTTTTGTCAAGAGATTTTTAATGTTTATCGTTAATTATTTTATGTTATCTTGAGACAAAAGCGATTCATATTAGCTATCGATATACTTTATTCCACATAGCCACAAGCTGCCTGTCCTCGTTCTGATCTTTGCTTGATACACGGATATGCACAATAGGGAAATCATCAGACGCCCGATAGCGAATCGGGTCCATAGGAATCTCACCTCTGCCGGGTACTCCGCCAGCCCCATAGGGAAGTATCATTGTCCCTGAATCGTTTCATCGCCTTATCCGTAGCAAGCGGATATTTCAGAATGGTTCGGAATCGCTACCAACCTTGCTTTCCGTGATAACCCTTGTGGGCAGGAAGTTCGTGGCGCACCTTCATTCGGCTGAGGTTTTCGCCCCCGATCAGGAATGTACCTGTTGAATGTGTATTCTGTTTTCAAAGAACAGGTGAGAGTTTTTTTGTCCCTCAAGGGGTAGAGTACGAAAACGCGATTTTTATAAGCAAAATTCAAAAAAAGTCGAAAAAAATTTTTAGGCATGATTTTCCTCCAAACAAAAATGCGCTTACTAAACACAGTAAGCGTTAAAAATGGGCAAAAAATAAGGCGTACTGCATAAGCAATACGCCTTAACTCCCTTTGCAGGGCAATTATTTGATTTTCAGCAATCAGGTGTTGAGTGCTTGAAAGCCCTTGATTTTACTGGGTTTTCAGCTCAATCCTTCTTATCTTTTATAGCAGCCTGTGCGGCGGCGAGACGGGCGATGGGGACACGGAAGGGGCTGCAGGAGACATAGTCGAGGCCGACCTTGTGGCAGAACTCAACGGAGCTGGGGTCACCGCCGTGCTCACCGCAGATGCCCAGGTGCAGGTCGGGACGGGTCTGTCTGCCGAGCTGGCATGCCATCTTGACGAGCTTGCCTACGCCCTTCTGGTCAAGTCTTGCAAACGGATCGTTCTCATAGATCTTCTTGTCGTAGTAAGCGCCGAGGAACTTGCCTGCGTCGTCACGGCTGAAGCCGAAGGTCATCTGAGTGAGGTCGTTCGTGCCGAAGGAGAAGAACTCTGCCTCGGTTGCGATCTCGTCGGCGGTCAGTGCCGCTCTGGGGATCTCGATCATAGTGCCGACAAGGTACTTCATCTCAAGGCCGGAAGCTGCGATGAGAGCGTCTGCTTCCTTAACAACGACATCCTTGACATACTTGAGCTCCTTGACCTCGCCTACCAGCGGGATCATGATCTCGGGAACCATAGTCCACTCGGGGTGTCTCTTCTGAACATTTATTGCCGCATTGATGACGGCACGGGTCTGCATTGCTGCGATCTCGGGATAAGTCACGGCCAGACGGCAGCCACGGTGACCCATCATGGGGTTGAACTCATGCAGGGATGCGATGAGCGCCTTGATCTGTGCAACGGACTTGTTCTGTGCCTTTGCAAGAGCCTCGATGTCGGCCTCATCGGTGGGAACGAACTCGTGGAGAGGAGGATCGAGGAAGCGGATGGTTACGGGGTTGCCCTCCATTGCCTCGTAGATGCCCTCAAAGTCTGCCTGCTGCATGGGCTGGAGCTTTGCAAGAGCGGCTACACGCCCCTCAAGCGTGTCGGCGCAGATCATTTCGCGGAATGCTGCGATACGGTCGGAATCAAAGAACATATGCTCGGTACGGGTAAGGCCAATGCCCTGTGCGCCGAGCTCACGAGCCTTGCGTGCATCGTACGGAGTGTCGGCATTGGTGCGTACCTGCAGACGGCGGTACTTGTCGGCCCAAGCCATGATGCGGCCGAACTCGCCTGCGATGGATGCATCGACGGTTGCGATAACACCGTCATAGATGTTGCCGGTGGAGCCGTCGAGAGAGATGAAGTCGCCCTCATTATAGGTCTTGCCGTCGAGGGTGAACTTCTTGTTTGCCTCGTCCATGACGATATCGCCGCAGCCGGAGACGCAGCACTTGCCCATGCCTCTTGCGACAACTGCCGCATGGCTGGTCATGCCGCCTCTGACGGTGAGGATGCCCTGTGCGGCCTTCATGCCCTCGATATCCTCGGGGGAGGTCTCAAGTCTTACGAGAATGACCTTCTCGCCTCTGTCGTTCCAAGCCTTTGCGTCCTCGGCGGTGAAAACGACCTTGCCGCAGGCAGCGCCGGGAGACGCGCCGAGGCCCTTGCCCATGGGAGTGGCTGCCTTAAGTGCGGCAGCGTCAAACTGCGGGTGGAGCAGAGTATCGAGGTTTCTGGGGTCTATCATGGCAACGGCTTCGCTCTCGGAGATCATGCCCTCGTCAACGAGGTCGCATGCGATCTTAAGTGCAGCCTGAGCGGTGCGCTTGCCGTTGCGGGTCTGGAGCATGTAGAGCTTGCCGTTTTCGACGGTGAACTCCATGTCCTGCATATCACGGTAGTGGTTTTCGAGGATCTTGCAGACGGAAGTGAACTGCTCAAATGCCTCGGGGAACTTCTCGGCCATCTGTGCGATGGGCATCGGGGTGCGGACGCCTGCAACGACATCTTCGCCCTGTGCGTTGGTGAGGAACTCGCCCATGAGCTTCTTCTCACCGGTGGCGGGGTCACGGGTAAAGGCAACGCCGGTGCCGCAGTCGTCGCCCATGTTGCCGAAGGCCATCATCTGAACATTGACAGCAGTGCCCCAGCTGTAGGGGATATCGTTATCACGGCGGTAAACATTTGCGCGGGGGTTATCCCAGCTTCTGAAAACGGCCTTGACTGCGCCGATGAGCTGCTGCTTGGGGTCGGTCGGGAACTCCTCGCCAACCTTCTGCTTGTACTCTGCCTTGAACTGGCCGGCCAGCTCCTTGAGGTCGTCGGCGGTGAGCTCAACATCCTGAGTTACACCTCTTTCCTCTTTCATGCGGTCGATGAGCTGCTCAAAATACTTCTTGCCGACTTCCATGACGACATCGGAGTACATCTGGATGAAGCGGCGGTAGCAATCCCATGCCCAGCGGGGGTTATTGGACTTTGCTGCCATAACATTCACGACTTCCTCGTTAAGACCGAGGTTGAGGATAGTGTCCATCATGCCGGGCATCGATGCACGGGCACCGGAGCGGACGGATACGAGCAGGGGATTCTCAAGGTCGCCGAATTTCTTGCCGGTGATCTCCTCCAACTTTTCGATATTGGCCATGATCTCGGCCATGATCTCGTCATTTATCTGGCGGCCGTCCTCGTAGTACTGGGTGCAGGCCTCGGTGGTGATGGTGAAGCCCTGGGGTACGGGCAGGCCGATATTAGTCATTTCAGCCAGATTTGCGCCCTTGCCGCCGAGCAGCTCACGCATCTTTGCATTGCCCTCTGAAAACTGGTAAACAAACTTCTTGCTCATATTATCCTATCCTTTCTGAACGGCATCGGGGTTATCCGACAGCCGGTAGTTTATACAAATAGTTTAACCATTTCTTCATTTTTAGATTACCATTTCAGCCGCTGTTTTTTCAATGCATTTTGCATACAAAAACGAGTGAGTTTTGTTGCGAGTTTCACAATCGTTTTGTGTATTTTGCATATTTTGCCCTCCATATCTGCGTTTTTGCCGTCAAAATACCCCCAACGCGGTTATTTCGCCGCATTGGGGGTAAGCAGTTTTATTATACGCTTTTACTTTTTGAGGCGTTCCTCGAGAGCGTCGATCTCGCTTGCAAGCTCCTTGGGGAGCTTGTCGCCGAACTGAGCGTAGTACTCACGGATGCCCTTGCACTCGTCGAGCCACAGGCCCTTGTCGACCTTGAGAAGATCCTCGAGAGTTTCTTCCGAAACTCCACTGCCGTCAAGGTTTATATCCTCTGCCTTGGGCTCGTAGCCGAGCTCGGTCTCGACTGCGCCGACCTCGCCGAAGCAGCGTCCGAGTATCCACTCGACAACACGCAGGTTATCGCCGAAGCCCGGCCACTCGAAGTTGCCCTCGTCATCGGTGCGGAACCAGTTGACATTGAATATCTTGGGTGGATTGCTCAGCTTTTTGCCCATGTCGATCCAGTGCTGCCAGTAGTCGCCCATGTTGTAGCCGCAGAACGGGCGCATTGCCATGGGGTCACGCCTCACAACGCCGACCTTGCCGGTAGCCGCTGCGGTGGTCTCGCTTGCCATGATGCTGCCGACAAACACGCCGTGATCCCAGTTTCTTGACTGATAGACCAGAGGAGCGGTCTTTGCACGGCGGCCGCCGAAGATGATTGCGGAGATTGGAACGCCGGTCTTGCTCTCAAACTCGGGGCTGATGCAGGGGCAATTTATTGCCGGTGCGGTGAAGCGGGAGTTGGGATGTGCGCCCTTCGAGCCGTCGGTGCAGTCCCACTTCTCGCCCTTCCAGTTTTCTGCGTTCTTCGGGGGATTCTTGTCCATGCCCTCCCACCAAACGGTGTTATCGTCGAGGTTGCGGACAACATTGGTAAAGATGGTGTTCTTTTTGGTGGCGGCAAGGGCGTTGGGGTTAGACTTTTCGCTCGTGCCGGGGGCTACGCCGAAGAAGCCGTTTTCAGGGTTTACCGCCCACAGTCTGCCGTCCGGGCCTATGCGCAGCCATGCGATATCATCGCCGACAGTCCAGCACTTCCAGCCCTTTTCACGGTAAACCTCGGGTGGGATGAGCATTGCAAGATTGGTCTTGCCGCAGGCAGACGGGAATGCGCCGCAGACATAGCGGACCTCACCCTGCGGGTTCTCAACGCCGAGGATGAGCATATGCTCTGCCATCCAGTCCTCATCACGGCCGAGAGTGGAGGCTATGCGCAGGGCAAAGCACTTTTTGCCGAGCAGGACATTGCCGCCGTAGCCGGAGTTGACGGACATGATGGTGTTGTCCTCGGGGAAGTGGACGATGTATCTCTTCTCAGGGTCAAGCTCGGCCTTGGAGTGCAGGCCCTTGATGTAATCTGCGCTGTCGCCGATAGCGTCGAGAACGTTCTTGCCGATGCGGGTCATGATAGCCATGGATACGACGACATAGATGCTGTCTGTAAGCTCGATGCCGTACTTTGCAAAGTCAGAGCCGACAACGCCCATGGAGTACGGGATGACATACATCGTGCGTCCCTTCATCGAGCCGTCATATATTCCGTAGAGCTTTTCGTACATCTCCTTGGGGTCCATCCAATTGTTCGTCGGACCCGCATCCTCCTGTCTGCGTGAGCAGATGAAGGTGCGACCCTCGACACGGGCGACATCGTTGGGGTCCGAGCGGTGCAGGTAGCAGCCGGGGAGCTTTTCCTCGTTGAGCTTTATAAGCTCACCCGTGCCCATCGCCTCGTGGCGGAGCTGCTCAAGCTGCTCTTCCGAGCCGTCTATCCAGACGATGCTCTCAGGCTTGCAAAGTGCGGCCATTTCCTCGACCCACTTTGTAATGTGTACATTGTTTGTCAGGTTCATCAATTGTTTACCTCCGTTTGATGCCATAGAAAATCCGTTTCTACTTTCTATATTAGCTTATATAAGACTAACACTTTACGGCTGTGCCGTCAATGAATTAGGGCTTGTTGATAATGTCAAAAATCGCATCCGAAATTGCAGCAAAATCACCAATGGACAACACCTCGCCCCGAATTTTCGGGTCGAAGCCGCAGGCGGTGAGCAGGTTTTCGATATCAGCTTTGTTAAGCTCGTTAAAATTAGCGCTCAACGCATTCGTGAGCGTTTTGCGGCGCATACCGAAGGCAGCACGAACGACACGGAAAAACAGTGCCTTGTCCTTGACCTCGACGGGCGGTTCGCTGCGTGTTTTTAGCCTTATTACGCTCGATGTGACCTTCGGCTGCGGGATAAAGCAGCTCGGCGGCACATCAAAGAGCAGCTCCGGCTCGGCGTACCAATTGACGAGCACCGTAAATGCGCCGTAATCCGCCGTGGCGGGCCTTGCGCAGATGCGCTTTGCGACCTCACGCTGGATCATGACCGTCACGCTGTCAAAGCACTCGGCCTCCAGAAATGCGGTTATGAGCGGGCTTGTGACATTGTACGGCAGGTTTGCGCACACAACGGGGCGCAGCCCCTGCATTTTCTCCGAGACAAGCCCCTTTATATCCTGCTTCAAAACATCGCCGAATATTATCTCGACATTATTCTTTCCCGCAAGAGTCTGGCTTAAAACGGGTCTGAGCGCATTGTCAAGCTCCACTGCGACGACCTTGCCGGCTCGCAATGCAAGCTGCTCTGTTAGGCAGCCGATGCCCGGGCCGACCTCCAAAACGCCGGTATCCTCGTCAAGCTGCGCTGCCTCGGCGATATCCTCCGGCACCCATGCTGCGGTCAGAAAGTTCTGCCCCATGGATTTGGAAAAGCGAAAGCCGTGGGAGGCAAGCAGCGATTTTATATCGTTAATGTCGGTAAGTCTCATAGTTTTTTCTCAAAAGCCTGTCTTGCCGGATCGTGACCCGGTTCGCTTGAAACAAGCACATTTCCTCTGTAAACATAGCCCTTGCGCTTTAACAGCTTCTGCATGGCCTTATTTTTGCGGTGGGTATCGGTGCGCACGCACTCGGCGTCCTTGGCTTTAGCCGTTTCGTCCGCAAAATCTATCAGCATATCGCTAAGCCCCGTTCCGCGAAACCGGGCTTCTATCGCCATGCGGTGCAGCGTGCAGTATTTGCCCTCGCCGTGCCATTTGCCGTCGGTAATCTTATCATACCCGCTCTCGGGCGCTTCCGTCAGGCAGAAAAATCCCGCCAAGCGTTCGCCGTAGGTCACGGCATAGCACTCGCCGTTTGCGATATCGGCGGCAAATATATCCTGCGTGGGATACTCGCCCTGCCATTGGTCGACACGGTGCTTTTTAAGATAGTTTCTCGCCTGCCGCACGATGAGCATGATATCCTCGATATCGCTCTCGACCGCCGGACGGCAGCCTATCGGCTGCGTGAGCTTCATGCGGCTGCGCTCTTTTTTAATTTGGTCGACAAGCTTAATGTCCTTTTTGTCGGTCAGCTCAAGCCGCTCGAACATATCCGGACGCTTATCCATCGTGCGCTCAAGGCTTTTTTTGCGCCGCCACTCGTCAACGGCGGCATGGTTGCCCTGCAACAGCACCTCCGGCACCGCTCTCCCCTCCCAGACCTCGGGTCGGGTGTACTGCGGGTACTCCAAAACGCCGTCCCAGTGGCTCTCGCCGGTGAAGCACTCCTCATCCGACAGCACGCCCGGAACGAGGCGGCACACGGAGTCTGCCACCGCCATTGCGGCTATCTCGCCGCCGGTGAGTACAAAGTCGCCGATGGATATCTCCTCGTCGACGCACTGCTCTATAAAGCGCTCGTCTATACCCTCATAATGACCGCACACGAGCACAAGGTGGTCGTACTCGTCACGCAGCCGTCTTGCCGTCTGCTGGTCGTAGGGCTTGCCCTGCGGCGACATATAGATGACACGGCTCTTGCGATCCTTTGCAGTTGACATAATATCATCAAGGCAGGACTTTAACGGCTGCGCCATCATCACACAGCCCCAGCCGCCGCCGTAGGGGTAATCATCGACTTGGCACTGTTTATTCTCGGTATAATCCCTGATTTGGACACAATTGACCTCTATAATCCCCTTTTTGGCCGCCCTGCCCAAAATGCTCTCGTGCAGAACGGCGTTCATGGTATCGGGAAACAGGGTCATTATATCAATTCTCATGGTTGACATAACTAATTTACATTCCTTCTATCAGTCTCACGGTCACGACCGCATTTTCCGCATCGACCTTGACAATGAATTCGTCCACCGCCGGGATGAGATGCTCGGTCTCGCCCCTAACGACATATATCTGCGAAGCGGGTGTTTCAAGGATATCCTCAAGCGTGCCGACGCTCTCGCCGTCCTCGGTGACGACGGCGGCTCCGATAATATCCTGCAAGAAGTATGCGCCCTTGGGAAGCTTTGCATCCTTACGGTCGATGAAAACCGTCTTATTTTTAAGGCTCATTGCGGCATTGACATCGTCAACACCGTCCAGTACGGCGATGAGAAAGCCCTTGTGCACTCTGCCGCTTACAAGCTTTATCGCCCTGTTATCTATATACACCGTCTTGAATTTCTTCAAAAACTCCGGGCTGTCGAGCCAAACCTGTATCTTGACCTCACCCTTAACGCCGTGGGTATTGACTACCTTCCCGGCTTCTATGAATTGCTTCTTTTCCATTTTTCATCCCTCGCATAGTCTAAAAGGGCTACCGACGGGTAGCCCTTTTTATAATCTCAGTCCATTATATCGACTGATACCTTCCTGCCCTTTCTCTGGGCAACAGCCCGCATGAGTATACGGATCTCTTTTACGATCCTGCCCTGCCGGCCAATGACCTTGCCCATATCACCGTCGGCGACACGTACTTCAAAAACGGTCTCGCCGCCGGCTTCGCGCTCGGTCACAGAGACCTCGTCGGGATGATCGACGAGATTCTGCACGATATAGGTCAATAGTTCTTTCATGCCGGTAGATTCTCCTTATTAGGCCTCGACCTTCTTAAGCAGGCCGCGTACGGTTTCGGTAGGCTGTGCGCCGTTTGCGATCCAGTACTGTGCACGCTCCATGTCGACCTTGATCCTCTGCTCGCCCTCTGCCATGGGATCGTAAGTACCGAGTTCCTCGATGAAACGACCGTCACGGGGACAGCGGGAATCAGCTACGATGATGCGGTAGTAAGGTGCCTTCTTTGCGCCCATTCTACGAAGTCTGATCTTTACCATTTATTTTCACCTCCAAATATTTTTCTATATATTACAAACGCTCATGCGTCGGTAATCAAAGTTTAAATCCGCCGAAGCCGCCGAGCCCCGACATGCCGCCCATTCCGCCGAGCTTCTTTTGCAGCTTCTTCATATTCTTGCCGGAAAGCTGCTTCATCATGCCCTGCATGGCGTTAAACTGCTTGAGCAGTCTGTTTATCTCGACAACGCTCGTACCACTGCCTGCGGCGATACGCTTTTTGCGGCTGGCGTTGAGTATCGACGGGTCGTCCCGCTCGGCCTGCGTCATCGCAAGGATGATGGCCTCGATGTGGCTCAGTCCCTTTTCATCTACCTTTGCGCCCTTGAGTGCCTTTGCGTCAACGCCCGGGATCATACCGGCAATGTCGTTTAAGTCGCCCATGCCTTTCAGTGAGCGCATCTGTTCGAGGTAATCGGACAGCGAGAAGCGGTTTGCCTTGAGCTTTTCCGCCATCTCCAAAGCCTTTTTCTCGTCAAAGCTCTGCTCGGCCTTTTCGATAAGCGTCAAGACATCGCCCATGCCGAGTATCCTCGACGCCATACGGTCGGGATAAAACGGCTCTATCTGGTCAAGCTTTTCGCCTACGCCGATAAACTTGATAGGCTTGCCGGTGCTGGCCTTTATAGACAATGCTGCGCCGCCTCGTGCATCGCCGTCAAGCTTCGTGAGCATAACACCCGTCACGCCGAGAGCCTCGTCAAAGGCGTTTGCGGCGTTCACGGCATCCTGGCCGGTCATTGCATCGACAACAAGCAGAATTTCCGCCGGATCGACTGCTTCTTTTATATTGCGCAGCTCGTCCATGAGCTGCTCGTCTATGTGCAGGCGTCCTGCCGTATCGAGAAACACAAGGTCGTTGCCGTGCTTTTTGGCGTGCTCGACCGCAGCCTTTGCGATATCCACAGGATTTGTCGTGCCCATCTGGAACACGGGGATATCAAGCTGTTTGCCGACGGTCTCAAGCTGCTTAATTGCAGCGGGGCGATAGATATCGCACGCCGCAAGCAGCGGGCGCTTGCCCTGCTTGCGCATATACGCCGCAAGCTTTGCGCCGTTAGTCGTTTTGCCTGCGCCCTGAAGTCCGACCAGCATAACAACGCTGGGTGACTTTGAGCCGATGGTCAGCCGTTGATTTTCGCTGCCCATGAGCTTAACGAGCTCTTCGTTTACTATCTTTACGACCATCTGTGCCGGAGACAGCGCCTCAAGCACATCTGCACCCGAGGCTCGCTCGGTAACGGACTTGGTAAACTCCTTGACGACCTTGTAGCTGACATCGGCCTCCAAAAGTGCCATACGCACTTCCTTCATGGCCTCCTTGACATCGGCGGCGGTCAGTCTGCCCTTGCCCCTGAGCTTCTTAAAGGCAGCGGACAGCTTGTCGGATAATGATTCAAATGCCATAGCGTTGCCTCCTAATCTAATTGACCGAGCTTTTCGGAAATGCTGCCGACAAGCTCCTTCGCCCTGCCCTCCGTGATGCTCTCAAGCTCATTAAGCTGCGTGCGTATCTCCGAAAGGGCGGCGGTGCGCTCTGTAAAGCGCTTTATCAGTCCCGTTTTCTCCTCGATCTCGGTCATGGCGGCTTCGGCACGGCGGATGATATCCCACACGCCCTGACGGGAAATGCCGCTCTGCTCGGCGATCTCGGCCAAGGACAGATCCTCATTATAATGGAGGTCAAAATACTCACGCTGCTTGTCCGTGAGCAGCTCGCCGTAAAAATCAAAGAGCATCGAACGCATCACTCTGCTGTTTTCCACGGTGTCCGCCTCCCTGTAAATGAAATTCACTTTACAGATTATACTCTCCGTCGCCCTGCCTGTCAAGTAAAATTTCTTGTCAGTTTTGCGGAATATATTTGAGTATTTGCGGCAAAACTGTCATTTAAGCATAAATGTAGTTTTCGGAGGTCATTTTAATGAGTATGCAGGGTAGGTACATTGAAGATGACAGGCTTTCTGCGCTTGCCGAGCAATCGGCAAGGCTCTGCCGCAAGGCCGGGCCCGTGCCGGCAAAAGCGACGGTTTCAAAGCTCCGTGCCGCCATGAGCGAGATAGACGCAGCCTATGAAAAGGTCGCCGGGCGCTTCGGCGCGGCGGCGAGCGTGCCCGATGCGTGCCGGTGGCTTTTGGATAACCGCTACATCGCCGTGCGTGAGGCAAAGTGCGCATCATTGGCGCTTTTGCGGGAAAAGTCCCTGCGAGGCTCGGAGGCCGGCGTTATCCTGCTCGATATGTGCCGCACGCTCGTTGATGCCGGTCTCGGCAAGGTGACCGAGGAGCGGTGCAGGCTGTTTTTAGATGGGTATCAAACCGTTTCCGTTTTGCCGAGAAAGGAGCTGTACCTGTTCCCTGCGGCGCTGCGCATGGCGCTTATCGAGCGTATTGCCGGGCTTTGCCGTGAGCTTTTGTCGACGAACACCCCCGAAACGCTGACCGACGGCTTTGCCGCCGTTTTCACCTCACTGCGGCTGGTCTCCGGGCTTGACATGCAGTGCTTGCTCGAATCTGTGGATGTCTCGGAAAAGCTTCTGCGTTCTGACCCTGCGGGAGTTTATCCCGAGATGGATGACCTCAGCCGTGCGTATTACCGTGAGCGGCTGTCCCGTCTTGCCAAGGCAAACTCCATGGAGGAGCATTACCTTGCAAAGCATCTTATCAAGCTGTGCTCGCAGTCCGATGGCGAGGCCCGCCATGTGGGGTACTACCTGTTTACAAAGCCCTTGGGCAAGGATGAAAAAGCACCCGGCGGTGCGCTGTATATAACGGCAAATGTGCTTTTGACGCTGTTTTTGACGCTTTTGTGCGGATTTTTATCGCACAGCGTCATTGCGGCGGTGCTGCTGCTTCTGCCAATATCGGAGCTTACGAAAAATCTTTTGGACTATGTAATTCTGCTTTGCGTGCCGCCGAGACGGATGCCGAGGCTGGAGCTCAAAAACGGCGTGCCGGACGATGCCAAGACCGTGTGCGTTATCTCGGCGCTTTTGTCCGACAAAGAGGCGGGGCAAAAGCTTGCAGGGCGCATCGAGGAGTTTTATCTCACCAACCGCCGCTGCGGCAAAAACCTCATGTTCGGCATACTGGCAGACCTCCCCGAGGCCGCCTGTGCAGTGACGGACAACGATGCTGCGCTTGTCCAAAGCGCCGTCGGTGCGGTAAACAAACTAAACGAGCGCTACGGCGGCGGGTTTTATCTTTTCACCAGACCGAGAACGGAGGATCACAGCCGCCACCGCTTCTGCGGCTTTGAGCGCAAAAGGGGCGCAGTGCTCTCCCTTGCCGCAATGCTCTGCGGCAAAAAGTCGGAGCTCAGTGTCTGTGCCGGCAACGCCGAAGCGCTTGTTGGCACAAAATACATCGTTACGCTCGACAGCGACACGAACCCCACGCCGGATTCTATCTGCGAGCTTATCGGTGCGATAACGCATCCGTTGAATGCCCCGAAGCTCGACCGTGACAGCGCCTGCGTCGTCTCCGGCCACGGCATCATCCACCCCCGCATGAACTACGAGCTTTCCTCCGTCGGAAAGACGGATTTTTCACGCATATTCGCAGGTGTCGGCGGCACGGAGCCGTACTCGGTGCTGTGCGGTGAGCTGTACACCGATCTGTTTGACGCAGGCGGCTTTTCGGGCAAGGGCATCATCGATGCCGAGGCCTTGTATGTCTGCTCGACCGCCCATATCCCCGACGGACTTGTCCTGTCGCACGATGCACTTGAGGGTGCGTACCTGCGCGGCGGGTACATGAGCGACACGGAGTTTACCGACAGTTTCCCCTCCACTCCCGTCGCCTATTATCGCCGCAGCCATCGCTGGACTCGCGGCGACTGGCAGAACGCAGGCTGGATATTCAGCCGTGACAGCGCCGTGACGGATATTGAGAGGTTTAAGCTCTTCGATTCGCTGCGCCGCAGTCTCGTTGCGCCCTTTAGCTTTGCGGCGATATTCTTAGGGCTGCTGCTATCCGGTCATGCACTTATGCTTGCGGCGTGGACGGCACTGCTCGCACTGGGTGCAAGGCTTCTCATTGCGCTCACGGAGTTCGGAACCAGCCGCAACTGCGACAGCCATGTCAAATATCACAGCAGGCTGTTCAAGGGCGTTTCGGCGGCGCTTATTCAGACGGTGCTGCGGCTTTGGTTTCTGCCGTATGAAGCGTGGATAGTCTTAAGCGCTGCAATAACCTCGCTCTGGCGCATGGGCGTAAGCCGGAAGAATCTGCTCGAATGGGAGACAGCCGCTCAGAGTGAGCGCAAAAAACGCAGTGTCGGTGCGTATTACCTCAATATGTGGGCAGCGCCTGCGGCCGGACTTGCGCTCGTCATTTTCTCGGCCGGCATTTTCGCAAAGACCGTCGGGCTTTTGTGGATAGTCGCTCCCTTGGCGGCGCTTGCGCTGACGCTTCCGGCAAAGCCCGTGAAGGAGCTTCCGGCGGACAAAAAGGAGTATCTTTTGGAGTGCGCCGAGAATATTTGGGCATATTTTGATAAATTCTGCACCGCCGAGGATAACTATCTGCCGCCGGATAATTATCAGGAGCAGCCGCCGGTGGGGCTTGCGCACCGCACCTCGCCGACGAATATCGGGCTTGCGCTGGTGTCGGCTCTGTGCGCCGTTGATCTCGGCATCGACAAAACAGGTCGTGCATTTGAGCTTATAGAAAAAATGCTCACGACGCTTGAAAAAATGCCGAAGTTTTCGGGGCATCTGAGCAACTGGTACGACACGAGGACGCTGCGCTGCCTGGAGCCTAAGTATATCTCCACCGTCGACAGCGGCAACCTCTACGCCTGCCTGCTTACGCTCAAAAACGGGCTCATGGCGTATAACCGCACGGAGCTGTCCGGGCGTGTGCAAAGGCTCATGCAGCCGATGGATTTTTCTCTGCTGTTTGACCGGAACCGCAAGCTTTTTTATATCGGCCTCGACCTTGAAAAGGCTGCGCCGTCCGATAGCTACTACGACCTTATGGCGAGCGAGGCACGGCTCACAAGCTACCTTGCCGTTGCAAAGGGCGATGTCCCGAGGGCGCACTGGCGCAGACTGTCACGAGCCATGCTCTCGTATTCGGGTTATCAGGGCATGGCAAGCTGGACGGGTACAATGTTTGAGTACATCATGCCTGAGCTGTTTCTGCCGCTGGTGCGGGACAGTCTCATGTATGAGACGACAAAATATTGTATGTTCGTGCAGAAGCACCGGCAGAGCCATTCAAAGCTCTGGGGCATTTCCGAAAGTGCGTTTTTCTCGCTTGACCCTGCGCTCAACTACCGCTACAAGGCACACGGCTGCGCTCATCTTGCGCTCAAGCGCGGGCAGGACAGTGAGCTTGTCATTTCGCCGTATTCGAGCTTTCTTGCGCTGAATATCGAGCCGTTTGCGGCACTTGTGAACCTGCGCCGACTTGAAGATACAGGCGCAAAGGGGCGCTTCGGCTTTATTGAGGCGATAGACTTTACTCCGTCACGCTGCCGCAGTGCCGACGGCGAGCCCGTGCGCTGCTATATGGCGCACCATTTGGGCATGAGCATGCTCTCGATAGCAAACTGTCTGCTTGACGGCATCGTCACACGCAGGTTTATGGCAGACCCCAGGATGCACGCATACCGCTGTCTGCTCGAGGAGAAGCTGCCGGTCAATGCGCCGGTTCTCAAATTAGGCGAGGCGGGCTTTGAAAAGCCGCAGCGACTCACCGCTCAGCAGTGGGCAAAGCGAGGCGAGGATATCGACTTTGAAAACCCGAACTGTGCTGTCGTTTCAAACGGCGTATATAATGTTATGTTAACCGAAAGCGGCATAGCCTCCGCCACCTGCGGAGATATGCTTGTCTATAAGCCGCCGTTTCGGCAGTTAGGCGAGGGGCACGGGCTTGAGATAAGGCTTGATGTCGGTGAGCGCAGCTATTCGCTGCTTCCCGAGCCGAACAGCGCAGGCTTCATTTGGGAGTTAGGTGAAATTGCGTGCAGCTGGTCGCACATGACTGACGATTTTACACTTAAAACGAGCGCCGCCACGGCGGGCGGCGAAAACGGTGAGCTGCGCTTTGCCGAGATAAGCGCAAAGCGTGATATCAACGGCGCAAGGCTCAGTTTTTCCTTTGAGCCGGTGCTGGCAGATTATAATGATTATGTCAACCATCCTGCATATTGGAGATTGGGTCTGGACGCTCACACCGATGGCAATTGTTTAATGCTGCACCGCATACCGAGAGGGCAGCAGCCCGAGGTGTGGATGTGCATTGCGTCCGACCGGAAAATGAGCTTCAAGGCCGACAGAAACGGCGGCACCGGGCATTTATCGGCACCGTTTGTCTGCGCAACTACGGAGGTCTCGCTGAAGGCAGGAGAGCGCACGGAAGTGCGCTTTGCCATGTGCGTGGGCATGACCTCCGACGACGCATACGCCGGTGCGCAGCGAATGCTGGCGATCGGACCCGCCGAGTTCGGTGCAATGGTCTCGGCCTGCGCATCGATAACCGGGATGGGCGCCCGTGAGGTGGATTCGGCGATGTGTATGATAAAGTCGCTGTGGTTTACAAGCGCCGAAAAGTCCTTTATTTCTAAGCAGAAATTGTGGCAATACGGTGTGTCGGGCGACATGCCGATCATCGTTTGCCCAAGTGCTGAGGTCAGCCGTGAAGCGGCGGAAAGTCTTACAAAGCAGTTTTGCCTGCTGCGTTCTTGCGGCATTTATTGCGACCTTGTTTTTTTGACCGACGAGGGCGGAGAGTACCGCCGTCCGATATACGGCTGTGTGCGGGATATTCTCGCAACTCACGGACTTGAATCGCTCATGGGAACGCACGGCGGCATACGAATTTTGCCCATCTCGGCCGAGGGGGATATGCTTGCCTGTGCAAGCGTCATTATCGGTGCCGACGCTCCCGAAAGGCGGGTAGGTATAAAATATCTGCTTCCGCATAGCGAGTCGGGGAGGCTTGACTGCATACCCAGGTTCGGCTATGAGGATGATAACAGTTTAGTGTTTTATGTAAACCGTTCGTTGCCGCCCAGGGTGTGGTCGAATATACTCACAAACGGCTCGTTCGGATTTTATGCCGCCGACTGCGGTATGGGCAATATGTGGTATAAAAATGCTCGAGAAATGCGCATTGACCGCTGGGTGAATGACCCATATGCGGTTGCAGGTCCCGAGACGCTCGAGTATATCACCGACAGCGGCAGGTACAGCATTTTCGCTGCCTCGGACGGCATTCCCTGCCGTGTTCGCTACGGTTTCGGCTACGCTGTTTGGGAAAAAAGCTTCGGCTCAACGGGCATTCGATGCACGGCATTTGTGCCTTCGGGGCTCGATGCAAGAGTTTTCATCATTGAGGTCTGCGGCACGGTAACGGGGCAAATTTCGTGGAAAACGGAGCTTTTGCTTTCCGGTAATGAGGACGATTATCCTGCGGTTGATGTAGATTATGTTAACTCGATGTTCACCGCATCGAGCAGTCGATTTGCCCTGCCGGAGACAAAATTCAAGGCGCTTTGCTCTGCGCCGGTACTCGGCTGGACATGCGATCTGTTCTCGTTCCTGCGTGGCGAATATGACGGCAAAACGGAGGCTCTCTCCGCTCCCGTTTTTGCCGCAAAATTCAATTGCCAGCCGGTGAGTGTAATCGTTTGCGGCATTTGCGATGATGATATGCTGTCCGAGTTATGTAAACCCGATTCGGCATTTGCCGAGCTTGAAAAAACCAAGTCAGCGTGGAGAAAAGAGGTGCTCAAGTTAGGGTTTGGCGGCGATGTTCCGTTTTCGCATTATGTAAACGGATGGGCGGTATATCAAACGCTTGCATGCCGTCTGATGGGCAGGTGCTCGGTGTACCAGAGCGGCGGGGCTATAGGCTTCCGTGATCAGCTTCAGGATGCGGTAAACCTGCTGCTCATCTCCCCCACCCCCGCACGACGGCAAATTCTCGACTGCTGTGCACACCAATACCTCGAGGGTGATGTCATGCACTGGTGGCATGCCATGCCCGACGGCGACCGAGGTGTGCGCACACGCTGCTCGGACGATATGCTCTGGCTCGTGTGGGCACTTTGCGAATATGTCGAGAAAACCGGCGATACGGATATATGCTCCGAGGTCGTGTATTATGTTAACTCAAATCCGCTTGAAGGCAACGAAACCGACCGATATGAAATGCCGCAGAGATCTTCCGTCTCGACAAGCGTTCTCGACCATGCAAAGGCGGCGGTCGACTGCTGCGCAAACCGTGGTGTCGGAATGCATGGACTGCTTTTATTCGGCAGCGGCGACTGGAACGACGGCATGAATAATATTGACGGTGAAAGCGTTTGGTTAAGCTGGTTTTTTGCCCACACGGTAAGGCGCTTTGCCGATCTGCTTGTGATGTTATGTAAACAAGGCTCAGACCACTACCGTGCGCTTGCCGCTTCCTGCGGTACTGCCGCCGACAGGGCTTGGGACGGCAGCTGGTATCTGCGTGGCTACTGGCCGGACGGTGAGCCGATAGGCTCGAAAAATGATGGGTGCTGCCGCATTGATTCTATTGTGCAAAGCTGGGCCGCCATGTGCACAGACGCCTCAAACAGCCGCATCGACATGGCGCTCGACAGTGCCGTTTCCGAGCTGTACGACCGAGAAAACAAGCTCGTCAAGCTCTTTGACCCGCCGTTTTACGGCTGCGGGCGTGACCCGGGGTATATTCAAAGCTACGGTCCGGGATTCAGAGAAAACGGCGGGCAGTACACCCACGCTGCCATATGGCTTGCGATGGCGTGTCTGCGCAGAGGGCGGTCAAAAGACGGCTGCGCCATTTTGTGCGACCTTATACCCGAGACGCACGACTTAAAGCGCTATATGGCAGAGCCGTTTGTGCTCCCCGCCGATATCTATACCTGTCCCGAGCACATGGGCGAGGCAGGCTGGACATGGTACACCGGCTCGTCGGGCTGGTATTTTCGCGTCGTGTGCGAGGAGCTTTTGGGGCTCAAGCTCTGGTCGGGTGCGCTGTATATCCGTCCCGCTGTGCCCGATGATTTCCCCGAATGCCGCATAAAATGGACAAACTGCAGCGGCAAAACGCACGACATCGTCATTTCCCCCGAGCAGGTGCTGCTGGACGGCGAAAAATACGACGGAAAAGGTATACCATATAACTAAAAAGTGTGTTATAATATTTTATTATCAAACACACCGTGAAGGAGGCTTTCGGATGGAAACCGTCAGATGCGAGCTTATCCCCGGCGTATGGCTGACCGCCCTGCGCAGCGACAAGTTTAAAACAGGCTGTCTGAGCATAAATCTGCTCACTCAGCTTAACAGAGAGACTGCGGCGCTCAACGCCGTGCTGCCGTTCGTTTTGCGTCGCGGCACGAGGTATCACCCCGACATGGAGACGATTGCCGCCGAGCTCGACTCGCTCTACGGCACGGGCATCGAGCCCATTGTCCGCAAGATAGGCGAGATCCAATGCATCGGCTTTTACGCAAGCTTTCCGGATGAAAAGTACCTGCCCCAAGGCAGTGATGTTTTTGAAAAAGCGGCGAACTTCGCCTGCGAGCTGCTGCTTGCGCCGAGTACCCGTGGCGGGCTGCTTATTCCGGCGTATGTCGAGAGCGAGAAGGAAAAGCTTCTTGACCTCATCCGCAGTCGGGTAAACGACAAGCGCTCGTATGCAAAGCTTAGGCTCATTGAGCAGATGTGCTGCTACGAGGACTACGCCGTGTCACGCTTCGGCACGGAGGATGTCGCCGAGGGCATCTATTATCAGAAGCTCACGAAATACTACCACAGCCTCATCTCCACGAGCCCCGTTGAAATTTTCTACTGTGGAAGCATGGACGGCACTAAGGTCGGGGGTATCCTCTCGGATGCTCTTTCCGGCATGACGAGAGGCGAGATAAACTACGATATCGGCACGGATATCCGCATGAACGCCGTGGAGGACACGGTGCGCTCGTTTACAGACGAGATGGCGGTCACGCAGGGCAAGCTGGTCTTGGGCTTCAGGCTCGGCGAGTGCATGGAGGAACCCGACATTGCCGCTATCTATGTGTTCAACGCCGTCTACGGCAGCGGCGTTACCTCGAAGCTTTTTATGAATGTGCGTGAGAAGCTATCGCTGTGCTACTACGCAAGCTCGGCGGTAGACACGCACAAGGGTGTGATGCTCGTCTCCTCCGGCGTTGACTTTGACAAAGCAGATGCCGCCAAGGCAGAGATACTTGCCCAGCTCGACGCCGTGAAAAAAGGCGAGATAACCGACGCGGAACTGGATGCCGCAAAGTGCAGCGTTGCCTCCGACCTGCGGGCGTGCCTCGATTCACAGGGTGAGCTTGAGGGCTTTTACCTTGCAAACACGCTTGACGGGCTTGAGTTTTCGCCCGATGAGCTTGCAGAGCTCGTAAACGAGGTCGAGCGTGACGATGTTATAGCTATCGCAAACAGCGTTGTGCTTGACGCTGAGTATTTCCTGCAGGGAGGCGGCGAGGATGATGAACAGTAAGCACTTTTCCAAGATAAACGAGACGCTGTATACCGCCGAGCTTCCCAACGGCTTGCGGATAAATGTGGTCACCAAGCCCGGCTTCGAGCTTGGCTACGCCGTTTTTGCGACAAATTACGGCGGTGCGCACCGTCGGTTTTTCCTGAACGGTCAATGGCACGACACGCCTGCCGGAGTTGCGCATTTTCTTGAGCATAAGATGTTCGATATGCCCGACGGCGACAATGCACTGAGCGTGCTCTCGGCAAACGGCGCACAGCCGAATGCATTCACCTCAAGCGGCATGACGGCGTATTATTTCAGCTCCACCTCGGGCTTTGAGAAAAACCTGCGTATGCTCTTGAAATTCGTCTCCACCCCCTACTTCACCGACGAGACGGTGAGCAAGGAGCAGGGCATAATCGGGCAGGAGATCGGCATGGTCGAGGACAGTCCCGGGTATGTGATATATAACCGGCTGATGCGTATGCTCTACGAGCACAACCCCGTGCGTGACCAGGTCGCAGGCTCTGTCGAGAGTATTGCCGAGATAACCGCCGAGACGCTTTATAACTGCCACAAGGCGTTTTATGCACCGTCAAACATGGTGTTGTGCGTGGCGGCCGACTGTGATCCGGAGCGCATTTATGCCATAGCAAAGGAAATGCTACCCGATGAGAAAGCGGAGATACCGACTTCCGACTTCGGCGAGAAGGAAACAGAGTTTCCCTCTGAGAGCTATCACGAAGAGCATATGGAGCTTTCCGCACCGCAGTTTCTCATCGGTGCAAAGGTCGCTCCCGCCGAAATGGGTGCGGCATTGCAGCGGCAGAAGATAGTTGCACAGCTTGCCATGCGCACGCTGTTCGGCTCGTCGGGCAGGTTTTATAACCGCCTGTACTCCGAGGGCGTGTTAAACCGCGACTACGACTATGAGATAGACTACACCGCAGGCGTTGCGACGATCATGATAGGCGGCGAGAGCTCCGACCCGCAGCGTGTTCTGAGCGAAGTTAGCTCCGCAATAAGCGCCGTCAAGGCAAACGGCCTTGACCGTGACGCATTCGAGCGAGCGAAAAAAGCCTCGTTCGGTGCAAGACTGCGTGGGCTTGAAAGCTTCGACAGCATCTGCATCTCAATGGTGACCGGTCTTTTCGGCGGCTACTGCTCGCTGGACAGCTTTGAAGTGTTGGACAGCGTCGCCATAGATGAGTGCGAAATGTTTTTGACCGAGTTCATGGCTCCCGACAGGCTCGCCATGAGCGTACTTTCTCCGGAAGCATAAGGGGAGCATCCAAACCCCGTTTTTAAGCGGATTTGAGCGCCGCAAGCTTCGTTTTGCTCAATCGCAAGGCGCCGAGCCTTCCTCATTCCCAAAGCCTTGCCTGCGGCACTCCTATCTCGCTTAAAAATCTGAAAGACCTCTGCTATAGGATTTTTGCTCTTTGTCAAGGCAGAGGAGGCGGGAATACTTTCGTATTTCAAGGACGATAACGAAGAGAAAGGACAAAAAGACATGGCAGAGGCGGAGTTTGGATGCTCCTCTTATGCTTAAAGGAATAATAAAGATATGAACATTTTGACTGCAACAATGCTCCGAGACGCAAGCATATCCTTCCCCATGCTCGGCAACCGGAGCATCGACCCGCCGTACAGCTTTACGCTGTTCGGCCTTGATATCTACTTTTACGGCGTTATAATCGCCATGGGCTTCATTTTGGCGGCACTGTACTGTGCAAAGCGTGCGCCCGAGTTCGGGCTGACCTCGGACAATCTGTACGAGCTCGTCATTTGGCTCATCCCCATCTGCATAATCGGCGCAAGACTTTACTATGTGCTGTTCAAGCTCGATTATTTTGTCGCAAATCCCGACAAAATTTTTGCCCTGCGTGACGGCGGACTTGCAATTTACGGCGGAATCATTGCCGGTATCATAACCGGCATCGTGTGGTGCAAGGTGAAAAAGCTGCGTGTCTTCGCCGTTGCGGATCTGACGGCTTTCGGCCTGCTAATCGGGCAGACCGTAGGCCGCTGGGGCAACTTTATAAACCGTGAGGCCTTCGGCGCTCAGACCGATATTTTCTGCCGCATGGGTCTGACCGTCCCGGGCTTCGAGACGCTGTATGTGCACCCGACATTTCTCTACGAAAGTCTTTGGAACTTCGTGGGGCTCATAGCCTTGCACATATGGTCAAAGAAGGGCAAGCGCAAATACGACGGTCAGATCTTCTGGCTGTACATACTTTGGTACGGTCTCGGCAGAGCGTGGATAGAGGGACTGCGCACGGACAGTCTTTATATCGGCACAACGGATATAAGAGTGTCGCAGCTATTAGCCGCTGTCAGCGCCGTTGCCGCACTCGTGGTGCTCATCATAAATGCAAAAAAGCAGCACCGTCCCGAGGATCTGTTCGTCAACCTCAAGAAGGGAGAAGACAATGGCTGATTACAAAAGCATGATAAAGGGAACTATAAGCGCCGTCGGCAAAAAGGCAAAGGAATATGTCGAAAGCGGCGCTCTCAAGGATGCCTATGACCGCAGCAGCACGACCGCAATGTGCTACGCAAACATCGCAAAGCTCAATTTGCAGATCAACGGCGAGCTTGAGGAGCAGAAAAAGGTGTTTACCGAGATAGGCCGTCAGTACTACGACCAGAATCGTGACTGTGCAGAGGGCAAGTTTGCCGTGCTGTTTCAGGAGCTTCAGGCAATTGACGACCGCATTGAGATAATGCGCACCGAGCTTGAGGCGGCGAAGGCGGCCGTTGAGGCTTCAAAGGGCTTCAAGGGCAACGCATACCCGCAGATAGCATACTATGTTGATGTGGAGGATAACGAAAATGAATGACGCTTATAAGAGCATACTCGACCGCAGGAGCGTGAGAAGCTACAATGCAGAGCAGCTCGCACCCGAGACGCTCGACGCCATAATCAAGGCGGGGCTTCACGCCCCCAGCGCAATGAACCGTCAGCCTACAAAGCTGCTGGTCATTCAGGATAAGTCAGTCATCTCCGAGCTTTCAAAGCTCAATGCCGAGGTCATGGGGCGTGACATCGACCCGTTTTACGCTGCGCCGACCGTGGTGGTCGTGCTTGCCGACAAAACCGTGCCGACCTATATTGAGGACGGCAGCCTCGTCATGGGTAACCTCATGAACGCTGCAGCGGCTTTGGGAGTCGCCTCGTGCTGGATAAACCGTGCCCGTGAGGTGTTCGACACCGAGTACGGCAGAAAGCTTTTGCAGGCAAACGGCATAAGCGACAATTATGTCGGCATCGCAAACTGCATCCTCGGCTACCGTGACGGTGAGCTCCCCAAGGTGCCCGAGATAGCCCCCGACCGTGTGTACAATATAAAATAGCAAATAGATAGTAAAAAGCTGTGACCAAAAAAGGTCACAGCTTTTTACTTAAGCTGACGGAAGCCGAACAGCTATCGGTTTTGACAGACAGATTTCCGCTCGTGCTGAATTGAAGCCCTTTGCAGAGCAAAAATCTGTTCCGTCAAAACTGCGCAGCATCTGTCGGTAGTGTTTTTCGAGGGATTTTCGGCTTTCTTTTCGCGCAGACGGGCCTTGTGTCCGGCAAGGTGAAAAGCTCCGAAAGGGCACACTGACAGGCGATTGGAGTTTGTCTCCCGTCAGCTTACTTATAAAACATCATGTTCATGTCGCACTTATGGTCGATGCCGGGGACGCTGCTCTCAAAGCTATACTGCCACAGGGTGTGCGCATAGTAGAAAAACGGATGATCGCCGAGGCTCGTGCACCAGAAGGCGTAGTCGGTGAGCCGTGAAAGCTCATAGTCGTAGTAGCCGGTGCTGGGGTAGATGTAAACTCCGGCATCAAAGCCCTCCTGCTTTACCGTCTCGCAGAATGCGGCGGCGCAGTCTGTCATGGTAGCGCCGTCCACGGTGCCGGTGCGTGCATCGGTGTCGGCAACACGCTCCCAGTCACAGAACACGGGAAGGTCAAGCTCCGTGTCGCCTATGAGATCGAGCGTATACAGCGCCTCCTCACGGGCTTCCTCGGTGTTTATCGCCTGCGAGAAGAAATACACGCCGACCTTGAGTCCCGCTGCCTTTGCTCCTGCAAGGTTTGCGGCAAAGTTATCGTCGGTGTACATTTCGCCGTTTTCACCGTAGTACCGGCCGCCCGCTCTTATTATCGCAAAGCGAACGCCGCTGTCATACACCTGCTGCCAGTCGATATCGCCCTGATACTGCGAGACATCGACGCCGAGCATGGACTTATACTGCGACCCCGTGTACACGGGTCTGCCGCTTTCGTCCATTGTAAACTCCTCGGCCTTGAGCGTGTTCACCGGAACACCGTCCTCAGGTGTTATCCAAATATAATCCTGTCCGTTAAATACCTCTACCTGCCCGTAGTGGGGGTCGTTGTGTATGCTCATATTACGCTCATATACCTTGACAACGAGCACCACTAATGCAGTGACCGCAAGGGCGAGCAGGATAAGCTGTATGGTTTTCAAACCGTTCTGTTTCTTTTTACGATTAGTTTTCACGCCATGCTCCTTTCGCCATGGCTTGAGTTTAGCACAACCTCAGCTCAAAGTAAACCACTTCAATCTTCCATTGCGTCCATGAGCGCCTTGCCGCCGTAGCGAAGGCAGCTTTTGAGCCTGCGGCGTCCACGCTTTATCGTGCGGCTGACGCTTGAAATACTCAGGCCAAGCTCATCGGCGATATCCTGCATGCGCATCTGCTCAAGATAGTACATGTACACCATCTGGCGCTGGCGGCGGGTAAGCTCACGATCGATAGCTCGCTTTACCGATGACGCCATGCCCCCATCCCCGCTGTTTTCTACTATTTTAATAAAGTTGCGCAGGGCTGCATATTCTTCCTGCTTAGCAAACATATTCAGCTTTTTCCCGTTCATGTTTTTCATCTCCGTAATAGTTTTCAAGGTATCTTGAGGTCGCTATGGCATCCCTCGCCATGTTCGTGAGCATGGAGATCTTCCGGCGCAGTCGCATTTTGTCCATCTCGCACATTTTCTCCCGTTTGAGCCGTATCTCAAGCTCCTCAGCCCGTATGCGGCAAACCTCGCCGCTTTTTCTGTATTCTCCGGGCAATTCGGCTATGGTCATTTTTATCTCCTCCGGTATGTAAATTTTCTTTGCTGATTTTTGAATTTTATTGTTGACAAAACCATGTCGGTTTGCTATTATATTTGAGCCGGTATCGTGCTGGTGTAGCTCAGTTGGTAGAGCAGCTGATTTGTAATCAGCAGGTCGGGGGTTCGAGTCCGTCCACCAGCTCCATCGAGAGCGCACATGATACCGAAGTTTATATGGGGGAATTCCCGAGTGGCCAAAGGGGACAGACTGTAAATCTGCTGGCAATGCCTTCGATGGTTCGAATCCATCTTCCCCCACCAAAAATCCTGCACGAAAGTGCGGGATTTTTACTTATTACCTCTTCACTTTTCACTCTTCACTTTTTTCGCAGGATTTTTGAACGAATGATTTAGCTGTGCTGACAAGGAGGCTGCCATGCACGATCTTAACCGTTTTATATCTGCGCAGGAACGGTCGTATGACGCTGCGCTCAGGGAGATAAAGTCCGGACACAAGGCAACGCACTGGATGTGGTACATCTTTCCGCAGATAGCCGGTCTCGGCTTCAGCTCCACCGCTCGGTTTTATGCGATAAGCTCAATGCAGGAGGCAAGGGACTACTACGCCCATCCCGTGCTCGGCAAGCGGCTCGTTGAGATATCCGAGGCACTGCTTGCGCTTGACACCAATGACGCAGCTGCCGTCATGGGGTATCCGGACGATCTCAAGCTGCGCTCGTCGATGACGCTTTTCTTGGCGGCCAGCGGCGACGCGGTGTTCCAAAAGGTGCTTGACAAGTTCTATTCCGGCAAGCCCGACAGCAAAACGCTGAGCATTCTCGGCCTGTAAGCTCAACACACTGAGCGGTTTTCACAAACCGCTCTTTTTTTCATGCGAAAATGTGAACTTTCTGTTGACTTTAGGCGGTTCGGCGTTTATAGTCTTAATGTTGTTTTTAAATTTCGTTTATAGCCTTAATGTTTTTTTTAAATTTGTATTAGGAGAGTCGAAATGGAAAAGATCTTCAAGCTCAAGGAAAACGGCACTAATGTCCGCACCGAGCTGGTCGCCGGACTGACCACCTTTATGACGATGGCTTACATCATCGCCCTCAACCCCAACCTGCTGACAAACTTCGCAGGCGGCACGCCCCTGTGGAACGCAGTGTTCATGGCGACCTGCATAGCCTCGGCTATCGGTATGCTCGTCATGGCATTTGCCGCAAACAAGCCCTTTGCTTTGGCACCGGGCATGGGTCTTAACAGCTTCTTCGCCGTTGTTGTGGCAAACATCGCCGCAATGGCGCATTTAAGCTATGAGGAGGCCTTCCCCGCCGCTATCTGCATCATCCTCGTCGAGGGCGTTTTCTTCGTCGTCCTGACCCTTTTCTCCATCCGTGAGAAAATAGTTGAGGCCATCCCCGCCGGCATCCGCATCGGCATCACCCCCGCCATCGGCCTTATGCTGCTGAACATCGGCTTCGGCTCGAACGCAGGCATTTACAGTGAAAAGGGCGGCCCGTTCTATGTCCTGTCCACCTTCTTCGGAAGCCTCAGCCCCTCCGTCGTTCAGGACACCGTCGGCAGCGCATACCCCCAGATGGTTCTGTATGTTGTCACCATGCTCGTCGGCGTATTCGCCATCATCATTCTCAACCACCACAAGGTCAAGGCTTCGGTCATCCTCGGTATGCTCGTCTCCTGCATAATCTACTGGACAGGCAGCTTCATATTCCTCGACACCAACCCGTTTGCCTCGCTTCAGGGTGCGTCATTCGTTCCGCCTTTCAAGGACATGCTCGACACGACCTTCTTCAAGTTCGACTTCAAGACCTTTATCAGCATCGGTTGGTTCACCGCTCTGACGCTGGTCATAACCTTCTGCATGATCGATATGTTCGACACCATCGGCACCCTCGTCGGCACCGCCGCAAGGGCGGATATGCTCGATAAGGACGGCAAAATGCCGCAGATGAAGGAAGCCCTGCTTGCCGACGCTATCGGCACGGTTGCCGGCGCCTGCACCGGCACCTCCACCGTCACGACCTTTATCGAGTCCGGCTCCGGCGTCGAAGCCGGCGGACGCACGGGTCTTACCGCTCTGACCACCGCAGTGCTCTTCCTTGCCTGCATGTTCATTGCTCCCATTGCAGCGCTCATCCCCGCACCGGCAACGAGCGCAGCGCTTATCTATGTCGGCATTCTCATGATGAGTGGTCTGAAGAAGGTCAACTGGGACAACATTCTCGAAACCGTTCCCGTTGCACTCATGCTCATCTTCATGCCCATCACCGGCTCTATCGGTCACGGCATCGGTATGGCGCTCATCGCCTACACCGTTATCGCCGCCTGCACCGGCAAGGCAAAGCAGGTCTCTGCGCTGACCTATGTGCTGTCGCTGCTGTTCCTTATAAAGTTCTTCTTTGTGGTCTGATTAAACAGTTGCCCTATCCGCCGTCTCCGGACGGCGGTTTTTTTATGCTGACGAGAGCCAAACTCCTATCAGCTTACGACGGCGGCAGGCTCAGCTCCTCGGGTGTCGTGACCTCGCTGCCGATGAGGCGTGCACGCTCAGGGCGGGTCAGCTCGTCAAACAGCGCATCAAAGCAGTCGCTGCACACAAATTCGCTGCATTTGCCCTCCGTCCACGAGTACATCTCCTGCCACGGCTCGATGAGTGCTCCGCATTCGCCGCAGCGATAGTTTTTTCGCCTTTTGCTATTCATCTTCGTCACTCCCTTGATAATTTTTACGCAATTGCATCTTGTGATAATGATAATACTCGCATTTGCATAATAAGTCAAGCGAGAATTATGTTAATTTTTTGCCTGTTTTTTCTACCGATTTAAAACTTTATCTTATTGTTGTGAAAAGTTGCCTAAATCAGAGGTCATTCTTTAGAATAACTCACAATTGTAAGTTTAATTAAGTAGGAATAAAATCTTTTCGATAGGGAAATGAATCCCCGAGAAAAGTATCAATTTTTTCATAGGAGAGAAAAAGAAATGATTACTAACGAATACCTTCAGCGCGTTCTTGCGGATGTTCAGAAGAACCATCCCGGTGAGCCCGAGTTCCTTCAGGCAGTCGAAGAGATCTTCGAGAGCCTCCAGCTCGTTGTTCCCAAGCACCCCGAATGGGAAGCAGCAGGCCTTATCGAGCGTTTCGTAGAGCCTGAGCGTGTTATCATGTTCCGTGTTCCTTGGGTCGACGACAACGGCAAGGTTCAGGTCAACCGCGGCTACCGTGTACAGTTCAACTCCGCAATCGGACCTTACAAGGGCGGTCTCCGTTTCCACCCCTCGGTCAACCTTTCCATCGTTAAGTTCCTCGGCTTCGAGCAGATCCTCAAGAACTCCCTGACCACCCTCCCCATGGGCGGCGGCAAGGGCGGCTCCGACTTTGACCCCAAGGGCAAGTCCGACGCAGAGGTCATGCGTTTCTGCCAGAGCTTCATCACCGAGCTGTACCGTCACATCGGCCAGTTCACCGACACTCCCGCAGGCGACATCGGTGTCGGCGCTCGTGAGATCGGCTTCATGTACGGCCAGTACAAGAAGATCGTTGACCGCTTTGAGGGCGGCGTCCTGACCGGCAAGGGTCTTACCTATGGCGGCTCCCTCGCTCGCACCCAGGCTACCGGCTACGGCATCTGCTACTTCTCCGACGAAGTTCTGCATTACCACGGCAAGTCCTTCGAGGGTCAGACCGTTGTTATCTCCGGCTCCGGCAATGTTGCTCAGTACGCGGCAGAAAAGTGCACCGAGCTCGGCGGCAAGGTCGTTGCAATGAGCGACTCCAAGGGCTACATCTATGATCCCAACGGCATCAACCTCAAGGTTCTGTTCGACATCAAGCAGAAGAGAAGAGCTCGCATCTCCGTCTATGCCGACGAAGTCGCAGGCGCTCAGTATGTCGAGGGCTGCAAGAACATCTGGAATGTAAAGTGCGACATCGCTATGCCTTGCGCATCTCAGAACGAGATGGACGCAGAGGGCGCAAAGGCTGTTATCGCAAACGGTGCATTCGCAGTATTTGAAGGCGCAAACATGCCTCTTACTCCCGAAGCCATTGAAGCAGTCACCTCCGCAGGCCTGCTCTACACCCCGGGCAAGGCTTCCAATGCAGGCGGCGTTGCTACCTCCGGCCTCGAGATGAGCCAGAACTCCATGCGTTACAGCTGGACCTTCGAAGAAGTCGACGCAAAGCTCAAGGGCATCATGCAGAGCATCTTCCAGGAGTGCCTGAAGGCTTCCATCGAGTGCGGCAAGCCCGGCGACATGATGGTCGGCGCAAATGTTGCAGGCTTCCTCAAGGTTGCCGATGCAATGATGGCACAGGGCATCGTCTGATCCTAACAACAAATTTCAAAAAAAGAGAGTGCTTGGGCACTCTCTTTTTTTGTGCATTTCAAAGCTTTCGCTTGTAATTGTTCCAACAATTATATATAATTGTAAAAAACACATACAACAAGGGAAAATCGTGGCGCCGCAGACCGTGCGGGCATGTCCCAAGGAGGGTGGATGCAATGGATAGTGAGAAATTAAGCGAAAAAATGAGCGATGAGCAGCTTGCAAAAGCACTCGGCCGCTATCAGGCAGCGGAAAGTCTTTGCATGCTTATCGGCATTATTCTCGTTGCGGCAGGCTGCATTTCGGCGGTCTTGGTGCATAACCTTGCGCTTCTTGCGGTGCTGGTGTTTGTCGGCGTCGGCCTGCTTGTTTTCGGCGCATTGCCTGCACAGAAAAAGAAAAAGGCTCTGCTGAGGCAGCAGATGGGCGAATTTTTCGATGCCGAGCGTGAAAAGCTCTTCGGCAAGGACCCCGAAACACCGGAGCTTCCCATAGACCGTGAGCATCTGAAGAGCATTGACATATGCACGATCGATTGGGCGGAAATTTCCGTCGAGAATTTCCACGAGGGTGAGCATGACGGCATGCTGTTTTCGGCCGCAAATGTGAGCCTGAGCCGCACCGTTGAGGAAAAGTCGGGGCCTAATAACGACAACTGGATGACCCGCACAGAGACGCTGTTCACCGGTCTTGTCGTCCGCTGTAAGGGTGTGCGCCGTGTTCTGCCGGAGGTGACGGTCACCTCCCGCTTCCAAAAGCGCACTGCCGATGATCTCAAGTCCCCCGCCGCATTTTTGGATAAATTCTCTGCCCGCACCGCAAGCGGTGACAGCGCCGACAGTGCCGTGACGGCGCAGCTTCTCGAATTCGTGCAGGCAATGGAGAAAGCCGGCGGCAAGCTGTTCGGCTTTGCCGTCAGGAACGGCGACCTGACCTTGGCCCTTGAGACGAGGTATGTTTTCGCAAATGTTCCGACGCAGCTCGACCTGCGTGACATTGATGGCATCCGCAAGTGGTACATCGCCTCACTCAAGGGTATGAGTGACCTTTTGGACATCATAAAGCAGACTGCATAAGGAGACAGATATGGATAACGAAAGAAAGAATTTTACCGACAAGGAGCTCGGTGCAGAGCTTAACAAGGGCAAGGCCGGCAAATTAGGCGGCAGCGTGCTCGTTATTGTCGGCATTATCGTGACGATCATCGGCCTCGTGTCGGGTCCGTCCATCGTCGTTTGCATCATCGGCGTTATCATCGCCGCTATGGGCAGTTCCGCTAAAGGCAAGGCCAAGGACGAAGCAGGCAAAAAAGCCTATGATGCCATCGTTCCCGAGCTTATCGCCCGCAATTTCGAGACCGTAGACTACTCACCACGTGAGCACATCCTCGACGCTGAGTGCTCGAACATCCCGCTCATTGACCACTCTCACCTCAAGCGCAGCGGTGCCATCAGAGGCAAGTACCGTGGGCTCGATACGGAACTTTGCAACATTGTTCTGACCGACGAGAGTCAGTATCAGGACGAGAACAACGGCCAGTGGTACACAAACGAGCAGGAGCTATACAGCGGCCAGTGGCTGGCGTGCAAGCTTGGCAATACCGCCCCCGTGAGCTTCACTTTTTGGCCGAGGGGAAAGCTCGATAAGCTCGTCCGCTACCCGACCGTCACGACCGACAACGAGGACTTCAACAGGCGATTTAACCTCAGCTCGAATAACGAGGCCGAGGCTCTGCGCTACCTCAGCCCGAGCCGCATGCAGCGTATTCTTACACTTTTGGACAGCTCATTCGGCGAGGTGTCCGTCAGCCTGCACGACGACGGTCTGCTGTACATTGCCGTCAAGAGCGGCCACGGCTTTTTCGATATCTGCAAGGGCAAGGAAAATGTCGATGCCCTGCGTACACGCTACACCCGTGAGCTCAAGTGGTTCACAGATATGGTCGATATATTCAATTCATAAGCAAAAAGGTATAGCTGTGGCTATACCTTTTTTGTTTTATCCAACGCTCGTGCCGTTCACGGTCAGCGAGCCGGTTATATTAACGGTGCCGGTTATATTGACGGCACCGTTATTTTTTATCGTGACGGAGGCGCTGTCGGTCTTTATATAGATCTCCCCGGGCAAAAGCCCCTCGGGCGTATCGCTGCCGACAACGCCGAGCAGCACGCTCGATCCGTCAGTGCAGCTTAGTAAAAGCTGCGCTTCCCCTGTCTTGGGAATGCGAAGGATATTTGCCGGCTTGAGCGCATCCTGCACACCGTCTTCCACCACGCAGACAGAGGCCTCGCAGCTGCCTGCTTCAGATCTTCTCTTTGTTTCGGATAACCACATATCATACCTCCAAAGTAACGCTTGTGCCGGCACTCACGGCGTCTGCCCAGCAATGTGTTTTAATGACCCTGCAGCTTTTGTTTATTCCGAACGCCGAGCAGGTCAGTAAGACCGTGTCGCCCGGGAAGCAGGGAAATTGTCTTTTCAGGGTCAGTTCAACGCATCTCTTGCCGAACATTGAGCTTTCTATCTGGTACCGGCCTGTAAATTTCGTATCGGTGATACTGCTCCCGTCCGAAAGAATATTATTGAACTTTTCGGTGTAATAATATTGCTTACGGTTGCCGCCCCTGTCGATAAACGCCTGATTTTTCAGCGTGTAGCTGCCGCCGTTCGAGCGGTTAATGACCGTGATCTGCGATATCACGCCGTAGCGCTCGTCCTTGTATTTCATTGCAACTGCGTACTCATCGGCATTGATAGTGAGGCTCTTGCCGGTTATTCCCGTGAGATAGAGCTTGCCGACGGCATCAAAGCACGGCAGACAGTGAGATGATTTAAGGCAGTAGCGCTTCAAGGCGCTCCATGCGCTGTCGCCGTCTCTGACGGAAAACATGAGCACATCGGACATTGTCGAATCGGCGATGTTTGTGATACCGCAGGGCGACACATATTTTTCAAGCATCTTGCTCTTGCTCATGGAATAGTACATGTTTTTTTGCACTTCATTGTCCATGAGCAGGGCGGCAAGGGATCGTCCGTTTATGCTCACCGTAGATCCCTTTTCGTCAACACTTATCTGGTACTCGTCAACAACTCCGTAGAAAACGGTTTTCCCCTCCGACACGCCCTTAAACCTTGACGCAGCGGCAAGCTTTGGCAAAAATGCCGACGAATACACTGTTTTTACCTCGAAATAATCGCATGGCTCGCCCGTTCCGTGGCAGACATCCCACGACAAAAGCTCCGGAAGAGCGCTTTCGTTTCCGTTTTTATCTAACAAATATCCTTTCATACTGCCTCCTAAGATATCCTGATTATCTGCCCCTCGTCGATGACATCGGGATTTTTGACCTGGGGATTAAGTTCCCTGAGCTTTGCAAGCTGCTTTGAGTACCTTGACGCTATCAGCGCAAGGGTGTCGTTTTTCTGTGCCGAGATATATTTTGATTTACCGGGGTCAAGCTCACCCGCAGTATACCCGCTTTGCTCCTCGCTTTCCCAAAATTCAAACGAGTAGCTGACATACTCCTCCCTCGGCTCCTCTTTGAGCTTGAGCTTTGCAAAGTATACCTTCACCGGCGGCCATACCGGGTGCTCAAGCCATCCGCTGCCGCTGACCGAAAACGCTTTTGCAAGGCGGCGGAAGCTGTCGTAGGCGTCGGGGCCTGTAAACTCGCCCTCGCCCTTGAACACTCTGTTTTGCATTCCTAAGTTCTGCACGGAAAAGCCCGAAAACGGGATCTTATAGCTGTGCAGGGTGCGGCGCAGCTCGACCTCAAAGGTTGCCGGGTTTTGGGGCCATGTAAAGTCCCTGTATTTCATTGGTGCAAGCATTGCGTTCCTCCTTAATAGGTTTCAAATCCGTTATCATAGCGGCGTGCATCACGGCCGAAGTATTCCGATAGCTCCGACATGTCCCGTCGATGCACCAAAAGCGGTGTTATATCCTCGCATAGAATGTTGTCGTCGGGAAATTGCTCGTTTATAAGGTTTTCGCCGTCCATACTCACTCTTCCTTTCTGCCCGCCGCCGACAGCGTAATGATCTCGACCATCGGCTCGCCGGCTTCTCGCTCGGTCTCAATGCTTTTGCAGCGGCAGCGGCTGTATACCGTAATACCGTGTGCTTTTTTCACTCTGAGCGTAAAACTGTCAAACACCGAAAAGTCCACCGCATCCTCCGACTGCTCGCGTGTGATCACTATCTCGTAGCTTTTGTTTCCGGCCGCCGTCGAGATCGGAGCGCATTCGCCGAATGCTCTGTGCGGATAATACTCGGTTTTGGCAAGCTCCTTTACGCTTCGCACCAGACCTATCTTGTAATTATTCAGAAAAATCGCCGCATCGCTCTCGCCGTATGCAACGGTTTGGATAAAGCTCATTTTAATCCTCCTCTAAGTCGAAGTTTCCCTCCGGATCGCTTAACTGTCGGACAAGACAGGCCTTGGCGCCGACGGTGCATTCGCAGCGATACATCTCCGTTTCGCCGTCGTAGCTCACCTCTCCCGCCTCAAAGTCTGTTACGGTCAGCGAGCTCACACTCCCCATGTAAGCGCAGATCTGTTCCTTGAGCAGATCGCAATTCGGCGAAGGGCTGTAAATGTCAAGTCCGATGCGCAGCTGTCCGCGACTTCCGAGCATTTCCTTAATGCTGCCGTTTTCAGCAGTGAGCCCTATATAGTTTCCGCAGCCGGAGGCGGTTATTTTCGCAGACCTGAGCGATACGCAGACCGTCTTCTTGCTGCAGTCAAGAACATCAACAGGGTACTTTTTCACTGCGTTTATGCCGCCTGCCGAAAGTATCTGGACGATCGAATCTATGACAGCGTCAAGCATTTTCGCACCGTCCCTTCAGCCGCAGGATACACTCGTTATGTGACAGGCTGCCGAATATTCTCACCTGCTCGACACGGAGTATCTCGTAAATGAGCCCCGCACAGGTCACTGTGCCGCCGATCTCGGGGTTTATGGCATCGGTTATAAGCCTGTACTGTGTATTTGGCTTTATGCCCGGAGCGAGCTTTATTCCCACTTTGGATTCATTCTTATTTATCGGCGACAAAAACCCCTTTGCCGCTGTGGTGCCGATCAAAATACTCTCTCCGTAGTTTTCGATAACCTCTGATGAGATGCTCATCCCTGCACCCCCTTAAAATCGAAACCGCCGCATTCAAGATACGCAGCCAGCATGGACTCTGCACGCTTTCTGAGCGAGGCCGCCGACTGCGCTTTTTCGCCGCTGTGCAGCTTTACGCTTAATTCGCCGGCCTTGAAGGAATCGATCTTATCGCCGGGGATATCATCTAACTCTAAATACATTGAGATCGCAAGCACCCCGGCTGCGCTGACAAAAAGCTCCTCAATATCCGAGCTCTTGACACCCGTGCGAAGCTTCGATTCAAGCTCGGCGGCTGCCGAGGCGCATACGCTGCGCAGGGCTTTGCCCTTTTCGGCCAAAGGCGAGTAGCCGAGCATCTCCCTTGCCTTGCTTTCAACATCCTGATTTGTATATGCCATAGCTGTCCCTCCTTAAAGTGAAGCAGGGCAAAAGCCCTGCTTCTTTTTGTTTTATCAGACCTTGAGTACCTTCGATGCCTCGGTATAGAGCTTTGCAAAGCCGGAAATGCTGGTGATTGCGGCTCTTTCAAGCTGGCGGTCGATGAGGCGGTCGTACTCGACGCTTACATCGCCTGCGGTGACCATCTCAAGGGCATAGCCCTTGTCAAGGCCGATGGCGGTGCCCGCCTTCATCGCAGAGCAGCGTATGAGCTTTGCGCCGAGGGGATTGCCCGGCTCGCCCGTGCCCTGGAAGTTGAGACCCGCCATGGGGTTTTTGAACTCCGAGCAGTTGAGGATCTTGAGCATCACATCGGGTGCAACGAGCATGGTGTTCATGGTGTAGGGGTCAAAGCGGTTCCAGAACGCCAGCAGCTCTGCGTAGCTAAGGCTGCCGGCAGTGCCGCCGATGGTGTCGTCGCCGACTGCGAGAGACTCGGCGGTGTTGCCGTTGCCGTCGCCGTTTACGATGACATCGATAGCGTCCTCAAGATGCATGCGCATGATCTGATTGCCGATCTGGCGCAGCATGACCGAAAACAGGTCAAGGCGCTGGAAGCGGATAGCCTCGTAGGATGCGACGAGCATTCTGCCGCGCTTTTTCAGGCTTACAAGGTGATCAGCGGCACGGATCTCGGTCTGCGGGATGAGTGCGCCCTCGCCGACGAAGCGCAGTGCCTTGTCGTCCTCGGAAGCGGCCGAGTAGATGGAGCGGTAGTCCATGCCCTCAAAGCGAGTGACCGATGCGGTGATGGAAGGCAGGATATTGCCCTCCTCCATGCCGGCCTTTACGCTTCTGGAGACATACTCGGGGAACAGAACGGCAGACTCGGAGGTGGAGAAAAACTTCTCGACAACATCGCTGCCTGCGCCACGGACCTTAATATCGAAACGCTTGAGCTGGCGCTGGAATGCGTCCATACCCTCATAGGGAGTGCCCTTGTAGTTTTCGTTGGGGTCAAGACCCTCGAGTACCTGCTCAAAGCTCTTGCCTGCCTCGGAATACATACCCTTGTCCAGTCTTATCTCATTGAAATTGTATGCCATTTTAATTTCCTCCTTACATGATGAAGCCGACGGTGGCGGCGGTGCTGTCGACCTTGATAACAAGGTACTCTCTGCCGGTGTCGGCCTTTTTGACCTTGCCGCCTACATCGGCAGCAAGCTTTGCAAAGCCTACGGCGGGAGCGGTGCCGGTGTAGCCGACCTCGATGTAGCCGTGGGTCTTGACGACGGCAAAGCCGTCTGCGGTGTCGATGCAGTAGCCTGCGAAATTATCGGCTGCGGCGCAGGCTGCGACGGTGTTGTTGGCGCTTACCTTGACAAACACGCCCTTTTCGGTACCGCTTGCCTTTTCAAAGGAGAGCACCTGCTCTCCGACGCCTTCAAAGCTAACTTTCATTTTTGTTTCCTCCTAAATCAGATGATGTACTCGTCACCGTCAAATTTGGTGACCTCTCCCTTGCCCGGGAGCTGGGTTACGGGTGGGTACAGCTCGGCTGACCTCGCCTCAAATGCGCTCTTCATCTCAAGAAGCGCCGCCTCGTCGAGTGTCGCAACGCTCTTTGACAGCGCCGAGTGCAGCGACTTATCGCATACAAGGCACAGTCTCAGGACCTCGCTTCGAAGTCCGTCAAGGTACTTTTCGCCGAGCTTGGCTGCCTTTTCGAGTCTTTCGTATTCGGGGGCAAAGCGCTTGCCCTCTTCGGTCTCGACAAAGCTTTTGATAACTCCTGCGCCACGCTGGGCAGGCACGGCGACAAAGCTCCACTCGTAAGCGTCTACTGCGCCTTCGAGTATCGCATAGCACTCCTTGCCGCCGTAGGTTCTGCCCTTAACATGGGTGCAGGTCCCGAGCTCCTCGCCGCAGACGCTGCACACACTGCGTGCAACCGAGCAGCCCACGCTCGTTTCACGCTTGATGCCGCCGTCTATCTGAGCGATAAGCTCGGCGTTTTCCTCGGTGCGCAGCATGTACGCATAGCCCTTGAGGTAGACATAGTCTGCGCCGAGTGAGTTCTTGCGGTTTTTATCCGTGATAAGCTCCGTGCGGTAAATGCGTGCGACCTGATTATCGCTGCGCCAGTCATGGTCGCAGATGCCGGTCACACCGACGAAAAGCTCGCCTAACTCACGCAATGTTGCCTCGGAAAACCGCTCGTGATCCCTATCGATCTCGTTGTCGCAAAGCAGCACCGAGAAGATATACACATCCTCGGCGCTTAGCTCCGCCTTTGCAAAGGCGTTGACCGCCTTGAGTTCCTCGGCGGTGCAGACGAGCTCCTTGCCCCCGCTTCCGCCTTTAATGATCTTCATTGCTTTTTCCCTCTTCCAAATAAATTTTCTCTGCCTGAGCGTTATAAAGCGCCGCCTTTGCCTCCTCGACCTGATCCTGAAGGTTTATCGCCTCCCATTCAAGCTCGCAGGAGCAGGCATAGCCGTGCATGCACAGCCACATATCGCATATGCGCAGCATCACCGGCTCAAGTGTGCGGCGTATCGCATTGAGCTCGCTCGTCATGAGATCTGCCTGCTGCGCCGACATTCGCTCGGTCGTTGACCAGTTAAGGCCGAGCAGGAACGGGGGTATACCCGTCCTTGCGATGAGCTGTTCAAGTATCTGGCGCACGGGCACCTCGCTGTCGAGTATCTGATTATCTGCGCCGATGACCTTGACCTCGACATCTCCGACGGCGACGAAGTCACGCACGCTTCCGTTTTTGCTGCTCTGCATTGCTTCCGACCACTGTTTTGCTATCTGCTCTGCTCTGTCCTGAGCCGTGGCCCTGTCGATGATATCGCCCTGCGGCTTGTACACAACGGCAAAGCGGACATTGCCCGCCCGCTCCCAGTTGATACCGAGAGACTGATAGATCTTCAGCAGGATGCCGCACAGGAAGGGCATACTGCGCAGCATCGAAACGCCGTAAGGCGAATCGGTCTCAGGGTTAAAGGGAGTGAACAGCAAGAGATTCTGATACGGCATGGGTACGGTGTCGCCGTTTTCGCCCGCACAGCATAGTTCAAAATCAAGAGGGGTATCGCCCTCACGAACGAGCACATCGGCGACATTGCCGCACAGCACCGCCGCTATCTCACGGTCGCCTCGGGTGACTATCTCGCCCACGGCTCTGCCGCAGGTTATCATCGAGTCAAGGTACTGTGCCATAAACGCTCCGAGTCCACACTGCCCGCGCCCGACATCGACCGTGCGGATAAACTCGTTAAGCTCCGCCTGTGCCTTTGCATCCGAGCATCTTGCCTCAAAGCCTCCGGTCAAGCGGATGATCTTCATGATCGCCGCATCGACGACAGGCACGGCCTCTCTGATCGAACGGTAGAGCTTCGTCTCTGCGCTGCCGAGCGGCACATAGCCGTCAAGCAGTCTGAACGGGTGCGTATCGCAGGTGCGCAGCTGCACCGACGGAGCCGGTCTTTTTTGTTTTCCTGTGAAAAGTTTCATGCTTCCTCCTATCTTTCTACCCACACAGCCCCGATAGGCTCGTGGGCTTTGGATATGCCGACCGCAAAGTAACGAATATCGTCCATTGCATGGTCAAACTGCTTGAGCGGTGCGTCCTTGCCCGCCTTTTCGTCCCAGCGATACTGGTAGAACTCACGAAGTGCGTCATCGCAGCCACGGCAGATTTTAATTTTGCCGCTTTTCAAAAGGCTCGCCGTGAGCCGTATACCGGACACAACATCGTTGTCTGCCTTTTCGACCTTGAAGCCGCAGCGGGTCAGCGCCTCGATGAAGCTTGCCGCCGAGGGATCGACGATGACCCTTGACGGGCGGATATCGCCGCACAGTGCCTTGAGGTCCTCGACATACTCGCTGTCGGTTTTCTGCACCCCGACCTTGCGTGAGTCGTAATAATACTCACGAAGCCTGTACCACTCGCCGCCGCACCTGCCCCACAGCCCGAAGGAGCTGGGATTTTTCGTGCCGTAGTCGCAGGAGACAATGTGCTCGGTGCAATTTTCGGGTACCTCGCACAGCATGCTCTCGTCGAAAAAGTCGTACACCCTGCCCGCCGGTATCACCCACTGACCGAGGATGAACCTTCGGTAAAAGTCGCCGCTGTACATCCGCTTATAGCGGGCGATGATACTGCGGGAAAGCGCCGGGTTATCCTCGAGCGAGAAGTGGATATACAGTGCCTTTCGTTCCGTCGCTTTGACTATCCACTCCCGATAAAACCAGTGGTGCGGACTGTCGGGGTTGCAGTTGAACCAGATCTTGCTGCCTGTGACCGAGCAGCGTGCGCAGGCCTGCTCGACAAAGGAGCGTGGCATCAAGACGACCTCATCCATGAGTATGCCTGCCAGCGTCACACCCTGTATGAGCGACTGCGAGCCCTCATCCTTTCCGCCGAAAAGATAAAAGCTGTTCGTCCTGCCCATGTAGGATATCTCGACAAGTCCCCGCGAGACCTTATCGCTCACGCAAAAGCCGATATCCCGCAGCACCGGCAGCAGCGGCTCTAACAGATTGCGGCGGATACTGGTCTTTGCCTTGCCGCAAATGCCGAAGCGCTCGCCGGAAAAGCGGCGCATCGCCCAGCACACAAACGAGATACCCATGCACATTGTCTTGCCGCTTCGCACCGCTCCGTCGCAGATGACGGCATCGTAATCACGGTAGGGCGAGCTGTCGCTCCACCACGAAAGTGCCTTGAGCTGAGTTTCGGAAAAGCTTTTAAACTTCATGTGCTTCCCCGCCCAGCCTGTCGGCCGCCTTGTCTATGGCTGCGTAAAAGTTAGATGCCGCCGCCTGTTCGCCGCTCCCGGCACGCTTCAGCTCGTTAAGCTCCCGGATGACCTCGAGCTTATCCAGAAGCTTTATCTCGACCGCACCGTTTGCGCTGCGCTTCATCTCGGTCAAAAGCGAAAGATCCAGATCGTCAAGCAGTGACAGATCCTCCTCGTCGAGGAACAGGAGCTTGACGGCATCGTTGGGCGAGGACACCGCAAGCTTTTCAAGAAGTGCGTCCGGTGAGCCGGACTTTGCTTTTTTCTTCATTCCTATCACCTCTCACCCATAGGCTGCATCAGGGCGAAAGTTGTACGTTTGCGTACAACAAAAAATTCATCCGAGCGAATTTTTTTCGATTTCGGATGAACTGTTGTATATTATGAAATTTATGGCTGCAAAAATCAAGTTGCTTCCTAAGCAGCGCATTGCGGCAGCGTTGTGATGGGATTTGTGAGATAGATTTGTGTCAGGCAAAGTGAAAAGCGCAGGGAATACTTTGTGTATTGGCGAGCATTTTCACTAAGCATGGCGCAAATATAGCCGCAAAGACCGCACATAAGATGCCGCAGTACGCTGCAAATAAAAACGCCCCCGACAGCATGTGCTGTCGGGGGCTATCCCGCTTTTGCCGTTGGGCCCAATGGTAACCTGCACAAATAAGCAGGTGGGTCGCCTAAGTTCTGTTTCGCTGCTTCCAACTTCCGGCACAAGGCCGGGAGGCCTGCAATCCGCAGATTCAAATCGGCATCCCTTATTAGAGATGTGGGTTTATTGGGCCAATGTCAATTATGACACCGCGCACAAAGCAGGAGTACATTACTACTATATAGGTATTGCCCGAGGCGTCTGATTATTCCTCGTCGTCGGCCTCGGCCTCAAAGATGGTGAGGAACATCTGATGCACCTGCTCAAGCTTCTCGTCATCGTCAATGGACTCATAAAGCTCGTCGCCGTTTTCGTCGGTGACGATGTTCAGCAGGATAAGGCCGTAGTCGGGGTCATCCTCGTCCATATCGGTGGGCAGAAATGCTGCATAGCTTTCGCCGTTATAATCAATGGTGTCGAGCAGCTCAAGCTCAAATTCGTTGCCCTCGTCATCTATAATGGTAACAAAATCGTTGCCGTAATCTTCTTTCATAAGAATGATCCTCCTTATTTTCGTTCACGATCATTCTAACCCATATCACTGCATAAATCAAGTTTAAGTTGGCGGTAGCCGAACACCTATCGGTTTTGACGGGCGGCTTTCCGCCCATGCTTCGCTAAAGCCCTGGCCCATATATCTCCATTATGCCCGTCGGGCTTTATCTTTGCCTGAACGAAAATCTGCTCCCTCAAAACTGCAAGGCATCTGTCAGTAGTGTTTTTCGAGGGATTTTCGGCTTCCTTTTGGCGCAGGCGGGCTTTGTGCCCGGCAAGACGAAAAAAGGTGGAAAGCACCGAAAGGGCACACTGACAGACGATAGGGATTCGGCTCCCGCCAACTTCTTACGAACTGAAATCCTCTAAAAGCATCAGCAGCTCGTTTTTATTTTCGGCGGGAATGCCCTGCGCAAGCTTGCTGCGGTCAACCGTATTCAGTGTCTCGGTCTCGATATCCGTGACCTTGATGGGCGTTTTGGAGTCTGCGCCCTTAAACACGGCGACATAGCCCGAGCAGTCACGAAGATAGAATTCTGCGTTTTTGTCCTCAACGGATGCGTTGCTCACGACTGCCGGCGGGGTGCTCGCCGCCTCGGGTGCTGCAATTGATCTGACTGCACCGACCGTCATGACGACTGCGGTCACGCAAAGCCCCGCAAGCACGGCGATTCTTATTGTATTATTCACAGTTTATCAGCTCCTTTGGGCATTATTATTCCCATGTACGCAAAAATTTAGTATGCCGCCGAAAAAATTCACAAAAAGTATACTCCGGCTTGACATAATGTGTTATACTTATATACTGATACTTTATCGTATTCTACGCTGTATTTTTTGATACATCACACACATCGCAATTCAAGGAGGTGTGGCCGCTAAATGGAAAACGCAAAGCCCCGCAAGTGCAGTAATGTGTGGCCTGTGATCGGAACTATACTGCTGATAGGTATTCTTACCGCTTTATTGTTCCTGTGCATTTTCGCATTCTACATTAAGACCTGCATTATTCCTACGACGAAGCTTGACCTTAGCGATTACGCACTTAATCAGACGAGTACAATATATTATGAGGACTCGGAGGGAAACTGGAAAGAGCTTACGACCCTGCACGGTCAGGAAAACCGCATTTGGGTCGATTACGACAAAATACCCCAGTACATGGAGAAGGCCCTGGTTTCCATCGAGGATAAGCGCTTTTACCGCCACAACGGCGTTGACTGGTACCGCACGGCCGGTGCGTTCGTCAATATGTTCGTCGGCATGAAGAATACCTTCGGCGGCTCGACGATAACCCAGCAGCTTATCAAAAACCTCACCCAGCAGGACGATATCACCGTGCAGCGCAAGCTGCTCGAGATATTCCAGGCCATCGAGTTTGAGAAGGAGCACGACAAAAAAGAGATCATCGAGTGGTACTTAAACACCGTTTACTTCGGCGAAGGCTGCTACGGTGTTCAGACCGCCGCTCAGACCTACTTCGGCAAGGATGTCTCCAAGCTTTCGCTTGCCGAGTGCGCCGCCATCGTCGGCATAACCAATCTGCCGACCTACTACGACCCGTTCTACAGCGTTGAGAACAACAAGGCCCGTCAGGAGGATGTTCTGGCGTGCATGTACGATCAGGGCTATATCTCAAAAAAGGATTATGAGGAAGCCGTCGCCGAGGAGCTCGACTTTGTCCGCGGCGAAAACAGCCCCTCTGCCTCATCGGTGCGCAGCTACTACACCGAGACCGTTATCTCCGATGTAATCAAGGATCTTGCCGCCGAAAAGGGCATCTCCGAGCTTGCGGCACAGACGCTTGTATACAACGCAGGCTACGAGATCTACTGCTGCCTTGACAAGAACATTCAGGCCAAGGTCGACAAGATCTATGAGGATCTTGACGCGCTGCCCAAGGCAACGAACGGCACCTCGTCGCAGCTTCAAAGCGGCATCGTCATAATGGATCAGTACACCGGCAAGATAGTCGCTCTGTCCGGCGGCACCGGCAAAAAGACCATCAACTTCGGTCTTAACCGTGCGACCAAGACAACAAGACCGCCCGGATCTTCCATTAAGCCCATTGCGGTCTACGGTCCCGCCGTGGAATACGGGCTCATCTCCCCTTCGACCCTCGTTCTCGACGCCGACGGCTCGCACATTAAGCTCCAGGGCGTCAAGACCGACTGGTTCCCGAAGAACTCGCCCAACCAGTATGACGGCATCATGACCATCAAGGAAGCACTGCGTGACTCGAAAAACACCGTTTCCGTTCAGATAATGGATAAGCTCACCCCGGCGGCATCGCTTGATTTCCTCAGAAACCGCCTCGGCATCGAAAGTCTCATTGACAGCGACGCTGACTACGCCGCTCTCGCCCTCGGTCAGCCGCACTACGGCATCACCGTGAGGGAGATGGCGCAGGCATACTGTGCCCTTGCGAACGACGGTACATTCACAAAGGCTCGAACATATACCATGGTCAAAGACCGCTCGGGCAACATCGTTTTGGATAACCGGCCGCAGACGCAGCAGGCTTTCTCCACCGAGACCGCCCGCACCATGACCTACATGCTCAACTACGCCGCTACCTACGGCACCGGTCACGAGTCGAGGCTGAGCAACATGCCCGTTGCCGGTAAGACCGGTACGACCTCCGATAACAAGGACCGCTGGTTCTGCGGCTACACGCCGTACTACACCTGCGCAGTCTGGACGGGTTACGACACGCCCGAGAAGATGCGCTTCAGCGGCAACCCCGCAGCGCAGATCTGGCAAAAGATCATGGAGGATATCCACAAGGATCTCAAGTACAAGGAGTTCAAGATGTCAACAGGCGGCGCTGCTACCGGCATCTTCGGCAGCCGTTCCGAGCTTGAGGAGCAGAAGCTGACCGAGGCCGAGCGTCAGAAGAAGGCCGAGGAAGAGGCAAAGAAGAAAGCCGAAGAGGAAGCCAAGAAGAACGGCGAAGAAGGCACAAACGGCGGTCAGCTCCCTGAAGCATCGGACGCACCCGTTTTCACCGCAGCTCCCGAGGCGGCATAAGTAACTACATGTCAGGAGGATACAACATTGGCAAACAAACCGTTGGAATATAAGGGTCATCCCCTTCAGCGTGCCGGCAACATCGTGTATTACGGCAGCATGAGCGACAAGTATATAATCATGCTTCAGATAATGGAGACCAAAAAAGTCAAGGATCTTGATGTAGCGACCAAGGTGTCGCTCCAGCTCCAGCTTACAGACCCCTCCATCAAGTCGAGAGACCGTGTCGTCAAGAAAAGCGAAAAAGACGGCTTTTGGGCGGCAATGGATGTTGCAAGCGTTTGGCTTGAAAGAGCTCTCAACTCATAAGTGACTTAAAGGAGAAGGCGCTGCCTTCTCCTTTTTTAATAATTTCCGCACTGTTGCGTAATGCTATACAAATAGTATCGATTTATGGTATAATAACGGCAAATAATATAATTAGGGAGGAAAATATGAAGAAAGTCCAATTCACCGAAACCGTACTGCGTGACGCAAATCAGTCGCTTATCGCCACGAGACTTCCCTATGACAAATTTGAGCCCATCCTTGAGAGGATAGACAAGGCGGGGTTTTATTCCGTGGAGTGCTGGGGCGGTGCGACATTCGATGTCTGCCTGCGGTATCTGAACGAGGATCCGTGGGAGCGTCTGCGCAAAATGCGTGCAAAAATGCCGAACACAAAGCTGCAGATGCTGCTGCGTGGGCAGAATATTCTCGGCTACAAGCATTATCCGGACGATATCGTGCGCCGCTTTGTCCGTTGCTCAGTCAAAAACGGCATTGATATCATCCGCATCTTTGACGCACTGAATGACCCCACAAACCTCAAGGTCGCCATTGAGGAGACCGTCAAGCAGGGTGCGGAGGCTTCCGGTGCTATCTCCTACACCACGAGTCCCGTGCACACCATCGGTAAATATGTCCAGCTCGTGCGTGAGCTAAAGGAAATGGGCGTAAGCTCGATTTGCATCAAGGACATGGCGGGCATCATGAGCCCCAAAAGCGCATATGACCTCGTTTCCGGCATAAAGGACGCTGTCGACCTGCCGGTCGTCGTCCACACGCACTCGACAACAGGTCTTGCGTTCATGACCTATCTCAAGGCCGTTGAGGCCGGTGCGGATGTCATCGACACTGCCATATCGCCGTTTTCCGGCGGCACCTCACAGCCTGCGACCGAGACGCTCAATTATACGCTCAAGGAGCTCGGCTACGAGACGGGACTTGACGAGAAAATTCTCATCGAAATGGCGGATTTCTTCAAGCCGATACGCAACGAATATCTCGCCGACGGCACACTGAACCCCATTTCCATGTCCACCGACACGCAGTGCCTTAACTATCAGATACCCGGCGGCATGCTGTCGAACCTCTTGAGCCAGCTCAAGATGATGAACGCCCTCGACCGCTTTGACGAAGCGCTCGCCGAAACGCCCCGTGTGCGCAAGGACATGGGCTATCCCCCGCTCGTGACGCCCACAAGCCAGATAATTGGCTCGCAGGCTGTGCAGAATGTGCTTGCCGGTGAGCGGTACAAGAATGTCGGTGCCGAGCTCAAGGCATACTGCCGTGGTGAATACGGCAAGACCCCCGCACCCATCGACGAGGCCGTCCGTGCCAGGATCCTGAACGGCGAGAAGCCCATCGAGGGGCGCTACGCCGACTCACTGCCGACCGATGTTTACGAAAAGGCAGTCGAGCACTTGGGCGATAACGCCCGCTGTGAGGAGGATGTCCTCAGCTACATTGCCTTCCCGCAGGTCGCAGAAAAGTTCTTCGACGAGCGCCGTGAGCGTGAGGAAAAGACCGTGCGCTACACCATCACTGAGGCGTAAGGAGGCAGCAATATGAACGATTTGATCAACATGTCGCTCGGCGATGCCGGTCTGACGGCCGTTTTGGGTTACCTCGTCGTGTTCGTCGGCCTTGCACTTTTGATGTGTGTCGTGATGCTCGTCGGCAAGGTCATGAAGATAGAAGCCAAGCCCGCACCTTCCCCTGCGTCCACGCCCGAGAAGGCCCCCGAGCCCGCACCGGGATCGGCAGGCGAGCTCAAGCTATACGACACAGATCCAAGGGATGCGGCGATGATAATGGCCATCGTTGCCGACAGCTTGGGCAAACCCCTGAACGAACTCCGCTTTATTTCCATTAAGGAGGTCAAGGACGATGAAGTATAAGGTCACTATGAATAACAGAACATATGAGGTCGAGGTCGAAGCCGGACAGGCCATGCTCGTCGATGAGTACGAGGTCTACGCCCCTGCCCCCGCCGCAGTCCCTGCACCCGTCGCCGCAGCTCCGGCTGCCGCATCGGTCTCAGCAGCCCCCGCACTTGCCGCAGGTGAGGTCGTCAAAAGTCCCATGCCCGGCAACATTTTGAAAATAAATGTCACCGTTGGGCAAAAGGTCAACGAGGGCGACACTTTGCTCGTTCTGGAGGCCATGAAGATGGAAAACGAGATCGCCGCCCCCAAGGCCGGCACGGTTGCGCAGATAATCGTATCCAAAGGTGCGGTCGTTGAGACCGGCGCACCGCTCGTTGTGATCTCATAAAGGAGGCTGCGGATGAACATTTTCGATTCGCTGCAAAAGCTCGTGCTTGAGTCGGGCTTTGCTTCCTTCTTCACAACTGACGGTGGCTGGAAAAATCTCGTCATGATACTCATCGCCTTTGTGCTGCTGTACCTTGGTATCGTGAAAAAATACGAGCCGCTTCTGCTGTGCGGCATCGCCTTCGGCTGCCTTTTGTCGAACCTCAGCTACTTTGTCGGGCAGGGCGAAAACGCCCTTTACCATCCCGAGCTGTGGGCGCAGTTCATTGACGAAACAAGCCCATATTATCACAGCTACGGCCACATAATGAGCAATGCCGGGCTCCTCGACTTTTTCTATATCGGCGTTAAGGCCGGCATCTACCCCTCGCTTATATTTCTCGGTGTCGGTGCGATGACAGACTTCGGTCCGCTACTGGCTAATCCCAAGAGTCTGCTTTTGGGCGCAGCGGCGCAGCTGGGCGTGTTTTTGGCGTTCTTTCTTGCCGTGTGCATCGGCTTTTCCGGCCCCGAGGCCGCCTCTATCGGCATCATCGGCGGCGCCGACGGCCCGACGGCGATATTCACCGCCACACGCCTTGCCCCGCAGCTGTTAGGCCCCATCGCAATTGCGGCGTATTCATACATGGCGCTCATCCCGATGATACAGCCGCCGCTCATGAAGCTTCTGACGACCGAGCAGATGCGTAAGGTCAAGATGGAGCAGACCCGTGAGGTCTCGAAGAAGGAGAAGATCATCTTCCCCATCGTCGTTGCGACCTTCGTCATCCTGCTTCTGCCCTCGACCGCACCGCTCATCGGCTGTCTCATGCTCGGCAACCTCTTCCGTGAGTGCGGCGTGACCGACAGGCTTTCGGACACTGCGCAGAATGCGCTCATGAACATTGTGACCATTTTCCTTGCCACCTCCGTGGGCGCAACGATGGTCGCACAGAATTTCCTTGACTGGAGCACACTGAAAATTATTGCACTCGGCCTTGTGTCGTTTATGATATCCACGTCCGGCGGACTTCTCTGCGGCAGGGTCATGTACCGCCTCTCCGGCGGCAAGATAAATCCTCTCATCGGCTCGGCAGGCGTTTCCGCCGTCCCGATGGCTGCCCGCGTCTCGCAGGATGTTGCACACAAGAGCAACAAGAATAACTACCTGCTCATGCACGCAATGGGTCCGAATGTTGCAGGCGTTATCGGCTCGGCAATAGCCGCCGGCTTCCTGCTCTCGGTCTTCGGAGGCTGATAACAAATCAAAAAAATCCCGTTCCGGATGGTCGGGGGTCGTAAGAAAGTAATATCGTATTTTTGCAGGAACGGCATGGCTTCGGTCATGCCGTTTCCTCTTTCATCAGTTCATTCAGCGGGATAAAGCCCACAAGGTCATAGGAAATGCGGATGTTCTGTCGCCGTTTGCCGCTTCTCTTGTCGGGAGCTTCGATATAAACTCCCTTGACAAGTTCACGCAGGGCATAGGGGGTAAGCTCGTCCAAATCCTTGTATTTGTGTACCCTCTGAATAAACTGCTCCAAATTTTCAATCTGTCGTTCCTGTACTTCAATATCCTGCTGCAAGGTCTGGATTTCCATTTTAAGCTGCTCCTGCTCGGTTTCGTAGCTTCTGCTCATCATGGAAAACCGTTCATCGTTGATGCGTCCCGCCACATTGTCCTCATAGATGCGGATAAACAGGCGGTCAAGCTCTCCCATGCGCCGCTGCGCCTGTTCCAGTCGCTTGACGCTTGCACAGATTTTTTCCTCGCTGGACAGCAGGAGCTTGTGTTCCATAACTGCCCGGAAGTGATTCTCATACCGTGTCACATAGAAGATGACCGCTTTCATGTGCATCCAGACCAAATCTTCCAGAACAACGGCCCGGATAAAGTGTGCCGAACAGCTTCCTGTGTTACTTCGGTAGTTGGCGCATACAAAATGATCCTGCCGCTTCTCAAAGTAATTGGTGGTGCAATACCGCATTTTCGCTCCGCAGTCGGCACAGTAAACCATGCCGGAGAACAAACTGCTTTTGCCTGTTTTCGTCCTGCGGTGACGCTGCTGCCGGATCTCCTGCACCTTGTCAAAGACTTCCTGCCTGATGATCGCCGGATGGGTGTTGTAGAAAATCGCCTGTTTTTCAAGGGGCGTTTCCCTCTGTTTCTTGTCCCAGATGGAATTGGTGTAGGTCTTGAAATTGACCGTACAGCCTGTGTACTCCCGCCGTTCCAGAATGTGAACAACGGTGTTGGTGTTCCAATGGTAGGGATCATCGGTTTCGGGGCTTGGCGTTTTGATGCCCGCCCTGCGCTTGTATGCGGTGGGATTGAGAACCTTTTCCTCCTGCAAGAGCTTTGCGATCTGCATCGGTCCCCGTCCCTCCATGCACAGCTTGAAGATACGCTTCACTACCACAGCCGCAGCTTCGTCCACGATCCACTTTGTTTTGTCTGCCGGGTCTTTAAGATACCCGAATGGAACATTGGTGGTCAGCGGTACGCCACGCTCACCTTTTACTTTCTGCACAGCCCGGATTTTGCGGCTTGTATCTTTGGCGAAAAATTCGTTAAACCAGTTTTTGATACCGGCAATATCGCTGTCTGTGCTGTTGGGGTCGATGGTGTCAAAGTGGTCGTTGATGGCAATATACCGCACATTGTATTTCGGGAAAGTAAAGTTGATATAAAGTCCGGTCAGCGAGGAATTTCGTCCCAGTCTGGATAGGTCTTTGGTGATACAGACTGCCACCCGTCCCGCTTCGATTTCTGCAAGCATGGCTTGGAATCCGGGGCGGTCATAGTTCGTGCCGCTATACCCATCGTCCACGAAAAAGGTTGGGTTAGGAAAGCGATTCTCTTTAGCGTACTGGAGCAGGATCATTTTTTGATTCTGGATGGAATTTGACACATCTTCCTTGCTGCCCTTTTTATCCTCTTTCATATCTTCCACGGATAGACGGCAGTAGAGTGCGGTGATTTTATCAGTTGCCCGTAACATTTCTGTTTCCTCCTTCAAAGGGGCAACTGCCAGTACAGGATTGGTTGCTTCTATTGTACCAAGAGTCTGTGAATTTGTCATTCGGAATCCTCCAACTTTTCTGTAAACTTTTCAGCCATAATGCGCTCCATTTTCTTATCCAGCGGTTCCGTTCCGTCATAAGTTCCCGTGACAGAGTAGATCGTACCGCCGATCTCTTTCTGCAAAGTGAACTCCGGCAGCCAGAAAGCAGATGGATTTTTAACACAGATGTGTCCGTCCTCATCAAACCAGAAATTGCGTCTGGGATGGTCGGGCGGCAGCGGTGCGGGTTTCAGATAGGGGTCGGGATTGGAGAAGTAATATCCCTCCGGCTCGTCATGCTCCTTCTGCTCCCACTCCTCGATCTCTGCCAAAAGCTCCGGGTCGATTTCATGTTCAAATGGTTTCTTCTTGCTCATAAGTGCCTCCTAAAAATGTGTAAAGATTAGTGTTCGATTTCCTGCTTTTTCTGCCGTGTAACGGCGTTCTGTCGCTCCTTCTGATGGATGACTTGCTCCACCTTGTATTTGATCTGCCAGAGCTTTTTCACTTCCGCATGGATGGGCGAAAGCTCCGCTTGTTCGGTCTTGTATTCCTGTTCCAGACGGTCACGCTCCTTGCGCCATGCAGTGATGGGCAACTTGCCATCCTTGAAATGCGGCTTCAACTTGCGCTCTGCCATGTGATACAGGCGGAGTGTGTTTTCATTTTCAGACATGAACTGCTCCCGCTTGCCTTTCCATTTGATAGTCGCCAACTTGTCGGCAACGGGCTTGCCATCGGTGTAAAACTGCACCATGTGGAGAAGCTCGTCCAACTCTTTCATGCGGTCAGACTTGCCACGCATGGAGCTTTTCAAGGTGTCGATGCGGTCACTCAACGCAGACACACGATCCTGCAATTCCTCCGGTGTTGTCAGCTTGTTCTGCATGAGATAATTGACGATCTCATTGAACTCTTTGAGATTGCCGATCTTCGCTTTCTGGCTCCAAGCTCCTGCGTTGCGGTTGGTGTAATACTCGCTGAGTAGCTGCGCCAGATTGGAGGCTTGCGGCTTGCTCAATTCCTCATGGGCTTCTTTTAGCCAGTCGAGTATTGCCGATATTTTCTTTTTCAGATTGCGGATCAGATCGTTGGTTGCCTTGATCCAACGGTTGAGATCGCCCTTATTGGTGCGGATGCCCTTTGCTTCCATTGCCCGGACGGTCGGCCCCTCATGCTGGGTGGGTATCTGCTCTACACCCTGACGCTCATAGCTGCGGTGGTCGATGCGGCAATCCAAACCCTTCTCGGCAAACTTTGCGTTGCACAGGTCAGCCCATGCTTGCCGCCAATGCTCCAAGGTGTCTGGACTGCCCCAGTCAGTGGTCGGCACAGCGTTGAATACATAGTTTCCTGCATCGTCACGGATGCGGTTGCCATGCTCGTCAAGCAGATATTCCCGCCGCTGCTTGTTGCCCCATCTGCCGTGTTCATCAAGAGAACGAATAGGACACATCACATGAAAGTGGGGGTTGGAAATGCCGCCGTTCTCCTTGTCGGGGGAATGAACAGAGAAGTCCACCACCATGCCCCGGCTCACAAACTGCTCCAATAAAAATTGCCTTGCAAGCTCGATGTTCTCCTGCATGGAGAACTCGTTCTGCAAGGCAATGTCAAAACTGTATGCAAGCTGGGCTTTCTTCCCGCGCTCGACCTTCTCCACGGCGTTCCAGAGGGTTTCCCGGTCTGCGTACTCTGGCGGAGCGTGAGATGGCAGCAGGATTTCCGAACAGATCACGCCGCCCTTTTTGGTGTAGTCGCTGTCTTCGCCGTAGTATTCGCTGTGCAGCTTTTCGCCGGAGCGATAGGCGGCAGATGCAATGGCGGATTGTCCTGCGCTTCGTTTGATTTGTGTAACATGAAAATGATATAGTGCGATACTCAACACCTCTCTTTCTGTTCTGCCCGATTGTGTTCGTTGACCGCTTCCATAAGCAAGCCCTTGATCTCCGGGACGGCAAGGGCTTTTTCTGCAAAAGCGTAAAACTCAGTTTCAGTCAAAACCTTTGTCAGCGGTGCGACACTTTCAATGGCTGCGCCACGGGTGATAAGGTGGTGTGCCCGCTTGCGTCGATCACCTTTTTCGTAGTAGGTGATACGGTTTTCAAGCTGCTGCTTTTTGTGCTGGAGCTGCGAGAGCTTGCGTTCGTTTTCCGCTTTCTCAACTTCCAGTTCGGGGATAGTTTTCTGTTTTGCCATAGTGCATGACCTCCTTGATTTTGATATTGGGGATAGAAAAAGACCGCCTACCGAAAATCGGCAAACGGTCTATGTATGGTGTTCGATTTTTAGACTTGGCGTTTGGGAATGGTTTGTCAAAACCGTTTTCAAATGCCAAGTACGCAGGGATAGGCAAAGCCGCAAGGGGTGCAGCCCCTTGTTCGGAACGAAGTGACGCAAAACAGCCCGGACTTCCATCCTCCGGGCTGTCTGCCTCGCAGAGCGCACATACAGGGCTTGCCCCTGTATAGAAGTGCGCCCTTTGTTCCAAAGGGGGTTTTTAGCTCTGCTCTTTTTTATACTCGCACTCTCCATTTTCAATCAAATCAATCCATTTAATCAAAGTGCTTTTTCGTAGAATCATTCTTGCCGACACTTTTAATTGGTTTGAATTCTTTTTGGGCTGAACATCCTCAAGAATAAATACACATTCTCCGTCAACATCAACCATGTTCAACCGACAGTGCGCAAATGCATTTCTGATATGATAGAATACACTCAAAAATTGGTTCCCTTGATTATCATAGATACAGATTCTTTCACGAGAGAAATCAGATGGGAATGTTTCCTTCAAATCCGCTTTTTCTAAGGCTGCTTCCATTTCATCGTAACCCTTTGCAGAAAAAAGCAGTTCGTAAGTGGATGCATTCTGCCTTAATTGCTTATTTAGATAATACGGTTTTTTCCATGGAGTAGTCCATCCGTACTCTAACAAGTTTTTTCTCATGGATGATAAATTTTCACAAGGAGAATGGAATACAAAAAAGATTACTATTCTAAACAAGTCTTTGTCGTTAAACTGATCTGGCGCAATCCAATTTATCCACTCTGGATTGCGTTCCGTCATTATTGCCATAGTGTTCTCCTATAAACCACGCCGGGGCTTAGCTCCCCGGCGTGGTTCTCATTATCTTGCCTTAGAAAATTCAGCATTGATTTCGTTGACTCGCTTCTGCAGAGGTTCAATTTTCTTTTCGATTTCTTTTTTCGCATCCTCCATTTTATCAACAATTTTTTTCAATTCGAGATTAGCTGCATCAATCTTTTCTTGGACAGCTTTTTTCTCTTTTCCCTTGAACAGCCCGAGAGAGCGTTTTTCCGCATTCAAGGCATTGATGCGTTCCTGAATATTCTCCTTTTCTGTATTCCCAGGAATGTGGCTGATTTCAACTCGCAATGTAGCAATCTGTTCCTCCAAGGTTGTTCGTTCCGTTTCAAGAGCAGCTTTTTCATCTGCGTGTTCAGCCCAATATTCATCGAACCGTTTTTTCGCTTCTTCTTTTTCTTTCTTCTCCTTGGCATCCTTGATTGATTTTATTTTCGATTCGTAATCACGAATTAAACCCCGACGGGCATTTTTAGCTTCATCTGTCAACATCCATTCTTTATGCCAACTCCTACCCCAATCAGTAATGTTGTAATCCCAAGAACAGCTATCAATAGCTTGCTTGTGAAGGTGAATAAGATTTTCATATCGTTGGATATCATCTTCATCATCTTCGTCACACAAACTAATTGCTCTTTCCAACAACGCAGTACAATATCCGATTCTTTCAATATATCTCTGCCACTCATATTTGTTGGCTCGATCATCCGAATCGTTGGGGTCACCATTATAATCTGGGAAGATAACATCCTGATATGCTTTAACTACAGATTGGTTAATGGTTGTTGCAATTGGGGCCATCAATTCAGATAATGGAATAACCACACCAGCCTGCGAAATGAACTGAACCAACGTATTAAGGATGGAAGTTATATCAGATGTAAATCCAGTTGCTTCTTCCTGATCTGGCCATTTTGCAAAACGCTGACCACGCAAAGAAATCATTGCTTTCGAAAGGTTAATAACTTGCTCCTTTGCCTGCTCAGTGAGTTCTTCTTTCTCCTCTTCAGGTGCGTTTGTGATCGCTTTTGCAAATGCTGAAACACTCTCGGGAACTCTTGAATTTTGTAATGTGGATTGCCAACCGGCCGCCTTTCCTTTTAAGAACCAAGCTTTATAGTTTTTCGGATCAATTTCGATGATTTTATTGCAGTAAGATTCGGCCTCGACATTATTGTCTGCATCGTATGCATTGTTCGCCATTTCAAGGTAATTCTCGATCATGTGGGTATTATCCACACGGACGGTGCCTTTAATTTCCTGAACCTTTTCTTTCATTCTGTCAGCACTGTGTTCCATGCCACAGCTATCACACACGGCAATGCCACCAGCACCCATAACAAGTTTTCCACCGCAAAGGTCGCAAACTAACGCTGCCATTTTGTTTCCTCCTCATTATTTCAGAATTTTACATTTTTTATTTCGCTCATCAAAAAGCGAATTGAGTTCGGTTATGATCTCCAACTTATTTGAAGTGGCTTTCAGTTCCGCAACTTTGCTGGAGATTTTGTTTTCCAAATCCGCTAACTGTTCGCTGCTCATAGGATCGGAATAACGGATTCTTTCAGCGAGCTGTGCAAGTGCCGTTTTTACAGCGGCATCACTTTCGTTATCAGCCAACAATTCAATATCGACTTGCAGTTCTCGGATATAGAAAACTTTTTTCTGTACCTTTGCTTCCACACGCTCTATTTCATCACGTCCAGCATCTGCAGAGATCATGCACACCGCAGAAATGCCGGCGATGACAGAGCACACTACGATTGCGCTCCACGCAGGGAGTGTCGGCACGAACATGAATACGGCAAATGCAATTACTTGAATGACTGCATATACAATGCCGATGTGTACGACCGGGAAACCAAGAAACTTGCTTTTTAGCGTTTCCGCTTTGCCAAGGGCGGTTTTCCAAATGCCGATCTGTGCCGCAAATGCAGCAGCGGTGAATACATAAGCAATCCAGAATGTTGCTGTTTTCGCCGTTGGTACAGCAAAAGCGATGATGCTGACCAGTGCAAACAAAATGCCAAGGATCACATATCCTTTTGTGCTATTCTTTTTCATCATCAGCCCTCCCTTTTTGTGCCGCACTTCGGGCAGAACTTACCGGGCTTGATAAATTTGAATCCGCATTTTGCACAAGTGTCAGGCGGTGCCTGCGGTGCGCCGCATTCATCACAGAAAGCCGCTCCCGGCGTCAACTCTGCTCCGCATTGGTCACAGAATTTATTTGCAGCAGTTTGGGGTTGAACAACACCCATACCTGCAAAGGCATCCGAAACAACACCGCCGACCATACCGCCTACAGTACCGCCAACACCTGCCATCATTCCAAGACCAATCCCCATATTAGAGAACTGTCCGGCGGCTTCGTTACGAGCTGCGTCCTGTGCCACATCAAAGCCACGTTCCTGCTGGTAGGTATATCCTTCCTGCATACGTTTGGTTGCCTGTGCCTGCGAATCAATGACAACCTTTTGCGCTTCTGTCTGAGCATGAATCACATCGGTCTGCTGTCGAAGCTTTGCTTCTGCAATATCGGCGTACTGACGGAAATGCAGTTCCTTGAATTTTTCATACTGTGGATCGCCGTCCGGTTTGACAATGGTGGTAACGTAGAAACGTTTTAGATCTACGCCGTAGTCCAAAAAATCGGGAATCAAGCGTTCCTTAATATCCGCAGAGAAAGTTTCCAGGCTTTCGTCAATTTCAAAGATGTTAATGGCATTGGCTCGCATGGTCTGCGCCATGTAAGTCTTTACCTTCGTCATCAAAATGCTGCGGAAGTAGGTAGTCAGTTGCTGCCGATCAAGAACACGCTCCGTACCGACCAGTTTCACAAGAAGTTTTCTGGAATCGTTAACGGAAAGTGCCATCTCACCGCTGGCACCAATAGAAATAGGGAACTTGTAAGTAGGCTCTACATATTGCACCTTACTGTCTGTTCCCCAACGAATTGCCATTTGTTCAGTTTTATTGATGAAATAAACCTCACAATGGAATGGCGATTCGCCACCGGTGGGAATATTGATGATACGCCGCAGCAGAGGAATGTTCTGCGTTTCCAGCGTATGTCTGCCCGGGCCGAACAAATCAAGTGCCTGTCCGTTCAGAAAGAAGATAGCTTCCTGCGATTCATGCACAATCAACTGTGTGGTTGTATTAAAATCTTCGCAAGGATGCTTCCATATGAAGGTACTATTGTCGCCTTCATATTTGATGATGTTGGCAATATTTGCCATGACTCCGCCTCCTTCGATTTTTTATTGTGTACTTTTACAAATTAGGGCATTAAATTATACTTATTAGTTTAGTATTATACTACAAAATGCACGATTTTTCAAGGTGTTGAGTTGAACATCTTCGACAGTAATTCTGATCCTTGCTGCTCACACGGATATATCCATATACACTCAAATTGAAATCCTCCTGTTCGTTAATTCTTCAATAGGCGTTCACCCCTTCAATGTCTTATATTTTACAGCGTTCCAATGCCGCTTTTCTTCGCCCACTCACTCGCCGCCTGTTTTCGTTCCTCGCTGTACGGTGCAGTCAGCCGGAAACTCAGTCTGCCTTTCTCAATCTCAAAGGTCAGACCGCCTTGTTCATTATCGTCGATCTGGCGACAACATTGCGGATGTTCTTTTGCAAACGCCGTCAGCCGCTTTTTCAGATCGGTGTTGTGGGTGTGCACCTCAATCATGTTTCCGCACTTGTCAAAATAGATGGTTGTTGTCTTTTCTCTCTTGGTAAGTCCTGTTCTCATAAAACCTCCTGTTTTTCGTAAATTTTTCTCGGCTCTTGAATTGGAAAAGTGGTGCGATTTTTCAACAGAAACGCTTCAAACGATGCGGAGTATGTTCCGGCTCACGCTATCGGCTGATTTACTACTTTTCCGGCTCTTGACCGTGTTTTACGCTTTCCTGTTTGTGCGGCTTTTCAGCCATTCCACAAGCTCATGCTTCATCACCAATTTGCGCCCGCCGATCCGCAAAGTTGGAAAATCCGGGTCATTCAAAAGGTTGTACGCACCCGCCTTGGAAATCTGCAACGCCTCCGCAAGCTGCTTTGCGTCCATCACATCGGGCATGGTTTCAAACGGTTCTCTGCTCATAAAATCTCCTTTCCTGCATGAAAAAGCAGCAGTCACCATTTCGGTAACTGCTGCCGCTTCTGCGTCTGTTTACTTGTCCCAATACTTCTGATATTCTGCTGTCACATAATCCTCATAGGCGTTTGCGATCTTGGCGATACGCTTATGGACTGCACTGGCGGTCTTGTAGCCAACCTTGTCTGCGATTTCCTGCTCGGTGTAGCCATCCATTCGCAGCTTCAATATCTCCCGTTCTTTCTCTGTAATGGTACTTTCCGCAAAGGAAGCGATCTGCATTTCGGAAATGACAGAGTTCTCAAAATCGCTGCGGGGTTCTGCTACATCGAAAATATCCCCATCCTCACTCTCCATCATTTCATCCAGAGAGATCGGCTTGCCGGAACGGTTGTGATGCCACTTCCGCATGAAGTCGGTCTTGACGGTGCTGCTTGTGGTTTCGTAGTCCTCTACGGTGCGATTTTCCCAGATTGCATCAATCACAGGCTGCCATTCCTGCTCTGCAACTACCATATCCGTGACATTACCGATCAGATCGCTGAACTGCTGATAGGTCAGCCACGGCACTTCCACGCCTTGCGGGATATTGTATAGGTTTTGGAAGCCAAGCCCGTTCTGCTCAAACTTCATTCGGATGTAGGGGATAATGCTGTACGACAAACGCCACAAGGGGAAATATCCTGCGTACTGCGTCCAGTTGCCGGGAATATCACGATAATTGCCCTTGCGGTCTTTCACTTGGAAAAACTGCCATGCGCTCCATGCGTAGCAGTCCCACACAAGCAGCTTGAACATATCGTCACATACAATGTGGTCATACTTGTCCGTCCTCAGAACTTCATAGGGGCAGCGGGGCAGATCGTATGCAGGTTTCCACTTTTCTGCAAGCTCCCTCGGCAGACTGTAAAACAGGGTCAGCCATGATTTATCGCTATCCTGCGGTATTTCGATAATCTCACCGGGCAGCACTACAATGAAACCTTTCGGGCTTTTCCGCTTCTCCATAAGCGTCACCTCCAATCGTTTTGAAATAGCCCTCTACTATATATGGCATGAGAAAGGCTGAATTGTTCCAATGTTTCCAAAATTTTTTGAGATTTTTTGAAAAAATCTCGGAATGGAAAGGATAGGAAAGATATAAGTTAATTATACTCGAAAAATGTGAATAAATCTATTGCTTCCACGCATGGGCAAAAAAATAACGGGTACTCAGCTTGCACCGAATACCCGTTATCTCGTTTACCAACCCCGTCTGACAGATGCCATAATCGTAATTTCTTGAATTACTTTCTTATGGGCACCCGCCCGACGGAACGGGATTTTTGTTGTCTGATTTACTTTGCGTACTCAACGGCCTTGGTCTCACGCAGTACATGGACCTTGATCTGGCCGGGATAGGTAAGCTCTTCCTCGATCTTCTTTGCGATATCACGAGCGAGCAGCACCATCTTATCCTCGGGTACCTCCTCGGGCTTGACCATGACACGGATCTCACGGCCGGCCTGAATGGCATAGCTGCCTGCGATGCCGGGGAAGCTCTTGGATATCTCCTCAAGCTTTTCAAGACGCTTGACATAGTTTTCAATGTTCTCTCGTCTTGCGCCGGGGCGGGACGCACTGATAGCGTCGGCTGCCTGAACGATGCAGGCAACGACGGTATGCGGCTCAACATCGCCGTGGTGGGCTTCGATAGCGTGGATGACCGCTTCGCTTTCCTTGTACTTCTTGCAGATCTCAACGCCGATGGTGACATGGCTGCCCTCGACCTCATGGTCAATGGCCTTGCCGATATCGTGCAGGAGACCGGCACGCTTTGCGGTGGCGACATCAACGCCGAGCTCGGCTGCGATAAGGCCGGAAATGTGCGACACCTCGATAGAGTGATTGAGCACATTCTGACCGTAGCTGGTGCGGTATCTCATGCGGCCGAGAAGCTTGATAAGCTCCTGATTAAGACCGTGGATATTAGTCTCGAACACGGCTCTTTCGCCTTCGGCCTTGATGGTGGCGTTGACCTCCTTCTGAGCCTTGGCGACCATTTCCTCAATGCGGGCAGGATGAATTCTGCCGTCGGCAATGAGCTTTTCAAGTGCGATACGGGCGACCTCACGGCGAACGGGGTCAAAGCTGGAAACAGTGATGGCCTCGGGGGTGTCGTCGATGATGAGATCGCAGCCGGTAAGAGTTTCAATGCTGCGGATGTTGCGACCCTCGCGGCCGATGATGCGTCCCTTCATCTCGTCGTTGGGGAGAGGTACGACGGAGACGGTGACTTCGCTTGCATGGTCGGCGGCGCAGCGCTGGATGGCGGTGACGATGATCTCTCTTGCACGCTCATCGGCTTCTTCCTTGTACTGAGCCTCGATCTCCTTGACCTTGACGGCCATTTCATGCGTAACTTCGTCTTTCAGGGCGTTGATGAGGTAGTTTTTAGCCTCCTCAACGGTGTAGCCCGAAACCTTTTCGAGCATTTCGAGCTGGCTTTTCTTGATGAGTGCTATCTCGGCCTGCTGAGCCTCGACGGCGGAAATCTTCTGTGCTAAGGATTCGTTCTTGCGTTCGAGAGAATCGGTCTTTCGATCAAGATTTTCTTCCTTCTGCTGAAGTCTTCTTTCCTGCTTCTGCAGGTCGGCACGGCGTGCCTTTTCTTCTCGCTCATACTCCGAGCGGTTTTTGTGTATTTCTTCCTTTGCCTCGACGAGAGCCTCACGCTTTTTGCTCTCGGCGTTTTTTATGGCATCATTTATAATTCGCTTTGCTTCATCCTCTGCGCTCATTATCTCGCGCTCGGCGACCTTTTTGCGGTAGGTCACGCCTAAAAAGAATGCAACTGCAAAAGCTACGATAATTAAAACGATAGCTAACCATAATTTCATAGAAAGTAAACACACCTCCATTCTTTTAGAATTTTGCGGTGGTTTGTAGTGCCGGGTTAAAATCTAAGGCAAGACGGACCATCAAGCGAATCCGTCCGTAGAATTGAAAACTAATATCTGAAGGCTGCCTCCCCAAGGCATCCTAAATATTATCCGATATATTTTATCCCGATTATGGTATTATGTCAAGTATTCATGCGGTTTGACTATTGAAAAATTTAAATTATTAGGTTACACTCCTTATATAATTGCTTTATTTTTAAAGGAGGCGGCGGTTTTGAACGGTATAACTCTTGTTTTCCCCATCGTTACTGCGCTGTTTATCCTGCTGTTTTTCCTCGGCTGTCCCGCTCCGAAAACGGCGGAGCTCGGTTCGGATGCCCGCCGCAGCTTTTCCCGGCGTGATGCGCTCGTGCTCGGACTTATTGTAATAATATACTCGTCCGTTGCATTTTATAATCTCGGCGACACGAAAGCTCCGCAGAGCTTTTACCGCTTTGAGCCGAGTGAGAGTGTTGAGCTCGACCTCGGCCGTGAGCAGACGGTGTCCTCCCTCATGCTGTACACGGGGCTGAACACCGGCTCGTACACGGTGGAATATTCGCACGACGGCGAGTACTGGTACACCGCAGCCACCGTCGAGCAAAATTACGCTGCACTATTCAAGTGGGTAAGTGCGCAATTCATCGACGGCACGGACGCAAACACAAGATACATCCGCCTGACCGCCGACAGCGAGCTATACCTCGGCGAATGCGCCGTCAAAGGCGAGAACGGCTCGCTCATCGAGTGCAAGACAAACGCTTCCGAGCTTTTCGACGAGCAGAGCGTCGTGCCCGACTATCAATATTACCTCAACAGCACCTATTTTGACGAGATATACCACGCAAGGACTGCTTACGAGCATCTTCAAGGCATTAACCCCTACGAGATATCACATCCCCCGCTTGGCAAGCTCATCATAGCCTTCGGCATCAAGCTTTTCGGTATGACTCCGTTCGGCTGGCGCTTTTCCGGCACGCTGTTCGGTGTCGGGATGCTGCCGGTTTTGTATGTGCTTTTGAAGAAAATGTTCGGCGGCATCGCCGTTCCCGCCTGCGGCACTGCGATATTTGCCTTTGACTTCATGCACTTCACGCAGACCCGCATCGCAACGATAGACACCTACGCCGTGTTCTTCATTCTGCTCATGTACCTTTTCATGTACCTGTATGTAAACGGCGGCAGGCTGCGGCATTTGGCGCTTTCGGGTGTATTCTTCGGCATCGGCGTTGCCAGCAAGTGGACATGCCTGTACGCCGGTGCGGGACTTGCGGTCATCTGGCTCATTCACTGGATAAGTCGGCTCAAGGACGGCTGCGGCGCAAAGCAGTTTATTAAAAACTGCCTGTTCTGCCTTGTGTTTTTTGTGGCTATCCCCTGCTTGGTCTACTATATAAGCTACTTTGCCTACGGCACGGCGAGGGGTATGCACGGTGTTGGTATGTTCTTTACAAAGGAATACGCCGACATCGTTATAGAAAATCAGAAGTTCATGTTCACCTACCACTCGGGCGTGCACTCGGAGCATCCCTACTCCTCTCGCTGGTATCAGTGGGTGCTCGATATCAGACCTATCCTGTACTACCTGTTGTATTTTGATAACGGCACCCGCTCTTCCTTCGGCGCATTCTTAAATCCAGTGCTGTGCTGGGCGGGGCTCGTTTCCGTCGTCATGTGCGCATACCTTGCAATGAGCCGAAAAGACAGGATCTCGGCATTCATCGTCATAGGCTATCTTGCGCAGCTTCTGCCGTGGGTGTTCATCACCCGCACGACCTTTGAGTACCACTACTTCCCTTCGGCGGTATTTCTGACGCTTGCGCTGTGCCGCATATTCTCGCTCATGCGCACGGGGACGAGGTACTGGCGGGCTAATGTTTACGGGCTGACGGCGCTGTCTATCATACTCTTTGCGGTGTTCTACCCTGTTTTATCCGGGCAGCCGGTAAATTCCGAGCTGGCGACACGGCTGTTAAAGTGGATGCCGAGCTGGCCGTTTTAAATATTGTATTTTAATGTTGAGTATTGTATAATTATATGAATTAGTTTTTTGGAGGTTTAACTCATGATAGCACTCGGTTCCGACCACGGCGGCTTCGCCCTCAAGCAGGAGGTCATAAAGCACCTTGAGGCCCGTGGTCTTGAATATAAAGACTACGGCACTTATTCCGACGCAAGCTGCGACTATCCCGTTTACGGCAAGGCGGTCGCACACGCAGTTGCCGACGGCGAATGCGAAAAGGGCATCATCATCTGCGGCACCGGCATCGGCATCTCCATCACCGCAAACAAAGTCCCCGGCGTGCGTGCCGCTTTGTGCGGCGACTGCTTCTCGGCCGAGATGACGAGACTGCACAACGATGCAAACATCCTCGCCATGGGCGCAAGGGTCGTCGGTCCCGGTCTTGCCCTCAAGATAGTCGACACCTTCCTTGACACTCCCTTCTCCGGCGACGAGCGTCATGTCCGCCGCATCAACATGATAGAGGACTGATAAAATTGGCTGGCAACAGATCCGAATTTTACCGTGGAAAGCGCAAAAAGACCGGTCCTGCGCTGATAGTTTCGATAGTCGTGCTGTCTCTCATCGCCTTTGTGGTGCTGCTTTTCTACGGTCTGCAAAAGTATATAGTGGTCACGAACAGCGGCCTGCATCTTGACCTGCCGATACTTGCCGGCACGAAAACGAGCCAAACCGGCGACGACGACAGCGCCGTGCGTGAGTTTGAGACGGTCAATGCCGAGCTCATAGTCGGCGAGCCGGACTACACCAATGTCCGTGCGACTGCCGGTGAGGGGCTCACGGAGCTCAAAGCGGTTTTAGTACCCGCCGATCAGGTGAATGCCGACAGCGTGAACGCCTATGCCGACAGCATCGGCAAGGGAAACACCTTGATGCTCGACCTCAAGACAGTCACCGGTATGCTCGTTTGGAAGTCGGAGACGGAGATCGCCAAGGGCTATGGCACAACTGGCACCGTTGACCTCAAGCCCATAATCACGGCGCTGCACGAAAAGGACATCAAGGTTGCAGCAAGACTGTGCTGCTTTGTTGACAACACCCTGGCATCCCGATACGAGCAGCTTGCCCTGCACAAGAGCACCGGTGATGCGTTTTCCGACGATAACGGCGCATGGCTCGATCCGTCAAACTCCATCGTGCGTGACTACATTGTTTCGCTGTGCAAGGAGCTTGACGCAATGGGCGTTGACGAGATACTCTTAAACGGCATGAGAATGCCCGAGACCGAGGGCGTGACCTATGCATATTCGAGCACCACCTCGGCCACCCCCACGCCGCAGACCGTCATCTCCGGCTTTGCGATATCCGTCACGAGGACGCTCAAGAGCATGAACGCAAATCTCTCCGTGCAGGTCGGCAGCGCCAAGGCCATGCAGTCGGTCGACGAGGTCACCGGGCAGAGTGCGCCGCTGTTTTTCAAGATCTTTGACCGTGTTTACCGCACCTCAAGCGCCGACACCGCCGGTGACGAGCAGAAGGCCGTCAAGAGCATGATAGAGCTCGGCGAGCTTAAATACCGCTATGTCCCCATCGTCTACGACGCCCTCCCCGGCACGACCTGCTGGATGAAATTGAACTAAAAAGCGAGTGGTAAAAATCCACTCGCTTATTTTTAAATTTCAGTATTTTAGGTTTATTGGAACAATATCCGCCGATTTGGGAGTTGTCCATTTAGGCGCACCATCAATGTAATACTATTTAGTAACACGCCTCATTATGGATGGAGATGAGCTTGTGTTATGGTCAAGGCATAGTGTATGCCCAAACTCATGGCATGCAATAGCTTGCCACAATCCTCTTGTCTTGTAATATTTTGTCCGATAATGCGCGTTTATTTGCATCACCGAATTAGTGCAAATATTGTTAGCGTAGGATGTGGTTGTAAGTGCGTCCCAATTGGTAGCTCCATAATCATTCATATTAACCAAAACATCCGCAAAAGCCGAAGAAGTGGTTATATTAGTTTTCGGTGAATCAGAATTTTCTGCCCACGCATTAATACCGGCGCAAATACCTCTACGAGTGTAAGAACTATATCTATCTCTTATACTCCCATCAACATATACAGTCAACGAGCTTTTATTCCAATAATAGCTGAATGTTGGGGTATTAGCTCTTGTTGACTGAACATCTATCTCGTTGTCAAATAGCCTATTTTCTGTGCTTAACACGGTTTTCATGCCATTTTCAATTTTCAATGCGCCTTGAAAGCCGCCCGAAATCAGATAATAGTTCTTATAAGCCTCCAAGCCATCTGTGGCTGTGAGATATAGCTCGTAGCTATCGCCGACTTTAAGAAGTGGGGCATCCGCTATCTCCGGCGTAGTGATGTTTCCGTATGTGCCGCCTGTCTGAAGAACGGGAATGACCGTTCCCGCGCTTAGAGTTCCTTTTTCCTGCTTATCTATTCTTACATAGCATCTCGTGAAAACCACATCATGACGAAGCTCCGTTTCCGTTCTTATGACCGTCCCCGTTATGATAACATCCGAGTCTGCCTTCATGTCGTCAAGCGAGTCAAAGCAACTAACCCAAGACACCTCTGTTGTCGCACACCCAGTATCCTCTAACGAATCTGCATTTGCCGATGCGGAAAATGTGCAAAAGCACACAAGCATCGCAAAAAGCACCGTGCTGAGCAAGCTTTTCTTTAACATGATTGTTCCTCCTTTTATCTTATTTCAAATAAAATGTTTGAGCCGATGATGTAGTTCACAAGCGCCTGTGCTTCGGCTTTGCAGCCTTCGTTGCAGATGATCCATGCTCCCATGCTGCCCTTCTCTATGCCGATGTCGTATTCGCCCGCCGTGTCGTCGGCCTTAGTCAGTATCGTGGCTATGCGGCAGTCGCCGGCTTCGGTTTTTACGCTGTATTCGGAGTTGAAAATTGCCTCGGGGTATGCATTCGGCTCGAAAATTGCGGTGACGCTGCCGCTCGCAAAATACCATGTCATGCTCACCATGCGGACGCTCCCACCGCCGTTTAAAGTTGCCGTGTACTCCGCCTCTCTTGCCTTGAACGGCTCCTTGGTGCGGCCGAAAAATGCTTCAATCTCACCTTTTGTCATCTTCATTTCACTGCTGTCCGGCGGTATCGGCGTTATAGAGCCCGTCCTTGACAAGGCGGTCTTGTTCACCTCGTCGATGGTCGGAATTTTGTAGTACTCGGTCACTGTCGCCACATCGCCCGTGTCACGCAGTGCATACGCAATCCCGAGCACGCACACAAGACAGGCCGCAATTGCCGCAATGAGCTTTATCGGCACTCTGCGGGTTTTACCGTATATGCCCTCAAGCACATGCCGGTCGGCAATGCCCCCGATAGCCTCGGCTAATACTTCGCTTTTCATATCACCACTCCCTTCTGCTCCAAAAACTCTTTCAGCTTCTTGCGCACCCGTGTGAGTCTTACCCGCACCGCTCCCTGCGTCATACCGAGCCTGTGAGCCAGCGCCGGGTAGTCGTCAAAAAGCCAGTATCTGCGCACAAAAGCAATTCGGTCGGTGCTGCCGAGCGTGTCGAGAAACTCGTCGATATACCGTGTAAGCTCCATTGCGTCGAGCCTTGTCTCCACCGTGTCTGGCGAGGGGACGCACTCGTCCAGCTCATGCAGGCACAGGTCATGGACACTGCACCGCTTCTGCGCCTTTCGGCGGGCATACCTTGAAAGCGAAATGTTCCTGACGATGCGGCACACGAATGTCGCCAAGGGGTTCGGCTTCTCCGGCGGAATGGCGTTCCACACGCCGAGGTAAGCATCGTTCACGCACTCCTCGACATCCTCGTTGCAGTGCAAAATGTTGTGCGACACACTGCGGCACACTTTCCCGTACTTTGTATCCAGTTCCGCAAGCGCCCGCTCGCTGCGCTGTTCAAAAAGGTTGATTATCTTTTCATCTTCCACGGTGTGTCCCTCCACCTATATACTACCGTTTCATGTCCGTTTGTTACGCCGGATATGAAAAAAGCGCCCGAACGGGCGCTTATCTCGTTTTTTTATCTAATATTGCTCCGCTGTAAGCCTCGATCTTGTAGGTATACTCAAGGGCGAGGGTCTTGAAGCTCACCTTATAGCACCAGCCGTCGCTGCCGTAACTGAGCTTCGATGCAAGCTCCTTCACCTGCGATTCGTCAAAGCCCGCATTGGTGAGCGCAACGGTCTCGGCTCTGGTCTCACCTATAAGAAGCTCGTCATGGCGGGTCTGGCGTATAAGGAACATGATGCCGCCGAGGATGAGTGCGACCAGCGCAAGGGCGATTATCGTAACTTCAACTTTTTTCTTCATACCGACCAACCTTTCTTCCGAAATTATACCACAGGCGGATATATTGCCGCAAGGTGCATTTTTTAGTGTTTTCATACTGAAAAACCTGAAAAATTGAGTTGACAACGCCCGTTTATTCGTCTATAATATTCAAGCGACTATGGAGAGGTGTGCTATGCTTCTTGATCTGAGAGAAATAATTGAAGTCCCCGGAAAGAGCGTCCCGTTCAGATGTGAGCTGGAGCCCGAGGAGCTTTTGAACGAATCGATCAGGGCGTATCGCTCCAAGCCCGTAGCCGAAGGCCGTGTGTTCAATGCAGCCGGTATCCTGACACTCGAGGGTACTTTGGAAGCTGATATGACTTGCGTCTGCGACCGATGTGGTAAGGAGTTTGACAGCGTCAAGTTAATGGACATTAATGCCTATATCTCCGACGGAGAGTCCGATGATCCGGAGGCCTTTGTTCTCGACGGGGACAAGCTCGATCTTACGGAAACGCTCTCCACCCTTTTCATTCTCGACATGGAAACGAAGTTTCTCTGCTCCGAGGACTGCAAAGGTCTTTGCTCCAAATGCGGAGCTGATTTGAATCTCGGACCCTGCGGTTGCAGGAAAGAAATCGATCCAAGACTTGCTGTGCTTGAGCAGCTTTTGGATAAATAAGAACAGGCTGCTCATAACAGCTAATTACAGGAGGTGTCACCATGGCAGTCCCTAAGGGAAAAGTATCAAGACAGAGACGAGACAAGAGACGTTCCTCTCATTGGAAGCTTGAGGCTCCCGGTATCGTAAAGTGCCCCAACTGTGGTGCTTTCAAAATGCCTCATCGTGCCTGCAAGGCTTGCGGTATGTACAATGGCCGTCAGGTTCTGAAGGTAGGAGAGTAATTGAAACGCTTAAAGAGGAAAGGTTATCCCTTTCCTCTTTTTGCTTAAAGGAATCTAAATGGGTAATGTGATTTCCAAAATTGAAGACGGAAGCCCCTTAAAGCACCGCATCCGTGTCGGCGATACGCTGCTTGCCATAAACGGCAAGGAGGTCGTTGATGTGCTCGACTACAAGTTCTTCGGCTACGACCCCGAGGTCAGCGTCACCGTGCGCACGCCCGAGGGGCTGGAGCACACCGTGTATGTGGCTAAGGCCGAGGGGCAGGATCTCGGGCTTGAGTTTGAGACCTACCTCATGGACAAGCCCCGCAGCTGTGCAAACAACTGCGTGTTCTGCTTTATCGACCAGCTGCCCAAGGGTATGCGCCGCACGATGTATTTCAAGGACGATGACGCACGCCTGAGTTTCCTTTTGGGGAACTACATCACCATGACGAACCTTTCCGACCGTGAGATACAGCGCATATGCGACCTGCATATAAGCCCCATCAATGTCTCGGTACACACAACCAACCCAGAGCTTCGGGTCAAGATGCTGCGCAACCGTTTTGCCGGAAGATGCGTGGATATCATGCACCGCTTTGCCGAGGCTGGCATCAGGATGAACTGTCAGATCGTCTGCTGCCCGGGGTTAAACGACGGAGATGAGCTTGAGCGCACCATGCGTGAGCTTGCTGAAATGTACCCTGCGGTGCACAGCGTTTCCATAGTGCCGGTGGGACTTACAAAATTCCGCGAGGGACTTTATGAGCTTAAATCGTTCACGCCCGAGCACGCCGGCGAGACAATAGACCTCGTCACCGAGTTCGGCGATAAGTGCATCGAAAAGTTCGGCACACGGCTGTTTTTCTGCTCGGACGAGATGTATATCTGCGCAAACCGTGAGCTTCCCGACGACGAGTTTTACGAGGAACATACACAGCTTGAAAACGGTGTCGGCATGATACGGCTCTTGGAGGCGGAGTTTAAATCGGCGCTGAGCCTGTCGGATAAGCCGGACGGCGTGCCGTTTTCCATCGCCTGCGGCGTGTCGGTCGCCCCGTTTTTTGAGAAACTTGTTTGCGTAGCGCGCGAAAAGTATGATAATATAGACGGAAAGGTCTATGCTATTGAAAACGACTTCTTCGGTCACAGCATAAATGTCACCGGCCTTATCACCGGTCGTGACCTGATTGGTCAGCTCAAGGGCAAGTACCTCGGCGAGCGGCTTTTCATCTCGCAGAATATGCTCCGCCGTGACGAGATGGACTTCTTGGACGATGTGCTGCTCGAAGATGCCGTCACCGCTCTCGGCGTTCCCATCTACCCCATCGGTCAGGATGGCTTCGACCTGTGGGACGCCATCTCCGGCGATAATCTGCCCGAGGTGAAGCTCCCCGCCCGAGACGGACGATTAAGCCGATTTGATAAAGAGCAATTTTATAAATATAATCAGAATGGAGGTTGAATAAATGTCAAAACCTCTCGTAGCCATTGTCGGCAGACCTAATGTCGGCAAATCGATGCTGTTTAATAAGTTAGTGGGCAAGCGCTTGTCCATCGTTGAGGACACGCCCGGAGTCACCCGTGACAGGCTGTATGCCGAGTGCGAGTGGTGCGGCCACAAGTTTGATATCGTCGATACCGGCGGCATCGAGCCCACGACCGATAACGAGATACTCATGTTCATGCGTGAGCAGGCGAATATCGCCATTAGTGCGGCGGATGTCATCATCCTCGTCACCGATGTACGCACGGGCGTCACCGCCGCCGACAAGGATGTTGCGAATATGCTGCTGCGCTCGAAAAAGCCCACGGTGCTCGCCGTCAACAAAATGGACTCGACCGGCCGTGTCGACCCTGCGATATACGAGTTTTACGAGCTCGGCATGGGCGACCCCATCGCCGTTTCGGCCGTTCACGGCCACGGCACGGGCGATCTTTTGGACGAGTGCATCAAATACTTCCCCGAGGATAACGGTGAGGACGAGGAGGACGACCGCATCAAGGTCGCCGTCATCGGCAAGCCCAATGTCGGAAAATCCTCGCTCATTAACCACATTCTCGGCGAAAAGCGTGTCATCGTCAGCAATATGGCGGGCACGACCCGTGATGCCGTTGACTCGGAGATCGATAATAAGTTCGGCAAATATGTGTTCATCGATACCGCCGGTATCCGCCGCAAGTCGAAGGTCGACGAGCGTGTCGAGAAGTTTTCCGTCATGCGTGCGCAGATGGCAATTGAGCGTGCCGATGTCTGTCTTATCATGATCGATGCCCGTGAGGGCGTGACCGAACAGGACACCAAGATCGCCGGTCTTGCGCACGAAGCCGGCAAGGCGAGCATCATCGTCGTCAACAAGTGGGATCTTATCGAAAAGGAGACCGGCACGCTTGAGAAAATGCGCAAGGATGTCATGCGTGACCTCAGCTTCATGAGCTATGCTCCGGTATTGTTCATCTCCGCCGTCACCGGCCAGCGCACCGACCGAATTTTTGAGCTCGTCAACTTCGTCAACGACCAGAGCAATATGCGCATCACCACCGGTATGCTCAATAATGTCCTTGCCGACGCTCAGGCCCGTGTGCAGCCGCCCACCGACAAGGGCCGCAGGCTCAAGGTGTACTACATGACGCAGACCGGCATCAAGCCGCCCAACTTCGTCATTTTCTGCAACTCAAAGGAGTTGTTCCATTTCTCGTATCAGCGCTATATCGAAAATCAGATCCGTGCCGTGTTCGGCCTTGAGGGTACGCCCATCAGGCTGGTCATCCGGCAGAAGGGAGACAAGGAATGACCGCTTTTCTGCTCTCCGTGACCGCTCTTGTTGCTTACTTTTTCGGCAGCATCAGCACCGTTAACCTCACATCAAATTTGATTTTCCACCGTGATATCAAGAAGGAGTACCCGCTCGACAACCTCGGCATCACCCGCTTTGTCAAGGACTTTGGTGTCAAGGGTCTTGCGAAGTTTTTAGGTGTTGAGGCCGCAAAGGCGCTCATCCCGCTGATACTCGGCGGTATACTGCTCGGCATCGTCGACCACGCCGATATCGGCCGTGCATTTGCGATGTTCTGCATGGCGCTGGGCATCGTGTTCCCGATAATGTACCGCTTCAAGGGCTCGACGACCATCCTCGCCGTCGGCCTTGGTGCGTTTTTCATCGGCTCCGGCGTCGGCTTTGCCACGCTGGTCGTGTTTCTCGCCGTGTACTTTGCCACCCGCTATGTCTCACTTGCGAAGCTCGCCGCAACGCTCATGATGTGCCTTGTGACGCTTATGATGATCGACACGCCCTTTGTCAAGTATCTCGTGCTGCTGACGGCACTCGTCGTGTTCATTGAAAACCGCCACGGAATCGTGCGGCTTATTAAGGGCAAGGAGAAAAAGTTCCGCTATCGCAAGGATATCAGCTATATGTTCGACGAATAAGCGCAAAAACGGAATATTTACAGTTGACAACGCCGCTCGATTCTGCTAAAATATCTCTTGCACTTGGGGGTATAGCTCAGCTGGGAGAGCGCTTGAATGGCATTCAAGAGGTCAGCGGTTCGATCCCGCTTATCTCCACCATGTGAAAAAGCCTGTAAACTCAATGGTTTGCGGGCTTTTTTGTTTTTTGCCTGAGTTTCGTTTTTCCTTGTGGGTAAACAAATAAGGTAAACAAATATCAGCTTTTGAAGAAAAAAGGCCGTCAACGATTCACTGTTGGCGGCTCGAAAATTTTATTAAGGCTTGCTGTCAGCGGCAGGTTGTTGCGTTGCCTCCAGTTCTGCGGCAATATCAAGCAAAGGCTTGCCTTCTTTCGCAAGTCCGGCAGCTATTATATGCTCGCTGCAAGTCTTGTAATACTTTTTCATGTATGGATCTGTTTCAAGCTCCCATATGCGGTTTTCGGCTGTTGCTGTATAAATTGACTTTGACAGCTCATCAAAACTGCTCCAGTGCTCCCAAAACTCCCGCTCCGTTGGAATAGATACATTTGTAATAGCAGCTTCCAACTTGTCAAGGACTATTCGCCCACGACCATGTATAACGACTACTCCATCAATGAGAGCTTGTTCCACTGGCAAAGCCAGAGCACGACGGTGGATAATTCGCCCACCGGTCAGCGTTATATCCATCACAAGGAGCGTGGCAGTAAGGTGCTACTGTTCGTCCGCGAGTTCAAGTCTGATCGTGTGACCGGAGGTGCAGAGGCATACACATATCTGGGTACGGCCAACTATGTGAAGCATCAAGGATCCCGCCCGATGAATATCACGTGGCATCTTGATCGCCCAATCCCGGCGAAGTTCTTGAGGAAGACGAATAAGTTGGTGGTGGGATGATGGTAGAAGTAGTGGCTGACCTAATTTAGGAGTACGGTGTTGAATATGCGGCGGGGGAATTCTTTGAGTATTTAATTATCTGGTTGAAAATGGCACGGACCTGCATCGATCTATGACCAGCGAGGAATTCCATGACCACATCCAGACGCAATACGATAATGTTATGGATGGCGTATGCTGAATTTTTCTATCCCGGCCGCGAATTGCAGCCGGGATACTTTTACCTCTCAATACCGGAACTTTATTATATCCCGGAGGACGTAGCCTGTATAGACGCCGTTGGAATTGACGCATACGTTCCAATGGTGATATACTAATCCAAAAGATCCTATTTCGTTGTTGGGAGGTCGGAGTATGACATCTGAAAAATTGCTGCGGGAAGCGGAAGAGATTCGGGACCGTGTCCTGTCTGAGCGGCGGACGCTGCACCAAAGCCCAGGGACGGGCTTCGATATCGGCGAGACCCTTGCGTTCGTGCGAAAAGAACTGGCGGATATGGGCCTCCAGCCGGTGGATTGCGGCCGGGCGGGCCTTGTGGCGCTGGTGGGAGGCAAGAAGCCGGGAAAGGTATTCCTGCTGCGCTCGGACATGGATGCCCTGCCCATCCGGGAGGAGGCCGACGTGGAGTTTGCGTCCCAAAACGGCAGGATGCACGCCTGCGGCCATGACCTCCATACAGCCATGCTGCTGGGTGCCGCCCGGCTGCTGAAGGCCCATGAGGATGAGATCGAAGGCACCGTCAAGCTGATGTTCCAGCCTGCCGAGGAGATTTTTGAGGGCTCTCACGATATGATCGAAGCGGGCCTGCTGGAAAATCCCAAGGTGGACGCCGCCCTGATGATCCACGTGATGGCCGGAATGCCCTTCCCGGCGGGAACGGTGATCGTCTCAGCGCCCGGCGTCAGCGCTCCGGCAGCGGATTACTTTGAGATCAAGGTCCAGGGGAAGGGCTGCCACGGCTCCATGCCCAACACCGGCGTGGACCCCCTGACGGCCGCCGCCCATATCCTCATCGCCCTCCAGGAGATCCACGCCAGAGAACTGGCGCTGGGTGACCGCGCGGTTCTGACCATTGGCACCATGAACGGCGGCACTGCCGCCAATGTCATCCCCGATCTTGTCACGATGGGCGGCAGCATTCGCACGTTTGACGAGGAGACGCGGGCTTTTATCAAACAGCGGATGGCGGAGATCGCCGAAGGCACTGCCAAGGCCTTCCGGGCGGAGGCGGGCGTGACCTTCGGCAGCGGCTGTCCCACGCTGGTCAATGACAAGGAGCTGTCCCGCTGCTGTGAGATCTATGCGAAAGAGCTGCTGGGACCGGAGAAGGCGTTTTCTGTGGAGGAGCTGAATGCCATGGGTGGCGGAAGCGGCTCCAAGACCGCCGGTTCCGAGGATTTTGCCTATGTCAGCCAGGAGGTCCCCTCTGTCATGCTTGCCCTGGCCGCCGGACAGCCGGAAAAGGGCTATTGCTATCCCCAGCACCACCCTATGGCGAAGTTCGATGAAAGCGTTCTTCCCGGCGGCAGCGCCGTATATGCGTATATGGCCCTGCGCTGGCTGGAGGACCATAAGGAATAAACATCCGCAATTCCTTTTAATAGTGAAATGTCCCCCTACATTCGTAGGGGGACATTTTTTGGCCAACAGGCAGTCGGCTATAACGCAGGGGCTTTCTCTCCTCGTGCTCCAGCCGCTGTTCTCGATATTCCTCTAAGTAGTACACGATGGCGAAAAACAAAACAGTTCCATCTCGGATAGGAACCAGCAAAAGAACAGGGGAGTTTCTGCGATCTCGTTGCCAAGAAAGTCCCCTGTGATTATCTCATAGGCGTCTATACGCCGTCAGCTTGGACGGTTACGTTAATCACGGTTTTCTTCTGTTTTTCTGCCAGTTCGGCAAACTGTGCTGCGCCTCCCCACGAGTGAGTGACATAGGTCACGACATAGTCAGACTGTTTGATCATCCGCTTATTGCGCCAAGAGATGGCGAAGCGAGGGTGGACAGTTTCGATTCCCTCTGGAAGCATAGTGTCAGAGTAATCGCGGGTATCAAACTCATCACGCTTTGGGGGCATGCGCTCCAAAACGACAGCGTAATTGATGTGGGGGTATAGTGATACCAATTCTTTCAGAACGGAGCGAACCATCGAATCAAATGCTCCTTGTTGGCCGACGTAAAACATATCTACCGCGTGACTTTCAATCAGATCGATCAGAACCTTGCGTAGCTTTGATTTAATTGAACTCGGACAGTCACGATGCCCGAAAAATGTACAGGCTGGCATGAAAATGCCTCCGCAGCAAACTACCCATATTCGGGTATATTTATTCTAACGCAAGTATATTTTTGGAGTCAACCCGTATATGGGTAAGCCTGTCCGTTTCCGTTGTTATCATCATATTAACCCACAAACGGGTAATGATAACACGGGGACGGTATTTATGGAGCATTCTGAGCTTTATGTAAAAAGAATTCGCAAGCTGTGCAAAGAGCGTGGCATTGCGATCAATAAACTTGCTACAATGAGTGATGTTAAGCAGTCTACTCTGGATAATATCGTTCGTGGTTTGACAAAGAATCCGCGTGTAAAAACACTTCACAAGATCGCATTGGCATTCAATATGACCTTGGCAGAGTTTCTTGATTTTGAAGAGTTGAATGAATACTCTTTTGAGGACGATACTGAAAAATGAGTAAGACCCTATGCAACCTTGCAAGTTGCATAGGGTCTTTTTGTATGCAGGTATTACTCGTTATTATGTTTTGCCGTTCGTTGGTACTGAGCGTGGCACTCTAACAATCCTTGTAGTGCAATTTGCGCATAAAACGCATCTGAGCCTCCATGCAGACATCCATAAAGACACTGCGATCTTTATCCCAACACCGAATGCCGTCCAGATAACCGGTTCGGCGCTTGTCGTCGATGATAAATGGTATGATACCATGCCGGAGGCATTCTTTGAGCATGAGCAATCGTCCGATGCGACCGTTGCAATCTTCAAAGGGGCGGATGCGCTCAAATCGGACATGGAGATCAAGAATCTCGTGAAAGCCGATAAATTTCTGAGATTCGTACTCTTTGATCAGGGCGGTCATGGCTGCCCCGATCTCTGAAGGCGGCGTGGTTTTGCCGAACTTAGGTGCGGGGGATGATTTCCGATATCCGTAAGGAATAGGGGCATGACGCTTGTGGCGGCAATTGTCGCTGACCAGCTGCATTTGGATTTGGTGAATGAGAGTCTGATTTAGGGGCTTCATGGCGTTGCTCAAAACCATATCGACAGCAAGGAAGTGGTTTCTTGCTTCGATGATATCATTGATCTTGATTGCTTCGCTGCCGGTGACGATGCGGTCGGTTTTGTACAGCAGCTCGATTTGGTTGCGAGTCAGCCTGTTACTGGCCATACGCCCATTGCTGTAGACCATGTTGATTTGGATATAGTCGTAAAGACCGCGATACTGCCTGCCGTCTCGCTGCTTGATCAAATTTTTGAGAAGTGGGGGGATCTGAGGCGTATTTACTGTGTCTTTTTTGATCCGTGATGGTTTGGCGGCATCCTCAGGGATTTGCCAGATACCGTCATACTGTGCCAAGTCCGGGATACGTCCTTCGGCACAATACCTTCTGACGAGTCGTTCGGAAATGCCCCATTTCTTTGCCGCTTCTTGTACTGTGATGTAACTCATAATTGTCTTCCTTTCAACTGATTTTTTGAGTACAAGATTCCGGTGACCGCGGAACACTTCGTACCGGAGTTGTACCGGAATCAGGGCAAAACGCATTGTACCAGTTGAAACGAATGAACCTAAAATGTGTCTAAATAGTGCTGTTTTGTCTAAGTTTTCTAACAAATCTCATCGAGTCCAGAACCTCGAAACCGATGGCATTCAAAAGCTCAGCGGTTCGATCCCGCTTATCTCCACCATGTGAAAAAGACAGGATTTGCTCCTGTCTTTTTTCTTTTTTCCTGCTTTTGAACCGCTGACCACTTGAATGTTTTTTATTAAAATTTTTCCGCCCTCTTTTTCTAACACTTTTCTAACGAAATAAAGAATAAACGCCGCAACGGTCGTTGCGGCGTTTTGAAATGTCATATCACCCACAGATGGCAAAATACAGATTGCCGTGCGGGTCAAGGGTGGGGATATCCATGATTGCTGCTTCGGGTGCGATGCTGTCGAGCTGCATGCGCTTTGCGCTGTCCTTATAATTATCCGACTGAGCCTCGGCGGCGAAAACGAGGCCGTCGTAGTCCTGATACCACTCGCCGGCAAGGGCGCTGTAATCTTCACCGCCGACATCGTCGCCCTGCTTGTCGCCGCTTACCTTGGTAAACTCGCCGAAGCCGTCGACCTCAATGGTATCGCCGGGGACGGAGCACCGGTGGGCGATACCGTCATGCTCGTTGTAGAAATAATCGGCGCTGTACTGGGGCTCGGTCTGGATAAAGCCGCTGGCGGTTATCTCTCCGGCAGCGTCATACAACGCAAAGCGCACTTCGTCGCCGCTCTCGGACAGCTCGACGACCATCCTGCCGAAGTTTTTCGAAATGGACGGCGTATGGATGGCACTCACGGTCGGCGAGCTTCTGAGCCTTGTTATGGCCGTCTTCTACTTTATAAAATACAGAGACATGTGGCGTGCACCGAGTGCCGCAGAATAAAAACCAACGCACCGCCGAAGCGGTGCGTTTTGCCATATCATTCGTGTTTTTTATCTTTGGTCAAAAGCACGGAGCTGATGAGCGCCGTCAGCGGGACGGACAGGATAACGCCGATGCTGCTTGATATGCCGCTGACGACCTCTATCGCAAGATACGATGAGCTGAGCAGCTGATGCGGGCTGAGGCTCAGCGAGTACAGGTAAATTACCAGTGCAAAGCCGCTGCCTAAGAACGCAAGTATCAGCGTATTCGTCATCGTGCCGACCATGTCACGGCCGATATTCATGCCCGAGCGGAACAGCTCCTTTGCGTTCATCTGCGGTGCGACCGTGTGCACCTCGGTGAGCGCCGAGGCGATGCTCATGGCAACATCCATCACAGCGCCCAGTGCGCTTATGACGATGCCGCCGACCAGAAGTCCCTGAAGTCCGATGGGCGTGCCGGTCTGGCGCAGCTGCAAAAGCGGCTCGACATCGGCAAGGCGCATGCCGCTTATGCGTGCAAGCTTTTGCGCAAGCAGGCCGAACATCAGTGCGATAGCCGTACCGGCGACCGTGCCGAGCATGGCGCAGACGCTCTTGCGTCCCGTGCCGCTGAGTATCACCATCGTGACCACGGTTATATATGCACACACGAGGAACACCGTGAGCAGCGTGGGTGCGCCCTTTATGAGCAGCGGTATCAGCAGCCAGAACAGGCAAGCAAGCGTGATGGCAAGGGCAACAAGCGATTTTGCGCCCACCTTTCCGCCGACGAGCACCGTGACCAAGACAAACGCCAAAGCTATTATAACAAGCATGCTCGTGCGGTTATACTCATAGACCGTCGCCGTGTGGCTGCCGTCGGAGTAGGTGGAGATAAGCAGCGTCACACCGTCGCCGACCTCGACGCTGCCGCCGTAGAGAGGGCCGACATAGTTGCTGACCTGCAAGGTCTCGCCCTTGTACTGGCCGGTCTTTACCTCGGCAAGCAAAAGCTGCTCGCCGCGCAGTGCATTGTCCGCCGTGGGGTCTGCGAATGTGGTGTCCGACAGAACATTCGTCACAACGGCATTTTCATACTCGGCATAGTCACCGTCGGTCGTCGGTGCAGCATCCTCGGGTGCAGCGATGACACGCAGTACGATAAAAAGCACAAGTGCCGCCGCAAGCACGATGATGCTCATGCGGTTATCCTTCAGCCACTGTTTGAAATTATGCCGAGGAGCGAGCTTTTCCATCCAAAAGACCCCCCATTTCATTTTACATTCAGCATAGCAATTTTGTATGCCCCTGTCAAGCTCGTAAAATGTGCGTAAAGCAGTAAAATTTATGTGGCTTTTCCGGAAACGGTATGTTAAAATGGTTTCATCAACTAATATGGTTTGCTCCGGTTTATGGCTCAATCTGCGTTTTAGGACAAGTTCTGCCTTAGCTTCGGCAATCCCCTCCTAATCTGCAGATCGTCATTCGCCTGTTTCCGCAGGCGAGGGCGATTTTTTTGCTATTCTGCCGGAACGGGCCAAAAAACGGAAAAGTTGAATCAAAAAGGAGGTCCTTTGATGAAAGCAACAAAAGGCAGACGATTATTAAGCGCTCTGCTGTCGCTGCTCATGCTGGTCTCGCTGCTGCCGATCTCGGTACTGGCGGACGATGCCACCGTGACTGCGACTCAGATCACGCAAGCGTCTGAGCTTGTTGACGGTCAGTATGTTCTCGTCACCGACAGCGGCTATGCCCCCGGTGTCCTCGACAGCGGATGGCTGACTGCAACAGCTGTCACCGCAGACGAAAACGCCGTTACGGTCGACCCCGCCCTGCTTTGGACGGTCACAGTCGGCACTGACGGCATCAAGCTCAAAGACAGCGGCGGAAACACCATCGCTCCCAAGGGCGGCAATAATAACGGCATCCAGTCCGGCGACTACAGTTGGAAAGCAACCTTCGCCGACGGCAAGTTCAGCTTTGCCGGTCAGGGCTCGGACACCGTTACTCTTGCCAGCAACAAGGGCTCGGCAAACAAATTCCGTGCATACAAGAACACCACTGTCTCCGGCAATCCCGGCGGCTACCCGTCTGAGTTTACCCTTTATAAGCTCAACACCGTTCCCGCCCGTGAAAGCGGCATCGTCACCGACCTGAGCACCCTCAAGGACGGCGACACCGTCGTGGTGTTTAACCCCGCAAAGCTCAAGACCCTGTCCACGGAATACTCCGGCTTCTACAACAAGGGCAACGATGTCAAGGTCGAGGACGGCAAGCTCACAGGCTTTACCGAGGTCGACAAGTGGACGCTCGGCATAAACGCTGACGGCACTTACAGCTTCGCAAACGCAGATGGCAAGAAGCTGTCCATGGACACCGGCTACACCAGTACTCCGCTTGACAAAGCGAACAACAGCTGGAAGCTCACCGCAGTCGACGGCAAGGACGGTACATTCTATATCGACAACACCGGCCGCACCGACAAGTACCGTCTCCAGTGGTATGCCTCAAAGGGCACATGGAGCGCTTACACCGGCACAGGCGATGCATTTGAGCAGCAGATATACCTCGTGATCGAGACCGAAACTCCCGATCCCACGCCTACTCCCGAGCCCAGCGCACTTCTCAAGGACGGCGACAAGGTAGTTATCTACAACCCCGCAAACCTCAAGGCTCTGTCCACCGATTACGGCGGTCACTACAACAAGGGTACAGATGTTAAGCTCACCGACGGCAAGCTCACGGGCTACACCAAGGCCGACATCTGGACGGTCGGTGTGAACTCCGACGGAAGCTACACCTTCTCCACCGCAGACGGCAAGAAGCTTTCCATGGGTGCAAGCTACACCAGCACCCCGCTGGACGATGTGAACACCGCATGGCAGCTTGAAGAAGCAAAGACCGCAGGCTGCTACTATATTAAAAACGCGGTCCGCGGCAACTATCTTGAATGGTACGCCGACAAGGGCAACTGGAGCAGCTTCTCCAAGATAAGCGACGAAGCTCTGTTTGCTCAGGCATTTTTCAAGGTCAAGGAAAGCGGCATTGTCACCAGTCTCTCGGCAGGCGACACCGTTGTTATTTTCAATCCCGCAAACCTCAAGGCTCTGTCCATAGAGTACGCCGGTCACTACAACAAGGGTACAGATGTTAAGCTCACCGACGGCAAGCTCACGGGCTACACCAAGGCCGACATCTGGACGGTCGGTGTGAACTCCGACGGAAGCTACACCTTCTCCACCGCAGACGGCAAGAAGCTTTCCATGGGTGCAAGCTACACCAGCACCCCGCTGGACGATGTGAACACCGCATGGCAGCTTGAAGAAGCAAAGACCGCAGGCTGCTACTATATTAAAAACGCGGTCCGCGGCAACTATCTTGAATGGTACGCCGACAAGGGCAACTGGAGCAGCTTCTCCAAGATAAGCGACGAAGCTCTGTTTGCTCAGCAGTTCTATCTCGTTGTCGACGACGGCGGCTCGGATACGCCCGCAGGCGGTCTCCCCGAGGCTGGCAGCGAAGTTGTTATCTATAACACCAACGCCGCAGCGGTCCTCGCCGCTCAGGACAGCAACACCGACAGCCCGTCGATACTCAAAGCAGCCGCCACCATTCAGGACGGCAAGGCCTCCTGCGCAAACGGTGCAGTCGTGTTCACCGTTGAGAAGAACGGCGACTACTACCGTTTCTACAACAAGACCTACGGCTACCTGTGCGCAAACGGCACCGGCAACAATGCCTTCTATACTCAGACCGCAAGCGAAGACGCCGATTGGCTGATTCGCACCTGCTCCGGCGGTGTCGGCGGCTTTGAGATGGAAAGCCGCACGGCAAAGTTCAACGGCAAGTACAGCCAGTGGCTGGAGTACTACAATGACAGCTTCAAGGTGTACTCCATGTACAATGTCACCGACTACACCATCTATTCGTTTAACTTCTACCCTGCGGTGGGCAGCACCATCGTGGACGGCATCGTGAATACGCCCGCCTTCGACTTTGGCACAGTGCTCCCTGCATATGTCGGTCAGGACTACGAGCTGACTTTCACCGTAGACGCCCCCTTCGGCGTCAGTGGTGACATAAAAGCATGGCTGAGTGACGACACCGCACTTAGCGTTGCCAAGAACGAGGACGGCACCTACACCATCAGCATCCCGGACGCTCTTATCTCCGGCGATAAGCTCACTGTCTCCGTCAAGGGTACGGACAACAAGAACATCCCCATCTACAGCACAGTCGAGATCGAGGTCAAGGACAACCCGTCCGTCATTGACCCGATGCCCGAGGCTCGTTCTGAGACAGGCAGCGAAAAGCGCCCGACCATCGGTGCGACCATCGTAAACGCAGGCATTGATCCCACGATCGAGATGACCGTGAACGGCACCGCCGTCAAGGCGACAGTTGCAAACGGCAAGATAAGCTATACCCCCGATAAGGACATGGCAGACGGCCGTGTCGATGTGCAGATCACCGTGAAGCGCACCGATGGTAAGACCGCAACGCTCAACTGGTACTTCATTGTCGGCAAGGCACAGTATCAGTGCTACTTCGGTCAGCTGCACAGCCACACCCAGTATTCCGACGGCTCAGGCTCTCTCGACACGGCTCTTGACTATGTAAAGAACCTGCCCGAGAGCGCAAATGTCCAGTTTGTCGCATTCACCGACCACTCGAACTACTTTGATACCACCAGTGCAGCCAACCCCGAGGGTGCCCTGTACGACATGGATCTTGCGACCGCTTACAGCCAGCAGCGCTGGAAGGAATACAAGGACAAGATCGCAGACTTCAACAGCGCCAACACCGGCGTTATCGCCATCGGCGGCTTTGAGATGACTTGGTCGGGCGGCCCGGGTCATATCAACACCTTCAACACCGAAGGTATCGTGTCCCGCAACAACAAGACGCTCAACAACAAGACCTCCGACGCAGGCATGAAGGCATACTATGCACTGCTCAGCCAGTCCGAGGGTATCGACTCCATAAGCCAGTTCAACCACCCCGGTACGACCTTCGGCACCTTCTCCGACTTTGCCTACTGGGACGGCGTCATCGACTCCCGCATCTACATGGTCGAGGTCGGCAACGGCGAAGGTCAGATAGGCGCAGGCGGCTACTACCCCAGCTATGAGTACTACATCATGGCTCTGGACAAGGGCTGGCATGTCGCTCCGACAAACAACCAGGATAACCACAAGGGCAAGTGGGGCAACGCAAACGACGCCCGTGATGTTATCATCACCGATAACTTCAGCGAGGAGGGCATCTACGAGGCCATCCGTGAAAGACGCATGTACTCGACCGAGGACAAGAACCTTGAGCTCGGCTACACCGTCAACGGCAGCATGATGGGCTCTACCCTCTCCACCGTCCCCGAGGCACTCGATATTGAGGTCTCCGTGGCCGATCCCGACAAGACCGACTCCATCAGCAAGGTTGAGATCGTTGCAAACTCCGGCAAGGTCGTCTACACCTGGGACGATCCGGCCGAGCTCACAGCAGGACTGCTGACCGCTCAGCTTGCTCCCAGCTACAACTACTACTTCGTGCGTGTAACCGAGGCCGACGGCGACCTTGCAGTCACCGCTCCCGTTTGGGTCGGCGAAATGCTCAAGCTCGGCGTGTCCAGCTTCGTGTGCGGCACCTCCACCCCCGTAACGGGCGAGGAGCTTACCCTGACGACCACCATGTTCAACAGCGAGACCACCGACGCAACGGTCAAGGCACTGTCTTACACCATCGGCGGTGTGAGCATCGGCGTTGACCAGACCGGCTACACCGTTGCGGCCGGCAGCACGCTTGAGATCCCGTTCAAGTGGACTCCCGACAAGGCCCGTGTCACCACCGTGACCGTGACAGCAGTCGTCGAGCAGGGCGGTAACGAATACACCTTCACCAAGACCCTTGAGCTCGATGTTCAGGACGCAGACAAGCTCGTGTACATCGGCATCGATGCCTCCCACTACAACGAGTATGTCGCAGGCAACTACAAAGACTCCATGGGCAACTTCGGCAACCTCGCAGCGCAGTACAGAGTGCGTACCGTTACGCTGGGCACCTCCGCTGACCTCATCGCTGCCTGCGGAAACAGCAAATACAAGGCAATTATCCTCACCGCTCCCTCCCGCCGTCTCGAAGCGGCACAGTCCGATCCGAGGGTTTACTCCGATGCCGAGCTAGCGGCTATCAAGGCATTCAACGCAAGCGGCGGCACTGTGATACTTGCAGGCTGGTCGGATAACTACGAAAACTACGATGTTATCCAGAACAACCCCGCAATCAAGCACATGGCAGAGACGCAGAACGAGGTGCTTGCAGCCCTCGGCTCAAGCCTGCGCATCAGCGACGATGCGACCTACGATGATGTTCGCAGCGCAGCCGACGGCGTTGATAAGTGGAGACTGTACTTCAGCGATTATAATAACGATAATCCGCTGACCGGCGGTGTCATCTATGATGCCGACCACCCGTACGACAAGCTCTACACCGAGCGTTTCAGCCACTACGGCGGCGCATCGATCTATGCCGTAGACGCAAGCGGCAACGCAACAAGCACTCTTCCCTCCACCGTTTCTCCCGTCGTTTACGGTCACGCTACGACCTACTCTATCGATGTCGATGGCGACGGTCTCGGCGGCAGCGGCACTCCCAAGTACGCATTCAAGGATAACGACAGCCGCCTGATGGTGATGGCGACAGAGCAGCTTGACGGCAAGGGTCTCATCGTTGTCTCGGGCGCTGCGTTCATGTCCAACTTCGAGGTTCAGGCTCAGGTCGATAACGGTGCGGAAAAGAACTACTCCAACTACCGCATCTGCCAGAACCTGCTTGGCATGCTCAATCCCGTGACCATCACGCCCATCGCCGATGTTCAGGCCGAAAAGGATGAGAATGTCAAGTACACCATTGAGGGCATCGTGACCTCCAACGCCTCCGGCTACGATAAGGACACCGCATTCTTCGACTGCATCTATGTCCAGGACGGCACCGCAGGCATCAACTGCTTCCCCGTTGCCGGCAACTTCAAGATCGGCGACAAGGTCCGCATCAGCGGCACAACGAGCTCCTATCAGGGCGAGCGCCAGCTGGCAGTCAGCAGCATCGAGAAGATCGGCGAGGAAACTCCCGTCCAGCCCACCGTTGTGACCTCCAAGCAGATAAACGACGGCAGCGTGCTCGGCTCGCTCGTGACCGTCAAGGGCGTTATCACCCGTGTTGAAATGGCAAACGGCCTTGTCCAGACCATCATGGTCAAGGACGCAAACGGCGATGAGAGCCGTGTGTTCATTGACGGCTACATCACCACCGCAAAGGATGTCGTGAACGCCGAGGTCGGCCGTGAGATAACCGCCACCGGCCTTGCCTCCTACGACAACACCTTCACTCTGTCCGACGGCACAGCAGTTGCTCCCCGCATTCGTATCCGTGACCGTGCCGATGTAGTGTGCGGCGACAAGGTCGAGCACACCCACGCATTCGGCGAATGGACAGTAACCAAGGCTGCCACCTGCACCGAGGACGGCGAGCAGACCCGCACCTGTGATTGCGGCTACAGCGAGACGCAGGTCATCCCCGCAACGGGCCATGACTATGTAAACGGCGTGTGCGCAAACTGCGGTGCAGTCCAGACCCCCGATAAACCCACTCCGGACACTCCCGATAAACCCACTCCGGACACGCCGGATAAGCCCACTCCGGACACGCCGGATAAGCCCACTCCGGACACTCCCGACAAACCCACTCCGGACACTCCGGATAAAGCCGATGACGGCGATGCCGTCAAAACCGGTGATGACAGTGCGGTCGGACTTTGGATCGCCCTTATCTGCCTGTCACTGATCGGCCCGGCAGTTGTAGTGTACAGCAAAAAGCGTGAGCACTGATTGACTCCGGCGGCAATGCCGCCAAAAGCAAAAATCGCCCCACCCTGCGGAGTCTCCGCCGGGTGGGGTGTTGTATATTCCGTTATACTTCTTTATTTCCGTCAAGCACGGCACATTTCTCCGAGGCAGACTTACACCGACCTGTCTTTTTTGCCTTTTCCGTCTATGATATTGCGCTTTGCATAGATAAGTCCGATTACGACCGTGAGCAGATCGACGGCAAGAAAAGCCCAAAACATCGGGTCAGTCAGATCAAAGCAGTCGCCGAGGACGGTGAAAAACGCAAGGCTCGGAAGCAGCGCAAGCATCGAGCCTGCAAGATACGCAAAATACGGCGTGCGCAAAAGCCCGAACAGCACACCCTGCGCCTCGGTGGACAGATGCAGAGTATGAAGCGCAAAGCAAAATGTGAAGCTGTATTCACCCGCATTGTCGAAATATTTCTTGAGCTTCGGGTACTTTGCTATCGCCTTGTCGAAGGTCAGCTCCTTTGAAAACCTTCCGATAAGGTACGACACCGAAACGCAAAGCGCCGTGCCGACGATGTTGATCGCCATCGCCATTTTGAGATCAAATACGAGCGATGTACCGATGCACACCGCCGCAAACGGGATGACCATCGAGCAGCCCTTGACGGCAAACAGTGCCAGTATCGCCAGCAGTGCAGCGGGCTTATTGTCCCTCACGGCGGCTATTGTCTCGTCAACATCCAAAACGCCCGTCAAAAGCAGCACACCGACAACGGCGATTAGTGCAAGCATTATGATTATGGAAATGTAGTTTTTGAGTTTAGACATTTAAATTATTCCCAGATGCTCCAGCAGTATTTTTAATCCGATGAGTATGAGGACAACGCCGCCGACAAGCTCGGCCTTTGACTTGTATTTTGCGCCGAAGGCATTGCCGACATACACACCCACAGCCGACAAAACGAAGGTCGTAATGCCGATAAGCAGCGCCGCAGGAACGATATCAACGCCGAGGAACGCAAAGCTTATGCCGACAGCCAACGCATCGATGCTCGTTGCGACAGCAAGCGGCAGCATGGCCTTGAACGCAAAGCTTGCGTCGTGCTCCTCCTCATCCTTGCTCAGTGCTTCCTTTATCATGTTACCGCCGATTATCGCCAGCAGCACGAACGCTATCCAGTGGTCGATGCTCCGGATAAAATCCTCAAGCTCAAAGCCGAGCAGGTAGCCTATAAGCGGCATGAGCGCCTGAAAAGCGCCGAAATACAGTCCGGCAATAAGCATATGCTTAAGCTGCACCTTCTGCACCGACAGCCCTTTGCAGATACTGACGGCGAAGGCATCCATGCTAAGCGCAACGCCGATAAGAAAAATGTCCGCAAACCCCATATGCCAACACACCTCAAAACAGTTTGCCGTTTAAGAATTTACATTTGAATGTATACCACGGCTTTGTCCGTGTCAAGAGATATATTCTTGACATCTCGGGTTTATGTGCTAAAATCTATACATAATCCTAAAAATAGTTTACAAAGGGGTATAGAATATGAGCGATACAAGAAGGCGTCTCGGTGACCGCAGAGACGGTAAGCTTCTGCGTGACATTGACAGCATGCACATCATCATGCCGATGATATATATCAATCGCAGCGACAATGAGGCGTATATCTCCGAGCGCATCGACCTTACGAACATTGACGCATACCTTGCAAAACGCAATGCCGAAAATCCCGAATTTAAGTTCACACTTTTCCACATTATAGTTGCGGCGATACTCAAGGTCATCGTGCTCAGACCCAAGCTCAACCGCTTCATTGCAAACAAAAACATGTATCAGCGCAATGACCTAAGCGCAGCATTCGTTGTCAAAAAGCGCTTTGAGGACACCTCCGAAGAGGGCCTGGCATTTATTCACGCAAACGAAAGCACCACCATTGACACCCTGCGTGAGGATCTGTACAAGCAGATAACCACCGTCAAAAAGGGCGGCGGCGATGCCTCAAGCGACGCTATGGATATCCTCAGGAAGATACCCCGCCCCATACTTAAGTTCATCTTTATGATCCTCCGCTGGCTCGACAGACACGGTCTCGTGCCGCAGTTTCTCATAGAGACCGACCTCAACTACGCTTCCGTCATTTTATCAAACCTCGGCTCTATCAAGCTGCGCAGCGGCTACCACCACTTGAGCAATTGGGGCACTGCCTCGCTGTTTGTCATCGTGGGCGAGACGAAAAAGCGCCCGTTCTACGACGATGAGGGTAATGTCGAGTTCAGAAACAGCGTTGACCTCGGTCTGACCATCGACGAGCGCATTGCCGACGGCTACTACTACTCAAAGAGCGTGAGACTGCTCAAGTACATCCTCGAGCACCCCGAGTGCCTCGAAAAGCCGTTCAGTGAGCCTGTCGACTACTGATAAATACACTGCAAGCCCCGTTTTCGGGGCTTGTTTTATTATTATCATTAGTTGTAAAAATGCTGTATACATGGTATAGTTATTGTTTGTAGACAAGCATTGTGTCTTAATAAAAAATTTGCTGCGGCAGCCAGCCGCAGGAAAGGATGTAAAAATGAAAAATTCAGAAAAATCAATGGACAAGATCGTTGCCCTGTGTAAAAACCGTGGCTATGTTTACGCAGGAAGCGAGATCTACGGCGGACTTGCAAACAGCTGGGACTACGGCCCGCTCGGCGTGGAGTTCAAAAACAATGTCAAGAAGGCCTGGCTGAAGAAGTTCGTTCAGGAAAGCCCGTACAATGTCGGTCTTGACGCCGCCATCATCATGAACCCCCAGACTTGGGTCACCACCGGCCATGTGTCCAGCTTCTCCGACCCTCTGCTCGACTGCAAGGCCTGCAAATCCCGCCACAGAGCCGACAAGCTCATCGCCGAGGAGCACCACGAGGTCAATGTCGATGCAATGAGCTTTGACGAGATGGACGCATTTATCGCATCCCACGAGGATGTCATCTGTCCCGTCTGCGGCAAGCACGACTTCACTCCCATCCGCAAGTTTAACCTCATGTTCAAAACTGCCATCGGCGTTACCGAGGACTCCAGTTCCACCTGCTACCTGCGTCCCGAGACCGCTCAGGGCATTTTCGTAAACTTCGCTAACATCCAGCGCACCACCCGCAAAAAGCTGCCGTTCGGTGTCTGCCAGGTCGGCAAGGCCTTCCGCAACGAGATCACCCCGGGCAACTTCATTTTCCGTACCCGTGAGTTTGAGCAGATGGAGTGCGAGTTCTTCTGCAAGCCGGGCACCGACCTTGAGTGGTTCGCTTACTGGAAAGACTTCTGCAAAAACTGGCTGCTGTCTCTGGGCATCAAGGAGGAAAACCTCCGTCTGCGTAACCATGAGCCTGCCGAGCTTGCATTCTACTCCCGTGCAACTACCGATATAGAATACGCCTTCCCGTTCACCGATTGGGGCGAGCTGTGGGGCATTGCCGACCGCACCGATTATGACCTCGGTCGCCATCAGGAGGCATCCGGCAAGGATCTGACCTACTTCGATCAGGAGACCAACGAGCATTACATTCCCTATGTCATCGAGCCGTCGCTCGGCTGCGACCGTGTTGCGCTTGCATTCCTGTGCGAGGCATACGATGAAGAGGTCGTCGGTCAGGATAAGAAAGGCAACGACGATGTCCGCACCGTACTGCATCTGCATCCCGCTCTTGCTCCTTTTAAGTGCGCCATACTGCCGCTTTCAAAGAAGGAGATACTCACAGGTCCCGCCATGGAGCTTTACAGAGAGCTTTCCAAGGAGTTCATGGTCGACTATGACGAGACCGGCTCCATCGGCAAGCGCTACCGCCGTGAGGACGAGATAGGCACCCCCTTCTGCATCACCTTCGACTTCAACACCGTCGGCACCGAGACCGACGAGGCCGACCACTGCGTCACCGTGCGTGAGCGTGACAGCATGGAGCAGGTTCGCATCCCCATCAGCGAGGTAAGAGATTACATCGCCGAGCGTGTAAAGTTCTGATATGACCGCCGGAGAGCAATTTGTAAAGTGGATAAAGCCTGCCGGCTGTGTGCTGTTTCTCGGCATTTTTGCTGCGTTTCTCGTCATATGCTTCACGGCGAAGGCGCCCGTTGAGGGCTACACCGTGCCCCACGACTCGCAGTATTACGCCCAGCACTTAGACGAGCTCAAAGCAGAGCTTGAAACGAACCTTTTCCCGAGGCTTGAAGGCATTGAGGACTGTTACATTTCCGGCGACAAGCTGAAGATAATAATCAGTGACGCAGGCTTTGAAAAATCAAGCAAGGCCATCACCCACTACTACGGCGAAAACTTATTTATCATAGAGAAAGAGGCAAAAAAATGAAAGACGGATTTGTTAAAGTCGCAGCGGCGTCCCCTGTCATTCGTGTTGCAGACGCAGACTATAATGCCGGTCGTGTCATCGACTGCATCAAGTCTGCCGCCGACAAGGGCGTCAAGATCATCGTTTTTCCCGAGCTGACCCTCACGGGCTGCTCCTGCTATGATCTCATCGGTCACAGCGTAATTTTAAGAGGTGCGGAAAACGCCCTCGTCAAGGTCATCGAGGCCACCCGCGGTCTGGACATTTTAGCAATAGTCGGTTTGCCCTACGCGCCCCGTGGCGGCTGCCTTTACAGCGTTGCCGCAGCTATCTGCAACGGTGAGCTTTTAGGCATGGTTCCCCGCACCGAGGTCGACGGCACACTGTTTTCAAGCGTGGATGTAAACGCCGATGTAAGCGGTCTGTTTGACTGCTTCCTGAGCAGCGAGGCGCTGTTCACAAGCTCCGTGCTGCCCGGTCTTTCCGTGGCCGTTGAGCTTGGCAATGATGCAAAGGCAATCGAGTCTCCCGCTGCACGCCACGCTCTTGCAGGTGCAACCGTTATCGCAAGCATGGCGTCCTTCCCCGCAACGGTCTACTCCACCCACGATGCAACAGAGGATATCAAGTACCGCTCCAAGCACCTCAAGTGCGGCATGATCCTTGCCGCCCCCGGCAAGGGCGAATCGACGACCGACAATGTTTTCTCCGGTCTGTGCATGGTCGCCGAAAACGGCAGCGTGCTTGCTTCCGATGAGTGTGCCGACTGCATGGTCATCACCGAGCTCGACATTGATTACCTTGAGAACCTGCGCAGAAAGGAAAAGATCTACGGCACAGGCAAGTACCCCCACTTCGAGGTTTCGTGGGGCACGGAGTTTGCCGAGACCGAGCTTACCCGCAGCTACCGCAAGCTGCCGCATCTGCCCGAGTACGAAAAGGACATGGGCGACTACTGCCGCCGCATGATAGATATTCAGGTGTCCGGCCTTGTAAAGCGCATGGAGTATGCAAATCTCGACCACTGCGTCGTCGGCATCTCCGGCGGCGTTGACTCGACCCTGTGCGTCATGATCTGCGCCGAGGCAATGAAGAGAATGGGACTGCCTTCAACGAATGTCGTTGCCTGCACCCTCCCCTGCTTCGGCACCTCCTCCCGCACGAAGTCCAATGCCATCATCGTCGCCGAGCAGGTCGGCGCCGAGGTTCGTGTAATCGATATCGGCGAGAGCGTGTACAAGCACTTTGACGATATCGGCCACGCCCACGACGACTACTCCATCGCATTTGAAAACGCTCAGGCTCGTGAGCGCACGCAGGTGCTCATGGACATTGCAAACAAGGTCAACGGTCTTGATGTCGGCACCGAGGATCTCAGCGAGTTTGTCGACGGCTGGTGCACCTACAACGGCGACCACACCAGCATGTACGATGTCAACATGGGTCTTACCAAAACTCAGGTTCGTGCAGGCGTGAGATACATTGCCCAGCACACTGAGGACAAGGTCCTCGCCGACGCACTGTGGGATGTTCTCGACTGCCCGGTAACGCCCGAGCTGCTGCCCATCCACGACGATCAGATCGAGCAGAAGAGCGAGGAGAATGTCGGCTCTTACAGCCTGCAGGACTTCTTCACCCACAAGATGATGATCTGCGGCTTCAGCCCGGCAAAGACCCTGCGTATCGCAAAGGTCGCATACGGCGACGAGTTTACCGACGAGGAGCTTATCAAGTGGATGCGCAGCTACTGCAAGCGCTACTTCTCGCAGCAGTTCAAGCGCAGCTGCCTCATGGACGGCCCCGCCGTCGAGGATTTCTCCGTCTCGCCGAGAAACGGCTTCCTCATCCCCTCGGATGCCGAAAACAGCCTGTTCATGGCAAGCGTCGATTCCTTCGACAAGTAATCAAACAAAAAAAAGACTGACGCAGAGTTTTCTGCGTCAGTCTTTTTTTGACGGCACCGGTCGGTAACAGTGCCGAACAATTGGGGAGATGGAGATAATTATTTATCAGGATGGAGAGTTCCTGAAGGATAATAAAGAAAGTATGGACAAATCGTGTATCTGTCTTCGCTTCGGCTATAATATACACTGTGCATCCCTATTACGCAAGAGAATAAAAATCATAATGATTATGATTTCTTGGAATATAGTTAATTTATTCACTCTTGATTATTCTTTACAGATAGGTTATACTGACCGAGTATTACACAAACGCATACCCTCATGCTGCGGCATGAATAATAAGACAGCTTGTAAAAAAACATGGAAACAACAGAAATCCAATACGCAGCAGGGGGAGTGTGAGGGGGTAACGAAGTGTCGGTGCGGTAGTGAATGACATGCCGGGGCATGTCAGAGCCGCAGCGAGAAAGGCCCTGCCTCAAAAATGTGGCGTGTTTTGAAGCGTGCAAAAAAGTCACAGAACTTTTTTGACGCACTGGATAAGAATTGGGAGGTTTTTATGGCGATACAGAAATATCAGGCATTCGTCAAGGTGGCCGAGCTCGGCAGCATTACCAAGGCGGCCGAGGCAATGGGCTACACTCAGTCCGCCGTCAGTCGCATGATCGCCGACCTCGAGGATGAATGGAACCTCAATCTTCTGCGCAGGAACAGGGGCGGCCTGTCACTGTCGTCCGACGGTGTTATGCTGCTGCCGTATATAAAGGAAATGTGCTCTCGCTTCGAGTCATTGCAGGAGCAGGCAAACGCCCTCAAGGGTCTGGAGACCGGCTTCATCCGCATCGGCTCGTGCTCGAGCTTTTCCACGCAGTGCCTGCCTGCGATACTCAAGGAGTTTGAGCTGCGCTATCCGAGGATAATCTTTCAGCTTCAGAACATGGAGTATTCGGACACCGAGGACGCATTGTGCGCCGGCGAAATTGACTGCGGCTTTATAAGCGCCCCGTTCTCGCCCGACCTTGATGTAACGATGCTCATGCGTGACCGTATGCTCGCCGTTCTGCCGCCGGATCACCCGCTGGCGGATGCAAGGGTCTACCCAATGGCGAATCTGAGTCAGGAACGCATCGTCAGGCTCACGGATGAGTCGAACAACGAGGTCTCGAAGATATATGAAAGCTTCAAGGACCTTATAAGCTCGCCACTGAGCACCTATTGCGAGGTCAACGACGACTACTCGGTCATGGCAATGGTAGAAAGCGGTCTGGGAGTTTCGATGCTCTCGGAGCTTGTTACAAAGCGCATGCCGTTTAACATCTGCCTTAAAGAGTTTGATCCGCCGCAGTACCGTGATATCGGCGTTGCGGTCAAGAAAGGCCGTCGCCCGTCACCGGCAACGGAGCGTTTTATCGAAGTCGTGCTCGAATTTTTTGAAGACAATAAATACAAAATCCCGAATCAGTGAAGATTCGGGATTTTTTCTTATCATTTGCAAACGAGCTCGCCGTTTTCGACATCAATCGTGATGACATGGCCGGCTTCCATCTCGCCGGACAGTATCGTCTTTGCGATAAGCGTCTCGACGCTTGCCTGCAGGTATCTTTTGAGCGGTCTTGCGCCGAACACGGGGTCAAAGCCATGCTCGATGATGAGCTGCTTTGCGGCGTCGGTGATCTCAAGACCCAAGGTCTTGTCGGCAAGACGCTTTTTGAGCGATTGCGTAAGGATATCGATGATGCCGTTAAGCTCTGTCTTGGTGAGGGGCTTGAAGCAGATGATCTCGTCAAGACGGTTGAGAAACTCCGGCCTGAACTGTCTGTGCAGCTCGCCGAACACGCTGTTTTTAGCGTCCTCTGTGATATTGCCGTCATCGTCGATGCCGTCGAGCAGATACTGACTGCCGAGGTTAGAGGTCATGATGATGATGGTGTTCTTGAAGTCGACCGTTCTGCCCTGCGAGTCGGTAATTCTGCCATCGTCAAGGATTTGCAGCAGAATGTTGAAAACATCCGGGTGCGCCTTTTCGATCTCATCGAACAGGACGACGGAATAGGGCTTTCTGCGCACGGCTTCGGTCAGCTGGCCGCCCTCGTCATAGCCGACATATCCGGGAGGTGCACCGATAAGGCGGGAGACTGAGAATTTCTCCATGTACTCGGTCATATCGATACGCACGATGTTGTGCTCATCGTCAAACAGGCACTCGGCAAGCGCCTTTGCAAGCTCCGTCTTGCCGACGCCGGTCGGGCCAAGGAACATGAAGCTGCCGATGGGACGGTTCGGGTCTGCGATACCGGCACGGGAGCGCCAAATGGCCTCGGTGACCTTCTGCACGGCCTCGTCCTGACCTATCACCCTGCGGTGGAGAACATCGTCAAGGTGCAAAAGCTTTTCTCTTTCGCCCTCCATGAGCTTTGCCACGGGGATGCCCGTCCACTTTGCGACGATACCGGCTATCTCCTCTTCGGTCACGGTGTCATGCACCATGCTGTTTGACTTGCGCTCCTCGCTGTTTTTCTCCGCCTCTTGGAGCTTACGCTCAAGTGCGGGCAAGTCGGAGTACTTGAGCTTTGCGGCGGTCTCATACTCGTATCTGAGCTGGGCATTCTCGATATCGGCGTGCATCTTCTCGATCTCGGCCTTGAGGTTCTTGACCTCATCAACACTGCTCTTCTCACTTTCCCAGCGGGACTTCTGCTCCTTGAACTTATCCTTGAGGTTTGCAAGCTCCTCGCTGAGCTTTTCAAGACGCTCCATCGAGAGACGGTCGGTCTCCTTCTTAAGCGCCATTTCCTCGATCTCGAGCTGCATTATCTTGCGGCGGACATCGTCAAGCTCTGCGGGCATGGAGTCTATCTCCGTGCGGATGAGCGCACATGCCTCATCGACAAGGTCAATTGCCTTATCAGGCAGGAAACGGTCGGTTATATAGCGGTCGGAAAGCGTTGCGGCGGCGACAAGGGCGTTATCGTGGATGCGAACACCGTGGTACACCTCGTAGCGCTCCTTGAGGCCACGGAGAATGGATATCGTGTCCTCGACCGTCGGCTCATCGACCATGACAGGCTGGAACCTACGCTCAAGAGCTGCGTCCTTTTCGATATACTTGCGGTACTCGTCGAGCGTTGTCGCACCGATGCAGTGCAGCTCGCCTCGTGCAAGCATAGGCTTGAGCAGGTTGCCTGCGTCCATGCTGCCCTCGGTCTTGCCGGCGCCGACTATGGTGTGCAGCTCATCGATAAAGAGGATTATCTTGCCCTCGGACTGCTTGATCTCCTCCAGAACGGCCTTCAGACGCTCCTCAAATTCGCCGCGGTACTTTGCACCGGCTATCAGTGCGCCCATATCCAGCGAGAATATCGTCTTATCCTTAAGTCCTTCGGGGACATCGCCACGCACGATACGCTGGGCAAGCCCCTCGGCGATGGCGGTCTTGCCGACACCGGGTTCGCCTATGAGAACAGGGTTGTTCTTCGTCTTTCTCGACAGGATGCGGACGACATTCCTTATCTCGTTATCACGGCCGATGACCGGGTCAAGCTCCTGCTTTCTTGCACGCTCGACAAGGTCTGTGCCGTACTTTTTAAGTGCGTCATAGGTATTCTCGGGGTTATCGCTCGTAACGGGGCCGTTCTTGACCTTGGCAAGCTCGGCGGTAAAAGCAGACTTCGTGATGCCGTGGTCTGCCAAAATGCGCTTCACTGCCGGCGTTGCGGCGGCAAAAATACCTATCATCAAATGCTCGACGGAAAGGTACTCGTCGCCGAGGCTCTTTGCCGATTTCTCGGCTGCCTGCATCACCCTGTCGGCCTCACGGGACAGGTACACATCCGTGTCGCCCGTGACCTTGGGCAGCGCCGCAATTGCGGTGTCGAGCTCTGCAAGCACGGTGTTGCAGTCAACGCCCATCTTGCCCAGCAGCGACGGGATGAGTCCGCCGTCCTGATCGACAAGAGCATACAGGATATGCTCCGGCGTTATATATTGGTTCTGATTTTCCTGCGCCATCGACTGCGCAGTCTGTATTGTCTCAATTGTTTTCTGGGTGAAGTTCTGTGCATTCATGGCACTGACCTCCTTATATCAAAATTTCCATCCTTCTGAGCAACGAGAAGTAGCATGCCTCGATATCCCTTGCATCAAAGCGTCCGGAGAGGTAGCCCTTCATCATTGAGTCGAAGAGCTTGATGTATTCCGAAAGCACGCTTGCAAGCTCCTCGGAGCTGCAATCTCGGCTCGGAATTGCGATGGAGCGGATAAACTTGCCGTCGTAAAGCGCATACTTCGGTGCGTTTGCGCCCAAAAGCGGCCGCAGGTGAGCATCCTCAATGCTCTTCCAAATGCGGAAAAATTCGCTCATCGAGCGGATTAGCGCCGCCGACTGTGTGCGGAAAATGACGGTCAGCTCGCCGAGGCAGTCGCTGTCGCCACGGTACAGCTCGACCTCGTACTTGACGGTCGGGCGGTATTTATACTCAAGTGAGGACTTGAGCGACATGGTCATCGCATTGGGCGAGACAAACGGTACAAGCTCCCTTGACGGGGTCATGAGCTGCTCGATAGCAGTGAAAATGTCGTTTATCCTGCGTTCCGGGGTGACCAGATCAACATGCTCGGCAAGGATCTGATTGATGAGGTTCGAGCGGTTGGTGCCCATACGGTGCGCCAGACGATCTACCTCGGCAACCACATCTTCACTGAGCATTAAGCTGTATAATGTCTTTTTCATGTTCGTCTGCCTTTCTTTTTTCCCTTTGAGCTTATCATAGTCTCATTTTTCTAATTTGTCAAGTATTTTATATAAATATTTTTACGAATTATATAGAAAATAATAAAAACAGGGTTGTTAAGCCCTGTTTATTATTTGTAGATCTCTGCTGATATAAACTGGCGACCTTTTTTGGATATTCCGCCCGCTGCACCGACCGTACCCTTGCCGCAGCCTCGCAGGGAGATGACATCGCCCTCGTGAACAGCGCTGTCAAGCTTCATGCACACGGAGTAATTTAAGCTTGCGTCACCTGCCGTTATGCGCTCGGCAGCGGCGGTGCGGGAGAGATTGAACATTCCGGCGCACACTGCGTCAAAGCGCAGGCTCTTGACCGAAAAGGTCACCTTTTTGACCTTGCGTTCGGGAGCTTTAAGCTCGTTGAGTTCGATTTTTGCGGTCTTGACCCCATATCTGCCGACCTTGTCGAGCCCGTCGAGCAGGTGCCGCTCAACGCTCGGCAGGCAGAATATCGTCGCCGTGTCACCGGTCACCCAGATATCGCCGAGCCACTCACGCTTGATGCCGAGACCCAGTGCAGCGCCCATATAATCACGGTGCGCAGGCTCGCCGAAGCCCGCCTTTGCGCTGACGGCGCAGATGTAATCGGCAGCGTCCAGATCGTCCGACTCCATATAAAACGGCAGGAAGAATGCAGCCTTGCGCTCGCAGTCCGGGTGTCCGCCGGTGAGCACCATTTTGCAGTCTGCCGCAGCCGCCCACTTTGTGAGTGCAAACTGCTCGGCAGGCGTCAAAAACGCCGTGTGCGTGACGGATGATGTCCGCTCGCAGCGCTCAGCCAGGTCTGCCGCTCTTTTTAAAAGTTCATCGTTTTCCATCAAGATACTCCGCAATCTGCTGCTTTGCAAATTTAAGTTCGTTTATAAACTCGCCCGACGACATACGCAGAACGCCCGAGCGCAGCGCCGACAGACGGATAAGGCTGTCGTTTGTGATGACCCGCACGGCGTAATTTTTGCCGATGTCGTTTGCAAGCTTCTCGATATACATATCGGCAGTCTCGTTCTGTTTGGTGTAGGCAATGTGGATACCCTCGGTTTCCTTTTCGCCGGGGTTTCCCTCGACCTTATAGCCGTCGAACACCAAGACAAGCTCGCAGTCCTTAAAGCCACGGTAGCTTTTCAGGATATCGATAAGCCGTGTCCTTGCAAGGTCAAGATCGTCCTTGGCAAGCTCATTTAACTCATCCCACGCAAACAGCAGGTTATAGCCGTCGACGATGAGATACTCCCGCTTCGTCGGCTCGATAACGACATTTTGCGTTGCTGCCGACACGGGTCTGGTGTACTCACGGCGGCGGATAGGGCCGAACTCCCGCTCCATTATTGCCTCAAGCTCCTTGTCGTCAAGGCTGAAGTTGCGGGGGCGGTACACAGGCTCGGAGGTCTTTTCCCTGCCGTAGCCGGTGTCTATGTGCATGTGTTCGGCGACCTTATCCCACTTGACGGCAACACCCGCTCCGTGCGAGCAGAATACCGAGTCCGGCGTATTTTCAAGGTCGGCCTCGGGGTCGTAGTCGATGCCGTCGAGCACCGTCTGCGTATTGTGGCAGGGTCTGTACCCTGCGGGCATGGTCGTGAGCCTGCCCCTGCCGGAGGTGTAGGACGCAAGCTCGGCGGCATAGCCGTTGAGCTCGGAAACCGGCGCAAGCCCGTGTATGACGCTGCTGCTCTCGGTCTCAAATTCTCCGCTCATGGCTCTGATATCGCTTATGGCACGGCCGATCTGCTCCGGCGGCACCTCGAGCGTGAACTCATACCACGGCTCAAGCAGCACGCTTTCGGCCTTCATAAGTCCCTGACGCACCGCACGGCAGGCGGCCTCTTTGAAGTCGCCGCCCTCGGTGTGCTTGACATGCGCCCTGCCGGCGATGAGCCGGATGCGAATATCGGTTATGGGCGAGCCTGTAAGCACGCCCTTGTGTTCCTTTGATGCGAGACTTGTGAGTATGCTCTGCTGCCACTCGCGAGAGAGCATATCCTCGGGGCAGTCGCTGCAAATGCTTATACCGCTGCCCTGCTCGGTCGGCTCTAACACCAAGTGTACCTCGGCATAATGCCGCAGCGGCTCAAAATGTCCGACACCTAAAACAGGTGCTTTTATCGTCTCACGGTACATGATGCCGCCGAGATCCATCGTGACATCCATGTCGAAGCGCTCCTTTATGAGCGCACACAGCACCTCGGTCTGCACCCTGCCCATGAGCTGCACACGAATTTGCCTGAGCTGCTCGTTCCACATGATGCGCAGCATGGGATCCTCGTCCTCAAGCTGCCGCAGCTTCGGAAGCGCCGTGCGTGCGTCAACGCCATTGGGGAGGTTGATGCGGTAGGCCATCACCGGCTCCAAAACAGGCGCAGCACCCTCGCTTTCGCAGCCGAGCCCCTGCCCCGGGAAAGTCTCCGACAAGCCCTGAACGGCGCATACGGTGCCCGCTGGTGCCTCATCGACGGCTTCGAACTTTCCGCCCGAGTAAATGCGGATGCCCGTGACTTTTTCGCCGTTTATCTCGTCACGGTTTTTTAAGCTGCCGCCGGTAATTTTCATGCAGGTAAGTCGGGTGCCCTTCGTGTCACGCAAAATTTTGAACACCCTTGCGCCAAAGGCATCGCCGTACTGCGGCTGCACGGTATAGTCCTCAAGGAAGTGAACAAGCTCGCCCACGCCGTCAAGTTTAAGTCCCGAGCCGAACAGCACTGGAAAGAGCTTTCTTTCGGCGACCATGCGTGTGATATCGCCGTCGGGAACACTGCCTGTCTCCATGTAGCTTTCAAGCGTCTGCTCGTCGCACATTGCGGCGGTCTCGCACCAAGCCGCATCGTGCTCTGCCGAAAAATCGATGCAGTTATCCGTCAAATGCTCCCGTATATCCTCGAGTATGCGCTTTTTATCCGCACCCGTGAGATCCATCTTCGTTGCGAAAATTATCGTAGGGACGCTGTGCTTTCTCAGAAGCCGCCAAAGCGTTTCCGTGTGTGCCTGAACGCCGTCGGTTCCGGAAATGACGAGCACGGCGTAGTCAAGCACCTGCAGGGTGCGCTCGGTCTCGGCGGAAAAATCCACATGTCCCGGCGTGTCAAGCAGGCACAGCTCGACCTTATCGGTTCTAAGCTGCGCCTGCTTTGAAAATATCGTTATGCCCCTCGCCCGCTCAAGCTCGTGGCTGTCAAGCGAGGTGTTTTTGTGGTCTACCCTGCCTAACTTGCGGATGCTTCCGCAGGTGTAGAGCATGGCTTCCGACAAGGTCGTTTTTCCGGCATCCACATGTGCGAGTATGCCGAGTACAAGCTTTTTCATTTTACATCCATGTCGATGAGCTCATATTCACGGCTGCCGACGCCGATCTCGGCTGCGGCCTCGATGGTGTGCACGCCGTGGCGGGATTCGATACGCTCAATGAGGTCGGCCTTGCCCTCGTCGTCGCTTGCGTACACAAGGTCGAGGCAGGCCTGGTCGAGTGCCACGGGGTCGAGGGAGGACAGGATGCCGATATCCTTAATCTTGGGGTCGGCGGCAACTGCGCAGCAGTCGCAGTCAACGGACATGTTGCACATGATGTTTACATACGCCATCTTCCCGTGCATATACTCAACAACGCTCTTTGCAGCATCCGCCATGCACTCAAGGAAGCTGTCGTGATCTGCCGTCCAAATTGCGTTTACATCCTTAACACCGTGGATATATGCCTTGCCGTGGGATGAGGCAATGCCGATGGAGATGTTTTTAAGTGCGCCGCCGTAGCCGCCCATGGGGTGACCCTTGAAGTGGGACAAAACGAGCATGCTGTCGTAATCGGCGAGGTTTTTGCCGACATAGTTTACATCAAGATGCTTGCCGCCGTGGACAGGCAGCTCCATTTCGCCGTCAGCGTCCATGATATCGACATCGGCGATCTCCGTCCAGCCGTGCAGGAGCATGGTCTTTTTGTGCGCCTCGGTGGTGTTGCGGCCGCCGTCGTATGCGGTGTTGCACTCGACGATAGTGCCGTTAACATGCTCGACTATATCCTTCATAAAGGCAGGGCGCAGGAAATTCTGATTGCCGGGCTCGCCGGAGTGCAGCTTCACGGCGACATTGCCCTCAAGCTTAATGCCAAGCATATCAAACGCTCTGATCGCACCCGCAGGGCTCAGATCTCTTGTGAAATATACTTTGTGCTTTTCCATATCGCTTCTCCTTTGCATTTAATTTACCTTCCCATTATATAATATCTTGCCCTTTTCTTCAAGATAAAGTATTATATATGTATGAAAGCATTTCTTATCGTTTGGGCAGCCGTGACCGTGCTGCTTTTAATATGCCTCGTCGTAGGCTATACATTCGTTTGCCTGCTGATAAAACGGCAGGATATTATCCGTTCGCCCGAAAACGGCGGCAAATCCTCAAGCCTTCTTGAGCCGACGGGTGATGCGCTCTGGGCGTATAATATCCCGAAGTTCCGGCCGTTTCGTGAGCTTCCGTTTGAAACGGCGGAGATACGCTCGTTTGACTCTCTCACGCTCCGAGCAGACTTCCTGCGCGGCGAACCCGACACCGGTGTGACTGTGATATTCTGCCACGGCTATAAGTCCGAGCCTGCATTTGACTTTGCCGCAATGTATGACTTTTACCGCAGCTTGGGGTACAACCTTGTGTACCTGCACATGCGGGCCCACGGCAAGAGCGAGGGCAAATACATCGGCTTCGGCGCACTCGACAGGTTCGATGTGCAGCGCTGGACGAAAAAAGCCGCCGAGCTGTTCCCGGGAACCTCAATATTCCTGCACGGTATGTCCATGGGCGCAGCAAGCATTTTGCAGAGTGCAGACCTGGAGCTTGACCCCGCCGTGTGCGGCATTATCGCCGACTGTGGCTTTTCGAGCACCAACGAGGTGTTTCGAAATCTCATCGGCGGCATGTACCACCTGCCCGCCACCCCGTTTGTAGACATTTTCGAGGCCGTGAACCGCATGGTCGCAGGCTATGGCTTTACAGACGGCGACTCGGTGCGCAGCATGGCGCAGTCGAAGCTGCCGCTTGCTTACATCTGCGGCGACTGCGACAGGTATGTGCCGCTTGACATGGCAATGCGCATTTATGATGCCTGCGTGCAGGACAAGGTTCTTCTCATAGCAAAGGGCGCCGGCCACGCCGCAAGCTTCATGGTCGAGAACGAAAAATACAAGAGCTTAGTTACGGAATTTATAAATACTCATAGGAAAGAGGATGAATAATGGGAGAAAAAACACCCGCAAAGAAAAAGGGCATAGGTGCTCTTAACTGGACGCTGCTGCTCGTCATCGGCTTCTCGGCGCAGATAGCCTGGGTGATCGAGAACAACTGGTTTGCAAACTTTTTGTACTCGGACTTCGGCGCTCAGTTAGGCGTTGTGACGGCTATGACCATCTGCTCGGCGACCGCAACCACCTTCTCGGCGCTGTTTTTCGGAACGCTGTCGGATCGCATCGGCTCACGCAAAAAGCTCATCACATGGGGCTCAATTCTGTGGGGCGTCTTCACCATCGCATTCGGCATGACCCACTACCTGCGTGACAGCATTTACAACAATGTCATGCTCATCGGCGTTACCATTGTCGCTGCCGACACCATCATGAGCTTCTTCGGCTCCATGGCAAACGACGCGGGCTACAACGCATGGTATGCCGACATGATGGACGACTCAAACTCGGGTCAGATAGGCGCAGTCGCCGCAACCCTGCCCGTTATCGGCACCCTTGTCGGCACGCTCGTCGGCGGCATGTTCGTTAACAGCGAGTATCTCACCCGCACGAACCCGCAGGGCGGCTATATCGCATTTTTCACCATTGCCGGTGCGGTGACCATTTTGGTGGGTATAGCGTCGTTCTTTCTCCTCAAGGACGACCCAAAACTGAAACCCGTCAAGGACGGCTCGTTCTGGCACCAGTTCGGCTCGACCTTTAATTTTAAGCGCTTTGTCGCAAACAAGGAGCTTGCTCTCGTTTTCCTGACGCTGTGCATCTTCTTCATCGGCTACAACTGCTATTTCATCCACATCATGAACTGGATGAACTACACCCTCGGTTTTAATGACCCGAGCCTCATTTTAGGCATCCCGCTCGTTATCGCCGTGCTTATCTCCATCCCCTTTGTCGGCATCATCAACAACAAAAAGGTGCCGTTTGTTGCATTCCTCGCAACGGCGCTGAGCATACTCGGCTGCCTGTTCGTGTTCTTCGTCGTCGGCAACATGGCCGACAGCTTCGACACGGAAAATGCGCTGAATATCGCCGCAAACTGGCCATGCTTTGTCGGCATTATCCTCGTCGGCATCGGCTATGTCATCTTCATGCAGTCGATGACCGTGTGGATGAAGCGCCTGTACCCCGAGGAGCACCGTGGTCAGTTCGAGGGCATCCGCATCATGTTCTTCGTGTTCTTCCCGATGATTGCAGGCCCGCTGCTTGCCGACCCCATCTGCCGTGCGTTCGGCGAAAAGGTGTATCAGGTCGTCATCGACGGCAGCCTCAAGTTCGTCACCGGCCCCGAGGCGCAGGCTTTGGGCTATGATATCACGCAGATCGCCGAGGGCTACCTGCCGGTAAACGAGCTGTTTATCGCCGCCGCCGTCGTCACACTGCTGTCGCTTATCCCCATGTACTTTGCGTCCAGGCTCTATAAGCAGCGCAACGGTTAAGTTTATAAGTATAAGCAGAGTATAAGCAAAAAACTGCCCCCATCAATTTGATGTGAGCAGTTTTTCTATCGTTATTGCAACGCCGTGTTCGTCGTTTGTCGGGCAGATGTAGTCTGCGGCGGCAAGGCAGCGCTTGCTTGCGTTTTTGACCGCAATGCCCAGCCCCGCAAAGGCGAGCATGTCTGCGTCATTGTCGCCGTTTCCGAATGCGGCGATGTGCTGCGGCGGGATGTTCAGAATTTGTGCAAGTCTTTGCAATGCCGCACCCTTGCCTGCTTCGGCGGCGGATATCTCGATAAGTCTCGGCGAGGAGCTCGTGACATACACATCGGAAAGCCGCTTTGTTTTCTCCCAAAGCTCAGCCTTGTGCTCCAAGGTTCCGCACATGATATCCACGCTGTCAAGCTCGGCGATGTGCCGCCGCATGAAGCCCGGCATATCGTCAACGGGGATGCGGGTCGTTTTCACATAATCGACATACGCCGGAGAGCAGCCGAAGCGCAAGGGCTCCCGGTAATACTCGCCGTCGCAATACGGCTGACCGTCGACAAACGCCTCGAAGCGCTCGCCGCTAAAGGTCTCAAGGAGTCGCTCGACCACCTGCGGTCCGAGCGTGAAGCTCAAAAGCCGTGTGCGGCTGTGCATATCCTCGATGCACGCGCCATTTGAGCAAATGGCGTAGCGGATGCCGTCAATTTGCAGCACCGACTGCGGCAGGGACTTAAACGCTCTGCCCGAGGCTATGACCACCTGTGTGCCCGATTTTACGGCGTTTGCTATCGTCTGTGCCGTCTCGGGCGCTAAGCTTGCATCGGAGCGCAGCGTGGTGTCGTCAAGGTCGAGCGCAATGAGCTTTATCTTTTTATCAGTCATTTTCATCACCGTGACCATCATAGCACGAACGGCACAAATCGTAAAGTTGACGGAAGCGGCAAATAAATGTATAATCGGCATAAATCGAGCTAAGGAGTGAAAAAAATGTCCAAAAGCAAGAAAACCCTGATCGCCGTTATCGTGCTTATAGCCCTTTGTGCGGCAGCATTTTGTATATGGTACTTGTGCGGCCCGTCAAAGGACGCAAGCAGTGGAGAAAAGCAAATATGCGTCACCGTCGTTCATGCCGACGGAAGCCGGAAACAGCTTACCGTTTCCACGGATGAGCAATTTCTCCGTGGTGCGCTCGAAAAAGAGGAGCTCATCTCCGGCGATGAGAGCCAGTACGGTCTTTTCGTGACCACTGTTGATGGCGAATCTGCCGACAGCGCCAAGCAGGAGTGGTGGTGCTTTTCAAAGAACGGTGAAATGCTCAGCACCGGCGTTGACGACACTCCCATCGCCGACGGAGAAAGCTACGAAATCACTCTGACGGTGGGATATGACGGATAAGCTATCCCTGCGCGATATGTGTTTTCTTGCCCTCATGGGGGCGCTCATGCTCGCCTCTCAGGTCGCCATGGCGGCATTGCCGAACATACACATAGTCGCACTTTTGATAATCATAACAACGCTGTGCTTTTCGTGGCGTGCGCTGTTTTCCGTTGCGCTGTTTGTTCTGCTTGAGGGACTTATCTACGGCTTCGGCATATGGTGGATAAGCTATCTGTACGCTTGGCCGCTGCTTGTGCCGATAGTTATTTTATTCCGCAAAAGCGATTCGGCGCTTTTCTGGGCGGTCATCGCCGGAGCGCACGGGCTGTTTTTCGGTGCAATGACCGCTATCCCTTATCTGTTCATCGGCGGCCGGGAGGCGGCAGTATCGTACTGGATAAGCGGCATTCCCTTCGACCTGCTGCACTGTGCGGGAAACTTTGTCGTCACACTCATTCTATTAAATCCGCTTTTGAAGCTCACCCGCAAACTAATATAAAACTCGGACAGGCAGCTGTCCGAGTTTTTTGTCAAAACACTATCTTTATCCTGCGGCGCAGGCTCTCAAGCTCGTGATGGCTTCCGGCAACGCACTTTTCGCCGTCGAGCGCCCAAGTGAGCTTTTTAAGGCACTCTATCTCCACCTTGTCCGTGCGGCAGAAGGAGATAAGGTCGTTATTTAAGTTCTGGCTGCCGAGAGCATTTATCGTCGCCTGAAGCTCCATGGGCGAGGTCGGACGGCGGATTAACAGCACCTCGAACAGGCCGTCATCAGCCACGACCTTCTGCCCGAAGTAGTCGAGCGCACCGGCAAGGCCGCTTGAGGATGCAACGATGCCGAAAATGAACTCGTTTTCCTCGGTCACACCGTTTATCGTTACACGCAGGCGCTCGCTTTGAAGCTTGTTGAGATCCTTTATGCCGTCAAGCACATACGCATAGAAGCCTAACTTATTTTTAAGCCGCTGGGGCGTTGTGTACGGAAGCCAAGTGAATGCACCGAAGTCGGCGGCATTTATGAAATACTTATCGCCGAGCTTGCCGACATCGACAAGGTGCTCGCTGCCCTCGACGATGTTCCTTGCGGCCTTTTTAATGTCGCTGCTGATACCGTGGAACTCCGCAAAATCGTTCGTTGAGCCGGAGGGCATATAGCCTATCGGGAGATTCAGCCCCGCTTCTATCATGCCGCTCGCGACCTCGTTCATCGTGCCGTCGCCGCCGGAGCAGCAGACCATGTCAAAGTCCTTGGCGTAGGCCTTGACGAACTCTGTCGCATCGCCGCGACCCTTTGTCGGGAACAGGCTCACGGTGTAGCCTGCGTCCATGAATATGCCGGTTACCTCGGCAATATTGCGCATCATCTCGCCCTTGCCCGCAACGGGGTTCACGATGAGCATCATGCGCTTTTGCATCTCGGGCATTGAGCGTGCAAGCGCTTTCTCCGGTTCGGCCTTCGATTCCGAGCGGGAGCGGTCAAACCGCTCAAAGCGGGCGCGGACAGTCTCGTATATCGTCTTTGCGGCATTAAACGGGAAGTCCTTTTCACGGTTGCGCACCATCTCCATGGGGTCGACAGCACCGCTTAAGCAGGTATCGACAAGGTTCACCATGCCCGACGAGGTGTCCGCCTCAAGAGCATAGGAGTTGCCGGTCATGAACTCGATGTTGCGGCTCTCAACGCCGGGCACGGCGTCGATATACAGTATCGGCAGGCGCTTCATGACAGCCTCTGTCGTGCTCAGACCGCCGGCCTTTGTAATGATAAGGTCGGCAGCGTCCATGTACAGGCTCATTTTATCGGTAAAGCCGCATATCTTGATGCGAATATCATCTCCGGTCAAAAATTGCAGATCCTTTTCAAGCTGCTTGTTGCTGCCGCAGATGATGACAAGATCGTCGTTTTCGCCGAGCACCTCGCCTATCTTGTAGGCTATACTGCGTATAGGGCCGCAGCCCATGCTTCCGCAGCACATGAGAAGCACTCTGCCGTCCTCGGTAAGGCCGAGGGTGCGCCTTGCCGCAGCCTTATCGGTACGGCTTAAAAACTCCTCGCGCACGGGGATGCCGGAGGCAACTATCCTGTCGGCCCGAACACCCTGACTTATAAACTCGTCACGCAGCTTTTCATGCGGGATAAAGTAGCAGTCGGCGTCTATCTCCGACACACCCGGGGAGCAGGTGTAGTCGGTCGCAACAAAGAAGCTCGGGATATCTATCTCACGGCTTATGCGAAGCTCGGTCATCATCATAGCCGCAAAGATATGTACGCTTATAACGACATCGTACCCGCCGCTGAAAAGCTTTTTGCACAGCTCATCGGCGCCCTTGGCGTTTTGCTCATACAAGCCCTTCTGCGGCAGCATCTCGCTCATGCGGTAGCCTGCGCCGTAGAGCTTCGGGGCGTATTTGTATGCAAGAACATGCCCCTTGCTTATAAATTCCGCCTTTGCCTTGGGTAGAAAATCAAGCGCGTTTACTATGTCGCACCGGCTGCCGTTTTTCTCAAAATAGTCTTTTATCGCAGCAGCTGCACTGTTGTGTCCGCCGCCGGTATTGCAGCTTAGTATAAGTACCTTCACGCCTTGGCAAGCCTCCTTTTTCTTCTCTCCTCGAGCATCACAAGTCTCGGACGGTTGTATCTTTGGATGATTATAAACGGCACATTGCCGAGAATATTATACACAAGCCAAAAAGCAAACGCCCAGCCGCCTCGCCAGAACAGGAACAGCCCCAGCGACAGCACGATCAGCGCCCAGTGGACGCATTCGGCAACGCAGGTCTCGGCGATGAGCACATCCGTCCCCTGCTCCTTGGCGGCGGTCATTTTCTTTTTGACCATGTCGGGCATTATCTTGCTCATGTCGGGAAGATAGTCCTTCCAGCGCTTTATGCCTAACTTTTCGTACACCTTGCCGTTTTTCTCCCATTCGGCCGTGCGGTAGGGAAAGCCTTTTGCGTCAAACTTATTCCTTGGCAGAGCCTGTCCGACAAAATGCGACAGCACGCCGAGCGCCGCTATATATATTATACCGTACAAAAGCTTCATTTCTTCCCTCCGAGCAGCTTTATATATCTTGCCGTGTAAACGACAAGGCTCAAAATTATAAGTCCTGCGCATACTGCGGCGCTGGCGGCCGACACAGCCTGCGGGATAGTCGGCACGATGACATGCACCATCATGATGGCATAGATAACGCCCGTGCACAGCTTGCCGCACCAAATTGCGCTGTTGACGGTATCCGTCTTTTTAAGAACATACCAGCCCATGACTATCATGATAAGCTCCTTTACCACATGAAGCCCCAAAAGCCACCACATCGCCGGATAGCGCATGGCGACGCAGAACATCATGGCGCACTGCGTGAGCTTATCGGCCACGGGGTCTAACACCTTGCCGAGGTCGGTCACCATGTTGTACTTTCGTGCGACCCTGCCGTCGATGACATCGCTAAGTCCGCTGGCAGCGAGGGTTATGAGCGCTTCGGTGAAGTTTTCGTTCATGTAAAGCTGAATGAACAGCGGTATCAAAAGCAGGCGAAAATAGCTCAGCAGATTGGGTATGGAAAACGCCTCCTGCTTCAGCTGCTTGCCGATATCTCTCGTATTAGGTCCTTCGGACATTCCTCTCACCACCTTATCATTGTTCTTTTCGCCAACATTCTACCCCAATTGCAAAATTTCTTCAAGACACGGCGATGCACACCTTTGCGGATGTGTCCAATATTCGAGGGTTTTGCAAAGAAAATTTACAATTTATTAATTACTATACCCCACTTAATCACTATAATACACAGGGCTGTTTTGGGCCTATATCAAGGATGGAAGTGAAAACTATGAAAAAAAATTACGATGTTGCCATCATCGGCTGCGGAACCGCAGGAATTTTCGCCGGATACGAACTTATTCGCCGTCACCCCGACCTTAGGATAGTCGTGCTTGAGCAGGGCGGCGATATATACTCCCGCCACTGCCCCATCGTTGCGGGCAAGGTCAAGGAATGCATCCACTGCCCAGTATGCGACACCATGTGCGGCTTCGGCGGCGCAGGCGCATTTTCCGACGGCAAATATAATTTCACCACCGCTTTCGGCGGCTGGCTCACGGATTTCATGGACGACGACGAGGTCATGAAGCTTATAAACTATGTCGACACCGTCAACATGAAGTACGGCGCAACGGACAAGACCTTCTCCACCGACACTCCCGAGGCCAAGGCACTTGAGCGTGAGGCGCTCAAATACGACCTGCACCTTTTGCAGGCAAAGGTCAAGCATCTCGGAACCGAGAACAATCTGCGTATCCTGCAGAACATGTACGATGACCTTAAAAATGTCATCGAGTACCGCTTCCGTACCGCCGTTGAGGCCATCGACAGGCAGGGTGACGGCTATACGCTGACGCTTAAAAACGGCGATATAGTCGACTGCAAGTACCTCATCGCAGCCCCCGGCCGCAGCGGAGCCGAGTGGTTTGCAAACCAGTGCAAGAAGCTCGGCGTGCATCTTATAAACAATCAGGTCGATGTCGGTGTGCGTGTCGAGCTGCCTGCCACGGTTTTTGAGCACATCACCGATGTCGTTTATGAGTCTAAGCTTATATACCGCACCAAGCAGTACGGCGACAAGGTGCGTACCTTCTGCATGAATCCCTACGGCCATGTCGTTGCGGAAAATGTCGAGGGCATCAACACCGTCAACGGCCACTCGTACTCCGACCCCGCTCTGCAAAGCGATAACACAAACTTTGCCCTTTTGGTCTCGAGCCGTTTTACAGAGCCGTTCGACGAGCCGTACCGCTACGGCAAGCACATCGCTTCGCTGAGCAATATGCTCTCCGGCGGCGTTCTCGTTCAGCGCTTCGGTGATCTTGTCAAGGGTGTTCGCACGAACGAGCACCGTCTTGCGCAATCGATGACCCGCCCCACTCTCTCGGCAGCGGTTCCGGGCGATCTGAGCCTTGCGCTTCCTAAGCGGCAGCTTGACGATATCATTGAGATGATCTACGCACTTGATAAGATAGCCCCGGGCACGGCAAACTATGACACGCTGCTGTACGGCGCCGAGGTCAAGTTCTACTCCTCCCGTCTTGAGCTGTCCGGCGACCTTGAAACGCAGTTTTCAAACTTCTTTGCCATCGGTGACGGCGCAGGCATCACCCGTGGTCTTGCACAGGCTGCCGCCTCCGGCGTAAAGGCCGCGCAGGTCATTTCAGAGAGAATTTAATCGTAAAGAGAGAATTTAATCGTAAATAAAAATCTGCTGTATCGTACGATACAGCAGATTTTTCATATTATCTTCTCAACGCCGTGCATCGATTCCAGCACGGCAAAGCCGGCTCGATTCTGATAGTTTATCGTCCAGTAGCTGATGCCCGCAAGGTTATACTCCGAGACCAGCTGCAGGCGGGCTTTGACGCTCCTTGCGTCCTCGAACCACACCTCGTGGCGCACGCCGGATGGGTCTGTGTAATTAAAAAACGGTGCCTGCGCCTGCTCGTTGAATTTTATTTGCGCAAAGTTGGCCGCCGCAAGGTTCATGGCGGCGGTGTTGGATATCACGGAAGCCGCCCTGCCCTGCTGCCATGGCAGCACCCAGTTGTAGCCGTAGTTTGAAAAGCCAAGTAAGATCTTGCCAGAGGGAATTTTCGTCACGGCGTAGTCGAGCACCTTGCGCATCCGGTCGACCGGCGACACGGCCTGCGGAGCGCTGTAGGTATAGCCCCATTCGTAGGTCATAATGATGACACGGTCGCAGTACCTGCCGTGCGCTTCGTAGTCGTGGGCGGTGTAGAGCAGTCCGTATTGGTCATCGGAGGTCTTGGGCGCAATGGCGCTCGTGAGGTAGTACCCCTTGGGGTGCAGCGTCTCGGAAAGTTTCTTCAAAAAGGCATTGTACCCGGCTCTGTCAAAGGGGTAGACATATTCGATGTTAAGGTTCACACCGTAGTAGCCACGACTGCGAAGCGCCGCAAGAATGTTGTCGATAAGCGTGGTCTGAGCTGCATCGTCGGTGAATATCGCATGGGCGATATCGCTCGAAAAGCCGCCTGATGTGCCGATGTTTGTGAGCGTGAGCATTGGTGCAGTCGCCGTCTCATACGCACGACTTATCATGCGCTTATCGTCAACCGGCGTGATGCCGCCGGCAGCGTCGATGTGCCACGAAAACGGGCACAGAAACGTCATGTACGGCAGCGCTTCGGAAAGCACGGTGTCGCTTATATTGGGGTAAGCGTAGCCGTTTACCTCTATCTGACCCTGCGGTGCGCTGCCCCCGGGGATGACGAGCGTCTGCCCCACCGTGAGCCGGTCGGGGTCCGACAGTGCGTTTATGTAGCTCAGCTCCGTCGGCGATACGCCGAATTTGCGGGCTATGGAATACAGGCTGTCGCCTTTGGAAACAACAAAAATTCTCATACCGTCACCTCTCGGTTCATGGTATGAGAATGGGGTCTCAAATGTTCTTGCCGTTTAGCTTTGCCGATATCAGCTCGTCGCCGTCGTAGCTGAGCTTCAGCGAGAAAAACGGTTCGTTTTCGTCTAACAGTCGGAGGAAAATTTTATCTCCCTCCCAGAGTGTGAGCTTCATAAGCTCGCTTTTTTTGATCCACTCAAGCTCGCCCTCGTCGCATGCGCCTATCTCGCCCTCAAATTCATCGGCGGTGAACAGGTGCATATACTCGGTCGGGCAGACGGTATTCACAAAGGTGACGATGCCACGGTAGCGCCATGAGGTGAGCCGAAGCCCCGACTCCTCATACACCTCACGCAGCAGGCACTCCTCGGGGCTTTCGCCCTTTTCAAACTTGCCGCCGAGGCCTATCCACTTGTCACGGTTAATATCGTTTTCCTTTTTCACACGGTGGAGCATTAGGTACTCGTCGCCGTGCTCTATGTAGCAAAGTGTCGTATTTATCATATCAGAGCTTGAACTTTGCATCGTACTTTGCAAAGCTTTCCTTGAACTGATCGGTGGTCTCCTCCATGAGCTTGTTGTAGTAATCGTGCGTCTCGAGTGCGCCGCTTGCAAGCTCTATCATGGCAACGCCGATATTCGAGCAGTGGTCGGCCATGCGTTCGAGATTGGTCAGCAGGTCGTTGAACACAAAGCCGAGCTGCAAAGTGCAGGTACCATCGCTAATGCGGTTGATGTGGTGCAGCTTCATCTCGTCGCACAGGCTGTCTATCTTCTCCTCCAAGGGTTCAATACGATATGCGACGCTGAGGTCATCCTCGACAAAAGCCTTTACAGCCAGCGCTACTATCTCCGACACGGCAGAGCGCAGTACAGACAGCTCATGTGTTGCGTACTTTGAGAAGTTGAGCTTCTTATCGTGCATCTCCTGCGCACATTCTGCGATATTCAGCGCATGGTCGCTCATACGCTCAAAGTCGGTTATCGAGTGCAGGTACTTGCCGACCATGATATTCTGCTGCTTTGTAAGCTCAAGCCTCGTTATCTGAACAAGATATGTACCAAGCTTATCCTCGTAGCGGTCGACGAGCTCCTCCTCCTTCTGCACCTCGGCAAAGCCGTCCTTAGTGTATTTATCCACAAGCGACAGCGCATCGGTGACATTCTTCACGACGCAGCGTGCCATGGAGTTTATGACCTGGCGGCTCTGCTCAATGGAGAGCGCCGGATGAGTAAGGAAGCGCTCCTCCAGAAGGTCCATATCGCGCAGGCCCTTGAGGCGCTCCTTGTCGTCCTTGACAAAGAGCGAAACGAACTTCTCGATAAGTCCGGTCATGGGTGCAAGTATCATGACGATGACGACCCTGAAAAGTGTGTTTACGAATGCGATGCTCACCGCCGTCATGCTTCGGCTCATAAAACCAAAGTGCACGAATGCATTGATGGCATAGAATATAACGCTGACGATGACAACGCCGAAAAGGTCAATAATGAGATACGAAAGTGCCGTGCGCTTGCCGTCTGCGCTTGCGCCCATTGCCGACAGCAGCACCGGAACTGCAGCGCCGATGGCAATGCCCATGATGATGGGGAATGCGACCTCAAAGCTCACGGCGCCGGTAATTGCAAGCGCCTGCAAAATGCCGACGGCAGCCGAGGCGCTCTGCAGAACACTCGTAAACGCCATGCCGACGATGATGCCGAGGATGGGGTTTGAAAAATCGGTGAGTATGCGTACAAAACTTTCGTCATCCTTCAGTCCGGAGACGGCGCCGCTCATGGCCTTCATACCGAACATGAGTACCGCAAAGCCCATTAGTATACCGCCGACATGGCGGTGGGACATATCGCCCGAGAACATGTAAAGAATGATGCCGATAAGCGCAACGACCGAGGTCAGCGTCTCCGTCGACAGAAGCTCCATCCAGCCGGAGGTGTTGCCCCCGATATCGGAAAGGCATATTATCCAACCAGTGATGCTCGTGCCGATTATTGCACCCATGATGATTCCTATCGCCTGGCGCACCTTCATCATTTCGGAGTTGACGAAGCCGACGACCATGACCGAGGTCGCAGACGACGACTGTATGACGGCGGTTACGCCCGTGCCGAGCAGGATGCCCTTGAGCTGCGTACCCGAAAGGCGGTACAGCACGACCTCAAGCTTGCTGCCGGCAACCATTTTAAGGCTGTCACCCATCAGCGACATGCCGAACAGAAACAGCGCAACGCCGCCGAGAAGCGAAAGCACTTCAGCAATTCCCATTACATTTCTCTCCTATAACAAAAAAGGATATGATCAATTTTAGAAAGTCGCTATTCTCACAAGTATATTTTACCGCAAATCCGCCGCATGTAAAGCTTAAATTCTCCGTTATGATCAATTTCGTATCATTTTTACAATAATTTTATCCCTCCGGCGGAATTTCCATAAAAAAAGTCCGAGCCAAAGGCTCAGACTGTTTCGATCATTGTGTCATTACGCCACTGACGGTAGCGTTCAAGCTCCTTGTCCACACACAGGGTGATGACGGTGTTTATAATAAACGCATCGTCGATAAAGCCGAGGATGGGCACATTGTCGGGGATAAGGTCAATAGGACTCACAAGATAGGCGATAATGCCCAGTGAACCCAAAAGCGCCGCAGTGGGTATCTTCTTATATCTGCCGTGATAGTAATCGTCCAGCATCGAGATGATATCCTGCACCTCGGCGATAGTGCCGCCGATTATGGGCAGCCCCGTCAGCGGCTCAAGCTTTCTTGCCGCCTTGTCTATAAATTCAAGCGTTTTTCCCGTGCCGTTAACAACGGCGCTCAGCACCTTTGCAGCTTTTTCGTTTTTCATATCTTTTTCTCCTGATCGCAGCTTGCTGCATATATTTTAGCATACAGTGACGCTTTTGCAACAGTTTTTCCATTACTTTCTTAATAAATTGTTTACAAATAATCATACATGTGGTATAGTTATTGCAATCCCCCATCGAATTATTACTTGGAGGTATTTTTTATGTACATAGCTTTTATCGTCATTCTCGTGCTTGCGGGTCTGTTCTTCGGGCTTAAGTTTACGCAGGTCACGGAAAACAACGACCCCGTCATGGCCGTTTTTTTCAAAGGACTGACCACCGTCTGCTGCATCGTGATATCCGCCGTTGCCGTGTTCCACACGACAGACCGCCACTTTGCCGTGCTATTGATGTTCGGCCTGTTCTTCGGCTTTTTGGGCGACGAGCTTTTGGCACTTCGCTTCGTGTTCACCGAGAAGTTTTCTCTGTGCTTCCTCTCGGGCGCAATGTCGTTTTTGGTCGGCCATGTTTTCTATGTCGTAGCGCTTTACAGCATCGCCCCCAAGGCATGGATCGCCGCCATCCCGCTTCTGATCATCGCTATGCTGCTTGAGTATCAGAACTCAAAAAAGCATGACCTCCAGCTTGGTAAGCTGCACTTCCCGCTTGCCGGCTACTGCGCATTTGTCTGCTTCATGGGCGTGTCCGCCGTTGGTACTGCGATCTTTAATTTCAGCATCGGCACGCTGCTTTTCGGCATTGCAGGCGTGAGCTTTATCATCAGCGACAGTATTCTTTCCGTGCAGTGCTTCAGCGGCAACCCGACAAACGGTAAAAACCGTGCGGTGCACATCACCTATTGGCTTGCACAGTATCTCATTGCGCTGAGCGCCCTGTTCATCTAACTTAAAATTCAGCCCGTGCAGTTTAAAACTGCACGGGCATTTTTTATTGTTCTATCTTGAGTCCCATCATGTAGCGGCGCATCATGTCGAACACGAAATTGCCGGAAACACGGCGGATGTAGCTGCGGGTGCGCCGGTCGCCGACATGAAGCTCTCGCACGAATGTGCCGTCTTTTGTCGCCAGCGACACGAACACCGTGCCCACCTCGTGAACACCGTCACCGTCGGGGCCTGCAAGTCCCGTTACGCCGATGCCCATGTCGGTGCCTAAAAGTGCCCTCACCCGCTCGGCCATCTCGATGGCGACCTCACGGCTGACAGCTCCCTTTGCCTCGATGAGCTCGGGGTCTATGCCCAAAAGCTTTGCCTTTGCGCCGTTTGTGTAGGTAGTCACGCCGCCGAGGAAAAATTCGCTTGCGCCGGGCATATCGGTAAAGCGCTTTGCAAGCTCGCCGCCGGTGCAGCTCTCGGCTGCGGAGAAGGTCATTTTCTTTTCACTTAAAAGCTGCATGACCCGCTCCTCGACGCTCTCGACATCGATGCCGAAAACAACATCACCCAGCACCTCGCAGCAGTGTTCGATGACGGGCTTCATCATTTTCTCGGCCTCCTCGGTGTTCTTTGCCTTGGCGGTTATCTGCAAAAGGCAGTCGGATTCCTTGGCGTAGGGCGCCATGGTGGGGTTTGTCATGGCGTTCATCTCGTCACGGAAAAGCTGGTCGAGCGCACTTTCGCTCATGCCGAAAACATGGATAGCGTGTGAGACTATCTGCTCATCGGACAGCGAGCGCAGGTACGGCACGGCACAGGCCTTGAACATGGCATTACACTCCTTGGGAGGGCCGGGCAGCATCAGAACGATAACGCCGTCCTTTTCAAAGGCGCAGCCCGGGGCGGTGCCCCAATCGTTGTGGAAAACCGTGCAGCCGACAGGCAGCATGGCCTGCTGGAGGTTATTTTCTGTCATCTCCTTGCTGTAGCCGCGGTTGGTGAGATAGTCATACAGGCACGAGCGCTCGTACTCGTTCATCTCAAGCTCAAGGCCGAAGCTTTTTGCAAGCGTCTGCTTTGTAAGATCATCGCAGGTGGGGCCGAGACCGCCGGTGGAGATGATGATATCCGCCCTGCTTTTCGCAATTTCAATGCAATCGGCAAGCCTTGCGGGGTTATCGCCGACAACGGTATGGTACTTTACATTTATGCCGATCTCCGAGAGCATCTGCGAAATGTCGCTTGCGTCGGTGTTTACGGTATGACCTAAAAGTATCTCCGTGCCGACGGAGAGTATCTCGGCATTATGAACCTTGTCCATCATCCGACCTTCACCCTTTCTATGCCCGCAACGGCCTCGTCGACAAGTGCGTCAATGTCGAGAACGGACTCAATTTCCGCAACCTCATGCACCTTGGGCTTCGTCTTGGGGTGCTTGGGGGTGAACACGGTACAGCAGTCCTCATACGGCAGTATTGAGGTCTCGAATGTGCCGATCTTTCGGGCTATCTGCACTATCTCCTCCTTGTCCATGCCGATAAGCGGCTGCAAAACCGGCAGATCGATGACCGCCTGCGTGGATGCCATTGCCTCCATGGTCTGGCTTGCGACCTGACCGAGATTTTCGCCGGTGACTATCGCCTTTGCACCGTTTGCCTCGGCAATGCGGCTTGCGATGCGCATCATGAATCTGCGCATGATGAGGGTGAAATAGTCCTCGGGGCACTTTGCCCGAATCTCCTCCTGAATGTGCGTGAACGGCACTATCTCGATGGTCATTTTGCCGCAGTAGGCAGTCAGTATCTCGGCGAGCTCGATGACCTTCTGCTTGGCCTGCTCGGAGGTGTACGGGAAGGAGAAAAAGTGCACGGGAATGAGCCGCACACCGCGCTTTGCTATCATATAGGTCGACACCGGACTGTCGATACCACCGGACAGTAGCGTAACGCCGATGCCGTTCGAGCCGACCGGCATGCCGCCGGCTCCCGGGGTGGGCGCAGCATGGACATAGGCTGCAAGGTCACGGATTTCGACATGAACCACAAGCTCCGGCTCGTGCACATCGACCCTGCACTCGGGGTATGCCTCGGCAAGCTCGCCGCCGACATACTGCGAAAGCTCGATGGAGGTCATGGGAAAGCTCTTGTCGCTGCGCTTGCCCTCGACCTTGAAGCTCTTTGCAGCTTCCATGTCGTCCTTGAGGTAGCTTATCGCAAGCTCGGCTATCTTCGCCGCATCCTTTTCGCAGCCGGCCGCCCTGCTCATGGTCGCAATGCCGAACACCTTGCCGAGCGCTTCAAACGCAGCGTCCATGTCACTTGTCTCGTCCACGGGTTCGATATAAATAGTCGACTGCATGCAGTAGACTTTGAACTTGCCGATAGCCGACAGGCGGCGGTTGATGTTGCCGATGAGCTTTTGCTCAAAGCTTCGGCGGTTGAGTCCCTTGAGGACTATCTCGCCGAGCTTGAGGAGAATAATATCATTTATCATCTTTCAGTCTCCCTGATTTTTTCTAAAGCGCAGTAATTATAACACCTTTGCACTCCAAACGCAACAAAACCGCAGGATGACCTGCGGTTTTGGCACACAACATCTTTATTATATTGCGCAAATGCGGCAAAGTCAAGGCTTTTGACAATAATTTACCAAACTTCGTATAGCTGCACAAGTTTTGCGCTTTAAATTCGTAAATTATTACTCTTGAAATTGACACTGCGGTTTGGTACTCTATAATCAGAAAGGGTGATACCGATGTACAAGTAAGAAAGTCCTCAGAAATCGGATTTGCCGACAGTGAGGACCGATGCCGAAGTCAGAATATCGACAGGACAAAAAACACTCAGCTTATTCCGCTTATGGAAACGACCAAAGAGTCGACAATATTGTTCTTCCCGTGTTTAATTTGTGTCCAACGACCGGCGGCATCACAGCCTGATGAAAGAGAGGTAACCAATGATGTTAGATACTAAGAATTCAATGAAATGACCCTTGACTGCTTTAGAAACGGTGTAAAGAAGCCGTGCAGTCAAGGGTCATTTCGTTTTTATACCGACTTTCGTCGGCTTATGCGTTATTTTCTCTGAAGTCGTATGTGCGGTACTGTATCGCCTCGGCGATGTGGGTCGCTTCGATGTTCTCCGCCCCTTCAAGGTCGGCTATCGTCCTTGCCACTCGCAGGATGCGGTCGTAGCTGCGGGCAGTCAGACCCATGCGGTCAAACGCCTGATGCATCAGCGCCTCGCACTCGGGCGTGAGCATGCAGTAGCGGTTGAGTGCCTTCGTGTCCATATTCGCATTTGAATTTATATCGGTATCTTTGAAGCGTTCCTGCTGCGCTTTCCGTGCGGCATCGACACGCTTTTTTATTTCGGCCGACGACTCGGCGGGAGCACGGTTTTTAAGCTCCTCGTACTCAAGCGCCGGGGCTTCAACGATGATATCTATCCTGTCGAGCAGCGGGCCGGATATGCGGTTATGATAGCTGCGCACCTCGTTTGCCGAGCAGCGGCAGCGCCCCGACGGGTGACCGTACCAGCCGCATTTGCAGGGGTTCATTGCACACACGAGCATGAAATTGCTCGGGTATGTAGCGCTTCCGGCAACTCGTGAGACGGTGACCTCGCCGTCCTCCAAGGGCTGGCGCAAAACCTCCAGGACATCCTTGCGAAACTCCGGAAACTCATCTAAAAACAGCACGCCGTTGTGCGCAAGGCTTATCTCGCCCGGTCTCGGCGTTGCGCCGCCGCCGGACATGGCAGCCGGTGACACGGTGTGGTGCGGCGCTCTGAACGGTCGCTGGGCGATGATGGGGTTAGACTTGCCGGTGAGCCCGGCTACGGAATATATCTCCGTGCACTTTAGCATCTCCTCGCGGGTCATATCGGGCAGTATGCCCGGCAGGCGCTTGCTCATCATGCTTTTGCCCGCTCCGGGAGGGCCGACGAGCAGAATATTGTGCCCGCCTGCGGCGGCTATCTCCATGGCTCGCTTGACATTCTCCTGCCCTTTGACATCGGAAAAGTCGGGGTAGCTCACATCACTTTTACTTATCTCGCCCTGCGGCAGCGGCCTTATCTCCTGCTCTCCTCTGAGGTGTGCGATTAGCTCCGGCACGTTTTTCACCGGATACACGCTCACGCCCTCAGCATAGGCGGCCTCTTCGGCATTGTCGGCAGGGACAAACAGCTTCTTTATGCCCTCCCTCGCCGCACAAAGCGCCATGGGGAGCGCACCGTTGACGGGGCGCAGCTCCCCCGTAAGTGCCAGCTCGCCGAAGAAGGCGCAGTCGGCGCCCGGCTGCTTTATCGTACCGGTGGCGGCAAGGATGCCAAGCATGATCGGCAGGTCGTAGACCGTGCCTGCTTTTTTCGTGTCAGCCGGAGCTAAGTTCACGGTAACACGACTGACCGGGAACTTGAAGCCGTTGCACTTTATTGCAGCCCTGACACGCTCCCGAGCCTCCTTGACGGCGGCATCGGGCAGTCCCACGATATCAAAATTAAAAAGTCCGTTTGAAACGAAGCTCTCGACCGTGACGGCATAGCCTCCTATGCCCTTCACACCGAGGGAATTTATCGTTGCTAACATACTCTCACCTATAAGAAAGTGTTGGAAACAGCCCTTTGATTTTTTATTCCTCGGTCTCTCCGACTATTGCGATGTGCAGCTCGTCAAGCTGCTTCTGCTCGACGACGGACGGTGCGCCCATCATGACATCCTGTGCGTTCTTGTTCATCGGGAACGGGATTATCTCACGGATCGACTCCTCGCCTGCCAGCAGCATTACCATGCGGTCAACGCCCGGAGCGATACCGGCATGGGGAGGTGCGCCATAGCAGAAGGCGTTGTACATCGCGGGGAACTTTGCCTTGACATCGTCCTCGCCCAGACGCACGAGCTCAAACGCCTTTATCATTATCTCGGGGTCGTGGTTACGCACTGCGCCCGAGGACAGCTCGACACCGTTGCAGACAAGGTCGTACTGATATGCGGTGATGCTCAAGGGGTCAATTTCGCCCTTCTCGGCCTTTTCGAGAACCTCAAGGCCGCCGTTGGGCATGGAGAACGGATTGTGGCAGAACTCAAGCTCGCCGGACTCCTCACCGATCTCGTACATGGGGAAGTCGACTATCCAGCAGAACTCGTAGCGCTCCTTATCCATGTGGCCGGGCACTGCGTTGCCGAGCATTTTGCGCATGACGCCTGCTGTTTTCTGGGCAACGAGCTTCTTGCCCGCCGTTACGCCGACAAGGCAGCCGGGCTTGAGGTTCAGCGCATCGACAATTGCCTGCTTTCTGTCCTGCAGGAACTTTGCAACGCCGCCTGCAAGCTCGCCGTTTTCGTCGACCTTGAACCAGTAGGGCTTCACGCCCGCCTGCACCTCGACCTCGGTGCACAGCTTATCTATATGCTTGCGGGTCATGTCGCAATCGGTGACCACGATGGCCTTGACGGTGTTGCCCTCGGCAAAGGGTGCAAACTCCGTGCCCTGCACGAGCTCGGTTATATCCTCAACAACAAGGTCGATGCGCAGGTCGGGCTTATCCGAACCGTACTTCTCCATCGATTCGTTGAAGCCGATACGCTTAAAGGGTGCTTCGGAGGCAATATCGTACTTGCCGTACTTTGCGAAAATAGGCGGCAGAACATCCTCAATGACGGCAAAAACATCGCTCTGGTCGGCAAAGGACATCTCCATATCAAGCTGATAAAATTCGCCGGGGGAGCGGTCGCCTCGTGCGTCCTCATCACGGAAGCAGGGCGCTATCTGGAAGTAGCGGTCAAAGCCGGAGGTCATCAGAAGCTGCTTAAACTGCTGCGGTGCCTGCGGCAGAGCATAGAACTTGCCGGGATGCTTTCTTGCCGGAACAAGGTAGTCTCTTGCACCCTCAGGGCTGGATGCGGTGAGAATGGGTGTGGTTATCTCAAGAAAATCATGCTCCATCATCGCCTTGCGCAGTGCCGCAACGACATTGCAGCGCAGGATGATATTCTGCTTGACTGCGGGGTTTCTGAGGTCGAGATAGCGATACTTGAGACGGGTGGTCTCATCCGCTTCACGGCTGCGGTTGATCTCAAAAGGCAGCTCATTGTAGCGGCAGCGGCCGAGAACCTCTATCTTCTCGGGCACGACCTCGACATCGCCGGTGGCCTGCTTGGGATTTTTGCTGTCACGCTCACGGACAATGCCCTCGACGGAAATGGTGCTTTCCTTATTGATGCTCTTTACGACCTTCATCATGTCCTCGGTCTCAACGACGACCTGAGTGGTGCCGTAAAAATCACGGACGACGACGAAAGCGAAGTTCTGGCCGACCTCACGGACATTCTCCATCCAGCCGACGATCTTGACCTTCTGGCCAACATGCTCCAATCGGAGCTCATTGCAGGTATGTGTACGGGACTGTGTCATAATTAACCCTCCTTGATGACCGCAATGTGTGCACGGCGGTCGATTTCAGCCTTGATAAGTGCCGCAGCGTCTTTAATGGGCAGCTTGACCTGCTCGCCGCTTTGCATATTCTTCACGGCTACGACATTTGCCGCCATCTCATCCTCGCCGATGAGTACGACAAAGGGTATGCCGAGCTTGTCGGCATAGCTCATTTTTGCCTTGAACTTTTTCTTCTCGCAATATAGCTGGGTGCGGATGCCTGCGTCACGGAATGCGGTTGCCGCCGCTATCGAATAGCCCAGCTCCTCGCTCATGGGGATGACCAATGCATCGGCGGGAGCGGAGACGACCTCATCGGACAAAAGTCCCTGCTCGTTGAGAACATAGAAAAGTCTTGTAAGACCAATCGAAATACCGACACCGGGCAGCGGCTTGTCGGTGTAGTATTCGGCCAAGTTATCGTATCTGCCGCCGGAGCACACGGAGCCTATCTCGGGGTGCTCGGTCATCTCGGTCTCGTAAACGGTGCCGGTGTAGTAGTCAAGACCACGGGCAATGGATAAGTCGATTGCGAAGTTTTCCTCCGGAACGCCGAAGTCGGCAAGATACTTGGTGACGGTCTTGAGCTCCTCAAGACCCTGGTCGAACATCTCGTCCATGCCCTTGTAGCGCTCAAGTCCGCTCAAGACCTGCTCGATGCTGCCGGACATGGCCATGAAGTCCATGACATCGTCGGCCTTGTGGGAGAACATATGCAGCTCGTCCATGAGTATCTGGCGCACCTTGTTGGGGCCTATCTTGTCGAGCTTGTCGACCGTGCGCATTATCTCGCCGGCCTTCTCCTCCATGCCCGCAAGCCGGTAAAAGCCGTTCAAAACCTTGCGGTTATTGACCTTTATCTTGAACTTTTTAAGACCGAGCTCTGTAAAGGTGCGGTAAATTATCGCAGGTATCTCGGCTTCGTTTATGATATCTAACTTACCGTCGCCGATTATATCGATATCAGCCTGGTAAAACTCACGGAACCTGCCGCGCTGGGCACGCTCGCCACGGTAGACCTTGCCGATCTGATAGCGGCGGAACGGGAAGGTCAGGCTGCCGTAGTTTGCGGCAACATACTTTGCAAGCGGCACGGTGAGGTCAAAGCGCAGCGCAAGGTCGGAATCGCCCTTGGTAAAGCGGTATATCTGCTTTTCGGTTTCGCCGCCGCCCTTTGCAAGCAGCACCTCGGCAGACTCTATCGCCGGAGTGTCCAGCGGCGTGAAGCCGTACACGCCGTAGCAGCGGCGCAGTGTTTCCATCATCTTCTCCATTTTGACCTGCGGGGCGGGCAGCAGCTCCATAAAGCCCGACAGGGTGCGGGGTTGAACTTTCGCCATTTTCATATTCCTTTCAACTTAAGTTGACGGGAGTTCGACTCCCGTCAACTTTCAAATGCTGTTATTCCGAAAACGGAATAACAGCATCCGCATAATAGTTTTTTACTCTTAATGATAGTTTTTTTACTCTTATTTGCGCTTGGGATTAACGATATTGCGCCAGTCGAGGTCGCCTCGGCGCAGTCCCTGCACGAGCACCTCCGCCGTTGCGGCGTTGGTGGCAAACGGTATCTGATACTGGTCGCACAGGCGCTCTATCTTGTTGATATCGTCAAAGCCCGAGGGGTTGGACGGGTCGCAGAAGAACAAAACGAGGTCTATCTCGTTGTACGCTATTCTTGCGCCTATCTGCTGTGCGCCGCCCTGATCGGCGTGCATGTAAAGCGTCACGGGCAGTCCCGTAGCCTCCGACACGAGCTTGCCGGTGGTATTTGTCGCACAAACGGAGTGCTCGGCCAAAATACCGCAATAGGCTATACAGAACTGAACCATCAATTCTTTTTTTCTGTCGTGTGCCATCAATGCAATATTCATAAACATCCTCCATTCCGATCGTACTGTGGTACATTATAAACAATTATTCACTGTGTTTCAATGCCTTTCGGCAAAAAATCACTTCAAAAGCGAGCCCTCTGTCTCGGTTACATCGCTTGCGCTCTTGATGCTGAAGTAGGTCTCAAGAATGCTGCGGGCAACGGGGGCGCATCTTGTACCGGACTGGCCACGCTCGATGACGACGGCGATCGCTATCTCGGGGTCTTCGACGGGTGCAAAGCATATGAAGATACCGTCATTGGTGATATTCTCGCCCTTCTGCGCCGTGCCGGTCTTACAGGCAACGGTCGAAGCGCCGTAATTATAGAACGTGGCATAAGCCGAGCCGTCGGGGTGCTTTGCAACGAGCTCCATGCCCTTGTGGACGGCATCCCAGTTATAGTCCTCGGTCTTGACGGTGCTCAGCACTTCTTCCGTGCGCTGCACGATCTTTTCGGAGTAGTCGTAGCTGCGGGCCTCTTTAAGGATGGACGCCGAGTGGCGCTGACCATTGTTTGCGATTGCTGCGCAATACTCCGCAAGCTGAAGCGGCGTGAAGATGCTGTCTGACTGACCGATGGCGGCCTGAAGCGTATCGCCGACGACCCATTCCGTACCTGCGTATTCATAGTGGTTTGCCCTGTTGGACATGTTGCCGGTCTCCTCATATAGCTCGATGCCGGTGCTCTCGCCGAGGCCGAACTGCCTTGCGTACTTTTCCAGCTTATCAATGCCGAGGTTGTTGCCGACGGTGTAGAAGAAGATATTGCATGAATCTCGCAGAGCTTCGGTGACATTGTCGGAGCCATGCGTAAGGTGTGAGGCGTAGATCCAGCACTGAGGTGCGTAGCCCTGAGCCGCATACTTGGTGTAAACGCCGGTACACTGGATGCGGGTGCTGGTGCTTATGGTCTTTTCGGTAAGTCCGGCAATCGCCGTGCAGGGCTTGAAGGTCGAACCCGGAGCGTAGGTGCCCTGAAGCGCCCGGTTAAAAAGCGGCGAATATTTTGCCGTCAAAAGCTTCGAGTAGTTTTCGAGCATCGTCGAGGTATTGTAAGTCGGCCAACTGGCTATGGCAAGCGGTTCGCCGGTCTTGACATCGACCACGACCGCACCTGCACCGGTTATCTCGTCATCGATCTTCTCCTTTTTCTCTTCGCCGTCCTGACCGGATGGTGTCGGAGTGGGGGTGGGGGTCGGCGTCGGGGTGACTTTCTCCTCCTTGTCGTTGCCGAGAAGATCCTCGCTTATATCGTAGCCGCGCTCGGCACGCAGGGTGTTGACGGTGGCGGCCAAGGCACGCTCAGTCGCCTCCTGAAGGGCAATATCTATTGTAAGATACACATTGTTGCCCGGCTTCGGCTCGGTGGTGTAGGTTTTTGAAATTATCGTGCCGTCGGCGGCGCTTGTGACCTGCACCGTGCCGTTGGTGCCGTGCAGGTACTTTTCAAAGGCGTACTCAACGCCGGACTTGCCGACCTTTGCATCGCCCGAATATCCTAATTCGGCATATTTTTCGTATTCCGCATCGTTCATAAGACCGACATATCCCAGAATATGTGCGGCATATGTCGTGTTGTAGCCTCGTACGAACGACTCTTTTACATTGACGCCGAGCATATTGTTCTCACGGATAATGCTTATCAGCTTCATATCCGCATCCTGAACCAATACATAGTCCGAGGTGTTTATGAGATAGCGGACATTGACTGCATAGCGTATGCCGGCAATTATCCTCGCCTCCTCGGCGGAATAGTTGCTGTCTATCTTATACCTTGTGCGCATGCTCGACAAAAGCTCGACTGCCGTTGCGTTTTCATCGACCTTGTTCGTCTTCATATACGCCTGCAGACGAGCCTTGTCGGTATCGGATATCTCGGTATACTCAAACGGAGGCTCGGTGGTTATCGGAAGCTCGTCTATATAATCCTCGCCGTACTCGCGGATAAGCTTGACGAGCTTTAGTATCGTCGCATTAGAGTCGACGCTGTCGTCCGACGGAAACAGCTCGCTTTCGTTTATCGTGAGGTCGTAGCTTGACTTATTGGACACGATAACTCGGCCGTAGCGGTCGAGGATATTGCCTCTTGCCGCAACGACCGTTGAGGTCGTGACCTGCTGATTACGGCTTTCCTTGTAATATGCCTCGCCCTCGATTATCTGCAATTTATACAGAAAAACGAGGTAAACAACGAGCAGTATCGCAAACACCGCCGTCAGGATTATCAATCTGTCTTTTTTGATAGTATTCATTGGCTGATCTTTATCTTAGTCTTTATGGTTTCTAAACGGTAAATACAAAAGTGCCATCGGCGGTATGGACAGTGCCGTCTGCAAAAGCACGGTGACGATGCCCTGAACGAGCTCCGCCCCGCCGAAGATGACGGCGGCAAGATACTGCGCAAGTCCGGACAGCAGCACGGCGATAACGCTCATGACCATGAACACGAGAAAACTCTTGTTTATATAAAACTCCGAGGCAAAGCCCGCTCCGAAGCCTATGAGCGCAAAAACTATCGTGTACATGAAGCTGCTCTCGGTGTAGCTCATGTCGGTCACGAGGCCGAGGCATATCCCGAACACCGCACCACGCATGCCGCCGAGAAACATTCCGGCGGCAACAACGGCGGCAGGCAGCACAAAGCCCTTGACTCCGAATATGCTGAGTCGGGAAAACAGCAGACCCTGCAGCAGCATTGCAAGCAGAAGATATACCGCATATTCCAGGAATACACGCAATTTTTTAAAATCTATCCTGTTTAACAATTACTCCACCACTTCAAATTCTTTTACGACATACACCTGAACGAGTGCGTTGAGATCGCAGCCGGGCTTTATGATGCCGTACTCGACCTGACCGCCGGCCTCCGTCTGAACGGAGCTTATAGTGCCGATGACAAGCCCCTGCGGAAACGCACCGCCTGCGCCCGAGGTCATGACCGTGTCGCCTGTGAATATCTGCGCACCGTCGGCAAGGTAGGTCATCTTTGCGCTGCCCTCCTGCATGAGGGCAAAGTCGCCGACCATCATGCCCGCAGAGCCGTTTTCGGAAACGAATGCACCGATGTTGGTATTTATATCGATGACCGTTCGCACGGTCGCCCAGCCGGTTCCGACCTCAACGACCTGCCCGACCAAAACACCGTACTCGGTGATAACGCTGTCTCCGACGGCGATATCGCTGCTCGTACCCTTGCTGATGTTAAACGAGCTTGACCAGTTGGAGCTTGTCCATGAGATGACCTTTGCAGGCTCAAGCGTCATATCGCTGTGCTTTTCCTTGAAGTCGAGCAGCTTGCGCAGACGGGCATTCTCCTCAACGGCGGACTTGCCGTTACGAGCCTCCTCCTGAGCCTCGGTCAGCGCCTCACGCAGACGCTCGTTCTCGGCTTGGAGCTGGTCGTACTCGTAGATATAGCCGTAAAGTCCCTCGAGCCATTCGGCCATGGAGCTTACTATCCTCTGCACGGGTGCTTTCACCGCTCCCGTCATGTTCTGCACAAGGCCGGCTTTGCCCTTCAACAGATAGGAACTGAGGCCGGCGATGAGTGCGATGACCAGAACTATCGCTCCTATCTTTATTCCGTTTTTCTTAAGATACCGTTTTACATTCACAACAGACGCACTCCAATTTGTTTAAGCATTTGACCGAGCAGACACAGCGGCAGCCCGACAACATTGAAATAGTCACCGTCGATCTTTTTGACCATGAGCGATGCCTTACCCTGTATGCCGTAGGCGCCGGCCTTATCCATAGGCTCGCCCGTGGCGATATAGGCGTTTATCTCATCATCGTTAAGCTCGCGGAACTCGACCTTCGTGCACTCGGCGCAGCTTAAAGCTTCGCCGCCCTTTATAAGCGTTATGCCGGTGTAGACCTCGTGGGTCTTGCCGGAGAGCGCTTTGAGCATTTTAAACGCTTCATCCTCGCCGTGCGGCTTGCCGAGCACCCGGCCTTCCGCCCACACGATGGTGTCGGCGGCGATGATGACGGTATCGCCGTCAAATTTTGCGGCGACCTCCCGTGCCTTTGCAGCGGAAAGGCTCTTTACTATCTCACTTGGTGCAAGTCCTGCCTCGGTCTTTTCCTCGCCCTCGGCCGGGCAAACCTCAAAATCCTTAACACCGACGACGGAAAGCAGCTCTCTGCGTCTCGGCGAGCCGGATGCCAAAACAATTTTCATATCAATCAACGCCTCTGTAATACAAACCTCTTGTGAGGTCGTTCGGTCTGTAATCGCCTTCGCCCTTGAAGCTCCTTGCGACCTCAACGCATTCCTTTGCGCCCTCTGTCGTGAACATCAGGCGAATGCCCCAAAGCCCCGCATCGTAGATATCGTCACGCTTATCGGCAAGGTAGAGCTTCTTTGAATTATAAATGACATTGCGGTGCTCAAACTCACGCACCACGGGGAACACCGAGCCCATACGGTCGGACAGCTGTGAGGGGTTCTGGCAGGTGCATCTGCCCTCGCTGCGGCTGATTATGCACTGATCGGAGACCATGAGCGGCAGTCTGCCGTAGACGATGAGCTCCGTGTCGATGCTCTTTGCCATGTCACGCACCTGCGCCATGCGCAGCTCGAACGATGCCGTGGCGGACACGAAATCCATCTGCCGCACCATATCCAAGGTGTAGGAATTAAACACATTCATGCCGAAGTCGGCTCTGATCTTCATGTGCGCCTTGCGGGCAAGCTTCACATGGCCGATGTTGCCGACGAGCGCCTGCTCAACGCCCTGCTCCCTGAGGTCCCGGAGCATATTGAACACCGTCATCACCTGATCGTCGGTTATGACCCTCGGCAGTACGGCGACTATCGTCGTGCCGTTTTCGATAAAGGGCTTCACCGGCTCCATGCTTTCATGCAGCACCTCAACCGGGACATACAGAAGCTCGGGCCCGAGCTCAGCAAGCTCCGGCGAAAGCTGGGCTGCCGTGCGCACCTGATAGATAGTCACGGGATCCTCTATCGGCAAAATGCCCTTGGGCTTTTCCGGCATGGGGAGAGAGCGGCGCTCGGGCGGGACGGCGCGAGCCTCGGAAAGGCTATGCAAGAGCTTTCTTCTAAGCTCGTTCACCGTCGCAAGCGGCAAAAACGCCCCCTGCTCTATTCTGCTCATTGCGTCGACGCAGATATACGGCGTTCCGCCGGTTTTGTAAAACTGCTTGTTTGCCGTGTCGGCGCTCGTTGTCTGGCTGATGCCCTTTTCGGCGGCCTTTGCCGTGGCATAGACCTTATGTCCGTCGTTATCCTCGGCTATTGCCTGCACGGGCTTGCCTATCTTTGCGTCCATGACAAATTTCACGGGCACACGACGCTCCTCACGGTCGATATACTCCCTGCGCACACCGGCAAACAGCTTCTCGGCGACCTTGTCATTGTCGGTCTTTACACCGAACATATCCTTTTTATCGCCGTCAAAATAGCCCTGCGTGAAACCGTCACGGGAAAATGCATCGGTTAACATGGTAAGCTCGTCCGGCGTCGGCTCACGCTTTTCCTTTATTATCTTCGAGTAAATGCCCGTCACGAGGCCCGAATACTCCGGGCGCTTCATGCGGCCTTCTATCTTCACGCAGGCGACACCTGCGTCCTCAATTTCCTTAAGCCTCTCGACAAGGCAGTTATCCTTGAGCGAAAGCGGGTGGCTGTCGGCCATTCTGCCGGGCATGGTGTACTCCATGCGGCAGGGCTGGGCGCACATGCCGCGGTTGCCGCTGCGGCGGCCGATGAGCGAGGACATGTAGCACTGTCCCGAGTGGCAGAAGCACAGCGCACCGTGGACGAATATCTCGGTCTCGATAGGCGAGTGCTTCGTGATAAACTTTATCTGCTCAAGCGACAGCTCACGGGCGAGCACCGCACGCGTCAGCCCCATTTCGGCTGCGGCCTCGACGCCTGCAAGATTGTGTATGCTCATCTGAGTGCTGGCGTGCAGCGGAATATCGGGAACGGCGCTTCTTAGCACCGACAGCAGCCCCAGATCCTGCACGAGTATCGCCGATGCTCCGAGATCGGAGACACGGCGGGCCAGCTCCGCTGCGTTTTCCATCTCCCTGTCGCCGACAAGGGTGTTCATCGTGACATAGACCTTGCAGTCACGCACACGGCAGTATCTGACCGCCTTTTCGAACTCCTCCTCGTCAAAATTCTTCGCACCGCGACGGGCGTTGAAGATGCCAAGCCCCATATATACGGCATCTGCGCCGTTTTGTACCGCTGCGATCACCGCTTCCGGCGATCCGGCGGGGGAAAGCAATTCGAGCATACTCATACCTCTACCATTTTAGATTAAAGTATTATACCACAGACATGGCTATTGCTACAAGTCAAATTTGATGTTATAATGTGTGGTGCATGTAAACTTTGCATGAATTGTTGTCTCGGGAGTCGGACTATGCAGGAAAAAGGGCAAAACTCAATAAGCATCACGGCTGCGGACAAGCTCATCGCCGCACACGACGGCAATGTTGCGCTTGTCTATATCTGGCTGTGCCGCTGCGGTGCGTTCAACGCCGAGCGAGCCGCCCGTGAGCTGTGTCTGACGCTTGCCGAGGTAAACAGCGCCTACGAAAAGCTTTGCAGGATGGAGCTTTTTGCGGAAAAAGAGGTTCAGAAGTCTATTCCCCTGCCCGCCGAGGAGCTTCCGCAGTACACAACGGAGGATATCGTCCGGCGCACGGACGCAGACCCGGGCTTTAAGGCGGTGCTGAATGAGGCTCAGCAAAAGTTAGGCCGGGTGCTCTCGACCTCGGATATAAAGACGCTGTTCGGCATTTACGATTTTCTCGCTCTCCCGCCGGATGTCATTTTCATGCTGCTGACCTATTGCATCGACACCTTTGCGGCAAAATACGGCAGCGGCAGGCTGCCCTCGATGCGCAGCATCGAAAAGGAGGCGTATTCGTGGGCGAACAAGGAGATACTCACGCTCGAGCAGGCCGAGGAGTATATAAAAAATGCCGCCGAAAGACGCACAAAGCAGGGTCAGGTGAAAACCGCCCTCGGCATCACGGGCAGGCAGCTTACCCCGACGGAGACGAGGTATATAAACTCATGGCTGGACATGGGCTTTGACTGTGAAACGCTTTTGGAGGCCTACGACCGCACGGTCACGAACACCGGCTCCCTAAAGTGGGGCTACATGAACAAGATAGTCACCAGCTGGCATGAAAAGGGCCTGCACACCGTGGACGAAGTCGCAAAGCACGACAAGCGCCCTGCTTCGGTCAAGCCCGCAAACGAGCATAAAAGTCAGGTGTCAAGCGACGAGCTTGAGCGGCTGCGCTCAATATATAAGAAGGTTAAAAACGGTTAAAAAACATGGCATTGGACGGAAAGCTGCTGGCAAGGGCCAGAGAACAACTTGAACATATCCACGCAGACAATGTTGCAGAGCATTTTCTGCGGCAGGAGAAAATATACTCCCGTATACCGGAAGTTGAGCGCATCGACACCCGACTGCGCACACAGATGACGGAGCTTGTCGGGCTTACGATAAGAGGCGGCGCCGAGCTTAACGATGCGATCAAGAAGCTTGAGGACGAATCTCTCGAGCTTCAGGCGAAGAAAGCGGAGCTTTTGGTCGGGCATGGCTACGCCATGGATTATCTTGACGATATCTACTCCTGCCCCAAGTGCCGTGATACAGGGTATATAAACGGCAAAATGTGCTCGTGCCTCAAGGCGCTTTACAACGCCGAGGTCACCCGTGAGCTGGGCACACTGCTCAAAAACAGCGACGAATGCTTTGAAAAATTCGACCTTTCGCTCTACGGCAGCGCCCGTGAGAGCATGGAGATAGTGTTCGACACCTGTCGTGAGTACGCCCAGAGCTTTTCAGACCGCTCGATGAATCTATTGTTCCAAGGCGGCACGGGATTGGGCAAGACCTTTCTTTCGGCCTGCATTGCCCGGGTTGTCGCCGAAAACGGCCACTCGGTGTGCTACGACACGGCATCGAGCGCACTCGAAGCGTTCGAGACCAAGAAGTTTTCCCGTGATATCCAGACTGCCGAAAACGCCGCCGTCAAGGTCGAGCGTATGCTCGACTGCGAGCTTATGATACTCGACGATCTCGGCACGGAGATGCCCACGCCCATGGCGGTCTCGGCGCTGTACACGCTTATAAACACAAGGCTCGTCAACGGACGCAAAACCGTTATCAGCACGAATCTCACCGATGCCGAGCTTTTGAAACGGTATAATGCGCAGATATGCTCCCGACTTGAAGGCGAGTTCACGAAGCTCCCCTTCTTCGGCAGCGATATCCGCCTACTTAAAAAGGAGATATGACCATGCAGCACGAAATTTTAAGTGAAATTCCCCTGCTCGACAAAAACGGCGATCTCACCGAGGCAGGCTTTGCGAAAAAGCTCCTGCCTGTCTACCGGCGTGCCGATATCAAGGCAAGCCCCATGCGCATCAAGGAATGGGACTACTACCTGATAAACAACGGCCGCTTCGCTCTTGCTCTGACCGTTGACGACAACGGCTATATGGGTCTTGACTCTATAAGCCTTCTCAACTTTGAGGAGGGCTGGGAGATAACCACGAGCCCCATGTGCTTCATGCCGCTTGGTAAGCGCAAGCTTCCCGAGACCAGTGCCGTTGGTGACACGCTCGGCGAGGGCAAAAACTACAGCATCTATTTCAAAAACGACGGCAGCGGCGTGCGCACGCTCATCGCTCAGATGAAAAAGTTCGGCCCTGCAGGCTCGCTGTACGCAAAGGTGGAGCTTTTTGACGAGCCGGAGGAGAGCATGGTCATCGCAACGCCGTTCAATAAGCCCGGACACTTTTATTACAATCAGAAAATAAATTGCCTGCGTGCCAAGGGTGAGGTCACCTATGACGGCCGCACCTATGTGTTTGACCCCGAAGACAGCTTCGCCGTTCTCGACTGGGGCAGAGGCGTTTGGACTTACCACAACACATGGTACTGGGGCTCGGCCTCCGGCGCTGTTGACGGCGTCCCGTTCGGCTGGAACATCGGCTACGGCTTCGGCGATACCTCGGCGGCGAGCGAGAATATGCTGTTTTATAACGGCAAGGCGCATAAACTCAGTCAGGTCAAATTCAACATCCCCGGCAACGAAAAGGCGTTTCTCGAGCCTTGGACATTCACTTCCGATGACGGCCGCTTTGAGATGGACTTCAAGCCCGTTTTAGACCGTGCCTCCTGCACCGATGCGCTGCTTATCAAGAGCGACCAGCATCAGGTGTTCGGTCTTTTCACCGGCAAGGCCGTGTTAGACGACGGAAAGGTAATTGAGATCAAAGACTTCCCCGGCTTTGCCGAGAAGGTTGAAAACAAATGGTGATCGGAGAATAATATGAAATTTTTAACCGAAGAATGGACAACTGAGTTCATCGCTCAGGCAAAGGACACCTTTGCCCCCGGCAAGACTCCCTCAAAGGTCACGCTTACGCTGTGCGAGTGCTACAACAAGGTGCCCCACCTCGGCGGCGACACCGTGTGGTACATGTACAAGTTCAATAACGGCGTTCTTGAGAGCGTCGAGCGCGGCATGGGGCGTGCAAACGCTCCCGCAGCGGACTACACCTCGGACGCAGACTACGACTTCTTCGTCAGGACCATGACCGGCGAGATGAGCACCGCCAAGGCTCTGACCACCGGCAAGATAAAGCTCAAGGGCAACCTCATGAAGGCTCTGAAGCTTCTTGACACGCACAACATCCTCACCGAGCAGAAAAAGCTCAACGGCAAGACCGAATGGTAATTTAAGAACAAAAATCTCGCTCATGGAGCGAGATTTTGAACAGCACCCCATTTGTTAGACAGTATGGTATACTACTAACGAATGGGGTGTT
>OJPD01000007.1_pt1 | contig 185577 bp, 178 predicted proteins | sample 1598371 | NCBI WGS metagenome assembly OJPD01 (sample SAMN03922478, study PRJEB24848) | human gut metagenome | isolation source: stool sample | host: Homo sapiens | place: Germany | collected 2010-11
CAGACCCTTCAGGTCGCTTAATAAATATTTTGTCTAACTTTTGGGGTTCACTTCACAAGCAGTTGCCGGAGCTTTTTCGCATATAATTCTATCAGCATATGATCTCTATTGCCCGCGGGCAGGTCTCGAGCGTCAGCTCCAGATGTGCGCCGCCGTCCTCACCGTCGAAGGACCATGTTTCCGGCTCATCGAAGGTGAATTTTGCGTGGCCGGTTTGCAATATAATAATATTCTCGTTTGAAAAGTCGTGCGCCACAACGACCTGAGCTGCCAGCGGCAGAACGGATGCTGCGCTGGGGAGCTTGCGCACCAGGATCAGCTCGTGCAGACCGTCGCCGAGATCGACGATATCACGGGGCAGCGCCACCGTGCCGCCGACGGAGTAGGAGTTTGACAGCCCGCCGTAGAGAAACTCGCCGTCGAGCTCGCCGCCGTCATACTCGACATGCACATGGCGGGGCTTGAGGCTTACCAGACTTTTTGCCGCACCGATGAGGTACGCCGCCTGACCGAGCGAGCGCTTTGCGTCCTGCGGGGTTGCGTAGCTGACCTCGGTGAATGCGCCGAAGGCTGCGACATAGTTAAAATATCCGCCGTCATGCCTGCCGACATCAAACGGCATGGGCTTGCCGTTAAGAAATCTGCGGGCGCCGCCCAAAATGTCGTTCTTCACAAGGCCGAGCGTGCGGGCAATGTCGTTTGCCGTGCCGATGGGAATATAGCCCACCGGAGGGCGATCGTCCAGCGTCATGAGCCCCGCTATCACCTCGGCAAGCGTGCCGTCGCCGCCGAGAACAAGGAGCTTGTCAAACTCGGCTGCGTGCTCGGCCGCAAGCTCGGTCGCATGGGCCCTGTGCTGCGTGAAAAACAGCGACACCGTGCAGCCTGCATCGCTTAAAAGCTTCAGTGCCTCGGGCAGTCCCTGCTTATATCCGCCCCTGCCTGCGGCGGGGTTGATTATCATCATCAGTTTTTCCATATCTATCACCCGTCCGACATTTTACCACATTGATATTACTGTGGCAATATGCTGCATGTTATTGTATAATAGAGAAAAAAACCAAGGAGGCTCGCCATGAAGTACAGGGAGCTTATCGACAAAATGACGCTTGAGGAGAAGGCAGGGCTGACCTCGGGCATGGATTTCTGGCACACCAAGCCCATTCCCCGACTCGGCATCCCCTCGATGCTGCTGTCGGACGGCCCGCACGGCCTGCGCAAGCAGGAGTGGCAGTCGGATCATTTAGGCATGCACAAGTCTGTGCCTGCGACCTGCTTTCCCACGGCGGCGAGCCTTGCAAACTCATGGGACACCGACATGATAGAGCGGCTCGGCCGGGCACTCGGTCTCGAGGCTGCGAGCGAGGGCATAAGCGTGCTTTTAGGCCCCGGCTGCAACATCAAGCGCAACCCCCTGTGCGGCCGCAACTTTGAGTATTTCTCGGAGGACCCGTACCTGTCGGGCAAGTCGGCGGCGGCGCTCATTCGGGGCGTGCAGTCAAACGGAATTTCCGCCTGCGTCAAGCATTTTGCGGCAAATTCGCAGGAGCTGCGGCGTATGTCCAACGACTCGGTCGTTGATGAGCGCACGCTGCGTGAAATTTACCTGCCGTCGTTCGAGATGGCGGTCAAGGAGGGCGGGGTCAAATGCGTCATGACCTCGTACAATCGCTTAAACGGCGAGTACACCAACGAAAACACCCACCTTTTGCAGGACATTCTCTACGGCGAGTGGGGCTATGACGGCATGGTCGTCACCGACTGGGGCGGCAACAACGACAGGGTCAAGGCGCTTGTTGCCGGAGACAATCTCGAAATGCCGTACTCCGGCGGCGACACCGACCGCTATGTGGCGCAGGCCGTGCGTGACGGCGTGATATCCGAGGAACTTCTGGATGAGCGTGTCGATAAAATTCTCGACATGATATTCACGACCCGCAAGGCGTTTGACTACAAGCACTATGACAAGGCCGAGCACCATCGGCTTGCTGCCGGGTTTGCCGAGGAGACGGCGGTGCTGTTAAAAAACGACGGCATTTTGCCGCTCAGGAGCGGGAGCGTCGCCGTCATCGGCGACTTTGCGAAAACGCCGAGATATCAGGGTGCGGGCAGCTCGCTCGTGAATTCGACAAGGGTCGACAACGCCCTCGATGCGCTCAGGGCGGAGGGCGTGCGCATAGTCGGATTCGAGCCGGGCTATCGCCGTGGCGGCGGACGCAGCTCGAGGCTGTGCGCCAAGGCCTGCGAGCTTGCGATGCGGGCAGAAACGGTGCTGCTGTTTCTCGGCCTTGACGAGGGCGGCGAGGCCGAGGGCATCGATCGCAGCGATATGCGTCTGCCGGAAAATCAGCTTGAGCTGCTGACGGCGCTTTCCGCCGTGAGCCGCAACATCGTCGTTATCCTCTCCTGCGGCGGGGCGGTCGAAATGCCGTGGCAGGACAGGGCAAGGGCGGTCGTGCACGGCTTCCTCGGCGGTCAGGCGGGTGCAACGGCGATGGCGAGACTATTGACCGGCAAGGCAAATTTCAGCGGCAAGCTCTCGGAGACCATCCCGCTTCGCTATGAGGATATGCCCTCTGCGCCCTACTATCCCGGGCGTGAGAAAACGAGCGAATACCGAGAGGGGCTGTTCGTCGGCTACCGCTATTTCGACACGGCGCAAAAGCCGGTGCTCTACCCCTTCGGCTACGGCCTGAGCTACACGCAGTTCAGGTATTCCGACCTCAAGATAGACGGCGACACGGTGTCGTTTTCTGTCGAAAACACGGGCAAAATGTCGGGCGCAGAGGTTGCACAGCTATACATTGCGCCGAAAACGAACGGCACATTCCGCCCGGCTCGGGAGCTCAAGGGCTTTGTGCGCATTACACTTGCACCGAACGAGAAAAAGCGTGCGGAAATTACGCTTTCCGACCGCAGCTTTGCCCTGTGGAGCACGAAGCACAATGACTGGGTCGTCGAGTCGGGCGAGTATGAGATACTTGTCGGTGCATCGAGCCGGGATATCCGCCTGCACGGCACGGTGACGAGAAAGGGCATTACCGAAAAGCTCTATGATAGCCCCGAGCTTGCGCCGTACTACACCGGAGATGTCATGGCGGTGCCCGATGCGGCGTTCGAGGCGCTTCTGGGTCGCCCCATCCCGCAGCGTAATTGGGACAGGGAAGCGCCGTTCGGCTTCAACGACTGCGTAAGTCAGGGCGAATACCTCAGGGGCGGGCTCGGCAAGGCGATATACAACGGCGTGCGCCTTGTGCGAAACGGACTGCTGCTTTGCGGCAAAAAGATGGCGGCGAATAATTTCATGTACATCCTCGATGTTCCCTACCGCAACATCGCCCGCATGACCGGGATATTTAACGACGAGCAGGTGTATGCGCTTTTAAAGGTCGTCAACCGTGAAAAGGGCGGCGTCAAGGCGTTTATAAATGCGACAAAAGAGCGCAAAACGGCAAGAAAGTGATTGTTTTGTCAAAGTTCATATGGTAGAATAACTGTGTTGAGACCCAAAAAATGATATTGTGGGGGAGAAAATGAAAGACCTGAAACACATCAGATTTTTTGAGCAGCTGCTCGATCAGGCCAACAACGAGCTTGTCATGCAGGCCAAGGCAGACGGCAGGGTGGCGGTCGGCTACACCTGCTACTATGTGCCCGAGGTGCTGCTCAACTGCGGCAGCGCCTTCAGCGTCCGCCTGAGCGCACCCAACACCGGCTCGCTGGATATCAGCCAGTACTACATGACCAGCTTCATCTGCGGCTACGCCCGTGCGCTGTTCGAGCGTGCGTTCGAGGGCGGGTACAACTTCATCGACTTCTACGCCTCGTCCGACACCTGCCAGCAGATGGTGCGTGTGGTGGAGAACTTCCACGAGATGCAGCTCATCGACAATCCAAAGTTCGACTACGGCATCATCGACGCACCGATGAAGGTGTCCTCCCACGGACTTAAGATGTACATAGGTCAGATAAAGGCGCAGTTTCTCGATAAGCTCAGCGCCGGGTACGGCGTTGATGTCTCCGATGAAGCCATCCGCAAGGCCGTCGAGCAGCACAACGAGATGTGCGGCATTTTTGAGGAGATATCGGAGCTGCGCAAGGCGGAAAACCCCGTCATCACGCCGAGAGAGTTCCACATTCTCTGCATTGCAAGCTACACCTGCCCGACCTATCTCATCCTGCCGTACCTGCGTGAAACGCTCGACGAGCTTAAAAAGCGCAAGCCCGACCCGGTGAACCCGTGGAGGGCGAGGGTCGTTGTCGTCGGCAGCGAGCTTGACGACTACGCTTTCTCCGAGATACTCGAAAACTGCCGCTGCTATGTCGCCGCCGACCGCTACTGCTTCGGCGCATACCCCGGCCGCCAGCGCATCGAGCTGAACGACACCGAGGACGCTCTGACGCAGGTGTGCAGAAATTATCTTGAGACCAACCAGTGCCCCCGCTTCATGTCGTCCGAGAAGATCACCGAGCGGCGCGACTATGTAAAACAGCTTGTCGATGAGTACCATGCCGACGGCATCATCTATCAGCAGGCCAAGTTCTGCGACTTCTGGGGCTACGAGCGTATGCTCAACACGCAGATAATGCGTGACGAGTACGGCGTGCCGACGATAGGCGTTGACCGTGAGTATGTCGTGCGTGGCTCGGGTCAGCTTTCGACCCGTGTTCAGGCCTTTGTCGAGAGCTTGGAGATAAAGAAAATTCAAGAGGGAGGTAAGGCAAAATGACAAAGCGCATGGCAGATAATATGCAGCCGAAAACCGGCATCTACAAGCACCGTGAGTGGCGTGGACTCAAGGACACCGCCTTTGACTACGGTCAGTGGTGCGTGCTTTGGGGCAAGCTCATAAAATGGGCGCTCGGCCACCCCATTCAGAATATCAAGGCCGTTTTGCGCTACCGCTGGATGTACACCTACCTGACCGTTCCCTCGTTCTTCGACCGCATCTGCGAGGGTATGCGCGGCGCCGGTCTCAAGGGCGCAAGGTATAACCTCAACTACCTTGCCGATGTCGTTACCAGCCAGTTCGATGTCATTTTCAGCGCCGACATGAACCTGCACCCGGGCAGTAAAAAGGCCGAGGAGCTGAGCAAAAAGATAATCTGCATGGATGAGCTCGTTCCGCAGCTCATGTGCCGCGGTTTGCCCGATAACCCCGTCATTTTGTATCAGATGTTCCCCGTGTACCTGCCCTCGCTTATAAATCAGCACACCCCCGTGCATTACATCGAGCAGTCGGAGCTGTACGGCCTTCCGGCGGATGTGTGCCCGCTGCCGTCATACGAGGCGGGCGTTGCCATCGAGGACGATTTCCCGAAGATAGGCTGCTGTATGCTCTCGTGCAATATGCCCTGCGACGGCAGTATCATGACCACCGCCGTGCAGACCCGCCGCCACGGCCTGCCCGAGCAGCCGATAAATATTCCGCTGCGCTGGCTGCGTGACGATGTGCAGGAGTATGCGGTCGAGGAGTTCAAGTCCGCCGTGGAGTTTCTGGAAAAGCACACGGGCAACAAGTACGACTGGGATAAGCTCGCCGAGGCCTGCGAGATATGGAACGCACAGAACAGGGCGAAGTTTGAAAAGTGGGAGTACAACCGCACGGATATCCCGCCGCACACCGGCGCAACCGCATGGCTGTACCGCATATTTGAGCATCAGGCCGTCTGCGGCGTGCAGAGGGCTCTCGATAACGACCTCAAGGTCAACAAGCTGCTTGCAAAGCAGGTCGCCGAGCGCAAGTTCCCCAAGACCGTGCGCTACCGTGCGATCTTGTGGAATACCCCGTGCAACAACTACGCAAACTTCAACAACTGGTTACTCAACTGCTGGGGCATCGACAGCGTGTGCGAGATGATAGATATCCACGGCACCGAGCAGATCGACACCTCCAGCCGTGAAAATATGCTGTTTGGCATCGCAAAGATGTTCCAGACCTCCACCATGCGAGCCCACACCAAGGGCGGCTACGAGGTCATGGTAGACGACCTGTGGCAGAAGTATGCAGAGTATAACTGCGACATGATAATCCTCTTTGACCAGATATCCTGCAAGGGTGTCGGCGCAATAAACGGTATTTTCGAGGAGGGCGCAAAGAAGCGTGGACTTCTCATGTGCACCGTGCGTCAGGACCTCATGGATCCGACCTCGATAAGCCGCCGTGATATGCGTGCCGATGTCAATACCTTCATGCAGACGGTCATGAACGCCGAGCCGCTCGATCCGTCACTTGTCGATTTTGACGACGACGAATGCTGGTAAAGCATAAGGGGGAATATAAAAATGAAAATAATAAAAACCGCATCGATAACGGCGTTTTCGCTGTTTCTGTTCACCGTGGCGGCGTATTGGTTCAACCTCGACACAAAGCTTGTAAAAATGCTCGAAAAGCCGATGATGAAGCACTACAACTCCATGCCGAGAGACCACAGACTATGAAAAAAAGCTCCCCCATTGGGGAGCTTTTTCAATACGGATTTACGCATCTACTGATCGTTACTGCGGTAGCCCGACCGGTGGGTGCATACTAAAGTTTAGTCTGACCATCAACCTATCGGTGCACTGCAAACTATTCGCCTTTGCGTCAGCCCGACCGCTTTTTCAATACGCATTTACGCTTTTAGTAATCGTTTTTGCGTCAGCCCGACCGGTGGGTGCGTGCCATAGTTTAGTCTGACCATCAACCTATCGGTGCAGTGCGAGCTATTCGCACTTATCTAACCGACGCAGTCCGTTAAACGGACGCACCGAAATCTGCTTGCAGAGGATTAAACCTCCGCAGCCAAATCGACCGCTGCACCGATACCCCGTACCGGGATTCCAAAGGGCGGTTTTTTCAATACGCATTTAGGCTTTTGGGTATCGTTTTTGCCTCAGCCCGACCGGTGGGTGCATACTAAAGTTCAGTCTGACCATCAACCTATCAGTGCAGTGCGAGCTTTTCGCACTTATCTAACTGACGCAGTCCGTTGAACGGGCGCACCGAAATCTCCTTGCAGAGGATTAAACCTCCGCAGTCAAATCGACCGCTGCACCGATACCCCGTACCGGGATTCCAAAGGGTGGTTAAACGCCTTTGGTCGCGTTTCTTTTGTAACTTTTCTTTGGCGAAACAAAGAAAAGTTTTTCATATACGCTTTTACGCTTCTGCTTATCGCCTTTGCGTCAGCCCGACCGGTGAGTGCGTACTATAGTTTAGTCTGACCGTCAACCTATCGGTGCGTTATAAATTCATCGCCCGCTTGAACTTCGGCAGGACGCCGATGCCGTTTGTGCGGTGGGGCGGGAGCTGATAGATATCGTGCCCGGGAAAGTCGTTGCCCTCGATGAGTAGCGGACCGTTATCCGTCACGCACACATCCCAGCCGACTATGCCCACCTGCGGCACGACCTGTCCGGCCTTTTTGACCATGTCCAGAACCTCGTCCCACAGCGGCACCTGAAAGCCCTTGATCGCAACGCCGGTGAGCGGATGCACATCGTAAAGATTGTGGCTCTTGTCCAGCGCCGGATATATAATTTTTCCGCAGTCCTCCTCAATGGGAACGACCATGCCGCCGTTGTTGAAATTATCGACATAGCGGCCGTTGCCGATGCGCAGATACGCCGCCACGACATTGGTGACGCTGCCTTGCGTGAAGGTGATGACACGGCAGGTGTTTACGGAATTGGGGTGCAGCGCCATGAGATCGTGATGCTGCACTACGCACTCCTCAAGTATGACCTGATGGCCGTTTTTGAGGTGCTCGTACAGGTCGCCGTCATATTCTGCGGCGTTTATCTTCTCGATGCCCTTGCCGCACATGCCGTCGACAGGCTTCGACATGAACACGGGGTGCTTTTTCACAAACCCGTCAAACTCCTCCCTCGTGGCGGTGGACATATCCAGCCAGTCACGGTGCATGAATTCGGAAAAGTTCTTTGCGAACTTGAGCTTGTCCTCAATTTCCGGCATGTACTTCGGGTCGTTGAAGCGCTTGATAAAGCCGTTGTTTATACCCCTCGTGACTATCGTCTTGCGCTGGGCACGGTTGAGGTCATACATCTCAAACAGGGCATAATCCATGTAGCCTGCCTGATATACAAGGCCGCACCAGACCATGTCGAAAAAGATAAACAGCTTGCACTTGCCGCTTTTTTTGTGCACCTCGTCTATCTTTTGGAAGAACTGCCTGTAGTTCATCCCGGCGATGCGGCGGATAAGATATTTCAGTTTGCCCATAGCGAGCCTCGCTTTCAGATTAGTAAACATTATTCTACCACACAGCGACCAAAAATCAAGCATGAGGGACGCAATTTCGCCCGATAGCGGACGGCACCCTGTTGACTAACGCTCGGTAGTTTGATACAATTACAGTGATGTATAGAGGTGATTTATATGGCAGTAATAATTGACGGCAAGGCGCTTGCCGCTAAAATATGCGCCGAGGTGGCGGCCGAGGCTGCCAAGCTTCCGAGAAAGCCGAAGCTTGCCGCCGTGCTGGTGGGCAATGATCCCGCCTCACAGATATATGTGCGCAACAAGGAGCGTGACTGCGTAAAGTGCGGCATCGACAGCGTGCGCTGCGACCTGCCCGAGGAGACGACGCAGGCAGATCTTTTGGAGCTTATAGGCGAACTCAACGCCGATGAGAGCGTTGACGGCATTTTGGTGCAGTTTCCGCTGCCCGGGCATATAGACGAGAGCGTTGTCATAAACGCCATCCGCCCCGACAAGGATATCGATGCCTTCCACCCGATGAATGTCGGCCGCATGATAGTCGGCGAGCCTGCGCTCTGGCCGTGCACGCCGACGGGCATCATGGAGATGTTCAGGGAATACGGCATCTCGCTTGACGGCAAGGTGTGCGTCATGGTCGGCCGCAGCAACATCGTCGGCAGACCTATGGCGCTTTTGATGCTGAGGGCAAACGGCACGGTCGTGTGCTGCCACAGCCACACGCAAAACCTTGCCGAAATGACCCGTCAGGCGGATATATTGGTCGTTGCCGCCGGAAGCCCGAGGCTCATAACCGGCGACATGGTGAAGCCCGGCGTTGTCGTCATCGATGTCGCCATGAACCGTGACCCCGAGACGGGGAAATTCTTCGGCGATGTCGTGTTTGACGAGGTCGCCAAGAAGGCGGCGTTCATCACGCCGGTGCCCGGCGGCGTAGGGCCGATGACGAGGGCGATGCTCATGAAAAACATTTTGACCGCTGCTCAGCAGCACAGGGAGACACACAAATGAAAAAGAGACTTTTCAGAAGCACAAGAGACAAGAAATTAGGCGGCGTATGCGGCGGCTTGGCGGAGTATTTCGACATTGACCCGACGCTTGTGCGCTTAAGTTGACGGGAGCCGAACACTATCGGTTTTGACGGGCAGCTTTCCGCCCATGCTTCGCTAAACCCCTAGTCCATATATATCCATTATGCCCGTCGGGCTTTATCCTTGCCTGAACGAAAATCTGCTCCGTCAAAACTGCAAGGCATCTGTCAGTCGTGTTTTTAGAGGGATTTTCGGCTTTCTTTGGTGAAGTCGGGCGGCTGCCCGTCGAGACAAAAAAGGTGAAAAGCACCGAAAGGGCACACTGACAGACGATAGGGATTCGGCTCCCGTCAACTTACTGGGCGTTCGTGAGCCTCGCATCGATAGGCTGCGGCGTGCTTGCGTACTTTATTGCATGGATCATAATACCCGAGGATAACGGAGGAGTAATTTAATGAGTAAATCACTGAGAACGGTCCAGACCGTCTGCAAGGTCTGCAAGGTTCTTGCCGAGATAGTGTTCGTGCTGCTTGTTGTCGGAGCGGTGCTGATGCTCGCCTGCGGCATTTTCATCGGCGCAGGCAAAATGGATGCGCTGCTTAGCAGCGGCGCTCTCGATCTCGACGAGATGCTTCAGCAGTACGGCGTAACGCAGGAATATGTGACGGCGGTGTTTGTCTGCCTGACCATCATAATCGCTGCGGAAGCCGTCGTTGCGAAGTTTATAAATGTGTACTTCAAGCACGAGCTCAAGGCCGGCACGCCCTTCACCTTTGAGGGCGCAAAGGAGGTGCTGCGCCTCGGCATAATCACCATCGCAGTTCCCGTCGGCGCAAGCCTTGCTGCAACCATAGTTTTCGACATTATGGCGGTGGGCAGCGGGCTTGACAGTGAGTTCAACTTTGAAATTTCGCTCGGCATGGGCCTTATGTTCCTCGCTCTCTCGCCGTTGCTCAAGCACGGCACCGAGCTGAGGCTGCGTGCGAAGAACGCCGAGGAGAAGCTTGCCGAGAGGAAGCCCGCCGACAGTGAAGAAAATAATTTATAATCCACTCGTAATGCTGCTTTTGGGGCTTGCCGCCGGAGCGCTGACCCGCCTCGCCGATATCCACACGCAGATACTGTGCTCGGTGTTTTCCGAGCTTTCCGTGTGGATACTTGTCGGTGTTGTCATCGTCCTCGGCTGCGACAGCCGCCGCCGTGCCTGCCTTGATATTTTTCTGTTCTGCGTAGGCATGCTCATTACATATTACCTTGTCGCAGAATATACCAATGGCATTTGGGGTTGGAGCTTTGTCTACGGCTGGGCGGCGTTCACGCTGCTCACGCCGGTGCTCGCCTACCTCACATGGTTTGTAAAGTCCGGCGGCGTGGTTGGCAGGCTGATTTCCGTCGGCATAATCTTAGTCACGCTCATTTCGAGCGTGTTCTACGGCGGCCCGCATTTTTACGATATCATCATTTGTCTTGCCTTGGCCTACCTGCTTTTTGTAAAGAAGATACGAGCATGAAAAAATCCCGTTCGAGATGAACGGGATTTTTCCTATGTAGAAAATTATTTCATCGTTATTGCATCGATGGGGCAGTGTCTCTCGCAGACGCCGCAGCCGTGACAATCCTCGGGTCTGGCGAGGAACGAAACATTGTGGATGGGGTTTTTCTCGTTGGGGATAATGTCGATGCAGTATGCGGGGCAGTCCTCCTCGCAGATGCCGCAGCCGTCGCACACGGTGGTGTCGACAACGGGCTTTTTCCACTGCTCCTTGGGGATGAACTTGCAGGCCTTACCCTCGTTATCGAGAATGCTCTCGTACTCGCAGATATGGCTGCAAGCGCCGCAGTCGATGCAGCGGTTGGGGTCGATCTCGTGCTGCTCCTTCATTTCGCCGGAGATGGCCCTTACGGGGCACAGCTGGGCGCAATCGTCGCAGCCGTTGCATTTATCGGTAATTTTATAAGCCATAATTTACTCCATTCTGCCGCTTTTTGCAGCTTACTGATTGCCCTTCCTGATGCCTAACTTCTTGAGCGCATCCTCGGAGGGAACGCCGTCCTTGGACCAGCCGCGAACGGCGAAATATGCCTTCTTGAGCTTGTCGGCGCCGTCCTTGGCCTCGACCTCGGTGGTCTCGCCGTCGGTCTTGCTTGCGCCTGCAAACAGGGTGGTCATGTATCTTTCAAGGGCGTAGCCGCGCTCACCGCAGCGGAGGTACTTGCCGAGATTCATCTTCATGCCGACGGCATACTTCATCTCACGGTCGTGATGGAACACCGACAGCGGGAAGAACAGAAGCTGGGGGTGCTTGTTGAGGATGCTCAGCACGGGGCCTAACTTTGCGACCTTCTTGTTGAACGAAACGGTGATCGGACTCTTGGGATCGGTAAACAGCACGGCGGGGAAGATGGCATAGCCGGTGAACGGGCACTGGCCGGTGGCCTCGATGGCTTCGAACAGATCCTCAATGAGCATGCTCAGGTCGGCCTTTGCCTTGGGGCTGCCGCCGTCGATGCGCATGCCGAGATTGTCCAGAAATGCGGGGAAGCCGCTGAGCTCGTCGCCGCACAGCAGTGCAAGCGGCTCTTTCTCGGGGACATTGCTCTCGTCGTCGTTTATCTCAACTGCGTGCACGCACTTGATCGGGCAGGAAAGGCAGCCCTTTGCGGTCTCCGCTGCGGGTGCGGTGCTGCCGCCGTCTGTGAGTGCGGGAGTGCCGACGATGCTAAGTGCGCCGAGCTTCGGCAGCTGCTCGCCGGTGATGGGATGCTCTCTGAGGTAGCTTACCCACTTCTTGTTCCAAGCGGTGGTCTTTTTCTCGTTGCTGACAACGACATGCTTGTTGCCGGAAACGGCGACGGCCTTGAGGTTCTTCCAGCCGAACACTGCGCCGATGCCGGAGCTGCCCTCGGCACGGTCACGGCTGAAAACGCCGGCGTTCTCGCCGAGCTCCTCGCCTGCGGTGCCGATGCCGACGATGCCGCACTTTACACGGCAGCCGTAGTCTCTGTCGAGAAGGTCGCGGATCTGCTGCTCGGCGTCCGCCGGGCGCTTGCCCCATACATCCTCGTTGTCGGCATTGCGGAGAGTGAAGGTGTCGTTATAAATTTCGAGCCAGGAATGCTCGGGGCATTTACCGGTGAGAACGAGGGCGTCGTAGCCCGCTCTCTTGAGGTAGTAGCCGAAGGTACCGCCGCAGTTTGCGGAGGCGACGGTGCCGGTCTTTGCGGAAATTGCGGAAATGTTAAAGCGGCCGGAGCTGGGAGCACCCGTGCCGGTGAGAGGTCCGGTAGAGATAACGATAACATTCTCCTCGGACAGTGCCTCCTCCTTGCCGGTCAGGTGGTCGTAGAGAATTTTGGCGGCCATCGACTTGCCGCCGAGGTACAGTTCCTTTTCCTTGTCGCTCCACGGATAGTCTTCGAGCTTACCGGTCGTAAGGTCGAATTTCGCAACTTTATCCATGTATCCGGAGTACTTGCTCATTACATCAATCCTTTCAAATTTGCCTTGTGGGCATATCCGCCGTGACGGTTGACCGAAACCGCTTTATGCGGGCCCCCCCAAAGAATAAAATTGTTAATTCCTAAACTTAGCCCACTATATCACAAAAAATCAGCGTTTTCAATATACAAACTTGCAGAGACTGCTAATATTTTATCATAAAAAAACTCCCCTTTTGGGGAGTTTTAGACATTTATGCAAGTAATCGTCTATCTGCGTCACGCATGGCCTTGCGCAGGAAGAAGAAGCTGAAGACAAACGACACGATCTCGGCTATGAGGAAGCACCACCAGATGTTGTTCACATCGCCGGTGAGGCTCAGAAGATACGCCGCCGGTATGAGGGCGAATATCTGACGCATGCAGCTTGTGATGAGCGAGAACATGCTCTTGTTGAGCGCCTGACACGCAGAGCCTGCCACGATGCAGAATGCCGCAATGGGGAAGTGGACGGCGATGCGCCTGAGCGCATGGGTGCCGATATCGAGCATCTCCGCCGAGGGGTTGAACGCCGACAGCAGCAGCCCCGGAGCAAGCTCAAACAGGGCAAGCCCCGTCAGCATGAACACCGCCGCAAACAGCACGCCGTATTTTATCGTGCGGTGGATGCGGTCGACCTTGCCTGCGCCGTAGTTGTAGCCGATGATGGGGATAAGGCCGTTGTTTATGCCGAACACGGGCAGGAAGAAAAAGCTTTGCAGCTTAAAGTACGCACCGTACACGGCGACGGCGGTTTTGGTAAACGACACGAGCAGCAGGTTCATGATGTAGTTGGTCAGCGAGCCTATGCACATCATGATGATGGACGGGAAGCCAATTTCATAAATCTCGCCGATGATGCGTCCGTTGGGGCGGAAGAACTTAAGCCCGAGCGGAACCTCACGGTTGCGCTTGAGGTGGAAGAAAAGACCCAGCCCGGCGCCGACGGCCTGACCGATCACCGTTGCCACCGCTGCGCCCGCCGTGCCCATTGCGGGCAGGCCGCACCAGCCGTAGATGAAAAACGGGTCGAGCACTATATTCGTCACTGCGCCCACCATCTGCGTCCACATGGAAAGCTTCGTCAGACTCGATGACTGCAAAAAGCGCTCGAAGGTTATCTCAAAATACAGGAATATCGAGCCTATGGAGACTATCTCAAGATAAGAGCCTGCGTAGTCACGCACGGCGGCATCGTCTATCTGCGTGTTTACGAACCACTGCGCACCGAACACGCCGAAGGCAAACATCGCCGCCCAGCAGCACAGGCACAAAAACAGTGCGTTGCCCGCAACTCTGCCGGCTCTGTCACGGTCGTTAGCACCAAGCGCACGGGATATGAGGCTTGACACGCCGACGCCCGTGCCGGTGGCGAGGCCTATCATGATATTCTGCGCCGGAAACACCAGCGACAGCGCCGTCAGGCAGTCCTCGGACACCTGAGCGACATAGATGCTGTCAACGATATTATACAGCGCCTGCACGAGCATCGACAGCATTATCGGCACCGCAAGCGTAAGGAGCAGCTTGCCCTCCGGCATCTGCCCCATTCTGGCGGAGCTTATCCCGCCGTTTTTTTCGTTCATTTCAATTCAACTCCCGTTGGTCAGATAGGCGCTCAGATAGGCGTAAAAAATCCACCGTCAGGTGGATTTTTTAATGCTTCGGCTAACTAATTCGCCTGCCATGCCCCGCTTGAGCTCGCAAATGCGCAGAAGCTTCCGGCGGGTGGCATCGTTCATGCCGCAGTTCATCCAGTCTATCACCATGCCGAAGCAGCCGCACTTGAGATAGTGGATGATGGCCTCCTTATCCTCGGCCGATATCGGCGCATCGGGGAAGGCGGTCTCAATATAGGTCGTGACGGTGTAGCGGCAGATCTCCCAGAGATAATTTTCGTAAATGTCACGGTTCGAGGACTTGTATATATGCAAAAGAGCCTTCTTGTGCTCCATGGCAAAGCCCATGGCGACACGCAGACATTCCTCAATGGAGTCAAGCGATGGATAGGTGTTTATGATGCGGTCTATCTCGCTTATGAAAATCTCCTCGATGAGGGCGGGAATGTCGTCGTAATGATAGTAAAAGGTGTTGCGGGTCATGCCGCAGACATCGGTGATGTCCTTAACGGTGATCTTGTTTAAGGGGTGCTCGTCGAGCAAGGTCAGAAAAGCGTTGCGGATAGCTTTTTTCGTAAAAGTGGCCATATTTATCCCTCCGATTATTAGAATAACATAAAATTTAAAAAATTACAACAAATATGTTCCCTTGCCAAGTGAGGCAAAATGACAAAAAATTTGACAGAATGTGACGATATAGGGGTTTACCTGCGCCGTATTTTTTGATATAAATAGCGTAATAAACTTTCTGTGGCGGTGAATGAATGATATTTTTGTACCTTGCTTATCTGTTTTTCCTCGGCTCGCTCGCCGGCTGGGTGATGGAGGTCGTGTTCCGCAAATTCTTCTCCGACTCCAACCCCGAGCACAAGTGGATAAACCCGGGCTTCTGCGTGGGGCCGTATGTTCCGCTTTACGGCTTCGGCCTGTGCTTTTTGTACCTGCTTGCCGACTTCGGCGAAAAAAGCGGACTTGTCGCCACGACCGGCGGCACGATAGCGGTGCTCGTCATGATGGCCGCCGCAATGACGGCGGTGGAGTACATTGCCGGTATCGTGAGCCTGAAGGTGTATAACCTGCGTCTGTGGGATTACAGCAACAACTGGGGCAACTTAAACGGCATCATCTGTCCGCTGTTTTCGGCCATCTGGGCGGCGATCGGCGCAGCGTATTATTTTCTGCTGCACCCTCTGGTGACCGAGCTTTTGGTGTGGCTGGGCAACAATCTTGAGTTCCTGTTCGTCGTGGGCTTTTTCTTCGGCGTGTTCACCATCGACATCGTCTACTCTGCGGGCATCGTGACCAAGCTGCGTGCCTTCGCAAAGAAAAACGACATTATCATCAAGTACGAAAACCTCAAGGCGCACATCCGCAAAAACCACGAGCGATTTGCCCAGAAAACGAACTTCCTGCTGCCGTTCAAGTCGGATATCCCGCTTTCCGAGCACCTCAAAAACGCACACAGCGCCATCGAGCAGATCCGTGCACGGCGTAAATAAAAATCATTGCTTCCTCTCATCGGGGAAGCAATTTTTGCGAAAAAGTATCCCCCCGGGGGGCTTGCGGAGAGACTTTTCGTGTATTAAAATCTTAACAAATCCATTTTGAAAGGAAATTTTGCATGAAAAAACTCATAGCCGCATTGCTCGCCTTTGCAATGCTCTTCAGCCTGTGCGCCTGCGGCGGCACAAACGACGACAACAAAACAAACGACGAAACGAAGGTAGTCACCGATGCCTGCGGCAGGGAAGTCACCATCCCCGAGACCGTCAAGTCCGTCATCTGCGTGGGCGTGGGCTCGCTGCGCTTTACCACATACATGGATGCGCTCGACCTTCTCGTCGGCGTTGAGGAAAACGAGCTGGGCGTGGGCGCTCAGAAGCCCTTTGCGTACCTGCACCAGGATGTGTGGGAGAAGCTGCCCCGGACCGGCAACAACGGCGAAACCTACGACGAACAGATAATCTCCGCAAACCCCGATGTCATCATTGCCAATATGGACAAGGAGACCGCCGACGCTTATCAGAAGAAAACCGGCATCCCCGTCGTGACCATCCCCATGGTCGAGGGCCTTCTGGACGATGCGGTGTTTGATATGATAAACCTCCTCGGCGAGGTCTACGGTAAGCAGGACAGAGCCAAGGAGCTCACCGATTACCTCACGGCGATGAAGCAGGATATCGCCGACCGTGTCGCGAAGGTCGACAAGGACAAGATCCCCTCCGTGTATGTCTCCGGCGTGTCCTTCAAGGGTGCTCACGGCTTTGAGGGCACCGAGGCCGGCTACGCACCGCTGGCCGCACTCAAGGGGAATAACATCGCCGACGCAACCGGCAAGTCCGGCGCCTTCGACATGGACATCGAGCAGGTGCTCAAGGTAGACCCCGATTATATTTTTGTTGACACAAGCAACCTCGATCTGGTAAAACAACAGTATGCGGAAAATCCGGCGTTCTACAACAGCCTGACCGCCGTCAAGGAAAACCGTGTGTTCTCGCAGATAAGCTTCCGCTTCTGCGCAACGAATGTCGAGCTTGCACTTGCGGATATGTATTACATGGCAACGGTCATATATCCTGAGGCCTTTGCCGATGTTGACCCCGTCGCAAAGGCAAACGAGATCTTCAAGATGTTCCTCGGCGCAGACGATTTCTATTCGACCCTTAACGAAGCCGGCTACAGCTTCGGACCGGTTGATATCACAAAGTAAACGGAGATAAAAATGCAGACAGACAGCGCATACGCCAAAAATAAATATAAGAACATCCTTGTGCTTGCGGCGCTTGCCGTGCTGCTTTTGGTGTTTGCGCTGATCTCGTTGAAGTGCGGGTCGTATTCGACCTCGGTCGCAGAGCTTGTGCGTGGCGTTTTCGGCACGGCTGACGAGCGCATAAACGCCGTCGTGCAGGGTGTGCGCCTGCCGAGGATATACACCGCCATCGTGTGCGGCGCAGGCCTCGGCGTGACCGGCTGCATCTTGCAGGCGATACTCAATAACCCCCTTGCCTCGGCATCCACACTGGGCATCTCGCAGGGCGCAAGCTTCGGTGCGGCGTTTGCAATAATGGTGCTCGGAGCGGGCACGGCGGGGCTTGCCGACTCCGTTTTGGTGTCGGTCTGCGCATTTGTAAGCAGTATGCTGGTTTCCGTCATCATCCTGGGGCTTTCAAAGCTTCGTGCCATCGGCCCCGAGGCAATGGTGCTTGCCGGCGTTGCGCTCAGTGCGCTTTTTTCCGGTGCGACCACGCTTTTGCAGTATTTTGCGAGCGAAACGGAGCTTGCGTCGTTCGTGTTCTGGACCTTCGGCGATCTCGGCAGCACTACTCGCAGCGATATTCTCGTCATCACCGTTGTTGTTGCGGTTTTCATGGTGTATTTCATACTCAACCGCTGGAGCTACAACGCTCTTGCTGCCGGTGAGCACACCGCCGTTTCGCTCGGCGTGAATGTCGGCAGAACGAGGGTCATAAATATCCTCGCCTGCTCGTTCGTTGCGGCGACCGTCGTGTCGTATATCGGGCTTATAAGCTTCATCGGCCTGTGCGCACCGCACATCGTGCGCAGGCTCGTGGGTTCAAACTACACATGGCTCATTCCGGGCTCGGCGTTCATGGGAGCGGTGCTCATGCTTGGCGGCGACCTGGTCGCCCGCACGGTCATCTCGCCCGTTATCCTGCCCATCGGCGCCATAACCTCGTTCCTCGGTGCGCCCATGTTCCTGTATCTTCTTTTCAAGGGGGGCAGCAAGCGTGCTTGAAGTTAAGGACCTCTCCTTTGCCTATTCAAAAAACGGCAGAAAGATACTCGATGATGTGTCGTTTCACCTCGAGCAGGGTCAGTTCATGGCGGTGCTCGGCAATAACGGCGCAGGCAAGAGCACTCTCATCAAGTGCATCGACAGGATAAATCCCGCCACCTCCGGCAGCGTTCTCGTTGACGGACAGAGCATCGAGCATATGCAGCGCAGAACGCTTGCGCAGTCGGTCGCATATGTGCCGCAGAGCACCCAGCCGACGCATACTCTGGTGTTTGACGCAGTGCTTTTAGGCCGCAAGCCCTATATCAAATGGGGCGTCACCGCCGAGGATGAGCGCATCGTCGCCGAGGTGCTCGATATGCTCAATTTGCGGCACCTTGAGTCGAGGTATCTCGACGAGCTGTCCGGCGGCGAGCTTCAGAAGACCATGCTCGCCCGTGCGCTCGTGCAGCAGCCGAAGTATCTGCTGCTCGACGAGCCGACAAGCAGCCTTGACCCGAACAATCAGCACGAGATGCTCCATGTTATCCGTGACATTGCGCAGGAGAAAAATATCGGCGCTGCGATAGTCATCCACGACCTCAATTTGGCCATGCGCCACTGCGACCGCTTTTTGTTCGTAAAGGATGCCAAGGTGTTCTCCTTCGGCGGGGTCGAGACAGTCACGCCCGAGACTATTCAGGCCGTCTACGACCTGCGTGTCGATATCATCGAGCACAAGGGTATAAGAGTCATTGTTCCATACTGAGGAGGAAATGCCATGATAAATATGATAAATAAAGAGCTTTGGAAAAAGTGCGCCGAGCATCACGGCCACGAGTGCCCCGGCCTTGCCATTGGCTACCGTGCATCGCTGTATGCCGCCGAGCTTTTGGGCGTTGAGCCGAGCCCCGTCTCGGGCGTTAGCTGCGTTGCCGAGACCGACAAGTGCCCGGTCGATGCCGTGAGGGTCATTTTCGGCTGCACCGAGCAAAACGGTAAACTGAGCTTTGATCTCACCGGCGAGATGGCGCTCACCTTCACCGCCCCCGGCGGCAAGTCCGTCCGCCTTGCGTTCAAAGACCCCGGCGGTGAGCTTAGCCGAGACGAAAAATTCAAGCTCTTCCACGACCTCCCGGCACAGGATATGTTCGATGTGACGGTTATATAAAATAAAAGCAAAAGCACACCGCGTGATTGTAAAAATCTCGCGGTGTGCTTTTTATAAAATCAATACTTGTTATACTTGAAAAAGATGCAGCGAAACAGATTTATAACAAATACAAGCAGCGCCCTTATCATAGCAATCTCCTGTATTCGTTGTTGAGGCTAAGCACGCCGCGACCGTTCGTGGCAATTCCTGCCCACTCCAAAACGGCGCAAAGCAGGAAAGCCGGGTCATAGCCGGTGCGACCGGGCTTTACTCCGAGATAGACCAAAATCGTTCCGGCGACGGTGCTTTCCTCGCAGCCGGGTTCGCCAAGCTTAAAGTTGCGGGCGTTGCCCTTTTTGGCGCGGTAGCCGGGACTGCGAAGGAGTAGGTCAACGATTGCGTCGAAAATCTCAAAATCGTAGGGCACGAGCTGGGGACACAGGAATTTTCCGTCGTTGGATATGGAAATCTGGCGCGGCTCGCCGCGGAAGGTGTGGACTATTGCGCGACCGCCGTTGTCAAAAAGCTTCGCCTTGATAATTTCGGATGCCTTGGTGCTGCTTCTGTTGACAGTAAGATTAGTCATGTCGATTTCTCCTTCTTCCGTTTGTGCTTCTTCGCCGGCAAGGTCTAGTGCCGCCAGCAAATCGTCAAGCTTCTTTTTCGCCGTGGGGTAGGAAATGCCGAGATTGGCTTGCAGGTCTTTGAGATTTCCCCTTGATTTCAAAAATTCAAGAAGAAAATCGCCTTGCTCGCCACTGAGCTTGTCAAAAGCGCTCAGCTCAAAGCTGTTTTTGATCTCCGTACCGCAATCGGGACAGGTCAGTGTGGAAATTTGCAGCGTCCCGTCGCAGGTCGGGCATTTTGAAATTATTCGCTTCATCTTGATCACCTCTGACTATAAAATAGCACAAGTAATGCATAATGTCAATATAGTAATTAAAAATATTTAACACTAGTTGCAAATATGCGGTTAACTAGTGCGCGCGGAGCAACAGGCTGCGCCTGCTTTTTTCATATCCGATTTTTATTGACCGCATGGTCAAGGCGTGGTACGATGGGCAAAGGGAAGAGGGTGTCCGAATGGAAAAGGACAATGAGATTAGGCTTCACATTCTGCACTGCGGAACGATAACGATACCGGCGAACATGGCGTATATAAAAGACAGCGCACTCAAGCGGGTGACGCTCCCTGTGAGCGTGTATCTCGTCGAGCACCCCGTACACGGCAAAATTCTGGTCGAGACAGGGCTGTCTGCTGACTGCAATGAGGTCATGCCAAAGTACCTGCGGGACTTTTACCGTCCGCAGGTCGAAAAAGGTCAGACCGCCAAAGAGCAGCTTGCGGCGATGGGCATCCGCCCCGAGGACATCGACCTTGTGCTCATAACTCACAACGATGTTGACCACACCTGCGCCCTCAAGGATTTTGCGGGCAAGGCAAAGCGCATCGTCATGGCCGAGCACGAGTATTTCTGGTCGTGCCGCACGGTGTACCGTGTCCGGCAGGTGTGGGAGACCTACATGCCGTACAAGGACATCATCGAGCGCCCGTTTTACTTCGGCACGGCGCAGGGACCTATAGGCCGAGGCTTCGACCTTTTCGGCGATGACAGCGTTTTGTGCATCGCCTGTCCCGGCCACACCGACGGGCAGATGGCGGTCATGATAAACAAAGCGCCGTCAGGCCGCTTTGTAAACGCCGCCGACGGAATTTACGGCAACGAATTTGCGATCCTCGCCTCCGATGTCGCCTTCTCGCAGCGCAACATCGATGACCTTGTCATCCCGGGCTACGGCTTTGCCCGCAAGCGGCAGCGCAAGTCGATTCAGTGGCTCAAAACGATGCAGGCAGACCCCAAATGCGTGGGCATTTTCTGCTCGCACGATGCGAATGTCACGCCGCAGACGATTGAGTACTGACAAATCGACCACAATGCGGTATTTTATATTTACCAAGCGGTAAATATAAAATTACGGAGGACGAAACCATGGGCTTTGATCTTAAAAAGGAAGCAAAGTTCTTGAGCACCCGTATGGATGACAAGACCGCAGCTTCGGTCGGTTTGGCGAACATGATGGTGCTGGGCGCAACGCTTGCGCATGACGGCGACCATTTCTATCAGGCGTTCAGGTGGAAGTACAAAATTCCGCTCCAGCTGCTGGCGATAAATCTTGCAGTCTATGTCATGCCGGCTATCAGCACATTTCTCACGAAAAACAAGCGTGCCTCGGCGACATGGCTCGTCATGGCCGAGGGCATCATCACCAGCGCCGCATTTTTGAAGGTGCACCTGTGGAAGCCCACGACCGATGTCTGGGGCGCATGGAACTACAACTACTTTAAGCTCAACAAGGGCGTTATGCACGAGGGTCAGTGGCTTCAGGGCATCAATTGGATAGACTGGGCGCTGCTGTTTATCCTCCCCGTTGCGTCGACGCCGGCGTTCATCCTCGCAAACAAAAAGCGCAAGGAGCTCGAAGCTCAGGCGGCGGAAGAATAATAGACAACAGGAGAGGCTGCCGCTTCTCCTGTTTTTCGTATGAGGTGATACGGCATGACGGATATATCACTTAAGATTTCGGATATGGAGTGCGCCGCCTGTGTGCGCAGATTAGGCAAGGTCATCTCGGCGCAAAAGGGCGTAGAGCGTGCGGAGATAAACTTCGCCGCCTCGACCGCCGCCGTGTCCTATGACGAGGGCGTGACGGACATTGCAATGATTGCCGCCGCCGTCAGAAAGGCGGGCTTTCGTGTTCCTGTCGAGGAGCAGGAGCTCATACCGGCGGGGGAAATCCCCGAGGGGCTTTGCGCTGCGCTTAGCTCGGTGTTCGGCGTGAAGTCCGCATCATTTGCCGGCGGCAAGATAACGGCGCAGCTCTGGCCTGTCGATGTGCAGGCTCGTGAGCTTGTTGCTGCGTGCGCAGACTGCGGCTGCACGGTCACGGCGGGCGAGCGCCGTGGCGGCGACGAGGATCAGGAGCTTGATAAGCGCATGGGGCTGCTGAAAAAGCTTTTAGGCTCTGCGGCGGCGACCTCGCTTTTGATGCTGGAGCTGCACCCCAAGGCGCAGTTTGCCGTTGCGACGGCGCTACAATTCGGCCCGGGCAGATATTTTTACAAGGGCGCACTGCGTGACCTGCGCAACCGCAGCTTCGGCATGGACACGCTGATCTCGCTGTCCTCAACGCTTATTTACCTGTACAGCCCATGTCGCATTTACGAGAAAGCGCAATTTCACGCTCTATTTCGGCTCGGACGGCGTGCTGCTGTCGCTGATTTTGTTCGGCAAATACATCGAGCAGATGGCAGCCGGCGAGGCAAACGGCGCAATACGCAAGCTTTTGCACCTCCAGCCCAGAACGGCGGCCGTGCTCGTTGACGGTGCGGTCACGGAAAAGCCCGTGGACAGCATCGTGCACGGCGATATAGTCTTGGTCCGAGCGGGCGAGCGCATCGCCGTTGACGGAACGATAACGCAGGGCGACTGCGCCGTTGACGAATCGATGCTCACCGGCGAGAGCCTGCCTGTTGACAAGCACCCGGGCGACAAGGTCATCGGCGGCAGCTTATGCCGTGCGGGCGCAGCCAAGGTGACCGCCGAGGGCTTGGGTAAGGACTCGGTCCTGCAGCAGATAGTCGCCGCCGTCAGGCGGGCTCAGTGCGAAAAAGCGCCGGTGCAAAAATTTGCAGACTCCGTTGCGGGCTGGTTCGTGCCCGCCGTTGCTGCCGCCGCTGCGGCGACCTTTGCGCTGTGGTTTAAGAAATTAAGGCCGCACGACCTTGAAAAGGCGCTTGTGACCTGCTGCGATGTGCTGTCGGTCGCCTGCCCATGCGCCTTGGGACTTGCAACGCCCACGGCGCTCATGGTCGCCTCCGGCGCCGGCGCCGAAAACGGCGTGCTATATAGCTCCGGCAGGTTCATCGAAAATGCCCGCAAGGCTGACACCGTCGTGTTCGACAAAACCGGCACGATAACCAAGGGAAGCCCCGAGGTCACGGAAATTTTAACACTCGGCGGCATGGACGAAGCGGGGCTTTTGCGCCTTGCCACCTCGGCGGAGGCCATGTCCGACCACCCGGTCGCCAAGGCGGTTGTCGCCCACGCAAAGAGCGTGTTCGGCGACTTTGCGCCCGACCCGGCAACGGACTTTGAAGCGGTCGCAGGCAGGGGCGTTAAATGCACGATAAACGGCAAAGCGCTCATCTGCGGCAGCAGGCGGTTTCTCGCCGAGAACGGCGTGGATGCGGCGAGCTTGCCCGACGGCACGGGCACCGAGGTCTGCGCAGCGTATGACGGCGTGCTCGTGGGGCTTATCCGGGTCGCCGATGTCATAAAGCCCGAGGCTCGGGAAGTTGTCGAGCGGCTCAAGGCAAGCGGCAGGCAGGTGTGGCTCGTCACCGGCGATAACGAGCAAACCGCTCGGGATATTGCCGCCCGGGCGGGGATAGAGAATGTCAAAGCCAATGTCCTGCCGACGGAAAAGGCGGATATCGTCGCCCGGCTGAAAGCCGAGGGGCGCACCATCTGCATGGTCGGCGACGGCGTGAACGATACGCCCGCACTCGCCGGAGCCGACTGCTCGGTCGCCATGGGCAGCGGCTCGGATATAGCCATCGAATCGGCGGGTATTCTCCTGCCGTCGGGCGATCTGAAGAAGCTGCCCGAAGTGTTCGAGCTCTCGGAAAAAACAATGCGGGTGGTTAATCAAAATCTCCGCTGGGCGCTTGTGTACAACGCCCTGAGTATCCCGATTGCCGCCGCCGGAGTGCTGCACCCGTCAATTTGTGCGACCTCAATGTCGCTCAGTTCAATTGGAGTGCTGCTTAATTCACTAAAGCTGCAAAACGGCAGGAAGGAGAAACGGTGGAAGAAAAAACGCTTAAAACCTATGTAAAGGGCATGTACTGCGCACAGTGTCCCGAGCTTATAATCTGCGCACTATTGCAGCTGCGGGGCGTCATCGACGCCGATGTCGAGTATTTTAAGTCGCTCGTCACGGTACGCTTTGACCCCGATATCGTCACCGAGGCGCATATTTTTGCAGCCCTCGATGATGCCGGATATCCGCCGTTTGAACGCAGGCCGAGTGTCGCCGAGAGGCTGGCGGCAAAGCTTGCGCATGCGTTCGACAGCCGTCGGGGAGAGTAAAATGAGCACATTTGAAACTAAGGTGGACGGCATCGTCTGCCCGAACTGCACCTATGATATCGAGCGAATTTTAAGTCGCCTTGACGGCGTGAATTCGGTCAAGGCAAGCTATGTGAAAAGCGAGGTAACGGTCGAATTTGACCCCGAAAGGGTCGGCGAGGCGGAGATAGAAGAAACGCTTGCAAAGTTCGGCTTCCCCATCGGCAGGGGCAGGAAAAACCTGCTGTGGAATTTGCTCGACTTATGCTGTATTGCAGTGCTGTATTTTGCACTGACCTACCTGACGCAGGCGGTGAGCATGCCCGAGATGAGCGGTGGAATGTCGCTGGGCTTGGTGTTTTTAACAGGACTGCTGGGCGGCGTGCATTGCATCGGAATGTGCGGCGGCATCATGCTCACGCAGCACAACGCCCTTGCGTATAACGGCGGCCGCATGGTCGGCTACACGGTCATGGGGCTGATTTTCGGCGCAGCGGGCAGCTATATCATTTTCAGTATGCAGCTTAAAAGCGCCGTGTTCATCGTGGCTGGACTGCTTGTCGTGCTTATCGGACTTCGCATGTGGGGCGTGCCGTTTCTGCGCCGACTGCGCCCGGGGCTGAGCTCGCCCTGCGGCTTTCACGGAACGCCGTTTATAGTCGGACTTCTGACCGGCGTGATGCCCTGCGGCATGCTGTCGTCAATGTGGTTTTTAGCCGCCTCGGCAGGCTCTGCCGGAAAAGGTGCGGCGCTGATGCTCGTGTTCGGTCTCGGCACAAGCGTTTGCATGCTCGTGTTCGGCATGCTCGGCGATGCGCTGACGAGAAAATATAACAAATACATCCTCAAAGTGAGCACCGTCCTCATCATCACCATGGGTCTCATGCTCGCCGTCAAGGGCATTAAAATGCTGTGACTAAACCCGCAGCCACCAACGCCCCTGCGCATTTTGCGCAGGGGCGTTTTCGTCATTCCAGCCAAAAATGGGAGGCTATTTTTGTTACAGTTAACATATGGTTTTGATTGACAGGCGGCGACGGGTGGTTGTAAAATTGGTCTAAAGAGCGACTTGTACAAACAGGTGGCCATACACCATGTGCTGCATAAGTCAGTCAAAACATTTTTAAGGAGAAAGAACATGAAAAAACGGGTACTGAGCGTATTCCTTGTGCTCTGCTTCGTGCTGACCCTGCTTCCGACAGCCTTCGCCGATTCGTCCACCAGCGGCGCCTGCGGCGATAACCTCACATGGACGCTGGATGGTGACGGCACGCTGACCATAAGCGGCACGGGCAAGATGTGGGACTCTGATTATTATAACGATTATGATGTTCCATGGGCGGATTTTTTAGCATCAATAGAGAAAGTTGTTATAAGTAAAGGAGTTACGAGCATTGGAAATGAGGCGTTCAAATGGTGTGAGCGCCTGACGAATGTGACAATACCTGACAGCATAACGAGCATCGGCAATAGTGCATTCTACGACTGCAGCAGCCTGACGAGTGTGACGATACCAGACAGCGTAACAAGTATCGGAGAGTGGGCATTCTACGGCTGCAGCAGTCTAACGAGTGTAACGATACCCCACGGCGTAACGAGCATCGGCGGTGCTGCGTTCTGGGGCTGCAGCAGCCTGACGAGTGTGACGATAGGCAACAGCGTAACGAGCATCGGAGAGTGGGCATTCTCCGACTGCAGCAGCCTGACGAGCGTGACGATACCCGACAGCGTTACGAGCATCGGCTATAGTGCATTCTCCGGCTGCAGCAGCCTGACGAGCGTGACGATTGGCAACGGAATCACAAGCATCAACGACTCTTTTTCCGGATGTGTCAGCCTCAAAAGCTTCACTGTATCCGAAAGCAACAGCGCATATTCTTCGAAGGATGGGGTGCTTTTCAACAAGAATAAGACCAAACTGGTTGCCTATCCTGCGGGAAAGACCAACACTTCTTACACTATCCCCAACAGTGTCTCCGAAATCAAAGAGTGGGCATTCAGTGACTGCAGTGACCTCACAAATGTGACAATTCCAAACAGCGTCTCCAAAATCAGCTATGGCACATTCTGGGGCTGCAGCAGCCTGACGAGCGTAACAATTCCAACCAGTGTAAAGAGTATCGATGGCTATGCATTCGAATACTGCAGCAGCCTGACGAGTGTGACGATACCCAACAGCGTTACGAGCATCGGAGAGTGGGCATTCTCCGACTGCAGCAGCCTGACGAGCATAACAATTCCAAACAGCGTCTCCAAAATCAGCTATGGCACATTCGAATGCTGTGAAAACCTTAAGAGTGTAACAATTCCAACCAGTGTAAAGAGTATCGATGGCAGAGCATTCTCCTTCTGCGACAGTCTTTCCGATATCTATTACAAAGGCACTGCCTCACAGTGGAAAGCGGTGAAAGTCGAGGCGTTCAATAATCCGCTCAAAAACGCCACGATCCACTATGTGTCTAATGTCCCCGCAGCGCCTGCACTTAAGATAACCACCTCGGCGGGCAAGCCGAAGATATATTGGAACGCAGTCGACGGTGCGGCAAAGTACTGGGTGTACCGCAGTACCGATGGCAAGACCTTCAATTACTACGACAGCACGACCAAGACGAGCTACACCAACAGCTCAACTTCCATCGGTACGACCTACTACTATAAAGTTAAGGCTGTTGCTGTGGTTGACGGCAAGGACTATGCCTCTGACTACAGTGTAATAAGGAGCATCCTGTGCAAGCCGGCAGCTCCGACCGTGAGCATAAACCGCTCTAACGGCAAGCCGAAGCTGAGCTGGAAGGCCGTTTCGGGTGCAACGAAGTATTGGATATACCGCTCGACCGACGGCAAGGAGTTCAAGTATTTTGACAGCACAACAAAAACGAGCTACACCAACTCCGGCGCAGCATCCGGCACGAAGTATTACTACCGTGTGAAAGCTGTTGCTGTTGTGAACGGCAAGAATGTCGTTTCCGCCAACAGCAGCACAAAGAGCCTGTTTACCTCGCTTGCAAAGCCCTCGGTCAGCATCACGACCTCGAACGGCAAGCCTAAAATTACATGGAAAGCAGTCACGGGTGCAGATAAGTACTATGTCTACCGCAGCACCGACGGCAAGACTTTCAGCTACTGGGACAGCACGACTAAAACCACCTACATAAACAGCGGTGCAAAGAAGAACACCAAGTACTACTACAAGGTCAAAGCGGTCTGCGCATCAAACTCCAACGCAAACTCCTCACAGAGCAGCGCAGTCAGCATCAAAGCAACTAAATAAACCACAAGCCCCCGAGTCTCCACGGGGGCTGTTTACACGGAAAAGCCCGGGTATTCAAGGCGAATACCCGGGCTTTCCTTTGCGCAAAGTTCTGTGTTTATTGGGGGATATTTTGAGGAGTTTCCGCACTGCTTTCGCAGGCCGGTTATGGCATTGTTCTGTTGTGTGAAATTAAACTGTACACAAATGATGTTAGTTGCAAGTGTTGGAGATCAAAAAGGGGAAGGTAAAGGTTGCTTGTTAGTTAGTTGGTTTTTCCGAGCCTCAGGGGAACGGCAGGGCCGGAGCGTACAAGCATCTGAAGAGTACGGTACCGGCTTGCCGGCCCCTGAGGTTCATCTTCTCAGGCATTTGTCATTGAGAGAGGTGTCATAGCCTGAGCTTCGGCCTGCCGGTCGGTCATGCCAGTCCGAAGAGGTGTATGGGGGGATTTTAGAAAGGAAGTATACTAAGTTTAAGTTGGAATATCCGAAGCTTGGCTTGATGTAAAGGATCTGAGGTAGCAAATCGTTTCGGTCAATATGCAGAAACCTCGGACATCGGTTTGAGTTACCCTTAGCTAACCTATGGCTTTATTATAGTTACCCTCGGCTAACCTGTCAATAGGTTTTTTGAAAAAAATCAAAAAATTTTATTATTACACAGGATGCTCAAAAATCTTTCATCAAGTTAGCCAAAAGCAACTTGACTTTCGTGGGCAAACTGATATAATAAGACCAAAGAGCAGATTAAGGAGTATCATCATGCACGAATCCGGCGAAATGTACCTTGAAACCATATTGGTTTTGGGCAAGAAAAAGCCCACCGTTCGGGCGGTCGATGTTGCCGACGATCTCGGTTATTCAAAGCCGTCGGTCAGCAGGGGGCTGGCAAGGCTCAAGGCGGACGGCTGCATTATCGTTGACGCCGACGGCCGCATTGCGCTGACGGAAAAGGGCAGGCAGATCGCAGAGAAGATATATGAGCGGCATATCGTCCTGTCAAAGGCGCTGATGGCACTCGGCGTGGACGAGGAGACGGCGCTATCCGATGCCTGCAAAATGGAGCACGACCTGAGCGACCGCTCGTTTGAAGCAATAAAAAAACACTTTAAATGCGAATGAAAAAAGCAAGCCCTCGGCTTGCTTTTTTTCATTCTTCTACATGATCCATGCCTTGGCTGACAATCGTTCGGACATGGTCGTCGGCGAGGGAATAGTACACGGACTTGCCCTCACGGCGGCTTTTTACGAGCCGATTGTTCTTTAAAATTCTAAGCTGGTGCGATATCGCCGAGTCGGTCATGTTCAGCACCGACGCAAGGCCGCACACGCAGGCTTCGGATTCGAGTAGGACGAAAAGTATCCTCATCCTCGTCGAGTCGCCGAAGGTCTTGAACAGCTCCGCCAAGTCGTAGATATCCTCCTCGGGCGGCATTTTCTCTTCAACAATTTTTCTGAGCCGCTCGTGCTCTTTTTCGTCGTCGAGCTGCTCGGTGCGAATTTCATCGGACATTTTCGTCACTTCCTTTAATCGTATTATACAACATTTTGCCCTAAAATCAAAGATTTTTCACATTCAGCGCACGGATGGCATTGAGCACGGCGATGACCATGACGCCGACATCGGCGAAGATGCCGAACCACATGTTCGCAATACCCACGGCGACAAGCACAAGACAGAGGACCTTAACACCGATTGCAAAACAGATATTCTCGTGCACGATGCGCAGCGCCTTGCGGGAGATGCGGATGGCCTTTGATATTTTGCGTGGGTCGTCGTCCATGAGGACGATATCCGCCGCCTCGATGGCAGCGTCCGAGCCTAAAGCGCCCATTGCGATGCCGATATCGGCACGGGAGAGCACAGGGGCATCGTTGATGCCGTCGCCGACGAACGCAAGCTTTTCCTTACCGCCGAGACTGCCTAAAAGCTCCTCGACCTTGCTGACCTTGCCGGCCGGCAGCAGCTCGCTGTACACCTCGTCGATGCCGAGCTCGGCTGCCGTTGCGTCGGCGATGCGCTTAGCGTCGCCCGTGAGCATGACGGTTTTCTTTATGCCGCTCTGCTTGAGAGCCGCAATTGCATCCTTTGCGCCGTCCTTGAGCTTGTCGGAAATGAGGATCACGCCGCAGTAAGTGCCGTTGACCGCCACATGCACGAGCGTACCCGGCTCATCGCAGGGAGGCACTTCGATACCGAGACTCGACATGAGCCTTGCGTTGCCCGCTGCAACGGACTTGCCGTCAAACACCGCCGTGACGCCGTTGCCGCTGATTTCATGCACATCCGCCACACGCTCGGGGTCGACGGGTTTGCCGTAGGCTGCCTTGAGGCTCTTGCTTATCGGGTGGTCGGAGTAGCACTCGGCGTAGGCGGCGTACTCCAAAAGCACCGCTTCGTCAACGGTGTTATTATACACGCCGCTGACCTCGAACACGCCACGGGTCAGCGTGCCTGTTTTGTCAAACACGACATGGCGCACCTCGGACAGACCTTCGAGGTAGTTTGAGCCCTTGACGAGAACGCCTGCGTTGCTCGCACCGCCTATGCCGGCAAAGAAGGTGAGGGGGATACTGATGACCAGCGCACAGGGGCAGCTGATGACGAGGAAGGTCAGCGCACGGTAAAGCCACACATCCCACGCCGAGGGGTTGCCCATGGCAAGCGACACCACCGGCGGGATGATCGCCAGCGCCAGTGCGCCTGCGCACACTGCGGGGGTGTACACCCTTGCAAAGCGGGTGATGAACGCTTCTGACTTGGACTTCTTCGAGCTTGCGTTTTCAACGAGGTCAAGTATCTTCGAGACTGTCGATTCGCCAAACTCACGGGAGGTCTTGATCTTGATTACGCCGCTTAAATTGATGCAGCCGCTGAGCGCCTCGTCGCCGCATCTGGCGTCACGGGGGACGCTCTCGCCGGTGAGGGCGGCGGTGTCGAGCGTGGTGCTGCCCTCGACGATGTTGCCGTCGATGGGTATCTTCTCGCCGGGCTTGACGACTATTATCGAGCCTATTGCGACCTCATCGGGGTCGACCTGCTCAAGCTCGCCGTCTGCGTTTTCGATATTTGCGTAGTCGGGGCGGATATCCATGAGCCGGCTAATGTTGCGGCGGCTCCTGCCGACGGCAATGCTCTGGAAAAGCTCGCCGGTCTGGTAAAACAGCATGACCGCTGCCGCTTCCTTGTAGTCGCCTAAGCCCATTGCGCCGAGCGTTGCGACCGCCATGAGGAAGTTTTCGTCAAACGGCTGTTTGTTCCTGATGCCCTTGCAGGCCTTGATGAGGATATCGTAGCCGATGGTGAGGTAGGCGATCAAAAACAGCACAAAGCCGAGCCAGCCCTGCGGGTCGGTGATGACAAATATCAGCATCAAAACTGCTGCGATAATAATACGCAGCAGAACCTTTTTTTGCTTCTTATTCATAGCGATTACTCATTAAAGGAAGATCTCGCAGTCGTCCTCGACCTTCTTGCAGTTTTTCAGGACATCCTGCATGACGGCCTTGACATCTGCGCCATCGACAAACTCGACGATCATCTTGAGCGCCATGAAGTTGACGACGCAGTCGGCAACGCCGGCGGTGTCCTTTGCGGCCTGCTCCATCTTTGAAGCGCAGTTTGCGCAGTCAACATCGATCTTGTAGGTCTTTTTCATATCATTATTCCTCCGATAAATCATAATTGAACACTTGAACGATTGTTCAATTATGTTATACTACCGCCGATGTCAATTGTCAATGCCCAAAATAAAATTTTTTACGAAAAAAATTTTGCCCCGTTGTGGGGCGAAGATTATTTCATTAAACCTATCGGAGCTTCGAGGCGGTTTTGTTCGAGAAGCTCTTTATTTGAAAGTATTTCGTCGCTCTCGCCGACGGCTGCGACCGAGCCGCCGCCGATGAGCAGCACACGGGTGCAGGTCGTGCACGGGCGAGCTTTCCGCTGCCAAAGCGTCCATTTCCTTTAATTCACTTATGGCATGGTCAATTTTCTTCATACCAAATATATGACATTAAGGAGCACCTGGGGGACGGTGCTCCTTAACGCCTTTGGCTAAAGTGTAACAGAAAGAAGGGGGTTGTTGTATTTATTTAGCTTTGTGTTTCTTTTTGAAAATGCCGCCCAGTGCGCAGACACCGATAGGAAATACTCCATTCTTTTCTTTGGCTGTCTACACTTTAACACACGCATTTTTGCCCCACAAGCCCCCCGGGGGGATGAAAATCGCAAAAAATTTTCTCCCTGATGTTTTCGCATCAGGGGGCAACCCGGACACCGGCTTAACCGTGATAATTTCCGGTAGCCGAATCAATGCAGACATAGGGGACGATCTCGTCGTTTATCCTGACATAAGCCTGATAGCTCGTGCCGCCGATAAACTCGTAGTGATCGACCTTGACACCGTACCTTTCCTTGAGGTCGGCCTCGAACTCAGCCTTCCACGCATCGCCCGTGGGCGTGGGGGTGAACGACGGGCCGACGGGGTCCGTGAAATCCCTGTTCGGTTTCGCTGTATGAGTTCTGGATAACGCTCACCGTCCTTTCGATAAGAATGGAAGTTGAAGATAGTGAGTTATATGTTAAGGCCATAAGGTTTGTCGGAAGCGTTTAAGGTAATTTGTTGTTTGCTTCAACTCCCATTCACTTAAGAGACAAACGAAACGGCAAAAGCGTTTCAAAAAATCTGCGCAGTATCGGACATACTGCGCAGATTTTGACCTATTGACTTCGCTGGTGAGTGGTGGTATTATCATAAACAAGAGGGGCGACCGCTGCAACGGTCCCGGCTAACCTCGATAAGTTTATAGCTTGGAAATTAACCGTTCTCGTGCTGGGGGGGCGGTTATTTCTTTTTGGTTATGTTGATAACTCCAAAGATAACAACGGCTAACAGGTTGAGCAGTGCGATGACTTCTGAAACTGTCATGTTGTCACCTCCTTTATGTAGGAGGCTTGCCGTTCCCCTCTTGCTTAATGCTAATATAGTGCAAAAAGCGCACATCTGTCAAGTTTTGCAAACATAATGTATACTTTCCGTCGGGGAAATGGTATTATCATAGCCGGAGGTGCTGATGATGATATTTGTTTACCCCGATTTTTATTTTGACTTTTCCTGCACCGCATCACGCTGCCGTCACAGCTGCTGCCGTGGCTGGGAGATAGACATAGATGAGGACACGCTGGCACTTTATGACGCACTCACGGGTGATATCGGCGACACGGTGCGTCGGAGCATCGAGCGCACGCCGACGCCGCATTTTGCGCTCACCGAAAACGAGGACTGCCCGTTTTTGCAGCCGGACGGCCTGTGCAGGCTCATACTCACTCTCGGCGAAGAAAGCCTGTGCGATATCTGCGCCGAGCACCCGAGATTTTATAACGAGTACCCCGGCCGCATCGAGGCGGGGCTCGGCCTGTGCTGCGAGGAGGCGGTGCGCCTGCTGCTTGAGCGGGACACCCCGCTTGAGCTTATCATCGAGACCGACGGGCAAGTGCCCGAGCCGACGGTTCGTGACGAAATTTTCGCCGTTCTCGCCGGGCAGAGTACGCCGCTATCCGAACGCATGGACAGGGCGCTCACGCTTGTCGGGGCAGCGATGCCCGATTTCACGCTCTCGCAAATTGCGGAGCTGTACCTTGGCTTAGAGCGGCTCGACGATGAGTGGACAAAGTGCCTTGGGCGCCTTGACGGCTCCGCTCCGCTGCCGCAGCCGGAGGGAATAAAGTACGAGCGCTTGGCGGAATATTTCGTCTACCGCCACTTCAATGATGCTTCTGCGCAGACCCTTTCCTTTGCGTTTTTGAGCGTGCGTTTGCTGTGTGCGCTCGAAAAACTGTGCCCGCAGGAGCTTTCGGAGCTTGTGCGGCTTTACTCATCGGAGATTGAATATTCGGACGAAAATGTCGAAAAGGTACAGAGTGTACTGCTATAACGGCAAAAAGAACCAGCAATTTTCGTCAATTCATTAACGCTGTCTATTGAAAATTCGGGAGCGTGAGCATATAATTGCTATTGTATATAAGGTATAGCCGATGGGATCGGCGATAAAAAGAGGATAATCAAATTTCAATATACGAGGGGATCATATGGCAAATTATTCGGCGTACATGGACAAGGTCATATTGTTTGACCTTGGGACACAGGAGACCTCGGTCTTGCCGTGGTCGGATGAGGACAGGTGCAGATACATAGGCGGCAGCGCAATGGCGGCAAAGCTTCTTGGCGACAGCAAAAACGCCGCCGACCTTATCGTCATCACCACCGGCCCTCTCACGGGAACGGGCGCACCGGGCTCGAACTACTTTAACATCTCGGCAGTGTCGCCGCTGACGGGCGAGGTGTCGCATTCAAGCTGCGGCGGCAACTTCGGCCTATATCTCAAAAAAGCCGGTATCGATGCATTGGTCATAAAAGGCTCGTGCGAAAAGCCCATGTGGCTCGGTATACTAAACGAGCACTTCACGCTGCACAAGGCGGGCGGCCTTTGGGGAAAGACCGTTTCCACGACAAATGCCGAGCTTCAGGCGGCAGTGGATGAGGAGCGCAACTGCCGTGTCAAGTGCGGCATGCTCACCATCGGCCCTGCGGGCGAAAACGGTGCTGCCGTTGCGACGGTCGCAAGCGGCGATAACGACGCCTGCACCTGCTCACTGGGCGCAGTGTTCGGCGCAAAGAAGCTCAAGGCGATAGTCGTCACCGGCAACCACGATATCAGCGTTGCCGACGAGGAAAAGGCGCTTGAAAACCACAAGCAGTGGGCGCAGCATCTGCATGCTCATCCCATAACCGGCGAGCTTCTGCCCAAGCGTGGCAGCATCGGCTTTGTCGAGCGCCTGCAGGAGGTGAGCCTGCTGCCGACGGAGAACTTCTCCAAGGCAGGCTGCGACTTTGCACACGAGATAGGCGGCGAGGTTTTTGCCGACAAGTACAATGTCGTCAACCGTGGCTGCACCTACTGCCCGATAAGATGCGAGCGCTCTGCCGTGTGCGAGGGCGAGGTCGTAAAAGGTCCAAGCCTGAACGCAGCGGTGCTCCTGGGCAGCAATATTCTTAACTCCGACATGAAGCTCATCGTCCGCTGGACGAAGCAGCTGCACGAGCTCGGCCTTGACCTTACGCATACGGCGAAGGCTGTCGCATGGGCGATGCAGGCCCGCAGCGAGGGCGTTTGGAAAACCGAGCTTCAGTTTGGCATAACAACGAACATTTCCGACACCTTTGCAGCCATTGCTCTCAAGACGGGCATCGGCGAGGAGCTTGCGATGGGCTGCACGGCTCTCGGCAAAAAGTACGGCGGCGAGTTTGCGTATATGTTCACGGACATAGTCGGCGCAGCGGCAAGAAGCTATGTCGGCTTTAACGGCACACTTTCAGACTACGCCGAGCGCTACACGGACGCTGCCCTGAACGCAGGTCAGTGCCCCTATGTCGCACTGGCGCTCATCCCCGCATTCATGGTCAAAAAGCCCCACGGCATCAAGGCCGCAGCCGCAAGGAAGCTTGCTCCGCTTGCACCCGTGGCGGCGAAGATAATAAGCGTCCTGCCCGAAACGGTCGGCGATAAGCTGCCCGTGACCTTCCTGACGAGGGAGCTGCGCTGCACCGTCGGCATGAGCATGACCCTTGACGCACTCGTTAAGACCGGCACGGCCGACAGCGTCGGGCTTCCCAAGCCCATGCTCAAGGCGTACAAGGCGGCAAACGCATTTTCCGTCAAAGATTGCGCCGCAAAGCTCAAGGAAACCGCCGGGAAGCTCAAGGGCATGGATAAGGACGAGCTTTTAGCCAAGCTCGGCATCAAGGAATAAGGGGGGCAAGGTAATGGCATACAGAATTAACGAAAGCGTGTGCAACGGCTGCGACGCATGTGTCACCGCCTGTCCCACGCAGGCGATCTCCGGCGTGCAGCACGAGGTGCACACCATCGATCCGGATAAATGCGTATCCTGCAATCTGTGCATGAATCTGTGCAAGAACTTTGCGATAAGAAGCGGAATGCAAAACGAGATAATCGAGCATGACGAGTGGCCCATCCCGCATGTCGACCCCGCAGTCTGCAACGGCTGCTCGGCCTGCGTCGAGATATGCCCCATGTATGTGCTGCGCATATCCGAGCCCAAGTTCAGGGGCGACACCGGCACCATAGCCGAGCTTACGGACATTGACCTTTGCATCGGCTGCGAAAAGTGCGCAAAGCACTGCCCCGTGGGCGCAATTGAGATGGTCAAGCGCCTTGTCGCAAACGAGAAGGAGGAAGAGTAATGCCCGGGATAGATTACGCATTCATCGACTCCGTGCTTGAGCAGCACGGCTATGACAGAACAAGGATAATCGCTATCATGCAGGATATCCAGAAGCAGTACCGCTATCTGCCCAGAGAGGTCATTGTCTACATCGGCGAAAAGCTGCACATGACCCCGGCAAAGCTCTACGGTGTTGCAACATTTTATAAGAACTTCTCGCTCGACCCCAAGGGCAAGTATGTCATCAAGGTCTGCGACGGCACGGCGTGCCATGTCCGCAAATCGGCGGATATCCAGCAGGCGTTTTACGACAGCACCGGCATGACGCCGGACGACAGCATGTCCTCTGACGGTTTGTTTTCCATCGAGCGTGTCGCCTGCCTGGGCGCATGCGGCCTTGCTCCGGTGTGCATGGTCAACGATATCGTCCATGCGCAGATGACGCCGAAAGAGGCTCGCAGACTTATCGCTGAGTTAAGGGAGGCTGAGAAGGATGAAGCTTGAATCACGCAAACAGCTTGACGAGTTGCGCTTAAAGGCCGCCCAGGCGCTTTCGGCGCAGAAGCATAAGATACTCGTGTGCGCAGGCTCCGGCTGTATAGCCAGCGGCTCGCTCGGCGTATATGAAAAGCTCAAGACCGTGTTGGCCGACAAGGGACTTGAAACGGAGATCTGCCTTGAGGATCATGTAGACCACGGCGACAGCGTCGGCGTAAAGAAAAGCGGCTGCCAGGGCTTTTGTGAGATAGGCCCGCTCGTGAAGGTAGAGCCCGAGGGCTATTTCTACTGCAAGGTAAAGCCCGAGGACTGCGAGGATATCGTAAACGAGACCATCGCAAACGGCAGAGTTGTCGAGAGACTGCTTTACACCTGTGACGATGTTACATACACGAAGCAGGAGGATATCCCGTTTTATAAAAATCAGCTCCATGTCGCATTGGAGCACTGCGGCGAGATAAATGCCGAGAGCATCGACGAGTACATTGCCGTCGGCGGCTATACGGCGCTTGAAAAGGCGCTGTTTGACATGACCGGCGATGAGATCATAAGCGAAGTTTCCGACTCCGGCCTCAGGGGTCGCGGCGGCGCCGGCTTCCCCACGGGCAAAAAGTGGGCGCAGGTCGCAGCACATAAGGAGACGAGCGAAAAATATGTCGTCTGCAACGGCGACGAGGGCGACCCGGGCGCATTCATGGACTGCTCTATTATGGAGGGCATCCCCCATAAGATGATAGAGGGCATGATAATCGCCGGTGTAGCAACGGGCTCGGAAAACGGCTGCATCTATGTCCGTGCCGAGTACCCCCATGCGGTCGAGAGACTGACAAAGGCGATAGCTCAGGCAGAGGAGTACGGCCTTATCGGCGAGAACATCCTCGGCTCCGGCAAGACCTTTAAGCTCAAGATAAACAAGGGCGCAGGCGCATTCGTCTGCGGCGAGGGCTCGGCCATGACGACCTCCATCGAGGGCAACCGAGGCACTCCCCGCACGAAGCCGCCCAGAAGCGTTGACCACGGCCTGTTTAACGCCCCCACCTGCCTTAACAATGTCGAGACCTTTGCAAATGTGCCGGTCATAATCAACAAGGGCTCGAAGTGGTTCAAGTCCATCGGCACCGAGGGCAGTGCGGGCACGAAGGCATTCTCGCTGGCGGGCAATATCAGGAACACCGGCCTTATCGAGGTGCCTATGGGCACGACGCTCAAGGAGATCGTGTTCGATATCGGCGGCGGCGTTAAGACCGGCAAGTTCAAGTCCGTTCAGGTCGGCGGCCCATCCGGCGGCTGCCTCACCGAGGAGCACCTTGACCTGCCGCTCGACTACGACTCGCTCAAAAAGATAGGCGCTATCATGGGCTCGGGCGGCCTTGTCGTCATGGGCGACGATACCTGCATGGTCGAGATAGCCCGCTTCTTCATGAGCTTCACGAAAAACGAGTCCTGCGGCAAATGCACCACCTGCCGCATGGGCATCCCCAAAATACAGGCGATACTCGAGCGCATAACTCAGGGCGAGGGTACGATGGAGGATCTCGATGAGCTTGAAAAGCTTTCAAAGCTCGTCAAGACCTGCTCACTGTGCGGTCTCGGCAAGACGGCGACAAACCCCGTAATGAGCACCCTGCGTTATTTCAAGGACGAGTACATTGCCCATGTTCAGGACAAAAAGTGCCCTGCCCATGTGTGCAAGCCGCTGTTTGAGATACGGATAGACCCGGAAAAATGCATCGGCTGCACCAAGTGCGCCGTCAACTGCGCAACCGGCGCGATCACCGGCAAGCTCATGCGTGCGCACAGCATCGATCTTGATAAGTGTACACGCTGCCGCACCTGCATTGACGGCTGTCCGACCGAAGCGATCGAGGAGGTATGAGTATGAGCCATATTATCATAGACGGCATCAAGTGCGAATTTGAAAATGCCCGCAATGTTCTCGAGGTCGCTTTGAATAACGGCATCGATATCCCCAATCTGTGCTACTGCGAAAGCTTGACCACCTACGGCGGCTGCCGCCTGTGCGTTGTCGAAAACGAGCGTGGCGGCATCGAGGCTGCCTGCACGATGGTGCCAAAAGACGGCGCAGTCGTGCGCACGAACACCGCCCAGCTGCGTGAGTTCAGACAGGGCATTTTGAAGCTGCTGCTCGAAGGCCACCGCACCGAGTGCGCCACCTGTCCGCAGTCGGGCAAGTGCAAGCTCCAGGACTACGCAAAGCGCTACGGCGTCGCCGATGTCAAGCCCGTCGACTACTGCCGTGAGCCTGTTGACGACAGCTCTCCCGCCGTTGTCATCGACCCGTCAAAGTGCATCCTGTGCGGCAAATGCACAAGGACCTGCCTGCAATTGCAGAATGTAAATGCGATAGACTTTATAAACCGAGGCAACGAGACGGTGCTGTCCTGCGGCATAGGCTACAAGCTTGCCGATACCAACTGCACCTCCTGCGGCCAGTGTGCGGCAATGTGCCCCACCGGCGCACTGACGATAAAGAGCGACGCCGCCCGTGTCTGGGACGCCATAAACGACCCGACAAAGAAGGTCGCAGTGCAGATAGCGCCCGCCGTGAAGTTAGGCATTATCGAGGCTTTCGGCCTGCCCGCAACCGCACAGGTGATGGGCAAGATGGTCACGGCGCTCAGGCTCATGGGTGCAGACTATGTCTTTGACGCTTCCATGAGCGCTTATCAGGCCGTTCTGGAGGAAGCCGACGACTTTAAGACCCGCAAAAAGGGCGGCACGGTGCTTTCGTCGTATTGCCCGGCTTGGGTAAAGCATGTCGAGTGCGACCACCCCGAGCTCAAGGACAGATTGTCCGCCGCCGGCTCGCCCATGCAGATCTGCGGAACGCTCATCCGCCGCAAGTACCCGGACGATGATCTGGTTTCCGTTGCGGTCATGAGCTGCGCCGCCGCAAAGGCGGAGGCGCTCAGGGACGAGAATGTAAAGGACGGCAAGAAGCCCGTTGATATCGTCATCACCACGCAGGAGTTTATCGGCATGATCCGTGAATACGGCATGAGCTTTGCCGCTCTGCCCGACACGCCGACCGACAACTTCTTTGCGCAGGTCACGGGCGACAAGTGCAAGACCCCCGTGGCGCTCCGCATCGACCCGGATAAGTGCATCGGCTGCACCAAGTGCGCCCGCCGCTGCCCCGTCGGTGCGATCACCGGCAAGGCAAAGACAGCCCATGTCATCGACATGGATAAGTGCATCCGCTGCCGCACCTGCATGCTCGGCTGCCCGAAGGACGCAATCGAGAATGTCTCGCTCGACGGCAAGACAAGGGTCGCCGTCGTCAACGGTCTTGCGAATGCCGACAAGCTGCTTGAGAAGATCGCCTCCGGCGAGGAAAAGTACGACTTTGTCGAGGTCATGGCATGCCCCAAGGGCTGCCCGGGCGGCGGCGGTCAGCCGGAGGAGTGCATCTTCGGCAAGATAGACCGCAGCACCGGCACATTCGAGCTTGATTTCACCTTCCCCGAACAGCCGGCCGAGCTCGTTGATGTCAAAACCTTCGTCAAAGGCAAAAACAAAGAGCTCTTCAGAGTCAGATAAAAGCAAAGAAAAAAGCACCCCGAGGGGTGCTTTTTTTCATGCCTAAAAGGCATGGTTGCTTTAATTTTATGCCTGCAAGGCATATTTGCTGCGGTACGATGCAAACGCCTGCCTGAAGTCCTCGCTGCTTTTGCGGTAGACACTCAGGCTCTCGTGGAGGTTGAGGTTTCTGTCCTCGGCGTCGAGCACGCAGCCTGCGATGTTCGAGCAGTGGTCGCTCACTCGTTCGAGATTGGTCAACAGATCGGACAGCACGAAGCCTGCGTCGATGCTGCAAACTCCGCTTTGCAGACGCTGGATATGCCGTGTGCGCAGTGCGTCCTTGAGCTCGTCCACCACCTGCTCGAGCGGCTCGACCATTGATGCCGCCTTGAGGTCATGCTGCGTGAACGCCGTGTCGGCAAGACCTGCAATTTCCCGCACGGCGTCGAGCATCTGCTTGAGCTCGGCCTTTGCCGTGTCCGAAAACACGATGCCCTTTTGCTGCATCTCCTCGGCCGATTCGAGAATATTCACGCTGTGGTCGGCAATACGCTCAAGGTCGCCGATTAGCTTGAGGTACTCGGCGGAGGTGAGGCTGTCGGCCTCGCTGATGTGGTGCGCACTGAGCTTGACGAGGTATGTGCCGATGATGTCCTCGTACCGGTCGGTCTTGTCCTCAAGCCTGCGAATCTCATCGGCAAGCTCGGGAGTGAGTTTGCCGAGGGAGTCGAGACTCAGATAAAGCGCCGTCTTTGTTGCGGTGCTCATCTCGTCCATGAGCAGGCGGCAGCGCTCAAGTGCGAGCGTCGGAGTGGCGAGCAGGCGCTCGTCAAGCGTTTCGTCATGTGCCGGCTGCTTGCCGTCGGGGATGAGGAAGCACACGAGCTTTTCGAGAAAGCCGCCGAGCGGCAGCATGATTATCGTGCATGCCATGTTAAACAGCGAGTGGGCAACGGCGATGCCGAACATCGTTGCGCTCTCGCCGAAGAGCGCCGGAGTGAACACCGCTTTCACGATGCAGAATACCGCCAGCCAAACGACGGTGCCGATGACATTGAAGCTCAAGTGTACCATGGCGGTGCGCTTTGCGTTTTTGTTTGCGCCCACGGAGGAGATAAGCGCCGTGACGCAGGTGCCGATATTCTGACCCATGATGATGGGGATGGCCGCACCGTAGCTGACCTGACCGGTCGCCGCCAGCGCCTGCAAAATGCCGACGGAGGCCGAGGACGACTGGATGATGCCCGTGAGAAGCGCACCGGCGGCAACGCCCAGAATGGGGTTTGTGAACATTACAAAAAGCTGTCTGAACTCGGGCACATCACGCAGTCCGGCAACCGAGCCGGACATGGTGTCCATGCCGAACATGAGCGTTGCGAAGCCCAGCAGGATGGTACCGCTGTCCTTTTTGCGGTCGTCCTTTGAGAACATATGCAGGATAACGCCGATGAGTGCCAATATCGGCGTGAACGACGAGGGCTTGAGAAGCCGGATAAACACATTGTGGCTGTCGATGCCCGCAAGCGAGAGTATCCATGCCGTGACGGTCGTGCCGATGTTTGCGCCCATGATGACATTGATAGACTGGCTCAGGGACATGAGCCCCGAGTTAACGAAGCCGACCGCCATGACCGTTGTCGCAGATGATGACTGAATAATGGCCGTTATGCCAAGACCCGTGAGCAGCCCCGCCCACTTATTGCTCGTGAGCCTGCCCAAAAGAGTGCGCAGGCCGCTTCCGGCTCTGCGCTCGAGCGCCTGACCCATAAGGTTCATGCCGAACAAAAACAGACACAGGCCGCCTATTAAATTTAATACAGAAAAAATGTCCATGCCAATACCCCTTAGTTCGTTTATTACTCTCTTGAACTAAGGGTATCAGCAATATGTCAAATCCAAGACCGTCAAATTGTAAAATCCGTGTAAAATCGTAATTTTACAATTTATAATTTCAATTTACATCCGCAATTTCACCCGTCTCGACGAAAATGACCCACTTTGCGATGTTCACGGCGTGGTCGCCGATGCGCTCTAAGTATTTTGCGATCATGAGAAGATCGATCGCGCACGAGCCCATGCTGCGGTCGGTGCGGATAGTCTCTATAAGAAGCTCCTTCATGCCGTCAAAGTGCCGGTCTACGACATCATCATAATCTATGACCTCGTGCGCCTGCTTTGTGTCGTTATTAAGAAACGCCTCCACGCTGCCGTTGACCATCTTTATTACCGACAGCGCCATGTCGTGCAGCGCCTGCTTGGGCGCATTGTCCGGCAGAGCGCCGGTCTGCACTATCTCGGCTATATCCGCCGACTGGTTACCGATGCGCTCAAGGTCGGTGACCATTTTAAGCGCCGCCGAAACCGCACGCAGATCGGTCGCAACCGGCTGCTGCAGCAATAAAAGCTTCAGGCACAGCGACTGCACATCCCGTTCGAGACGGTCTATCTTTTCCGTTACGCCGTGCACCTCATCGGCCAGCGCAAGGTCGTTATTTTGCAGCGCCTTTGCGGCCTTGGCGATGGCAGCCTCGCAAAGAGCGCTCATTGTGCTCAGACTTTCGTGCAGCGTGCTCAGCTGCTCGTCGTATATGCTTCGCATTATCCGAACCTCCCCGTGATGTATGCTTCCGTTCTTTTGTCCTTCGGCATGGAGAACACACCCTCGGTGTCGCCAAACTCCACAAGCTCGCCGAGCAGGAAAAACGCCGTGCTGTCGGAAATTCTGGCGGCCTGCTGCATGTTGTGGGTCACGATGACGATGGTGTAGTCCTTTTTGAGCTCCTGCGCCAGCTCCTCGATCTTTCCGGTGGAGATAGGGTCGAGAGCGCTCGTCGGCTCATCCATGAGCAGCACCTCCGGCGCAACGGCGAGGCTTCGTGCGATGCACAGGCGCTGCTGCTGGCCGCCGGACATGCCGAGGGCGGACTTTTTAAGCCTGTCCTTGCACTCGTCCCAGATAGCCGCACTTTTAAGCGAGGCTTCGACTATCTCGTCTAACTTTGCCTTGGAGCGCACGCCGTGCAGTCTCGGACCGTAGGCGATGTTGTCGTAGATGCTCATGGGGAAGGGGTTGGGCTTTTGAAACACCATGCCTATCTTCGTGCGCAGCTCGGTCACATCCGTGCCGTCGGCGTAGATATCCTCCCCCTTAAAGCTTATGCGGCCTTGGATGCGGCAATTCGGTACAAGGTCGTTCATGCGGTTAAGAGTTTTGAGAAATGTTGATTTTCCGCAGCCGGACGGGCCTATGAGGGCGGTTATCTTCTGCGGCATGATATCCATGCCGATAGATCGCAGAGCCTGATGCTCTCCGTACCACAGCTGCAAGTTTTCGGCTTTAATGATAGGTTGTTCCATTAGCTTTTTCTCACTTTCTTGCCGACGAGGGAGGCGGCGAGGTTAATGATGAGGGTGATGCAGATGAGTATGACGGCGATGGAGAAGGCGACATCGAACTTGCCCTCCTCGCTTGCGTAGATATAAAGTGCCACGGTCAGCGAGGCCGCCGAGGACTGGAGCGCCTCGGCAAAGCCGAGGAGTTTAAGACCGAAGCCTGCGGTGAACAGCAGCGCCGCCGATTCACCGACCACTCTGCCGACTGCGAGGATGCAGCCGGTGACGATGCCGTCAACGGCGTTCGGGAGCACCACCGTGCGCACCATGTGCCACTTGCCCGAGCCGAGCGCCAGCGCACCCTCACGGTACGACTGCGGCACGGCTAACAGACTCTCCTTCGTGTTGCTGATGACCGTCGGCAGCACCATGATTATAAGCGTGAGCGAGCCTGCGAGGATGCCCTGCCTTAGCCCTGATATCTGCGTGAAAAACAGCATTCCGACAAGGCCGAAGATAATTGACGGGATGCCCGTGAGCGTTTCGACGGCAAAGCCGATGGCGTTTGAGATGCGCTTATTTGACGCATACTCGGTGAGATACACCGCAGCACCCACGCCCAGCGGCACGACGATGATCATGACGAGGACTATAAGGTACAGGGTGTTCAGGATGTTCGGCAGTATGCCGATGGAGTCTGAAATGTAGCTTGTCTGCGTCGTGAGGAACTTTGCGTTTATGCCCGGAATGCCGCGGTAGAGCAGGTAGCCGATCAGACCGATGAGCAGCAGGCAGGTCACGGCGGCGCAAAGCGACATAAGGAATTTAAGAGTTTTGTCCTTAGCTTTTCTCATGCCTTAGTCCTCCTTGTTGTGCGATATCATGTGCAGCAGCGTGTTGACCATCATGATGAACAAAAACAGAACTAAGCTTATCGAAAACAGCGCATTTCTGTGCAGCGTGCCGTAGGAGGCGTAGGACATTTCCGAAACGATGGCGGTCGTGAGAAAGCGGACGGAGGAAAACAGGCCCGGCATGTTTGCGACATTGCCTGCGACCATGATTATCGCCATCGCTTCGCCCATCGCTCTGCCCACGCCCTGCACAACGGCGGTTGCGATACCACGCTTAGCCGCCGGAAGCGAGACCTTGAAATAAGTCTCGGTCCTGAGCGCACCGAGCGCCAGCGACGCTTCCTCGTACTCGGGCGGGACTGCGTCCAGCGCCGTTTTCGAGATATTTATAATGTAGGGCAGGATCATGACGGCGAGCACAACAATTGCAGTCAGCAGGCATGCGCCCGATGACAGGCCGAACACGCTCTGCACCGCCGGTACAACGACTATCATGCCCACAAGGCCGTATATGACCGAGGGGATGCCGGCAAGCAGCTCAACTGCGGTGTTCACGAGCTTTGCGATCTTAGGCGGGGCGACCTTTGAAAGGTACAGCGCCGTCATTATGCCTATCGGCACGCCGATGACTACCGCTCCTGCGGTGCCGTAAACGCTCGTGAGGATAAACGGCAGGATACCAAACTCATTCGTGCCGGCATTCCATGTGTCGCCGAACAGGAAGTTTATGAGCCCCACCTCACGGATGGCGGGTATACCGGCGATTATGAGGTAGATGCTGATAAGCAGCACGAACGCCACCGCAATAAGACCGCATATTAAAAACAGCAGGCGAAAGCCCGTTTCAATCGTCTTTTTTCGTTTCATGTACAGCTCCTAATCGTAATGCCCCGTGTGCTAACACGGGGCATTGCCTGCACTTTGCTTACTTTGCTGCGGGGACTGCGCCTGCGCTGCGGATTAGGTCGGCAGCATCGGTGCTTGTTGCAAAGTCGAAGAATGCCTTTGCTGCGGTGCTTAGCTCGGTGCCGTCCTTAGTCACGAGGACGAAGGGGCGCTGGATTGCGTAGCTGCCGTCGAGAACGCTTGCCTCGGAGCAGGCAACGCCGCCTACGGTGACTGCCTTGATGCCGGCCTGACCTTCAACTGCCGAGAGGGAAGCGTAGCCGATGGCGTTCTTGTTGCTGCCTACTGCGGAGATCACGGCACCGGTGGAGGTGAGCTCCTGAGAAAGCTTGCATGCGTCCTTTGTGCCGGTGACGGACTCAAAGCCGTCTCTCGTGCCGGAGTTTGCTTCCCGACCGATGCAGGTGATCTCAAGATCGTCGCCGCCGACATCCTTCCAGTTGGTGATCTTGCCGGTGAAGATATCGGCGATCTGCCGGACGGAAAGGTCTGCGACCTTGTTGTCTGCGTTTACGATGACTGCAATGCCGTCAAGTGCGATGGTCGTGCCGGTAAGACCGGTCTCGCTGTCCTTAAGTGCACGGGAGGAAAGGCCGATATCGCACTTTCCGGTGCTCACGGACTCAATGCCCGTGCCAGAACCGGTGGGGTCGTAGGTGACGGTGATGTCCTTGTTAGTTTCCATGAACTTTTCGCTCAGTGCGCCGATGACCTTCTCCATGGAGGTCGAGCCGTTGGTGGAAACGCTCTGCGGCTCGGTGCTGCTGCCGCAGCCGGCTAAAAGTGCGAGCGACATGAGCGCTGCCATGCCGACGGCTATAATACTTTTTCTTTTCATTTTGTATACTCCTTTGTACAAAATCTTTTTTTGGGATGTTCTCCTTGGGTACGGTCATAGATTACCGCTTGTCCGTAAAGGCTAATATCATGTTTTTGTAAAGAGTTTGTAAGATTGGAGCATGAAAAAACCGCAGGAGAGAGCCCCTGCGGCTGAAAAATTCAGTTTTACTTTGCGCTTGCAGCCTTTAAGTTGACGGGAGTCGAATCCTATCGTCTGTCAGTGTGCCCTTTCGGCGCTTTCCGTCTTTTTTGTCTTAATGGGCGTCAGCCCATTCTCACCAAAGAAAGCCGAAAATCCCTCGAAAAACATCACTGACAGATGCCTTGCAGTTTTGACGGAGCAGATTTTCGTTCAGGCAAAGATAAAGCCCGACGGGCATAATGGACATATATGGACTAGGGATTTAGCGAAGCATGGGCGGAAAGCTGCCCGTCAAAACCGATGGTGTTCGGCTCCAGCCAACTTAACAATATCGCCCACACCGTCGAGTACCATCGTCGGGCGGTAGGCAAAGTGCTCAAGCGTCTTGCGGGTGGAAATGCCGGACATAACGAGCACCGTGGACATACCGCTTTCCATGCCGGAAATGACATCGGTGTCCATGCGGTCGCCTATCATGACCGCCTCGCCCGAGTGGCAGCCGAGTATCTTGAGCCCCGTGCGCATCATGAGCGGGTTCGGCTTTCCGCAGAAATACGCCTGCGTGCCGGTCGCCATCTCAATGGGCGCAATGAGCGCACGGCATGCCGGTGCGATGCCGTTCTCGATCGGACCCGAGATATCGGAATTTGCGCCAATGAGCTTTGCGCCGGCCATAACGAGGTTCGTCGCCTTCGTGAGGGTGTCGAGCGAATAGGCCTTGCCCTCGCCGACGATGACATAGTCGGGATTGACATCGTTCATTGTGATGCCCGCATCGTACAGGGCGTTTAGAAGTCCCGCCTCACCTATGACATATGCCGAGCAGCCCGGGGACTGCTCCTTGATAAACGCCGCCGTCGCAAGTGCGCTCGTGTAAAAGTGCTCCTCGGGGACATCGAGCCCCATGCGTGTAAGCTTTTGGTTGAGCTCCTTGGGCGTGCAGCCGCTGTTATTGGTCAAAAACAGATAGCCCTTGTCGTTTGCATGGAGCCAGTCTATAAACTCCACCACGCCCGGCAGAATGCAGTTGCCGTGGTAGATGACACCGTCCATATCGCAGATAAAACCCTTTTTTGCGTTAAAATCGATCATATTATCACATCCTTTCTCTCTCATGGCTCTATGTTACCGCAATTTTGTAAAGCGGAACAGACCCAAAGTGTAAAAAGACTGTAAAAAGTAAGCTGACGGTAGCCGACCCCCTATCGTCTGTCAGTGTGCCCTTTCGGTGCTTTTCGCCTTTTTTCGCCTTGCCGGGCACAAAGCCCGACCGCACCAAAATAAAGCCGAAAATCCCTCGAAAAACACGACTGACAGATGCTGCGCAGTTTTGCCGGAATAGATTTTTTCTCAGCAAAAAGCTTCTGCACAACATGGGCGGAGATCTGCCCGTCAAAACCGATAGTTGTTCGGCTCCCGTCAGCTTAAGAAAAGATGATGTTTACGCCCCTAAACTTGAGGTTTTCGGTGACGGATTTTGCCTCGGTGCCGGTGATGACCGCCTCACAGTCGGCAAGGTCTGCGATGCTCGCAACGGAGCTTTTGCCGAACTTTGTCGAATCACACAGGACATACTTTTTTCTTGCGTTGCGCAAAACGGCACGCTCGACCGTGGCAACGGCGAGATTGTCGCTGTATACGATGCCGTTGTCGTCAACGGCGTCGCAGCTTATGAAGGCGTAGTCCACATCTATATTATTAAAGAAGTTGTACGCCTCGCTGCCGATGATGGTACCCGTTGCGCTTCGTATTATGCCGCCGCAGATGTGGGTGTTGAGTATCGCCCAGTTGGCAAGATACTCGGCGGCCTGCATGGAGTTCGTGTATATCTCGGCCGAGCTGAGGTCGTCGAGCAGGTTGCTCAGTGCATAGACCGTCGTGCCGCTGCCCAAGGAAAGCGAGTCGCCGCTTTTTATCAGCGAGCGGGCCTTGGTGGCGATGCGGCGCTTTTCATTGACATTCTTATGGAGCTTGCTGTCAAAGGTCTCGTCCGGCACGGGATTTATGCTCATTACGCCTCCGTAGGTGCGGATAATGAGCTTTTTCTCCTGCATGTCCGCAAGCTGCTTGCGCAGAGTTGACACGGAAATGTTGAGGATAGCGCCCAGCTCGTTGACCGACATTTCACCCCGACTTTCGAGGATGCTGATGATCCTTTGCTCTCTTACTGCGGTTTTCAAGTGTATCACTCCGATGCTGATAGTTTGGCTGTGTAAAAAATGATTTGTGGATTTTGTCGATATCCACCAAGAAAAAACGCTCAAAAAACGCCAAAAACGAGCGAAACACGCAAAAATCTTCTAAGCTGTGCAAGCACTCGTTTTGCTCGAATTTCGCACGGTTGACAATGCATTGACCGCCGAATAATATATAAGATATCATCTGAAACTCGGCGAAGTGCGCATTTTTTCATAGTGAACAATATACCACAAATAGTATAAAAATTTCAAGGATTTTTTTGAATTATATTTAGCTTGCGCAAAAGGTATACTTATTATAAAATTAGGTGAACTTTCTTAAACGGAGGTATAATTATGGAACAGCTCACTATCGGACAGGCTCAGAAAATGACGAGCCCGGCACCGTTCGCCCTGCTGTCGTCTGTTGACGAGACGGGCAGAACAAATCTCATGGCGGTGTCGTGGTGGACATACCTGAGCAATCATCCCGTCAAAATAGGCGCATGCCTGAGCAACAAGGGCTTCAGCGGCGACAATGTCCGCTCGGCCGGCGAGTTTGCGCTCAACCTTGTTGACGAAACGATGAAGCAGAAGGCGCTTGAGTGCGGCCGCTGCTCGGGCAGGGATACGGATAAGGCCGCAAAGCTCGGTATCGAGCTTGTCGATGCAAAGGCGATAGCCCCCAAGGTCGTGGAGGCCAGCAAGGTAGTTTTCGAGTGCCGCCTGAGCGACGCCGTCGCCGTCGGCGACCACACCTTCTTCATCGCCGATGTCGTCGAGATATACGGAGACGAAAGCAAAAAGCAGCTGTTTGCGATAAACGGCTACGGCAAATTAGATACGGTAGAAATGTGAGGTAAATTGCTATGATAATGGATTGTGCCAAATACGCCGGCCTGTGCGAGTGCGGCCGTGACCACGAGCTTGAAACGAAGATGGTCGTCGTCGAGTACGGCGCTATCAACAACTTTGAAAAGTACATGGCCGATGTCGGCCTTGCGGGCAAGAAGCGTGCCGTTGTGTACGACTCGGTCATTTATAAGCTCACCGAGGGCAAGCATGTCGCCGCCGATCAGGAGATAGTGCTTGAGGCTCAGGGCCTGAGGGCTGAGGATACGCTCATCGAGGACATGATGAAGAAGCTCGATGACCCCGAGGTCATCGTCGCCTACGGTGCGGGCACCATCATGGACTTCGGCCGCTATCCGGCATATAAGCTGGGCATCCCCTTTGTTGCGATACCCACGCTTGCATCGTCCGACGGCTTCACCGCCAACATCTGCTCGGCTATCATCAACGGCCAGAAGAAGTCGACCCCCATGTGCGCTCCCACCCTTGTCGTGACCGACCTTGACATCATAAAGGGCGCTCCCATGCGCCTTGTCTCCAGCGGCATAAACGACATTCTGTCCAAGTACATTTCCGTGTTCGACTGGAAGGTCTCGCACATGGTCGCAGACGAGTATTTCTGCCCCAAGGTGTGCGAGCTTGCCGAGCACGCACTGAAGATCATGCGTGAAGCCGCCGATAAGCTTGCCAAGACCGGCGAGGTCGACCACGAGGCCATGACCATGGCTCAGATGGAGTCGGGACTCACCATGCAGCTTCTTAACCACTCCAGAGCTGCCTCCGGTGCCGAGCACCTTGCCGCCCACCTTGTCGAGATGCACCCGCCCCGCTTCGAGGAGGCCGAGGGCATTCACGGCGAATGCGTCGGCGTCGGCACCTACCTGTGCATCAAGGAGTACCACCGTCTGGCATCTCTCCCCACGCCCAAGGCAAAGAAGTTTGAGCCTCTGAGCGAGGAGTGGATAAGAGAAAAGTTCGGCGACCGCCTTGCCCCGGGAATCATCAAGGAAAACGCAAACGATGTCCTCGGCACATTTGACCCGCAGAACATCGTCGACCACTGGGACGAGATAAGGGACATGATAAACAAGCTGCCCTCGGCAGAGGAGATGGAGGCACTGTACAAGGCCTGCGGCTGCAAGTACCTGCCCGAGCACATCGGCATCAAGCCCGAGCTTGCCGACGAGATGCTCGCCGTGTCCTCTGCAATAAGAAACCGCAATACCCTCATCCGTATGCGCAGAGTCCTCGATTTCGGCGAATGATCATATAACGATCGGTATCCCCGACGGCTTGCCGTCGGGGATCTTTCATGCGCTGACCGGGCAGCGAAAACGCCCTTGCGGCGGCGAAATTTGCGCAGTTTTCTATGCGCTTACATTCAAGGAAATATTTTGACAGAAAAATCAAGAGAATGACATTTTTTTGACGACCGAATCTGTAGAAATTGAGCGGTCGGATTTAGTTAAATTGCAAAAATGAACGGACTGAAAACACGCAGTTTTTTTAAAAAATGCGTGTTTTGCGCAAAAGTCAAAAATGCTTGATAAGTCAAGCGTTTGCAACGCTTTTTGCGTGCAAATTCTGCGTTTACACTGAGAAAAAATTGCTCTAAAATATAAATGTCCTAACAGAGAAATACAGCGTGGCTGTATGACCAAACACATCATTTTTTGCAAAGGAGAAACCTGAAAATGAGACCTGAAATTATCATAATGCTGACCCATCACGATGTCACCGTAAAGAATGCCGCAGAGGTGTTCGAGCAGTGCAAGGACATTGAAGAGGTAAAGTTCTGGGGCTTTAAGAATGTCGGCCTTCCCAAGGACGAGATGAAGGCTCTGGCAGGCGCAATGAAGGCTGCCGGCAAGACCACCTTCCTCGAGGTCGTCACCTATGACGAGGCAAGCTGCCTTGACGGCGCTCAGACCGCTATCGACTGCGGCTTCGATTACCTCATGGGCACCATTTACTACGATTCCGTCGCAAAGCTTCTCAAGGACAACGGCATGGAGTATCTGCCCTTCGTCGGCAAGGCCTCCGGCAGCCCCAGCATCCTCGAGGGCACCAACGAGGAGATCATCCAGAACGCAAAGGATCTGATGGCAAAGGGCATCACCGGCTTTGATATCCTTGCTTACCGTCATGTCGTCGACGGCGAGAAGCTGGCATACGACTTCTGCAAGGCAGTTGACGCAAAGATCTGCATCGCAGGCTCGATAAACAGCTACGGCCGCATCGACACCATGTTCGATATCGGACCCTGGACCTTCACCATGGGCTCTGCTCTGTTTGAGAAGAAGTTCGTCGCTGACGGCGACTTCCGCACCAACCTCCAGGCAGTTGCCGATTACATGGCAAAAAAGTAATGTAAGCCGCCTGGACAGCGGTTACAATAGAAAGTAAAAAAGGATAATAAGGAGGACCCACCAATTGGAAGACAACAAACTTAAAAAAGCCCTGACCGCAGCCGGTATATGGGCAGTCGCCGTCGGTGCAGTTATTTCCGGCAGCTACTACGGCTGGAACTACATCTTCAGCGAGACCAACTTTGTCGGCGCTCTCATCGCAATGGGCATCGCAATTTTGTTCTACATCCCCTTCGCATTCATGTTCGCAGAGCTTGCGACCGCTATCCCCAGCTCCGCAGGCCCCGCAGCCTACACCGAGAAGGCATTCGGCAGAGGCGCAGGCTTCTTCGCAGGCTTCAGCTATCTTGTTGAGTCGCTGTTCTGCACTCCCGGTATCTGCATTGCTATCGGCGCATATGTCCACACCCTGTTCCCGGTATGCCCGGCAGTCGTGGCATCCGTCGTTGCTTACCTCATCTTCCTGTTCATAAACATGAGAGGCATTGAGGCAGGTCAGACCATCGGCCTTATCGTCACTGTCATCGGTGTCGCAGGCGTCGTGCTGTACGCAGCCATCGGCCTGCCCCACGCAGACTTCAGCCTGCTCGGCCAGATGGGTGAGCTCGGCGGCGTAAAGGGCATCTTCGTTGCTATCCCCTACGCAGTATGGTTCTTCCTCGCATTTGAGGCAGGCGGCATGGGCGCAGAGGAATGCAAGAACCCGTCCAAGGATATCCCCAAGGGCTTCATCGTCGGTATCTTCACTCTGCTCGTCGGCGGCATGCTGATGCTCATCACCACCGCAGCAGCTCTGCCCAAGGAGGAGATCCTCAAGAACGACGCTCCCGTTGCAAATGTTATCAACCACCTGTTCGGCGAAGGCTCCACCATGAGCATTGTCTTTATTGTCATCGCCATGATCGGCCTTGCCGCATCCCTTAACGGCATCATCATCGGCCAGTCCCGTCAGACCTACGCTCTTGCACGCTGCAAGTGCCTGCCCGGCTTCCTCGGCAAGCTCGACAAGAACGGCACCCCGATGAACGCACTGCTCGTCACCTCCGTCATCGGTATCGCACTGACCCTCATGGGCTCTGTTGCGGTTATCGTTGTCATCGCAGGCATCGGCTCTGCATTCATGGCTCTGTGCTGCTTCGCTTCCTGGATCAAGCTCAGCAAGGATCAGCCCGATATGATTCGCCCCTACAAGTGCCCCAAGTGGCTCGGCTACCTCGGCATCCCGTTCTGCATCCTCGTTGCTGCCGCTTCCATCTACAGCGCAGTTGCAGGTCAGTCTCTGCTTCTGACAGGCATCGCCTTCGGCTTCTTCGTGCTGGCTATCATCTACTACATAGCCGTCTGCAAGAACAAGAACGGTACCTTCCTTGTAGAGCCTGAGGATCAGTGATACAATAGCTTCAATATTTCAAATGTCAATCGCGGCATCGTGTTTAACGCGATGCCGCGATTTTGTACACGGACAAAATTAAGGAGAATAAAATGGGCAAATATGTAATAGGCATCGACCTTGGCACCCAGTCCCTCAAGGGCTTCCTCGTCGACCCGAACGGCAAGATAGTCGCCGAAGCGTCCCATGCGCACGACTACTCCGCCCCGCACCCCAACTGGGCAGAGTCCAAGGTATCGGACTATATAGTTTCCTTCACCAGCGTTATAAATGATCTCGTCGCCAAAAGCGGCGTCGATCCCGAGGATATCGGCACCATCGGCATGGATGCGATCAACGACTCGGTCATCGCAGCCGACGCAGACGGCAACGCATTAGGCGACCTTTGCGTTATCTGGATGGATCGCCGTGCCGAGGCCATCACCGACAGAATTAAGGCTACCGTTGACGAAAGTCATGTTTTCGATGTCACCGGCCTTAACCTTGACTCGACCCACACCGCAGCAAAGATGCTGTGGATAAAGGAAGAGCGCCCCGACATTTTCGAGAAGGCAAAATACATCCTCAATGTCGACAGCTACATGGTCTACTGGATGACCGGCGTTGCCGCAGTCGACTATGCTCAGGCCTCCGCTTCCATGCTTTACAATGTTGCAAAGATGGATTGGGATCCCGAGATGTGCGCACTGTTCGGCCTTGACCCGGCACTGCTTGGCACCCTTCAGAAGGCAGAGAATGTCGTCGGCACGTTAAAGCCCGATATCGCTCAGCGCCTGCACCTGACCCCGAACACCAAGGTCATCGTCGGCACCGGCGACGAGCACAGCTCCTGCCTCGGCTCCGGCCTTGTCAAGAGCGGCATGGTCTGCGACATCACCGGCACGGCAGAGCCCGTCGCCGCAACCTTCAACAAGCCCGTTTTCGACAAGAAGGGCCTTGTTGAGACCCACCACTCGGCACACTCCGGCCTGTGGCTCATAGAGAACCCCGGCTTCGTTTCCGGCGGCTCGACCAGATGGTTCATCGACAACATCCTGCGCAAGCCCGGCTACAAGGAAATGAACGAGATAGCAATGGGCGAGACCTCCTTCCTCGGCAAGGTAGATCCCGAAGCAAAGGAGACGCTTGTAAACTACATCGCCCCCAAGGATGTCGCCATCGGCTCGAACGGCCTGACCTTCCTGCCGTGCATGGGCGGCGCAATGACCCCGACATGGAACGGCAAGGCAAGAGGCACCTTCATCGGTCTGACCCTCAGCCACGGCATCGGCGAGATGGCAAGAGCCGTTTTCGAGGGCATTACCTTCGGACTTAAGGACAATGTAGACCGCTTCGCAGAGCTCGGCATCAATGCCGACACCGTGCGTATAGTCGGCGGTGCGACCAAGTCCCCGTTCTGGTGCCAGATGAAGGCCGACGCACTCGGCAAGCGCCTTGAGGCCACCAAGAGCTCCGAGGGCGCTGCGATAGGCGCAGCGATGCTCGCCTCCGTTGCCGAGGGCAACTTCGCAAACCTCGAAGAGGCGGCGGAAGCCATGGTAGAGCTCGGCGCTATCTACGAGCCCGACTTCAGCAAGAAGCCCGAGTACGACGAGGCATACGCCCGCTACCTCGAGTGCTACACCACTCTCGAGCCGTTCTTCAACAAATACTACAAGGCATAATTCACAGCAAAGGAAGTTCAGAAAAATGATAGATTCTCGTTTGATCAGAGCGGATGCGACAAAACTTCGTGAGCTTGAAAAGGTCATGAAGGAGCAGGAAAACTCCGAAATTCTCTGCTCCATCGATATGAAGGATATCTGCATTTCCTCCGGTGCGGTCGAGGGCATCTGCGATGCCGTCGCATCGCTCACCGAGGGCAAGAAGGTCCTTCTTGTTACCGGTCCGGTCGACTTCCGTGACAGCGCCGACCGTTCGGTCAAGCAGCGTGTATATGAGCTACTCAAGACAAAGTATGAGGTCGAGTGGTTCGTCGTAAGAGAGCCCGATGACAGCATCGTCCATTGCACCCCCGAAAACGCAGCGGCCGTTGCGGAGCATTTTGCGGGCGTTGACTGTGTCGTCGGTATCGGCGGCGGCACCATCTGCGACCTGTGCAAGTATTCCACCTACACAGCAGACCACGAGCACCCGCTGCCGCTGATAATCGTGCAGTCGGCTCTTTCCGTCAACGCATTTTCGGATAATTCCTCCGTCATGCTCTTCTCCGGCGTAAAGAGGACCGTACACTCCCGCTACCCCGACATTCTCATCATCGACCTTGACATCGTCGAGGCCGCTCCGGCGGAGATGAATGTCTCCGGCTACGGCGACCTTATCGCAACATGGACGGCGCCCGTTGACTGGTATCTCGGCAGCGTTCTCGGCATGAGCTCGGGCTTCCACACCGCTCCCTCGGACATGATCCGTACCCAGTGCGAGGAGCTGCTGGAAAACTCGGCAAAGCTCGCCGACGGCGACGGCAAGGTGCTTTACGACCTTGCAAATGTGCTGACCTTAAGCGGCCTTTCCATGGGTCTTGCCGACCAGAGCTCTCCTGCTTCGGGCTCGGAGCATGTTATGAGCCACCTCATCGACATGGCGTCCAAGGTTCGCCACACCGGCATCTGCTACCACGGCACGCAGGTCGCCGTTTCCGGCATCAATTCCTGCATCATCTGGGATTACCTGCTCAATGAGTTCGACCCCAAGAGCGTCGACCTTGACAAGTGCTATCCCAGCGCCGAGGAGATGGAGCCGAAGGTGCGTGAGGCCTTCGATTGGCTCGATGACACCCATTCGGCAGCCGACGAGTGCTGGTCCGACTATCAGAAGAAGCTTGCAAAGTGGCATGAGAACAAGGAAAAGTTCAAGGCGTTCCTTGATAACTTCGATGAGTTCAAAAAGACCGTCGAGCCGTGGGTCAAGAAGCCGGAGTACATTGCCGCATGCATGCACAATGCAAATGCTCCGACCCGCTACAGCGTCCTCAACTACCCCGTCGACGCAAAGACGGCTCGCTGGGCAATGACCAACTGCAACCTCATGCGCAACCGCTTCTCCGTCATCGACCTTCTGTACTTTGCCGGCATTTGGAACGACGACTTCGTGCAGATGATAATCGACAGAGCCGAGAGCATGGACGCAGGACTATGACAAATTACGCACCCGAGGTAATTCTTGAGTGCTCGCTGAACGCACGCGACCTCGGCGGTATCCCCGCCGCCGAGGGTCTGCGTGTGCAAAGCGGCAGACTGATCCGTTCGGGCGAGCTGAGCAGGCTCAGCCCAAACGATGAGCGCTACCTGCGCAGCATCGGACTGCACACGGTCATCGATCTTCGCACCGATAACGAGCGTGAGCTCAAGTCCGATCGGCAGATCGACGGCGTGCTTTATATGCACCTGCCCGTCATCGAGGGGCTGCTGCCCGGCATAACCCGTGAGTCGATAGAGGACCCCTACAAGGCGTTTTCCCGACCCGACTATGCCGAGAAGCTCGGCTCAAACGGCTTTGCCGTTATGCGCTCACTGTACCCGCTGCTCGTAGAGAGCGACAGCGCAATAAAAAACTACAGCCGCTTTTTCCGCCTGCTTGAAAGCAGCGAGCAGGGTGCGGTGCTGTGGCACTGCGCCATGGGCAAGGACAGAGCGGGAATAGCGTCGGCGCTTATACTTTATGTGCTGGGTGCGTCCATGGACAGCATAGTCGAGGACTATCTCCTGACCGGCACACGCTGCGCCGAGGAGATACGATCGGCGACCGAGGCCTGCCGTGAGTTCACAAACGACGACAGGGTCATTGAGTCTGTCTACTGGCTCAATACCACGAGCGAGGAGTATCTTACCGCAGCGTTTGACACCATGGTGCGCATGTGCGGCAGCGTTGACGAGTATATTCGGCAAAAGCTCGGCGTGACCGAGGAAAGAAAGCAAAGGCTCAGGCATAACTACCTGATTTAAGGAGCTGCCAATGAATGAGGTTATAAGTAAATTGGCCGATGCCGGCTGCGATATCGACAAGGGACTCGAGACAAGCTATGACGAAGAGGAGCTGTACATAAGCAGTTTGCGTCAGTTTGCCGAGGACGACACTCCGCAGAGGATGGAAAGGGCGTACCGCAGCAATAATATCGATAAATGCAGAATGTACGCCTGCTCGTTCAGCAGAGTGCTGTACAATCTCGGCATGCGGGAAATGTACTATCTCAATGACAGCATTTTCGCCTCCGCCGAAAACGGCGGCAAGGAGCTTGGCAGGCTTGTCCGCCTGCTTGTCGCAAAGAAAAATAAAATGAATGAAATAATCTACTCGGCATGAAAAATCCCCGACAGTTGTCGGGGATTTTTCATTATTCCGCACTCGGGAAGTGTATGGTGAAGGTCGTGCCCTTGCCGGGGACGCTGTCAAGCTCAAGGCGGGCACGGTGTATCATGAGTCCGTGCTTTACGATGGAAAGTCCCAGACCCGTGCCGCCGACTTCTTTGGAGCGGCTCTTGTCAACTCGGTAGAAGCGCTCGAATATGCGGCTTTGGTGCTCCTCGGATATGCCGATGCCGGTGTCGGCGACGCATAGGCGCACGCCGCTCGGCTCTTTTGCGACCGTCACGCTCACCTTGCCGTCGGGGCGGTTATATTTTATTGCGTTGTCACACAGGTTGTATACGATGCTGTAAAGCACCTGCGGGATGCCGCGCACCAAGGCGCTCTCACCGCTGACCGTTAGCTCGACCGAGTTTTCCGCAGCGGCGCTTTGCAGGCTGTCGGCGGCGTTCTCGGCAATGGAATTGAGGTCACACAGCTCCCACTGCATGCCGTCGGCACCGCCGTCAAGCTGCGTAAGGTCGATGATATCGCCAACAAGCTGCGTCATGCGCTGCGCCTCAAGGCGTATCTTTCCGGCGAACGGGCGGATGTCCGACTGCTTGACCATGCCGTTTTCCAGAAGCTCGGCATAGCCGGAAATTGCGTGCAGCGGAGTTTTCAATTCGTGCGAAGCGTTGGCGGTGAACTCCTGCCGTATCTGCGAGGTTTTTTCCAGCTCCGCCTGATTATTCGCTATCTCGTTCTGCTGCGCCCGCATTTTAAGAAGCAGCGGCTCTATCTCGGTGTAGGCCTCCTTGCCGATGTAGTCCGAGGGCTTGTCCGGGTCAAGGGCGTTTATAGGCTCGATTATCTTTTTGGACAGGCGGGAGGCAAGCCAGAAGCTCAGCGCAAGTGCGAGCACCGCAACGATGGCGATAGGCTGCGCAAAGCCGAGCAGCAGCATGAGTACCGTTGAGCGCGCGCTCGAAAGGCGTATCACCGTGCCGTCGGGCAGAAGCTCGGCGCAGTACAGCAGCTCCTCGGACAGCGTCTTGGAGTAGCGGCTGCTCTCGCCGTGGCCGGTCTCGAGCGCCTGCCGGACCTCCTCACGCTCTAAGTGGTTTTCCATCCCGGCGGAGTCTGCCTGACTGTCGTAGAGCACCGTGCCGTCGCTGTCTATCCATGTGATGCGGTAGTTTTCCTGCCCGAGCCCTTCAAGGTAGTCAGTGCCGCCCATGGCGGTGCCCTTTGCCGCAAGCTCGGTCTCGATGCGAAGCTGTGCCTCCTGCACATCGGAGAAGTAGCTGTAGCTCATGCCCATGATGAACAGCAGGGAAGCCAAAAACACCGCAAGTGCGACGATCCATATGGAATTAAAAATTTTCTTACTCATGCTCACACCTCAAGCTTGTAGCCAACTCCGCGCACGGTCTGTATCTGCCGTCCGGCAGCGCCTAACTTCGTGCGCAGCGTGCCGATGTGCACATCCACCGTGCGGCTCTCGCCGATAAAGTCCGAGCCCCAAACGGAGGATAACAGATGCTCTCTTGTAAACACCTGACCCGGGTGCTCCAGAAGGAGCTTCAAAAGGTCGTATTCCTTGAGCGTCAGGACGACCTCACGACCGCCCGATGACACGCCGTGTCTCGTCGGGTCGAGCGATATATCGCCCAGCGACAAAACCGCAGGTGCGGCGGACTTGGGGTTTGCCCTGCGCAGCACCGCCTTGATGCGGGAGACCATCTCCATCATGCCGAACGGTTTTGATAAGTAGTCATCTGCTCCTAAATCAAGCCCCACGACACGGTCATACTCGCTGCCCTTGGCCGTCGCCATGATAACGGGAATGTCGGCCGTCACCGGCGACGAGCGCAGTCTGCGCAGTACGGCGATGCCGTCCTCGCCGGGCAGCATGATGTCAAGCAGAATAAGCTCCGGACGCTCATTTTTCATAGCGTCCCAAAACGGCTCGCTGCTTGCAAAGCCCTGCGCCTCGAAGCCGGCCATATTCAAAGTGTACAGCATCAGATCACGGATGCTGCCCTCATCCTCAACGCAGTAAATCATGCTTGTGCCTCCATTGCTTTTCTTTATGGTAAGATGATACCCCATAATTGTAAAAATGGACAGACGATAATTGTAAAATCTGTGTAAAATGCAAAATTATTCGCTGATTTCAACCTGCAAACCGCAACTATACTGAAAAAATAAACAACGATGAACAGGGAGGTGTGCTCAATGACAGCGACAGAGTGGATGGAGGAATGGTTGAAGGAGTTTCCGAGCACCAAAACATTGGTGGAGACTCTAAGGAGGGGCGAACATGGAGTTCCGCCGAGAACGGACGAGGAAGTCAAAGATTTTCTCGAAGGGATCTAACCCAAGGCGCATATGGTTTGCCGATAAAAAAATAAACCACACCTTTCGGTGTGGTTTATTGTGGTGGACGATACAAGACTCGAACTTGTGACCTCCCGCACGTCAAGCGGATGCGCTACCAGCTGCGCCAATCGTCCATTTATCGGCACGGGTTATTGTACCCGATACCGATAAATTTGTCAATAGTTTTTTATATTTTTTTATCCTCTGACATAAACCGTGCAGGTGGCGGTCTTACCGTAGCAGGTGAGGGTAAGCGTCACGGTGCCGGGAGCAACGCCCTTGACGGTGCCGTCCTCGGAAACAGTGGCAACGCCTTCGTCGCTTATCGACCACTGGTAATCGGCTGCAACAGTCAGCGGAAAATGCGAGCCGGTGAGCGAGACGGATTCGCCGACGCGGCACATGAACTCGGTCAGAGGTTCGCCGCTGTAACAAATCTGAAGCTCCGTAATCTCCGGCGTGGGAGTCGGCGTCGGCGTGGGAGTCGGCGTGGGGGTCGGAACGGCGGACACCTCAGGCGGCGTGGTCGGCATGACCGGCGCATTGGGATTGTCGGCGTTCTTGAGGCTGATGCTTATCATAACTATAAGGGCGATGATGATCGCAGCTATCAAAATAGCTCCGAACACGAGCTGCCACTTTCTGTTTTCGTTAGCCGCCTTGTTGGCGGGAGTACCCTTAACGGCGCTGGGGGTGGTGCCGGGGGCACGGCTGCTGCTTTTAACTCTGCGGGTGCCGCAGGCGGGGCAGCGGTGGCGCATGCCGGAGAACTTCGTGCCGCAGCGGCGACAGGTGACCTGAGGAATAAGACCCATATTAGTTCCTCCTTCGTAAAAATACACAATAATAATACTGCATTTGGCCAACTTCGTCAAGCGGAAAGCCGCAGCGGACGCATGATGTGGCAGGGAACTTGATTTTTATCGGGAAATATCTTAAATATAGAAAAAACAGGCCGGAGCGTGAAAACGGGAAGGGGTACCCGGATGTATATTATCCTCACAATTATCCTTCTGCCGATCTTGGTCTTGATCGAGTGCGTGAAACTAAACAAATAAGCAGCGCAGCACCGCCGTGTACGGCGGTGCTGCGTTTTATACGACCTGGAATATATAGAACTTGAGGTAGTCCGTCTCGGGGACATTCCAGAGTATCGGGTGGTCGGGGGACTGCTGGCGGGCCTCTATCTGCCGCAGCTCGACACCGGCATCGAGCGCCGCCGATCTGAGCATCTTCACAAACAGCTCCGACGGCATGAAGTGGCTGCACGAGGCGGTGGCAAAATATCCGCCCCTCGGCAGCAGGCGCAGCGCACGCAGGTTTATCTCCTTATACCCACGCTCGGCGCTGTGCACGGTCTTGCGTGACTTCGTGAACGCAGGCGGGTCGAGAATTATAAAATCAAAGGGCTTTCTGCCCTTGGCTTCAAGCTCGGGCAGCAGGTCAAACACATTGGCGGCGATAAAATCCATGCGCTCGCTCAGCCCGTTGCGCTCGGCGTTTTTGCGTGCCATCTCAATGGCGCTTTCGGACACATCCACGGCCGTCACATGTTCGGCTCCGCCCATTGCGGCGTTTAACGCAAACGAGCCGGTGTGCGTGAAGCAGTCGAGCACCCTCTTGCCCTTTGCAAGGCGAGCCACGGCGAGACGGTTATATTTTTGGTCGAGGAAGAAGCCGGTTTTCTGCCCGTTTTCGACATCGACGCTGTAATACACGCCGTTTTCGCAGATCTCGGTCACGCAGCTGCCGGGGTGCTCGTCGCCGAACCAGCCCTTGCCCTGCGCAAGCCCCTCAAGCTCACGGATCTTCACATCGTTGCGCTCGAAAATGCCGCTTATCTCATGCCCGTCGGTACGCAGAATTTCGGCGATGAGCGGGAACAGCACGGGCTTTAGCTTCTCCATGCCGATCGAGAGCGTCTGCGTCACCAGAATGTCGGCAAACTTATCGACCGTCAGACCCGGGAAACCGTCGGCCTCACCGAAAATGACACGGCAGCAGTTGAGGTCGCCCGCCATGACGGTCTTGCGGTAATCCCAGGCGTAGCCTATGCGCCTGCGCCAGAACGCTTCGTCGAATTTGTCGTTTGCGTTGCGGGAGATGAGGCGGATGCGGATCTTGCTGTTAAGACTCAGAAAGCCCGTGCCGAGGTACTTGCCCTTTTCGCTGACGGCATCGACAAGGCAGCCGTTTTCAAAGTCACCCTCGGAGCGGACGACCTCCGCTTCGTATATCCACGGGTGACCCTGTTCGACCCAGCGGGTGCCCTTGGCGGTGATGATGAACTTCGGAAAATTTCTTTGTACTTTCATTTATAACCTCAGAAAATCCCGGCAAAACTGCCGGGATCGTAGTTAATGCTGCCCTGTGCAGAACGCCGACTCGTCGTTTGTCCAGCCCTTGCCCTCAAGCCAGTAATCCTCATCGTCATCCTCGGCGGCGAGATCCTCCTCGGTGAGCTCGACATCCTTGTGCTTTGCGTGGCGTTTCGTGGCCTCGTAGACCTTGAGGTCGACCACGGTAAACGGCAGACCGAGCTCCTCGGCAAACGGCAGCAGGCAGGCCTCGACAAGCGCCTCACGCAGCTCAAGGCTGCCGGGGTATGCGTTCACGGCATCGGCAACACGCTTTTGAAGCTCCGGGTCTGCATCGTACTTTTCAAAAAACTTTATGACATTGATATTCATGTTTCCTTCTCCATAAATATAGTATTGGTATGATTATACCTTTGCTCCGTCCGTTCCGTCAAGTGCGGCAAGCTGATAAAATGCGACGGCGCTCGCTGCGGCGACATTCAGCGAGTCCACCCCGTGCGACATGGGGATGAGCACCGTGTAGTCGCAGTCGGCGATGGTGCCTGCCGCTAAGCCGTCGCCCTCCGTGCCGAGAACGATGGCAAGCTTGTCTATCTTTGCAAGGCGGGGGTCGTAAATTGGCAGGGAGTCTGATTTGAGCGCCATTGCGGCCGTCTTGAAGCCGAGCCTGCGCAGATCACTGATGCCGCCCTCGCCGAGATAGGTCCACGGCACCTGAAACACCGTGCCCATGCTGACCCTTATCGAGCGGCGGTACAGCGGGTCGCTGCTTGCGCTCGTGAGCACGACCGCATCAATGCCGAGAGCCGCCGCCGAGCGGAAGATAGCGCCCACATTCGTGGGGTTCATGACATCCTCAAGCACCGCAACACGCCGTGCGTTTTTGCAGATATCCTCGACCGTCGGGAGCTTCGGGCGATACATGGCGCAGAGCATCCCACGGGTGAGCTTAAAGCCCGTGAGCTGCGTCAGGACATCAAGCTCGGCGGTGAAAACCGGAATATCACCGCAGCGGGCGATGAGCTGCTTTGCCTGGTTCTCGACATGCCTCGTCTCCATGAGGAACGATATCGGCACGCATCCGGCATTGAGCGCACGCTCGATGACCTTGGGGCTTTCGGCAATGAAAATGCCCTTGTCCGGCTCACGGCGATTTAATAGCTGCACCTCGGTCAGGCGGGCGTAGATATCAAGCTCCGGGTCTGAAAAATCTGTTACTTCTTTTATGTTTGCCATAGTTAATTTAAGTTAACGGTAGCCGACCGCCAATCGTCTGTCAGTGCGCCCTTTCGGTGCTTTTCGCCTTTTTTCGTCTTGCCGGGCACAAAGCCCGACCGCACCAAAAGAAAGCCGAAAATCCTTCGAAAAACACTACTGACAGATGCTGCGCAGTTTTGCCGAGCAGATTTTTGTTTAGGCAAGACTGAGCCTTAAATGACTGTTCTCATGTTTACATGGGCTTCGACGCAGTATGAGCGAAAATCTGCCCGTCAAAACCGATAGTCGTTCGACTCCCGTCAACTTACTCCCCCATAATTCAGTAATTGATCGAATTATAGCATAAACCGGAGACATAAAAAAGCAAATTAAAATTTTATCATAGTTAAAAAATCAGAACTGTTTTGCGGCTTTTTCGAAAATCTTTACTTATTTTCAGCAAAAAAACGGCACAATACGCAAAAAATGATGCTTTTTGCGTGAACTTGATTTGTGTTAAAATTTTAATGCATAATGTCTGCGAATTTTATATGTTGCACTTAATATAATCAAATGATATACTAATTTAAGAAATTTGCGTTTTATAAACTGACATAAATCAAAAGGAAAGGACAAAGAAATGGCTGAGATCAAATTCAACAAGGTGCTGGCGGCCAACCGTGGCGAGATAGCCGTCAGAATTTTCAGAGCGTGCTATGACCTGGGTCTGCACACGGTCGCAATGTACTCCAAGGAAGACGCACTGAGCCTGTTCCGCACCAAGGCCGACGAGGCGTATCTTGTCGGCGAGAACAAGAGCCCCCTCGGCGTGTACCTCGACATCCCCGATATCATCGATCTTGCAAAGCGCCGCAATGTCGACGCTATCCACCCGGGCTACGGCTTCTTGTCGGAAAATGCCGACTTTGCAAGAGCCTGCGAGGAAAACGGCATCACCTTCATAGGACCTCCCAGCGATGTGCTCGGCAAGATGGGCGACAAGCTGTCGGCAAAGCAGATCGCTATCGATTGCGGCGTGCCGGTAGTCCCGGGCTGCAAGGAGCCGCTCAAGAGCGGCGAGGAGGCACTGGAAAAGGCGATAAGCTTCGGCTTCCCCGTCATCCTCAAGGCAGCCGCAGGCGGCGGCGGCCGCGGCATGCGCCTGTGCAATGCGCCCGAGGAGGTCATCCCTGCATTTGAGCTTGTCAAGAGCGAGGCCAAGAAGGCGTTCGGCAACGACGATATCTTCATCGAGAAGTACCTTGTCGAGCCTAAGCACATTGAGGTGCAGATCCTCGCCGACAAGTACGGCAATGTGCGCCATCTCGGCGAGCGTGACTGCTCCCTGCAGCGCCGCTATCAGAAGGTCGTCGAGTTTGCTCCGGCATGGAGCGTGCCCGAGGAGGTAAGAGACAGACTGCACCGTGATGCCGTCAAGATCGCAGAAGCCGTCGGCTATGTAAACGCCGGTACGGTGGAGTTCCTTGTCGATAAGAGCGGCAACCACTACTTTATAGAAATGAACCCCCGCATCCAGGTCGAGCACACCGTCACCGAGATGGTCACCAGCATCGACCTTGTGCGTGCGCAGATACTCATCGCCGAGGGCGCTCCGATAAGCCACCCCGAGATAGGTCTCGGCAGCCAGGACGACCTCAAGATAAACGGCTACGCCATCCAGTGCCGTGTCACCACCGAGGATCCGGCAAACAACTTTGCGCCCGATAACGGCAAGCTCGCAGCCTATCGCTCCGGCGGCGGCTTCGGCGTGCGTCTTGACGGCGGCAATGTCGCCACGGGCTCGACTATATCGCCGTACTACGACTCGCTGCTGGTCAAGGTCACGAGCTGGGACTGCACCTTCCCCGCAGTCTGCCGCAAGGCCACCCGTGCGATAAACGAGGAGCATGTCCGAGGCGTCAAGACAAACATTCCGTTTGTCACCAATATTCTCAACCACCCGACCTTCATCGCCGGTAAGTGCCACACCAAGTTCATCGACGAAACTCCCGAGCTGTTCGAGTTCTCCGAGGGCAAGGACCGTGCCACTCGTGTGCTCAAGTACATTGCGAACATTCAGGTCGCAGATCCCGAGACCGAGCGTCATCAGTACGATACGCCGAGGTTCCCCAAGGCAAAGCGTGTCATCACCGCCGAGGACGGTCTCAAGCACCTGCTCGATACCAAAGGCCCCGAGGCCGTCAAGCAGCATATTCTCAACGAGAAGAAGCTGCTCATAACCGACACCACCATGCGTGACGCTCACCAGTCGCTGCTGTCGACCCGTATGCGCAGCCGTGATATCCTCAAGGGCGCAGAGGGCACTGCCGATATCCTTGCCGACTGCTTCTCGCTCGAGATGTGGGGCGGAGCGACATTCGACACCTGCTACCGCTTCCTGCACGAGTCGCCGTGGGAGCGCCTGTGCATGATGCGTGAGCTCATCCCGAACATCCCGTTCCAGATGCTGCTGCGTGGCTCTAACCTTGTCGGCTACGCAAGCTATCCCGATAACTTAGTGCGGGCGTTCATCGGCGAGGCCGCCCGTGAGGGCATCGATGTGTTCCGTGTGTTCGACTCGCTCAACTGGCTGCCGAACATGGAGGTCGCAATGGACGAGGTCCTGAAGCAGGGCAAGCTGCTTGAAGGCACCGTGTGCTACACCGGCGATATCCTCGACCCGACCCGTGACCGCTACACGTTAGAGTACTATGTCAATTTCGCAAAGGAGCTTGAAAAGCGCGGCGCTCATATCCTGACCATTAAGGATATGTCCGGCCTTCTCAAGCCCTATGCGGCTAAGAAGCTCATCTCCACCCTAAAGCAGGAGGTCGGCCTGCCGATAAACCTGCATACGCACAACACCACCGGCAACCAGCTGGCAACGCTGCTGCTTGCCTCCGAGGCCGGCTGCGATATCGTCGACACCGCCATCGGCTCCATGGCAAACCTCACGAGCCAGCCGAGCATGAACGCTCTCAACGAGGCTCTGCGTGGGCAGGAGCGTGACCCGGGCTTCGACCCGCAGCGCCTGCAGGAGCTGTGCGATTACTGGGGCGATGTCCGCCTGCGCTACGAGAAGTTCGACAAGGGTCTCAAGATCCCCGTCACCGATATCTACCGCTATGAGATACCCGGCGGCCAGTACACGAATCTGCAGCCGCAGGTCGAGTCGATAGGTCTGGGCAACCGCTTCGGCGAGGTCAAGGAAATGTACCGCACCGTCAACCTCATGCTCGGCGATATCATTAAGGTAACGCCGTCGTCGAAGATGGTCGGCGACCTTGCGATATTCATGGTGCAGAACGATCTGACGCCCGAGAATATAGTTGAGCGTGGCGAATCTCTTGCATTCCCCGATTCTGTTGTAAGCTACTTCAAGGGCATGATGGGTCAGCCGCCCTGCGGCTTCCCCAAGGATCTGCAGAGAGTGGTCCTCAAGGGCGAAAAGCCCATCGAGGGTCGTCCCGGCGACCTGCTCGAGCCTGTCGATTTTGAGAAGCTGCGCAAGGAAGTTGCAAGCTTCTATCCCGGCTACGAGTACCCCCGCTCCCTCATTTCCTACGCCATGTACCCCAAGGTGTACGAGGAGTTTATCCGCCACCGCAAGGAGTACGGCTACATCATGCGCATGGGCAGTCATGTGTTCTTCAACGGCATGGCGATCGGCGAGACCAACCAGATAAACATCGAGGACGGCAAGACCCTCATCATCAAGTACCTCGGCCTGGGCGATCTGAACGCCGACGGCACCCGCAATGTGCAGTTCGAGCTCAACGGTATGCGCCGTGAGGTCGCCGTGCCCGACCCGAAGGCTGCCGACAGCGTCGTAAAGACCGTCATGGCAGACCCCAACGACAAGAGCCAGACCGGCGCCTCCATCCCCGGCATGGTCTGCAAGGTCGCCGTCAAGCCCGGCGATACCGTAAAGCAGAACGATGTTCTCGTCGTCATCGAGGCGATGAAGATGGAGACCAGCATCGTTGCCCGCATGGACGGCACGGTCGACGAAATATTCGTCAAGGAAGGGCAGAGCGTCAAGGCAGGCGAGCTGCTGCTCACCATTAAATAATAGCATTCAGCGAGCCGAAATTCGGCTCGCTGACTTTTTTAGACTTGACTATGTGTGTATAATTGGATTAAAATCATATCATAGTTAAACACGCAACAAAGTGTACGGAGGTAAATATCATGAAGAAATGGCTTATCATAGCACCCATCGGCGCAGCAGCCGCCGCAGCGGCAGTGCTGCTTTCCAAGAAGGGCAAGGGCGGTGAGCCCAAACAGGCCAAGCCCGCCGCAGGCAAGAAGCAGGCAAAGCCCGCAATCACCAAGCCCAAGACCGGCGTTTACAGCTTCGCTTCCGGCTACAAGGATGCAAAGACCGTCGAGGTCGCCCTGACCTACGATGAGGAAAAGTGCACCTTCGGCGAGGTGTCCGAGGGATTCCTTGTCCCCACCGACGACTCCCATGCCGCCATCATCTACGGCGAGGACTTCGCAATGCAGGCCGAGTACGCCTCCTACTACGCAGGCGACGATTTTGCAGCCCATATTGACGAGCTCAAGGAGCGCTTTTCGCATGTCGACCCCATCACCTATAACGGCAACACCGGCGTTTGCTACTTTAACGGCCACAACTACTGCCTTGCCTTCCCCATCGAGGGTGTGACGGCGGACTATCTGCTGATAACGGTCGTTTCCATGGTCGATGAGAGCGACGACGAGGCCGCAAAGCTCCCGACGAACGAAATGGTCGTGGCTATCCTCAATTCCCTCACCGTTTCTGCAAAGTAAGTTAAAACCGTTTAACGCCGCAGGGTCGCTCCTGCGGCGTTTTTATATAAATAGTTTACAAAATACGCATTGACAAGCGTTTTGCGGTGGCATATATTGAAAACAAAAATCGGAGCGGCAAAGGAGGAAGTATTTATGATATATTATTTTACCGGCACGGGAAACAGCGAGTTTGCGGCAAAGCGCATTGCCGGGAAAACGGGTATGCCGACCGTACCCGTGTATGAGTACATTTCCGAGGGCAAAATTTTTGAGCCGGTTCAGGGGGAAACACTCGTTTTCGTCACGCCGACCCACGGCTGGCGCATACCCCGCATCGTGTCCGACTGGATAAAGGCAGGCTCGTTTGACGGTGCGCACAAGGCGTATTTCGTCATGACCTGCGGCACGGAGATAGGCGACGCCGGGAAGCACTGCAAGGCGCTGTGCGATGAGTGCGGCTTTGAACTCATGGGTGTCGGCGAGGTCGTCATGCCCGAAAACTATGTTGCCATGTTCTATGTCCCGGGCGAGGACGAGGCCAAGGCGATAGTCGAAAAGGCCGTGCCCGTAATTGACGGCTATGCCGAGCTTATCGCCGAGGGCAAGCCGCTCGAGCCGAAGAAGATCAGTCTTGCCGACAAGCTCAAAAGCGGTATTGTCAACGATGCGTTTTACGCAATGTTCGTCAAGGCCGACAAGTTCTACGCCACCGATAAGTGCATAAGCTGCGGCCTGTGCGCCGTGTCGTGCCTGACGCACAACATCGAGCTCAAAAACGGTAAGCCCACATGGAGCAACAGGTGCGTCCACTGCATGAAGTGCATTTGCGACTGCCCCGAGGCGGCAATCGAATACGGCAAGGCAAGCATCGGTAAGCCGAGATACCACTGCCCCGATATTGGTGAGTAATATGCGGAAAGTGAATAAAGATACATGGTCTCGCCGGGATATATTCGACTTTTTCTCAAAAATTTCGAACCCGTTTTACAGCGTGACCTTCAGTGTCGATGTGACGGAGGCATACGCCTGCGCCAAGCGCAGCGGCCTGTCGTTTTACTATGCGCTGGTGTATCTTGTGACGAAGGCGATAAACTCCGTTGAAGCGTTCCGATACGGCATTGTTGACGGCGAGCTTGTGCTTTTCGATGAGCGCAGCCCGAGCTTCACCGATCTCAAAAAGAGTTCTGAGAGCTTCCACATCGTCACCATGCCCTGCGTGGGCGATATAGCGGACTTCTGCTTTGACGCCAAGCGCCGCAGCACCGAGCAGACAACATTTTTATCCGTTGACAAGGAGGGCGCGGACCTTATATACATCTCGTGCCTGCCGTGGGTGGAGCTCACGGCGCTCACCAATGAGCGTGATTTTGACCCCGACGATGCCATACCCCGCATCTCGTGGGGCAAATACTACGAGCGGGACGGCCGAAAAATTTTAGGCATGTCGCTCGAGCTCAACCACCGCTTCACAGACGGTGTCCACATCGGCAAATTCGCCGAAGCGCTGCAAAACCTGATATCAGAGCTATAAAAAAACAGGCAATGCGCTGCATTGCCTGTTTTTCGTTAGAACGATATTGTGCGTAGTCCACCGTACCCACGGCCGGAGCGAACCGATGGAAGCGGGAGTTCTGCCGCCCTTTACGGGTTTAGTTTTGAGTGAGCTATTTTTCGTTCAGACAAATAAAAAATTCCGGCAATACCTTGTGTATTACCGGAATTTTTTTGTGCGGTATGGGCGGAAAAGAGCCGGTCAAAACCGGTAGGTTTTCCGCTTTCATCGGTTCGATTCGGCCTTAAGCCTCGCCGCGCTCTTTAAGAGCTTCCTTGCGGGAGAGGTTTACACGGCCGCGGTCGTCTATCTCGGTGACCTTGACCCAAGTCATGTCGCCGACATTCAGAACATCCTCGACCTTCTCGGTGCGTTTGAACTCAAGATCCTTGATGTGGCACATGCCGTCCTTGCCCGGAGCAAGCTCGATGAATGCGCCGATGGGGATGATGCGCACGACCTTGCCGTAGTACAGTGCGCCGACCTCGGGCTCGAAAACGATGTTCTCGATGGTGGTGCGTGCTGCACGGCAGGCCTCGATATCCTCGGATGCGATGAAGATGCTGCCGTCGTCCTCAATGTCGATCTTGCAGCCGGTGTCGGCAGTGATCTTCTGGATGACCTTGCCGCCGGAGCCGATGACATCACGGATCTTGTCGGGATTGATCTTCATCTGGATCATCTTCGGAGCGGTCTTTGCAAGCTCCTTGCGGGGCTCGGGCAGAGCCTTGAGCATGATCTCGTCGAGTATCTGTAAGCGGGCCTCACGGGTGATCTTGAACGCTTCCTTGACTATCTCGTGCTTGAGACCGTCGTTCTTAAGGTCCATCTGAATTGCGGTGATGCCGTCCTTCGTACCGGCGACCTTGAAGTCCATCTCGCCGTGGAAGTCCTCAACGCCCTGAATATCGATAAAGGTGGTGAAGTCGTCGCCGTCCTGGATAAGGCCGCAGGAGATGCCGGCAACGGGAGCCTTGATGGGAACGCCTGCGTCCATGAGTGCGAGGGTCGTGCCGCAGATGGAGCCCTGAGAGGTGGAGCCGTTGGAGGAGAGTATCTCGCTGACTACACGAATGGTGTAGGGGAAGTCCTCAACGGGAGGGATGACGCTTTCAAGTGCCTTCTCGACCAGTGCACCGTGGCCGTACTCACGACGGCCGGTGCTGCGGCTCGGGCGAGCCTCGCCGGTGGAGTAGGAGGGCATGTTGTAGTGGTGCATGAAGCGCTTCTCTTCCTCTTCCCAAATGGTGTCGAGCTTCTGGCTCATGGAGAGGGTTGCGAGAGTTGCGATGGACAGAACCTGAGTCTGGCCACGGGTGAACAGAGCCGAGCCGTGAACTCTGGGGATGATGCCGACCTCGGAGCCGAGCGGGCGGATCTCATTCATTGCACGGCCGTCGACACGCTTGCCTGCAAGCAGCCACTTCTTGACGACCTTCTTCTGCAGCTTATAGAGTATCTCATCCATGTACTGCATCATGTCGGGGTGCTCGTCGGAGTACTTTTCCTCCATTGCGGTGACCCACTCGTTTACACGGGCCTCACGGACATTCTTGTCGTCGGTGTCCATGCAGTATTCCATGCCGGCAAACTCGTTCTCGACGAGCTCGTTGAACAGCTCCTCGTCAAAGGAAGCGTGCTCGTACTCAAACTTGGGCTTGCCTATCTCGGCGACCATCTTGTCGATGAGGTCGAGAACCGGCTGCAGGTGCTCGTGCGCCTGAACGATGCCCTCGTACATGACATCGTCGGGGACCTGATCTGCCTCGGACTCGATCATGACGATTTTCTTATGAGTTGCGGCGATGGTGGTGGTCATGCGGTTGTTCTTGCGCTGCTCCTGCGTGGGGTTGAACAGGTACTTCTCGCCGTCCCAGCCGAGGACGATGCCGGCGATGGGGCCGTTAAACGGAACATCGGAGATGGAGACTGCTGCGGATGCGCCGATCATAGCGGTGATCTCGGGGCTGCAGTCACGGTCAACGGACAGCACCTCGCAAGCGATGACAACATCGTTACGCAGGTCGCTCGGGAACAGGGGACGCATGGGGCGGTCGATGAGGCGGGAGGCCAGAACTGCGGGCAGGCTGGGCTTACCCTCACGGCGCATGAACGAGCCGGGGATGCGGCCTACTGCGTAGAGCTTCTCGTTAAAATCGACTGCGAGGGGGAAGTAGTCGATGCCGTCCTTGGGGCGGGCGGAAGCGGTGCAGGTGACGAGCACGGTGGTCTCACCGTAGGTGACTAAAACTGCGGCGTTGCACAGCTCTGCCATCTTGCCGACCTCCATCTTGAGGGGGCGGCCTTCGTACTCGATCTCAAACTTTCTGTAATTGGGGAATTCTTTTTGCTTGATTATCATTTGTTTGCTCCTTTCGCATTTTCTGAGCACCGGAGCATAGCACTTGAAAACGAGCCTGCGCACGGGCGCATTTTCAAATACTAAGCTTACGGTGCTCGTTGTTTACTTGTTGGGGATTTGCTTTTCTTCGTCAGAAGGGTGTCGGTGCTTAATTAGAAGGTTGTCAGTAGTTGCATCTTGCTGAAGCCCCACCGGTCGGGCACCGGCAGTAACGACTAGCTAAAGCGTAGCAACGAATTGAAAAACCGGTCGGGACACCGCAAAAGCGAATTGCCGAAGCGTTGCAGCGATTTTAAAAAAGGATGGACAATATTAAATTGTCCATCCCTTAAAAAACCTTCATACCCTTCGGAAGTGCCGGACTTACTTACGGATGCCCAGCTTTGCAATGATTGCACGGTAGCGCTCGATGTCCTTCTTAGCAAGGTAGTCGAGCAGACGGCGGCGCTTGCCGACCATCTTGTACATGCCCAGACGGCTGTGGTCGTCGTTGGGATGAACCTTGAGGTGAGCGGTGAGCTGCTTGATGCGCTCGGTGAGGATAGCGATCTGGACCTCGGGAGAACCGGTGTCGTTCTCGTGGGTCTTGTTCGCTTCGATAACTGTGGTCTTCTGGTCTTTGGTGATCATAATGATACCCCTTTCACGGTTTTTATATTCCCAATGTCTAAGTAAAGGGAGGAAAGGTCTCCCGAATACTGAGAACACGGACTGAATCATATTACCACCGCCGCCCCGATTTGTAAAGGGCTTTTCAACTATTTTTTCCGCAAACCGCACTAATTTTCCGTTTTCTCCGTTTCCTCTGACTTCGGAGGCTCGGCGGGCTTTTTCGGCTTCTCCGGCGGGGCGGTCAAAGCGAGCAGTGCGACGAACAGCCCAATAAAGGCTATAGCGAGACCGACTGCTCCGAACACACTTGTTGCCGTTACCAAAGTGAACGGCGCAAGGCAGCCAAATAGTATCAGCGCAATTCCGAACAGCATTCTTTTGATCTCTTTCATGGCTCATTCTCCTTCCCAAAGCAAAAAACAATGCACAGGTCCCGAGACAGAGAGCCGTGCATCTATCTATAATACAAACATCACAAAACACAAATATAAAGGCTGTTCACGCACAGATCTCTGAGTTTTCGTTCGGAGGTTCATCGGAAGCACACCCTTTACATTTGCTGACTACATTATATGATAAAGAAGCCGGAAAGTCGATAATATTTTAACAAATGCTGCCTAAATTTCACAAAGACGGCACGAACGAACGCAAAACGCTCTCCATTTCTGCCGAGCTTGCGCCGCCGGTCATGTAGACGCACCATGTAACGCCGTCCGTGTAGGCATAGTATACGCCCGAGGTTTCGTCCTTCGAAAGATAAAAGCAGGTCGGGTCGCCGTTTTGCATTGCACCGTCGCCGGCGGTCGCCCAGTCGGTGTATACACCGGAGATGCTCTCGTCGAGCGTGTCGGTATGGGCAGCCCTGACGGTATAGTCCTTGCCGCCGAGCACAAAGCGCATCTGATACACCGCAGGCGCAGAGTCGATTATGCTGCAATGCACATCCCCGGCGTTCATCGGCATGACAAAGGTCAGGCCACTTTCGGTGCACAGCTCCTCGGCGTTGACCTCACGCACGGGGCTTGTGACCTGTGCGCTCGGCTCGGCTGTGGCGTCCACAACGGGCGAGGGCTTGTCCTTTTCGGTTATCGGCATCGTCGAGTAGCAGCCGCAAAGCGCCGCCATGCAGCCGAGTGCGAGCAAAATTGCCGTCATCTTTTTCATATCGATATCTCCTTTCCATTTCTTATGTATTATAATCATATTATATGAAAAATCAACAAGTACCGTGCTGTTGAATTGTGTCGGCGGCTGTGATAAAATATCAAAAAAAGAAACGGACAGGTCAAAAAATGGACAGTAACTTCTTTGCACTGATATCAAGGATGAGATACATCGAGCGCTGGAGTCTCATGCGCAATTCGATACATGAAAATATTCAGGAGCACAGCCACATGGTTGCAGTCATCGCTCATGCGCTCGGCATTATCCGCCGTGATGTGTTCGGCATCCCCTGTGATGCCGATGCCTGCGCAACGGTGGCTCTGTATCACGATGCAAGCGAGATACTCACCGGCGATCTGCCCACGCCGATAAAATACCACGACGACGAAATAATGAGCGCTTACCGCAGAGTTGAGCAGATAGCGTCCGAAAAGCTGCTTACAATGCTGCCTGTGGAGCTTAGAGGCGCTTTTGAACCGGTTTTGACGGGAGATGTGGTAAAACAGCTTCGTCCCATCGTCAAGGCCGCCGACAAGATGAGCGCCTATATAAAATGCATCGAGGAGCGCAAGGCGGGCAACAACGAGTTTGCCTCCGCCGAGAAGCAGACGCTCGATGCGCTGCACGGCTACAACATGCCCGAGGTCGAGTATTTTATTGAGCACTTTATTCCGGCGTTTGAGAAAACGCTTGACGAATTGGGGAGCATTGACTGATGGAAAACACAAAGATCCAGAGAATAAACGAGCTTGCCCGCCTTGCAAAGGAGCGTGAGCTGACACAGGAAGAGCTTAACGAGCGGGATATCCTGCGTAAGGAGTATATTGCCGAGTGGCGCAAGGGCGCCGAGCAGGTGCTGGATAACACCTACATCCAGACCCCCGACGGCAAAAAGCATAAGCTTCAGAAGAAGGTCAAATGAGCAGCTTTGCGGTATGCCTAAACGCCGTCCTGCCGCTGTTTTTGGTAATGGGGCTGGGCTATATCGCCCGATGCACCGGAGCGATAAGCCGGACGGATGTGCCGAAGATAAACAAATGGGCGTTTAAGTTTTTTATGCCCGTGATGCTGTTTTACAATATCTACACCTCGGATCTGTCCGCCGCCGTTCAGCCTAAGCTCATCGCCTACACGGCGGCGTGCCTGCTGGTGCTGTACGGGCTGAGCTTTGCCTATGTCATGGCGACGGAAAAGTGCGACAATATGCGGGGCGTGATGATACAGGGAATTTACCGCTCAAACTTCGTCATCATGGGTATACCGCTGGCGGCGCAGCTCGTCGAGAGCGCAGACCTCGGCCCCGTCGTTATACTTGTTGCAGTCGTCATCCCGATATTCAATGTCCTTGCGGTCATAACGCTCGAGCTTTTTAACGGCAAAAAGCCGACCGTGGGCAGGATGCTGCTCGATATCCTCAAAAATCCGCTCATTATCGGCATTGCGGCCGGTATCGTGGTGCAGCTTATAGGGCTGAAGCTTCCGACGGCGGTCGAGTCGGCGGCAGGCATGATAGGCAAGGCGGCAAGCCCGCTCATGCTGTTTCTGCTCGGTGCGTTTTTTGAATTCAAGGGCATCGGCACCTATAAAAAGCAGCTTGCAACGGTCTGCATCGGCAAGCTCATCGTCGTGCCTGCAATATTCCTCACCGTATCGGTGCTTTGCGGCATACGGGGCGTGGAGCTTGCGGCGATGATCGCCATCTTCGGCTCGCCCACGGCGGTATCCTCGTTCACAATGACCCAGCAGATGGGCGGCGACGCCGCTTTGGCGGGCGATATCGTGGTTTTTACGAGCGCACTCAGCTGTGTCACTATGTTCGCATGGGCGCTGGCGTTAAAAAGTCTCGGAATGTTCTGAAAAATAAGCGAAAATACTTGACCTCCGGTCTTGACTATGGTATATTTATCAATACCTGTCGGATGAGAGGTCTTTTTTCGTGCGCAAATTTTTGCGCCGGACGAGATTTCCTGATCTACACAGGGAGGCAAATGTCCGCTCCGTAATGCGGGCAAATAATATAGGAGGTGCCGAAAAGTATGGCTGATAACAGAGTCAAAATCACCTTGAGATGTGACGAGTGCAAGCAGAGAAACTACAATACGGTCAAGAATAAGAAGAATACTTCCGATCGTCTTGAACGCAGTAAGTATTGCCCGTTCTGCAGAAAGCACACCAAGCATGTCGAGACCAAGTAACTTTCTGAAAGGATGAGTGCAAAAATGGCTGAAGAAAAGAAGAATGCGAAAACCGCAGCTACCGCCAAAAACACGAACGCCGTCAAGAAAGAGGATAAGAAGCTTGGTTTCTTCCAGCGCATCGGCAAATGGTTCCGCGATATGAAGAGCGAACTTAAAAAGGTCGTATGGCCCACGCCGAAGCAGCTCGTGCAGAATACCGGTATAGCGCTTGTCGTTATGGCAGTCGCCGCCGTCATCCTGTTTGCCTTTGATAAGGGCGCAGGTGCAGCAGTGAACGCTATCTTCGAGCTTGCAGGTTAACGATTATGGCAGAAGATGCAAAATGGTATGTGATCCATACCTATTCCGGGTATGAGAACGCAGTTGCTGCCGCCATTATGAAGGCAGCGGAAAACCGCAACATGACGGATCTGATCCACGAGGTAAACATCCCTCTCGAGACAGTCACCGAGTTCACCGACGCAGGCGAGAAAACCGTCGAGCGCAAGGTGTTCCCCGGCTATGTGCTGTGCAAGATGGTGCTTACCGATGACAGCTGGCATCTTATCCACAATGTCCGCGGTGCAACAGGCTTCGTAGGCGCAGGCGGCAAGGCCGTTCCTCTCACGGAGCAGGAAATTTATGATCTGGGCGTTGAGCGTCATGAGATCGTCACGGGCTACGGTGTCGGTGATAATGTCAAAGTCATCGACGGTCCTCTTGCGGGCTTCAACGGCGTTGTCGAAGAGCTCGAACCCGAGAAGGACAGAGTTCGTGTCGTCGTCTCCATGTTCGGCAGGGAGACCCCCGTTGACCTTAACCTCGACCAGGTCGAAGAAATTAATGATTAAAGAAAGAGGTGCTGAATAATGGCACAGAAAATAGTTGGCTATGTCAGATTCCAGGTTCCTGCAGGAAAGGCAACTCCGGCTCCTCCTGTAGGCCCCGCACTTGGTCAGTACGGCGTAAATATCGGCCAGTTCACCAAGGATTTTAACGAGCGTACCAAGGGCGATATGGGTATGATGATCCCTGTCGTCATCACCGTTTACTCCGACCGCAGCTTCACCTTTATCACCAAGACTCCCCCTGCAGCACTGCTGATAAAGAAGGCCTGCGGCATCGAGACCGCTTCCGGCGTCCCCCAGAGAGACAAGGTCGCAACCATCAGCAAGGAAGACCTTCGCAAGATAGCAGAGCAGAAGATGCCCGACCTCAACTGCACCGACATCGAGTCTGCAATGAGCATGATCGCCGGCACCTGCCGTTCTATGGGCGTAGTCGTAGGCGACTGATCGTCCCCGTGGGAGGATTTATCCATCCGACGAACCACAATATTAGGAGGAAACGAAATTGTTTAGAGGTAAAAATTATAAAGAGAGCGCAAAGCTCATTGATAAGCAGGCCCTCTATGATCCCATGGAGGCATTCGGCCTGGTAATAAAGGCAAGCAAGGCAAAGTTCGACGAGACCGTCGAGCTGCATGTCAAGCTCGGTGTTGACGGCCGTCACGCAGACCAGCAGGTCCGTGGCGCTATCGTCCTTCCCAACGGCACCGGCAAGACCGTCCGTGTTCTCGTGTTCTGCAAGGAAGAGCGCAAGGAAGAGGCTCTGGCAGCAGGCGCTGATTACGCAGGCGGCATGGATCTCGTCGAGAAGATCCAGAAGGAAAACTGGTTTGAGTTCGATACCGTTATCGCCACTCCCGACATGATGGGTACCGTTGGCCGTCTCGGTAAGATCCTCGGACCTAAGGGTCTCATGCCCTCCCCCAAGGCAGGCACCGTCACCCCGAACATCGCTCAGGCTGTCAAGGAGTCTAAGGCAGGTAAGGTCGAGTACCGTCTGGACAAGACCAACATCATCCACTGCCCCATCGGCAAGGTCTCCTTCGGCGAGCAGAAGCTGCATGAGAACTATGCAGCACTCATCGGTGCTATCATCAAGGCAAAGCCCGCAGCGGCAAAGGGCCAGTACATCAAGTCCTGCGTCACCGCTTCCACCATGGGCCCCGGCATCAAGATCAACGCTCAGAAGCAGCTGTAATTAAATTTTCCGCAAGAAGAAAATCCGGCAATACGCAAAGTATTGCCGGTTTTTTAGCTGTATGGGCGGAGGAGGACCGGCAATAACCGATTTGCCGCCGCACCGTGCCGCTCAAATAAACGATATCCTATACTGGCTGCCGGTCTCGGCATCGACGAGGATGCGCAGGGTGTCGTCGTTTTTGCTTTCGCACTCAAACTCGTAGCACAGACGCTCATTGCCGCCCGCCGTTTCGGCGTAGACCATGCCCTTTGGCTTTGCGCTCAGCCCCTTCGGCAGCGCCGACGCCGCCTGCGTTTGGGTCACGATGCTCTCTGGCTTTGCGTGCTTTTGGGTATCGGAATAATGTCCGCTTGCGTCAAAGGAATAGACCGTGCCGTCATCGGCGGCGACGGAAATTCTGACGCTGTCTTTCTCGCAGCGCACGCCGCCGTCAAGGCGCTCAAAGCGCATGGACTGCAAATTTCCCATGCGTTCCGAGGACGCTAAATGCATATGATCGAAACCATGCTTTGTTAAAAATTCTTTTGCCGCTTTTTCCATGTCCTCAGCCGGCATATCGCCCGTGACGATTCGGGATGAGCTCAATGACACGACATTGCCCCAGCCGTCGACAAGGATGCTTTTATCCTCATGCTCGAAGCTCGTTGCGCCGGCCTCACTGCGGTACTGAAGCGATATCTCGTCGCCCTCAAGGCCGAGAAAATCGGCGGCTATCGTGCGTGCTTCATCCTCGGTAATAGGGTCTTTGCACTCCTCGGCGGCCGCCTTGTTGTACCTGCCGTCGTAGCTCAGCTCCGGCAGCTCGCCGATGCCGCTTTCCATTTCGAGCATGGCGGTGCTTAAAAGCGATGCGCCGGTGTCGTCAAACAGCGCCTCCGGCTCGTCCATCTTCACCGTGCCGTTGTCGATATCGTCACGCAGCTCATCAAGCGCTTCGGTGATGCTCTCGGCGGTCTTGTAAAGCTCTGCAAAGCTTTTCCGGGTCTTATCGTCAAAGCCGCCGCTTCCCATGAGCGACTGCGAAAAATCCGCCGCAACGCCGACAAAGCGTGCGGTGTTTTCAAGCTCCTGTGTGGAAAACGGCAGCTCGGACATGGTCATGCCCGCCGTCAGGCAGCTGCCGTAGACATCGGCGCAGACCGAGGCCGACATCTCCGCACCGGTTGCGTAAGCGCCCCTGTGCAGAGCGTCGCTCAGTTTTTCCGCCGCCGTGACTACCTCGCCGAAGGCGTGCTCATAGCCGTAGCGTGCGGTGCTGCGGTAGCCTGCCCCGCCCACCGACAGCACTGCCGAGTACGCCCCGAAGGCGATCGCCGCCGCCGACAGATATGTTATTATTAAAATAAAGGTTTTCTTCTTGATATACATAAAAACACCTCTCAAGGCTATCTTGTCCTCAAGAGGTGTTTAATATTTACGCTTTAGAGCTTAATTTTTCAATCGCGACATTCATGCGGCGTAGGGTCTCTGCCTTGCCGGCGGCGATATTGCCGGCCACCCGGTGCTGAAAAAGGTCTATTCCCTCGGGCTTTCGGTGGTGCATTGACTCAGAGTCAATGCACTGCCGAAACGCTCCAAAGGTTGGAGATTTGCGGCGAGAGGCGTTCATAGGTCCAATGTCGGGAGCTGTTATCTACGCTGTTTGGGTCGTTTACGGTGAAGCCGCGGCTATCGTAGCCTGTCAGAACGACAAAATGTCCGCTGCTCGTGAAGTCGCCGGGGCCGAGCGCGAGGATTATAAGTGCGCCGGAATCCAGCGCATTTTTCATCGACTGCTCCCACAGCGGCAGCTCGGTTGCCGATAGCCCCAGCAAGGCGCTGCCTTCGCTTATAAGCGTCCACGAGCTGCCGTTTCCCGGCACGCAGTAGCCGTTTTCCTCTGCCATCCTGGCAACAAAAAGCGGCGAATACGCTGCATTTTTCGTAAGATAAACAGCTGCCATCGACAGGCAGGTCGGACCGCAGCCGGCGGTGCCGACAAAGCCGCTGCCGTAGCTTTCGTAGCCCCAGCGCTCATCCCATTGGATGAACAGAGGAACAGTGCCGCTGTGCGCATCGGCACTAAGGTCGATGGTAAAGTGCTTGTCCTTTAGCTCGGGGTAGTTGTAAACAAAGTCTATCGTCTGCGGACATTTCTCAACAGTTTCTATAAGAATTTCGGGATAATCGCCACTGGAATGTATGTGCTCAAGCTTTTCGGCGTCGGTTGGACCGGTCGATAACGGTGATCTAATGTCTGAGCAGCCGGAAAGCTGTGAGACAAAGATGCAGATGCAAAGACAAACGGAAACTAACCTTTTCATTGACTTCCTCCTAATGAGTCTAAAAAAACGCTCCTGTTTTCGCTGTTATCGTAGCAAAAACAGGAGCTTTGTTTAACCGTTTCACCCTATGAAATTATGATGCTTTTCGCCCGAAAATCTTACGATTTTCTTACGGGCAGCATGACGGCGAATTCGACCGTTTCGTCGGCGCTGCGCGCATTTATATTTCCGCCGTGGAGGGCAACGATGTTGCTTGCTATGGCAAGCCCCAGCCCTGCTCCGCCGGAGGACGAGCGTGCGGCATCAAGTCTGTAAAACTGCTCGAATATGCGCCGCAGCTTTTCCTCGGGGATGGTATTCCCACGGTTTAAAAAACTGACAGAAGCATTTTCGCCCTCGAGCTGTGCGTTTATCACGATCTCAGTGCCGGGATAGCTGTAGAGCACCGCATTGCGCAGAAGATTATCAAAAACGCGCTGTATTTTGCCGGCATCGCAGCTTATAGGCAGCGTTTCGGGTGCGCAGAGAGTGCAGGTGAGTGATTTGTCCTTGAGCATGGGCATAAACTCAAACCTGAGCTGCTCAAGCAGACGCACAAGGTCGATGTTCGTATAATCAAGCGTGACGGTCGAGAGATTAAAGCGCGTGATCTCAAAAAATTCGTTTATCAGATCCTCGAGCCGCCGCGCCTTGTCGAGCGTTATCGACAGGTATTTTTCGCGCAGCTCGGGGCTTATCTGCTGCTCATCGCGCAGAAGCGTGAGATAGCCGATGACGGAGGCCAGCGGCGTTTTCAAATCGTGCGCAAGGTACATGACAAGGTCGTTTTTGCGCGCGGTCTCCTCTTGCAGAAGGCGCTGCGAGCGCATCAGCTCGACCTTGGCATTGCTCAGGGGAACGGCTATCTCGCTCGGCAGGCTGCCGTCGGGAGTATCGCTGAGCATGAACTGCCCGACCGCATTGCCTATGCTGCGGCGCTCGGCATTCACGCGAAGCCGCGAAACTAAGGCAACGGCAATGACAAAAATCGCAAAGGCTGCAAGTGAAAGCCTGAGTGCAAGCCCCTTTATGGCGATCCATTTGGGTTCAATATAGGTCGTTGACGTAATCTGGTCGTAGTATTTCGTCATGTAGTTTTTAGCGAACCAGTTGCTCAGCACGTCGTTTAAGCTGTTGTCGAAAAAGCTCAGCAGCATAACTATGAGCGCCGCTCCGACTATAAGCACGGCAAGCAGGGTGAGCGCTGAGCGCAGGGCGCTTTTACTTTTCGATTTCATAGCCCACACCCCACACCGTTTTTATGAATTTCGGATTTCGCGCCGGTTCGTGCATTTTCTCGCGCAGTCGACCAATGTGCGCCATGACGGTATTGCTGCTGCTCGTGAGGAATTTTTCCTTCCACACCGCCTCGAACAGCTCCTCGGACGCAACCACCTTGCCTGCGTTATCGCACAGATACCACAGAATATCAAACTCCGTCGGCGTGAGGGCAAGCTCACTGCCGAACAGCGTGCAGCGGCGGCTTGTGCGGTTTATCACAAGACCTCGGATATCCCTTTCGCAGCCGTCATCGACGCTCCTGCGGCAGCGGCGCAGAACGGTTTTGACACGCGCCGTGACCTCGAGAGGGTTAAACGGCTTTGTTATGTAGTCATCCGCGCCGAGAGTCAACCCGAATATCTTGTCGGAATCGGCTGTGCGTGCAGTGAGCATGATGGCAGGAAAATCGTGAGCTTCGCGCATTTTGCGCAAAAGCGCAAAGCCGTCCGTGTCCGGCAGCATCACATCTAAAACGGCAAGCGCCGGCTCGCATTTTTCGACAAATTTAAGCGCATCAGCTCCCGTGAGAAACTTGTGAACTTCGTAGCCGTCATTTTCAAGGTACAGCCCGATGAGATCGGCGATCTCCTTTTCGTCGTCAACGACGATTATTCTATCTGCCATTTATTCAAGACTTTTTTCAAGCTTTTCAATCGCGACATTCATGCGGCGTAGGGTCTCGGCTTTACCGAGGATACGGCAGATCTCGACTGCGCCGCCGGGCGTGACCGCCTTGCCGGCTGCGGCGATGCGCACGGGCCACATGACCTTGGCGTTTTTGCACTCGCAGCGTGCGGCCATATCGGTCATGGCGGCGAGTATATTCTCATCGCACCAATCGTCTATCGCCTCGAACACGGGCAGCATCGCCTTGAGCATCTCAAGCGAGCCAGCCTCGTCGGTCTTGGACTTTTTATGCACGAACAGCGCCGTGTCGTACTCGGGAAGCGTGTCGAAGAAATCAAGCTTCTCGGGGATATCGGTCAAAACCTCGGTGCGCTGCTGGAGCAGGGCGGCGATGGCAGCCGGGTCAATGTCGGGATTCTTGACCGCCTGACGGATAAACGGCTCTGCGGCCTTGGCAAAGGCCTCGGGGCTCATTGCACGGATATACTCGGCGTTAAAGAACTTGAGCTTTTCAATGTCGAAAATGGCCGGAGACTTGGAAAGTCCCTTGAGCTCGAAAATTTCGGCAAGCTCGTTCATGGTGTAGACCTCACGCTCGCCGCCGGGGCTCCAGCCGAGCAGGGCGACATAGTTGACGACGGCGTCGGTCAGGTAGCCCTGTGCAATGAGATCCTCATAAGACGGGTCACCGTGGCGCTTGGACATCTTGTTGTGCGCATCACGCATGACCGGCGAGCAGTGAACATAGCAGGGGATAGGCCAGCCGAACGACTCGTACAGCAGATTGTACTTCGGCGACGACGACAGATACTCCGAGCCGCGCACGACATGGGTTATGCCCATGAGGTGGTCGTCGATGACATTTGCAAAGTTATAGGTCGGCAGTCCGTCACGCTTTATGAGCACCTGATCGTCAAGGGTCTTGTTCTCAACGGTGATATCGCCGAAAATTTCGTCATGGAAGGTGGTCGTGCCCTCCTCGGGGATGCGCTGGCGGATGACATGCGGTTCACCGGCGGCGGCACGGCGGTCGCTCTCCTCCTTGCTCATGCTGCGGCAGGGGTCGGCGACCTTTTCAAAGCCTGCATCCTCGTCAGCCTCGCTCTTTTCGCAGAAGCAGCGGTAGGCGCAGCCCTTTTCGACCAGAAGCTCGGCGTATTTGCCGTAAAGCCCGCGGCGTTCGGTCTGGACATAAGGGCCTACGGGGCCTCCGATATCCGGGCCTTCGTCGTGATCAAGGCCGCACTCTGTCAGCGTGCGGTAGATTACATCGACAGCACCCTCGACAAGGCGCTCCTGATCGGTGTCCTCGATGCGCAGGATAAACTTGCCCTTGTTGTGGCGGGCGATGAGCCATGTGTACAGCGCCGTTCTAAGGTTGCCCACATGCATATAGCCCGTGGGGCTGGGAGCAAAGCGGGTGCGCACCTCGCCCTTGGGGATGCGTGCCTCCTGCTCGGAAAACCATTTTTCGTCTATCATTTTTACCTCCGTTCAATCCGAAGTCAGCTTAATTATTATACTCCTATATACTATTTTACATTTTCGTTATTGTCAAGTGAGAAGTAAAATGATACAATGCTAGATTAGCATAATAGAATTTCCTGAAAGGCGATAATTAAAATGGAAAATACTACGAAGAAGATAATGCTTTCCGGCATCCAGCCCTCGGGCGACCTGCATTTAGGCAACTACTTAGGTGCGGTGAAGAACTGGAGTGCGCTTGCCGATGAGTTTGATTGCTACTACTTCATGGCCGATCTGCACACGCTTACCGTGCGCCAGAATCCGACGGAGTTCCGCCGCCGTGCGCTCACGCAGCTTGCGCAGTACATCGCCTGCGGTCTCGATCCCGAGAAGAACACACTGTTTTTGCAGAGCCATGTGCACGAGCATGCCGAGCTCGGCTGGATACTCAACTGCTACACCATGTTCGGCGAGCTAAGCCGCATGACGCAGTTTAAGGACAAGTGCGCAAAGAACGCCGACAACATTAACGGCGGCCTGTTCACCTACCCCGCTCTCATGGCGGCGGACATCCTGCTTTATCAGGCGGATTTCGTTCCCGTCGGTGAGGATCAGCGCCAGCACTGCGAGCTGACAAGGGATATCGCCACCCGCTTTAACAACCTCTACGGCGAGACCTTCAAAATTCCCGAGGCGTACATCCCCAAGGTGGGCGCAAGGGTCATGGGTCTTGGCAATCCCTCCTCGAAGATGAGCAAGTCCGACCCCAACGGCTGCGTGTTCCTCTTGGAAAAGCCCGAGGATATCGCACGCAAGTTTAAGCGTGCCGTCACCGACTCCGACACCGAGCACTGCGTGCGCTTTGACCCCGAGAACAAGCCCGGCGTTTCCAACCTCATGAACATTTACGCCGCCGTCACGGGCAAGAGCTTTGACGAAATTGAGAAAGAATTTGACGGTCTCGGCTACGGTGCGTTCAAGCCCGCTGTCGGCGATGCCGTTATCGAGATGCTGCGCCCCATTCGTGAGGAGGCAGAGCGCATCCTCACCGACAAGGCGTATCTTGAAAAGGTCTACACCGAGGGCGCTCAGAAGGCAAGCTACATCGCCCGCAAGACCCTGCGCAAGGTTTACAAGAAGATAGGTTTAGTAGAAAAACCTAAATTCTGACGTGTCTGTTTCCGCTCATGCTGCATTGGAGCGCCGGGAAATACGCCATGGTATTCCCTGCACGCCCGACCTTGCCTGAGCGAAAATATCCGACGGTTTAACTTAGCGGAAATTTTAAAGATATAAATTTTTTCGGAGACAGCTATGGTCGATTACAGCACGGCTGCTTGGATAAAGATAATCCTTGCATTAGTTATTGCATTTGTCATTTCATTTATAGCGACGCCGCTCGTGAAGAACTTTGCGGTCAAGGTCGGAGCTATCGATATTCCCGACAAAAAGCGCCATATCCACAGCCACCCGATACCCCGCATGGGCGGTCTGGCGATATTTATAGGATTTTTAATCTCGGTGCTTTTGTTTGCAAATATAACAACGCAGGTACGAGGCATCTTAGTCGGTGCGATACTCATCGCCGTCGTCGGTGCGATAGACGATGTTCTTAACCTCAACGCATGGCTCAAGTTCGGCGTGCAGATACTCGCCGCCGTCATTGCGGTGCTCTCGGGCATCATCATAAATGTCGTCACCAATCCACTGCATATAACGAGCTCTCAGGCCATCACCATCGGCATACTTTCCGTCCCCGTGACGATACTGTGGATAGTCGGCTGCACAAACTCCGTTAATCTCATCGACGGGCTTGACGGACTTGCCTGCGGCGTTTCCGCCATCGCATCGCTGACTATGCTCGTCGTGTCGATGCTCGTTTCCGACTCCAACAGCAATGTTGCGACGATACTCGCCGCCCTGTGCGGAGCTTGCCTCGGCTTTATCCCGTATAACCTCAATCCGGCGAAAATTTTCATGGGCGACACGGGCGCTCTGCTGTTAGGCTACATTCTCGCAACGGCTTCGGTCATCGGCATGTTCAAGTTCTACGCCATCGTGACCTTCATTCTGCCGGTGCTGGCACTGGCCGTCCCGCTTTCGGACACCATCTGCGCCTTTACCCGCCGCATCCTGCACGGTCAAAGCCCGTTTCACGCCGACAGAAGCCATTTCCACCACAAGCTGCTCGACATGGGTCTGAATCAGAAGCAGGCAGTCGCCGTTTTGTATGCGATATCGGCGATCCTCGGCCTTGCCGCCGTGCTGATAACCTCGAAGGGTCCTGCAAGAAACATCCTCGCCGCCATCGCCTTTGCGATTGCCGTGTGCATCTGGTGGTTCGTGTTCAGGCACAATAAAAACATCCATCTCCACCACGAGCCGGCCGCCCAAGCGCCTGCCGCCGAGAAAACGGAAGATAAGAATGAAGAAAATTAAGGTCATATCCGTCTTCGGGACAAGACCCGAGGCGATAAAAATGCTCCCGCTCGTGCGGGAGCTGGAAAAGCGTCCGGAGACGGAGAGCATTGTATGCGTCACCGCCCAGCATCGGCAGTTGCTCGACTGCGTGCTACGCTGTTTTGAGCTTGAGCCGGACTATGACCTTGATATCATGACCGAGGGACAGTCGCTGTATTCTGTCACCGCCAAGGTGCTTACGGGCATGGAGGGCTGCCTTGCGCAGGCAAAGCCCGACCTCGTGCTCGTCCACGGCGACACCGCAACGGCGCTTGCCGCCGCCCTCGCCGCATTTTACGCAAAAATTCCCGTAGGCCATGTCGAAGCCGGTCTGCGGACATATGATCTACAAAGCCCCTTTCCCGAGGAGGCCGACCGCTGCCTGATATCCCGCCTTGCGGCGCTGAACTTTGCGCCCACCGAGGCCAACGCCGAGAACCTGCGGCGTGAGCGCATCCCGGGCGAAATTTTCGTCACCGGCAACACGGTCATCGATGCGATGAGAATGCCGTCAAAGCGCACGGCGTTTCGCTCGCCGGAGCTTGCGCAGCTCGATTTTTCACGCAGGATCGTGACCCTCACCTGCCACCGCCGTGAAAACTACGGTGAGCCGATGGAGAGCATTTTCTCCGCCGTGAAAGAGCTTGCCGAGCGGCACGGCGATATTACCGTTATCTACCCCGTGCACAGTGCGCCCGAGGTGCGCAGTGCGGCGAAAAAAATTCTCGGCAGCACGCAAAATGTGAAGCTCATCGAGCCGTTGGACGCATTGGATATGCGTCTGCTGCTTTCCCGCAGCTATTTTGTCATGACCGACTCCGGCGGCCTGCAGGAGGAGGCTCCGGCGCTGGGCAAGCCCGTTTTGCTTCTGCGCCGTGAGACCGAGCGCCCCGAAGCGGTCGAGGCGGGCACGGTGAAGCTCACCGGTGTGTGCCGTGACGATATTCTCCGTGACGCAGAGCTTTTGCTCACAGACCCCACAGCCTACGAGCGCATGGCGAACGCCGTAAACCCCTACGGTGACGGTCACGCCGCCGAGCGAATCGCCGATGCGATAATCGAACACTTCAAAACCATCTGAAAGCCGTCCCAGCAGGACGGCTTCTTAAGTATATTACAAAAGATACATCGCACCCATGATGATGAGCAGATCTTTGTCCCCACTCTCACGGTACATGAGATAGAGGATGAGTATCAAAAGCAGATCCTCCGTCTCGAGCTCGCCTAACTTTTCCGGGATGAGCCGTGACAGCGAGCCGCCTAAAAGCGGCATTTGGTTCGGCGGCTTTTTCTGCGCAGGTTTCGGCGGCGGGGGCGGCGGTCTGCGATTTTGCTCCTTGGGCTCGGCGACCTTTTCGGGTCTGCCGGAATTTCCGCGGTAGCGGTTATACATTGCCATCGTCATCGCCTCCGAACTGCGCCGCTATTGACGCTATGGACGCAAGCTTTGCTATCTTCATCGCTTTGTCCATCTTGCTGCGCCGCTTTTCCGACAGATACGGGCGCATGGCCTCGAGAAGCTTTTTGTCGTTCGAGGTCTTAGCTTCCGAGCTCTTCATAAGCCCGCTTATTTTTTTAAGAAGTCCTTCATCCGACCCCGTGTCCGGCGCAGGTTCCGGCGGTGCTTCGCCGCCCATGAGCGACTTTGCAATGCCTGCTATCCGCTCCATCTGTCCCGGATCATTCAGCAGCTCATTGAGCTTATCCTCAAACTCGCTCACAGGCAGCGCTCCTTTCACTCCATCGCTTTTTTAAGCTTTTCGGCAAGCCTTTTGCCCTCGTCGGTGCTCAGTACCTGCGAGAGGATATCCTTGAGTGCTGCGGTGTCGCCGCTTTTTGCGGCTCGCTCTAATTTCTCCTGGTCTACCATGCGGCTGACCGCCTTACCCTCGGCGGTGTCGGCAAGGCTTTTGAGCCGTTCGCCCTTTCCGCTGCGGCTGAGCTCCTCACCCAGCCGCTCCAAGTCCTTCATAAGTCATCACCCGGTCTATTATATTCACCTATACTGCGGAGGTTTACAATGAAAATTGCCGTTTTTTCCGACACCCACGGTCTGGCACAGGGCATGATAGATGCCGTGCGGGAGTATCGCCCCGATCAGGTCATCCACCTCGGCGACGGTATGCGTGACGCCGAGCGCCTAATGCGTGAGTTTCCTGAAATACCCGTGTGCACCGTGCCCGGCAACTGCGATTATGACAGTTATGACCCCGAGTACAAGGTCATTGATCTATGCGGCATGAAGGCGTTTTTGACGCACGGCCACCGCTACGCCGTCCGCAGCGGCAGGCTCGACACACTCTTGTACGCCGCCGAGTGCAGCGGTGCGCAGATAGTCATGTTCGGTCACACGCACCGTGCCGGCTTTGACAACATCGGCGGCATGTTCGTCCTCAACCCCGGCACCGCCGGTCAAGGCCTCAACCGCACCTGGGCAAAGCTTGAACTCGGCCCCACAGGCGAGATACATTGTGAGATATGCAAGATAAAGTAACGCAAAAGCGACCGGAAACCGGTCGCTTTCTTCGTTATTCCAATGTTATCTCACTTTCTCCATGTTGCGGGGGCGAACATTATAAGCAGGGGGAATATCTCACGGCCGCCGGGAATCTTGGTCTTGCCCATGCTGTTGATGCACGCAAGCAGTATGCCGGGCTTGAGCTTAATATCCATGAGCGGCTCGTTAAGATGCTTTGTCGCCTCGGTCACGGCAAACTCGGGTGCCTCTGCACCTCCGTCATCGACGAGTACGGCCAAACCACCGCCCCCGCCAACGACTATGTCTGTTACTTCTCCGTCGAATTCGGCAAGTAACAAGTGACAAGTAATAGAAACCGGACAGCACACGCTGTCCGGTTTTAATATAAATCGGTGTAGTCAAGACACGGAGATAGACTTATGTAAACCCAACCGAGAGCGACAAAAAAATATCATACAATAAATGCCTTGACAAATTTCGACATTGAATGCAAAATGTTTGAGGAAATTGCCCGGAACGCGCATTTCTTCGTCGAATTATGTCAACAATTTCCCGAGCGGCTCGACAAGATTCGTGCGAAAAAAGTTTCCGAATATGGTAAGTTTATATCACAAAGGCGGTAGTTTTTGCTCAAAAAATACATGAAATCCATTTTGACTGTTTACTGGAGGATAATAACTTATGGAAACCAAAACCCGCGTACTTATCGCAGATACAAACGATGATTTCAGGCGGCTCATGACCGAGGTTCTGAGAAACGAGGAGGATCTTGAGCTTGTGGGCTGCGTCGGTGACGGAGTTGATGCTCTTGCCCTGGTAGCCGAGAACAAGCCCGATGTGATAGTTCTCGACCTTGTTCTGGCAAAGCTTGACGGTATCGAGGTGCTTCGGCGCCTGCACGATGCCTGCCCCGATACCAAAGGTCTTGTTGTGTCCGGCTTTTATAACGATAAGATAGTGAACGAGTGCGCAGCTTTGGGTGCAGCATATTTTGTCACAAAGCCCTGCGACATAGTTACGCTGCTCGACCGTATCCGTCAGATCAGCATCTCAAAGCAGCCGATCACGCAGACAAAGACAAATGATGCTTCTCTTGAGGCGCTTGTCACCGAAATAATCCACGAGATCGGCGTTCCGGCGCACATAAAGGGCTATCAGTATCTGCGTGAGGCGATCATTCTCACCATCAACGACATGGACATCATAAACGCCGTCACAAAGGTGCTGTATCCCGAGGTCGCCAAGAAGTTCAACACAACGCCGTCGAGGGTTGAGCGAGCCATCCGCCATGCGATAGAGGTCGCATGGGACAGGGGCGACATCGAGGTGTTGCAGAAGTTTTTCGGCTACACCGTGTCGAATATAAAGGGCAAGCCCACGAATTCCGAGTTCATCGCCATGATCGCCGACTGCCTGAGTCTGAGGCAAAAGCAGGCAGTGCAGTGAAAAAACATAGGATTATCAAGGCTTTAGCGGCTTTTTATTTGTTCTCGCAAAACCTACCTATACTTCGGTTTTATAATGGCTGCCGATTGTTTAAGGCTACTGATTATTTTGCTTGAAGCGACTAACACTTCCAATCAGTTGGGTACGAAATTCAACGATTGGAAGTGTTTTTTTTGTACGATTTAAGCATCGAATATCAGATTGATGAATTCATGATTTATTGCAGAAGCAGAGAGCTCAGAGCAAAGACATTGGAGAGCTACGAGCACACGCTGCGGCTCTTTGAAAGATGGTGCAACGATGAGTTGAATATCACGCAAGTTGATCAGGTAACGGAGAGTGTAATCAGAAGGTATATCACCAATCTGCAAGAGCGAGGCAAATACACATTTTATGCTAACGAGAAGTCTAAGGAGCAGAACTTTCCTGAGCGCCGTCGGGATTTCAGAAAACCTGTTTCTGCTGCCACTATAAACAACTACATTCGCAATCTGAAAGTGTTTTTCAATTGGCTTGACTCAGGTTACGTTCTGAAGAAAAATCCCATGAAAAAGGTCAGACAACTCAAAACAAACAGAAACGCAAAAGAGTATATTTCTGATGAAGACTTCAAACGGCTTGTCGGTCAACTTGATCGCTCTTATTTTCCTGAGCACAGAGATTACACTATGATCATTTGTCATTGCGCTTATACGCGAAAACTTTACGCTCATAATCTGCTATTATCAAGGCACAAATTAATTGCATCCACTGATTAGCTGTGTTAATCCAACAGATTTTCCTACTGATTTTTCTTTTTTGCGTACGGCATTTTCCCTCAAGTTCAACACAACGCCGTCGAGGGTCGAGCGAGCCATCCGCCATGCCATCGAGGTCGCATGGGACAGAGGCGATATCGAGGTGCTTCAGAAATTCTTCGGCTACACCGTGTCGAACATCAAGGGCAAGCCCACGAATTCCGAGTTCATCGCCATGATAGCCGACTGCCTGAGTCTGAGGCAAAAGCAGGCAGTGCGGTGAGGGAAAGCAAAAATGCACACATTTGCGAAAACGTGTGCATTTTTCATCGGATTTGCAGTTGACAATATCGGGGAAACAGGTGTACGCTCAAAAGAAAGCATTGGAGAGCGCATGATGAGGATAATAAAGAAATGGATAGGGCGCAAGCCCGAGACGGCGGGCGAGGTGCGGCTTCTTGAGGTCAGCCAGGGCGAGATGTTCGAGCAGATGTATCCGCTTCTGGGTCAGCTTGCCCTGCACGCAACGAGCGGTCGCGATGTTGACTACCGCCTGTATTTTATCTGCGAGGGCGGGCGCAGGATCCTGCCGGTCGATAGGCCGAGCGTCATGAGCGGCGCATTTAATAACGGGGTCAATCCCCTTGTTGACTGCGAGATCGTCACGGCGGAAAACATCGCCGAGCTAGTCGATACCGCAGCACTGCTCCCGGCAGTTGAAGCAAGCGCATATTTGTTCAAATAACAAGGAAAAGCCTCCGGAGAACCGGAGGCTTTCGGTTTTATTTCGATTTTATCGAGACGGTGTTGCTGAAGTCGGAGGCTATATTCTGGCGCTCATAGTAAATGACGGACTTTATCTTGTAATAGTAGGTCACGCCGGCGGTCGTTGCCTTGTTGGTGTAGCTCGTCTTTGTCGTACAGTCGTAGTACTTGAAGTTCTTGCCGTCGGTACTGCGGTATATCCAGTACTTTTCGGCGAGAATGGGAGCTTTCCAGCTCAAATGCGGCTTGCCGTTAACGAGTTTGACACTGATATCGGTCAAGTCGGGCGTGACTTTGGCGGATACCGTTTTGCTGAACACGGAGTTTGCGTTGGAGTTTGAGGCGCATATGGCCTTGATCTTGTAATAGTAGGTCACGCCGAGCTTGGTACCGCTATCCTCGTAACAGCCGTTTTCAGAGTAATCGTAGTACTTGAAGTTCTTGCCGTCTGTCGAACGATAGATCCAGTACTTATCCGCGTCACCGCCGCCGCCTTGCCAAACGAGCCGAATGCAGCCGTACTCGCTCCATGCGTTGGGATAGGGTGCACCGAGCGAGGTCAGGAGGTTTTTGCTGTTGCTGTACGCCGAGGCGACATTCTTGCCGCTGACGACCGCAACTGCTTTGACCTTGTAGTAGTACTTCGTGCCGTTCTCTGCACCGGTGTTGGTGTAGCTGAGCTTGGTTGTGCTGTCGTAGTAATTATAGCTCTCGCCGTCGGTGGAGCGATAGATCCAGTACTTCGATGCGCCGTTGACGGCTTCCCATTTGAGCTGCGGCTTGCCGTTTGTGCGGTAGATGCTGATGCCCGGGGCCGCCGGACGGCACTGAATGCTCTTGACGGCGGTGGTATTCAGAACTTTGTCGTTGTTATCCTTGTCTATCGCCTTGACCATGTAGTAATAGGTCGTGCCGATGGTGGTTGCTTTGTTTGTATAGCTCGTCTTGGTGGTGCTGTCGTAGTACTTGAAGTTCTTGCCGTCGGTCGAGCGATATATCCAATACTTGTCCGCACCGTCGACCGCTCTCCAGCCGAGCTTGGGCTTGCCCGCTGCGGTAGTGATGGTAAAGGTACGCACATCCTCGTATGCGCAGTTGTAGTGGAAGGTCTTGCCATGGAGAGCTTCACGAGTGGTGCTGGTGAGGTCGATGCAATTCCACTGCTTTTCCGTTCCTCCGTAGTAGATGTCGGTCAGGGCATAGCAATATTCAAATGCCATGTCACCGATGCTCTTGACCGACACGGGTATCTTGACGCTCTTCAGGCTGTGGCAGTGTTCGAAAGCATTCCAACCGATGCTCTTTACGGTGCTGGGGATGACTATGCTTTTCAGGCTCCTGCACCATGAGAACAGGCTGCCTTCAATGCTGCTTACAGGGCAGTTGAGCACGGCGCTTTCAAGTGCATCGCAGCTGTAGAAAGCGCCGGCGCCGAGCTTGGTAACGCTTTCGGGAACGGTAACGGTCTTGAGCTTAGTGCAGCCGGAAAATGCGTAGCTGCCGATGGTTTTCACCTTTTCGGGAATGGTGAGGCTTTCAAGACCGCTGCAGCCATAAAAAGCCTGCTCACCGATCTCGGTAAGTGTGCTGGGCAGTACGAGCTCTTTAACACCGCTGCAGCCGGAAAATGCGTCGTTGCCGATCTTTGTGATGCCCTCGGGAATAGAAATGCTTTTGGCGGTGTAGACCGAACAGAAGGCGTTTGAGCCGATGCTTGTGACGCCGTCCTCGACAACTATTGCGGTGATGGTCTCGTTTCTTGCCCACGGCGTGTCAAACTGACTTGAATAGTTGGTCATCTCTCCGGTGCCGGAGACGGTGAGTGTGCCGTCAGTGAGCTTCCATGTCAGATTCTTGCCGCAGCTGCCGCCGAGAGCTTCGCCGTCGGCGAGGGCCGCCGCAGGAACAAGTGATACGAGCATGCACAGCACGAGTGCGATGCTGAGTATTCGCTTTTTCATGTTAACTTAACCTCCTATTAATAAGTTGTTAACTAATTGTTTTTAATTTTTAGCGCCGTTTGGTATATGCTAAGTCTGAGTAATTCTATGAAAGCAGCAGGACTGATAATGGACGGAAGGTACTATTCATACAGGTACAATGCATGGTTCGACTCGATCGTCTCGCAGGCAAAGCTACTGTGCGAGCATGAAGGGCTGTTCCCGGCAATGTATTATGACTTTTTGTATAGGGACGACGAACGCACGGCAATAGCCTTCGCCGATTGTCCCGAAGGCTTCGGCTCATGCTTTGAAGACGCCGTGCGGCTCATAAAGAGCATGGGCAGGGCAAAGCTCGTGCCTGCCTATCAGCCGTGTTCACCCGGCTGCACAGTCAGCTGCGAGGACGGTGCGATCTTCATAGACGGCACCGAATACAGTGAAGCCGAATGTGCCGGATTTCTAAAAAAGCTTGAAAGCGAATATGTGCTGACGGAATATTTTGACGACCCCGCTGACGGAACGGTAAATGTGCTCATACTCAGCCGACCCGGGGAAAGCGGCATGATCTGCGAGCCCTGCGGCACATTCGTATCCGCAGGAGACGGCTTTGAGCCGTTGAGCGAGGGCGAACACGCTGACCTTATCCTGACGGCAAAAAGCGTCGCCGCCTACCTTGCGTTTTTCGAATTTTTGCAGTTTAAGTTCGTCCCCTGCGGCGAGGGATATAAGCTCATCGACGTCTCGACCAGACTTACGCTCCCCGAGGGATATGACCCGGGCGAGGCGCTTACGCAGTTTGTCGCCGACTGGGACGAAAGGCTTGCCCACCCCGATGCCGAGTATTCCGAAAACGAGCGCCGTGATCGGGAGTTCAACGAAAAGTGGACGAAGATCACGGAGATCGAGCACCGCAGCGGAATGCGGCCGTACATGGCAAGCATGTGGGACGCAGAGCTGCAAGCCGACATGGCCGACGAAAGCATCACCGATGCCGAACGCCGGTGGGCGTATGAGCGGGGCTTTTTTGGCTATCGCATAAAGGAGCTGGGACTCACCGAGGAAAATTACCGGCGCTATGTCTCCGATTACGACTATTTTTGGGTCAACAGAATAAATCCGGGCTATCAGCTGTGGATAGCAGACAAGCTTGCAAGCCGCTTTGCACTCGGCCGCTTCAAAAGCGTGCTCCCCGAGCACTATTATACAATAGCGCGAGTAAACGGAGCAAGCAGGATTTTGCCGCTTCCGGAGCTCCCCGAGGGCTTTGGACTGACTTACGATTCACTTTTTGCGCTGCTCAGAGAGAAAAAGCTTTTGGCGGTCAAGCGCACCTACGGCTCGCACGGTCAGGGCTTTAATAAGCTTGAGTACCGTGACGGCGAGTACATTCTCAACGGCGAGGCGATCCGGGCGGATAAAATGATCACGGAGCTGTTTTCCGCCGAGGGTGTGTATCTTGTCACGGAGTATGTGGTGATGCACGAGTGGTTCAGAAGCTTTTATCCGGAAGCGCTCAACACGGTGCGTATAAACTGCTTCTGCCGCACGAACGAACAGCCGCAGATAGGCGCCTGCTTTATGAAGCTCGGCCACTCCGGCGGCGGTTACACCGACAATATAAACACCGCTGCAGGCGGCATAATAATTAGCCTTGACAAGTCCGACGGCAGAATAATCGAGCCGGAATTCAAAAGCGGAGATCACTACACGCCCTGCCCCGTGCACCCGGATACGGGCGTTGCCATAGAGGGCAATGTGCCTCATTGGGATATGATAATCGACGGCGTGAAGGCCGTGTGCCGCAGGATGCCGCAGCTTCAGTATTTCGGGTTTGACATTGCCGTCACGCCGACGGGATATAAGATAATCGAGGTCAATGTGTTCCCCGACTACACGAAGTATATTCTGCGTGACGAAAAAACGCAGGAGTTTCTGGCCGAAAAGGTGCGCCAGAAGTACGAAAGCCTGCGCATCGACCTGCCCGAACGCTACCGCACGCAGACCGACGGTGCGGACTTACAGTATAAATTCAAGTTCAGCATCGTTGCTCCCGACGAGCCCACGGCGAAGTCATTTATCGGGCAGACGATGGGCTTTAAGGAGAATGTCCAGCTCATCGTGACCGGCGAGTGCGAGAAATTGAGAGCCGACTACCCCAAAAATGTCGTCCGGGCCGAAGATCGAAGCTCCGCCCTGAGCATTGCCGAAGGCAAGTATATTCTCTTTGCCAAGACAGGCGACACATGGTCGCCCAGCTCCCTTGTCAAGGTCTGGGATCTGTTCGAGACCGTGTGCGGCAGAACCGATGTCCTTGCCTGCCGCCAGAGGTGGACGGGCGGCAGGACAGGCTGGATCAAGTTGGATTATAAGTTTTCAAACGGCAGCGGAGCGGTCGGCATAGACGAGCGTCCCGACTGCATCCAGACGAGCCTGTGCTCTGCGTTTTTGCGGACGGATGCCGCAAAAAAATGCGGCTTTGACGAGTCGGAACCCGTTCTCGGCGACTTTTTGCTTGTCAATGAGCTTGTACTGCGAAAGGGAGCCATCGGGCTTTGCACCGAAGCGGTCTGCACAAGACGCTTTGAAAATGCGCCCAAGGACGAGACGGACCACGCCGCATTTTCCGAGCAGTGCTGCAGGAGTATATTTGCATTGTCCGAGCGGATACACGGCAAGGTCGTGCGCTATGCGCAGTACCTTGCGGCGGACGAGCTTTGGGAGTTTGCCGTTTCCGGCAATGCGCAGCCCTGCGGCTGGGTCGCCGAGCTGCTTCGGCGCATTGACGCCCACGTGATCGCCACGACAAAAAACTGCTCGCTCGGCACAAAGGGCGTGCTGCTCAGGATGCGGGACGGGAAGCGCTTTGACGAGACCCTGTGCATCGACGGCGGTGATGTTTTTGCCGAGGACGAAAACCTCGGTATGCTCAATACTGCGGGTGCGCTGACGGTGTATTCCGTCGAGACCGGCAGCCAATATCGTATCACCGGCAGAGTGCTGCTTCCCGGCTTTGTCACTGCGCCGGAAATGTACCTTGCCGATGCCGAAAGCGGTGAAGGGCTTGTGTGGATTGAGCTTACGGCGGCTCCGGAGGATAAGTACCGCTGCCTTGGCAGCGAATACAGCTACATTCCGTATAACTTTGAGCTTGCAGTCGCAGAAAGTCTGCTTGCCTCAAGAAACCGCTTTATGCTTGCGACCGATACCGAGCCTGTGAAGCTGTCCGTCAACTTCCTGAAGGGCAGCGAGCTTGCCGCAATGCGCAGCAACGGTGAGCTGTGCGTCAAAAAAAGGGACTCCTCAACATACTGAAAAGGTCAAAGTGAGTCACAAATGCGGCAGACTCGGCGGTGTTCCGGCACATTTTATCCGGCTTATAATTGAAAAAGCCTGTATGTCCCAAATTGAACTGCCCCAGTAAAAACGGACAATAGACAAAACACCCCCTATGTAGGAATATGAAAGTACTGCATAGGGTGGTTTTTTGTGCTGTCCGTACAATCTGGGGCAGTTCAAATAGGACATACAGGCTTTTCGCATCAGAACATATCGATTATCTCAATTTTATAAATGTCCTCGAACAGCACCTTTTCGCCGTCGAGCTTGAGGTACTTAAACGGGATGCTTATCTCCGTCACCGTGCCCTCGCCGACAATGTCGTGGAACGCACGGTAATACTCCATGCGCACCCGCATGCCGCGGCCGAGTGCGCACAGCACACGGGAGTTTTGCTCTATCGCCTCGTCGGAAATGTCGTGCTTTTCGACCCGCAGGTGCCGCTCCTCACGGTCACGCAGCGCCTCGCTTAAGCCCTTCATTGCATCAAAGGCCATGAACTGCTTAGCCCTTTCCTGTCTCGTCATAGCCTGCTCTGTGCCCTCCTATCATTCCGTTGCGCTCACGCTGTGTTGCCCCGGGCATGAAATTTATGCCCCGCAGCACGGCGTTTTTGCCGTATTTGTCCATGATGCCGAGCACCGCCTTCTCCCGTGCCTTTTCGCTCTCGACCGCTTCGAGGTCGGTGAAAAAGTCGTAGCCCTCGCACAGCTCGTCGCAGATGTTGCCGAAGCTTATCGACAGCTTGCGGATGGGCGTGTCACGGTCGGCAATGCGGTCAAAAAGCTCCAGCGCATGGGGCGCTATGAGCGAGTTTACCGCAGTTGCGCTCATCAGGCGCACCTGCCCGTGGGCGCTCGGCAGCGTGTCACGGCTGTAGCCCACGCCTATCCACACGCTGCGGCAGATGACCCCTTGGCGCATCATGTTCTGACAGCCGTGCAGCACCATCTCGCTGAGCACCGTGCGTGCCTCGGCAAAGCCGTAGTCGCAGGGCAGTATCTGAGAGCTTGACAGCGAGCGGGTCTTGGGCTGATAGCTTTTAATATCCTCCATCAGGCAGCTTTCCCGACCCCATGCGTGGTCTATGAGCAGCTCGGCGTTCACGCCGAAGGCCTTGTACACAAGCTCCTGCGGGCACTCGGCAAGGCTGCGCATCGTCGTCACGCCGAAGCGCTCCAATCTGCGTGCCGTGCCGACGGATATCTGCCAGAAATCCGTTATCGGCCGGTGATCCCACAGCGTTTTCTTAAATGTCTCTTCGTCGAGATAACCCATGTGCTCCTTTGAGTGCTTTGCAGTGATATCAAGGGCGATCTTGGCGAGAAAAAGGTTCGTGCCTATGCCTGCGGTCGACGGGATGTGCAGCTTCTGCGCTATCTCGTCCATGAGCTTTTTGGCAAGCGCTTTTGCGTCCGTGCCGTAGGTCTTGAGGTAGTCCGTTGCGTCGATGAACGCCTCGTCGATGGAGTAGACATGGATATCCTCCGGCGCAAAATAGTCAAGGTAGATCGAATAAATGTCGGCGGCATACTCGATGTAAAGCTGCATCCTCGGCGGCGCCGCCTCATATTCTATCGTTTTCGGTATCTCGTAGAGCCTGCATCTGTTGCGCACGCCCTGCGCCTTGAGCTTCGGCGATATCGCAAGGCATATCGTGCCGCTGCCACGGCTGAGATCGGCAACGACAAGGTTCGTCTCAAATGGGTTGAGCCCTCTTTCCGCACACTCGACCGAAGCGTAAAAGCACTTCATGTCGATGCAGAAATATGTCCTTTGCTTCGGCATAATGCACCTCAATACAAGTCCTTGAGCACCTTCACCGCCACGCCCTGTATGACACAGTCAAGGACGATGATATCGTCATAGCTCGGGTTTTCCGGATGCAGATACACGCAGTCGGCCTGCGGACGGAAGCGCTTGAGCGTCGCCTCGTCGTCAACGAGCGCAACGACTATCTGATTGTACACAGCCGTCGGCTGCTGCCGCACGACGACAAGGTCGCCGTCATCTATCCCGGCGTTTATCATCGAGTCGCCCTTGGCACGCAGCAGAAAAAATTCACCGTGGCCGAAAAGGGAGAGCGGGAGCTTGACATACTCCTCAATGTTTTCCTCGGCAAGCTTCGGGATGCCGCAGGAAACGGCGCCGAGAACCGGCGCACGGAAGCAGCCGTCGTTTTGCATCTGTCGGGTCGCGGCGCTTCGGCAGCCGCCCATTTGCAGCATGTCCCGCTGCTTCATGAGATTCAGATACTTTGACACCGTCGACTTTGAAAGCCCCACTCCGGCGGCCATCTCCCGCACGGTGGGCGATACTCCGTTTGCCTCGGCGTAGTCGTTTATGAAATTTTCAAGCAGCGTGAAGTTTTCCTCATTCAGACGGCGCATATCGGCAGCTCCTTTCTATCTCGGACAAATGTCCACGATAGAATCATACCACCGATATGCGCCGAAGTCAAGCCCTACAGCTCGGAAATGAAACCCATTGCGTAGGCCGCAAAGCTTTTTGCGGCGGGGGAGATGACCTCCCGGGCAGGGGTTATGACGCAGATATCCACATTTTCCGGCGGGTCGAGCGGCACATACGCAACGCCGCCCCGAAGCTCGTCTGCGATAACGGAGTTTACGAGCGCAACGCCCAAGCCCGCCTTGACCATGCCGCAGGCGATGATGCTGTCGGGCGTGGAAAAGCTCAGCTTCGGCACGATACCTCGGGAGCGGAAGCACAGGGTGTTGTCCGTTTGCAGCCCCGTGTGTATCTCAATATACGGCTCACGCTCGAATATCGCGGCGGGCACACTTTTTGCCTGCGCAAGGGTGCGCTCGGCTTCACGCACGGCGCAGCGCTCATCCTGTCAAGCTTATTTATTCCGCACTTTTTCTCCACGCACCAAACAGCACACAGGCAGCATCATAAAACAAACAGGCAGCACCGGTGATGCTGCCTGTTTGTTTTATGTAGGTTTATTTCTCCTGACGGAGCTTGCGGATCTGAATTTTCTGCTGCCGCTCGGCGATGAACTCCGGCAGCACCTTTTTGCGGAGCGGGTACTCGATGCTCTCGACATTCGTGCGCTTTCTCAGATGGATAGCGTCGAACTTGCACCTTGTGGTGCAGATGCCGCAGCCGAGGCACTTGTTCGGGTCAACGACCGAAGCTCCGCAGCCTAAGCAGCGTGCGGTCTCCTTTTTGAGCTGCTCCTCGGTGAAGGTCTGGCGGTTATCCTTGAAGCTTGCGACATCGACGGTGTGCGGCACCTGTCTGGGCGTGCTGTCGTAATCGGCCTTGATGCCGTCAAAGTCGAGGTTATCCTTATCAAGCGAGCGGTACTCGAGCCTGTCTCTGCCGATGGTGAGGCTCTGCCCCTCCTGCACATAGCGGTGGAGCGAGATCGCACCCTGCTTGCCTGCGGCTATCGCATCAATGGCAAATTTCGGGCCTGTGTATATATCGCCGCCGACAAAAATGTCGGGCTGCTTAGTCTGATAGGTCATGCCGTCTGCCACGGCGTAGCCCTTGGCGTTTTTCTCGAGCGCACCGATATCGAGCTTGCCCCAATCGGCGGTCTGGCCGATGGCGGCGATGACGGCATTGCACTTTACCGTGCCCTTGTCGCATACAAGCTCCGTGACCGTGCCCTTTGCGCCCTTGAGCTCAACGGGCTTGTGCTCGAAGATAAACTTCACGCCCTCGGCCTTGGCCTCCTCGACCTCGGCGGGGTCGGCGGGCATATCCTTTTCCTTTCTGCGGTAGACGACCGTGGTGTCGGCGCCGAGACGCACCGCCGTGCGGGCGACATCCATTGCGACATTGCCGCCGCCGATGACGACGACCTTTTTGCCGAGCTTGAGCTTCTGCCCGTCGTTGACGGCACGCAAAAAGTCGATGCCGCCGTAAACGCCCGAAAGCTCCTCACCCGGGATGCCTAACTTTGCCGACTTCTGTGCGCCGATGCCGAGGTAGAACGCCTCAAAGCCCTGCTTGCGCAGCTCGTCTATGGTGATATCCTTGCCGACCTCAACGCCGCACTTAAACTCAACGCCCAGCTCACGCAGGACATCGATCTCGGCGTCGATGACATTTCTTTCGAGCCTGAATGCCGGAATACCGTAGCGCAGCATGCCGCCGGGCTGTGCGTTTTTGTCAAACACCGTGACCTTGTAGTCGTCGCAGGCAAGGTAGTATGCGCAGCTCAAGCCCGCAGGGCCTGCGCCGATGACGGCGATCTTCTTTCCAAAGTGGTGCAGCTTCTTGGGCACAAAGCGGGTGGCACGGTCAAGCTCTCTGTCGGCGATGAACTTCTTGACCTCGTCGATTGCGACGGCCTTGTCGATGCTGCCTCTTGTACACTCATCCTCGCAGCGACGGTTGCATATGCGGCCGCAGACGGCGGGGAAGGGGTTTTCTTTCTTTATAAGCTCGAGAGCGTCCATGTACTTGCCCTGAGCTGCAAGCTTGATATAGCCCTGCACGGCGATGTGCGCCGGACAAGCCGTCTTGCAGGGAGCGGTGCCGGAGTCGGCGACATACTTTCTGTTCGTGCGGTGCTCGGGATTCCAGCGCTCTTTCGGCCAATCAAGGTCGTCCGGCAGATCCATCTGCTTATACTCGACGGGCGTTTTCGTACACAGCTTCTGACCCATCTGAATGGCGTTATTTGCGCACTTGTCGGTGCACTGACCGCAGGCAACGCACTTATCCTTGTCGATCTCGGCAACATAGTTGCTCTGCGAAAATGCCGGAGTGTTGTAATACTGCGTAACGCCCAGGGCAAGGCAGCTTTCCGGCTGGCAGTTGCAGATGGCAAAGGTGTTGCCGCTCTCAAGCGTCGTTATCTGATGCACGCAGCCGACCTCCTCGACATGGCGCATCATCTCGTACGCTTCCTCCTTGGTGAGCTTTTTGCCCCTGCCGAGACGGATGAACATATCGGCGCAATGCCCCATGAACAGGCAGAAGCTCTCGTCCGGATCGCCTGCGCCCTCGTTCATGAGCTTGCGCACACGGCGGCACTGGCAGGGCAGAGCGCACAGGTGGTCGGCGTTTAGCTCGATGTAGTGGCTGACCCTTTCGTTGTCTATCTGCTGCGCCTCGGCGGGAATGGCGGCCTCAACGGGGATGACACGCATGATGCCGGCTCCCATGGGCGTATTCATGGCATGCTCTGTCTGGCTGTCCGTTGCGTGCTGCTCGAATGCGTAGGCTATCTCGGGGTGGGCACGGCAAAACGGCTCGTTTAACAGCAGAAACTCGAACACACCCGGGGTGTACAGCGGCTGAAGATATATCTCCAGGCCTATCTTCGGTACAAGCACCTGCACCAAAAGTCCGATCTCCGTAAGCTCCTGAAGCATGGTGCGAGCTTTGTCCTTGGACATTCCCGCCCTTCTTGCGATGCCGCCCAGGAAATTCGGCTTCATAGCGCCCTTTATCGCCATGAGTAGCGCTATCTGCTCATCGGTGATCCATTTTTCAAACACCTTGTACTCGGCGCAGTCGGGCGTTATCTTATAATGCCCGTCGCCTATCTTCTCGCAGAGCTTTATAAGATTTTCTCTAACCTCCATCAAATGATCCCTCCTTAATATATTTGACCGTCCGATGTATATACAAAATATATACACCTGTTACATAGACTATATATTAAATCGTATTAAATCGCAAGGGCGATTAGCAGAAAAATTAACAATTTGCCCGTTGAATCAGAATTTATGCGGGGTTAAACTTAATGAAAAAAAGAAAACAGGAGGTAGTACTATGGCAGTAAAACAGACCGCAGGCGCAGATCAGTCAGGCGACTTTGCCCCTGAATTTGCACGGCTCAAACGAGTGGCTTGAGCCGGTAACGGATGAGGTCTACTCAACTTTAAAGTAAAGGAGCAATTAACATGAAAGCATTAGTCGCATACTTTTCCGCAAGCGGATCGACAGGGCGTGTCGCAAGGACGATCGCCGAGGTCACCGGCGGCGAGCTTTTTGAGATAAAGCCCGAGACCGAGTATAAGCCGGCCGACCTCAACTGGAACGACCCCAAGAGCCGCAGTTCCGTCGAGATGAACGACGAAAAGAGCCGCCCCGCCATCGCAGGCAAGGTCGAGGACATGGCACAGTACGACACCGTGTTCGTCGGCTTCCCCATCTGGTGGTATCAGGCGCCCCGCATAATCGAGACATTTTTGGAGAGCTACGACTTCTCGGGAAAGACCGTCATTACCTTTGCCACCTCCGGCGGCAGCCCCCTCGGCAAGACCGAGAGTATCTTAAAGAAGCTCTGCCCGCCGGAAACCAAGTGGCTTCCCGGCAAACGCCTGAGCAGCAGAGAATCCGCCGCCTCGGTGCACAAGTGGATAGCCTCGCTGGGGCTGTGAAACGCAGTTTTTCGCCCCGCAGCAGCCCCCGTGTTATGCTGAACACGGGGGCACTTTTGCTGCCGGGACGGCTGGAGAAATATTGAATTGGGTCTTGGCAGGAAAAAAGCTTTATGATATTATGAAAACATAAGAGTGTCTTCGAACACGGAAAACAAAAACTGATCAAATAGGAGGAAAAAATGAAAAATAGAGTACTGAGCATTTTGCTTGCGCTGTGCTTTGTGGTGACGCTTTTGCCCGCAGCGGCCTTCGCCGACTCCGAGCCTATAAGCGGCAAGCTCGGCGACAACATCACATGGGTCTTTGACAACGGCACGCTCACCATCTCCGGCAACGGAGAAATGGAAGACTGCACTTGGGGTGCGCCTTGGCTGGAATTGAGCGATCCCATAACCAAGGTAGTTATCACAAAAGGCGTTACGAGCGTCGGCGCAGGAGCATTCTACTGCTGCACGGGCCTTAAGACCGTGGTGCTCCCGGAGGGGATCAAGACAATTGACGACTATGCTTTTTTAAACTGCACTGCTCTTGAAAGCGTTACCTTCCCCGGCAGCCTGAAAAGCATTGGTTTTTGCGCGTTCCTTGACTGCAATAGCCTTAAAAGCATTACCATCCCAAGCGGCGTTACCGAAATAGGAAGCGGCGCCTTTGCTTACTGCACCGGCCTTGAAAGCATAAATGCCGCAGCGGGAAACGGCACCTATTCCTCGGTAAACGGCGTGCTGTTTAACAAGGACAAGACCGAACTCATCGCCTATCCCGCAGGCAAGACCGATGCCGCATATGCCATTCCGAGCGGTGTTATTACCATAGAAGAAAGCGCATTTATTGCAGGCAAATTCAAGAGCGTGACCATTCCCGGCAGCGTAAAGCTCATAGGCTACGGTGCGTTTACCGAATGTGAAAAGCTCGAGAGCGTCACCATTCCCAACAGCGTCACAAATGTGGCGGATTATGCGTTCAGCCAGTGCACCGCACTTACGACTGCCACCATGCCCAACAGCGTCTCCAAGATAAGCTACGGCACATTCTATGACTGCACGAGCCTCAAGAGCGTCACTATCCCCGTCAGCGTAAAGAGCATAGACCACAAAGCATTTAGTATGTGCACCAAGCTCGCCAGCGTCAATTACAGGGGTACCTCCGCACAGTGGAAGGCAGTGACCGTGGGCGAAGACAACGACGCCCTCAAGAATGCAAAGATCAATTGCGCAGCAAATGCACCCAGCGCCCCCGCACTCAAGATAACCACCGTCTCCGGTCATCCGAAGATTTATTGGAACTCCGTTGACGGCGCATATAAGTACTGGATCTATCGCTCGACCGACGGCAAGAACTTCAAGTACTACGACAGGACGAGCAAAACAAGCTACACCAACAATGCGACCAACATCGGCACGCTGTACTACTACAAGGTCAAGGCCGTTAAAGCCGTTGACGGCAAGGATATCGCATCGGCATACAGCACCAAGAGGAGCATCCGCTGCAAGCCTGCAGTTCCGAAGCTGACGCTCACACGCTCGGCAGGCAAGCCGAAGCTGAGCTGGAATGCGGTAAAGGGTGCGGATAAGTACTGGATCTACCGCTCCACCGACGGCGAGAACTTCAAGTACTACGACAGGACGAGCAAGACGAGCTATACCAACAATTCCACCGCCACCGCAAAGCGCTACTGGTACAAGATCAAGGCTGTCAAGGTCGTAAACGGCAAGGATATTGCCTCGGCATACAGCAATTCCGATTTTGTGTGGACCACCACCAAGGCGCCTACGCTGAGCATCACTACCTATAAGGGCGACCCGAAGATCACGTGGAAAGCAGTTCCCGACGCAGATCTCTACTGGGTGTTCCGCTCGACCGACGGTGAGAAATTCTTCCACTGTAAAGAGACCAAAGATACGAGCTATATCGATAAGAATGTCAAGCCAGGCACGAAGTATTATTACAAGGTACAGGCCGTTGCACATTATAACGGCACGTTCGCCATCGCATCGGCGTACAGCTATCCCGTCTCGATAACCGCAAAATAAACCTAAGCCCCCGTGTCACCACGGGGGCATTTTTCGCCATTGTTGCTAAAACAAGCAGTTTACAAGCGCCCGGGACAGTGCTATTCTACCGCTATGAAAGGACGGATGTCATGATGAAAATTGCGCTTTGCCAGATGTCAAACTCGGGGAGCGTCTCCGAAAACCTCAAAAAGAGCATTAAAGCCATCGAGCGGGCTGCCGCCGACGGTGCGCAGCTTATCCTGTTTCCCGAGGTGCAGCTGACGGAGTTTTTTCCGCAGTATCCGGGTCAGGATGTGGCGCATTACAGGATAGAGCGTGATTCGCCGGTAATCAAGGCGTTTTGCGATGCCGCAAGGGATAATCACATCATGGCAGTGCCGAATGTGTACCTGTGCGAAAACGGCAAGCCCTATGACGCAAGCCTTCTCATAGATTCGGACGGGGAGATACTCGGCGTGCAGAAAATGGTACACATCGCACAGGCCGATAAGTTTTTCGAGCAGGATTACTATACCCCCGCCGACGACGGCTTCAAGGTGTTTGACACCGGGCTCGGCAAGATCGGCATTGTTGTGTGCTTTGACCGCCACTATCCCGAGAGCGTGCGCACCGAGGCGCTCATGGGTGCGGATCTTATCCTGATCCCCACCGTCAACACCAAGGCAGAGCCCTCGGAGATGTTCGAGTGGGAGCTCAAGGTGCAGGCGTTCCACAGCAGCGTGTTCATCGCCATGTGCAACCGTGTCGGCACGGAGGGCGACATGGACTTTTCCGGCGAATCGATAGTTGTCGACCCGAACGGCGACACCGTCATCAAGGTCAACGACACCGAGCAGCTCGTCTATGCCGACCTTGACCTGCCGCAGGCAGCCAATATCCGCCGCAAGCGTCCGTACACCGCTTTGCGCCGCCCCGAGCTGTATAAGTAAACCAAAAGACGAGGGAACCTCCCTCGTCTTTTAAAATTTGCTGATGTGCGGCTGAACGCCTGTATCGTTTTTTTGCAAGCAATGCCGCGCAGTCGGGGCTCAGACTTTGAGTGCGTATCCACTCCGGCGAGCACTTCTGCGCCGCATACCTTACTTTTTCAGCTTCAAGCCGTCCCGGAACGCCTCGCCCACACGCTCGGTGACCTTGTAATAGCCGTGGGTGTAGGGGTCAAAGGCGATGGCGTTGACCTTGGACATATCGATTTTCCCGTCCACCATAACGCTCTCGTCGGCGGTGACATTGACCACCTTGCCGATGACGCCGCAGCCGTATTCATTGTTCTGGTACTCGATGAACTCGCACTCAAGGCAAATCGGGAACTCGTTGATAACCGGTGCATCGACGGCTTCCGCTTTGCCGGCGGTCAGACCGCTGCGGGCAAACTTGTCGGCTGCTTTATTGCCGGACTCCACGCCGAAATAGTCCGCTTCCACCATGTGTGCGGCGTCGGCAATGCTGACGGTAAATGCACCCCGTGCCTTGATGTTCTGCACGGTCTTATGGGTCTCGGTGAGATTCAGCGCAACGGTGTCCCGTTCCTGCATGGTACCCCATGCGGCAGTCATCACATTGACGCTGCCGTCCTCGTTATAAGTCGCAACCATCAGAACCGGCATGGGGAAAATGCCCTCGGTAATTTTCAGCTTTGTTCTCATGATAACTTCTCCTTGTGTGCGTATTGACAGGACTCTTTGTCCCGCTTATAATTATACGCAGGAAAAGCAGAAATTCAAGTACTGGCTAAAAAGATAGGTACTATCTTTGGAGAAAGTAAATGATACAGAACTATATTGAGAACGCCAATTTTGAGGACACCGGCTTTGCCTACACGCTGTCGCTGATCTCCGGCAAGCACAAGATGGTCATTCTTTATTGCCTGATGGAGTTTGAGACCGTGCGGTTCAATGAGCTGAAGCGGTATCTGAAGACCATTTCCGACAAGACCCTCAGCACGAATCTCAAGGAGCTGGAGGCAGATAAACTGATCGTCCGCACCGAGTATCCGCAGATCCCGCCGAAGGTGGAGTATGCGCTCTCCGAGCGTGGAAAGTCGCTGATGAAGGTGCTCGATCAGCTTTGCGTCTGGGGCGAGGAGAATCGACTGACAGAGTGACAAATCGGAATTCTTGGAGGCAGCGATGATAGAAACAGAAAGATTAATATTAAGACCTTGGCTGGAAACTGATGCAGAGAGTCTATATGAATATGCTAAGGAGCCTGCAGTAGGGCCTATAGCTGGGTGGCCGGTGCATTCTTCTGTTGAAAACAGCCTTGAGATAATTAGAAATGTATTGTCAGCAGATGAAACATATGCTGTTTGCTTAAAAACAGATAACGTTGCAATTGGGAGCATTGGATTAATACCACCTGCCCAATCACATACGATAGCAAGTGACACAGAGCTGGAAGTAGGATATTGGATAGGCGTTCCATTTTGGGGAAATGGGTATATTCCTGAAGCGATACGAGCAATTCAAAAACATGTATTTGAGGATCTCGGTTGTACAGCAATGTGGTGTGGCTATTATGAAGGCAATGAAAAGTCAAAACGTTGTCAAGAAAAATGCGGTTTCAAATATCACCATACTGAGAAGAATAAACCATGTGAATTGATGGGTGATGTGAGAACAGAACATTTCACTTATCTAACAAGGGAAGAGTGGGAAAATAGATAAATCCCAGTTTGTCGAAGAGAAAAATCGGGATTGTGCGGAGGAAATTATGAACGAAGAATGCTTGATCTGCAAAGCACCACTTACATATCTCGAAGCCGATATGATGATGGAATGTGAGATATGCCATAAGAAAGAAAATAGCAAGACACGCTGCGTGAACGGACACTATGTATGCAACGAATGCCATACCCAAGGGCTTGACCGCATAATCGAGCTGTGCATGACGAGCGCATCGAGAGATCCTATCTCCATCATTGAACAGATGATGGCGCTGCCCACCTGTCACATGCACGGTCCGGAGCATCATGTGATGGTCGGAGCGGCGCTGCTGACTGCGTATCATAACGCGGGCGGAGACATTGATCTTCGCAGCGCATTGACGGAGATGATGAATCGAGGACGGAGCGTTCCTGGCGGCGCTTGTGGCTTTTGGGGTGCTTGCGGCGCAGGAATCAGCACAGGGATGTTTGTATCCATCATTTCGCAGTCTACGCCGTTAACCAATGAGCCGTTTGCACTGTCCCACAAAATGACGGCAAAATCACTTCAAGCGATCAGCGAGATTGGAGGTCCGCGCTGCTGCAAGCGAGATTCCTTCCTCTCCATCCTTGCTGCCATTGACTTTGTAAGGGAGCAGTTCGGCATTGAGATGGAAAAGCCGGAGGTCGTATGCCATTACTCCGCGCAAAACAATCAGTGCATCGGAAAACGCTGTCCGTTTTCCAAGGTGAATCATTGAGGTAAGCGTATTCTAAATTGCAGAGTTGGACAATCAAAATTTGAGGAGAAAATATTTCGAGAGCATACCTGCGGCAGCCTTTCAACAGGCTGCCGTATTTGCTTTTCGGAAGATTTTCATTTGCACATTTGCCATGATGAGCCTCTGCTGTTTCGCCGCAAAGCAGAGAAACGAATTGTTGAGCTGTCCCCTGGCAAGGTGCGGATGATGCGTGCTGACGACTTGACTTCACAAGCCGGTGGAGGCTCGATCGGCGTTGGGGAGAATGGATGATTTTCTCTCCGAAAAAGTGCAAGAGCACGGAATTGCCCGTTTCGGAAAAAAGGAAAGAGCCTGTAATCGGCTTGATTACAGGCTCTTACTGGCGGATAGGGTGGGATTCGAACCCACGAGCCGCTTGCGCGACTACCTGATTTCGAGTCAGGGCCGTTATGACCACTTCGATACCTATCCGTATTTGACTTTTTCGGGCGAGGACTCAGTTGTTATCCTCAAAATCGATGGTGTCGTCATCGACATCCATGCTCATCTCTCCGACACGCATGCGGCGTGCGATCTTCATCTTCTCGACATACTCGTGAATGAGCTCCTTGACCTCGTTCGGCTGGCGGATATTCTTAAGCATAAGCTCGGGAATGCTCTTATCGGTCGAGATGACCGTCACCGTGCCGACGCCGAACAGCCGCTGCCACAGCGACACCGACACACGCAGGTCACGCACACGGTAGAGCACGATCTCATCCTGCTTGACATTGATAACGCCACGCTTCAAAAACAGGCGATCCTCGCTGAGGGCATATCTCGTGAACGAAATGGGCAAGCCGAGAATTCTCTTTCTATCGTGCCAAATTTCAACGATCTTGGATACGAGCTTAGCCATAGACGATACCCCCATATCAATTGTTTACGCCCCATTGTAACCAATCTTCGCAGAAAAATCAAGAGAAGAATGCAAATTTACTTAAACAGGCACACAAATCCACTGGACAATCGGGCTTTTTTGCAATATATTTATTAAACTGTAGGAGGTGAAAGCCGTGGCTGAGTTTAAAAGCACTGCGATAAGCGCAGGAAAATACTTCAGAACATTCTACCGCTGGGTACTGCTGTCAACGGTGACGGGGGCTATCTGCGGCCTTGTCGGCTCGGCGTTCAACCTGACGGTCGGCTGGGTGACCTCGTTTCGCGGCAGCCACCACTGGCTCATTTACCTGCTGCCGGTCGGCGGCGTCCTGATCGCCGCACTGTACCATGTGACCAAGACCGAGGGCGCAGGCACGAACAAGATAATCGACTCGGTGCACGAGGGCAAAAAGGTGCCGCTGATGCTCGTGCCGGTCATTTTCGTCGCAACGGCGATAACCCACCTTGTCGGCGGCTCGGCAGGCCGTGAGGGCGCAGCCTTGCAGATAGGCGGCGGCATCGGCTTTCGTGTTGGCAAGCTTTTGAACCTCGACGAAAAGGACATGCCGCTCGTCACGCTGTGCGGCATGAGCGCAGTTTTTGCGGCGCTGTTCGGGACACCTCTGACGGCGACGATATTCGCCCTTGAGGTCATCTCCGTGGGCGTGGTGTACTATTCGGGCTTTATCCCCTGCCTTGTCGCATCGCTGGTGGCATACGGCATATCACGGCTCATCGGCATTGCACCCATGGGCTTTGACATGATCTTCGAGCCGCTGAAGGTCGGGATGATACTTCGTACCTGCCTCCTTGCAGTCGTCTGCGCCGTGGTGAGCATAGTTTTCTGCGTCACGATGCACCAGACCGAGCGGCTTGCGGCGGCGAAGATAAAAAATGCCTACCTGCGAGGTGCGGTCGGCGGCGTTGTGCTCATTGTACTGACAAAGCTCGCCGGCAGCTACGACTACAACGGCATTGGCACGCAGATGATAGCGTCGGCGCTTGCCGGAGCGGACACCCCCGACTGGGCGTTTTTCTGGAAGATAGTTTTCACCGCCGTGACCATCGGCTTCGGCTTCAAGGGCGGCGAGATAGTGCCGACCTTCTTCATCGGGGCAACGCTCGGCTGTGTGCTCGGCCCCGTGCTCGGCATGCCTGCGGGCTTTGCGGCGGCAATTGCGCTCGTTGCGATGTTCTGCGGCGCGGTCAACTGCCCGATAGCGTCGATAATCCTGAGTGTAGAGCTTTTTGGCTCGTCTAACCTCATCTACTTTGCCCTTGCCTGCGGCATATCCTACATGCTGTCGGGATATTTCGGGCTTTACAGCAGTCAGAAGATAATATATTCTAAGACCAGAGCGGAGTATATAAACCGCTACGCAAAATAAGGACGGATACATATGAAATACAAAATAAACGACCACGCAAAGGCATTTTTGGAGGAAAACCTCCCCGAGGCGCTCGCCGCTGAGAGCAGCTTCGAGGCACTCAAAATGCTGTACGCACTCATTGACGAAAAGGGCTTTGAAGCGCCGAAATACGACAAGCTCAACGACTTCGGCATCCTCGCCGATGAGGTCTACGACGAGATCTACGAGCTGAATATGTAAGCGAAGATATTAGCGCAAACTAAGGGCGTAACGGGTATCGTTATGTCCTTTTTTGCTTTTTTACGAATAAAAAATTTTTTGTTGTACGCAAATGTACAAGTTTTGGCCAAATGCAGCCTATTAGTGAAGGGACTATTCTCTAAAATGATAGGAGGTCAAAAAATGACAGAGGAAAACTATAAGTACCGAACGAGCCAAACTATGCTCCGCAATCAATTTCCGGGCAAGGGCAAGCTGAGCATACCCGTCATTCCCAAGTTTGAAGCAAAAGAGGATGATTTTAATGACCTTTTGCTGATAGGCTTTGACAAGACCAATCTTCAAGATATGAAGCATCTTGACAGGATGGTGCACTTTTTCTTGTATGACTATAAGTTTGAAAGAGTGTGGAAAAACCCGGACACCGACATTGAGCGGCTTTCCCGTTATCGTGCAGTGCTCTCGCCTGACTTCAGCATGTATATTGAGATGGCGCCGGTAATGCAGATTTTTAATGTTTTTCGCAACCGCTGGTGCGGTGCGTATTGGGCAAGCAAGGGGATTCGGGTCATCCCGACTGTGAATTGGGGCGATGAATCGACCTTTGATTTTTGCTTTGACGGAATCGAGAAAGGCAGCACGGTCGCAGTGTCGACATATATGGCATCGGCGCACGACAACAGGCAGGATCAAAAGGAATGGTTTATGGCGGGGTACAATGAAATGCTTCGGCGCATTGAGCCCGAGAGGATAATTTGCTACAACACGCCGTTTCCCGAGATGCAGGGGAATATAGTGTATGTTGATTATGAGCTTAGTTCGTGGAAGTACATGAGCTATGAAAACGACTGCTCAGAAGAAAATTTGGATTGCTTCAAAATTCCCGACACAAGTCGCCGGGGCTGTGATATAATGTCAGCATACATGATATCCGCCGGAGGCGGAAGCGCTTACGGCGGCAAATGGAGACCTGCAAAGCCGGCTGACGAACGGTTTATGGGGAAGCCGGGTGAAATAAAAATAACATCAACTATTGGCCTGATGAGTATCCAAACGGTGCGCCGGAATTCAAAAGTATGCAAGGAGCGAAGGTTATGAAATATTTATACAACTCGGATGAGGATAACAGGTTTAAGACGATAAGCGAGTTCGTTGATTGCATTATCCGTGGAGGTGAGCCTGTGTTCGAATGGAACAACGAATGTTACGGTGTGTGCTTTGCAGAAAACGGATACTGCATTGCTCATCTTGACGGAAGCGCTGAAAAGCTTTGCAGCACAACCGATGATGTTTTGGAATACATGCTCGGGGACGACAAACTGCGTGATGTCGTGACCAATGTCAATGTAATAGACAGAATGCTTTAACGGCGTAAGGGAGCGGTGACAATGAACATCACAAGCAAATCGAACGATGCATATAGGTTTAAGACGATAGGCGAATTGACGGATGTCCTGAGCAGGGGTGCTGAGATAGAGTTCGAGTGGAAGGGTGTTGATTACAGCTTAACGCCGGTAGACGGGCGCTGCTTCAGCATAGCCGTGGCGCTTCAGCAGGAGACGGAGAAACTTTACGACACCGCAGACGGCGTTTTGGAGTACATGCTCGGTGGCGACAAGCTGCGTGATGTTGTGACCAAGGTTAATGTAATAGGTAGAACGCTTTAAACTAAAATTAAATAACATGAACATGAAAAACCGGCGGGTGCGGAAGCACTCGCCGGTTTTGCGTTTGCGTTAGATTACTTATTCTTTGCGTTGTAGGCTTCGATGCCTGCCTTGAGCAGCTCCATGGAGCGGGTGATGTCCGCTTCGTTGATGACATATGCCATGCGGATCTCGTTCTTGCCGGTGTTGGGGGTCTTGTAGAAGCTCTCTGCCGGAGTGAACATGAGCGTCTCGCCGTTGTCGTCCCATTCATTGAGCATGAACATCTGGAGCTTTTCTGCATCGTCAACGGGCAGGGCGGCCATGACATAGAACGCACCCTTGGGCTCGGAGTACACGACACCGGGGATCTTCTTAAGACCCTCGACGAGGCAGTTCTTTCTTGCGCAGTATTCCTTGCGGACAGCGTCAAAATACTCGGGGCCGACGGTGTACAGCGCAGCGGAAGCGACCTGGTCGATGGTGGAGGCGCACAGACGGCCCTGGCACCATTTCATGGCGTTGTTGTAAAGCTCGGCGTTGCGGGTGATCATGCAGCCGATCCTTGCGCCGCAGGCGGAGAAGCGCTTGGAAACGGAGTCTATGACAACGACATTGTCCTCATAGCCTTTAAGCTGGAGAAGGCTCATGAGCTTTTCGCCGCCGTAGACAAACTCACGGTAGACCTCGTCGCCGATGATGAACAGGTCATGCTCCTTGGCGATGTCGGCCATGAGCTTGAGCTCCTCCTCGGTGAGGACGGTGCCGGTGGGGTTGCCGGGGTTCGTGAACATTATTGCACGGGTGTGCTCATTGATGCAGGCCTCGATGCGCTCACGGATGGCGAACTTGTAGCCCTCCTCGGGCTTGGTGGTGACGGGACGGATGGTCGCACCCGTGAGGGTCACGAAGGTCGAGTAGTTGGGGTAAAACGGCTCGGGAATGATTATCTCGTCGCCCTCATCGAGTATGCTCGACAGAGCCATCTGCAGTGCCTCGGAGCCGCCGGTGGAGATAAGCACCTGCTTGTTGGTGATGGGAGCGCCGATCTTGCCGTAGTAGTCGACGACAGCGTCGATCATCACGGGCACGCCGTCGGACGGAGCGTAGGCTAAAACGGGCTGGGAGAAGTTCTTGACCGCCTCAAAATATGCAGCCGGAGTGGCGATATCGGGCTGGCCGATGTTCAGATGATACAGCTTCTTGCCGTTTTTGACGGCCTCGTTTGCGTAGGGAGCAAACTTGCGCATAGGGGAAAGACCGCACTTTTCGATCTTGCTGGAAAACTTCATTTCATTCATCCTTTCACTATGTTTACAAAGTTCATTTCTCCATAAATTTGCATGGTCATTTTATCACTGTATATATGTATATTCAACCAAAAACGTCGAAAAACATTGACAACATTCAGTCAAGACGACATAAGAGCAAGGGCTCCCACTTGCCCTGCGGCGGATAGTTTGGTAAAATGCGAGTGAAGGCGGTGAAAAAATGCTTCAGATAGTTTTAGGCAAGGCCGGCACGGGCAAAACTGCGGCGGTCATGGCGAGAATCAAGGACGCTGTGGATAGAGGCATCGGCGGCAGACTGCTCATCGTTCCCGAGCAGTACAGCCATGAGGCCGAGCGTGAGCTGTGCCGCATTTGCGGGGACAGCCTTTCGCTGTACGCAGAGGTGCTTAGCTTCACGGGCTTGGCCCGAAAGCTCAATGCCGAGCTCGGCGGCGGCGCTGCGCCCTATCTTGACAAGGGCGGCAGGCTTTTGTGCATGGCGCTTGCAAGCGACGGACTGTATTCAAGGCTCCGTGTCTATTCCTCGGCACGCAGAAAGGCGGAGCTTCAGACGATGCTGCTTTCGGCGGTGGACGAGCTTAAAACGGCGTGCATATCGTCAGAGCAGCTCATGGAAGCGTCACAAAATTGCGTCGGAGCGCTCAGCGATAAGCTGTATGACCTGGCACTCATTTTGGAAGCGTTTGACGCCGTGGTCGCAAACGGTCACGCAGACCCGACCGACCGGCTCACCCTGCTTGCCGAGCAGATAGGGCAAAGCTCCATGGGCGAGAAAAATGAAATATTCATCGACGGCTTTACCGACTTCACCGCACAGGAAAGGCGCATAATCGAAGCGCTGCTGTTAAAGGGCGCAGCGGTCACGGTGTGCCTCGGCTGCGACGATCTTGGCGGCGGCAGCGAGATATTCGAATTAAGCCGCATGACCGCAAGAGGACTTCTTGCCTTTGCAAAGGAAAACGGCATACCGCACGAGGTCAAAGCGTTTGCACAGACCAAAAACGGCAATGCCTCGCTCGGATTTTTCGCCGACAATATGTTTTCCTATTCATCGAAAAAGTTCGAGGGGGACACCCCCTGCGTTTATATAAAGACCGCACCGAATATGCAGGCTGAATGCGAGCTTGCCGCATCCCGTGCGATATCCCTCGTGCGTGACACGGGCTGCCGCTGGCGGGATATCGCCGTTGCGGTGCGTGGCTTTGACGATTACCGTCTTTCGCTCGAAAGCGCCTTTGCACGCTACGGCGTGCCGCTTTACACGGCGAGAAAAACCGACCTTTTCGCCAAACCCCTGCCTGCGCTCATCGCCTCGGCGTATGAGATCATAGGCGGCGGCTGGGAGGTAAACGATGTGCTCTCGTACCTGCGCACGGACCTCACGGGGCTGACACTCGATGAGTGCGACGAGCTTGAAAATTATATTTTAATGTGGCAGCTTCGGGGCAGCGCATGGACTCAGGAGGACGATTGGCGGCTGCACCCGGACGGCTTCGGCGGCGAGTATGACGATGAGGTGAACGAACGCCTGCGCAGGATAAACGCACTGCGCCGTGAAGCCTCCGCACCGCTTCTGGCGTTTGCCGAAAAGACCGGGACTGCCGAGACCGCCGGTGCGCAGGCAAAGGCACTTGCCGAGCTTTTGCAGGACCTGAACCTTGCCGAAAAATTAGAGAAAAAATCGCAGGCGCTTGCCGAGAGCGGCAGGCAGGCGGCAGCGCAGGAATATGCGCAGCTTTGGGATATCATCGTGTCGGCGCTCGAGCAGTGCGACGCCATTTTGGGCGACACGCAGACCGACCGTGACAGCTTTGCACGGCTGTTCACGCTGATGCTGTCAAAATACGATATCGGCACGATACCGACGGCGCTCGACCGTGTCACGGCGGGCGACTTTGACCGTATGCGCCGCAGAAATATAAAGCACCTCATCGTGCTGGGCGCATCCGATGCCCGATTGCCGCAGTCTGAGAGCGAGACGGGGATGTTTTCGCCCGATGAGCGCCGCAGGCTGCTCGAAATGGACATCGACCTCGGCGGAGCGGGAGACAGCGAGCTGTGGCGTGAGTTTTCGCTCATCTACAACTGCCTGACCCTGCCGTCGGAGACGCTGTGCCTGTGCTATCCGGCTTTTGACACCGCCGGTGAGCCGCAGCGTCCGGCGTTCGTGGTGAGCCGTGCCTGCGCAGTTTTCGATACTCAGCCCGAGCAGACTGACATGGCGCAAGTGCGCATGAATGCAAAAACACCGGCGCTTGAGCTTGCCGCCAACGCCCTGCACGGCGGCGGTGTCGCCGAGGCTTCGGCGGCGGAGCTTTTTAATGAGCTTGAGCCGGAGCGGATGCAGGCGCTGCACAGAGCGTCGGAGATGACGAGGGGCAGCCTGTCCCGCCGCTCGGTCAGAGCGCTTTACGGCGAGAGCCTGCGCCTGTCGGCATCGAGGATAGACAAGTTTGCCTCCTGCCGCTTTGCGTATTTCATGCAGTACGGCCTAAAGGCCAAGACAAGACAGCCGGCGGGCTTCACTCCGCCCGAAATGGGCGTTTTCATGCACTATATCTTAGAAAAAACCGCACACGAGGTCATGACCCGCGGCGGATTTAAGAAGGTCGATGACGAGACGCTTGAGCGCATCACCGACAAGTATATCGCCGAGTATGTGCACGAAAAATTAAACGACTTCAAGGAAAAATCCAAGCGCTTTGAGTATCTTTTCCGCCGTCTGACGAAGAATGTACGGCAGGTGGTGCAGGACATGGCAAACGAGCTGCGCTCGTCAGACTTCGTGCCGCTGTCTTTTGAGCTGGACTTCGGCAAGGCAAGCGAGCTTCCGCCCATGCGCCTTGGCGAGGGCGAGGACAGCTTGGTTCTAACCGGCATTGCCGACCGTGTCGACGGCTGGCTGCATGAGGGTAAGCTCTACCTGCGGGTCGTTGACTACAAGACCGGCAGAAAGAGCTTTTCACTCAGCGATGTGTGGTACGGCATGGGGCTTCAGATGCTCCTGTACCTGTTCACCCTCGGCGAAAACGGCAAAATGCTGTACGGACACGATATCGTGCCTGCGGGCGTTTTGTATATTCCGGCTCGTGATGTCATGCTCTCGTCGGGCACCGATATGAGCGATGAGGCGATAGCCGCCGAGCGGGCAAAGCAGATAAAGCGCAGCGGACTTATCCTGAACGACCCTGCGGTCATAAACGCAATGGAGCACTCGGACGCCCCAAGGTATATCCCAGTGAAGTTCAAGGACGGCAAGGCTCAGGGCGATGCACTTGCATCGGCAGAGCGGCTCGGCCTTCTTGCACAGCATATCGACAAGACTCTGCGCAACATGGCGGCCGAGCTCAAGCACGGCAGTATAGCGGCCGACCCGTACTATCGGGGGCAGCAGGAAAACGCCTGCTTAAACTGCGATTACTTCGACGCCTGCCATTTTGCCGACGGCGAAAACGGCGAGACGGTGCGCAAAATGCCGAAGCTTGCCGCCACAAAGGTGTGGAGCATCCTTGAGGGAGGTGAGGGCAATGGCTGAATTTAAACCTACACGCTCGCAGCAGGCGGCGATCGAGACCCGCGGCCGTGCGGTGCTGGTATCTGCGGCGGCGGGCAGCGGCAAGACAAAGGTGTTGACCGAACGCCTGCTCTCACGCATAAGCGACGACGCCGATATCGACAGCTTCCTTATAATAACCTTCACCAAGGCGGCGGCGGCCGAGCTTAAAAGCCGTATTGTCGATGAGATCGCAAAGCGCCTTGCCGCCGAGCCGGATAACCGCCGACTGCGCCGCCAGAGCGCACTGTGCCAAAAGGCGCAGATAGGCACGATACACAGCTTTTGCGCAGCGTTTCTGCGTGAAAACTGCCATGAGGCGGGGCTGTCGCCGGAGTTTAAGGTCATAGAGGAGGATCGCTCCGAGGCAATACGGGCTCGTGTCATCGGCCGTGTCATGGATGCGGCGTACGAAAAGCCGACACCGGAGTTTCTGCTGCTTGCCGACTCCGTGGGCGCAGGGCGGGATGACAGCCGCCTTGCCGAGATAGTCCTGAGCCTGCATAAGAAAATGCAAAGCCACGCCCGCCCCGACCTGTGGGCAAAAAAGCAGATAGAGCTGATGAGTGTCGGCGCCGACGATATAGCCGCAACGCCGTGGGCGCAGGAGATACTGCACTCCGTCACGGCGAGCGCCGGATTCTGGGCGCAGGCGATGGAGGATGCCGCCCAAAAGGCGTATTCAAACGAAAAGATAGGCGCAGCCTACGGAGAGAGCCTGAGTGCGACCGCACTCGGTCTGCGTGACCTTGCACGCTCAAGCGCCGACGGCTGGGACAGGGCACGGCAGTTTCTGCCCATAGAGTTTCCTAAGCTCAAGTCCCTGCGCAATTCGCCCGACCCGGAGCTTTCCGAGCACATAAAGGCTCTGCGGGACAGCTGCAAAAAGGCGGCGGGAAAGCTTGCCGATATGCTGAGCGCCTCCGAGGAAAAGCTTGCATCGGATATGCAAAAGACAGCACCTGCCATGCGTGCGCTCCTGGAGCTGACGCTCGATTTCGACAAAGCCTATGCCGCCGAGAAAAAGCGCCGTGCCGAGGTCGACTTTGCGGACCTTGAGCACTTCACCGCCCGGCTTCTCACCGATGAAGCGGGTGAGCCGACGGCGCTTGCGAGGGAACTTTCGCAGCGCTACACGGAGATAATGGTCGACGAGTATCAGGATGTCAACCGTGTGCAGGACGCAATTTTCCGTGCCGTGTCAAAGGACGGGACGAACCTGTTCATGGTCGGCGATGTCAAGCAGTCCATCTACCGCTTCCGCCTTGCCGACCCCACGATATTCACCGAGAAATATCTGTCCTACGCAGACCTTGATGCAGCGCAGGAAAATGAGCCCGTGCGCATAATGCTTCAGGAAAATTTCCGTTCCAGAGGCGAGGTCATCGAGGGCGCAAACCATGTGTTCCGCACCTGTATGTCGGCAAAACTGGGCGAGATAGATTATGATGAAAATGCCGAGCTCAAGTGCGGCGCAGACTATGACGGTGCCGTCCCGAAGCCTGAGCTTATGCTCGTTGATGTGACCGCCGACGGCGAGGACGACTCGCCCGACAAAACTGCGCTCGAAGCGCAGGCGGTCGCCGAGAAGATACATGCGCTCATGCGCTCGGGAACGCTCGTTTCCGACAGGGGCGTTCAGCGTCCGCTTAGATACAGCGACATTGCGGTCTTGATGCGCTCCATGGCGTCCGCCGGCGAGGTGTTCCGCCGTGAGCTTTTGAATGCCGATATTCCCGTTTTGGGCGGCGGCAGCGGCAGCTTTTTTGAGAGTGTCGAGGTTTCGGCACTCGTGTGTCTGCTCGCCGTTATCGATAATCCGCATCAGGATGTTCCGCTCATCGCCGTTCTGCGCTCGCCGTTTTTCGGCTTTAGCGCCGATGAGCTTTCGGAGATACGAGCCGCCGACAAGAAAAGCGATTTTTACACCGCACTTGTTAAAAACGCCGAGCACAGCGCCCGCTGCGCCGACTTTGTCGAGACGCTTGCAGATTTCCGCCGATGCGCACCCGACATGGAGCTTGGCGAGCTGTTGCGGTATATCGGCGACAGGCTCGACCTTGCCGCCGTGTGCGCTGCGATGACAGACGGTGCGACCCGCCGTGACAATGTGATGCTGCTCAGCGACTACGCAAAGCGCTTCGAGGCGACCGGCTTCAAGGGCTTGCACCGCTTTGTCGAGTGGCTTGGCTCTCTTGCCGAGCGTGGCGACGAGCCAGGCAGGGGAGCTGCGGGCAATGCCGTGCAGATGATGACAGTGCATAAGTCCAAGGGTCTGGAGTTTCCCGTGGTGTTCCTGTGCGGCACGAGCAAGAGGTTTAACCGCTCCGACCTGCGTGAGGCGGTGCTCATCCACCCGGAGTTAGGCTTAGGCCCCAAGGTCACGGATACCCGCCGCGGCATCGAGTACGCCTCCTTGCAGCGCAACGCCGTCAGCCTGCGGGCAGACCGTGAGATGCTGTCGGAGGAAATGCGTTTATTATATGTTGCGCTGACACGAGCCAAGGAGCGGCTCATCATGACGGCGACAATGTCAGAGCCCGAGACGAAAATGCAAAAGCTAATGATGAGCACCGTTTTTCCCGTATCGCCGGAGATACTCATGACGGCGCAGAATACGGCGGCATGGCTCATGTATGCAGCGCTTTCCGATAAGGACGGGCGGCTCGGCCTGAGCGTTTACAGACCCGAGAGGGCGCAGACCGAGAATAAAGAAGCCGACGAAGCGACCGAGGCTGCGGCAGACCCGAAGTTGATTGAAAAGCTGCGGCGCAACCTTGATTTCAGCTACCCGTATCCCGTTGCCGAGACGCTGCCGTCCAAGGTCACGGCGACCGAGCTTAAAAGCTACGATGAGCCCGACCCCGAGGCGGTAAGCCTTGCACCGAGCGTGCAGCGCAGTTTCCGAAGCCCTGACTTCCTGCGTGAGGATAAGCCCCTCACGGCGACGGAAAAAGGCACGGCGACGCACATGGTGCTGCAATTTATCGACTATAATAAGGCCGGAACGCTCGACGGCATCCGCTCCGAGATAGCCCGTCTCACCGCATCACGCCACATTTCCGAGCGGCAGGCGCAGGCGGTGAACGCCGAGGCGATCCGGCGGCTGTTTGCATCCGGGCTCGGGCAGCGCATAATGAACGCCGACAGGCTCATGCGTGAGTTCAAGTTCTCCATTCTCTGTCCCGCCGAGGACTTCTTTGACGGCGGCGAGGGAGAGAGCGTGCTTTTGCAGGGCGTCATCGACTGCTGCATCGAAGAAAACGGGGAGCTCACCATAATCGACTACAAGACCGACCGAGTGCGTGGGCAGGAGCTGAATGAGCGTGCCAAAAGCTACGCCGGACAGCTTCGTGCGTACGCCATCGCCATCGGGAAAATGACCGGCAAGCCCGTCACGGGCTGTGCGCTGTACTTTTTGGATGCCGGACAAACGGTTTTTGTGCCGGAAAATTAAAAAAAGCTTGCAAACACGGTAACGGTGTGTTACAATCCAATTTGCGTCTTGTAACCATGTTTCATGCTCAAGACAGCCTATGACGAGGAGATTAGAACAATGAAGGCAGGAATCCATCCTAACTATCAGCCCACCGTTATCAAGTGCGCTTGCGGCGCAACCATCGAGACCGGCTCCACCCGTCCCGGAATCACCGTCGAGATCTGCTCCAAGTGCCATCCCTTCTACACCGGCAAGCAGAAGCTCGTTGATACCAGCGGCCGTGTTGATAAGTTCAATAAGAAGTACGGCATCAAGTAATTTCAATTTACTTAAAGAGCACATCAATTTGATGTGCTCTTTTGCCGTTTTTATGGTATAATACCCTTGTCACCTGAGGGTAACCATTGAGGTATGAAATTATGGAAAACAACGAAGTAAAAACCGAACGAGCCGTGCTGTGCGGACTTGCCGCAAGCAGCATGGATATCTCCGAGCGCTCCACGGATATCTCCATGGACGAGCTTGCCGCTTTGGTCGAAACAGCCGGCGGTGAGACCGTCGGCATGATGATGCAAAACCGTCCGACCCCCGATCCGAGAAGCTTCATCGGTGACGGCAAGGTAGCCGAGCTCAAGGAGTTTATAGATGCAAACGACATTGACCTTGCGGTTTTCGACAACGAGCTTTCGCCCTCGCAGATGAGAGTTCTCTCCGAGGAGCTTGGGGTCAAGGTCCTCGACCGCTCGGGGCTTATTCTGGACATTTTCGCCCAGCGTGCGCAGACCCGTGAGGGTCAGCTTCAGGTCGAGCTTGCGCAGTACAAATATCTGCTGCCGAGGCTGACGGGTATGTGGACGCACCTTGTTCGCCAGACGGCCTCCGGCGGCTCGTCGCCTATCGGCACCCGAGGCCCGGGCGAAACGCAGCTTGAGACCGACCGCCGCCACATCCGCCGCAAGATACAAAAGCTTGAGGAGGAGCTTGCCGCCGTGCGCAAGGTGCGCAGCACCCAGCGCCGCAAGCGTGAGAAAAACGATATGCCCATCGTGGCGCTCGTGGGATACACGAATGCCGGTAAGTCAACGCTTCTAAACTGCCTTACAAACTCCGACATTCCGGCAAACGACCGCCTTTTCGACACGCTCGACACCACGACCCGCAAGCTGCGCATCGACGAGCTCACGGAGGTCCTTATCTCCGACACAGTCGGCTTTATCCGCAAGCTGCCGCACCACCTGATCGAGGCGTTCAAGGCAACGCTTGAGGAGCTTGCCTACGCCGATGTGCTGCTGCATGTTATAGATATCAGCAACCCCGATTGGGAGGAGCAGGCGAGAGTCGTTGACTTGCTCATAAATCAGCTCGGCGCAGAGCAGACCCCGTGTATTCGGGTGTTCAACAAGTGCGACGCTTACATGGGCATCCTGCCGCACGGCGATGATATCGTGTGCCTGTCGGCCAAAAGCGGCGAGGGCGTGCAGGAGCTTGTGCAAAAGCTCTCTGAGCTTCTTGACCGTGGCAGCCACCATGTGACGCTCAGGATACCGTACTCCGATGCGGGAATTATGGATCTGTTAAACCGTGAAGCGTCGGTCAGGTCGACCGAGTACACCGACGAGGGCATCGAGGCGGAGGTCATCGTGCCGCCGGAAATTTTCGGGCGTGTAAAGCGCTACATCCCGGGCTATGTCGAGCCGAAGGAGGACTGGGAGGATTGAGCGAATACTTCATCCCCGCAGGCGCAGGCGAGGCGGAATTTGTCGAAAAGCGGTCAAGCTTTTTGGGCCATGTGCGTTATGTCGAGACCGAGGACGAGGCAAAAGCCTTTGTCACCGAGATGAAAAAGAAATTTTACGACGCACGCCACAACTGCTGGTGCTACATTATTAAAGACGGCGCAGTGCGCTACTCCGACGACGGCGAGCCGCAGGGCACGGCGGGTATCCCCATGCTCGAAGTGCTCAAGCGTGAGGGCGTTACCAATGTCGTGTGCGTTGTGACCCGCTATTTCGGCGGCGTGCTGCTCGGCACGGGCGGACTGCTGCGGGCGTATACCAAGAGCGCAAAGGACGCTCTCGATGCTGCGGGCATCTGCGTTGTGCGCCGCTGGGTCAAGGCGGAGATAGCGTGCAGTTACGCAATGCTCGAGCGGCTCAAAACCGAGTGTACGGCCATCGGCGGTGTTGTTGCGGACATTGAATATTCCGCCGATGTGTGCTTAAAGCTCCTGCTTCCCGAGGACAAGGCCGACGCCTTTTCGCAGCGCATGGCGGATGTTACCGCAGGCGCAAGCGAGCTTGAGATAACCGGCGAGGAGTTTAAGCCGGTCAGAATCAGATAAATTATTAAAAAGCAAAAAATTTTTCAAAAAAAAATAAAGGGAAATACAAATTTGCGTCGTATAAAGGTATTAGAATCAATTTTCTGATACCTTTTATTTTATGATAAATTTTTGTGAAGGGAGAAACACCATGAGCTGTCCGAGAGAGAAAAGACAGGCCGCCGAGCACGGCTTCATCGGCCCCTACGGCGTGCTTTCGGAAAATTCAAAGGGTCGGCCTGAACCGGAAGCCGAGTGCAACATACGCACCTGCTTTCAGCGTGATGTCGACAGGATAACCCATTCAAAGGCGTTCCGCAGGCTAAAGCACAAAACGCAGGTGTATCTCCAGCCCGAGGGCGACCATTACCGCACAAGGCTCACGCACACCTTGGAGGTCTCCCGCCTTGCACGCACGATTGCAAGGGCACTCGAGCTAAACGAGGACCTGACCGAGGCAATGGCGCTGGGGCATGACTTGGGACACACGCCGTTCGGCCACGCAGGCGAAAGGGCGCTCAATCGTTTGTACGAGGGCGGGTTCAAGCACTATGAGCAGTCGCTGCGAGTGGTCGATGTCCTTGAGCGGGACGGCAGGGGGCTTAACCTTTGCTACGAGACCCGCATGGGAATCCTGCACCATACCCACGGCGACCCGAACGATACACTCGAAGCGACCACCGTTCGCCTTGCCGACCGCATTGCGTATATAAACCACGACCTTGACGACACGATACGAGCCGGCATCTTAAGCGCCGACCAAGTGCCGGAGATAATCCGTGTGCGCTGCGGAGAGCGCAACAGCGAGAGGATAAATTCGATAATAACCGACCTTATTGAAAACAGCGGGGACGGCGTAATTAAAATGTCCGGCTACATGCAGGAGGCGGTTGACTTTTTCCACGAGTTCATGTACTCGGATGTGTACACAAACCCCATCGCCAAGGGCGAGGAGAGTAAGGTCGACGGCATACTTGCCGGTATCTACGACTACTACCGCAAGCACCCCGAGAAGCTGCCGGATGAGCTTCAGATGATAGCCGAGCGGGAGGGCGCCGACCGTGCCGCCTGTGATTTTGTTTCGGGCATGACCGACGGCTATGCGATGGAGAAGTACAGCGAGCTTTTTATACCCATGTCGTGGACGGTAAAATAAAATCATAAGCAACATTCCGGAAAGGAGAGTGAGGACGCATGGCGTTTCCGGAAGCATTTTTGCAGGAGCTTGTTGAAAAAAACGATATAGTGGATGTCGTGAGCGGCTATGTGAGACTCACCAAGCGCTCGGGCGCAAACCAATTCGGCCTGTGCCCTTTTCACAGCGAAAAGACCCCGTCGTTTTCCGTGTCGCCGGACAGGCAGATCTACCACTGCTTCGGCTGCGGCAAGGGCGGCGGCGTGATAAATTTCATAATGGAGATAGAAAACCTCAGCTTTCCCGAGGCCGTCGAGTTTCTGGCAAAGCGTGTCGGGATGCCAATCCCCGAGGAGGAAAACAGCGCCGAGAGCAAACGCCGGCGCAGGATGCTCGACTTGAACCGTGATGCGGCGAGGTTTTTCCACACCTGCTTCAAATCCCCCGAGGGCAGGGCGGCGCAGGCGTATATGAACGCAAGGCAGATAACGCCGCAGACGGCGACCCGATTCGGCTTGGGCGCAGCGCCCGACACCTGGGACAGCCTTAGAAATGCGATGCACGAGCTGGGCTACCGTGACCAGGAGCTTTTTGAAGCGGGGCTTGTGCGCAAGGGCAAGTCCGGCGGATTTTACGACACATTCCGAGGAAGACTCATGTTCCCGGTCATCGATGTTCGGGGCGATGTTATCGGCTTTTCCGGCAGAATACTCGGCGACGGTGAACCAAAATACATGAACAGCCCCGAAACGCTCGTGTTCAACAAGAGCCGCAATCTTTTTGCCATGAATTTGGCTAAAAAGTCGAAGAGCGGATACATAATACTTGCCGAGGGCAATATAGATGTAGTCATGATGCATCAGGCGGGGTTCGATTCTGCCGTTGCGTCGCTGGGCACCTCGCTCACCGCCGAGCAGGCAAGGCTCATTTCAAGGTTCACAAACGAGGTCGTTATCGCCTATGACAGCGACGGCGCAGGGAAAAAAGCCTCGCAGCGAGCCATCGGGCTATTGGAAAAGCTTGATGTCAAGGTCAAGGTGCTGAGCATGACGGGCGCAAAGGACCCGGATGAGTTTATAAAGCTCAAGGGCGCCGACGCATTCCGAAATCTTTTGGAGAAATCGGAAAATCACATCGATTACCGCTTGCAGACGGTGACGAATAAATACGACCTCACGGTCGATGAGCAGAAGGTCGAGTTCTTGAAGGAGGCGTCGGAGTTGGTCGCCCGCCTGCCCGGCTCTGTCGAGCGGCAGGTGTACGCAATGCGGGTAGCCTCGCTTGCGGGAGTGCCGAACGATGTCGTGGCGCAGGAGGTCGAGCGCAGGCACAAAAAGGCCGTGCGCACAGCCTACCGTGAAAACGAAAACAAGCTCAGCCACCCCGAGCGGCAGTTCCAGCCCGGGCAAAAGGAGTTTCACTACGAAAACCCCGAGTCTGCGGCCGCCGAGGAGGGTATCATCAGACTGCTGTTTTTGGATCAAGGGCTTTTCAAGGGCAAGGACCTGCCCAAGCCCGAAGAATTTTCCTCGCCGGCGCTGGCGCAGATATACTCGGCGCTCAAAACAAAGTTTGAAAACGGCGACATTATAAGCACCGCAACGCTGTCGGCGACACTGCCGCCCGAGCTTGCGTCGCTGCTTGCGGGCATTCTGCAAAAGCCCGAGGCGCTGCGCAACGGCGAAATGGCGCTTAAAGATTACATAGCAAGAATACGAAGGCAGCGTGAGCTGGCGGCCGACACCGCCGACCTAAGACGGCTTGCCGAGAGACTTAAAGAAACCAAAGGATACGAGGGGTAAGACAATGGAAAACAAAGTGGAGAAAAACGAAACAATGACAGATACCGAAGAGCTTGAAAAGGCCGCCGACGCTCTGCTTGTGCAGGCCGATGAAAAACCCGCACCCAAAAAGAGGACCCGCAAAAAGACAAAGACCGAGGAGCCCGCTCCCGCCGAGACCGCAGACAAGTCCCCTGAGGAAAAGCTCACCGAGCTGTTAGAGCGAGGCAAGAAAAACGGCAAGCTCAGCACCAAGGAGCTCGCCTGCCTTGAGGAGATAGGTGCAGACACAGATACCATAAGCAAGTTCTATGACGCACTTGAGGCCGCCGGTGTCGATATCGACATTGCAGGCGAGGACGCAGTCCCCACGCTCGACGATATCGGTGTTCCGGAGCTTGCCGAGTTAGAGGAGATAGAGGAGGTCACCGAGGAGGAGATAGTCGAGACCGAGGCCGAGATAATCGCAGACTCCAACTTCTCCACCGATGATCCCGTTCGTATGTATCTCAAGGAGATAGGCAAGGTTCCGCTTCTCACCGCCGACGAGGAGATAGAGCTTGCAACGAGGATGAGCGAGGGCGACGAGGAGGCCAAGCGCCGCATGGCCGAGGCTAACCTGCGTCTTGTCGTTTCCATCGCAAAGCGCTATGTCGGCAGAGGCATGCTGTTTCTCGACCTTATCCAGGAGGGCAATCTCGGCCTTATAAAGGCGGTCGAGAAGTTTGACTACACTAAAGGGTACAAGTTCTCGACCTATGCGACATGGTGGATCCGCCAGGCCATCACCCGCGCCATCGCCGATCAGGCCCGTACCATCCGCATCCCCGTGCACATGGTCGAGACGATAAACAAGGTTATCCGTGTCTCCCGCCAGCTTTTGCAGGAGCTCGGCCATGACCCGAGCGCCGAGGAGATAGCCAAGGAGATGGGCATGCCTGTCGAGAAGGTTCGTGATATCCTCAAGATAGCGCAGGAGCCCGTTTCGCTTGAGACACCTATCGGCGAGGAGGAGGACTCCCACCTTGGCGATTTTATCCCCGACGAGGATGCATCCGAGCCGAGCGAGGCCGCAAGCTTCTCGCTTCTTAAAGAGCAGCTTATGGAAGTCCTCGACACCCTCACTCCCCGTGAAAAGAAAGTTCTTGAGCTGCGCTTCGGCATCGTCGACGGCCGCACCCGCACCCTTGAGGAGGTCGGCAAGGAGTTCAATGTTACCCGTGAGCGCATCCGCCAGATAGAGGCCAAAGCACTCCGCAAGCTCCGCCATCCGTCCCGTAGCCGCAAGCTCAAAGATTTCTTAAACTAACAGCGCAAGAACGGCACAAGACGGTGAGAAGCCGGTTTTGAACGGCTCTTTTCCCCCATACTGCGTAAAAAATTCCGGTAATACACAAAGTATTGCCGGAATTTTTTGCTTGTCTGAACGAAAAATAGCTCGCTCGAAACTGCTGCGCACCCCTTTGGGGCGATTTCTCCCCATCTCGTACCGCTCTTGCGCTGCTTCTCAAAATCTCGTTTTAAAAATTATATAAAAAAATGCGCAAGTTCTTGAATAAAAGCCTTGACAAGGGCGCAGAATAATGGTATATTAGCACTCGGATAAAGAGAGTGCCAGCAATATTTAATTCTGAGTGCTAAAAGGAAGCTCAAATGGGTATCAGCGACAGAAAAAAGAAAATACTTGCCGCCCTCGTCGATGAGTACATCAAAACGGCGGAGCCTGTCGGAAGCAAGGCGATTGCAAAGCTTGCCAACCTCGGCTGTTCGTCGGCGACTATCCGCAACGAGCTTGCCGAGCTTACCGAGATGGGCTACCTTGAGCAGCCGCACACCTCGGCCGGCAGAATACCGACCCCCGCAGGGTACAGAATGTATGTAAACGAGCTGATGGAAAAGCAGAAGCTTTCTCTTGAGGAGACGGAGGAGATAAACCGCCGCCTCAACGATAAGATGATGCGGCTGGACAGCATGATGAGCGATGTCGGTAAAATAGCCTCGCAGCTGACCGATTATCCGGCGCTTGCCTTTGCGTCATACGCACCGGCGGTCATCACCCGCTTTGACCTTATCTATATTGATGCCAACACATTTATAATTGTTGTGATGCTAAGCAACAATACGGTCAAGAATAAGCTCGTGCACCTGCCCGTTTCCGTTGATCAGGGCATGATAAACAAGCTTTCGACCCTGTTCAACGCAAACTTCACCAACATCAAAAACGACAAGATAACGCCTTTGCTCATCTCCGCAACGGAGCGAGCCGCCGACGATACGATGGGACTTACATCGGTCATAGCATCGTTCGTTATCGAGACGCTGTCAAGCCAGAATGAGATCGAGGCGTATGTCACGGGCGAGAACAGGCTGTTAAGTCAGCCGGAGTACCGTGACCCGGACAAGGCGCACAAGCTTATAAGCTATCTTGCCGAGGGCGGTCATGTGCTCACGGGTCCTGCCGAGGAGCTCATGGAGGGCGACTCGGAGGTGAGGGTGCTCATAGGCCCCGAGAATATCGCCGAGGAGCTTAAGGACTCAAGCGTAGTTATAGCAAGCTACGATATGGGCGACAATACGAAGGGACTTATCGGTGTTGTAGGACCCACAAGAATGGATTACTCCACCGTTGCCGCAAAGCTCAGCTTTCTGGCAGCCGGACTTTCAAGACGGCTCGGCGGAGGCGCCGCACCACCCTCGGGCATGCATAACAAACTGATAATCAAGGGAGATGACATTATAGATGAGCACTGAAAAGAAAGAGACCAAGGCCGCCGAGACCAAGGCCGCCGAGACCAAGGAAGAAAAGGTCGAAGAAGAAGCCAAGACCGAAGAGACCAAAAAGGAAAAGAAGCCGAAGAAGGACTCCAAAAAGGAGGCCGAGATAAAGGAAACGGCTGAAAAGCTTATCAAGGAAGAGCAGGAAAAGTACCTGCGGCTTGCCGCCGAGTACGACAATTTCCGCAAGCGCAGTCAGAAAGAGCGTGAGTCGCTGTATAACGACATCAAGGCCGACACACTGTTAAAGTTCCTGCCGGTTTATGATAACCTCGAAAGAGCGCTCAAACAGGCAACGGCCGATGAAGCCTACCGCAAGGGCGTTGAGATGATAATGACCCAGTTTTGTACCACCATGGAGAAGCTGGGCGTCACCGAAATTGAGGCCGCCGGTCAGAAGTTTGACCCGACGATACACAATGCGGTGATGCATGTGGAGGACGAGAGCTTCGGCGAAAACGAAGTAGTCGAGGTCTTCCAGAAGGGTTTCAAGCTCAATGACAAGGTGATCCGTTTTGCGATGGTCAAAGTCGCAAACTGATTATAAATTTTAATTTTGTATACTGTTTCATTTTTAATAGGAGGAAAAAACAATGGGAAAGATTATAGGTATTGACCTCGGTACAACTAACAGCTGCGTAGCCGTCATGGAAGGCGGCGAGGCTGTCGTAATCGCAAACGCAGAGGGTGCTCGCACCACTCCGTCAGTCGTCGCATTCGCAAAGACCGGCGAGCGTATGGTAGGTCAGGTCGCAAAGCGCCAGGCCATCACCAACCCCGACCGCACCATCTCGTCTATCAAGCGTGAGATGGGTACCTCTCACAAGGTCACTATTGACAATAAAAACTACACCCCGCAGGAGATCTCCGCAATGATCCTTCAGAAGCTGAAGGCAGACGCAGAGAGCTACCTCGGCCAGACCGTAACGGAAGCTGTCATCACCGTTCCTGCATACTTCACCGACGCTCAGCGTCAGGCAACCAAGGACGCAGGCAAGATCGCAGGTCTTGATGTAAAGCGTATCATCAACGAGCCTACCGCAGCAGCTCTGGCATACGGTCTTGATAAAGAGACCGATCAGAAGATCATGGTCTACGACCTCGGCGGCGGCACCTTCGATGTCTCCGTTCTCGAGATCGGCGACGGTGTTATCGAAGTTCTTGCAACCGCAGGTAACAACCGCCTCGGCGGCGACGACTTTGATGCATGCATCACCAAGTACCTCGTCGACGAGTTCAAGAAGGCAGAGGGCATCGACCTGTCCGGCGATAAGGTCGCAATGCAGCGTCTGCGTGAGGCTGCCGAGAAGGCAAAAATCGAGCTGTCCGGCGTTACCACCTCGAACATCAACCTGCCTTACATCACCGCCGATGCAACCGGTCCTAAGCACCTTGATGTAACTCTTACCCGCGCAAAGTTCAATGAGCTGACCCATCACCTCGTCGAGAAGACCATGGGCCCCGTAAAGCAGGCTCTGGCCGACTCCGGCCTGTCCGCCAGCGACATTTCCAAGGTCCTCATGGTCGGCGGCTCGTCCCGTATCCCCGCTGTTCAGGAAATGGTCAAGACCCTCACCGGCAAGGAAGGCTTCAAGGGCATCAACCCCGATGAATGTGTCGCTATCGGCGCTGCAATCCAGGGCGGCGTTCTTGCAGGCGATGTAAAGGGCGTTCTGCTTCTGGATGTAACCCCGCTGTCCCTCGGTATCGAGACCCTCGGCGGCGTGTGCACCAAGCTCATCGAGCGTAACACCACCATCCCGACCAAGAAGAGCCAGATCTTCTCCACCGCAGCCGATAATCAGACTGCCGTTGAGATCAACGTTCTCCAGGGCGAGCGTGAGATGGCTCAGTACAACAAGAGCCTCGGCCGCTTCAACCTTGACGGCATCGCACCGGCACGCCGCGGCGTTCCTCAGATCGAGGTCACCTTTGATATCGACGCAAACGGCATCGTAAATGTTTCCGCAAAGGATCTCGGCACCGGCAAGGAGCAGCACATCACCATCACCTCCTCGACCAACATGACCAAGGAGGATATCGATAAGGCAGTCAAGGATGCAGAGATGTTCGCAGCCGAGGATGCAAAGCGCAAGGAAGAGATCGATGTCCGCAACCAGGGCGATCAGATAGTCTACCAGACCGAGAAGACCCTTGAGGACATGGGCGACAAGGTTCCCGCCGAAGTTAAGAGCGAGATCGAGACCAAGCTCCAGACTCTTAAGACCGCACTTACCGGCACCGACACCGAGAGCATCAAGCAGGCCACCAAGGAGCTGACCGATGTGTTCGGCAAGCTCTACGAGGCAGCCCAGGCAGCTCAGGGCGCACAGGGCTTTGACCCCAACGCAGCAGCGGGCGGCAGCGCAAACGGCGAAGGCGGTCAGGACTACTACGACGCAGACTACACCGTGGTCGACGATGACGACAAGAAGTAATTATCGCAAGTAATAAGATGTGGGCGTACTCATTGTACGCCCACATTTGAGGTAGATTTATGGCAGAAAAAAGAGATTTTTATGAGGTTCTCGGCGTCAAAAAGGGCGCATCGGAGGACGAGCTGAAAAAAGCATACAGAAAGCTTGCCAAGGAAAATCACCCCGACCTGCATCCCGGCGACAAGGAATGCGAGGCTCGCTTCAAGGAGATAAACGAGGCATACGAGGTGCTCTCCGACCCCGATAAGCGGGCAAAGTACGACCAGTTCGGCCATGCGGCCTTTGACCCCAGCCAAGGCTTCGGCGGCGGCGGAGGCTTCGGCGGCTTTGAGGGCTTCGGCGGCTTCGGAGATATCTTCAGCGACATCTTCGGCGGCGGCTTCGGCTTTGGCGGCGGTGGCGGCAGAAACCCCAACGCACCCCGCAAGGGCGATAATCTGCGTGCAACTGTCAACATAAAGTTTGAGGAGGCTGCCTTCGGCGTAAAGAAGGATGTCTTTGTCTCCAAGATCGAGCAGTGCCACGACTGTAAGGGCACCGGCTGTGCCGAGGGCACGACCGCCGAGGTCTGCCCCGACTGTAAAGGCACCGGCACGGTCATGTCCACAAAGCGCACCCCGTTCGGCATGGTCCAATCCAGCGAGCAGTGCCCCAAGTGCAAGGGCAGAGGCAAGATAATCCACTCCCCGTGCAAGACCTGCCGCGGCATAGGCAGCGTGCGCCGTCAGCATAAGGTCAGCGTCAGCATACCTGCAGGTATCGACGACGGCCAGACCATCTCTCTCAAAGGTCAGGGCAATGCCGGCTTAAACGGCGGACCTGCCGGTGATCTTCTTATCACCGTTCTGGTGCAGCCGCACGCACGCTTCGAGCGTGACGGCGCATCGATATTGCTTGACCAGGAAATCTCGTTTGCGCAGGCCGCTCTCGGTGCCGAGGTGGAGGTGCCGACACTTGACGGCAAGGTCAAGCTCAACATACCCGAGGGCACACAGACCGGCACGACCTTCCGTCTCAAAGGCAAGGGCGTTCCCTTCCTGCGCAACGGCGGCCGCGGCGACCAGTTCGTCACCGTCAATGTCGCAGTCCCCAGGAGTATGACTTCAACTCAGAAGAACGCTCTGCGCCGGTACGCCGAGACCATGGGCGAGACCGTCGAGCAGAAGAACATCTTCGGCAAGCACAAAAAGTAAAACTGCAAATCTCCGTGGCTGATGCCGCGGAGATTTTTTTGTCTTAAAGCAAAAACGCTTATTTACAAACGGCTGATTTTGGCTTAAAATAGTCTAAAGCTGCTCGCAAGGGGGAGAAGGAGTATGTTGGAGGAGAATTTCCTCGAGGTTTATGACAAGTTTAAGTTAGAGTTTTTCCGCAGGATATTTGAGCTTGTTCGGGAGCGCGAGGGCTCGCTGAGCGCCATGGAGGCGTTCTCCATCGAGGTCATCCATGCCATGCACGAGCCGACGATAGGCCAGTTTGCGGAGTTTCTGAACATTTCGCAGTCCAATGCGACCTACAAGGTCAATAACCTTATCAAAAAGGGCTATCTGAAGAAGCAGAATTCCGAGACTGACAGGCGTGAGTACCATCTGCTGCTGTCGGAGAAATATTTTGAGTATACAGACATCATGCGAAGCTATGTGAAAACTGTCCTTGACCGTATAAGCGAGGAGTTTTCCGCCGAGGAAACGACGATGTTTTCACTCATGCTGCGCAAAATTTCCGACGACATGATGCCCGAGGTAAAAATGACAACATGATTTTAAAACGCACCGATCTCTCGGTGCGTTTTTTCATATATAGATTGACTTTATCGCTCACTTGCTATAAAATAGAATTGTTAATTCGGTAACAAAAATAATTGATATAAGGATGTGAATTGCCCATGTTACTTACCCCCGAACAGCAGGCTATGCTAAACGGCGAAAAGGGTGAAACGATGGCAAAGGTCGTCAAGACCCTCGTCATGTACGGCGAGACCTTCGGCGCAAAACGGATGGTGCCCATTACCTCAAAGTGCGGCCACACCGTCATCAGCTTCGGCCTCAAGGTCATGAAGCCGGTGTATGATCTGTATCAGGAGATCATCGATGCCGGCCTCACCGCCGACCAGAAATTCACCGCCGACCCCAAGCCGCTGGATAAGCACGTGCCCAGCAGCCTCATTGAGGATCTTGTGTTCAAGAAATTCATGTACACCGTGCAGGACGATTACGAAAAGCAGCTCGTGCAGCTTGGCATCACCAGTGACGATGACTACACCTGCACCTGCTATCTCGATCAGGTCGGCAACAAGCCCAACAAGGGCGATATTCTCTCGTGGGCGGAGTCGTCGGCGGTCGTGTACGCAAACTCCGTGCTCGGCGCCCGCTGCAACCGCAACTCCGGCATGATAGAGCTCATGGGCTCGATAGCGGGCTTTGTCCCCGAGTTCGGTCTGCTCCTTGACGAGGAGCGCAAGGCAACTTGGGTGGTCGAGGTCAAGTGCGAGCACAAGCCCGAGGCGCAGCTGCTTGGCTCCGCCATAGGCATGAAGGTCATGGAAGAAGTGCCGTATGTCAAGGGACTTGACAAATGGCTCGGCACCGAGCTTGACGACGAGGCCTGCGCATACCTCAAGGACTTCGGCGCCGCAACTGCCTCCAACGGCGCAGTCGGACTGTACCACATCGAAAATCTCACGCCCGAGGCCGTCGAGCAGGGCGAGAGCATCATTGCCGAGAACGCACAGGTCTATGTCATCGATGATGCAGAGCTTGAGCGTGTCAAGGCAAGCTACCCCGTCATCTGGAAAAACCCCGATGCAGACCCGCAGCTTTGCTTTGTCGGCTGCCCGCATCTTACCCTGCGCCAGCTTATCGACTGGACGCAGAATGTCGGCAAACAGCTCACGGCAAACGGCCTTAAAAAGGTCACTGTTCCCACGGTGTTCACTGCCTCCACGCCGGTCATCAAGGAGTTTGAAAAGACTCCGTATGCAAAGCAGCTCAAGCGTCAGGGCATCATTTTGAGCTATATCTGCCCGCTTATGTACATGAATAACCCCCTGTGCAAGAAAAAGGCGGTCATAACCTGCTCGAATAAGCTGCGCACCTACACCAGTGCAAGATATTACACCGAGGCCGAGATCCTCAAAACCATCACGACGCCGAAGGAGGGCAGGAAATGAAAACTTTCAAAGGCCGTGTCGTAGTTCCCGGTACCTGCACCGCCGAGGCTCTGGTCTCCCACGGCGGCTTCAACACCCTTGCAAGCTACCAGATGGGCATGATGTTCGGCGATAAGAAGATGAAATGCGGCGATCAGAATAATCCCGATATTTATAAAAAGCCCATGATCGGCAAGGCACTTTGCCTGCCGATGACCATCGGCTCGACCACGGGCGGCATGGTGCTGTTCACCGTGTGCTCGTCGGGCAAGCAGCCTGCGTGCATGCTGTTTTCAAAGCCGATAGACTCGCTCGCCGCCTCCGGCGCAATTTTGGGCGATGTGTGGACGGATGCAAAAATGCCCGTCGTCGATAACCTCGGCGATGAGTTCCTCGACTATGTAAAAACCGGCATGACCGTCACCGTCAAGGACGACGGCGTTGTTGAGGTCGAATAACTAATAATAAGCAAAAAAGTTCGGGTCACTGACCCGAACTTTTTTATGCACCTATAAGCGCCATGAACTCGCCCCAGAGCTCTAATATGCGGAATTTGTACTCGTAGCCGTCGTCCTCGGTGACGATGCCCTTCATGTCGTCGTTCATCGACTCGACCGCCTGCTCCTGCTCGGCGGCGGAGATGCACAGCGGCGGGAACACAACGCACCACCAGTTGTGGCCCTGCCCCTCGCCGAGTATGACACGCAGCGACTGATACCTGCCCGCCGGCAGCGAAAATTTCTCGTAGTTGCGGGTGGGGTAGTATTCCTCGCTGAGCGTGACAAGCACGCTCCTGCCCTCGGCGGCGGTCTCGGCGGCTTGCTTTATCCCGTCAAGCTCGGCGGAAATTATCTTCTGCGCATCCTGCGCCGACTTAACGCCGTCAAGCTTCGGCGAAATGTATGCGAGGACCTCGTCACGCACACGGAGCTTGAGCGCCTGCTCGTACTCATCGTCCGACACGGCGATGACATGCAGCCGCACAAGCTCGGAGCTGAGTGCCGCCTGCTTTGCCTGCGCCCAAGTGCCGATGCAAAGCGAAAAGCACAGCGCTAAAAGGAGCGACATTTCCCAAATTCTCATCCTGCTTTTTGTCATAACGAAAACCGCCTTTACTATGTACTGGTCATAGTATCGGCGGTTTTGCGCATTTTTAAACATCGAGGGTGTAAGTTGACGGAAGCCGAACCCCATCGTCTGTCAGTGTGCATTTTCGGTTATTTTCACCTTTTTTGTCTTGCCGGGTTACGACACGCCTTCACCAAAGAAAGCTGCCCGTCAAAACCGATAGTGTTCGGCTTCCGTCAACTTGGGCATATTTTTTGCAAGGAAGCAGTGCTCGTAATCGTGCCGAAGCCTGTCGCAGGCGGCTTTGGCGGTGTTCGGGTCGTCAAAAATGCCGAACACTGCAGAGCCTGTGCCTGTCATGATAGAGCCGAGTGCGCCGCTGTCGAGCATGGCGCTTTTTATCCCGGCAATGGCGGCACGCCGGCGGTCGGGTACATCCTCAAAGACATTGTACATCCGGCGCACGATGCCGCCGAGATCGCCCGCTTCAAGCGCTGCGCATATACCGGCAGTGTCGGGGTGGCAGCGCAGCTTGACGGAATCGAGCTTGCGGAAAAGCTCCGGCGTGGATATCGAAAAATCCGGTTTGCAGATAACTATGCTGCAATCGGGCAGCGGCGGCAGGGGAGACATCACCTCGCCTCTGCCGGAGGCAAGCTGTGTGCCGCCTGCAATGCAGAATGCAACATCCGAGCCTATCTCGGCGGCAAGCTCGTGAAGCTCTGCGGAGGAAAGCCTTGCGTCCGTGAGCTTGTTCAGCCCACGCAGGACGGCGGCGGCGTCGGTCGAGCCGCCTGCCATGCCCGCACCGACGGGAATATTCTTTTTGAGCACGATATGTGCGCCGGTGTTATCTATTCCGGCACGCTCGAAAAAACGGTTCGCCGCCCGCACTGCGAGGTTGCGCTCATCACCCGGGACAAAATGCAGATTGCACTCGGCGCAGCTTCTTGCGTCCTCCGTGAGCGTTATCGTCACCTCATCGCACAGCGTGACCGACTGCATGACCATGAGCATCTCATGGTAGCCGTCGGGGCGGCGGCCTGTCACATCAAGCGAGATATTTATTTTTGCGTAGGCTTTTTCGGTAATATTTTTCATCTTTCAAACAGCATACTCATGAGGCTCACGCCCGAATTTACCTGCGGGCCGAGCTCTCCGCTTTTTTCGGTGTACGGCAGGCCACAACCGGAGTTTTCACGGCTGTCGTACAGCATGTACGGCACATAGCCGCCCGCATGGCCGCGGGTGGAGGTCAGTGTCTTGTGGTCGGACAAAAACAGCATTCTGAAATCCCGGCCACGCTCGTTAAGCGCCTTGACCATCGGGCGGATAAGCCTTGTGTCGAGCCACTCGATGCCCTGAATTTTGCCCTTGAGGTCACCGTTGTGCGTGCACTCGTCGGGAGCCTCGACATGCACGGCGGCAAAGTCGTTATCCTCCAAAATGTCGAGCGTCGCCTGCATCTTGTTTTCGTAATTGGTGTCGATCTCGCCGGTGGCACCCTCGGGGCACACGATGCCCAGCCCGACGAGTGCCGCAATGCCGTGGCACAGCGGAACGGCGGAGACGACGGCGCCTGTGTGGTGGTTTTTCGAAACGAAGTCCGGCAGCTTCACCGCCGTGCCCTCGGCCCAGAACCAAATGCCGTTTGCAGGCATTTTACCATCGGCGACAAGCTTTGCGTTTATGGGGCTGCGCTCTAAAAGCTCATTCGCCTTGACCATGAGCTCACGCAGAGTATCGGCATTTTTGCAGCCGGTGGGCAGCAGAGGACCTATCTTCTCGCCCAAATGGTCGTGCGGCGGGATGAGCCTGATGCCCTTTATATCCGCCTGCGACTGCACGGCAATGTGGCGGAACGAGTGGCCGAGATTCACGGTCATGCCCGCCTTAGCAGCGACAGCGGCAAATTCGGGATCGGAAAACAGCTCGGTGATTATCTCGTCGGACACCGCACCGTCAATTGAACCCGCCGAGTGCGACAAAATGCGCTTTTCCTCAAACGGCAGGTCGCCGGACTCTAAGGTCACCATGTTGCAGCGGTAGGCGACATCGCCGGGGTTTAATTTTATGCCCGTTGCCGCAGCTTCGAGCGGAGCTCTGCCGGTGTAGTAAAGGTTCGGGTCGCAGCCGAAAATGGACATGATGGCCGTGTCGCTGCCGGCCGGGAGGTTATCCGGCACATTGAGGACATTGCCGACCTCGCCTTTTGCAGCCAGCTCATCTATAAACGGTTTTTTCGCATATTCCAGCGGCGTGAGGCCGCCGAGCTCCGGCACCGGCTCGTCAGCCATGCCGTCGCCGATAACGAGAATATATTTCATATCATCACTACCTTTGATTTTTAATGCACCCATTATAAAATAACTTACCCGTTTTGAAAAGCAAAAACTTGCATTTTTAACGCAGGTATGAGAAAATCAATGCTGCATTCTATCACTTTGGAGGGAAACATGAGCAGGAAAAAGACAAGCGTCAGAAAAAGTGATGTTAAGGGCATTATGCGCTTTGCAAAGCGCTATCCCATCCTTGCGGTCATCATTGCCGTCATAGTCGTCGGAGTTTTCGTATTCCAAAGTGTGCAGAATAACGCAAATAAGGTCACCATCCCCATGGACGGCCTTTATGTGCATTACATCGATGTCGGTCAGGGCGACAGCGAGCTTATCTGCTGCGGCGGGGAGTATATGCTCATCGACGCAGGCGAGCCGAGCGCATCGGACACGGTGGTCGATTACCTGAACGACCACGGCATAGAGAAGCTGGAATATGTCGTGTGCTCGCACGGTCACGCCGACCATTGCGGCGGGCTTGACGCAGTGGTTGAAAACTTCGATGTCGGCACGGTGTTTACATCCCCCTACCCGGGAGATACCTCCTCGTATGAGATATTCTCCGACGCAGTAAGCGCAAAGGGTCTTGCCATGACCGTTCCCGAGCTCGGCGAGAGCTACAGTCTCGGCGAAGCAAGGTTTGAGTTCATAGGCCCGCTGGAGGAGTATGATAACCTGAACGATGACAGCCTTGTCATGCGCTTGGAGTACGGCGACACGAGCTTCCTCTTTACCGGCGACATGACCTCCAAGGCCGAGCGGGATCTTTTGGAGGACGGCACAAATGTAAAGTGCGATGTTCTCAAGGTCGGCCACCACGGCTCGTCCGGCTCGAGCAGCTACCGATTCCTGTACGAGGCGGAGCCGAAGATAGCAGTCGTCTCCTGTGAAGCCGGCAACAGCTACGGCCACCCGCACGAGGAGGCGCTGTCCAGACTCAACGACTGCGGAGCGGAGGTCTGCCGCACCGATCTTGAGGGCAGCATCATCATATTCAGCAACGGAATGGAGGTCACGAAGAAAGCGGCATGAAAACCAAAAGCTTTTATAAGGCGATACTCGCCGCTGTGGGAGTGTACACTCTTTGGGGCTTCAGCTTCCTTGCATCATCGGTCGGGCAGCGGGTCGCAACGCCGTTTGTCCTGCTGTCGTACAGATTTGTCATTGCACTGCTTATTCTGCTCGTGCCGCTCGTTCTCGGCAAGGCAAAGCTGCGCCTGAGAGGCAAGAATGTCAAGATGCTGCTACTGCTGGGACTGTTTGAGCCGTGCATATATTTTATCGGCGAGCAGTACGGCCTCAAGTACACCAACAGCGCCTTTTCCGGCGTGATGATCGCCGTTATACCCGTCGTGACGCTCATAATGGCGGCGGTGTTTCTGAAGGAAAAGCCGAGCATAGCGCAGTGGCTTTTCAGCATTTTATCCATTGCCGGTATCGTCGTTATCACCTTAGTCGAAAACAGCGGCGGCTCGGTGAGCCTGAAGGGCGTTTTGCTCCTTGTCGTTGCGGTGCTCACCGGCGCTGCCTGCGGTGTTGTCAGCCGAGGTATTTCCGATGAGTTCAGCGTTTACGAGCGCACATTTATGATCCAGCTCATGGGTGCGGTTTTCTTCACGAGCCTTGCCGTGATAGAGCACGGCGGCGATATCACGGCACTCATCCGCCCGGCCGCAAGCCTTGACTTCATGCTTGCTGCGCTGTTTTTGGCCGTGGGCGCATCGGTCGTGGGCTACTGGCTGTTCAACTACTCCGTTGCCAATGCGCCGATGGCAAATGTCATAAGCCTGTACAATCTGACGACGATCGTTTCCGTTCTCGCCGGAGTGTTTATCCTCGGTGAGTCGTTCTCGCTGCTGTCGGCAGCTGCGATGGTCGCAGTCATGGTCGGCATCTGGGGCGTTCAGAAATTCACGCCGCAGAAAAACGGTGCTTCCGAAACCAACATGAAACGGGGGGAATTAAGCAATGCATGATGATTTAACAAAGCAGGATATCGCAAAGATGCAGGCGGAGCTTGACGAGCGCAACCGCTTGATGCCGGAGCTTATCGAGGAGGTCAAGCGCACCCGTGCCTTCGGTGATCTGAGCGAAAATTTTGAGTACAAGGAGGCCAAGCGTGCCAAAAACCGCAACGGCAGCCGTATCCGCTATCTCGAGAACATGATAAAGTCGGCGCACATCATAGACTCCGCTTCTGCCGATGATGAGGTCGGCCTGTACGACAAGGTCGAGATATACATCCCCGAGGACGACGAAACGCAGGTAATTCAGGTCGTGACGACTATCCGCACAGACCCGCTTAAGGGCCTTATCAGCCGTGAGTCGCCGTTCGGCAAGGCCGTGCTCGGCAAAAAGGTCGGCGACTGCTTCACCGTTTTCGTAAACGACAATTACAGCTATGATGCGGTCATCCGCTCCATCACCAAAAGCGAGGACGACGGCTCGGCGCCGATAATGCAATACTAAAAAATCCGCCTCATAGGGCGGATTTTTTTGTCACGCTGAAAAAAGCGCAAGTATCAGTATATGGGCAGGGTAGAAAAGATAATTTGCGGCTTTGATGAAGCCGTTGTGCGGCCCTTGACTGCCGTCATACAGCCAAATTATCGGCAGCGACAGGACGGCAAGCGCTTGATACGGAAACGCAAATTCAATGCCGCCGAGGAGCACGAGGTTTATAAACGCAAGCGAGAGCAGCTGCATAAGCCTGCAGCGCACGGTATTGCCCCGAAAAGCGTAAAACGCAAGCAGCGTCAGAACGCCCGCAGACGAATAGTCCACACTGGCAATTATTGCGGCGGCAAGCGATGCAATAATTACGACGGCGCTAAGCATCTTTTTCCGGCCGGCGGATATATTCTCAAACGCCCGAATGCAACATAGGCCGAGAATTATCGTCCAGATGACATTCTGATGCATCGGGTCAAACACGCTGCCGCTCACAAGCAGGTCAAACGGAATCTCCGAGATGACCGCCAGCATGAGCAGACGCAGGAGATATTTTTTGAGACTGCGGGTGTGGAGATACCCCTCGACTGCCATGAACGCAAAAAGCGGAAACGCAAGCCTGCCGACGCACCTTAGTATAGGCAGATCCGGCAGCAGCGTTAGCTGCAAGTGATCGCACAGCATGAGCAGCATCGCCCAAATGTGCAGCGCAAACGAGCTCATAGACTGGACCTCCCGGCAAAGCCGCAGCGGCGGCACAGCGCCTCACTCGGAGTGCGGTTTGAAAAGCCGTCACGGTTTTTATGCCAGTCGGAGCCGAAAAACTGCCGCAAAAAGTCCAAGATCTCACCGTTGAGCGCCTCGCCGAGAATGTGCAGATACACATACTCGGTGTGACCCTTGAGCCTTTGCATAATGCAATTGAACTCCGCCGCCGTCAGCCGGTGCGGAGTCCTTTTCGTGCCGTGACAAAAGTCGCAGCTTAAATTGCAGATATTCGTAATTTCAACATATGCCTTTTTGAACATATCATTTCTCCGGCGTGGTCGTCGGCGCTGGCTCGGCAAACAGATCCGCATACATGGCCTGTGCGATCGTTTCGACAGTGACGGCACTTCTCATGCCGGGCATGACGTTTTCGAGCGAGAGCTTTATAAAACACTCGTTGCGTACACAGTCGAGGTATTTCAGCTCCGGATTTTCCTTGAGCGCTGCGACCTTGTCGTCAAAGCTCGAGCCCTTGTAGTCGTGGATGATGATGAAATCGGGGTTTGCCGCAACGATATCCTCGACCGTCACGGCGTCCCATGTTTTTTCACGGTCGCCGAAAATATTCTCGCCGCCCGCCGAGGCGATATAAGCGGTCTCGATGTTTGCCTTGCCGGCAGTAAAAACCTTTTCGCCGATGAAGCTGTCAAGCACGAGCACCTTTTTGGGCTCTGCGCCCTTGACGACCTCTCCGACGGCGCTTATCCTGTCGGTCTGCGCCTTTACGACGGCGTCGCCGGTGTCCTCAAGACAGAACACACGGTTAAAATCGTTTATCTCCATCCACAGCTCGTCATAGGTCGTGGCCTCGTTGACATACACGATAATGCCCTTATCCTCAAGCGCCTTCACGGTGAGGGTATCGTCAAATATCCAGCTGCTGGCATAGAGAAAATCGCAGCCGCTGTCAACTATCTCGTCAAGCGTGGGGTAGCCCTCGCACAGGGTGGGGATGGACTTGTATGCGTCCTTGTATTCGTCAAGCGCACCCTTGGAGTGATTGGTCATGCACTTGCCGACGACCTTGTCCTCAAGACCGAGAGCGCACATCACTTCCGTGCAGTTAGGCCCTGCCGTGACTATCTTCTTCGGCATGGAGTGCACGATCGTGCGCTTGCCGTTGTTGCGGAAGCTTGTCGGCAGATAACTCGGCTCGGTGCTCGCAGGCGTGGGCACGGGCGTTTCCAGCGGCGTATTATTGCAGGCGCACAGGGTAAATATCATAATAAATGCAAGAAAGAAAGATACGGCTTTTTTCATGATTTCTTCCTCCGTAAGCTTGAAAAAGTATACCATGCCAAGAAACTAATTTCAACAACACTTTTGTTAACAAAAAACCATTGTTATGACAGCACATCTATGATACAATGTGTATTTGTCAAAATACGACTTTTAGTTACGGGGGGTATTGAAAATGGCTCGAACTGCGGTCAAGAAAAAACGAAAGGCGAAGAAGGGCTTAGTTATCGCCCTTGCGATAGTGTTTATTATTGCCGTTATCGCCGCTGTTATCGTGTTCGGCGTGTATCGGGGGATGCACATTTTCCTCAAAGCCGAGCTTGGCGACGGTGCTCCGGACGCAAGCAAGTTCATGAAAAACGACAGCAAGGCAAGCTATGTTGGAGACCCGGATGTGAGCCTCACGGAGGAGGGAACCTACCTGCTGACGGTCAAGTCCGAGAACATGACCCGCAAGGTCGTGCTCATCGTGCGTGACACCAAAGCTCCGCAGGCCGAGGCCAAAAACCCGAGCATCACGATCGATGATAAGACTCTGAAGCCCGAGGATGCCCTCACCGAGATAAAGGACGCTTCAGAGTACACCGTCAAATGGAAGACCGAGCCTATTTACGGCAAAGCGGGCAGCTATGACTGCGCCATTGAGCTCAAGGATGCCCACGGCAACGGGCAGACGATAAAGACTACCGTCAAGGTGCTGGGCGCTGTTGATGTCCTGACCCATGAGGCAGGTACGCCCCGCCCCACGCTCAAGGACTTCATGGTAGTCGAGCGTGAGAACGCCGAGCTCGCCACCGATCTTGACAGCATCGACTGGACAAAGCTCGGTGATACGACCGTTGAGATAAAATTTGACGGCAAGACCTTTACCTCAACCCTGCGCATAGTCGACACCACCGCACCCGTGCCCGACCTTGTACCCGTCGCCGTCAAGGTTGGCGAAGAGGTCACGGCATCGAGCTTCGCCGTCGGCTGCGATGACGCTACCGAGGTTAAGTATGAGTTTGCCTCCAAGCCCGACACGAGCAAAAAGGGTAGCTTCGATGTCTCCATAAAGGCCGCCGACGCAGCCGGCAACAAAACCGAGGTCAAGGGCAAGCTTTTCGTCTGCGACGATGTAGTCAAGCTTGAAGCGTCAAACGACACGCTCACCGAGACCACCGTATTAAATAAGCTCAGCGCCGACTACGCAGGCTTTAAGATGGAGACGGAGCCGTTTATGCTCAACAGTCTCGGCGCACATGAGGTAAAGCTCACCAAGGGCGATGTCACCAAGACCGTCGGCGTGACGGTTAAGGACACCACCGCACCCACGGCAGACGGCATAAAGTGCGAGTGCAGCACCGGCTACTACTGCGAGCCGATAAAGTTCGTTGAGAATATCAACGATGTAAGCGCCGTCAAGGCAAGCTTCGTCACCGAGCCGGATTGGGACACCGAGGGCGAGCAGGAGGTCGAGATAATCCTCACCGACAGAGCGGGCAACTCAACGAAAATAAAGGCAACGGCGGTCATATCGCCGGATAAGACCGCACCGACCATCTATGCTGCCCGTGACCGCTACTGCTATGTCGGCGAGGCCGTGGCCTACTTCAAGGAGGTCTTTGCCGTCGATAACGCCGATCCTGAGCCGGAGCTGACGGTAGATAAGTCCAAGGTCAACGCAAAGAAGGTCGGCGAGTACGATGTTACATACACCGCAAAGGACCACGAGGGCAACTCAAGCTCCGTGACGGTCAAGTTCAAGTTTATAGAAAACAAGATCACCGATGAGAAGCTCAACGCCGAGGTCGACAAGGTGCTCGGCCGCATCCTCAAGGATGACATGACCCTTGAGCAGCAGGCATACGCCATTTTTGACTATGTCTACTCGAATGTGCTCTACACCGGCGACTCGGATAAGACCGACTGGAAGGCCGAGGCCTACCGTGGCCTTACCAAGGGCGTGGGCGACTGCTTCACCTTCTACGCAACGACCTATGCGCTGCTTCAGAAGATAGACTGCCAGGTGCTCAGCGTCGAGCGTCTCAACGGCAGAACGCAGCATTTCTGGTGCCTTGTGAATCTCGGCACGGGCTGGTATCACTTCGATGCCTGCAATGTCGGCCCGGAGCATCTGAGATGCTTTATGAAGACCAGCGAGGAGCTTGTGAAGTACAGCGTGCAGTACTGGCGCTTTGACACGAGCCTGTACCCGCAGGTCGAGACCAGACCCTATGTGATGGAAAACTGAAATGAAAAACATTCTTGAATTTTTGGAGCGTACCTCGGCACAATACGCCGACAAGACCGCTTTTGCCGACGAGGAGAGCGCCCTCAGCTTTGCACAGGTGCAGGCGATGGCACGCTCCGGCGGCAGTGAGCTTATCCGCCGTGGGCTTAAAAATGAACCGGTCGTGGTGTTCATGAAGAAAGCGCCGCAGACGATAGCAGCGTTTTTCTCGGTCATTTATGCCGGATGCATGTATGTTCCGATGGATGTCGGTATGCCGCTGCACCGTGTGCGCATGATATTAAAAAAGCTCTCGCCCAACGCAATAATCTGCGACGAAAGCTCAAGGGCAACGGCCGAGGAGCTCGGCTGCGGCGAAAAGATCATCGATTGCACGGAGCTTTTCCCGGCACAGGCGGACGATGCTGCGCTTGCCGCCGTCAGGGCACGGCAGATCGACACCGACCCTATCTACATCGTCTTTACCTCCGGCAGTACCGGCACGCCCAAGGGCGTTACCGCCTGCCACCGCTCGCTGATAGATTACGCAAACGCCCTGTGCCCCGTAATTGGGGCAGCGGCCGACAGTGTTTTTGCGATGCAGGTGCCTTTGTATGTCGATGCCTGCATGAAGGAGATACTCTCGGTCATAAAATGCGGCTCGACGGCGTATCTCATGCAGCAGAGCCTGTTCATGTCGCCGCTTAAGGTGCTGAATTTTCTGAATTGCCACGGGATAAACACCGTGTGCTGGGTCGCATCGGCGCTCACGATGGTGTCGGGCCTCGGCGCATTTGCCGAGGGGCGTCCCAAGCATTTGCGCACCGTGTGCTTCGGCAGCGAGGTGTTCCCCGTAAAGCAGCTCAAGCTCTGGCAGCAGGCGGCGCCCGAAGCGAGGTTTATAAATCTCTACGGCCCAACGGAAGCCACCGGCATGTCGTTTTACTACGAGGTCGACCGTGAGTTTGCCGAAAACGAGCCCATCCCCGTCGGCAGACCCTTTGACAACACGGGCTTTTTCCTCCTGCGTGAGGACAATACCGAAGCGCCCGACGGCGAGCTCGGCGAGATTTGCATCAGAGGCACGGCGGTGACATTAGGGTACTTTGACGACCCCGAGCGCACGGCAGCGGCCTTTGTGCAGAATCCGCTGAACCCGCATTATCCCGAGCTTATCTACCGCACGGGCGATCTCGGCAGGCTAAACGAGCGGGGCGAGCTGGTGTTCGTGTCCCGCAAGGATAATCAGATAAAAAGCATGGGGCACCGTGTCGAGCTTGGCGAGATAGAGGCCTGCGCCTGCATGGCCGAGGGCGTTGAAAACGCCTGCTGCCTGTTCGACAAGGCGAAAAAGAAGCTGCATCTGTATTACATGGGCACTGCCGATGAAAAGTCGGTGAGAGCGTATCTCATAAAAGAGCTTGAACGCTACATGATCCCTTCAAAGCTATACCGCATGGACACCCTGCCCATGCTCCCGAACGGGAAAATAGACAGAAACTTACTAATGGAGAACTACAATGGACGAAATTTATGACATTCTCGATGACCTCGGTCTGACCGTCGATTACAAGACCTGCACCACCCTTGTTGACGACGCTTATCTTGAAAGCCTTGATATCGTGACGCTCATCTCCGAGCTGTCCGACGCTTTCGACATCACCATCCCCGCAAGGGAGATAACCCCCGAGAACTTCAACTCCGCCGAGGCCATGTATGACATGGTCAAAAGACTTCAGGACGAGTAAGCCGTGCTGTTTACATCGTATGGCTTTATAGCCTTCCTGATAGTCCTGTTTGCGCTGTATTATCTCATACCCCGCAAATGGCAGTGGCTGCTTTTGCTCGTTGCCGATATCGTGTTCTATGCCTGCGCAGGCTGGCAGGGGCTCGTTTTCATGGCGGCAACGGTCACGGTGTCGTGGGCGGCAACGAACCTCATGGGGTGCTCGCTGCGCCGCCAGAAGGCATATCTTGCCTCGGATGAAGGCAAGGCGCTTTCACGCCCTGAGCGCAAGGAGTATAAAAAGCTTGAGGAGAAAAAGCGCAAGCGTGTGTTTGTGCTCGCACTTTTGATCGACCTCGGCATCCTTGCGGCACTGAAGTACACAAACTTCGTCATCTTTAACTTTAACTCGCTGTTTTCGGCCGATGTCGCCGCCGTGGACTGGGTGCTGCCGCTGGGCATATCGTTCTACACCTTCCAGACGGTGAGCTATGTCATCGATGTGTATTGGGAAAAAGTCGAGCCCGAGCGCAACATCTTGAAGGTTGCGCTTTTCACCTCGTTTTTCCCGCTGCTCATCCAAGGCCCGATATCCCGCTTCGGCGACTTGAAGGACACGCTTTTTGCCGAGCATAAGGCGGATCTCAAGCAGATCAGCTTCGGACTCCAGCGCATTTTGTGGGGCTATTTCAAAAAGCTCGTCATTGCCGACAGGCTTCTCGTTGCCGTTACCGCACTTTGCAGCGACCCGACGGCGTACTCGGGCGCGTATGTTCTTCTCGGTGCGGTGTTCTACGCCGCCGAGCTTTACGCCGACTTTACCGGCGGCATCGATATCACCATCGGCATTGCTCAGGTGCTGGGCGTTTCGGTCAGGGAAAACTTCATCCGCCCGTACTTTTCACGCAACATCGCCGAGTACTGGCGGCGCTGGCACATCTCGATGGGCACATGGTTTAAGGACTATATCTTCTACCCGATGTCGGTCGCTCCGTGGCTTCTGAAGCTTTCAAAAAAAGCCCGCAAGTCTATTTCAGACGGATTCGGCAAGAAGCTTTCGGTGTATGTGTCGACCATCGTCACATGGTTCCTCACCGGCCTGTGGCACGGCGCTGCGTGGAACTTCGTCGTGTGGGGCCTCTTAAACGCATTTTTCATCCTGCTTGCCGAGGAGTTCAAGCCCCTGTCGGTAAAATTCAGGGAGAAGCATGCAAGGCTCGTTTCCGGCTTCGGCTACCGTGTGTTTGAAACGCTGCGCACATTCTTCCTCATGTGTTCGCTTAGAATTCTCGACTGCTACCGTGATGTTGCGGTGTCGTTCAAGGCCTTCGGCTCGATATTCACGACGAATAATTGGGGCGAAGCCTTCTCGGGCGAGCTGTTAAAGCTCGGCCTTACCGGCGCAGATTACCTTGTTGCGGGCGTCGGCGTTGCGCTGATGTTTGCTGTCTCCTGCGTGCAGGAAAAGTGCGGCTGCGTGCGTGAGCTCATGTGGAAAAAGACCGCCGTGCCGTATGTCGTATTTGCGCTGCTGGCGCTTTGCATTTTGGTGTTCGGCGCTTACGGCGTGGGCTACGATTCAAGCCAGTTTATCTATAATCAGTTCTGAGGTCGGCCATGGCAAAGAAAAGTAAAAAAGTTCATATCATCTGCCTTGTGCTGTGCCTCGTGTTCGTTGTTGCCGCCGTGTGGCTTCTGGGTAAGCTCATGCAGCCGAAGTATATGTCGGGCGTTTTAGAGGGCGCAATGACGGCGGAGTATTATAACGAAACGCAGCCCCACGATGTCATTTTCATCGGAGACTGCGAGGTGTACGAAAACTTTTCACCCGTCACGCTGTGGGAAAACTACGGCATCACGAGTTATATCCGAGGCTCTGCCCAACAGCTCATCTGGCAGTCGTACTATCTGCTTGAGGAGGCGCTTGAGAAGGAAAGTCCGGCGGTCGTGGTGTACAATGTACAGGCCATGAAATACGCGCAGCCGCAGAGCGAGGCGTACAACCGCATGGCGCTTGACGGCATGCCCCTTTCGCAGCACAAGATAGATGCGATAAACGCCTCCATGTGCGAGGATGAGGACATGATAAGCTACCTTATCCCGCTGCTGCGCTACCACTCCCGTTGGAGCGAGCTCAGCTCCGAGGATCTTGAGTACATGTTCAAAAAAGACCCGGTGACAATATCCGGCTACCTCATGCGTGCCGACACCAAGCCAATGACGAAGCTTCCGAATGTGCCGGTGCTGGAGGACTACACCATCGGCGAGCGCTGCTGGTACTATCTTGACAAAATGCGTGAGCTGTGCCAAACTCACGGCACCGAGCTTGTGCTCATAAAGTCGCCGAGCCTGTGGCCGCATTGGTACGACGAGTGGGACGAGCAAATTTCCGCCTACGCCGAGAAATACGGGCTTGACTATATAAACCTCTTGCCGTATGCTGACGATATCGGCCTTGACATGCAGACCGATACCTATGACGGCGGCCTGCACCTGAATGTGTACGGTGCCGAGAAGCTGTCTAAGTATTTCGGCAGGATACTCAGAGACAAGTACGAGGTCCCCGACCGCAGGGATGCAGCGGATATCGCCGAGTGCTGGGCGCAAAAGTGCGAGGACTACTACGCACTGCTTGCCGCTCAGAAGGCGGAGCTTGAAAAATACGGCTATCTTAAAAGCTGGACATTGGGAGAATGAGCTATGAAAAAAATGATCGCAATTTTGCTTTCCGTTCTGACGGTGCTCTGCATGTGCGCATGCAGCAAGGACGAGCCTCGCACCGAGACCAAGACCGACGACTACAAGCCCGATTACGGCGAGCTGTACTACGCCTCGGGCGACACGAAGTTCGGCATCATGGACCCTGCCGAGGAAGTGCTCAATGCACTCGGCGAGCCTGTTAACGGCACCTTTGAGTCGGACAGCTGCGCATATCAGGGCAAGGACTATTTCTACTACTACGACGGCTTTGAGGTCATGGTAAACGATGTTGACGGAGTTAAGCGCATCACCGGCATCACCGTCGCCGATGACACCGTCCAGACCCCGCAGGGCCTCAAGATCGGCATGAAGCTTGAGGATGCTCAGGCGCTGCTGACCGGTGAATATAAGCAGGTCGGCGATGTGTACAAGTACACGCAGGGCTCGACGGTGCTCAAGCTTGCCGTCGGCGATGACGGCACACTGACCGCAATCGAATATGCCGTTGCGGCAAACGACAAATAATTAGACGCAGAAAAATCTCGGCTCATTTGAGCCGAGATTTTTCATCTCCAGTCACCGGCAACCCCATCGGGAGCCTTTGGCTCATGGGTCTTGTTGACGGAATTGTCCCTGCCGCGGTAATCCCGGTAGGGCACATTCTGATGCTCCGGCAGCGAGCCGGTGTTTTTCTTTTTGTGCTTCATTTTGATCACCTTATTAAACATAGTATAAGCCCGTACACGACGCTTGCGGCGGTGCCGTAGACAATAACGGGGCCTGCGATGACGAACATTTTTGCCGCCGTGCCGGTCACGAAGCCTTCGGTCTTAAACTCCAAGGCCGGGGCTACGACCGAGTTTGCAAAGCCCGTTATCGGCACGAGCGTGCCGCCGCCTGCGTATTTTGCGACACTGTCGTAAATGCCGAAGCCCGTGAGCAGCGCGCCGATGAAAACGAGCGTCACCGATGTCGCAGAGCCGGCATCGAGTTTACTTAGCCCCTGCTGCATATACAGGCCGCTTATAAATTGCCCGACACAGCATATAAGCCCGCCGACCCAGAATGCCCTGCACATATTGCCGAGCATCCGTGAGCGGGGCTGATGCGAGTCTGAATACTGCTTATATTCGTCGTTTGTCATGTTCATGCGTGTATCTCCGAAAAAATAAACTGCGCCGGTCGCCCGACGCAGTTAGCTTTTGCGGAAAATTCGGTTTTATGTGTCCAGTCGGAGATTTGCAATGCCGTTTTTCTCAAACTCCGACATGTATTCGTCCATTCTGAGCGCCAGCGCCTCGGTATCGGTGTCGTCAAGGCCGTCGCTTATCATGTCACGGCGGGCGAGCTCCTCGGCTAAAATGTCGAAAAACACGGCGTCCTCATAGTCGGCGATCGCCTCATGGATGCCGCCGTCCTCGTAGGCCCGGGACGGGAACACATGGCCGTGCCATGTCTGCACGAGCGAGGGCATACCGTTTTTGGCGCAAAGCGAAAACAGCTTCTCCTGCACGAGATCGTAATCCTCAAAGCGGTCGGTGGTGCGGGTGGAGTTGAGTATCCAGTTGCCGATGTAAACCATGTCGAGCAGCCTGCGAAATTCTTTGCCTGTCAGATCTATATTCAAAGTCACGCCTCCGATCAAAAATTATCGTCTGTTCATTATATCAGATTTGCCGTCCCAATTCCACACTAAAAAAGCCTTGTAATTTACTGCGATTTAGCATATTATATTACAGTTAGAGTAATTTGGAGTATTATCGCTATGAATAATAAGCCCATAGGCGTGTTCGACTCCGGCTTGGGCGGCCTTACCGCCGTGCGTGAGCTGCGCCGGATAATGCCAAACGAAAACATAATATACTTCGGCGATACCGGCCGTATGCCCTACGGCGGCAGACCGAAACAGCAGATCCGCACCATCGCAAGGCAGAACATCGCCTTTGCCGAGAGCTTCGGCGTTAAGGCGATACTCGCCGCCTGTGGGACGATATCGAGCAATGCGCCCGATATTCTCGCAGAGAATGCGACCTACAGCATAGGCGTTCTGACCCCGGGTGCTCGTGAGCTTGCCGAGACCGGCAAAAAGCGCCTCGGCGTTATCGCAACGAAAACGAGCATCGAAAGCGGCGCATTTCAGGCGGAGCTGAAAAGGCTTTGCCCCGATGCCGAGGTGACGGCCGTGCCGTGCCCCGAGCTTGTCCCGATGATCGAAAGCGGACACATTTCCGCAGACGATGCGCTCGTTGCCGATGTGGTCAAAAGGACGCTTGAGCCAGTGAAAAGCGCAGGTGTCGAGGCTCTGCTTTTAGGCTGCACGCACTACGGCATAATCGCCGAGGCGATAAGCCGCTATATGCCGGAAACGGTGCTCGTTGCCGCCTCCGACGCTTCGGCGAGAGCGCTGCACGCTTATCTTGCCGAGCACGATGCACTCTCGGACGGCCAAGGCTCGGAGCGGTATTTCACCTCCGGCAGCACCGAGGATTTCATCAGACTTGCGCCGGTGCTTTTGGGCGAGCTAAAGGGCGATGTTGGCTTTGTTGAGCCTGCGCCGTTGGAGGATACGCCATGAGAGCGCTCATAACAGTCTCCGGCATTCAGGGCATCGCCGGTGACGACACGGACACCATCGAGCTTGTGACCGAGGGCTATTACACACGCTCGGAAAACGGCTTTGAGATGTACTATCTTGAAAGTGAGCTGACCGGACTTGCCGGAACGGCGACAAGGGTCGTGGTCGAGCCCGACCGTGTCACCGTCGAGCGCAGCGGAACGCTCAACGCCCGCATGGTATTCATACCCGGACAAAAAAGCAGCTTTTTATATGATACCCGGTTTGGCTCGGCTACACTCGAGGTCGAAACCAAGAAGATAAATGCACGGCTGGACGACTTTGGCGGCGAGCTTTGCATCGACTACACGGTCAACATGGAGCACACCGTGTCCAGCAAAAATCAACTCAAAATCAGTGTAAAGGAACAGAGATAAAATGGCAAACATGATTCAGATGGCCAAGGAGCAGATAACGAAGCTTGTAAACGACGCATACCTTGCCGCCGCCGCAAAGGGCGAGCTGCCCGAGGGGCTGACTCTCAACGGCAGCGTCGAGATACCCAAGGACACCGCAAACGGCGATTACGCCGCAAACTTTGCGATGGCAAGCGCAAAGCTCATGCGCATGCCGCCGAGGAAGGTCGCCGAGACGCTTATTGCGAATATGCAGCTTGACGGCAGCTGGTTTTCATCCTGCGAGGTCGCAGGCCCGGGCTTTATGAATTTTCGCATGGGCGACAAGTGGTACGGCGATGTTGTGCGCCTTGTAAACTCGGAGGGCGCAGATTACGGCAGCTGCGATATCGGCAAGGGTCAGAAGCTCATGGTCGAGTTCGTTTCCGCAAACCCCACAGGCCCCATGCACATGGGAAACGCCCGCGGCGGCGTGCTGGGTGACGCACTGGCTTCCGTTCTGCAAAGAGCGGGCTACAATGTCTGGCGTGAGTTCTATGTAAACGATGCCGGCAATCAGATCGAGAAATTTGCAGGCTCCATCGAGGCTCGCTGCCTCCAGCTTGTCAAGGGCGAGGACGCCGTCCGGTTCCCCGAGGACGGCTATCAAGGCGACGATATCAAAGAGCTTGCACGCCTGTTCTGCGAAAAGTACGGCGAGAGCTGGATGGATAAGACTAAGCAAGAGCGCCACGAGATGATGGCAAAGTTCGGACTTGAGCACAATCTGCCCAAGATGAAGTCAGACCTTGAGCGCTACGGCATCAAGTACGACGAGTGGTTTTATGAATCGAGCCTGCATGAGTCGGGCTATGTCGCCGACAGTGTCGCCAAGCTCGCCGAGCGTGGCTACACATATGAAAAGGACGGCGCACTATGGCTCAAGACCTCCGAGATACTGCGTGAGAACCTGCTCAAGGCGGGCAAAAAGCCCGAGGATATAGACAAGCTCGAGCTCAAGGACGATGTTCTGCGCCGTGCAAACGGTTTCTACACCTATTTTGCCGCCGACATCGCTTACCACCGCAACAAGTTTGAAAAGCGTGGCTTCGACAAGGTCATCAATGTCTGGGGCGCAGACCACCACGGCCATGTCGCAAGGCTCAAGGGCGCAATGGACGCACTGGGTCTCGACGGCGAGCACAGGCTCGATATCGTACTCATGCAGCTTGTCAAGCTCACCCGCGGCGGCGAGGTCGTGCGCATGTCCAAGCGCACCGGCAAGGCGATATCGCTGTCGGATCTTTTAGACGAGATACCCGTCGATGCCGCCCGCTATTTCTTCAACTCCCGCCCCGAGTCGCCCGTGGAGTTCGACCTTGAGCTCGCCCTGCGTCAGGACAGCGAAAACCCCGTGTACTATGTCCAGTACGCCCACGCAAGAATCTGCACCCTCGTTGCAGCCCTTGCCGCCGAGGGTCACGCCGTGCCGAATGCCGATGAGGTGGACTTTGCACTGCTTTCGACCGATGCCGAGCGTGAGCTCATCAAGCAGCTTGCCGCCCTGCCGGAGGAGATTCGCCTTGCAGCCCGTGACTATGACCCGAGCCGAATAAACAAGTATGTCACCGAGCTTGCCGCCCGCTTCCACCGCTTCTATAACTCCTGCCGCATCAAGGGCGCGCAGTCCGATGTGCTCGAAGCAAGGCTCTGCCTTGCCGACACCGTGCGCAAGGTCATTGCGGTCTCGCTGTCGATAATCGGAGTTTCCGCCCCCGAAAGAATGTGACCAAATGCAAATTAACTGTCCCCCGAGCAGAATTTACGGCTCGGGGGCGTATTTTTGCCGGAAAAAAGCAGAAAAGTATTGTAATTCAATGCTTTGAGTGCTAAAATACATTTTTGTGTTGAATTTAGATTAGGAGTTGGAGTTTCTATGAAAAAACTCAGAAATGTGGCGATAATCGCCCATGTCGACCACGGCAAGACCACTCTCGTTGACGAGATGCTCAAGCAGAGCGGCGTCTACCGTGAAAATCAGGAGATCGTTGAGCGTGTAATGGACTCCAACGACCTTGAGCGTGAGCGTGGCATCACCATCATGGCGAAAAATACCGCCGTGCAGTACGGCGATACAAAGATCAATATAGTTGACACCCCGGGACACGCCGACTTCGGCGGCGAGGTCGAGCGTATACTCAAGATGGTCAACGGCGTTATCCTGCTTGTCGATGCCGCCGAGGGCCCGATGCCGCAGACCCGCTTCGTCCTGTCGAGGGCACTTGAGCTCGGTCACAGGGTCATCGTCGTTGTCAACAAGATAGACCGCCCCGACCAGCGTATCCACGAGGTCATCGACGAGGTGCTCGAGCTTCTCATGGATCTTGACGCTACCGACGAGCAGTTAGATTCCCCTATGCTGTTCTGCTCCGGCCGTCAGGGCACGGCAAGCTATTCCCCCGATGTCCCCGGCAAAGACCTCAAGCCGCTGTTTGATACCATCCTTGAGTACATTCCCGAGCCTGAGCAGGATGTCGACAGCCCGTTCCAGATGCTCGTTTCCAGCATTGACTACAACGAGTATGTCGGCCGTATTGCAATAGGCCGCATCGAGCGTGGCGTTATCCGTCAGAATCAGGAGATCGAGGTCTGCAACTACCACAATCCCGATGCTCCGACCATGAAGGCAAAGGCCGTCTCGCTGTACGAGTTTGACGGACTTAACAAGGTTCCCGTGACCGAATCGTCTGCGGGCAATATCATCGCCATGAGCGGTATCGGCGATGTCACCATCGGCGATACTATCTGCGCCAAGGGTGCGGCCGAGCCTCTGCCGTTTGTCAAGATCTCCGCCCCCACGCTGGAGATGACCTTCTCTGTTAACGACAGCCCCTTTGCAGGCCGTGAGGGCAAGTTCGTCACCTCCCGCCAGATCCGTGACCGCCTCATGCGTGAGACGCTCAAGGATGTTTCCCTGCGTGTCAGCGATATGGAGGGTGCGACCGACAGCTTCAATGTTGCAGGCCGCGGCGAAATGAGCCTGTCGATACTCATCGAGACCATGCGCCGTGAGGGCTACGAGTTCCAGGTCTCGCCTCCCCGTGTGCTCTACCGTGAGATAGACGGTGTTACATGTGAGCCTATCGAGCGTGTCGTCGTCGATGTTCCGTCCGATTACATGGGCTCTGTCATGGAAAAGTTAGGCGCTCGCAAGGGCGAGTTTGTCGAGATGCTGCCTGTGGGCAGCCGTGTAAAGCTGACCTACCTTATCCCGTCCAGAGGACTTTTCGGCTACCGCAACGAGTTCCTGACCGACACCAAGGGTGAGGGCATCATGGCCTCCGTCTTTGAAAAGTACGAGCCGTACAAGGGCGATATCGCCCGCCGCAACACCGGCTCACTCATTGCATTCGAGACCGGAGAGGCAGTTGCCTACGGCATCTGGAACGCTCAGGAGCGTGGTGCGATGTTTATAAGCCCCGGCACGAAGGTCTATGCCGGCATGATAGTCGGCGTGTGCCCGAAGAGCGACGATGTGGCGGTCAATGTCTGCCGCACCAAGCATCTGACGAACACCCGTGCATCCGGCTCCGACGAGGCGCTGCGCCTTATCCCGCCCAGACAGATGAGCCTTGAGCAGTGCCTTGAGTTCCTCGCCGACGACGAGCTTCTTGAGGTCACACCCAAGAATCTGCGTCTGCGCAAGAGCATACTCGACCACGGCCTGCGCATGAAGACCGTGATGCGCAACAGATAAGAATAAAAAATCCCGCTCATGTGAGCGGGATTTTTCGTTTATAGCTTACTTTACGAATTCGGCAGCGGTCTTGGCTGCAAGGCGTGCGTTGTTCAGAACGAGAGCAATGTTGCTGTCGAGACTGTCGCCGCCGGTGAGCTCCACGACCTTTGCAAGCAGGAACGGGGTGGTCTCCTTGCCCTTAATGCCCTTTTCGGAAGCTTCCTTTATGGCCTGATCGATCGCTGCGTCAATGACGGCCTTATCCATGGAATACTCCTCGGGGATGGGGTTGGTGACGAGCATGCCGCCCTTCAGACCGAGATCTCTCTGAGCCTTGAACATGGATGCAAGCTCCTCGGGGGAGTCAGCACGGTAGTCAACGCCGAAGCCGCTGTGGCGGGTGTAGAACGCAGGCAGCTCGTCCGTGCCGTAGCCGACGACGGGAACGCCCTTGGTCTCAAGATACTCGAGCGTCAGGCCGAGGTCGAGAATGCTTTTTGCACCTGCGCACACGACCATGACGGGGGTGTTGCCCAGCTCCTCAAGGTCGGCGGAGATGTCCATGGTGACCTCTGCGCCACGGTGCACGCCGCCGATGCCGCCGGTGGCAAAAATGCTGATGCCTGCCATGTGGGCGATCATCATGGTGGTGGTGACGGTGGTGGCGCCGTCTGCCTTGCGGGCGACGAGGGCTGCGATATCACGGCGGCTGGTCTTGGCAACATTTCTGCCGGACTTGCCGAGATATTCGATCTCGTCCTTGGACAGACCGGCCTTGAGTCTGCCGCCTATGATGGCGATGGTGGCGGGGACTGCACCGTTTTCACGGATGGTCTGCTCGACGAGCAGAGCGGTCTCCACATTGCGAGGGTAGGGCATACCGTGAGAAATGATGGTGCTTTCAAGAGCAACGACGGGCTTGCCGCTGTTGAGAGCTTCCGCTACCTCGGGTGAAATATCAAGATACTTATTCATGCTTTTGCCTCCTTGGTGTCATTTGAGAAACGCTGCAATTCCGGTGACGGTGCCGTGCTCAAAGGATAAGTACACGCTCACCTTGCCGTTTGAAGCGCTGCAGTAATTGTAGCCGCCGTTTTTTATGCTGTATCCGTAGTCGAGCAGCGAGGTCTTTGCGGCAAGCTCATTATCGCCTGTGCGGATACCCATGACCGAATAGTATTTCTCTGTTGTGGAAAAGCCCACTACGCGGCAATCGTCAACATTGCCGACCGGGTAATAGCCGAGATAATAGCGGGTGTTTGAGCCGAGGCTTTTGATCCCGCTGCCGTTATCGTCGGTAAAATACTCAAAGTGCTCCGGATCATAGCTCCTTGCGTCTTTTACGTTCGTGATGCCGTCGATACTGCCGCCGAGCTTCCAGTCCATCATTGAAGCGGAGTTAAACTGCGTAAGCTCCGTAGCGCCGGTGCGGCTGAGGATATACACTGCGGCAGCGGCAATGACGAGCAGCGCCGCTATGCATATAAAAATATGCTTTTTAGTGAGTTTCTTCATACATTTGATCTTCCATACTATAATTCGGTTCTCGTCAGCTATAATACCCACTAAAAGCAAAAATGTCAAGCAGTGAAAGCACTCTGCCAAGTTTATCGTGTAGCAGATTCAACAGCAAGTTGACAGTACTTGCGGTATATTGATATGGCAAGAATTTTTTACGGAGGCATCGGCATGATAAGAAGAGTAATTGAGATAGACAAGTCAAAGTGCAACGGCTGCGGAGCCTGCGTCCACGCCTGCCACGAAGGGGCGATCGCACTCGTAGACGGCAAGGCGCAGCTCATGCGGGATGACTACTGCGACGGATTAGGCGACTGTCTGCCCAACTGCCCGACGGGCGCTATAAGCTTTGTCGTGCGTGAAGCGGCGGCGTACGACGAGGCGGCGGTCAAGGCAAATATGGCGGCGAAGAAAACCGCCGGCTGCCCGGGCTCGATGCCTGCACGCATACAGGTCAAAAAGACAGACGCCGGCGACTGCCCCTCGCAGCTTCTTAACTGGCCCGTGCAGATACGGCTTGCACCGATAACGGCGGAGTATTACAACGGTGCTGACCTTCTGGTCGCTGCCGACTGCTCGGCATACGCCTACGGCAATTTCCATCGTGATTTTATAAGCGGCCGTGTCGTACTCGTGGGCTGCCCGAAGCTTGACCCCGTCGATTACGCCGAAAAGCTCGGCGAGATACTGGCGGCAAACGATATAAAGTCCGTCACGCTCACCCGCATGCAGGTGCCATGCTGCGGCGGCCTTGAAATGGCACTGGGGCGTGCGCTCGCCGCCTGCGGAAAGCACATCCAATTCAAGGTCGTGACCTTTTCAAACGACGGGAGAATATTGTGAAATCTTGACTAATTTTTGTGCAAGCTCATTGACTTGCTCGAAAGTCTGTGTTATTTTGATGCGAGAGATGAGATAGAAGTATTATTTCGGAGGCGCATCATGAAAGATAAAATCAAAGGCTCTATTTACAACCGCATGTTCGAGTTTCTCATGAAGCACAGGGCTGCGGATGTTATCCGTGCTGTCAACGCAAGCTCAACGGCGATACAGCGTGAGCAGAAGGCAAAGCACATTCTCGACTGGTATATCAACAACGCAGGGGAAATGGAGCCGTTGACCGACGAACAGCTTGCAGCCGTCAAGGAGACCTGGAAGGATATCTGGGACACGGGCGTTGTGAAGCCCGAGTGGGTGCAGATATACACAAACAAGACCGGTAAATTTGACCCCAACTATGTCGGCAGCGATCTGCATTATTACTACACCGAGTGGAACAAGATAGATTTTGACTATCTTCGTGCGTTTCTCGACAAAAACTACATGGATATCCTGCTGCCATGCGTCAAGCACCCCGTGACGCTGCTGCGCAAGATCCACGGCGAGTATTTCGATGTTGACTTTAAACACATAAGCCTCGACGACGCCGTTGAGATACTGTATGAAAATCGGGTCCCGGGCGCAGTCGTCAAGATAAGCCGCATGAGCTGCGGCGGAGCGGGCGTACAGTTTATCGACGAAAGCTCTACTCGTGAAGAAATGAAGCAAGCGCTTGAGGTCGACAGGGACATGGCCGTTCAGCGTGTCATGAAGCAGCATCCCGAGATGGCGAAGATGAACGAGTCGTCGGTCAATACAATACGCATAATCGCCGTCATGCTCGACGGCGAATCTATACCCCTTTCTGCCTGCGTGCGCATCGGCAACAGCGGCAGCAAGGTCGATAATTTCTCCAGCGGCGGTGTCGGCTGCGGCGTTCAGCCCGACGGCAGGCTGAACGAATACGGCTACAACTCAAGGGGCGACCGCAGCAAGGTGCACACCAACGGCTTCGTGTTTAAAGAAGGCAGAGTGCCGAACTTTGACAAGGCGCTCGAAGCGGTAAAACGCTGCCACAGCAGGGTGCCGATGTTCGGCTTTGCCTCGTGGGATATCGCCATCGACGAGGACGGCGAGCCTGTGCTCATCGAGTACAATGTTGCCGGTGCGGGCATCGATATCCACCAGTACAACAACGGCCCGCTTTACGGGCAGTACCGTGAGCGAATAATAAACGATGTGTTTAAAAATTATTCGGTGCGCCGCGCAACGCTGGACTACAACTATGCGATAAAGCGTGACGGCGTGCGCATAACGCGCGGCGGCAGCGCCATGAGTGAGGTCACCATTCCTGCCGAGATCGATGGGCAGAGGGTAGTTTGCATCGATATCAATGCATTTAAGGAAAAACGCAGGCTCAAAACGGTGACGGTGGAAGCGAACCTCAAGGAGGTCGCAAGCGGGGCATTCAGTAAGAACACCAAGCTTTCACAGGTCATCTTCAAGGGCAGCGTCGAGGCGTTCAGCCGCTCGTGCTTTGAAGGCTGCGATGAGCTTTCGACGATTAAGCTTCCCGAGGGGACGAAGGCAATCCGCAGCACGGCGTTTGCAAACTGCCGAAAGCTCGGCAGGGTCGTTATCCCCGCCTCGGTGACCTTCATCGACGAAACAGCGTTCCTCGGCAGCCCGAATGTCGTCATCTGCTGCAAAAAGGACAGCGAAGCATACGCATATGCACACAGGAACAAAATCAAATTCGAGCTGATATGAAAAATCGGAGTCAAATGACTCCGATTTTTTATTGATTTACCGGCAAACAGTGATATAATACCGAATTTGTGAGAGAAAGAATGGGGGTGCGGACAGTGCGCATAAAAGCCTTTGCAAAGCATAATGCGGTGATGTTTACGGCATTTGTCGCAGCGGCGGTGACGGTGCTGTTTGTACCCATTGACAACGCCTACGCAGGCTATCTTGACATGAAAACGCTTATCTGCCTTTTCTGTGTGCTTGCCGTGGTCTGCGCTCTGAGGGATGTTGACTTTTTCTATATCATTGCCTGCCGCATCGTGCGGGTATTTAAAACCAGCCGTATGTGCATCCTTGCGCTGGTATATATAAGCTTTCTCGGCTCGATGCTCATCACGAACGATGCGGCGCTGCTGACCTTCCTGCCGCTGGGCTATTTTGTCCTGTCGTCCACAGGCAAGGAGAAGTATCTGCCGTTTACATTTATAATGCAGAATATGGCGGCAAATCTCGGCGGCATGCTGATGCCATTCGGCAACCCGCAGAACCTGTATCTGTACACGAAATTCGGCATTCCCACGGCGGAGTTCCTGCGCATCATGCTGCCGCCGTTTCTGGTATCGATGCTGCTCATCACGGTGTGCTGCCTGTTCGTCAGGTCCGAGCCGCTGAGCGTGAGCGGAAAAACCGTGGAGCTTAAGCCGAAGCCCACTGCGCTTTATCTTGCCCTGTTTGCGGTGGCGGTCGCCGTCGTTCTGCGTGCGCTTCCGCTGTGGGTCGGTCTTACGGTCATTCCGGCGGTACTTCTGGTCACGGATCGCCACGCCCTGGAGGCGGTGGATTATTCGCTGCTGCTGACATTCATATTTTTCTTCGTTTTTGCCGGCAACATGGCAAGAATAGACGCTGTGCGTGACTTTTTCTCGGCACTCATGGATAAAAACACGCTTTTGTACTCGGCGCTTTCCTGCCAGGTGATAAGCAATGTTCCGTCGGCGATACTGCTGTCGCAGTTTACGCAAAACTATGCCGAGCTTCTCAGGGGCGTGAACATCGGCGGAGCGGGAACGCTCATCGCCTCGCTTGCAAGCCTCATAACCTTTAACGAATATATGCGGCATGAGCCGAAGGGCGCAAAGCGCTTTATCATTGAGTTTTCTGCCTTTAACTTTGCGCTTCTCGCCGTGCTGCTCGTGACATTCTCGATATTCTGAAAAAACTGCGGAGCTTCCTCCGCAGTTTTTTGCATATAAAAAAGGAAGCGGCGTGGGAGAGCCGCTTCCTAAACCTCCGCTTTTTATACACGATACAAAAACCGAAGGCAACACTGGTATTATACGATGCCGTATTTTTTCAGGAGATCCACGACGACATTGTTCGTCAGAGGCTCCTTCAGCAGGCCGAGCAGCGGCATGATACTCGGGAGCAGGAACTCGGCAGGCTTCTTGCCGTCGAGCAGCTTGCTCGTTGCGTACAGCAGGTCACGCACATCGTACACAGAGCCCCAGACCTCGGGGACGCCACGGTCGACATTGCACAGCGTGTAGACCGCTTCCATGCCGGTACGGATGGAATATTCGGTGGTGAACACAGTGTCACGGGGCGTATCGGCGAACTGGCCGACGAATGCGAGGTTGACGGAACCGTCGGGAACTACCTTGGGACGGTCGCCCTCTGCTCTGGGCATGAAGAAGGTGGTGACATACGGCATCATGCACGGAGTGGTGTTGCACTCGTTGGTGGCAAGATCCATGATCTGATCCTCGGGGATGCCGATATGGTACAGCCACTCGGCTGCAAGCTCGATGCCGGTGCACTGGTACATGGGCTTTTTGATGAAGTCGCCTTCGTCGTCCCAGCAATTCAGGCCGTAGACCCAGATGAGGCAATGATCATCGGGCTGCTCCTGGAACTGACCCTGACGGTTTATCGTCCAGCTGATGAGCCAGCTCGAGTCACGGCAGGTGACGATGCCGCCGGTGACGACCTTGCCGGACAGGGGATCACGCTTGCAGATCTTCTGGATAGCGTCGAGTATCTGCTTGTTTGCGGTGTCGACCGTCCAGGACTCCCAGGAGGTCTCCTTGATGCCTGCAAAGAACTTCTCGGGGCGGCCGAATGCCGGATCCTGAGCTGCGATTTTCTTCCACATCTCGATGGAGGGGCCTTCGCCGTTCTTGACGGTGATGACGGGGGCGTGGGTGTTGTCACCGTAGGCGGAAGCGTCGCCCTGGCAGCCGTTGGTGCAGAAGACGAGGTCGTTTTCGGTCAGGTCGATGACCTTCTCAACGCCGCCCTGCGTGTACTCTATCTTCTTTGCGACCTTCTTCTCGGGGGTGCAGTCGCAGACGATGTTTGTAACGGTGGTATCGTAAAGGATCTTGCCGCCGTGGTCGGTGATGTACTTGCACATGGGCAGGATCATGGACTCATACTGGTTGTAGCGTGTAAAGCGCAGTGCGCTCAGGTCGGGCAGACCGTCGATGTGGTGGATGTAGCGCTGCAGGTACAGCTTCATCTCAAGAGCGGAGTGCCACTTTTCAAAGGCGAACATCGTCTGCCAATATGTCCAGAAGTTCGTTGCGTAGAACTCGTCGTCGAACACATCGTCGATCTTCTTATCCTCAAGGGACTTGTTGGTCGCCATGAACAGCTTCAGAAGCTGGGTGGCGGCGCCGGGGGTGAGGCCGTACTTTCTGTCGGTGTGCGCATCCTGACCCTGCTTTTCGGTGACACGGCACAGGGAGAAGTTCGGGTCCTCCTTGTTGAGGTGGTAGTATTCCGAGAACACGGTCTCGCCGGGATTTACGATGGAGGGGATGGACTTGAACAGATCCCACATGCACTCAAAGTGGTTATCCATCTCACGGCCGCCGCGCATTATGAAGCCCTTGGTCGCATCATAAATGCCGTCGCACGAACCGCCTGCAAGGGGAAGATGCTCAAACAGAGTGATGTGCTCGCCGGGCATCTGAGCGTCACGGATGAGGAAGCAGGCCGCCGCAAGACCTGCAAGGCCGGTGCCTACTATGTATGCCGATTTCTCGTCGATACCTTCGGGCTTTTTCGGGGTAGCAAATGCTTCGTAGTTGCCGCTGCTGTAATACATTGTGGATCCTCCTAAAATTTTATTTTTGTCTGCACTATGTGCAGTAAGTCACACGCTTATCGATGGCTCTGATCGGGCAGGCAAGATAGCATACGCCGCAGCGGATGCATTTATTCTGGTCGATCACCAACGGCTTTTTCTTTGCGTCGATGCAGTCTGCGGGACATCTTGAGTGACATCCGCCGCAGCCAACACATCTTTGGCTTATAAAATAGGTTTCCACAGTGTTGTCCTTCCGGTATCATGTATCCACTGCGGCGGAAGCTCCCACAGCCGCCGCAGTGGATTGGGGGGAGATCGATGATTTCTATTTAATATTTCTATCTATTTCTCTCGGCAGCTTGCGATGCCTTCAAGCCCTTTCCTGTCAAGAATATAAATTTTGCCTCGGCCGGTGCGGATAAGTCCAAGGTCACGCAGGTGGTCAAGCTCACGGCTGACGACGACCCTTGTCGTGCCGAGATTGTTCGCTATCTCCTCGTGCGTCACGAGCACCGTTCCGCTGTAGCCTCCCAGCGCATCCTGTATGGCGAGCTCACGGCAGATGCAGCTGCGCACGCTGTTGAAGATGCAGTAGTAGATGTTGTTGAGGATGGCCTGAGCGGTTTTTGCGCAGGTCTCGAAGACGAATTTTGCGAACAGCGGCTCATCATACGCCACCGGCGCCATATCCGAACGCTGGAGGTAGGCAAGCTGCGTGCTCTCGAGCGCCTGGAGCGATGGGACTACATCCGTGTCGCTTGCGTTATCGACCGTCATGATACTGAACGCATCGCCCTCACTCAGGTGAAACAGCGTGACCTCACGGCCGCCGCCAGATGCGAGGTATACCCTCAGCTCGCCGCCGAGAACGAAAATTATCCCGTCCTTTTTGACTGTTTTGAAGATGACATTTTCCCCGCACCGATAGCTGCGGTAAATGGTGTTATCCTCAAGCCGCTTTCGGTGCTTTTCGCTGAGCTCGCTCCAAAACGAAATGCACTCGGAAATAGTGTGCTTCATATTATCACTCCACCAAAATTCTTCTCCCACGAGCCGCAGTTTGTACGGCTCAAAAATATTTGTGCGGATGCTTTTCATTTATTTGTCTAAAGATTATCAAATTCTGAAAGCATTTCTGCACCTTTTGTTACTTAACTGATTAAATATCTTGTCAGATTTTAAATTTTGTTTAAATTCAATAATTAGAGCTGTTCAAATTTATGTATTATGCAGTATAAAAAATTGCGCAAGATAAAAACTTTTAAAAAATAAATCAAAAAACTTTTTGAAAAGTGTAATATTTGACGAAATTTGCCGTTTTTATGGGTGAGGGCGCGAAAAGCGCAACGGTAATACATATGAAAAAGGAGAATTACACAATGAATCCCATTACCTTCATCTATGGTCTTATCAGAAACATCATCGCAGATAATGAGCCTAACTCCAAGGACGAGTTCGCAGTGCTCGACCAGATCTTTGGCTACGAAGGCTAATTAGCAGATCAAGTATTTAAGAAATCCCCGAAGCGCTGCTTCGGGGATTTCTCTATATTATATCCTGCGATATTTTTTGTATTTGAGCTTGGGCTTGTAAAACTCGAATATGACGGCGTCGTAGAACTTCTCGTTGACCCAGTCGTGCGATGTCCATGCGACCTTCATTGCGCCCAGCGCCTCGCACAGCTTCACCGTGAACGGCTTCGGCGTGATTTTATATGCGATAAACTGCGGGCGGGAAAGGAAGTTTAACAGGCAGTTGCCGAGGATGACCGCTGTTATGGGGCCGACCTCGCCGTTATAATCCTTCGGGGGATTTGCAAGCTGGCCTCTGATGACCTCGGGGGCATTTTTCTTGAACCAGCGGACGATAAAGGGGTTAAAGCTCTCGATGCAGTATTCGCCCGAGTATTTTTCCAGCAGTGCATAGGTCTTTTCGCAAAGCTCCTCGTTGCGCTTGCCGTTTTTCAGCTCAACGATGAGCGGACCTCTGCCTCTGACGGTTTTCAAAACCTCCGAAAACAGCGGAATGGTCTGCGTTGTGCCGCAAAGGCTTATTTTGCTCAGCTCATCATATGTTTTTTCATCGACCCTTGAATCGACGCCGCAGACACGGTTGAGCGTGTCGTCATGGAACACGACTACCTGACCGTCCTTTGAAAGCTGAACATCCAGCTCCATGCCGTAGCCGTACGAGGAGGCTCTCTCAAAAGCGGCGAGCGAGTTTTCGGGGACGGTCTTATCCTTTTTGTGCAGACCGCGGTGAGCAAAATTCTTGTACATAAACGGCTTTTTATCCTTCTTGCTTGCCCTGCCGGGTGCAACGAGGAACACAAGTCCTCCGAGCGCTGCCAGACCGGCTAACGAGGCTTCAAGAAGAAGCTTTTCGTGGGTTTTCATTGTGCGCACCTCCGTAATTTTTTGTTCGTGACCCTATTCTACACCAATATACCGGTTTAGGTCAAACATTTATGGCAAAATAATTGTTGTAGAAAAGTCAATTTTGTTATAAAATGCTCAGTACAATATATCGGAGGTTTGATATGAAACTTGACAACAAGCGCACGATACTGACGGGCTTTGCCTTTTTGTCGATATGCGCATTCTGGCAGATGTACAACAGCATCGTACCCCTCATTCTCACGAATACCTTCCACCTGAACGAGACCTACTCCGGCGCTATCATGGCGGCGGACAATATCCTTGCGCTGTTCCTGCTTCCGCTGTTCGGCTCCATCTCCGACCGCACGAACACCAAGATAGGCAAGCGTATGCCGTTTATCCTGTTCGGCACGGGTCTTGCCATCATCCTCATGAACATTCTGCCCATTATCGATAACAGCTATGCCGCAGCTCCCAGCACCTTTAAGACGGTATCCTTCGTCGTCGTGCTCGGTCTGCTGCTCGTTGCCATGGGCACCTACCGCTCTCCGGCTGTCGCACTTATGCCGGATATCACCCCCAAGCCCCTGCGCAGCAAGGGCAATGCGATAATTAACCTCATGGGCGCACTCGGCGGAGTTATCTACCTCGGCGTTGCTGCCGTCATGTACCCCAACAGCAAGGTCGCAGGTCTTGCACATGTCAACTATCAGCCTCTGTTTATCGTCGTTGCTTCTATCATGTTTGTCGCCGTTGCGATCCTTTTCCTCACGATAAAAGAGCCCAAGCTCATCGAGGAGCAGCGCAAATTGGAAGCTGAGCACCCCGAGTGGAACCTCGCACAGGACGACGGCAGCGGCCACGAGACACTGCCGAAGAATGTCAAGAAGAGCCTCGGCTTTTTGCTCGCCTCCATTGCACTGTGGTTTATCGGCTACAATGCGGTCGAGACATGGTTCACCACCTATGTGTCGCAGGTCATGGGTCAGGCACTGGGCGGAGCGTCCACCTGTTTGCTCATCGCCACCGGCGGCGCTGTCATCAGCTACATTCCCATCGGCGTTTTAGCCTCCAAATTCGGCAGAAAGCGCACCATCATGGCGGGTATCATCCTGCTGGCGTTCTGCTTCGGCCTCGGCTACTTCCTGACAACGACCTACAGCAGCATAAATGTCATCATGTTCATCGTCTTTGCGCTCGTCGGCCTTGCATGGGCGGCTATCAATGTCAACTCCCTGCCCATGGTCGTTGAGATGTGCAAGGGCTCGGATATCGGCAAGTTCACCGGCTACTACTACACCTTCTCCATGGCGGCGCAGGTCGTGACCCCCGTCATCGCAGGCTATCTCATGCGCAATGTCAGCTACACAGTTCTGTTCCCCTACGCTGCCGCATTCGTTGCACTGAGCTTTGTCACCATGATATTCGTCAAGCACGGCGACAATAAGCCCGAGGCAAAGAAGGGCCTTGACGCTTTCGAGGACATGGATGACTGATGAATATCTGCATCTACGGCGCATCAAGCGCCACGCTTGAGCCGGTGTATTATGCCGAAGCGGAGAAATTAGGCGAGCTTTTGGCAAGTGCCGGTCACGCACTTGTGTTCGGCGGCGGCAGGGAAGGCCTAATGGGCGCAGCCGCACGGGGCGTGCATAAAATGGGCGGCGAGATAATCGGCATCGCACCCCGATTTTTCGACGAGCCCGGTATCCTTTACGAGCACTGCACCGAAATGCTCTATACCGACACCATGCGTGAGCGCAAGCAGCTCATGGAGGAGCGCTCGCAGGCGACCGTTGTTCTCCCGGGCGGCATCGGCACATATGAGGAATTTTTCGAGATGCTTACGCTAAAGCAGCTCGGCCGCACCGACCGTGCCATCGTCATCGTGAACACAAACGGCTACTATGAGCCTATGCAAAGGCTCTTGGAGCACACCGCGCAGACGCACTTCATGTCTCATAACTGCCTTGAGCTTTATAAGCTTGTCGATACGCCCGAGCAGGCGCTCGACTATATAAATTCATATGTTCCGCAAAGCGGAAGTATAAGGCGATTAAGCGATTATAATAAGTAAGAAAGACGGGAAACCCGTCTTTCTTTTTTTGGGCTGATGAGCCGGATGCCTATCGGCTTTGCCGGGCCGATTTACGCTCACGCTGCCTTTTGACACATGGGCACCTGCTCAAGCATATCCTGTATGCTGATGCCGTAGCCCGAGGTAGGGTCGTTTACAAAGACATGGGTAACAGCACCCACGAGCTTGCCCTCCTGGATAATGGGGCTGCCGGACATCCCCTGAACTATGCCGCCGGTCTGCGCAATGAGCGCCGGATCGGTCACGGTGATGAGCACCGTTTTGAGACCGTCATTTTCATAAACGCGTTTTACCTCGATCTGATACTCATTGACCGTGTCGCCCTCAAGCGTGCAGTAAATGCTCGCCTTGCCGGTTTTAATATCGCCGGTCTCAAGGGGCTTGCCGTCAAACTGCGCCGCACCGTAGATGCCGCAGCCGCAGTTTATCTGAATATCGCCCAAAAACGCAGCCTCGTCCGTGCTCCCGTTGAGAGCGCCCGGAGCTCCGACCTCACCCTTTGCTATGCCCACGACCTGAGCGTCATAAATGCTGCCGTCGCCCAGTGGCAGTGTCATGCCGGTCTCGGAGTCGCTTATGCTGTGACCGAGTGCGCCGTAGATGCCCGTTGCCGGGTCATAGAAGGTAAGAGTACCTACGCCGCTTATGCCGTCACGCAGCATAAGGCCGAGCTTCCAGGAGCCGTCTTTTGCCTGCACCGGAGTGACATTGAACTGGCGGGTCTTGCCCGAACGGTCGACCGTCACGGATATCTTGCCGCCGTCAAGGCCTTGCACCGCCTCGGTAAAATCCACCGCCGAGGAGACATCCATTGCACCTATGCGGGTGATTATATCGCCCTTTCTGATGCCGGCATCCTCGGCAGGCGAGACCTTGCCGCTTTTTGTTTCAACGCTCTGTACCCCTGCGACCATCACGCCGTCCGTGAGCATTTTAATGCCCAGCGCCTTGCCTCCCGGGATAAGCTCCTGCGCCATTGCCACGGTGCCCATCGTTAATATGAACACCACGGCGAGAAATACACCTGTTAATTTTTTTGTCGCCAAAAATTCTCACCCCCTTGGCTCGCACCTCATCGGGCGGAGCCTGTTATAAGTATGCGTGTCGGGGCGTAGAATAAAGCAGGCTGATTTTTTCTCAATTACCTGCCGTGCGTTTTTCAATGCGAAAATGCGGCAGACAATTTTTGTGCAGAATAAAGGAGCGGAAAATGAGAATTTTAAAATACGGCAGCACGGGACCGGCAGTCGAGCTGTTGCAGTTGGCGCTTGACCGAGCGGGCTTCGGCGAGCTTGCACTCGACGGAATTTTCGGCACAAAAACAAAAAATGCGGTGCTGCGGTTCCAGTCGTTAAACGGTCTTGCCGCCGACGGCATCGTCGGTCCTGCGACCCACCGTGCGCTCGTACCGTGGTACACGGGCTTTGCAACTCACAGAGTGCATCGAAACGACACATTGTGGTCGATAGCCGAGCTTTACGGCTCGACGCTTCGTGCGATAAATATCGCAAATCCCGGGCTGATCGCCGAAAATTTGCAGGTCGGCAGCGTTGTCACCGTTCCGCTGCCCTTTGATATTGTGCCCACAAATATAAGCTTTACTTCAGCCCTGACCGCTTATTGCGCCCGGGGTATTGCCGCACGCTATCCGTTTGTGAAGATCGGCGAGGTCGGCAAAAGCGTCATGGGCAGGACGCTTTGGTATCTGTCCGCCGGCCGTGGCGACAGGCGGGTGCTTTATAACGCAGCGCACCACGCAAACGAGTGGATAACCGTGCCGGTGCTGCTGAAATTCTGCGAGCAGTACGCAAAAGCCTACGCCTACGACGAGAAAATTTTCGGCTTTGCGGCGTCGGAAATCTTCGGCCGCACGAATATCTACATAGCGCCGTGCGTCGACCCGGACGGCGTCGACCTTGTGACCGGTGAGCTAAGCTCCGGCGAATATTTTGAAAGCGCAAAGCGCATTGCGGCAAATTATCCGTCCATTCCGTTTCCCTCCGGCTGGAAGGCAAATATCCGTGGCGTTGACCTCAACCTGCAATATCCGGCGGGCTGGGAGCAGGCGAGGGAAAACAAATTTGCGCAGGGCTTCGTAAGCCCCGCACCGGCGGACTATGTCGGCTCGGCGCCGCTCGTTGCGCCTGAGGCGCGGGCAATGTACGATTTCACGCTCTCGCTCTCGCCGGAACTCATTTTGGCATATCATACGCAGGGTGAGGTCATCTATTGGAAGTTTCTCGACTATGAGCCGACAAACTCCCGTGCAATTGCCGACACCTTTGCCGCAGTCTCGGGCTACTCGGTCGAGGATACGCCCTACGCCTCGGGCTTTGCCGGATACAAGGACTGGTTTATTCAGGACTTCAACCGCCCGGGCTACACCATTGAGGCAGGCCATGGCACTAACCCGCTGCCCATCTCGCAGTTTGATAAAATTTACGCCGACAATCTCGGCATTTTAGTCTACGGCGCAATGGTATGAAGTTGGGTAGCTTTTCTTATTTATATAGTCTGAGTATGACCGACACGGTGAATTTGCCGTCTTTGCTCTCGGCTACGCAGCTGCCGTCGTGCTTCTTGGCAACGGATTCGAGAATTTGCGTGCCGACGCCACGCTCAAGCTCCGGTATGCGGCGCTTTTTATCGTTCTCCGGCTCGGGCAGAGCGGGGTTAGTCTCGCTGATGATAAGGTAACTGCCCTCTGTGCGTGCGTCAAGCTCAATGCCCGGATTTTCTATCCTTGCACACGCCTCAACGGCGTTGTCCATAATGTTGCCGAATACGATGACAAGGTCGGTGTTGGATATCGGCAGCTCGGCGGGCAGGATGATGTCGGTTTTGACCGATATGCCCTGCTTTTTCGCTTCATCTACACGGCCGAAAAGGAATGCGTCCACAACGGGATTTTCGCACTGTCCGAGCATGGAGCTGCGGCGGTTCTCTTTCAGAAACTGCCCTGCATACTCCGCCGCCTCCTGCTGCTTGCCGTCTGCAAGCAGGTACTGGATGGTGTTGACATGATGCATGATATCGTGCCTGATTCTGCGGTTAGCCTCGTACTGCGAGGTCAGCGCTTCATAGTGGCTTATCTGCATATTGAGCTGCTTTTCGAGCATCCTGTTCGTAGCCTCAAGCTCCGCCTTGCGCCCTGCGTCTGCGATCGTTCGCACGAGCGCAACATCCGCCGCAATGCACAGCGTGAGAAATGCGCCGAGCATCACGAACTGCTTTGTCGTAGTGTATGTTCCGAAAAACGAATTAAAGACAAAATACACGGTTATTGCCTGTGACAGGGGGAAGAACAGAAATGTAGCCCACTGCTTTGCGGTCAGATTGTAGCGGGTGCGGCTGATGCGTGACGCAGCTGCCCACAAAACCAGTCCGTAAACGGGGATGTAGTAAAACAGCAGCAAAAAGTATCTGGCGTTGAGCCAGAAGCCCGACTGCTCGTCAAGATGCTGAAAGACCTCGGGATACACCAGTATGTTCAGCATTTCCGCAAGTAGCATGGCGAGGGTGGGAAAGAACGAGCAGAACACCGTGCGCAGCGGCCTGCTTTTAAAGCACGTGAAGCCGAAAACTACCATAAGCGTCGGGGTAAACAGCAGCCTCGGCAGTGAGTGGTCGGGTATTTGCAGGGCCACAACGGGGCTGATTATGCTGACCAGCAGCGAGAGTAGGATCGTCACGCCTTTTGAAAATTTCTGGGTCAGGGTCTGCTGCATGAACAACGCCCACTGGATAATCAAAATTGTGTTGAATATAAACTCAAAAGGCGTTGCGAGTATGTTCTGTACAAATTCCTTCATAAAACGCTCCAAAAACAGTTGTTAAGTTGACGGCTCCCGTCAACTTAATACAAATTATAGCATATTAGAGCAAAATTTTGAAGAAAAAAATCCGCCGCATTTATTGCGGCGGATCTGGTGCTTGTATTACTGTTCGGCAGGCTCGAAATCCTCCGGACCATGGTGACACAGCGGGCAGGTGTAGTCCTTGGGCAGCTCGCCCTCGCAGGGCTCGAAGTGTCCGCAGACGGTGCAGATATAGCCCTTTTGCTTTTTGACAACGGCGGGCACGACCTTTTCAAAGTCCTCCGGACCGTGGTGGCACAGCGGGCAGGTGAAGTCCTCGGGCAGCTCTCCCTCGTGGAAGTAGCCGCAGACCTTGCAGACATAGCCTGCCTTCTGCTCGGGAGCGGGATTTTTCTTGGGCTTGATGTGGGCATGGTAGTATGCGTAGGTGCAGGACTTTTCCTCCGACAGCACCTTTGCCTCAACGACATTTGCGATAAACAGCATCTGCGTCTCGACATCCTTGACATCGATCACCTCGCAGGACAAGACTGCGTTGGTGTACCTGGGAACATAGCGAATGCCGTTTGCGGTGCGCTCGTTGTGCTCGCAGTCTGCGAACTTGTCGACATCACGCCCCGACTGGAAGCCAAAGTGCTGGAACAGGCTGTACGGTGCTTCCTCGGTGAGGATGGAGATGTTGAATTTGCCGGCCTTCATGACCATGTCGCAGGTGTTGTTTTTCTTGATGACGGAGATGGTTATCTTCTTCGGGTCGCAGGAGGCGACCTGACCAGCGGTATTTATGATGCAGCCGTAGTCAACGCCGTCAACACGGGTGGTGAGCACCTCAACGCCGTAGTTGAACTTCGTGAAAACTGAGTTGTCGACCGGCAGCGCATCGGGGGTCTCGACCGGCTCAAATGCGGGGATAACGGGATTGACATCGGCGGCGATGGCATCGGCGAGTGCGTCAAGCTCGGCAAGCTGAGCGTCTGTGATATCGGACTTGAGCGAGATCGTTTCGCCGATAAACTCCGTGCCCTTGAGGCCGGACAGCGCCTTTTTGATAAGTCCGCCCGAGGCGGGAGCCCACGAGCCGTTTTCGAGTATGGCGACCTTGCGGTTGCGCAGATTGTGGTTTGCGATATCGTGCACGAGGTTTTCCATCGTGACGAAAATGCCGGCGTTGTAGGTGGTGGAGGCGAGCACCATGTGGCTGTACTTGAATGCGTTCGAGAGAATGTACGATGCCGGGGTGATGGAGGTGTCGAACACCTTGGTCTTGACCCCGCGCTCAGCCAGCTTGCAGGCGAGAATGTTCACGGTGTTTTCGGTGTGGCCGTACACGGAGGCGTATGCGATCATGACACCGTTTTCCTCGGGAGTGTAGGAGCTCCACTTGAGATACTTGTCGAGAAAATCGCCGAAGTGGCTGCGCCAGACAAAGCCGTGCAGCGGGCAGACATAGTTAAGCTCGAGCCCGGCGGCCTTTTTGAGCACTGCCTGCACCTGAGTGCCGTATTTGCCGACGATGTTTGTGTAGTAACGGCGAGCCTCGTCGAGGTAATCAGTAAAGAAATCGACCTCGTCGTTGAACAGGTGACCGTTGAGTGCGCCGAAGGTGCCGAAGGCATCGGCGGAAAACAGCATCTTGTCGGTCAGGTCATAGGTCATCATGACCTCCGGCCAGTGCACCATGGGCGCCATGACGAAGGTGAAATTATGCTTGCCGGTAGAAAGCGTGTCGCCCTCCTTCACGATGTGGTACTTGAGCGTGTCCGACAGGCGGAAAAACTGACCGAGCATGGTCTTTATCCTGTCGTTGCATACGATGGTGACATCGGGGTAGCGCAGCGTAAGCTCGTCAATGGTGGCGGCGTGATCCGGCTCCATGTGTGAGATCACGAGATAGTCGAGCTTTCTGCCGCCAAGAGCGTGAGCGACATTTTCAAAAAATGTGCGGCTGACGGCCTTGTCGACGGTGTCGAAAAGCACGGTTTTGTCGTCGATAAGCAGATACGAGTTATACGAAACGCCGTCGGGCACGCCGTAAACGCCCTCAAAGCAGGCGAGGCGGCGGTCGTCTGCGCCGACCCAAGTCAGATCATCGGTAACTTTGCGAGTGCAATACATATTAAAAATCCTCCCTTTTTTGATCCAAACTTTTTGAGCTGTTTAATTATAACATAAAACCGGACAAAAAAATAGTAGTAAATACTACATGAGCGTTATATTGTTAACAAAATGCGCAATTAAAAACTGCCACTCTTAAAGAATGGCAGTTTGAAATAGCAGATTATCTCTTTGAGAACTGCGGAGCTCTACGGGCGAAGCGCCTGCCGGCACTTCGTGGCGCAAGATGTCCCCACTCGCTCGCCTGCGCAGGCACAGGCAACCGCTCGGGGATGACAAAAGCAGCCCGCCGAGAAATTAAAAACTGCCACTCTTGAAGAATGGCAGTTGGAAAAACAGATTATCTCTTTGAGAACTGCGGAGCTCTACGGGCTGCTTTGAGACCGTACTTTTTACGCTCTTTCATTCTCGGGTCACGGGTCAGGAAGCCTGCGGCCTTGAGAGATGCACGGTAGTTCTCGTCAACGAGAAGCAGTGCTCTGGAGATGCCGTGGCGGATAGCACCGGCCTGACCGGAAACGCCGCCGCCGTGAACGGTAGCCTCGATGTCGACCTTGCCGACGGTGCCGGTGGTGACCAGGGGCTGGCGAACGATGAGCTTAAGAGTCTCGAGACCGAAGTAGTCGTCAATATCACGGCCGTTGATGGTGATAGCACCGGTGCCGTTGGGGATCAGGTGAACACGAGCGACAGAATGCTTTCTGCGTCCGGTACCGTACATATAGGGTCTTTTGCACTTATAAGTTGCCATTACTGTTTACCTCCTATTAACGATCCCAAACTTCGGGCTTCTGGGCTGCATGGTCATGCTCGGGACCTGCGAAAACTCTCAGGCGCTTGAGCTGCCACTGTGCAATGGTGTTCTTCTGGAGCATGCCGCGGACTGCGATGCGCATAGCCAGCTCGGGGCGCTTCTCCATCAGGTGCTTGTACTGGGTCTCCTTGAGGCCGCCGACCCAACCGGAGTGGGTACGGTAGTACTTCTGCTCTAACTTCTTGCCGGTGAGGACGGCATCCTTTGCGTTGATGATGATGACATAGTCACCGCAGTCAACATGGGGAGTATAATCGGTCTTGAGCTTGCCGCGAAGAAGATCAGCGGCAGCAGCAGCGGTCTTGCCGAGGGGCTTGCCTGCTGCGTCAAGGATGTACCATTTGCGTTCAACGGTCTCCTTGGTAAGCATGGTCGTGGACATATTTGTGCCTCCAAAAAATAAATAATATCTTTGACAAATCAACGGGGCGCTATTAAAATACTCCAATAGCGTGCTTTACTTTTATACCACACAGGCGCCGGAGTGTCAACACTTATTTTAATTCTCGTTTTGAAAACTCCGAAATACTCGCAAATGCTCCTGAAAGCTCGCTGAACCTAAATTTCATTTTTACATTTTTATTGGGGAAAAAGCCATGGATAACAAAGCGCTCAACGAATTTACCGGCATCATCCGCAAGGCTGTCGATGATTACCATATGATAGACGATAACGACAAGGTCGCCGTCGGCGTGTCCGGCGGCAAGGACAGCCTGCTGCTCCTGCTTGCTTTAAAGCACCTGCAAAGCTACTATCCCAAGCATTTTGAGCTTGAGGCGATAACCATCGAGCTTGGCTTCGAGGGCATGGATTTTGAGCCCGTACGCAAAATGTGCGAGGAGCTTGACATTCCCTACACCTGCCTCAAGACCGATATCAAGGAGATAGTTTTCGATGTCCGCAATGAGGATAACCCCTGTTCGCTGTGTGCCAAAATGCGCCGTGGTGCGCTCAACGATGCTATCCGTGAGCGCGGCATAAAAAAGCTTGCACTCGGCCACCATTTTGACGACGCCATTGAGACATTTCTCATGAGCCTGCTGTTTGAGGGCAGGTTGAGCTGCTTCCGCCCTGTGACATTTATGGACCGCAGCGGCGTTACGCAGATACGCCCCATGGTCTACGCCGGAGAGGGCAAGATAACGAATTTGGCTGCGGCACTGGAGCTGCCCATCGTCGAAAACCCCTGTCCGCAGGACAAGACCAGCAAGCGCTACGAGATAAAGCAGCTCATAAAGACCCTGTCTGCCGATTACCCCGACATGAAAAGCAAGGTGTTCGGTGCAATGCAGCGCCTGCCGCTCCCCGGCTGGGGCGTTGAGAAGTGATAAAAACTGCCGACCAAAGCGGTCGGCAGTTTTTTGTTATCTTTCGGAAAGTATCTTTCTTATGACGGCTCTGCACTCATCGGTGTAGCTGCCGTTGTCGAGGATTTTGCGCAGCTTGTCGGCGGGCTCGTTTTTGTACATGTCGTAAAGTCTCTGCTTGCTGTCAACTTCCTCGTCAAGCATGTCGTTCTCCATCCAGTAGAAATCGACCCTGCGGCATTCGGGACAGACGAACATCTCGACCTTCTCCGGCACCTGAGCCGCTGCCACAAAGATTCTTGTGGAGGACATGACCAGATAGTTTACACCACGGCTTTTCATCTCCGCTCCGCATGTGCATTTTTTTGGGCTCGTTCATTTGCTCTAACTCCGTAAAAATTTATTTTCCGACGCAAAATCTTTCGAAAATGCGGTTCGTCACATCCTCACGCACGGTTTTGCCCGAAAGCTCGCCCAGCGCCGACATTGCGCCCTCGGCCTCGGTGAGTACGATATCCGGCGTGCAGCCTTGAAGCAATGCGTCATATGCGGCAGTCAGCGCCGCCAGCGCACGGTCGACCGCCTCGGCCTGCCTTGCATTCGTGAGTATCTCACCTGCGGGGGCGTCGGGCATCGGGAAGAGCGTTTTTATTACCTCCGCAAGCTTCTCTAAACCCTCACCGGTCATGGAGCTTAGCTCCACAACGGGGAGCGTGGTCTCGGGAAGCACAGCTATTTTGCCGAGATCTGATTTCGATACGGCGACCACGGCGTGCGGCGCTTTTTCGGCGCAGCGGATTATCTCCTCGTCCTCGGCAGTCACCTCACCGCTGCCGTCGATGACTGCGATGACAAGATCTGCGTTTTCCATCGCCTCGTGCGAGCGCATAACGCCCAGCCGCTCTATCTCATCGTCCGTTTCACGCAGACCGGCGGTGTCCGTAAGGCGCAGGAGAACGCCGCCCAGCCGCAGCTTTTCCTCAATGGTGTCCCGTGTCGTACCCGGGATATTCGTGACGATGGCACGGTCATAGCCCAGAACGGCGTTTAGAAGCGAGCTTTTTCCGGCGTTGGGTCTGCCGATTATGGCGGCGGGGATGCCGCCGTGCAAGAGCTTTCCGCCCGAGTAGCTGTCGGCAAGGCGCTTGAGCTCCGCTATGGCGGCATGAAGCTCGGCTTTGTAAGCTACAAGCGTAAAATCTTCAATATCCTCGTCGGGATAGTCCAAAACGGCGTGGTAGTGCGAGCTAAGATCGGTGAGAAAGTCGTAAATTTTATCTATCCTGCGCCCAATCGCACCACCGAGCTGACCGGCAGCGTTTTTGGCGGCCTCGGCAGTCTCGGCATCGATGATATCCGCCACCGCCTCTGCGCTCGTAAGATCCATGCGCCCGTTCAAAAACGCACGCTTTGTAAATTCGCCCGGGAGTGCCTGCCTTGCACCAAGTGCAAAAACGGCATCGAGCGCCGCCCGCAAAACGGCAGGGGAGCCGTGGCACTGAATCTCGGCGGTGTTCTCGCCCGTATAGCTGTGCGGTGCACGGCTTATGGTGCACAGGCAGATGTCAAGCGTTTGCCCGTCAAGGTCACAAAGCGACCCGAACACGAGCTTTCTGTCCTCGCTCTCGCTCATTTTCTTGCCCGAGCGGGGGATAAACAGCTTATCGACAATATTTATAGCCTTATCGCCGCTAAGGCGAAGTATGCCAATTGCAGAAACCTGCATACCCGTCGAAACGGCAGCGATCGTATCTGACATGATTACTCCTTAATATACCTATACAATAAAAAGAAAGGTGGACATATAAGGGCGAATTCAGATAAGGTAAAATCGGTTTTGACCGGCTCTTTTCCACCCATACTTCACAAAAATCTCCGGTAATACACAAAGTATTGCCGGAGATTTGTTGTTTTGTCTTGACGAAAAATAACTCTGTCAAAACTGCTGCGCACCCTGTAAAATTGAATTTTTTCTCGAGGCAAGGCAAAGCTTGACGGGCATAATGGACATATATGGCCTAAAGCTTTAACGCAGCATCGGGGAAAAAGGCTCTTTAAGGGCGATTATCCTTATCTGAATCCGCCCAACAACGCCCACCTTTGTTAAGTTTTTTACTTATTCAGTCTTGCCGCACGGGCTGCCTTCTCGTCGATATCATCGGCAACGTAGTAGCTCAGCGAAAGCAGGCTGTCCGAGAAGTGGATGTTCTCAACGATGGTGCGGCTCTCGGGAGCGGTAAGCTCAACATTGGTGAAGTTCCATATGGCGTTGATGCCGTGCGTGGTGAGCATCTCGGTCGTCTTGACTGCGTGCTCCTTCGGGATACACAGGACGACGACATCAACATGGTTTTCGTCCAGATAGTCGGGCAGGGTGGCCATATCAAGAACGGGAATACCCTCGACCTCAGTACCGATAAGCTCGGGCTTGATATCGAAGGCTGCCTTGAGGTCGAAGCCCCAGGTCTTGAACGAGAAGTTGCACATAAGTGCCTGACCTATATTACCGACGCCGATAAGAATGGCGGTGAAGCCTCTGTCCATACCGAGGATGGAGGCGATCTCCGCACGCAGTGCGGTGACCTTATAACCGTAGCCCTGTTGACCAAACTCGCCGAAGCAGCTGAAGTCCTGCCTGATCTGCGATGGCGTCAATCCGAGCTGACGGCCAAGCTCACCGGAGGAGATGCGGCTCACGCCGGCTTCGGTCAGCTCGTCGAGCTTTCTCAGATAACGGGGCATACGGCGGATAACATTGTTCGAGACTTTGATTCGTTTCACGGGTAGTATCTCTCCTTATATAAAATGCGGCGATTAGTATAAATGGTTAATCTTTTGATTATGTAATTATAGCATATGTATTTTGTCATTTCAAGGGGGTTTTTATCGAAAAAAGTGCGTCAAACTGCGTCAATATTTGCTGCTTGTATTTAAAAGAATAAAACATTGATGTTTTTTGCCGTTTGTGGTATTTTCTTTTTTAAAGGAGAACGGATCTATGAGAATGAGAAAAAAACCGAACCTGATACCCCGCATGGAAAGGTGCGCGCAGGTGCAGATAAAAGACCCCAAGGCACTCAAGGGCATGTGGAGAGAAAGCTTTGCGGACTATAAAAAGCTGTGGCTCGAGCTCGGCTGCGGCAAGGGACGCTTTACCGCCGGTACGGCGCAGGCTAACCCCGACAGCATGCTCATTGCAGTCGAAAAGGTGCCCGATGCGATGGTCACCGCTATGGAAAGAGTATGTGACGCAGAGATAGAAAATATCCGATTTATCGATATGGACGCACTGGAGCTCGGCGAGGTTTTCGATAATGCCGAGGTCGGGCGCATTTTCATAAACTTCTGCGACCCGTGGCCGAAAAGCCGTGACGCAAAGCACAGGCTCACGGCGCCCGGGTTCCTGCGAAGCTATGCAGATCTTCTGCCCATGGGCGGCGAGATACATTTTAAGACCGACAACCGCCCGCTGTTCGATTGGTCCGTTGAGCAGCTCACCGCCGAGGGCTGGGAGCTCAGGGAGCTGACCAACGACCTGCACGCAAACGGCGTTTCGGGCATCATGACCGATTACGAGGCGAAGTTCCATGCGCAGGGCGTGAACATAAACAGGCTCGTTGCCGTTAAGACCGAGAGCACCAAGACAACGGCTTCGGGTGAGGTGCCGAGACTGCGTGACGCTGCGCTCAGCGACGCAAGGGGAAAGGCGGAGGACAAATGAGATTTATAAGCTGGAATGTAAACGGCCTGCGAGCCGTCGTCAAAAAGGGTTTTGAGGATATATTCTGGTCACTGGACGCCGATTTCGTCTGCCTTCAGGAGACGAAGCTTCAGGAAGGACAGATAAATCTCGACCTGCCCGGATACGAGAGCTACTGGTGCTATGCCGAGAAAAAGGGCTACTCCGGCACGGCGATATTCACCCGCCGCACGCCCCTGTCCGTGAGCTACAATCTCGGCATCCCCGAGCACGACAGCGAGGGCAGAGTGATAACGCTCGAGTACGAGGATTTTTACCTCGTCTGCGTCTACACCCCCAACTCGCAGGACGGCCTGCGCCGCCTTGACTACCGCATGAGCTGGGAGGATGACTTCCGTGACTACCTGTGCGAGCTTGATAAGTCAAAGCCCGTCATAGTCTGCGGCGACATGAATGTTGCCCATGAGGAGATCGATCTTAAAAATCCGGCGACAAATCACTTCAATCCCGGGTTCTCCGACGAGGAGAGAGAAAAGTTCACGGAGCTTTTGGATGCCGGATTTATCGACACCTTCCGCAGCCTGTACCCCGACCGTACCGACGCATACTCGTGGTGGAGCTACCGTGCCGCCGCAAGGCAGCGGAATGTCGGCTGGCGCATAGACTATTTTGTCGTGTCCGAGCGCCTGCGAGGCAATATCAAGGATGCATACATCCTGCCCGAGGTCATGGGCTCGGATCACTGCCCGGTGGGGCTGGATATGCTATGGTGAAGATAGGTAATGTCGAAATAAACGGTCGTCTGACCCTCGCCCCGATGGCGGGGGTGAGCGATTTTGCGTTCAGAGCCATATGCGCCGAGATGGGCGCTGCGCTCACCACGACCGAGATGGTCAGCGCAAAGGCGCTGGTTTACGGCGATGCAAAGACAAAGTCGCTTCTGTATAATCCCGAGGTCTGCCACCCCTTTGCGGCGCAGATATTCGGCCACGAGCCGGAGGTCATGGCGGAGGCGGCGCAGCTTGCGATCGAATACTCCGGCGCGGAGATACTGGATATCAACATGGGCTGCCCCGTCGGTAAGATTGTCAAAAGCGGCGACGGTTCGGCGCTTATGCGAACGCCGGAGCTTGCCGGTGAGATAATCGAAAGCGTTGTCAAGGCCGTGTCCGTTCCCGTGACGGTCAAGTTCCGCAAGGGCTTTGACGGCGGCAATGTAAACGCCGTCGAGTTTGCCAAAATTGCCGAGCAGGCGGGCGCAGCGGCCATCGCAGTGCACGGCAGGACACGGGCGCAGATGTACGCAGGGCGAGCCGATTGGGACATCATCCGTGATGTGAAGCGCTCGGTGTCCATCCCCGTAACCGCAAACGGCGACATCTTCTCCGCCGAGGACGCAGAGCACATCCTGCGCTACACCGGCTGCGACCTTGCCATGGTCGGCAGGGGAAGCTTCGGCAACCCGTGGATATTCCCGCAGGCGAATGCGCTGCTTTCAGGCGAGCCCGTGCCGCCGCTGCCGCCGCTTCGTGACCGCATCGACCTTGCCGTACGGCAGACGGAAATGTACGCCGAGCAAAACGGCGAGCGGCTTGCGTGCCTTGAGGCACGGCACCAGATACCGTGGTATCTCAAGGGCGTTGCCAACGCCGGATACTACAAGCAGCAGCTTGTGAAGGTCGAGACGCTCGAGGAGCTGCACAGGATAGCAAAGGGCATAAAAAGAGACCTCGTTTGACAAAATCGACCGTTTTTTGTACACAAAAACGAGCGTAACTATTGCTTAAACTCCAAACTTGGCATATAATCTATTGTACTTAAGCCGGCGGAAGCCGAGTTTAGCAAGGCGAACAAAATAGAGGAAAGAGGAGGAACCCGATATGAAATGCCCCCGCTGCGGACATGAAATGACCCTCGATACCCACCGCAAGTATGCGCTCAACATGTGCTACGATTGCGGCTACATCGAAGGCAGACTGGAAGAAGGCCCCGGCACCGGCGCAAGCAACTACGCACGCCTGAGAGCCATGAATTTTAATGAGGCCGTTGCATTCATTTCCGGCGGTCTTGAAATCGACGAAGCAAAGGTCGCCGATTGGCTTGACAACAAGGAATGATTTAAGCTGACGGGAGCCAAACTCCTATCGTCTGTCAGTGTGCCCTTTCGGTGCTTTTCGCCTTTTTTGCCTTGGTGGGTTACGACACACCTTCACCAAAGAAAGCCGGAAATCGGCCCGTCAAAACCGATAGTGTTCGACTCCCGTCAACTTATCAAAAATACCCGCTGTGTGAAACGCACAGCGGGTATTTTTTGTATCTTAGTTGTTCCAAAGCGTCGGGGGATAGGTGCCGTTTTCGTGCAGCAGGGTCAGCGCCTCGACCGCACCGGGCTTGTCCTCAATATAGGTAAGACCGAACCAGCGGTCACGGGTGCTGAGAACTGAGATACTTATCTCGCTTCCTGCTGTCAGATCGTCCATCATGACCGGCAGCAGACACTCGGCCTTCAAATCGTCCTCCGGCAGGGCGGCAAGGAAGTCGGCAAAATACTTTTCCATAACGGGGAGGATATCCTGGTGGTAGCCCCAAAGGTTCATGGAAACGAGCGTATCCGGCGCAAGCACTGGGCCGTCCTCGGTCTCGGAGGTGTCCCTTATCGTGCCGTCTGGCATGAGCTTTATCTTATATGTCTCCTTGACTTTTTTAAGGATATTGTTTTCGGCGATGCACACGCCTCTTGTGACCGTGCCGAACTTGCTCACGGTGTTTTTAAGACGGTAGGCGACCATGGTGGCCTCCTGCGCACCGTGCAGCTTATCAAGCTCGGCGATTATCGTTTCAAATGCTTCCGTGCCGTAGTAGTCGTCGGCGTTTATGACCGCAAACGGAGTCTTGATAAACTCCTTTGCGCACAAAACGGCGTGCACCGTGCCGAAGGGCTTGGCCCGATGCGAAAACTCGGGTCTTGCCTCGGTGAAGCGGTCGGGGGTCTGAAGGGCGTAGTCGATCTTTATGCCTGTGCTGCGCTCGATGCGGTCGCCGAACAAAGCCTTGACATCGTCAAGTATCTCGGGCTTGACTATCAAAACAAGCTTATTGAAGCCTGCCGCAACCGCGTCATAAATGGCGTACTCCATGAGTATCTCACCGTCCGGGCCGAGACGCTCTATCTGCTTGACACCGCCGTAGCGTGAGCCGAGTCCGGCTGCCATCACGACTAAAGTTTTATCCATAAATTTTTTCTCCGATCTGTTATTTTACGCTAATCTTTGTATAGCTCGTTGTGCGGAACAGGGTTTTCTCGTCGCCGGAGCGCAGCCACGACAGATACACCTCCGGCCAGTGCTGCATGAGTATCGCCGAGTCGCAGCCGTTGTGGTATGCGTCGACGAGCATGGTCACAAGCTGCTCGTAGTAGTAATCCTGGTCGCCGTTCGTGACCTTGTTTGCCGTGAGCTTCGTTGCGTAGCGCACCAAAATGCTCAGTCCCATCGAAAGCAGCTCCGATGCCGGTGTTCTGTCGCCGTCACCCTGCTTGCGCTTTGACGGCAGCCTGCCTATGCGCTGCACCTTTTCAAATGCGCCGATATCGTTCCAGTCCTCGATGAGCGAGCACACATCGTTTGCAAGATCCTCGTTGCCGTCAAGCAGGAATTTGAGGAACATCCTCGGCTCAAACTCGCTTCCGCCGAACTTGCTGTTCATGTAGTCCATCAAAATGCCCTGATAGCCGCCCTGCGCATACTTTTCCGGCGTGTCGAGCAGATCGTCCAGATACTCAAACAGCAGGTCGAGCGCTATCTCCTGATCTGCGATAGGCTCGTACTTTGCGTCCGGCAGACCGATCTGAGCCATTATATCGTTAAACTCAACGACCATCTTCTCCTTGAGCTTTTCGTACTCCTCGGCACCCCGCCTTGCCTTGCACGGCAGGTACAGCGTTGTTCCGAAGCGGGTGAAGCCCCAGTATGCAAGGGGAACACGGGGCACGGCGTCAATTTCCGAAACGATGTTAAAGATGTTGTCGGTGTACGCCGCAGCGCGGTCAAATACCGTGAGGGGAGCAGCGAAGGTGTAGACAAAAATGTTGTCCTTGGATATGCCGCTTTCAAATGTGAGCCTTGCGCCGAGAAGATTTGATACCGCAGCGCCGCGGCTGAAGCCTGTTATCCAGATTTTGATCTTCTGACGGTCAAAGCCGTGATTGTCTATGTATCTGTTCAGCGCATCATACACGCTGTCGGCCGCCGTCTTGAAGCCCATGGCGTAGTCGGGGCAGGTCTCGTCAACGACATGGGCGTTGCTGACCCACTCGCCGCCGTAGTGGTGGCTGCGGATGACGACGGGGATAAGGTGCCAGCCGTCACCCAGCGCCTTTGCGGCAAAGGCGTATGCGCAGCTGTCGTCCGATGCCTTGGTGATCTCGTATTTGTGCGTTTTGATGCTGCGGTCATCGCAGCCGATGGTGTTGAGTAGACTGCGGATATACTTGTCGCCGGAGACCTTGTAGGTGAACGCCGACATACTCATGCCAAGCGACATCATCGCAAGCTCGTGGTCGTACGAGCAGGCGGATTTATCAAAAAAGCGGTCGGAATATCTGAAATACATGGTCTCGACGGCGTCGGGGCGCTTATCAGAGGACACGAGCATGCTCACCGGCACATCACCCTCAATGGCAACACCGTTGGTTCCGTCAAAATAATGTCTCAGAGGCATCATTTCAAATTTCTCCTTACATTTAGTTTACTGCTTGTGACGATTATAAAATATTTTTCAAAAACAGGCAAGCACCTTGTTGACATAATATCGCTCGGGCTGTACAATATTTGCAGATAAAAATTTTCGGAGAATGGGATATGAGAAAATTCACAAAGATAATGGCAATGCTGCTTGCGGTCCTGCTGCTTGTTGGGATAATGCCGCCCAAGGCGCAGGCTGCCGGAAGCACAAAGCTTATTGCACTCACTTTTGATGACGGGCCGAGCTCGGCAAATACCGGCAGACTCCTTGACGGTCTCAAGGCTCGGGGTGCGCATGTCAGCTTTTTCATGACCGGCGAGAACGCCAAGCGCAACCCCTCGCTCGTTAAAAGAGCATATGAGGAAGGGCATCAGATATGCAGCCATACATATGACCATGCGCTGCTTACCAAGCTGTCCAACTCCGAGATAAGGTCGGAGCTTGATAAGACCAATAAGATACTTGACGATGCGATAGGCTATGATCTTGCATATTCCCTGCGCCCGCCCTACGGCGGCTACAACGACAGAGTTCTGAGCACGGCCAACACACCGTGCTACTACTGGTCGGTCGATACCCGCGACTGGGAAAGCCGCAATGCGAACGCAGCATATAATATGTTTATGAAATATGCAAAGGACGGCTCGATAGTCCTCATGCACGACCTGTACGGCACGACCGTCACAGCGGCATTGAACGCCATTGACACGCTGAAAAAGCAGGGCTTTGAATTCGTAACGCTCAATGAGCTTCAGGTGCGCAGGGGTGTTACGCCCACGGCAGGCAAGATATATTTTGATGTCTATCCCACCTCAAAAGGCACCGGTAAAGCCCTCGGCTCGCCGGTCATAAGCTTCAAGCAGACCGATGGCGGCAAAAAGGTCGTCATCACGGGCGACAGCCGTGCAAGGATAATCTACACCACCGACGGAACAGACCCCACGCCCGAACACGGTTACCGGTACAAGGGCGCATTCTCGGTCAAGGATAAGACCACCGTCAAGGCGATAAGCGTCGTGTACTGGAACGGATTTAAGTCCGGCATTGTGTCGAAAAAAATAAGCTACACAACGCTTGCCACACCCAAGATAACTGCCGCCAACGGCAAGATAACGCTCAGCGGCATTACGAGCGGCGCAAACTATTATTACACCACGAACGGGAAAACGCCCACAAGCTCCTCATATAAATATAAAGGCAGCTTCACCGCCGCCGCCGACACCGTTTATACCTTTAAGGGCATTGCAACGGGCTACTACTCCAGTTCCTCGGTCTGGGCAACCTACGGCAGCTCCGGCAAGCTGTACACCGATGTCAAGCCCGGACTTTGGTATTACAAGGCTACCGACCGTGCAGTCAGGGAAAAGCTGCTCGATGTCAGCGGTACGAAGCTTGCACCGCACACCGCAGTGACAAGGGCGCAGCTGGTCACAATGCTCTACCGTATGTCCGGAAGTCCGTCGGCGAGCGGCGACATGCCCTTTGACGATGTGCCCGAGAGCGCAAAGTATTACGAAGCCGTCAAATGGGCGTATAAAAACGGCATAGCACTGGGCTGCGGGTATGGGAAATTCAAGCCCGATGAGTATGTTACCCGTGAGCAGACCTGCACATTTCTGGCGAGGTATGCACAGCTTCGCGGCAAGGATCTGAGCGGGCTGAGCGAAAAGGCGATAGATGCATTTGCCGACTGCGATCAGGTCGAGCCGGGCTTGGCCGGGAATGTCAATGCCATGTGCGCCCTCAAGGTAGTCAAGGGCTACGAGGACGGCACGATAGGACCGAAATACGGCATTACGAGAGCGGAAGCGGCGACAATGCTGACCCGCCTTGAGGATATATTGAAATAAAAAAGAAAACACAGCGGAAGTTGTTTTTGAAGTGAACCCCAAAAGTTAGACAAAATATTTATTAAGCGACCTGAAGGGTCTG